>ERZ1034962.1-NODE-1-length-666121-cov-78.695493_pt1 | contig 666121 bp, 573 predicted proteins | sample MGYA00520696_ERZ1034962 | MGnify/ENA primary metagenome ERZ1034962 (study PRJEB33766, sample SAMN09781770) | gut metagenome | biome: gut microbiome | host: Homo sapiens | place: Madagascar | study: EMG produced TPA metagenomics assembly of the PRJNA485056 data set...
AGAAAACTGGCCGATTTTCTCTGCACTGGAGGGATAATACAAGGCCTGATAAGCGAAGCGCATCAGGCAGTTTTGCGTTTGTCAGCAGTCTCAAGCGGCGCAGTTACGCCGCCTTTGTAGGAATTAATCGCCGGATGCAAGGTTCACGCCGCATCTGGCAAACATCCTCACTTACACATCCCGATAACTCCCCAACCGATAACCACGCTGAGCGATAGCACCTTTCAACGACGCTGATGTCAACACATCCAGCTCCGTTAACCGTGGGAAACAGTAAGCACTCTGACGGATAGTATTATCGATAAACGCCGGATGACACATCACCTCCAGCGAACGATCACCCCGATGGCTTGCGTCATCCAGCACTTGCAGGAACAGTGCCTCGCTAATCTCTTCACCATAAAACGCGCTACTGAATCCCTGAGAACTGCGCAGATTAGCCGGTAAATCACCAGCGTTAGATAGCGGCTGACGGTCGATGCGCAACGCAATCCCCTCTTCAGCCGCAAACCTGGCAACAATCGGGAAAATCTGCGGGAACATATGCACATGATGATGGCTATCAAGATGCGTAGGTTTGCGTCCAAATAGCTCAATGAAACGCAAATACTGACTGGCAAGCTCCTGAGTAATTTCTTCCAGCGGTAAAGCATCTTCTTCTGCCAACTGCCAGATCCATTTTCCCAGCACACCATCGCGGGTTAACCCCGGCATAGCTGTCAGTGGCTTGCCCATAGTAAGGACAAAGTGCATCCCTATGGCCAGACTCGGTTCATCACGACTCAACTGCACCGCATGGTCAATAGCCTGCCCATTCACCAGCGCCGTCGTTGATGTGACAATCCCATTGCGACAGGCCTCGATAATGCCGTAGTTCTGACCTTTGCTTAAGCCAAAATCATCGGCATTAACAATCAGTAAGCGTTCCATAATCAGCCTCGGTTAATGTGCTTTTTTAAGCTCTGCGATGCAGTCGGCAAAATTTGGCAGCCATTTCTCGTGCGCCAGAATCATCTCGCGTGCCAGCAGCTCAGCATCGCGATCGGAATGCACCAACGGACTAAGGTTTAGCGCCAGTAACACATCGTTAAATTCTCCGCTAAGTGCGGCGTTGCTGGCAGCAATCTCGAAGCCTTTAATGGTGTGAATCAGCCCCATCACTTTATCATCGAAATGCGTAATGCGCGGATGTGGCGTCGCGCCATCGCGCCCCAGCTTACAGGTCATTTCTACCGCCCAGTCTGCCGGAATATTATCAATATGCCCATGATGCGGGATATTAACGTAATGTTCAGCTTGCTTGTCGTTGTAGATAGCGTTGATCACTTCGCACGCTGCATCAGAGTAATAAGCCCCACCGCGCTGTTCCAGTTCTTTCGGCTTAACTTTCAACTCCGGATTTTTATACAGCTCAAAAAGTTGTTTCTCGACTTTCTGTACTACCTGTGCTCGTGCGCCGCCTTTGTAGTATTCGCCCATTTCAATAGCCAGCATCTCTTTCTGCTTGAAGTAATACAGCAGATAAGAACATGGCAGCAGATTTAACGAACGAATTAAGCCCTCACTAAATGGCAGATCGAAAATATTTTTTACAGAGGACGCTTTTAACTGCCCTGACGCCACACCATCAAGCAATTCGGCAAAGCGCGACTTGCCATTTACCAGCACATCCTTAATGAACACCATATGGTTGAGGCCGAACAGATCGATAGATAAATCATCGCTGTCTTTCAGCATCAGAACATCGCGAATAAACATCTTCATGCCGATCGGAATATTACACACGCCGATAAAGCGTTTAAATCCGGTATGACGATAAACGGCTTCAGTGACCATTCCCGCCGGGTTAGTGAAGTTAATCACCCATGCATTCGGACAAAGTTCTTCGACATCTTTTACGATGTCAAAAATCACCGGAATGGTACGCAGACCTTTAAACAGACCGCCCGCGCCGTTGGTTTCCTGACCAAGATAACCATGACTTAATGGAATACGTTCATCCAGTTCGCGCGCCGGTAATTGGCCTACGCGCAGTTGGGTAGTAACGAAATCAGCATCTTTCAATGCTTCGCGGCGATCCAGCGTTTTATAAAGCTTCATCGGGACGCCAGCGTTATCAATCATCCGTTGGCAGAGTTCAAAAATGATATCCAGTTTCTCTTTACCATCTTCGACATCCACCAGCCATAATTCGCTGACCGGCAATTCGTGATAACGCTTAATAAATCCTTCCAGTAACTCCGGGGTATAGCTGCTCCCGCCACCAATAGTGACGACTTTTAATTTCTGGCTCATAATTTCTCCCTTCAGTACAGAATACTGATATCTGGCATATCTGCCCCCCCGGACATAAATAATCCAGCAACAGGACAGATATGTGAATTGTCAGGTATAACGACTTACTGATTAAATTCAGTCAATTTCTTACGATAGCTCTTAGGCGTAAAGGACGTTAATTTCTTAAACGTTTTAATAAACAAACTCGGGCTACTATAACCGGCCTCAAACGCAATATCCGTCACGGAATAGTTGGTCATTTCCAGTTGTTTTTTGGCAAAATTAATACGGATCTCATTAATAATCTGCATTGGTGTTTTGCCATAATATCGTTGAGTCGCTCGCGTCAAATATTCCTGTGATTTGGCTGACAACGTCACCATATTCTCCAGCGCCGATTCACTAAACTGCTCTTTATCATGCATCTTTTCTACCGTACTTTTCAGCCACTGCGGTACATCATCAATCACCTGTTCTTCGCGGTAATGACGTAAACGGTTAATGACATAAAAAGTAACCATCTCAACAAACTCTTCCAGCCCTGTTTCGCGGAAATTCAATGAAGAAATCACTGTTTCCACATAGGTGAGAAAAGCGTTATTGGTCCGGTATACCTGCGAAGCGACAAAGCAATAAGGCAACAACGGCAGGTAATGCTGCTCAAAAAAGCGTTTACTGATCCCAACGTTCAATATACGCGTGGCACCAAACTCATAAAAACTTTGATGGTGCGAACCTAACGGAATAAAAACAAAATCGCCCCGTTCCAGTAACACGCGCTTACCGTTAATCTCCTGGAAATAACGCCCGGTTAATACCAGAGTAAATTCATAATAGTCGTGCTGATGCAGCCCGCTGATACTCTCAGTTTTGTTATAGATAAACACATGGAAGTTTTTGCCATTAAACAACTGCTGTTCTCGGGCAGTGGCAATTTCCGGCGCGTTAATCACTGGCTGCATCATCGACTCCTTATGCCTTCAGTTTTTCATGAAGCTCAATTAATTCAGTAATCAGTTCACGCGCAAGCATGGACGTCATTAAATGATCCTGAGCGTGGACCAGCACCAGACTCACTTTCATCTTACCTTCGCCCGCATCGCCTTCAATCAGTTTCGTCTGTACCAGATGCGCTTCATTCAATGCCATCCGTGACTGATCCATCATGGCTTTTGCTGCAGCAAAATCGCCCTGCTTCGCCTGTTTCAGTGCCGCATACGCCAGGCTGCGCGCTTGTCCGGAGTTGATGATAAGCCCCATCACCACTTCTTCCAGCTCTTCAGCTTCTGTTTGCGTATCAGGAATATTATCGAGATCCATCATACATCGTTCCTCTCTCTTCTTACCGGCAAGATTACCCGTACCGGCATCGATTAAAATTTCAGGGCGTTAGCGATATCTTCTTCGCTCTCTTCTTTATCAATCGCATTTTGTGCTTTGTTAGCCACCACAACAAAGGGCAGATAAATTAAGGTTGCGATGCCAAGGTTGAAGAGTGCGACCAGCAATGCGGCGACGCTACCGTTGGTGTTAAAGAAGGCTCCCAGACCGGTTGGCATGGTCCACGGTGCAATATTGGTCACCGGAGGAATGATGCCCATGTAGTACGCTGCGAGGGTGATTGCCGCCAGAATCGGTTGTACCAGTACAAACGGGATAAACATCACCGGGTTCATGATAATTGGCAGACCAAACAGAATCGGTTCGTTAATCTGGAAGATGCCGGACGGCAGCGCCAGTTTTGCCACCTGACGATAATCAGCACGGCGAGAGGCGATAAAGATAGCCAGGATCAGGCCTAAAGTCGCACCACTGCCCCCAAGGAAAATAAAGGAGTCCAGCATCGGCTTGGCCCAGATATGGAAGGTCTTACCGGCTGCCAGCGCCGCTTCGACGGAACCATATTGCTGATAGGTCGCGATATTTTCCAGCGCCCACGGCGTCATAATGCCGTTGTCCAGTGCGGTCAGCGCCAGCGCGCCATGAATACCGAAGAACCAGAGCAGTGGAACAAAGATCACATAGGCCCAGCCCACCACGCTACCCAACGATGCCAGTGGGGTTGAGATGGTATCCATAATGATCTGATGGAAGTTGGTGCCCCAGGTATTCAACGCCCAGGCAATAATCCCCATCACGGAAAGAATAATAAAGCCGGGAATTAATGCCGAGAAGGAACGCGATACTGAAGCAGGTACGCTGTCGGGCAGTTTAATGACCCAATTGCGGCGGACAATAAAGGTAAACATTTCTGCCACCACCAGGCCAATAATAATCCCGGAGATGATATTCGCCCCACCTAACCAGTTTGCGCCAACCGCATAGGCCTCACCGACACTATATGGGGTGACGGTCATAAATGCTGCAACGGATAACAACCCAGCCGCCAGCGCATCGACTTTACGCTCTTCTGCCAGCGCCATGCCAATAAAGAACGGTGCCATTAAAGACATTATCCCTAATGTTCCGTTATATACGTTGCCGCCAATACCTTTCAGACCATTAAGTGTTTCAATGGTTGAGGCGTCGAGGCGAATACCTAAGGAATAAAAAAACGACCCCTCCCCAAAGCTTAGAAAAACGTTGTTAATTAATACAAACATGGCCCCCGCAAGGGTTAACGGCATTAAGCGAATAAAGCCATTTTTGATTGCATTAACGTGTGGCTGCTTTCCTATTTTAACTGCAAAAGGGAGGAGTACCTTTTCAAGCGATGCAATAACATTACTCATAGAAAAATACCCTTAAAAACCGCAATTTAAATATTGCGGTATTGATTTATGAAATAACTCTTTGACGGGAAAATTTAAAATAAATTAATTTGCTGCGGCTTTTTTAATCGCTGCAACCGCAGCCTTAAGCACGCCTAAACCATCGACTTTGCCATAAAGCAGCGAGTCAATTACTTCAACCGGTTTGTTGGGTAACAAACGCTGGATTTCGGGCAACATATAAGCAATCTGCGGCCCTAATAACACGACATCGGCATTCTGACCTTTTTCACCAGCCAGTGTTTCCGGAAATGCTTCAATAATGACCGGAACTTCATATTTTTCTGCCTGTGCGCGCATTTTTGATACCAGTAAAGAGGTAGACATGCCCGCAGAACAAAACAGATAAATGTGTTTCTTTTCCATAAAACTGCCCTCATCGACGATTATCTGTCAGCCAGACACTCCGCAAGCCTTAACCTGCTTCCATGCTCTGGGTAACTTGCGAAACCAACATGACTTTTTTTGTGGCTGAAAGGAGTATACGGTATAGACCTGAGCAATAGTATTTCTTTGACCTTATAAATTGTCTCTCCTTGACCTGCGGTTATGACCCTCTTCACATTTCGGGCAAATAATTCGCGAAGATAATTAAGAACTCAGGCCAAAAAAAACCGGCGCAATGGCCGGTTTCCGTTGTAACTCAAGCTTTCAGGCGAAGTGATTACTTCGCAGCCTGTGGATCAGTGTCGTATTCAGCACAGGTCTGATAACCGGAGTTGATGACATGTCCGGTATCATCTAACGCGACAAAGTAGGTTTCTGCTTTACCATCACGTTGACCCAGGATGTAGGTCTGGCAAGTACCACGAGCATGGATCATGCTCACTTCAGACGAAGGCTTACCTGCAATTTGTGCAACCTGCGCCCGGCTCATGCCTTTTTTGACGTCTTTCACCACAGGCTGTACAAACTGGTCTTTAGTACGATCATAAGCCGTACAACCCGCCAGCATGGTTAATACCGCCGCTGCACTCAGAATTCCTGCCATATTCTTGTTCATATTCCGTCCTCTTGTTTATCAGCGTGTTAGATAAGCCTGGAATACATTGGGCGCTTTTTCAAGCCCGTGAACGAAACGGCTCCGCTTTCAGAGGATTCCTGTATGATGTTTTAACCACCATTCAGCCCGCTGTCGCTTGTCGTTTCAGTAGCAACGGGTTAGCTTTAAGGAAGTTTTGTCTTTTCTGTCTGGAGGGGTTCAATGACATTGCAACAACAAATAATAAAGGCGCTGGGCGCAAAACCGCAGATTAATGCTGAAGAGGAAATTCGTCGTAGTGTCGATTTTCTGAAAAGCTACCTGCAAACTTATCCGTTCATTAAATCACTGGTGCTCGGGATCAGCGGCGGTCAGGACTCCACGCTTGCCGGAAAGCTGTGCCAGATGGCGATTAATGAGCTGCGCCAGGAAACTGGCAACGAATCACTGCAATTTATTGCCGTACGCCTGCCCTATGGTGTTCAGGCCGACGAACAAGATTGCCAGGATGCCATTGCCTTTATTCAACCGGATCGCGTATTAACCGTTAATATCAAGGGCGCGGTATTGGCTAGCGAGCAGGCATTGCGGGAAGCAGGCATTGAACTGAGCGATTTTGTCCGTGGCAATGAAAAAGCGCGTGAGCGGATGAAAGCACAATATAGCATTGCGGGTATGACCAGCGGTGTCGTGGTGGGCACCGATCATGCAGCAGAAGCCATTACCGGATTCTTCACTAAATATGGTGACGGCGGTACGGACATTAATCCGCTGTATCGTCTCAACAAACGTCAGGGTAAACAGTTACTGGCGGCATTAGGTTGCCCGGAACACCTTTATAAGAAAGCGCCAACGGCCGATCTGGAAGATGATCGCCCTTCTCTGCCAGATGAAGTGGCACTCGGCGTGACCTATGACAATATCGACGACTATCTGGAAGGGAAAAACGTACCTGAACAGGTCGCCAGAACAATAGAGAACTGGTATCTGAAAACCGAACATAAACGCCGTCCGCCAATTACCGTTTTCGATGATTTCTGGATAAAGTAATAATTTGCACCTATTGGATTGTGCGAAAAAGAGTAATTTGTTCACGCCGGATGCGGCGTGAACGCCTTGTTCGACCTACAAAACTATGCAAATTCAATACATTGCAGGAGTCGAATAGGCCTGACAGGCGTAGCACGTCAGACGGTGTAACCTTTGTCATCAACCCGCCTCTTTTTTAATCGCCTCCCGCCTGTTATACTGGATAGATAACCAGCATTCGGAGTCAACAGTGGTACGGCGTTTAACTTCTCCGCGGCTCGAATTTGAAGCTGCGGCAATTTATGAATATCCCGAACATTTACGTTCATTCCTTAATGACTTACCCACCCGACCAGGGGTGTATCTGTTTCATGGCGAAAGTGACACCATGCCGCTCTATATCGGCAAAAGCATTAACATCCGCAGCCGCGTCCTTTCTCATTTACGCACCCCGGATGAAGCCGCCATGCTACGGCAATCCCGGCGAATTAGCTGGATCTGCACCGCAGGCGAAATCGGCGCTCTGCTCCTTGAAGCGCGATTAATCAAAGAACAACAGCCGCTGTTTAATAAACGGTTGCGCCGCAATCGCCAGCTCTGTGCCCTGCAATTAAATGAAAAGCGCGTCGATGTGGTGTATGCCAAAGAGGTGGATTTTTCACGAGCCCCCAACCTGTTTGGCCTGTTTGCCAATAGGCGCGCAGCTTTGCAAGCATTGCAGAGCATCGCTGATGAACAAAAACTTTGTTATGGCCTGTTGGGACTGGAACCGTTAAGTCGCGGTCGTGCATGTTTTCGTTCAGCGCTAAAACGTTGCGCCGGAGCATGCTGCGGTAAAGAGAGCCATGAGGAACATGCGCTACGCTTGCGCCAGTCTCTGGAGCGTTTGCGGGTGGTGTGTTGGCCTTGGCAAGGTGCGGTGGCACTGAAAGAACAGCACCCGGAAATGACTCAATATCATATTATTCAAAACTGGCTGTGGCTGGGGGCGGTTAATTCGCTGGAAGAAGCGACAACGTTAATTCGGACACCCGCCGGGTTTGATCACGACGGTTATAAAATTCTTTGTAAGCCGCTGCTTTCCGGTAACTATGAAATTACTGAACTTGATCCGGCGAATGACCAGCGAGCCAGTTGATTTCACTGAACAACAGTTTACCTTGCGGTTGTAAAAGCCGCAGGGTGTGCCTGCCATCGAACCAGCACGCGCCCTGGTCGGTAGTGAGCAATTTATCGCCCAGTTGCCACGCCCCGTTAATCACAAACACCACCCCGCCGCGTGAGCCAAAGGTAGTAAACGTACGTTCGGCAATTCTGACTTTCGCCTTACAGACATCCAGGCGTGTCATGATGTTGAAATCCATCGACATCTGCCCTGCCGTCAGTTTCGCTTTTACCACCTGGTCCGCTGCAAAGGCAAAAGGCTGTAACGGTTTTAAGGTATGGTTAAAGCGGTCTGCGCTTTCAAGGAGCATCTCGCCGCCTTCCAGCAACGTCACTATCCTTTCCATGCCGGGAAACAAAGAAAACTCCCCATTCGCCGCGATGGATGCAATGCTGGCACGCCAGTAAAAATCACGTTTTGCCGGTGGGAAAGTGCAAATTTCGCGCGTTTCACCGGCAGCGTTTCGCCACAGATTCACCGACATTTTACGCATATCAAAGTATTCCATACTCGCTCCCGGCCCGTTCTTTTCATTGTTATCGTTCAGGTAACCGTGGATGGTTATCGGCAACTCGGGTGATTTACGTTAGTGGCGATCAGGCTTTTTTGCATCTGTTTGAGAACAAAAAAGAAAACCGCCGATCCTGTCCACCGCATTACTGCAAGGTAGTGGACAAGACCGGCAGTCTTAAGTTTTTTGGCTGAAAGATTATTCAGCAGTTGCAGGCATTTTACCTTTTGCCGCTGGACGTTCTGTCAGACGCTTCTCAAAATTAGCATTAAATTGCTTTTTCTGTTCCGGCGTCAGGATGTTGTAAATTTTGTTCTGGGTTTCCATGTGCGCCAGCATGTTAGCTTTGCGCTGTTCTTCCATTTTTGCGATCTGCGCTTCAGCTTTTGCTTTATCGAAGGTATCGCTGGCAATGATGTCATGCATTGCGCGGCGTTCTTCCAGCGGCGGACGTTTCATCTGGTCACGCTGGCCTTTCATGATTTCGCGGATCTGCTGTTTCTGCGCGTCGGTCAGGTTCAGGTCTTTGAACATCATGTCCTGATGCGGACCGAACTTGCCTTTGTGGTGCATCATCGGCTTCGCGTCAGCCGGTGCTGCGGTAGTGGTGTCTGCGGCATGGGCCAGGTTAGCCGCGCCAAGAGCCAGGGTAGAGGCAACAAACAGTGCAGTTAATTTACGCATATTCTATATCCTTCCTTTCAGTTATTTATTACGGCTTTCTTAAGTAGCGTGCCGTGTTGACGAGATTAACTTTACTGACTTTAGCGTCAATTAATCAGAGCAACGGTAAAACAATGAAAGTGTAAAAAACACTTTTGCGCCAATTATGGAGAAAAAAAGAAAATTTGATGGAGAGTGATGAGAGAATATTACAACACGATGATTTTGCAGAGATTATGAAGAACTATACCGGATGGCTGGTGATAAATAAAGCAAATAACCAGGATTAATCTGTATTAATTTATAAGAAAGCAACTTAATACCCGCAGAATGATTTCTGCGGGTAAGTATTAGCTTATTTTTTCGAGCATTAATCCTGCGCGTAATCCCAACGCTACCAACGGATTAGGGAATAACACATACTCTACATCATGGGCTACGGTAAAACGTTCCTCACCGTCCTGCGCCAGCAACGTTCCTTTCTTAAACGGCATAAAATTCAGCGTGTCACTTGCCATATGCATTTCGAAGGACGGCGAGTGGCGAGTAATTTGCGAAACCACCCGATAACGGAGCGGCGGCGTTCTCACGATACCGACACTCTCACCAGATAGCAGCGCAGCAATTGCGCTGGCAGTTACTGCAAACTGGCGAAGATCGTTTTGCCCAAAGGGCAACGCTTTGCCAAGTTCCAGCGTACAGGCCAGCGCGCCAAAATGTCTGGCGCTGAAATGGGTAAACGTACCACCAGGCTCCTGATGGAACACCAGTGCCTCCAGACCCGCCGCACCCAGCCACGTCAGAAATTTCTCGTCCCAGGGTATGTCGCGTTGCGGTAATACACCGAACTGCGGATGCAAGGAGCCACGAATTGCGGTATGTAGATCAAGGTGCCAGCGCAAAGATTCTTTGCCCTGGTCATAAAAATCTTCCAGGCATTGTTCCAGTTCGCGCGCCCGACAGGTTTCCCCGCTTTCAGCAAACAGCTGCCAACGACCGCCAAACATTCGGTTCATATCGCTATGGCAATAACGTTTCCCTTGCTTCAGCGCAGGAGGATTCCCGAGGATCACCAGCAACCGCCAACGTAACGGGATCTCGCCGTGAGATATCGCGCCAAGCAACGCGTCCAGCATCTCCACAGGTGCCGTCTCATTACCGTGTATTCCCGCTGAAATCACCAGTGCGCCTTGCGGTGGCGTTAATGGCGTCAGTTCCAGCACACCATCGCCCAGCCAGCGCCAGCGAACACCGCTGATTTCTCGCTCGGTGATGACAGGTTTTTTACTCGTTAAGGTCAGAGCAAGAAAATTATCCATTGCCCCCTCCCTCGCGCTGGAACGGATAAACCGAACCGAGATTCAGTAATTGGCTCAATACATCCAGTGCTTCCCGCCCTTCGCGCAGCAATTGCGGGTCGGCCAGATCGGCAGCAGTAAGACGATCGCGGTAGTAACGATCCACCCAGTCATTGAGCACATTAAACAGCGTATCGTTCATCATCACCGCCGGATTCACCGCCCGGCGTTCTTCTTCTGTCAACACCACGCGCAACCGCAGGCACGCCGGGCCTCCGCCATTCGCCATGCTTTCACGTAAATCAAAGACTTTTAGTTCGCTAATCGGGTTGTCAGCGGCAAGGAGTTCATTGAGATAACCCCATACTCCGGCGTGTTCCCGACACTCCTGAGGCAGCACCAACATCATGGAACCATCATCGCGGCTCAACAGTTGGCTGTTAAACAGATATGTAGACACCGCATCCGACACGGAAACCTGAGTTGCCGGAACTTCTATCGCCATAAAACCGTTCACCCGCGCACGCAGGTTTGCCAGTAACTGTGACTGGCGAGCGAACGCCTGTTGGTGGCAAAACAGCACCTGGCGGTTACTCACGGCAATCACGTCATTATGAAAAACGCCCTGGTCGATAACGTCCGGGTTTTGCTGGGCGAAAATCACCTGTTGGGGATTCACCTGATTCAGCCTTGCCACCGCCTCGCTGGCTTCGCGAGTCTGTCGCGCCGGATAACGGGAAGGCCGGGTATCATTGCCTTCTTCTCGCCCGTAGACAAAAAGTTGCATACCCGGCTCACCGTAATGACCGCCGAGACGATTGTGGTTTGCCGCCCCCTCATCACCGAGCAACGCTACCTGCGGCAACGCCGAATGAACGCTAAATTTCTCTTCGTCGTTAAAAATCGCTTTTAAAAGTGATTCGGTGACGTGCGCTTCCAGCGAGCGGTGAAATTTATTGTTCAGGTTGGCAACGGTGAGATGCACTTTGCCATCCAGCGTATCGGCAGATGGCGCGATCGTTGCCGCATTGGCTACCCACATTGGCGAAGCGGAACTGACGCTGGAAAGCCAGTGCGGTGCCTGGCGTGCAACTTTTTCCAGTACCTGCTCATCGCTACCACTGAATCCCAACTGACGCAGCACCGGAATAAACGGACGCTCGTGCGGCGGGATCACGGCCTGGGGGAATCCCGCATCGGCAAGGGCTTTCATTTTCAGTAAGCCCTGTTTTGCCGCCTGTCGCGGGTTAGACACCTGAAAACGGTGACGGGTAGAGGCTTCATTACCAAACGACAGGCCAGCGTAATGATGCGTCAGCCCTACCAGCCCGTCGAAATTAACTTCCCAGGCGTTCATCGCACCACCTCATCGGAAAAATCCAGCCCGGGGTTAAGCGTTGCGGGCAAAGTTAACGAGTCCGACTCCAGGCTCGCCATAGGCCATGCGCAGTAATCTGCGGCATACCAGGCGCTGGGGCGATGGTTACCGGATGCACCAATGCCGCCGAATGGCGCGGTACTGGCAGCACCAGTAAGCGGTTTGTTCCAGTTAACAATCCCCGCCCGCGCCTCCAGCAACAGTTGATCGAATTTTTCCCGCTCGGGGGAAACCAGACCGCAAGAGAGTCCGAAGCGAGTGTTATTCGCCATTAGAATCGCTTCCTCGAAAGAATCATAACGCCAGACGCGCAATAACGGTCCGAACACCTCTTCATCTGGTACGCCAGCAACGCCTGTCATTTCAATGATCCCCGGCGTCAGCAACGATGTCTCTGATTGTAATAAGCGCGGCGCAAGCAGGGTTCGTCCGCCCATCGCTTCCAGTTGCTGCCAGGCAGTAACCACCTGCTGTGCGGCCTGTTCAGAAATCAGCCCGCCAATAAACGGCTGCGGTTCGTCATCCCAGTTGCCCGGCGTTAATCGCTGGCTGACGGCAACCAGACGAGCAAGAAACGCATCGCCCTGCGCTCCGCTTTTGAGCAATAAACGGCGGGCGCAGGTGCAGCGTTGCCCGGCTGTGACAAACGCCGACTGAATGGTCAGATGGACAGCCGCGTCGATATCCGCCACCTCATCGATAATTAGCGGATTATTACCGCCCATCTCAAGGGCGAGAATTTTCTCCGGCTGACCGGAGAGCTGGCGATGCAGCTGGTAGCCGGTATTGGCGCTACCGGTAAACAGCAAACCGTCGAGATCCTCCAGCGCACTCAGCGCCTGACCCGTTTCACGCCCGCCCTGCACCAGGTTAAGTACGCCCGGCGGCAAGCCAGCCTGCTGCCATAAACGCATTACCGCTTCGCCACTCCACAGTGTCAGTTCGCTGGGTTTAAAGATAATGGTGTTACCTGCCAGCAATGCCGGAACGATATGTCCGTTCGGCAAATGACCAGGGAAATTATACGGCCCAAACACCGCCAGCACGCCGTGCGGGCGATGTCGCAGGCTCGCCGCACCGTCCGGCATTTCACTACGCTGCTCGCCGGTACGAACGTGATACGCCTTAATTGATATCGCGATTTTATTGATCATCGCCGTCACTTCGGTTGCCGCTTCCCAGCGCGGCTTACCCGTTTCTCTGGCAATAATCGCGGTTAATTCGCCTTTATTCCTTTCCAGCAATCCGGCAAAGCGTTCGACAACGACCTGACGTTCAGCCAATGAGAGCCGCGCCCAGCGCGGAAACGCCGCACGGGCTGCGCGACAAGCCTGCCCGACCTGAGCGGCATCGGCATCATTGCCTTGCCATAACACCTCGCCCGATACCGGATTACGCTTCACACGCGATGCGCCCTGGCCCGTTATCCAGTCACCGTTAATCCATAAAGTCATGCTGTTTTCTCCTCTGCGCACAGGCGCACCAGACGAACGCGATCCCCTGCGTGGCATTTGAGGGCATCCAGTTGTGCGGCGGTTAAAATCAAACGCTCGGTTGCCGGATCGGTACGCGCCAGCACCACGCGGAAATGGTGATAATTTTCATTGGCGACCAGGCAGGCCGGAAAATCGCCCTGCGCAGGCTGCCCTTCTGCCACTTCCACCAGCCGACTTTTACGAATGGCGCGCACGCGGTCGATGTCACACTCAAGCGTTGGCCCGCCGTCGAAGATGTCGATATAGTTGCGGTAACGAAAACCTTCTTTCTCCAGCACCGCGCGGGCAGGCGCGGTTTGCGGATGTACCTGACCGATGACGTCCTGGGCTTCCTGGGATAAAAAGTGGGTATAGATCGGATGTTTCGGCATCAGTTCTGCAATAAATGCCTTTTGCCCGGTGCCGCAGAGAAAATCGGCGCGGCTAAAATCCATCGAAAAGAAGCGTTTACCGAGGCTTTGCCAGAACGGTGAATAGCCGTGTTCGTCAATCACCCCGCGCATTTCAGCAACCACTTTGTCATTAAACTTGTCGCGAAAAGCCGCCATAAACATAAAGCGCGATTTCGACAGCAAATAGCCGTTGCCCTCTTTGCGCCAGTCCGGGTCGAGAAACAGCGTGCACAGCTCGCTGCTGCCGGTGTGATCGTTACTGAGAAACAGCGTCGGCAATGCGTTATAGACATTCAGCTCTTTTGAGGCGTGAACCAACGTGCCGACGCGATAGTTGTACCAGGGATCGTTCAGCCCAACCGCCACCTCAATGGCACAAATCCCCGCCACGGTGCCTGTCTCGCTATCTTCCAGCACGAACACATAGCCCTGCTCACTTTTGGGCAGTTCGCCTTGCCAGGTTTTGATTGCCCTTTCGATACGCGCCGAAAGCGTGGCTTCATTGGCGGGAAGCGACGTCAGGCCGCCGCCCGTTTTGCTGGCAAGCTGCATCAGCGCCGAGACATCTGATCGCTCAACGGGACGGATGACCATCATGATGAACCTCGGCTAACAAAGTGTTCGCAAGCAGCTGCAAAGCGATCCAGTCCGGTCGTCACCTCTTCTTCGCTGACATTGAGCGCAGGCGCAAAACGCACCACGTTGCCACCCGCAATCAGTACCATCACGCCTGCTTTCGCCGCTTCCTGAGAGATCTGTTTCGCTTGCCCGGCGTAATCGGCATTCAGTACACAGCCAATCAGCAAACCTAAGCCGCGAACTTCACTGAACAAACCATAGCGGTGATTAATAGTATTAAGACGCTCAACAAACCAGTCGTGACGCTGTTTAACGCCATTAAGCATCTCTGGTGTGTTGATGAGCTCCAGCACTTTGCCTGCCACCGCCGAGGCCAGCGGATTACCGCCATAGGTGGTGCCATGAGTGCCAACGGTCATCACGCGGGCGCACTCTTCGGTTGCCAACAACGCACCGACCGGGAAACCGCCGCCCAGCGCTTTGGCGGTAGTTAACAGATCAGGCGTCACGCCGTAGTGCATATAGGCATACAGTTCCCCGGTGCGCCCGACGCCGGTTTGTACTTCATCAAAAATCAACAGCGCATTGTGGCGGTTACACAATTCACGCAGACCTTGTAAAAACGCGTTGCTGGCTGGCACCACACCGCCTTCCCCCTGGATGGGTTCGACAATCACCGCACAGGTAGAGTCGTCAATCAGCGCGCTGGCAGAGTTAATATCGTTATATGCAGCATGACGAATATCCGCCGGCAGTGGCGCAAAATCCTGTGAATAGGCTGGCTGCCCACCCGCACTGACAGTAAACAGCGTGCGACCATGAAACGCATTTTTGAACGCCACGATGCCGCTCTTATGGCTGCCGTAGCGGTCATGAGCGAATTTACGCGCCAGTTTTAGCGCCGCTTCGTTGGCTTCCGCACCGGAGTTACAAAAGAAGACGCGATCGGCAAACGTGGCGTCGATCAATTTTTTCGCCAGTCGCAGTACCGGCTCGTTGGTGTAACCGTTGCCGGTATGCCAGAACTTACTCGCCTGTTCGTTCAGCGCCTCACGCAGTTCCGGATGCGCATGGCCCAGCGCGTTCACCGCAATGCCACCCGCGAAGTCGATATACTCTTTCCCCTGCTGATCCCACAAGCGCGAACCTTCGCCACGTACCGGTATAAAGGGTGCCGGAGCGTAAACAGGTATCATCCATTCATCAAAGTTTTCACGCGTAATTGGCTGAGACATAGCGACCTCTACAGTAAATAATTCGTTATTTATATGTTAACAATAAGTAATGTTTGCGCTGTAAATGTAGATTGCAGGGTTCGTGCCAGCCAGTGATAAAAGTGCATAAACGGCGGAGGCTAACTGGAAATCAAGGAGTTATAACCAAACCATATGCATTTAAAGTGCATATAAAGTGAATACGTTTGCGATGTGGGTGAATAAAAAGAATAAAAAACGCAATGTTATGCAGAAGTAAAATATAATTCTGGAATTGTGATCATTGACGAAATTTACTGGAAATTACTGCGCCATTCTGACGCAGCGCGCACCAAAAGCGGGCATTTTTTGCGCCATCGTTGACATCATTAACAACCATCGATCAAATCACTTAACAACAGGCGGTAAGCAACGCGAAATTCTGCTACCATCCACGCACTCTTTATCTGAATAAATGGCAGCGACTATGAAATTTGTCTCTTTTAATATCAACGGCCTGCGCGCCAGACCTCACCAGCTTGAAGCCATCGTCGAAAAGCACCAACCGGATGTGATTGGCCTGCAGGAGACAAAAGTTCATGACGATATGTTTCCGCTCGAAGAGGTGGCGAAGCTCGGCTACAACGTGTTTTATCACGGGCAGAAAGGCCATTATGGCGTGGCGCTGCTGACCAAAGAGACGCCGATTGCCGTGCGTCGCGGTTTTCCCGGTGACGACGAAGAAGCGCAGCGGCGAATTATTATGGCGGAAATCCCCTCGCCGCTGGGCAATGTCACCGTGATCAACGGTTACTTCCCGCAGGGTGAAAGCCGCGACCATCCGATAAAATTCCCGGCAAAGGCGCAGTTTTATCAGAATCTGCAAAACTATCTGGAAACCGAACTCAAACGTGATAATCCGGTACTGATTATGGGCGATATGAATATCAGCCCTACAGATCTGGATATCGGCATTGGCGAAGAAAGCCGTAAGCGCTGGCTGCGTACCGGTAAATGCTCTTTCCTGCCGGAAGAGCGCGAATGGATGGACAGGCTGATGAGCTGGGGGTTGGTCGATACCTTCCGCCATGCGAATCCACAAACAGCAGATCGTTTCTCATGGTTTGATTACCGCTCAAAAGGTTTTGACGATAACCGTGGTCTGCGCATCGACCTGCTGCTCGCCAGCCAACCGCTGGCAGAATGTTGTGTAGAAACCGGCATCGACTATGAAATTCGCAGCATGGAAAAACCGTCCGATCACGCCCCCGTCTGGGCGACCTTCCGCCGCTAATTTAGCAGCTCTCCTGGCTCAAACTGGGTCAGGAGAATTAACCTTGAGAAAAATCAACAAACTGTCAGTAATGATTTGTTGCCTGCCGTCCTTTGTTATACCGTCACTGCGTTTTTAGTTGTCTGACCACTTCTCTATTATCAAGTTTGATATAGGAAACTCCACGATGAACGCTGAGCGTAACTTTCTGTTTGCCTGTCTTATTTTTGCGCTGGTCATTTACGCTATCCACGCTTTCGGTTTATTCGATCTGCTCACCGATTTACCCCACTTACAGACACTCATTCGCCAGAGCGGATTGTTCGGTTATAGCCTCTATATTCTGTTATTCATCATTGCCACCCTCTTTCTGTTACCAGGAAGCATACTGGTGATCGCTGGAGGAATAGTTTTTGGCCCGCTCTTAGGGACACTACTCTCATTAATTGCCGCAACGCTGGCCTCCTCGTGCTCATTCCTGCTGGCGCGCTGGCTGGGACGTGATTTACTGCTGAAATACGTGGGCCATAGCCATACCTTCCAGGCCATTGAAAAAGGCATTGCGCGTAACGGTATTGATTTTCTTATTCTGACCCGCTTAATCCCGTTGTTTCCTTACAATATTCAAAATTACGCTTACGGATTAACCACCATCGCCTTCTGGCCTTATACCCTTATTTCGGCACTCACGACCCTGCCCGGTATTGTTATTTATACCGTGATGGCAAGCGATCTCGCCAATGAAGGCATTACGCTGCGCTTTATTTTACAACTCTGTCTGGCGGGCCTGGCGCTGTTTATTCTCGTCCAGCTCGCAAAACTCTACGCCCGACACAAACATGTGGATCTGTCTGCTTCGCGCCGCAGCCCACTTACTCACCCAAAAAATGAAGGATAGAACGATGTCGCAACATTATTCAGTGTCATGGAAAAAAGGACTGGCTGCACTCTGCTTACTGGCTGTTGCCGGGCTTAGCGGCTGCGATCAAAAAGAGAATGCGGCGGCAAAAGTGGAATACGACGGACTTTCGAACAGCCAACCGCTGCGCGTCGATGCCAATAACCATACGGTAACCATGCTGGTGCAAATTAATGGTCGTTTCCTCACCGACGACACTCGTCACGGTATTGTGTTTAAAGATGGCTCCAACGGACATAAATCGCTGTTTATGGCTTATGCGACCCCGAAAGCATTTTATGAAGCCCTGAAAGAGGCAGGTGGTACGCCGGGCGAAAACATGACGATGGATAATAAAGAAACGACTCATGTCACAGGCAGCAAACTGGATATTTCGGTCAACTGGCAAGGGGCGGCAAAAGCGTATTCCTTCGATGAAGTGATTGTTGACAGTAATGGCAAGAAACTGGACATGCGCTTTGGCGGTAATTTAACGGCAGCAGAAGAGAAGAAAACGGGTTGCCTGGTGTGTCTGGATAGCTGCCCGGTCGGCATCGTCAGCAATGCAACATACACTTATGGTGCGGTGGAAAAACGCGGCGAAGTGAAATTCAAAGGCAATGCCTCAGTTCTCCCGGCGGATAACACGCTGGCAACGGTTACCTTTAAAATCACCGAATAAAGCCAGGATAAAGGATGATGAAGATACAATCGCGTAAAATCTGGTACTACCGTATAACCCTCATCATCCTGTTGTTCGCTATGCTGCTCGCATGGGCGCTGCTTCCCGGCGTCCATGAGTTTATCAATCGCAGCGTTGCGGCGTTTGCCGCCGTGGACCAACAGGGTATAGAACGCTTTATTCAGTCTTACGGCGCACTGGCGGCAGTTGTCTCGTTCTTGTTGATGATTTTACAGGCCATTGCTGCACCGCTACCTGCGTTTTTGATCACCTTTGCCAATGCGTCGCTGTTTGGCGCGTTCTGGGGCGGCTTGCTGTCGTGGACCAGTTCGATGGCCGGCGCGGCGCTGTGCTTTTTTATCGCCAGAGTGATGGGCCGCGAAGTGGTGGAAAAATTAACCGGCAAAACCGTGCTTGACAGTATGGACGGCTTTTTCACTCGCTACGGCAAACACACCATCCTGGTCTGTCGGTTATTGCCTTTTGTCCCTTTCGATCCAATCAGCTATGCTGCCGGTCTGACTTCAATACGTTTTCGCTCGTTTTTTATCGCCACCGGGCTTGGTCAATTACCGGCGACTATTGTTTATTCCTGGGCGGGCAGCATGTTAACAGGCGGTACTTTCTGGTTTGTCACCGGACTGTTTATTCTGTTTGCCCTGACCGTGGTGATTTTTATGGCGAAGAAAATATGGCTTGAGCGCCAGAAGAGGAATGCCTGATGGGTTTACCGCCGCTTAGCAAAATTCCTTTCATTTTACGTCCGCAGGCGTGGCTGCATCGTCGCCATTACGGCGAGGTGCTAAGCCCGATTCGCTGGTGGGGGCGGATCCCGTTTATCTTTTATTTGGTGTCAATGTTTGTTGGGTGGCTGGAGCGCAAACGCTCACCGCTCGATCCGGTAGTGCGATCGCTTGTCAGCGCGCGCATTGCGCAAATGTGCCTGTGTGAGTTTTGCGTGGATATCACCAGTATGAAAGTCGCCGAGCGTACCGGCAGCACCGATAAACTGCTGGCAGTGGCTGACTGGCGGCAAAGCCCGCTCTTCAGCGATGAAGAACGGCTGGCGCTGGAGTACGCCGAAGCCGCAAGCGTAACGCCGCCAACGGTCGATGATGCCCTGCGCACCCGACTGGCTGCGCATTTTGACGCTCAGGCGCTCACCGAACTGACGGCATTGATCGGCCTGCAAAACCTGTCGGCTCGTTTTAATTCTGCCATGGACATTCCCGCTCAGGGGCTGTGCCGTATTCCGGAAAAACGTTCTTAAGGAGAGAAGATGCGCCATTGTGGGTGGTTGCTGGGATTGTTATCGCTGTTTTCTCTGGCAACACATGCCAGTGACTGGCAGGAAATTAAAAATGAGGCCAAAGGGCAAACCGTCTGGTTTAACGCCTGGGGCGGCGATACCGCAATTAACCGCTATCTCGACTGGGTTAGCGGCGAGATGAAAACCCATTACGCTATAAACCTGAAGATTGTTCGTCTGGCGGATGCCGCAGACGCGGTGAAGCGCATTCAGACCGAAGCTGCTGCCGGACGTAAAACGGGCGGCTCGGTGGATCTGCTCTGGGTGAACGGCGAAAACTTCCGCACCTTAAAAGAGGCCAATTTATTACAAACGGGCTGGGCGGAGACTCTGCCCAACTGGCGCTATGTCGACACACAGCTGCCGGTGCGGGAAGATTTTTCAGTGCCGACACAAGGTGCGGAATCGCCCTGGGGCGGCGCACAACTGACGTTTATCGCCCGCCGCGATGTTACGCCACAGCCACCACAAACGCCGCAAGCCTTACTGGAGTTTGCTAAAGTCAATCCCGGCACGGTTACTTATCCGCGCCCACCGGACTTTACCGGCACGGCGTTTCTTGAACAGTTGCTGATTATGCTGACGCCAGATCCCGCCGCATTAAAAGAAGCGCCGGACGATGCGACTTTCGCCCGTGTCACTGCTCCCTTGTGGCAATATCTTGATGCGCTACATCCGTATTTGTGGCGCGAAGGAAAGGATTTCCCGCCTTCGCCCGCGCGGATGGATGCTCTGCTGAAAGCCGGCACATTGCGCCTGTCGCTGACCTTTAGCCCCGCGCATGCGCAGCAAAAAATCGCCAGCGGCGATTTGCCGGCAAGCAGTTACAGTTTTGGCTTTCGCGAGGGGATGATAGGCAACGTGCATTTCGTCACCATTCCAGCCAACGCGAATGCCAGTGCTGCGGCGAAGGTAGTTGCCAATTTCCTGCTCTCACCCGATGCGCAACTGCGTAAAGCAGATCCCGTTGTCTGGGGCGATCCTTCTGTTCTCGATCCGCAAAAACTGCCTGACGGGCAGCGCGAAATATTGCAATCAAGAATGCCGCAGGATCTGCCGCCGGTACTGGCTGAACCGCACGCAGGATGGGTGAATGCACTGGAACAAGAATGGTTACGCCGTTACGGTACGCATTAATCTTTTTGCTGTGGGCGATGGTGGCGGTGATTTATGCACCGCTGATCCCGGCAGCTCTCACGCTGATATCGCCTGCGTTGTCGTTGACACACTGGCAGGCGTTATTTGCCGATCCACAGTTACCGCATGCATTACTGGCAACGCTGGTGTCGACAACCATCGCGGCGGTCGGGGCATTGTTGATTGCCCTGCTGGTGATTGTGGCGCTATGGCCTGGGCCGAAATGGCAGCGTATGTGCGCCCGTCTGCCGTGGCTGCTCGCCATTCCCCATGTGGCTTTTGCCACCAGCGCCCTGCTGCTCTTTGCTGACGGAGGGCTGCTATATGACTATTTCCCGTATTTCACTCCGCCAATGGACCGATTTGGCATCGGTCTGGGCCTCACCCTTGCAGTGAAAGAAAGCGCATTTCTGCTGTGGATCTTAGCGGCAGTATTGAGCGAAAAACGGCTGTTGCAGCAGGTCATTGTGCTGGATTCGCTGGGCTACAGCCGCTGGCAATGCCTGAACTGGCTGCTGTTGCCCTCCGTCGCGCCTGCGCTGGCAATGGCGATGCTGGCGATTGTGGCCTGGTCGCTGTCGGTCGTGGATGTGGCGATTATCCTTGGGCCAGGTAATCCCCCGACGCTGGCAGTAATTAGCTGGCAGTGGTTAACTCAGGGCGATGCCGATCAACAAACGAAAGGCGCACTCGCCAGCCTGCTGCTGATGCTGTTACTCGCCGCCTACGTTTTGCTGGGCTATCTGCTATGGCGTAGCTGGCGGCATACTATTCCCCGCGTAGATGGCGTTCGTAAGCCTGCCACGCCTTTATTGCCAGGCATTACGCTGGCGATTTTTTTACCCTTGACCGGTGTGCTGTGTGTGGTTCTGCTGGCGATCCTCGCGGATCAGTCGACGATCAATAGTGAAGCGCTCATCAACAGCCTGACAATGGGACTTACTGCGACGTTTATCGCTTTGCTCCTGTTACTGCTGTGGCTGGAATGGGGGCCACAGCGTCGCCAGTTGTGGCTATGGTTGCCGATTTTATTACCGGCACTGCCGCTGGTGGCGGGCCAGTACACGCTGGCGCTATGGCTGAACCTGGATGGGAGCTGGACGGCGGTGATCTGGGGGCATCTGCTGTGGGTAATGCCGTGGATGCTGTTTATCCTGCAACCCGCCTGGCAGCGCATTGATTCACGGTTAATTTTGATTGCACAAACACTGGGCTGGTCGCGGGCCAAAATCTTCTTTTACGTGAAATGCCCACTCATGTTGCGCCCTGCGCTGATTGCCTTCGCGGTGGGATTTTCAGTCAGTATTGCGCAGTATATGCCGACGTTGTGGCTGGGTGCGGGGCGTTTTCCGACGCTCACCACTGAGGCGGTGGCATTAAGCAGCGGCGGCAGCAACGGTATTCTCGCCGCCCAGGCTTTATGGCAACTGCTATTACCGCTTATTATTTTTGCCCTGACCGCGTTAGTCGCAAAATGGGTAGGTTATGTCAGACAAGGACTCCGCTAATGCTCTGCGTGAAAAATGTTTCTCTACGTTTACCAGAAAGTTGCTTGCTGACAAACGTTAACTTTACGGTGGATAAAGGTGACATTGTCACGTTAATGGGGCCGTCTGGCTGTGGAAAATCCACTCTGTTTTCATGGATGATTGGTGCACTGGCTGGACAGTTTTCTTGTACAGGTGAGCTATGGCTCAATGAGCAACGGATTGACATGCTACCCACCGCACAGCGTCAGATTGGCATTCTTTTTCAGGATGCACTGTTATTTGACCAGTTCAGCGTCGGGCAAAATTTACTGCTGGCGCTACCGGCGACACTTAAGGGGAATGCCCGACGTAATGCCGTGAATGATGCACTTGAGCGTTCAGGCCTTGACGGAGCTTTCCATCAGGATCCTGCCACTTTGTCTGGCGGTCAGCGAGCGCGCGTTGCTCTGCTTCGCGCCCTTCTCGCTCAGCCAAAAGCGTTGCTACTGGATGAGCCATTCAGCCGTCTTGATGTGGCTCTGCGCGATAGTTTTCGCCAGTGGGTGTTCAGCGAAGTTCGCGAACTGGCGATCCCGGTCGTTCAGGTAACGCACGATCTCCAGGATGTTCCTGCTGATAGTTCTGTTCTGGATATGGCGCAGTGGTCAGAAAATTACAACAAACTGCGATAACGCAAAGTTTTTCTCAATGCGTCAGTTCAGAATGGCGCACTCAAAACTACAATGTCGGGATTTTCGATGAAACGTGTTTCTCAAATGACCGCGCTGGCAATGGCTTTAGGGCTGGCTTGCGCTTCTTCGTGGGCCGCTGAACTGGCGAAGCCTCTTACACTTGACCAGCTTCAACAACAAAATGGCAAAGCGATAGATACTCGCCCCAGCGCGTTTTATAACGGCTGGCCACAAACCTTAAATGGCCCTTCTGGTCATGAACCTGCCGCCTTAAACCTCTCTGCCAGCTGGCTTGACAAAATGAGCACCGAACAGCTCAACGCGTGGATCAAGCAACATAACCTGAAAGCCGATGCCCCGGTAGCGCTGTACGGTAATGGCAAAGATGTCGACGCCGTCAAAACGCGACTGCAAAAAGCAGGTTTTACGCATATCTCCATTCTGAGTGACGCGCTAAGCGAACCTTCCCGTCTACAAAAACTGCCGCACTTTGAGCAGCTGGTTTATCCGCAATGGCTTCACGACCTGCAACAAGGTAAAGAAGTTACGGCGAAACCTGCCGGTGACTGGAAAGTCATTGAAGCGGCCTGGGGCGCTCCAAAATTTTACCTTATCAGCCATATTCCCGGCGCTGACTACATCGATACCAACGAAGTGGAAAGCGAACCACTGTGGAACAAAGTTTCTGATGAACAACTAAAAGCGATGCTGGCAAAACACGGCATTCGCCATGACACCACGGTCATTCTGTACGGGCGTGACGTATACGCTGCAGCGCGTGTGGCACAAATTATGCTCTACGCTGGCGTGAAAGATGTGCGCCTGCTGGACGGCGGCTGGCAAACCTGGTCCGACGCGGGTCTGCCCGTTGAGCGCGGTACGCCACCGAAAGTGAAAGCGGAACCGGATTTCGGCGTGAAGATCCCGGCGCAACCGCAGTTGATGCTCGATATGGAACAGGCCCGTGGACTGCTGCATCGCCAGGATGCATCGCTGGTGAGCATTCGTTCGTGGCCAGAATTTATCGGTACGACCAGCGGTTACAGCTATATTAAACCAAAAGGTGAAATAGCCGGAGCACGTTGGGGACACGCTGGTAGCGACTCGACGCATATGGAAGATTTCCATAACCCGGATGGCACCATGCGTAGCGCCGATGATATTACCGCTATGTGGAAAGCATGGAATATCAAACCAGATCAGCAAGTTTCATTCTACTGCGGCACCGGCTGGCGCGCGTCCGAAACCTTTATGTACGCACGCGCCATGGGTTGGAAGAATGTTTCCGTGTATGACGGCGGCTGGTACGAATGGAGCAGCGATCCAAAAAATCCGGTAGCAACCGGTGAACGCGGCCCGGACAGTAGCAAATAACATTGCAATTACTGACGCTGGTGCGACTTCAGCGTCAGATACCCACTCCACACCCGCGTAAAGGTCGTCATCCAGCACAACGCACCGAAGATCCACGCAAACCACGCAAACCATGCAGGGAATAAACATCCCAGCACAAACAGTAAGATCGTTTCTGTGCCTTCGGTTAACCCGCCCAGATAATAAAACGATTTATGCGCATAACCGGGATTATCAATCTGATGTTTCGCCGCCAGCGCAGCAAAAGCGAGAAAACTGCTGCCTGTGCCGATAAACGCAAACAGCAGCCAGCCGCCTGCCAGGGCGTTTTGCTGCGGTGCGGCGAGGATAAACCCAAAAGGTACCAGCGCGTAAAAAAGAAAATCGAGAGAAATATCAAGAAAGCCGCCCGCGTCGGTAAGCCCTCTGCGCCGCGCCAGCGCACCGTCCAGACCATCAAGCAGCCTGTTCAACAAAATGACGACAAGCGCCGCCAGATACCAGCCCAGCGCCAGAAAAGGCAGTGCCAGCACGCCGATGGCAAATCCCACTAATGTTAAACCATCTGGCGTAATGCCCGGTTTATCAAGAACCCGCACGCACTGATGCAACAACGGTTTAATCCGGGGATGAAGATGGCGGTCTAGCACAGGCACTCCTTAAATATAAAGCCTTTCTGATTGAGCAACAGTGCGGATATTATGGCATTTTTCGCTTATCTGCCCGTGTGTAATTTATGAAAATGATTGAAGTTGTTGCCGCCATCATTGAACGTGATGGCAAAATTTTACTCGCGCAACGCCCCGCCCAGAGCGATCAGGCGGGATTATGGGAGTTTGCCGGTGGTAAAGTCGAGCCGGATGAAAGCCAGCGGCAGGCGCTGGTGCGTGAGTTACGCGAAGAACTGGGCATCGAAGCAACTGTGGGTGAGTATGTTACCAGCCATCAGCGAGAAGTTTCGGGCCGGATTATCCATCTTCATGCCTGGCACGTACCCGACTTCCACGGGACGTTACAGGCACATGAACATCAGGCGCTGGTCTGGTGCTCACCTGAAGAGGCGCTGCAATATCCGCTGGCCCCTGCTGACATTCCATTATTAGAGGCGTTTATGGCTTTACGCGCCGCCAGACCAGCGGATTAGTGCTAAGGGTTTTGTCATCCCGCTGGCATTGCAGCAGTATTCCCTCGGCTTTAATTACCGCGCCTTCAGAATAATTTTTATCCTGATAAACGCAGCACTGAGTACAGGGCTGCGCTGACTGCCCGCCTGAACTGAACACTTCTGGCGGTACGTTTACCTCCACGTCCGGACGATAATGCGGGTTAGCCAGTGCAATTAATGGAAATGCTAATACTACGGCGAACAATGCTCGACTCACAGGGAACTCCTTAACGTTATTGTCTCTGCTACTGATAACGGTAGCCGGGTGGCAAAACTTTAGCGTCTGAGTTATCGCATTTGGTTATGAGATTACTCTCGTTATTAATTTGCTTTCCTGGGTCATTTTTTTCTTGCTTACCGTCACATTCTTGATGGTATAGTCGAAAACTGCAAAAGCACATCACATAAACAACATAAGCACAATCGTATTAATATATAAGGGTTTTATATCTATGGATCAGACATATTCTCTGGAGTCATTCCTCAACCATGTCCAAAAGCGCGACCCGAATCAAACCGAGTTCGCGCAAGCCGTTCGTGAAGTAATGACCACACTCTGGCCTTTTCTTGAACAAAATCCAAAATATCGCCAGATGTCATTACTGGAGCGTCTGGTTGAACCGGAGCGCGTGATCCAGTTTCGCGTGGTATGGGTTGATGATCGCAATCAGGTACAGGTCAACCGTGCATGGCGTGTGCAGTTCAGCTCAGCCATCGGCCCGTACAAAGGCGGTATGCGCTTCCATCCGTCAGTTAACCTCTCCATTCTCAAATTCCTCGGCTTCGAACAAACCTTCAAAAATGCCCTGACTACCCTGCCGATGGGCGGTGGTAAAGGCGGTAGCGATTTTGACCCGAAAGGTAAAAGCGAAGGCGAAGTGATGCGTTTCTGCCAGGCGCTGATGACCGAGCTTTATCGTCATCTGGGCGCGGATACCGACGTTCCGGCAGGTGATATCGGCGTTGGTGGTCGTGAAGTCGGCTTTATGGCGGGGATGATGAAAAAGCTCTCCAACAATACCGCCTGCGTCTTCACCGGTAAGGGCCTTTCATTTGGCGGTAGTCTTATTCGCCCGGAAGCTACCGGCTACGGTCTGGTTTATTTCACAGAAGCAATGTTAAAACGCCACGGTATGGGTTTTGAAGGGATGCGCGTTTCCGTTTCTGGCTCCGGCAACGTCGCCCAGTACGCTATCGAAAAAGCGATGGAATTTGGTGCTCGTGTGATCACTGCGTCAGACTCCAGCGGCACTGTAGTTGATGAAAGCGGATTCACGAAAGAGAAACTGGCACGTCTTATCGAAATCAAAGCCAGCCGCGATGGTCGAGTGGCAGATTACGCCAAAGAATTTGGTCTGGTCTATCTCGAAGGCCAACAGCCGTGGTCTGTACCGGTTGATATCGCCCTGCCTTGCGCCACCCAGAACGAACTGGATGTTGACGCCGCGCATCAGCTTATCGCCAATGGCGTTAAAGCCGTCGCCGAAGGGGCAAATATGCCGACCACCATCGAAGCGACTGAACTGTTCCAGCAGGCAGGCGTACTGTTTGCACCGGGTAAAGCGGCTAATGCTGGCGGTGTAGCAACGTCAGGCCTTGAAATGGCGCAAAACGCTGCGCGCCTGGGCTGGAAAGCCGAGAAAGTTGACGCACGTTTGCATCACATCATGCTGGATATCCACCATGCCTGTGTTGAGCATGGTGGTGAAGGTGAGCAAACCAACTACGTGCAGGGCGCGAACATTGCCGGTTTTGTGAAGGTTGCCGATGCGATGCTGGCGCAGGGTGTGATTTAAGTTGTAAATGCCTGATGGCGCTACGCTTATCAGGCCTACAAATGGGCACAATTCATTGCAGTTACGCTCTAATGCAGGCCGGGCAAGCGCAGCGCCCCCGGCAAAATTTCAGGCGTTTATGAGTATTTAACGGATGATGCTCCCCAGGGAACATTTCTTATGGGCCAACGGCATTTCTTACTGTAGTGCTCCCAAAACTGCTTGTCGTAACGATAACACGCTTCAAGTTCAGCATCCGTTAACTTTCTGCGATAGCAGCAGATATGCCAGTAAAGAAATCCCATTAGACTATTTTTTTGATAATCTTCTTCGCTTTCGAACAACTCGTGCGCCTTTCGAGAAGCAAGCATTATATAATGCCAGGCCAGTTCTTCTTCAATTGTCCCGTTTTGAAAAGCTGTGCTTGATATCGAGATCATCTATGATAATTCCGCCGCCCATATTAGCTTCGCCGAGGATTTACCGGAGCGATTATTAGCGCAATCAGAGATATAGTCTGAGGGAAAAACAGCAAATTTATTCAACAAGGCGATAACCTGCTCTGGGGCTTCCTCCATGTTTGCTTTAAAGGTATTGGCTCCATGGTCGCCAGAAAGAAAATGCTCCATTAAGGCACAATAACTTTCGCTATCTTCGATACCCCATTGATCCTCTAAAGACTCGCGTCTTTTACTTATGATATCGATCGAGTCAAAGGGAAGCACATGATATTGGAAGGTATCTTTGCCAGGTTCAGGCTTTCGCGGCCAGAACTCCAGCGTTTCAGACCATTGCTTATGATAGAACCGATAAGGTGCGATCAATTGTAGCGCCTGTAACTTCTCGATACTGAGCGGCTCAATACCTTTAGCCTGATAATAATGCAGTTGTTCTTTTTTTGCTTTAAAACCGGCCCGAACAATAAGCCCCATCATAATTAATAGATAAAGAAAAGAGCATCCCGCAGTAATCAGGCCTCTTTCATTCAAACCGTTGGATGTTATCGCTGCGAATACAAACATTACAGCGACAACACATGTTAAATACCCCCCCCACTTACAAAGCAGCATGGCCTTATTTTCTTTAATCATCCGTTCAAAATTACTATTAAATATTTCCCAGCCATTAAAAGAATACTTCTCGCTCCCAGGATGGTTTTGTAATAAAACTTTTTTCATCACATTCCCTGTTATTACATACTTTAGAGGCGATAATTTTATCCATGCAAAAAAAATATCCAACGAATTTTCTTGATCCGCTGGATATTTCAGAATATGACTCGAATAGCACGAAAGATTCACTCGCTTACGCTATCGCCCCGCTTCCGACTTCATCTGCTGGCGGACTTTTTTTCGCACTACGTTTACGCGGTGCAGCCTTTTTCTTATCAGCACTGCCACCACTGCCCGGAGCCACAATGCCGCGAAACTGCCGCACCGGCGTACGTTTGGCTTGATCAATAAGCTGATATAGCGTCCCCACCAGCGGCTGCATAAAGTCCTGATAGCGACACTGCTTTTCGCTGATTTGCGTCAGCACCGATTCCCAGTGCGCGGTCATGTCCGGTCGCGTCGCCATTTCTGGCAGCGAATGGAATAACGCTTTTCCGGCGTCGGTGGAGTGGATATAACGCCCTTTTTTGGTCAGAAAACCACGCTTGAACAGCAGTTCAATAATCCCGGCACGGGTTGCTTCTGTCCCCAGACCATCGGTCGCACGAAGGATCTTTTTCAGATCTTTGTCCTGCACAAAGCGCGCGATCCCGGTCATCGCCGAAAGCAGTGTTGCATCGGTAAAATGGCGCGGCGGCTGGGTTTGCCGCTCTACCACTTCACCTTTTTCACACAGCAACTCATCGCCTTTCGCCACCACAGGCAATGGCGTGCCGTCGTTTTCTTCATCGCGCTCTTTGCTGCCTAACAGCGTACGCCAGCCTGCTTCAGCAAGAAAACGGGCTTTAGCGACAAATTTGCCTTTGGCAATGTCCAGTTCGATAACACACTTGCGGAACACCGCATCCGGGCAGAACTGCATCAGGTATTGACGGGCAATCAGGTTATAGACCTTCGCTTCGTTCTCCGTCAGGTTGATCGCAGAACTCCGTGCGGTCGGAATGATGGCGTGGTGCGCATCGACCTTTTTGTCATCCCAACAGCGGTTGCGTATATCTGGATCTACCACTGGCTGCGGCAACAGATCTGGTGCATGAACGCTGATGGCATTCATCACCGCGTGGCGTCCGGCAAAATGTTCTTCTGGCAAATAGCGACAATCGGAACGCGGATAAGTGATTAACTTGTGTGTTTCGTACAGCTTCTGGCAGATATCAAGCACGTTCTGCGCGCTCAGACCAAAGCGTTTTGCCGCTTCAATCTGCAACGCCGAAAGCGAAAACGGCAGCGGCGCGGATTCTGATTCCCGTTTATCGTTATAGCTGGTGACAATAGCCGGTTGACCACTAATGCGGTTAACCACATGCTCCGCCAGTGGACGATGTAACAAGCGCCCTTCTTCATCCTGGTACGGTTCACACGCTTCGCTCGGTTGCCAGATAGCGGTAAACCGCTCATCGGCAGGTGTCACGATATGCGCTTTGACTTCAAAGAAGTCTTTCGCCACGAAGTTTTCAATCTCTTCATCGCGGCGCACCACCAGCCCAAGCACGGGCGTCTGCACGCGTCCGACGGAAAGCACGCCCTGATAACCGGCATTGCGACCGAGAATGGTGTAAGCACGGGTCATATTGATGCCGTACAGCCAGTCGGCACGCGCTCGCGCCAGCGCAGAAACGCACAGCGGTACAAACTCACTGTTGGAACGAAGACGGTCGATCGCCCGCTCAACCGCCTGCGGGTTCAGGTCGTTTATCAAGCAACGCTGCACCTGCTGGCGCTTTTCCGGTGCCAGTTGCAGATAGTCCAGCACTTCATCCACCAGCAATTGCCCTTCACGATCCGGGTCCCCGGCGTGAACGATTTCGCTGGCTTCATGCAGGAAGCGTTTGATGACGTTAAGTTGTTTGGTCACGGAGGGTCGTGGCTGTAATTGCCACTTTTCCGGGACAATCGGCAAATCCGCAAGATTCCAGCGCGCATAGCGGCTGTCGTAGGCGTCTGGCTGCGCCTGCTCAAGCAGGTGACCGATACACCAGGTCACCACCTGACCATTACCGCACTCGATAAAGCCATCGCCTTTACGGTGCGGTTTGGGCAGGACATCAGCAATGGCGCGCGCCAGACTCGGTTTTTCGGCAATAAACAACCGCATTGAATTAACGGATCTCAACCATGGCACGACCGCCGCGCGCTGGCACCAGTTCGCCAATCGCCGTCAGTTCAATGCCAAACTCGGCGGCTGTAGTTTTAACCTCATTTTCTGCTTCCGGCATGACCGCCAGCAGCAAACCGCCAGAAGTTTGCGGATCGCACAGCAGATCGCGCACTTCACGCGGCATTTCACCCATCAGATGACCGTAGCTGGCAAAGTTACGTTCGGTGCCGCCAGGCACTGCGCCCAACTTAATGTACTCTTCAACCCCCGGCAATTTTGGGATCGCGTCATAGTCAACGCGCGCCTGCACACCTGCGCCCTGACACATTTCGCTCAAATGGCCCAGCAGACCAAAACCAGTAACGTCGGTCATCGCTTTTACGCCTTCGATGTTGGCAAAGGACGCACCTGCGATGTTCATCCGGCACATCACTTCCGTCGCCAGTCCCTGATGTTCTGGTTTCAACAGTGATTTTTTCTCAGCCGTGGTAAGAACGCCGATCCCCAGCGGTTTCGTCAGGAACAGTTTGCATCCGGCTTGTGCGGTACTGTTTTTCTTCACCCGCTCGGTCGGTACGATCCCCGTTACCGCCAGACCAAAAATCGGCTCCGGCGCATCGATGGAGTGACCGCCAGCCAGCGCAATACCCGCCTGACGGCATGCATAGCGTCCACCTTCGGTTACTTCGCGGGCAATTTCTGGGGAAAGTTTGTTAATCGGCCAGCCGAGGATCGCAATCGCCATAATCGGTTTGCCCCCCATCGCGAAGATATCGCTGATGGCGTTAGTCGCCGCAATGCGGCCAAAATCGAAAGGATTATCAACGATCGGCATAAAGAAGTCGGTGGTACTGATAACGCTGGTGCCATTGCCCAGATCGTACACCGCCGCATCGTCGCGGGTCTCATTACCCACAAGCAAATTCGGATCAACAAACTTCGCCTGCTCACTGTGCAGGATGGTTTCCAACACTTTTGGGGAAATTTTACAGCCGCAACCAGCTCCGTGGCTGTATTGGGTCAAACGAATCGAGTTCTCGCTCATGGACATCTCCTGTCAATGCAATCCGGGTATGGTAACCCTCATTCCGTGAAGTGATAAGTGAGAGTGTCTGAATTCCTGCGCCTTTGCTCACAATCCAGACAGTTTCGCGACAATTATCAGAAATAAGTTACAAACGGAGTCGGGTCCGGGACGTTAATCGACGTAGATGCTTTCAACTGCGGCGTGCCGAGGTAGAGAAAACCGACAATTTTATCCTGCTCACGGCAACCGAATGCTTCACGCACTACCGGACTTTCAGTTAATGCGCCACTGCGCCAGATGCCGCCAAATCCTTGGGCAACGGCTGCCATTTGCATCGCCATGACCGCGCATCCGGCAGACATTTCCTGTTCCCATCGCGGGACTTTATGATTTTCTTCGCATTTCGCCACCACCGTGATGATGAGCGGTGCGCGGAACGGCGCATTACGGGCTTTGTCGATAGCTTTGTCATCACTACCGGCAGCAATCGCCCCCTGTTCCAGTACGGCGCTGAAACGCTCGCGCCCTTCCCCTTCAATCACAAAAAAATGCCACGGTTGCATGGACTTATGGTCCGGCGCACGCATACCCGCACGCAGGATGTTTTGCAGTTGTTCACCCGTTGGCGCGGGTTCAGCCAGGCGGGAGGCGCTACGGCGATTGATCAATAGTTCGAGTGCATCCATTTGATTAACTCCTGTCGTGATATTTATTCACAAAATTAACACGAGAGTGGATTTTGTTACAGCACAGTCCGCAATTCCTGCTGACAAGTGCCGGTTGGGTCATTACGATAACCACATCTATTGCGCCTGTGACAGGTGTGACCTTAAGTTGGGAGAATACATGCGAACCCTTTGGCGATTTATTGCCGGATTTTTTAAATGGACGTGGCGTCTGCTGAATTTCGTCCGTGAAATGGTACTTAACCTGTTCTTTATTTTCCTCGTACTGGTTGGTGTGGGGATCTGGATGCAGGTCAGTGGTGGTGATTCGAAAGAAACGGCCAGTCGTGGCGCACTGCTGCTGGACATTTCTGGTGTGATCGTCGATAAACCCGACAGTTCTCAGCGGTTTAGTAAATTAAGCCGCCAGCTGCTTGGTGCCAGTTCCGATCGTCTGCAGGAAAACTCACTGTTTGATATCGTCAACACCATTCGCCAGGCGAAGGACGACCGCAATATCACCGGTATCGTGATGGATCTGAAAAACTTCGCAGGCGGCGACCAGCCGTCTATGCAGTACATCGGCAAAGCCCTGAAAGAGTTTCGTGACAGCGGGAAACCGGTTTATGCCGTTGGCGAGAACTACAGCCAGGGGCAATATTATCTCGCCAGTTTCGCCAATAAAATTTGGCTGTCACCGCAAGGCGTGGTTGATCTGCACGGTTTTGCTACCAACGGTCTGTACTACAAATCGTTGCTGGATAAGCTGAAAGTTTCCACCCATGTGTTCCGCGTGGGTACGTATAAATCTGCCGTTGAACCGTTTATTCGTGATGATATGTCACCGGCAGCGCGCGAAGCTGACAGCCGCTGGATTGGTGAGCTGTGGCAAAACTATCTGAATACTGTTGCCGCTAACCGGCTGATCCCTGCTCAGCAGGTATTCCCTGGCGCGCAAGGGTTGCTTGTGGGTTTAACCAAAACCGGTGGCGATACCGCGAAATATGCACTGGAAAACAAGCTGGTCGATGCACTGGCATCGAGTGCCGAAATCGAAAAAGCTCTGACCAAAGAGTTCGGCTGGAGTAAGACTGATAAAAATTATCGCGCCATCAGTTATTACGATTACGCATTGAAAACGCCGGCAGATACCGGTGACAGCATCGGTGTCGTCTTCGCTAATGGCGCAATTATGGATGGCGAGGAAACTCAGGGGAATGTTGGCGGTGATACCACTGCGGCACAAATCCGCGACGCTCGCCTTGACCCGAAAGTGAAAGCGATTGTCCTGCGTGTTAATAGCCCAGGCGGCAGCGTTACCGCGTCTGAAGTGATTCGCGCTGAACTGGCAGCAGCCCGGGCAGCGGGTAAGCCTGTGGTTGTATCGATGGGCGGCATGGCGGCATCTGGTGGTTACTGGATTTCCACGCCAGCTAATTACATTGTGGCTAACCCCAGCACCCTGACCGGTTCTATCGGTATCTTCGGCGTGATCACCACCGTAGAAAATAGTCTGGATTCGATTGGTGTTCATACTGATGGTGTCTCAACTTCACCGCTGGCGGATGTTTCTATCACCAGGGCACTGCCGCCGGAAGCGCAGCAGATGATGCAATTAAGCATTGAGAATGGCTATAAACGCTTTATCACGCTGGTTGCTGATGCGCGTCATTCGACGCCGGAGCAAATTGATAAAATCGCCCAGGGCCACGTCTGGACCGGTCAGGATGCAAAAGCTAACGGGCTGGTCGATAGTCTCGGGGATTTCGATGATGCGGTTGCCAAAGCAGCAGAGCTGGCAAAAGTGAAACAGTGGCATCTGGAATACTACGTTGATGAACCGACCTTCTTCGACAAAGTGATGGACAACATGTCTGGTTCTGTCCGGGCAATGTTGCCAGATGCGTTCCAGGCCATGTTACCTGCACCGCTTGCCTCGGTAGCCTCTACCGTTAAAAGTGAAAGCGACAAGCTGGCCGCGTTTAACGACCCACAAAACCGTTATGCGTTTTGCCTGACCTGCGCCAACGTGCGTTAAGTCTTGTACTGAGTGGCCGACAGATCGTCGGCCACATTATTTTTTACCTCGACGAATCCTCTTCCCGCTGTCTCGCCCCATATTTCCTTATCCGCATAGTATCAGGTGCGCTCCTCCTGCCTCACGTATATACTTTTGCTCTTTCGATATCATTCATATCAATATCATGCAAAAGAAATCAATTTACGTCGCCTACACGGGCGGGACCATCGGGATGCAGCGTTCCGAGCAGGGTTATATTCCGGTGTCAGGTCATCTACAACGCCAACTGGCGCTGATGCCGGAATTCCATCGCCCGGAGATGCCAGATTTCACCATTCATGAATATACGCCGTTGATGGATTCTTCTGATATGACGCCGGAAGACTGGCAGCATATTGCTGAAGATATTAAAGCGCACTATGACGACTATGATGGTTTTGTCATTCTACACGGTACCGACACGATGGCGTATACCGCCTCTGCGCTGTCGTTCATGCTCGAGAATCTCGGTAAACCGGTCATTGTGACAGGGTCACAAATCCCGCTGGCTGAGTTACGCTCTGACGGACAAATTAATCTGCTGAATGCGTTGTACGTTGCGGCGAATTATCCGATCAACGAAGTAACGCTCTTTTTCAATAACCGATTGTATCGCGGCAACCGCACTACCAAAGCCCATGCCGATGGTTTTGATGCGTTTGCCTCTCCAAACCTTCCTCCGTTACTGGAAGCTGGTATCCATATTCGTCGTTTGAATACGCCACCCGCCCCGCACGGTGAAGGGGAATTAATCGTTCATCCAATCACGCCACAACCAATTGGCGTAGTGACGATTTATCCAGGGATTTCTGCTGACGTCGTGCGCAATTTTCTGCGCCAACCGGTGAAAGCATTGATTCTGCGCTCCTATGGCGTGGGTAATGCGCCACAAAACAAAGCCTTCCTGCAGGAATTACAAGAAGCCAGCGATCGCGGTATTGTGGTGGTCAACCTGACACAATGTATGTCCGGTAAAGTGAATATGGGTGGTTATGCCACCGGTAACGCCCTCGCCCATGCCGGCGTTATTGGCGGTGCAGATATGACTGTAGAAGCCACGCTAACCAAACTGCATTACCTGCTGAGCCAGGAACTGGATACTGAAACCATTCGCAAGGCCATGAGCCAAAACCTGCGCGGCGAACTGACGCCGGATGATTAAGGAGACTGCAATGCCCCATCGCGCCCTGTTACTGGTCGATTTACAAAATGATTTCTGTGCTGGTGGCGCGCTCGCCGTGCCGGAAGGTGACAGTACGGTAGATGTCGCTAACCGCCTTATTGACTGGTGCCAGTCGCGCGGAGAAGCGGTTATCGCCAGCCAGGACTGGCATCCGGCGAATCACGGCAGTTTTGCCAGTCAGCACGGTGTAGAGCCTTATACGCCAGGCCAACTCGACGGTTTGCCACAAACCTTCTGGCCAGATCACTGTGTGCAGAACAGTGAAGGCGCACAATTACATCCGTTACTGAACCAAAAAGCGATCGCAGCGGTGTTCCATAAAGGCGAAAATCCTTTAGTTGACAGTTACAGTGCCTTTTTTGATAACGGCCGTCGGCAGAAAACCTCTCTCGATGACTGGTTACGCGATCATGAAATCGATGAATTGATCGTTATGGGCCTGGCTACTGACTATTGCGTGAAGTTTACCGTGCTGGACGCGTTACAGTTAGGTTATAAGGTGAACGTGATTACCGATGGTTGTCGTGGCGTGAATATCCAGCCCCAGGACAGTGCGCACGCGTTTATGGAGATGTCAGCAGCTGGGGCAACGCTATATACGCTGGCAGACTGGGAAGAGACGCAGGGGTAATTTTACGCTGGCCTACAATTCTGTACTGGCATTGTAGGCCAAATAAAACACGTCAGTGGCACATCTGGCAATTGATGCCATCAACGAAAGATTTAATTCACCTCAGAAATCTCTTCCAACGACACCTTCCGCGTTTCGATGCCAAAAATGGAGAGAACCAGCGCACAAAGCAATAACATGACACCAAGTACCATAAACACCGTGATCGACCCATAATGTGTTAATAATGCCGCAACGCCATAGGGCGTGAAAACTGCGACGATCCGTCCGACGGCATTAACGAAACCCGAACCGCGCAGGCGTAAATGCGTTGGCCAAAGCTCCGGGATATAAACCGCCGACGCGAAGCAAACATACATGTATAAAAAGAAGATCATCACCAGGCCATAGATTAAAATCGCCCACTCTGTAGTCTGAATTGAATAGATATAGCCTAACACGGCAATAATAATAAGTAAGGTGGAGCCAAATAACCGACGAGGAAAATGATCAATAATTAATGCCGCAATAAATATTCCTACCGGAGCGCCAATCATAATAACAGCGGTCATTAATATTGATTTATCGACATCAATGCCGGAGTTAACAAATATGGTCGGTATCCATACGGTGATGGTATAAAGCGAGATGTTCATTGCAATTAAAACAGTAATCGCGACTAATGTACGTCGTAACATTTCACCTTTAAACAGGAGCCAGAAAGTACCCTTGATTACTTTAACCTTGCTGTTGCTCTGATACGAAGTAAGCGGGGGTAAACGAATACTCTTCTCTCTTTCAATTTGCTGCTCTACTTCACGAAGTTGGCTTTCTGCACCGGCGATTTGCCCTTTCCCTGCCAGCCATCGTGGCGACTCGATAAAGTATTTACCTGAGAGAAACCAGGCTAACAGTATGCCAATACCACCCAGCAGAAACATTATTCGCCAACTAAAAAAAGCGATAACCACCACGCCTATCGCCGCAGACAGCATGGGCGACCAGTTACCAACAAATGAGAGCCGCGCGGACCATTTTCCACGCACCGTCGCGGGGATAAACTCCGTAAATGAGGCATAGCCAACCATAATCAGCGCCCCCATTCCTGTTCCCATCAGGAAGCGAAAGAAGATGAGCCAGTACATATCAGGGACAAAAGCGGCCCCTGTTGCAGCAATACCGACGATGAGAAGATTTATGCGAAACGCCCTGCGCCGCCCAAAGTAGTCACCAATAAACCCACCAGTAAGTGAGCCGATGAAATAACCAAACATTAATGCCGAGGTAAAGGCGGCATTGAGGAAATTATTTGACCATCCATTGCTTACCAGCTTTGCTAAGACGACATTACCGGAGTAACTCAAAAACCCTGTTAATAACAGACTAAAGCTTATAATACCAAATATACGATAATGAAACCGGGCCAAAGGCAAGCGGTCCAGTCTTGCGCCAATTTGATCATATTGTTCCATTAGGTGCCTCGGATTTGCTAAAAAGGTAGCAATTGCGGCAAATTCACTTGCCGCATCTTTATCATCATTTTATTTCAAGGCGCAGGAACAAATAATATTGACAACGTGTGCTTAAATTACCACACCAGCTGGATATTATTGTCTTTGCAAAATGCTATCCACTCTGCACCCGGTGATTTATCAGTTATTATGTAATTAATATGACTAAAATCAGCTAACTGGACAAAAGCTTTGCGATCAAACTTAGAGTGATCAACCAATAACGCAACTTCTGTCGCCTGACGGATCATTGTCTTTTTGATTTCAGCTTCCGCTTCATTAGAGTCCAGCGCGCCGCTGTTAATATCAAGACCTTTACAACTCATTACCATGATATCGACATGATAGCGCCTGATGATCTCTTTAGTAATTCTTCCTTGCAGTGAAAGTGTATTTTTGTTTAGTTCCCCACCCGTTGAAACGACTTTAATTTCTGACTGAGCCAGAACATGAATCGCTTCCGCCGAGTTGGTTAGCAACGTCAGGCCACTACGGTCCTGTAACAATTTGAGCAATTCCATTACGGTACTACTGGAATCGGCTGCCATGGTGGTTTTATTGTCGATAAAGGGTAGTGCCTTGCGTGCAATAAGCTGCTTCTCTTCATAAAACGATGAAGCGCGCTTATAAAAATGGATATTCTCCGTCAACATCGCTGTATTTAAAACAGCACCACCATAGGTTCTGGTCAAAAAGCCTTCATCTTCCAGCTTCTCAAGATCGCGGCGAATGGTTTCTTCGGTTACCTGAAAAATCCCACTCAAATTTGAGACTGTCACCTTTTTATCGTTGGCAACCATTTGCTTAATTGCCTGAATCCTGTCTTTTGCCGCCACGATTACACCCCTGTATCTTTTTACATCACATTAGCGCGATTATCGCATAACCGATGTTTACTTTCAAAATAACCTGTTTGAATCACAGATTTTCATCACAGTTTTCACAGAAACAGAGGTGAATCGTGTTGAGTATTTAACGCTCCAGGGCCTCTGCCATTTCCCTCATCAATGTTGCGTCTGCATCCGATAAGTTGATATTCAGTGCCGCGACATTTTCGCGTACCTGTTCCGGTGCAGTAGCCCCACTAAGAATGGAGATTAAATCACTCTGTTTTAATATCCACGCCAGTGCCAGAGTGGGAATTGTGCACTGATAACGAGCACAAAGTGGCTGCCACTGTTCAAGCATATCAATCACTTTCAGCATGTTTTCACGCTGGAACCAGACTTTATTTGCCCGAGCGCCGCCCGGAACGTAATCACGAGTGATGGTGCCGGTCAACAATCCCTGCTCTAGCGGGGAATAAACCTGAACCACAATGCCATTATCACGACATAGTGGCAGCAGTTCGTTTTCCATTGCCCGGTCGAGGATACTGTATTTCGCCTGAATAATATCCAGTTCACCATATTGCAGATACTCGCGGATATGGTCAGCATCGACGTTAGCAGCGCCTATAGCGCGAATTTTCCCTTCAGACTTTAACTCATTAAGCACTGCGACAGTTTCAGCGATCGGCGTAAAAAATGGCGGCACCGACTGCCAGTGCGTCATGTAGATATCGATGTAATCAATACCCAGACGTTGCAAGCTCGCTGCTACCTCTTCGCGGATAGATTCCGGGGAAAGGTTTTTATACAACTGCCGATCGCCAACTTTGTTGAATAAACTTCCTTTTCGTTCCCAGACAATGCCGCATTTGGTTTCTACTACAACCTGTTCACGGGGCAGTTTTTTTAACGCCTGACCGACGATAACTTCACTATTGCCAAAGTTATATCCTGGCGCAGTATCAATCAGATTAATGCCACAACGATGGGCTTCAAGAATCGTATCAATACATATTTGCCGATCGAGATCGCCATTCCATGCAGGACCGCCGCCAATGGCCCATGTCCCCAACCCCATTCGCGAAAGCGTAATATCCGTTGTGCCTAAAGGTATCTTTTTCATTTGCCTTCATTATCCTTCGTATTCTTCCAGCAATTGTTCGACCAGCTTTCTGTTTTTTACGCCGGTGGTGGCACCGACGCTTAGAACCGAGATAGCCGCCGTTGCATTGGCAAAGCGTGCGCATTCACGCAGATTTTTGCCTTCTAACAGTGCCGCAATAAAACCTGAAGCAAAGTTATCGCCCGCGCCAATGGTGTCGATGGCGGTTATTCCTGCGACCGCCGGCACCTTCATCGTCATGTCACCACGCTTGATAAAGCAGCCGTCTTTACCCGTTTTAATCACCACCGTTTTTACGCCGCACGCAAGAAAGCAGTCAGCAATTTCATCCAGTGTCTCTTTCCCGGTGAGTAATTTTGCCTCGGCAAAATTAGGAAACAGATAATCGACATAACTCAATGCTTCGCAAATATCATCCAGCGTTTCATTCAACCGCGGTTTGATCATATCGGCACAGATAATCATCTGCCGGGCTTTAGCTTGCGTAAAAATTTCTGTTAGCGCTTTACCATCCAATAGTGGACTGTTGAAAATACTGGCCAGTGATAATAATTTCGCCTGAGAAAACCGCGCAAAATCAACATCGTCAATATTCAATTTCCACAGACTGCCATTACGGTTTGTGACAAACGTCCGCTCGCCATCCTCCGTCACCAGTCCAACGTTAATAGAGGTATCTATGCTGACGTCCTGCTTCAGGCTTTGAATATCAATATTCTCTTTGCGGCAATGGTCGAGAATAAATTGCCCTGCGGCATCTTTACCAATACGACTCATTAATGCTGTGCGATGGCCCAGACGAGAAATAATTGTTGCTTCATTTATTGCATCACCCCCGGTGGTCATTGCGATTCTTTCAAGAGGATAAGAATCCACATCAAAGATATTTTTACTGACCGGTTGCAATGGAATATCAACAATAGCGGCACCTATACAAATAACGTCGAGATTATCCATATCATTATTCCGCTTTGCCATCAGAACCGAACAGTTTAATTTTTTCCAATGCCCGTTCTTTTACAGCTTTACGTACTTCACGTTCTAAATGCAGGAAAGGCTGATCCTGGTTTTCTTTCACTGCAACCATTGCGGCCTGACAGAGCTCCGTATGAATGTTGATTTTCGCGATACCCAACGAAATTGCAGTTTTAATGTCGGCATCACTGATCCCCGATGCACCGTGCAAAACCAGCGGAACAGAAACGGCATCGCGTACGCGTTTGACGACCTCAAAGTTCAATTGTGGCTCTGACGTATAAACCCCATGCTGGTTGCCGATGGCGACAGCCAATGAATCACAGCCCGTACGTTCAACAAATTCAGCCGCCTGGTCAGGATCGGTATAGTGATAGCCCGCCAGCGCTTCCTCATAAACGGTTTCATTACCGACATGCCCTAATTCCGCCTCTACCGGAATACCCAGCGGATGGAAGAAATCGACAGCCTCTTTGGTTAAACGAATATTTTCTTCGAAATCAAACGCGGAAGCATCACGCATTAATGAATTCATACCATGAGTCCAGGCGTTATGAATAATCTCCATACTCCGACCATGATCCCAATGAGTTATTACCGGCACCGTTGCTTTTTGTGCCATTGATACCATCATGTGAGAGAAATCTTCAAATGAGGTGTTACCGACAAAACCTGTACCAAAAGAAATAATAACCGGGGATTTCGCTTCTTCGGCTGCGTCGATAACGCCCATCAACATTTCTGCATTCCATACGTTAAAATGGGCAATTGCATAATGTTTATTTGTGGCATCGTTTTCCCAATATCTGATATCTGCGAGCATGTTCTGTTCTCCCGTATTAATTAATCGCTAATTTTAATAACGCCTTTAATAATGTCGCGTTTGTTGTTAACTGACTCTTCAAATGCCTGTTGTACATCCCGATAATCGTAAATATGCGTCACCATCGATTTCACATCGAATCGCCCTGAAGAAATAGCTTCAATCGTGACCGGATAACGATTGGCATAGCGGAATACCGTCTGGATAGTGACTTCGCGATTGATTTTGAGGAAATTGATTGCCGAATCGCCGGGTACAGTACCAACAATCATAATTTTACCGCCGCGCATTACCAGATAAGGTGCCTGTTTAACGGTGACCGCAGAACCCGCTGTTTCGAAAACAATATCTGCGCCCATGTCTTCGGTAAATTGCTGACAGCGTGCAATAGTGTCCTCTTTTGCGCCGTTAATAACCACTGTCGCACCAAGCTGTTCCGCCATTGCCAGACGTTTTTCCAGTACATCAACGACGGCAATTTCCGTTGCGCCCAGGCATTTGCACGCTTGCAACGTCATCAAACCAATACAACCTGCTCCCAGAATAATTATCTTCTTACCCGGTTTAACATCTGCCAGCATCGCGGCATGCATCCCGACTGCGGCAGGCTCCACCAGCGCCCCTTCCATCGTGTCCATATTGTCGGGCAGTTTGTAAGTAAAGCTCTCCGGATGACACAGATAGTGCGTTAATGCGCCGCGGTAGTTGGGTTGTGTCGCCATAAAATCAACGTCCGGGCAGATGTTATATTTGCCTTCCAGACAGTAACGACAGTGACCGCAAGGAACGCCAGGTTCGATATTTACCCGATCCCCTGGTTTAAATTTGCGCACGCGGCTTCCCACAGCCACAACCGTCCCGGCGCATTCATGACCCAGGCCAATTTCTTGATTTGGGTCTTTAGGAGGAATAAACGGGCCTGATTCAAAACCATGTACATCTGAACCACAAATACCGACATATTCTACTTTAATCAAAACTTCATCTTCTTTAGGCACAGGTATTTCTGCTGAAATAATTTTCATTGTGCCCGGCACCTGCAATATTGCTTTTGAATTTTTCATTTTGAATCCACCAGTATTATTTATTGGCTACTGCATCAATACTTAAACTTTCAACGGAGACACCTTTGGTTTCAATTCCAATGGTGGCGATAGCAATTGCGACAATAATTGAAACAGCCCCCAGAAGAATAAAGACTCCCGTTACGCCATAACTACTGAGCAGCACTGCAACGGCATAAGGTGCGGCAATACCACTGATTCGCCCTACCGCATTCGCCAGACCGGAGCCACGGAGTTTGGCCTCTGTCGGCCAGATTTCAGGGACATACACTGCCGAGGCATAGCAAACGTACATATAGACGAAAGTAATCAGGAAGAAACCAATCAACGTTATGAGCAACATACTGGTTTGCAGTGAATAGATATATCCGAGCACCGCAATCAGGATTAATAGCCCCACACCCATTGTTTTACGCGGAATTTTATCCATCACCAGCATGGCAATAAAAATACCAAATGGCGCGCCAAACATACTCATGGTATTTAAAACAATCGAGTCTTTTAAATTAATCCCCTGGGTCATGAATATTGTTGGCAACCAGTTAATTAGTGTGTACTGCACAACGTTCATGGCAATCAGCACACAAGAGCCTAATATCACGCGTTTCAGTAATACTCCTGTCAGTAAGGCTGAATACGGCACCGCTTGTGGCGCTTTACCGTCATCAGCAATAACCACAGGCGGCAAAGGTTTACCCGTCTGGCGTATGACGCCTTCTTCTATACTCCGCATGACTTTCTCGGCTTCCTGATACCGTCCGCGCGATTCCAGCCAGCGCGGGGATTCAGGAAAGTAGCGCCAGGCCAGCGCCGTAGCGATAAGCGACAATATTGCAGGGATAAGCAGTTGTACCCGCCAGTTCCACTCTGCACTAATCAGCGGCGTGAGTCCCATCGCTATCAATGAACAGAGCGGATATGACCAGTTGCCAATAAAGGAAACCCGACTTGACCACGTTCCACGATTTCTACCGGGCATATATTCGGTGAAACCAGCAAACAGTGTAACCAGTAAAGCTCCCAGCCCAACGCCCATCACAAAACGGCAGGCAATAAGAAAATCCATATTCGGTGAGAAAGCACCGACAACCATCGAGGCAATATGAATGGCCTCATAGAGGATGAACGCATTTCTGCGACCGGTTTTGTCGCCAATGATGCCGCCCACCAGCGCACCGAGAAACATTCCGGCGGTCGTGATTGCTGAGAATGTGGCTGTGGTGGAATTATCTGTCCAGCCCAACGCTTTCAGCTGCGCGAGGATCAAGCCACCAACGGCATTACTCCAGCAGACAAGCAAGCCAAACGCGACGATGGCAAACATTGACGAATGCCAGCGGCAATCCGGTAAGCGATCCAGCCGTGCACCACAATGCGGTTTTGTTATCTGTTCCATGCGATAACGTTCCTTCAGGAGAGTGGTTATTCATCAAAGTCGTAAGTCATGATCACTTTGATTGCGGTTTTATCGACCATCGCATCAAACCCTTCGCGCCATTGCGACAGGCCGATACGATGCGTGATCATCGGTTTGACTTTGATAGCGCCGCTGGCTAATAGCCTGATAGCGTTACGCCATGAGGTGGAGTCATAGGCCATATGCCCAATGATGCTTTTGTTCCAGGCGGTAATGTCATTAATCGAGAAATCAAGAGGTTTGAAGCCCATTCCAACGCGTACCACTTCCCCGTTCGGGCGGAGCATTTCGATGGCTTGTTTCAGTGCGATAGTGGCACCGGAGCATTCAATCACCAGTCCCAGATTATCTTTGCCACAAATTTGCTGGCAGCGCGCCACCACATCTTCGGTAGAACCATTTACTACTGCCGTCGCACCCAGTTCTTTTGCAACCGGGAAGCGGACCGCCACATCTTCTTGCAGACCAACGACGACGATATTTACCGCCCCCATAATTCGCGCCATTTGTACGGAGAACAGCCCGAGTGGGCCAGTGCCGATGACGACCACATCCTGACCAGGAAGGAATTTCGATTGCTGCGCGATGGATTTGTAGGCATTACAGATAGGGTCAAGTACGGCTGCGTCCTCATAATCAACACCATCAGGGATTTCCCACAACGCATGACGATGAATTTTGAGAATTTCACCAGGAACCAGACAATATTTGGAAAAACCACCGCCCCAAGTATTATTATCCAGACCAAGGTTTACTTTTTCTGTACAACACAGAAAATCACCTTGTTCACAGGCCGGACAAACGCCGCAAACGTGACCGCTGTTATCCGACACAACGCGTTGCCCCACTTTCCAGTCTTTGACTTTTTCACCAACCTGCGCAATACAACCTGCGAACTCATGGCCGCGGATAGAGTTAAACTCATCAGAACCGCTATCGACATTGTAGTGCTTCATGTCTGCGCCGCAGATTGCCGCGGCTTTAATTTCAATCACTACGTCTTCCGGGCCACAAATGGGTTGTGGGACATCAATCATCTTGTAGCCGCCAAAGGCCTTGCCAAACCGAGCCAGTGCTTTCATTGCGTCATCCTCTGTGTTTTGTTTTGCTTAGATGGCCATCATACTTACCCACATGATTTTTGAGGTCAACATTAAATCTGCAAAACACAGATAATGATCTGCGTTTTACAACTTAGATCACAATTACGCAGAAAATGGCTGGGTCTGTTACAGGTTGGTGGAAGGCGGAACGCAAAAAGAGCAAATTCAAGAGGGATTACCGGCCAAATAGGTCTGAGACTTAAGTCCAGGAGAAGTCATTCAGGCGTGAACGCGACGGCAAGAGATCGGACTGGGACTTAGCCAGGTCGGGTCGAGATAATTGAGACGAGTCGTGGGGTCATTGTTGGCTATCCCCTTCATAGCCGCGGCAAAAAGGGGATGAACCACTTACTTAAACATGGCAATAGGCTTTGCTGAGATACCAAAATCTTCTTTTAACTGCTGTTTGCTCTTCATGACCATCTGACCATTTGTGTCAATTGTCATATGCTGTGCTTCGGTATTATGGCGGGCTTGCCACAGCATCACCAGTTGCAGGCAATTCTCTTTTTGTTCCTCGGTCAACGCAACGCCATCAGGCCATTTCCCCAGTTCAACGGCGGTCGACAAACGCTGGTATACCTCAGGCGTCATGCTGTTGATAATGTCATCAAGATTCATAATTTTTCCGCTCCTGTGGAATAAGTTGCTGAATCGTTTTTTCAACCGTTGATTTCTTCGCCGTTTTCGCCATCGGTAAAGCGTAAAGAGGCAGAGTTAACACAATAACGTTCGCCTGTTGGTTGCGGCCCGTCGGGAAAGACATGCCCCAGATGGGCATCACAGTTACCGCAACGAATTTCTATGCGCTGCATTCCATGTGACAAGTCTTTGATATAACGAATGGATTCTTCACTCACCGGTTCGTAGAAACTGGGCCAGCCACAGCCGGAATCATACTTGGTTTCGGAATGAAACAGCGGGGCATCGCAGATCAAACAGTGATATACGCCGTCACGCTTGTTATGCAGTAAACGACCCGTAAATGGCGGCTCTGTCCCATGATTCTGCGTTACGTAAAACTGCATCTCGGACAAATTTTTTTTCAGTTCTTCTGCCGAAGGTTTATTAGCCATTTGCTCACATCTCACTTTAATCGTGCTCACATTACGTGACTGATTCTAACAAAACATTAACACCAACTGGCAAAATTTTGTCCTAAACTTGATCTCGACGAAATGGCTGCACCTAAATCGTGATGAAAATCACATTTTTATCGTAATTGCCCTTTAAAATTCGGGGCGCCGACCCCATGTGGTCTCAAGCCCAAAGGAAGAGTGAGGCGAGTCAGTCGCGTAATGCTTAGGCACAGGATTGATTTGTCGCAATGATTGACACGATTCCGCTTGACGCTGCGTAAGGTTTTTGTAATTTTACAGGCAACCTTTTATTCACTAACAAATAGCTGGTGGAATATATGACTATCAAAGTAGGTATCAACGGTTTTGGCCGTATCGGTCGCATTGTTTTCCGTGCTGCTCAGAAACGTTCTGACATCGAGATCGTTGCAATCAATGACCTGTTAGACGCTGATTACATGGCATACATGCTGAAATATGACTCCACTCACGGCCGTTTCGACGGTACCGTTGAAGTGAAAGACGGTCATCTGATCGTTAACGGTAAAAAAATCCGTGTTACCGCTGAACGTGATCCGGCTAACCTGAAATGGGACGAAGTTGGTGTTGACGTTGTCGCTGAAGCAACTGGTCTGTTCCTGACTGACGAAACTGCTCGTAAACACATCACCGCTGGTGCGAAGAAAGTGGTTATGACTGGTCCGTCTAAAGATAACACTCCGATGTTCGTTAAAGGCGCTAACTTCGACAAATATGCTGGCCAGGACATCGTTTCCAACGCTTCCTGCACCACCAACTGCCTGGCTCCGCTGGCTAAAGTTATCAACGATAACTTCGGCATCATCGAAGGTCTGATGACCACCGTTCACGCTACTACCGCTACTCAGAAAACCGTTGATGGCCCGTCTCACAAAGACTGGCGCGGCGGCCGCGGCGCTTCCCAGAACATCATCCCGTCCTCTACCGGTGCTGCTAAAGCTGTAGGTAAAGTACTGCCAGAACTGAATGGCAAACTGACTGGTATGGCGTTCCGCGTTCCGACCCCGAACGTATCCGTAGTTGACCTGACCGTTCGTCTGGAAAAAGCTGCAACTTACGAGCAGATCAAAGCTGCCGTTAAAGCTGCTGCTGAAGGCGAAATGAAAGGCGTTCTGGGCTACACCGAAGATGACGTAGTATCTACCGATTTCAACGGCGAAGTTTGCACTTCCGTGTTCGATGCTAAAGCTGGTATCGCTCTGAACGACAACTTCGTGAAACTGGTATCCTGGTACGACAACGAAACCGGTTACTCCAACAAAGTTCTGGACCTGATCGCTCACATCTCCAAATAAGTTGAGATGACACTGTGATCTAAAAAGAGCGACTTCGGTCGCTCTTTTTTTTACCTGATAAAATGAAGTTAAAGGACTGCGTCATGATTAAGAAAATTTTTGCCCTTCCGGTCATCGAACAAATCTCCCCTGTCCTCTCCCGTCGTAAACTGGATGAACTGGACCTCATTGTGGTCGATCATCCCCAGGTAAAAGCCTCTTTTGCATTACAGGGCGCACACCTTCTCTCGTGGAAACCTGCGGGTGAAGAAGAAGTTCTGTGGTTGAGCAACAACACACCGTTCAAAAATGGCGTCGCTATTCGCGGTGGCGTACCGGTTTGCTGGCCGTGGTTTGGTCCGGCGGCACAACAAGGTCTGCCTGCGCACGGTTTTGCCCGCAACCTGCCGTGGACGCTGAAATCACATCGTGAAGATGCTGATGGCGTAGCGCTGACTTTTGAATTGACGCAAAGCGAAGAGACGAAAAAATTCTGGCCGCACGACTTTACGCTGTTAGCGCATTTCCGCGTGGGTAAAACCTGTGAAATCGATCTTGAATCACATGGCGAATTTGAAACCACCTCTGCCCTGCATACCTACTTTAACGTGGGTGATATCGCTAAGGTAAGCGTCAGTGGGCTGGGCGATCGCTTCATTGATAAAGTAAATGACGCGAAAGAAGATGTACTGACCGACGGTATTCAGACCTTCCCTGACCGTACCGATCGCGTGTATCTGAATCCGCAAGATTGCAGCGTGATTAATGATGAAGCGCTGAATCGTATTATCGCCGTAGGCCACCAGCATCATCTGAACGTTGTCGGCTGGAACCCGGGACCGGCGCTTTCAGTTAGCATGGGCGACATGCCGGATGATGGCTACAAAACATTTGTTTGTGTAGAAACGGCTTACGCTTCAGAAACGCAAAAAGTGACCAAAGAGAAACCTGCACATCTGGCGCAATCCATTCGCGTTGCGAAACGTTAATTTGCGTTAATGTTGTGTGCCGGGTGCGATGCATCCGGCACGTATCAACATCACACCATATCCAGCGCAGTTTTTCCTTTTGGTGCCGGATACGCTTTATCCAGCATGGTTAATTCCGCTGACGAAAGTTCGACCTCAAGCACAGCCGCATTCTGTTGGACATGGGCAATCGTGGCCGCTTTTGGAATCGCCATCACACCCTGATGGCTGATTACCCACGCCAACAATACTTGTGCCGCGCTGATATTGTGAGCATGTGCAATTTCGTTGACTACCGCGTTTTTTAACAGTCCATTGCGCAACCGCCCGGCCTGGGCTAATGGACTGTAAGCCATCACCGGCATCTGCTGTTGCTGGCACCAGGGGAGTAGATCGTACTCAATCCCTCGTGAACCGAGATGGTAAAGCACCTGATTAGTGGCACACTGATTTCCCCCCGGCAGCTGCCAGAGTTCCTGCATATCAGCATGATCAAGGTTAGAAACGCCCCAGCGGCGGATTTTTCCCTGGGCGATCAATTTTTCCATCGCTGCCACAGTCTCTTCAAAAGCGAAACTGCCAGACCAGTGTAATAAGTAGAGATCGAGATAATCAGTATTGAGACGGCGTAAACTGGCTTCGCATGCATTTATCGCTTTTTGCCCGCCAGCATTCCACGGATAGACTTTAGAGACGAGAAAGACGTTATCGCGCAGACCGGTTAATGCTTCCCCAACCACCTTTTCGGCACCGCCATCGGCATACATTTCGGCGGTATCAATGAGGGTTAAACCGAGCTCAATGCCCGCGCGTAGTGCAGCAACTTCTGTTTTGCGCTGACTGGCATCTTCGCCCATATACCATGTTCCCTGCCCTATGGCTGGCAGTGAGACATCGCCACTAAATTGAATCATTTTTTGTTGCATTGTTTCCTCCCAGGTATTGCACCACCGTAATGCAAAACAGGGCGTGACGCCCTGTTTTTATGCACAAAATGCCCTGGAAAGATGCATTATCAGAATTTGTAGGTGATCCCGGTAGAAATCAGGCCAGTCCAGGATTTATCCACCATCGGGCTGTCAGTAACTTCATCAGACAGACGGGTATAGCGCGCGGTACCGTAAACACTCCAGTCGCCGAGGAAGTTGTAGCTGGCGCTCAGCTCCAGGTAAGGGCTCCAGCTGTCGTTCGGGTTATAGCCACGCAGACCGCTGCGAGCGGACTCTTTGCGCGATACGCCATAATAGTATTCGTTCTGGTTTTCGCTGTTCCACTGCACACCAATACCCGGAGTCACGGTCAGGCCACCGTTGGTGTAACGATACAACCAGGCCATATCCCAGACAATGCCGTTGCTGTTATCCAGGGTATCGCCAGCCAGGGTGGTACGCAGGTAACCGTACTGGGTAAAGTGAGCATAAGACAGACCAGCCATCATGGTGCTCTTACGGTCATCCAGGTGACGCATTTGGTGATCGCCACTGTCTTTCGCTTTGAAGTAAAGCGGCGACCAGTAAGCGGTAATTGAAAGTTTATCCGTTGCGTCATTCCACAGGTAGTAACCACCACCTAAGCCACGGAACCAGAAGTTATCGCCTTCATAGTTGATTACCGGTACTGGGTAAACATCGGTATCGTAATCTTTATATGGGTGCTCAACGACACCTACGCCTGCGCCCAGGGAAAATTTACCTTCAGCGTGCGCTACGCCTGCAGACGTTGCGATAAGCACTCCAAGTGCCAGAAGTTTGAGTTTGGTCACAATTAATCATTCCTTAAACAAATGTTTAGCGGGCGACAAAGTTTACCCGTCAATACATCGAAACCCAACCTTTTTACGTTTTCATTTTTTAAAGTAACTGTTTAATTTTCCTGACGCGGATGACACCGCGCTTACAGCCAAATGAATTTAGCGTTACTGGCTACCCTGGTCTTTACATTAATTATGCAAAATTTATGGATGAGTTGTTGATATGCCATTGAAATTAAGAAAGCCGTGCAGGCAAGTTTTCCATTTGCCATCTACGCTTAATTTTGAAGGTGTATCACCGGGCACGTTGTTCTCATCGTCGATAAAATGGCATGAGAGTTGCTGTGTTTTAGCAAGAGACGTCGTTCAGTTTACCTCTTCCGGGAGCCTCTACTATTCATATGAACGGCTCTTAACCTGTGCTAAAAAACGAAAGGACGGCATACCATGAATATATTCGATCACTATCGCCAGCGATATGAAGCTGCCAAGGACGAAGAGTTCACACTGCAGGAGTTTCTTACCACTTGTCGGCAAGATCGCAGTGCTTATGCCAACGCGGCTGAGCGGCTATTGATGGCTATCGGTGAGCCTGTCATGGTCGATACAGCCCAGGAACCCAGACTTTCTCGACTCTTTTCTAACCGGGTCATTGCACGTTATCCGGCATTTGAAGAGTTTTACGGCATGGAAGACGCGATTGAACAGATTGTCTCTTATCTGAAACACGCGGCTCAGGGGCTGGAAGAGAAGAAACAAATCCTGTATCTGCTGGGGCCTGTGGGTGGGGGTAAATCATCGCTTGCTGAGCGACTGAAATCATTAATGCAGCTCGTACCGATTTATGTATTGAGCGCCAACGGTGAGCGTAGCCCGGTCAACGATCATCCGTTCTGTCTTTTCAATCCGCAGGAAGATGCTCAGATTCTGGAAAAAGAGTATGGCATTCCTCGCCGTTATCTCGGCACCATCATGTCGCCATGGGCGGCAAAACGCCTGCATGAATTTGGTGGCGATATCACTAAGTTCCGGGTAGTGAAGGTCTGGCCGTCAATTCTGCAACAAATTGCTATCGCCAAAACGGAACCCGGTGATGAGAACAACCAGGACATCTCCGCGCTGGTTGGGAAAGTCGATATTCGTAAACTCGAACACTACGCGCAGAATGACCCGGACGCCTACGGCTATTCCGGTGCGCTGTGCCGCGCCAACCAAGGGATCATGGAATTTGTCGAGATGTTTAAAGCACCGATAAAAGTGCTGCATCCGCTGTTAACCGCCACTCAGGAAGGTAACTACAACGGGACGGAAGGTATCTCCGCCCTGCCGTTCAACGGGATTATTCTCGCCCACTCGAACGAATCCGAATGGGTCACTTTCCGTAATAACAAAAACAACGAAGCCTTCCTCGACCGTGTTTACATCGTGAAGGTGCCGTATTGCTTACGCATTTCCGAAGAGATCAAAATCTACGAGAAATTGCTTAATCACAGTGAATTGACTCACGCCCCCTGCGCCCCTGGCACGCTGGAAACGCTGTCACGTTTTTCCATTCTTTCGCGCCTTAAAGAGCCAGAAAACTCCAGCATTTATTCAAAGATGCGGGTTTATGATGGCGAAAGTCTGAAAGACACCGATCCCAAAGCCAAGTCGTATCAGGAATATCGTGACTACGCCGGTGTCGATGAAGGGATGAACGGTCTGTCGACGCGTTTTGCGTTTAAGATCCTCTCCCGCGTGTTCAACTTCGATCATGTAGAAGTGGCGGCAAACCCGGTCCATCTGTTCTACGTACTGGAACAGCAGATCGAGCGCGAGCAGTTCCCACAAGAGCAGGCAGAACGCTATCTGGAGTTCCTGAAAGGTTATCTGATCCCGAAATATGCCGAGTTTATCGGCAAAGAGATCCAGACGGCCTACCTTGAATCCTATTCCGAATATGGGCAAAACATTTTCGACCGTTATGTTACCTACGCGGATTTCTGGATTCAGGATCAGGAGTATCGCGATCCGGATACCGGGCAGCTGTTTGACCGCGAGTCTCTTAACGCCGAGCTGGAGAAAATCGAGAAACCGGCGGGGATCAGTAATCCAAAAGATTTCCGCAACGAGATTGTTAACTTCGTACTGCGCGCCAGAGCGAATAACAGCGGACGCAATCCGAACTGGACCAGCTATGAAAAACTGCGCACGGTTATCGAGAAGAAAATGTTCTCCAATACCGAGGAGCTGTTGCCGGTTATCTCGTTTAACGCCAAAACGTCAACCGACGAGCAGAAGAAACACGACGACTTTGTCGACCGTATGATGGAAAAAGGCTACACCCGTAAACAGGTGCGTTTACTGTGCGAATGGTATTTGCGCGTACGTAAATCGTCTTAACAACCCTGGCCCGGTACACATGTTACCGGGCCTACAACGACAGCGAACCGTGGGCCTGAGAAGCGGCAACACAGGCGTAGCATACAGTTGGCAAATGTAGTACGGGGGGCATATGACCTGGTTTATTGACCGGCGTCTGAACGGCAAAAACAAAAGCATGGTGAATCGCCAGCGTTTTTTACGCCGTTATAAAGCGCAAATTAAACAGTCGATCTCCGAGGCCATTAATAAGCGTTCGGTGACTGACGTCGACAGCGGCGAATCCGTATCCATTCCCACGGAAGATATTAGCGAACCGATGTTTCATCAGGGGCGTGGCGGTCTGCGCCACCGCGTGCATCCGGGCAATGACCATTTCGTCCAGAACGACCGAATTGAACGTCCTCAGGGTGGCGGCGGAGGTTCCGGCAGTGGTCAGGGCCAGGCCAGCCAGGATGGTGAAGGTCAGGATGAATTTGTCTTTCAGATTTCGAAAGATGAGTATCTTGATTTGCTCTTTGAAGATTTGGCCTTACCGAATCTGAAACAAAACCAACAACGCCAGCTGACCGAATATAAAACGCATCGGGCGGGTTATACCGCTAACGGCGTTCCGGCAAATATCAGCGTTGTGCGCTCCTTGCAGAACTCACTGGCGCGACGCACAGCCATGACGGCAGGCAAGCGGCGGGAACTTCATGCACTGGAAGAGAATTTGGCCATCATCAGCAACAGTGAACCTGCGCAGCTGCTGGAAGAGGAACGTCTGCGCAAAGAAATTGCAGAATTACGTGCCAAAATTGAACGCGTCCCTTTTATTGACACCTTCGATTTACGTTACAAGAACTACGAGAAGCGGCCCGATCCCTCCAGCCAGGCAGTGATGTTTTGCCTGATGGACGTTTCCGGTTCAATGGATCAATCCACTAAAGATATGGCTAAGCGTTTTTATATTCTGCTGTATCTGTTCCTCAGCAGAACGTATAAGAACGTGGAAGTCGTATACATCCGCCATCATACCCAGGCGAAAGAAGTCGATGAACATGAGTTTTTCTACTCGCAGGAAACAGGCGGCACCATCGTTTCCAGCGCCCTGAAACTGATGGATGAGGTAGTGAAAGAGCGTTATAACCCGGCACAGTGGAATATTTACGCTGCACAAGCATCGGACGGCGATAACTGGGCCGATGACTCTCCGCTTTGCCATGAAATCCTGGCGAAAAAATTATTACCTGTTGTTCGTTATTACAGCTATATCGAAATTACCCGTCGTGCACATCAGACATTGTGGCGAGAATATGAGCATCTGCAATCTACTTTCGACAACTTTGCGATGCAGCACATCCGCGACCAGGATGATATTTATCCGGTGTTCCGTGAACTGTTTCATAAACAAAATGCAACAGCTAAAGACTAAAACTATCAGCCAGGTCATTATCGCCTGGCTGATTTTTAGCTTACTGTAAATTATCTCATTTATTACATACATTAGCTTACAATCGCTTTAAATATGACAGCATAACCTTTACATAATTTAGTTCCAGAAAACAATCATTCGGAAAAATGATTCAGTCAACACGTATTTCCATGGGGTTATTCTTTAAATATTTTTTATCGTTAACGAAAATTGATCCTGGTCAAAACTATATATCTCTGCCATCAATAAAATCCAGCACTCACATTGCTCTCCTTTTTATGGTTTCTATGGGTACACAAAAATTAAAAGCTCAAAGCTTTTTTATTTTCAGTTTATTGCTGACGTTAATTTTATTTTGCATCACCACATTATATAACGAAAACACAAATGTAAAACTCATCCCACAGATGAATTACCTGATGGTTGTTGTGGCTTTATTTTTCCTTAACGCCGTCATTTTTCTTTTCATGTTAATGAAATATTTCACTAACAAACAAATTTTACCAACACTCATTTTAAGCCTTGCATTTTTAAGTGGCCTTATCTATTTAGTTGAAACCATTGTAATTATCCATAAACCAATTAACGGCAGTACACTGATCCAGACAAAGTCGAATGATGTTTCTATTTTCTATATTTTCCGCCAACTCAGTTTTATTTGTTTAACCTCGCTGGCACTCTTTTGTTATGGAAAAGACAACATCCTTGACAACAATAAGAAAAAAACGGGAATCCTGTTGCTGGCGCTGATTCCTTTTTTAGTTTTTCCCCTTCTGGCACACAATCTGAGCAGTTATAACGCTGACTATTCTTTGTATGTCGTCGACTACTGTCCGGACAACCATACTGCGACCTGGGGAATCAACTATACAAAAATATTGGTTTGTCTGTGGGCATTTTTACTGTTCTTTATTATCATGCGTACACGATTAGCCAGCGAACTATGGCCGTTAATAGCATTATTATGTCTGGCATCGCTATGCTGCAACTTACTTCTACTGACTCTGGATGAGTATAATTACACCATCTGGTATATCAGTCGCGGGATTGAAGTTTCCAGTAAACTGTTTGTTGTGTCTTTTCTGATTTATAACATTTTTCAGGAACTGCAACTCTCCAGCAAACTGGCAGTTCATGATGTGCTGACCAATATTTATAATCGGCGCTACTTTTTCAACAGCGTAGAGTCATTATTGTCGCGACCTGTTGTTAAGGACTTCTGTGTCATGCTGGTTGATATTAATCAGTTCAAACGCATCAATGCCCAATGGGGACATCGTGTGGGTGATAAAGTGCTGGTTTCAATTGTCGATATTATCCAGCAAAGCATCCGCCCTGATGATATTTTAGCGCGACTGGAGGGTGAGGTGTTTGGCTTGCTATTTACCGAACTCAATAGTGCCCAGGCAAAAATCATTGCGGAACGTATGCGTAAAAATGTCGAACTCCTGACCGGCTTTAGTAACAGATATGATGTTCCTGAACAAATGACCATCAGTATTGGCACGGTTTTTTCAACGGGTGACACGCGTAATATCTCGCTTGTCATGACGGAAGCAGATAAAGCCTTACGCGAAGCGAAAAGCGAGGGGGGCAACAAAGTGATTATTCATCATATTTAAGTGCAAAAATATTCAGAGCCATGCTTTTTGCGTGGCTTTTGCATACAATTTATTACTATTACCCCTAAATTTCCCCTCCCCAGCGGCGCAGAGATGAGTATAATTAGCGCCCCTGTGCCAGGCCGCAATCGAACTTTATCTGGTTTTCTCGTTTCACTAACCGAAGGAGTGCCATTTATCATGAAATTGCACCATAGAATGCTCCGGCATTTTATCGCCGCAAGTGTCATTGTGCTGACATCTTCCTTCCTTATTTTTGAACTTGTCGCCAGCGACAGAGCAATGAGTGCCTATCTGCGCTATATCGTGCAGAAAGCAGACTCCTCCTTTCTTTATGATAAGTATCAGAATCAGAGTATTGCCGCGCATGTGATGCGCGCTCTCGCTGCTGAGCAGTCGGAAGTGTCGCCAGAACAGCGGCGCGCCATCTGCGAGGCTTTTGAGTCTGCCAATAATACCCATGGCTTAAACCTGACTGCCCATAAATACCCGGGCTTACGCGGCACACTACAAACCGCATCCACTGACTGCGACACAATTGTGGAAGCTGCAGCACTATTACCCGCTTTTGATCAGGCAGTGGAAGGCAACCGCCACCAGGATGATTACGGTTCAGGTCTTGGGATGGCCGAAGAGAAATTTCACTATTATCTCGATCTCAATGACCGCTATGTCTATTTTTATGAGCCGGTTAATGTTGAATACTTTGCGATGAATAACTGGTCCTTCCTGCAGTCAGGAAGTATTGGTATCGATCGCAAAGATATTGAAAAGGTATTTACCGGGCGTACCGTATTGTCGAGCATTTACCAGGATCAGCGTACTAAACAGAACGTGATGAGTTTGCTGACGCCGGTGTATGTTGCAGGGCAGCTAAAAGGGATTGTGCTGCTGGATATTAACAAAAACAATTTGCGGAATATCTTTTACACTCATGACCGCCCTCTCCTCTGGCGTTTTCTCAATGTCACGCTAACCGATACCGATTCGGGGCGCGACATTATCATCAACCAGAGCGAAGATAATCTGTTCCAGTATGTCAGTTACGTCCATGACTTACCGGGCGGCATTCGTGTCTCGTTATCCATTGATATTCTTTACTTTATCACGTCTTCGTGGAAAAGCGTTCTGTTCTGGATTTTGACGGCGTTAATTTTGCTGAATATGGTCCGGATGCACTTCCGTTTATACCAAAATGTGTCGCGAGAAAATATTAGTGATGCGATGACTGGACTGTATAATCGCAAAATTTTAACCCCTGAACTGGAGCAGCGGTTGCAGAAACTGGTGCAATCCGGTTCTTCGGTGATGTTTATTGCAATTGACATGGACAAGTTAAAGCAAATAAATGACACCCTCGGTCATCAGGAGGGGGATTTAGCGATTACGTTATTAGCTCAGGCGATTAAACAATCGATTCGTAAAAGTGATTATGCCATCCGACTCGGTGGCGATGAATTCTGCATCATTCTTGTCGATTCGACGCCGCAAATTGCAGCACAACTGCCTGAACGTATCGAAAAACGTCTGCAACATATCGCGCCGCAGAAAGAGATCGGCTTCTCTTCCGGTATTTACGCGATGAAAGAAAACGATACGTTACATGATGCGTATAAAGCTTCCGATGAGCGTTTATATGTCAATAAGCAGAACAAAAACAGCCGTTCATGATAACCTTCTGTGGTTGTTTGCTTGTAATCTCAGGAGCGTGAAATGACTGAAATGGCTAAAGGAAGCGTGACGCATCAGCGGTTAATCGCTTTATTATCACAAGAAGGTGCTAACTTCCGCGTCGTTACCCATGAAGCGGTAGGTAAATGTGAAGCGGTGTCAGAAATTCGTGGCACCGCTTTAGGCCAGGGAGCTAAGGCACTGGTATGTAAAGTCAAAGGCAATGGCGTAAATCAACATGTTCTGGCGATCCTCGCTGCCGATCAACAGGCCGATCTGAGCCAACTCGCCAGCCATATAGGCGGATTACGCGCTTCGTTGGCCAGCCCGGCGGAAGTCGATGAACTCACAGGCTGTGTCTTCGGCGCGATCCCCCCTTTCAGCTTCCATCCAAAACTCAAACTGGTTGCCGACCCTCTACTCTTCGAACGATTTGATGAAATCGCCTTCAATGCAGGGATGCTGGATAAATCCGTTATTTTGAAAACCACGGATTATTTGCGCATTGCGCAACCAGAACTGCTCAATTTCCGCCGCACTGCGTAACTAGCCTGTCCGTTCAATAAGCAGAACGGACAAAACCAGCACAACAGCAATGGCAAAAAACGATGACGTGATAATCAGTGTCTCGACGAACATTTGATCGTTCATAGCATGCCCCCGGGAGATAGCTGTTTTCACGTTATTGTTAGCGTGCACAAATGGCAGTTTGATGACAGTTCGCCTGATTTTTTATGCAAAAAACGTAAAGATTTTCTACTTCCTTCCTGCAGCAAGCGTAAAGTAAGCAGGCTTATTATTTTTTGGCAAGGAAACCACGATGTTTGATGTCACTTTGCTGATCCTGCTCGGGTTAGCTGCGCTGGGCTTTATCAGTCATAACACCACTGTCGCCGTTTCAATTCTGGTGTTGATCATTGTCCGCGTCACACCGTTAAGCACCTTTTTCCCGTGGATTGAAAAACAGGGGCTAAGTATCGGGATAATCATTCTGACGATTGGCGTTATGGCCCCCATCGCCAGCGGGACGCTACCGCCCTCAACCTTGATTCACTCGTTTCTGAACTGGAAATCGCTGGTGGCAATTGCAGTAGGCGTTATTGTCTCCTGGCTGGGTGGGCGCGGCGTGACCTTAATGGGCAGCCAGCCGCAACTGGTCGCCGGGCTGCTGGTAGGCACTGTTTTAGGCGTGGCGCTGTTTCGCGGCGTACCGGTCGGCCCGCTTATTGCCGCGGGTCTTGTTTCGCTGATTGTGGGGAAACAGTAGTTAATCCCGCAATATATCGGCCTGGCGTTTGCCCCAGGCCTTTCTTAAACATAGTAATAAAGGCCGTTGTTGAATCATACCCCAGCGTATGAGCAACTTTCTGTACAGTATCGCCTTTCACTAATCCCTGAAGTGCCATAATCAGCTGTAACTGCTGACGCCACTGGCGAAAACTCAACCCCGTCTCTTTTACTATCAGTCGCGCAAGATTGCGTTCACTCATCGCAAAAAAGCCAGCCCATTGCCCTAATGACCCCCACTCGACGGGCCCTTTCGCCATCATCTCCACCATCGTGCGGATTTTAGGATGAGAAGAAACGGGCAGGTGCAGCTGTTGTTGTGGCTGCTGAGGGAGTTCATCAAACAGGACCTGAATTAATCTGCGGGTCATCGGCTCAGCACGCTGAGTCGTCGTCCTGTTTGCCAGGGTTAAAATCAATTCCCGGCATAAGGGCGATATTTTCAATGTGCAACATGTTGTCGGCATTGTCACTGCGCTGGGTTCGATAAACAGAAAACAGAGTTCAGCGTTAGCTGTCACTTGATTGCTATGTTCCACCCCGCCCGGTATCCAAACCGCATATTGCGGCGGCACCATCCACAAAGCATTTTCCACCGTACAGGTAATTGCACCATGTAATGCTAGTATCAGCTGTCCTTTGCGGTGCTGATGTACAGGACTGGTTAACTCATCCGTTCCGGCGTGAATACAAAATGCGACCGCGGCTTCATGGTGTCGGTCGGGTTCATAGCCATTGAGATTCAACCTGTGCATCATTTTGTCCGAATTTAGCGATAATTTGTCATTTTAGCTTGATTCAACATAACAATAAAAACGGTAAGGTACAGCCTCGTTTGTAACAATGAGAAGCATATGACCTGTTCAACTTCATTAAGCGGCAAAAACAGGATTGTCCTTATCGCTGGCATTCTGATGATTGCCACAACATTACGCGTCACCTTTACCGGCGCAGCGCCGTTACTGGATACGATTCGTTCCGCTTACTCGCTGACGACAGCGCAAACCGGCTTATTAACCACCCTGCCATTATTGGCCTTTGCGCTAATCTCACCTTTGGCTGCCCCGGTGGCGCGACGTTTTGGTATGGAACGTAGCCTGTTTGCCGCGTTACTTTTGATCTGTGCAGGTATCGCAATTCGTTCTCTCCCTTCGCCTTACTTATTATTTGGCGGTACAGCGGTCATTGGCGGTGGGATTGCATTAGGCAATGTCTTACTGCCAGGATTAATTAAACGCGATTTCCCTCATTCCGTCGCCAGACTTACCGGCGCATATTCCCTGACAATGGGAGCTGCAGCGGCACTGGGATCGGCTATGGTCGTGCCGCTGGCTTTGAACGGTTTTGGCTGGCAAGGCGCGTTGTTCATGCTGATGTGTTTTCCTCTGCTGGCTCTTTTTTTATGGCTGCCACAGTGGCGAAGCCAACAACATGCAAATTTGAGTACCTCGCGCGCCTTACATACTCGGGGTATCTGGCGTTCGCCGCTTGCCTGGCAGGTCACATTGTTTCTTGGGATCAACTCACTGGTCTATTACGTGATTATTGGCTGGCTTCCGGCGATCCTCATCAGTCGCGGCTATAGCGAAGCACAGGCGGGTTCACTGCATGGTTTGCTGCAACTAGCCACAGCAGCTCCCGGTTTGCTGATCCCTCTTTTCTTACATCATGTGAAAGATCAGCGTGGTATTGCAGCGTTCGTTGCCTTGATGTGCGCAGTGGGCGCTGTTGGGCTCTGCTTTATGCCAGCGCACGCGATCACCTGGACTCTGCTTTTCGGTTTTGGTTCCGGCGCAACAATGATACTGGGGTTGACGTTCATTGGTCTTCGGGCAAGTTCTGCGCATCAGGCGGCGGCACTCTCGGGGATGGCACAATCCGTCGGGTATTTGCTGGCAGCCTGTGGGCCGCCGCTGATGGGTAAAATACACGATGCTAACGGTAACTGGTCCGTACCACTGATGGGTGTTGCAATACTTTCTCTACTGATGGCGATTTTCGGACTTTGCGCCGGGAGAGACAAAGAAATTCGCTAATATCCGGTGCTATAGTGACGTGACAAATCATGCGTGAAAGGGAGAACAAACACGATGAATATTCAGTGCAAACGCGTTTATGATCCGGCTGAACAGAGCGATGGTTATCGCGTACTGGTCGACCGCCTCTGGCCGCGCGGTATCAAAAAAACCGATTTAGCCCTTGATGAGTGGGATAAAGAAATCACGCCGTCAACGGAACTGCGCAAAGCCTTTCACGGCGAAGTCGTCGATTTTGCAACCTTTCGCGAGCAATATCTTGCAGAACTGGCGCAACACGAGCAAGAAGGAAAGCGGCTGGCGGACATCGCCAAAAAACAGCCGCTGACCCTGCTCTACGCAGCAAAAAACACCACGCAGAACCATGCGCTGGTGCTGGCCGACTGGCTACGTAGCTTGTGATTTTAGTACAGCATCCGGCGGTTATTTTTCACCAGCCGGATGGTCCCGTCGCCACAATGCCCATTCATCAATCGTTTCACCGCCCGGTAATTTGCAATTGTTGCTGACCCCTTGCGCTGTCGACACTGGAATGAGCGTCCCGCCCTTCTGCTGGCAATAGACCGACGCCGGATTTGCCATACCAATCTGCGGCGGTTTAGGTGCTTCTGGCTGAGAAGAGGTTGAACAACCAGCCAGGACCAGCAAGCAAGGCAAAGCAAAACTGATAATTTTCATTTATTGATCTCACATATTTATCCAGACTTAGAGTATCGCGGTATCGTTTTGTTTTGCAGCACTATTTTTATTACATTCACTCAAAACATATTACGTCTTGTTTCATCTTTGTTGGTGATGTTTTATCATGCCTGCAAAGATTAAATAATCAGCATTTACCCGCCGTATCCTGGAGTTGTTTCGTGTCAGATCAGATTATCGCCCGCGTCTCGCAATCCCTTGCCAAAGAACAGTCACTGGAAAGTCTGGTCCGACAGCTTCTGGAGATGCTGGAAATGGTCACTGATATGGAATCAACCTACCTGACCAAAGTGGATGTCGAAGCGCGCCTGCAGCATATTATGTTTGCCCGTAACAGCCAGAAAATGCACATCCCGGAGAATTTTACCGTCTCGTGGGATTACTCGTTATGCAAACGCGCCATTGATGAAAACTGCTTTTTCAGCGATGAAGTCCCTGACCGTTGGGGCGACTGTATTGCGGCACGCAATCTTGGCATCACCACATTTCTGAGCACGCCAATTCACTTACCGGATGGATCATTCTATGGCACGCTTTGCGCCGCCAGCAGTGAGAAGCGCCAGTGGAGTGAACGCGCGGAACAGGTTTTACAGTTATTCGCTGGACTGATTGCACAATATATTCAAAAAGAGGCGCTGGTTGAACAGCTGCGCGAAGCCAATGCTGCGCTGATTGCGCAATCGTATACCGACTCGTTAACCGGGCTACCGAATCGGCGGGCGATTTTTGAAAATCTGACGACGCTGTTTTCTCTCGCCCGGCATCTTAACCATAAGATAATGATCGCGTTTATCGATCTGGATAACTTCAAATTAATCAATGACCGTTTTGGTCATAATAGTGGCGATCTGTTTCTCATTCAGGTTGGCGAGCGCCTTAATACGCTCCAGCAAAATGGCGAAGTTATTGGTCGTCTCGGCGGTGATGAGTTTTTGGTTGTTTCACTAAACAACGAGAATGCGGATATTTCGTCGCTGCGAGAACGTATTCAACAGCAAATACGTGGAGAATATCACTTAGGTGATGTTGATTTGTATTATCCCGGTGCCAGTCTTGGCATAGTAGAAGTCGATCCTGAAACAACCGATGCAGACAGTGCCCTGCATGCTGCCGATATTGCGATGTATCAGGAGAAAAAACACAAACAGAAAACACCTTTTGTCGCGCATCCAGCGCTACATTCCTGAGGCGTATTCACATCCTTTTGATTGGTGATAACATGCGAATCGGTATTATTTTTCCGGTTGTAATCTTTATTACAGCGGTCGTATTTTTAGCATGGTTTTTTATTGGCGGCTATGCTGCCCCGGGAGCATAAAGATGAAAAAAACAACGATTATTATGATGGGTGTGGCGATTATTGTCGTTCTCGGCACTGAGCTGGGATGGTGGTAACGTCACCTCTAAAAAATAGCAAAGGCTGCCTGTGTGCAGCCTTTGTGCAATTTAAGCGTTAACTTTTAATCTTCCTGTAGATAAATAGCACGACAATCGCACCAATAACGGCAACCACGAAGCTGCCAAAATTGAAGCCATCGACTTTACCAAAGCCAAACAGTGTGCTGATCCATCCGCCGACTACGGCACCGACTATCCCCAGCAGAATAGTCATAAAGAATCCACCACCATCTTTACCTGGCATGATCCACTTCGCCAGAATACCGGCAATAAGCCCAAAAATAATCCATGACAGAATGCCCATTGTTTCCTCACTTATCTGTTTTGCATTAGCGGGTTAGTCGCTGATAAAAAGCATAGCACAACATCGGGAGGGCAAGATTTGTGACGAGCATCACGGAGGATTTTTTTGCGATGGCGCAGAAATTGCGCCATCAACGATCGGTGATAATTACCAACCACAAACATCATGTTCGTTTTCCGTGTCTTGACATCCTCCACGCCCTGAATGACGAGGATCCCTGCTACGTTCAGGCTGTCGCCTGAATCATTTCGGTGGGTTCCTGCTTCAACGAGCGGCCTGACTGCACCATCTCTCCACAGGCAAGAACGGCGTGCCCCGCCGCTAAAATGTTACGAGCGCCGTTTACATCGGCGTTCGCTGTATATCCACATACCTGGCATCTGAATTTACTTTGTGACAGGCGATTTTCTTTCGCTGTATGACCACAGCACGCGCAACGCTGGCTTGTGTACGCTGGCGGAACAGCAAGCACCTGACCGCCACTCCAGAGCTGCTTGTACTCAAGCTGGCGGCGCATTTCATACCAGCCCTGATCCAGTATCGAACGGTTTAAACCTGATTTTGCCCGGACATTGCGCCCCGGCTGGCTGACCGTACCCGCTGCTGACTTTGACATGTTGCTGACCTTCAAATCCTCAATGACTATCATTGCGTGGTTTTTGCTGACGGTCGTTGTGACTTTGTGAAGGTAGTCCCTGCGGATATTTGCGATACGGGAATGCAGTCGCTGTATTTTGCGTTTCTGCTTCTGCCAGTTGTTGCTGAATTTGACCTTGCGGCTTAACTGTCGCTGAAGTCTCGCCAGCGTCTTCTGGTTTTTCTGAAAACTGTTTACAGGCTCAAAGACTGTGCCATCTGACAGCGTGGCGAGTTTAGCCACGCCAGCATCCAGCCCGACCATTGATGCTGAAGGGTGAACCGGAGTTGATACTTCACTTTCTGTCTGAATACTGATGTACCACTTACCGCAGGACTGGCTGACAGTGACATTTTTCACAACACCCGTGACCTGACGGCTATTCCGGTAGCGCATCCAGCCCAGTTTCGGCAGAAAAATACGGCTGTTTTCCTGATCGAGCTTAACGCCCTGCGGGTAGCGGAATGCATCATTCTGTCCCCGCTTTTTGAATCGGGGAAAAGCAGCCCGCTTCCGGAAGAAGTTTTTGTAAGCCCGCTCAAGGTCTTTCAGTGACTGTTGCAATGGCTGTGAGGGCGAATCTTTAAGCCATTGCGTTTCAGTGGCGTTTTTCCACTCAACCAGCCAGGAAGCCATTTTCCCGTAAGGGATGTATTTATTACCGGCCTCATGATTCTCATTCTGACGTGCCAGAGCACGATTGAAAACGAAACGACATGCGCCTGCGAAGCGCCTCATTTCACACTCCTGTTGACCACCTGGTCTTAACTGGAATTTAAATGCCTGTAATCGTTTCACAGGTCAAATGATACTTTGGTCTGTGAAAAAAGAAACCGATATCCGGCGTGGAAGGCATTGTGTTTTCCTGATGCATGTTCACCTGGTCTTTGTCACCAGATACCGACTTCAGATTTTTGACCATGACGCGACAGAAAAACTACGCACTTACTTTTCAAATGTATGTGCTGATTTTGAAGCTGAACTGGTTGAAATGGATGGCGAACCAGATCACGTCCATTTGTTAATTAACTATCCTCCCAAACTGGCGATATCCAGTCTGGTAAACAGCCTCAAAGGCGTATCGGGTAGGTTACTGCGACGAGATCGACCAGATATTGCAGTCAGGTATTACTACAAAGGCGTTTTGTGGAGTCCTGGCTATTTTGCCAGTAGCTGCGGAGGTGCGCCAATATCCGTCATCCGCCAATACATTGAACAACAGCAAACACCTGGTCAGGTGGAAAACCGCGCCTTATATCCCCGCCCTGAAGGACGGGGTTTTACGGCGCACCGGATAAGAACGCACGGTATTCACCAGATCTTTTATCACTTCAGCCGCCACTTCTGGCACCAGCAAAGTCATCGGCGTCTCTGTTTCATAATCGACAGAAACGCCATTGCTGTTATTGGTGACGGTCACGGTATACGTTGCTTTGCCCATGATTCATTTCCCGTTATGAATGACTTTCCGTTGTTGCGCACCTTCCATCAGGACTTCAGGAGCCACGAAGAAGTCAATGTTGAAATAAGTATCGTCAGTCATGGCTTCAATGTTGTGCCACTTTTCTGGAGGGAACACCGCAAACTGCCCCGCTTCGATAAGGATCACCTGATCAGGCTCTGCACTGTGTTCATCAGCGTAGCCGAGATATTTGACCGCCCCATGCATAACGGAAAGGCGTGGGTAAACCCCCGGGCGCGTTCCTTTATCAAGATGACGTTCGAATATTCCGGCAGGCGCAGTTTGTTTATTCCAGAAAGGCGTTGAGCGCGTATGAATATAATTCTGTGGGATTTGCAGCATCCTATTCCCTCCTTCGGGGAATGCGCTGAAAACGGTTTATTCCAGCCGTTTCAGGGTACGCCTGATAATTTGCATTTTAAATACCATTTATTGGTTACTTTTTAGCACCATATCAGAGAAAAATCAGGGAGGATTACAAGTGGGGAGCCCGCGACAACGCGGGCTGAATGTATCAGGATTGCAGCGTCGCCAGTCGGGCGGCGAAACCCACGAACATCAAACCAATCAGTGAGTTGCCAACTTTAGCCAGTTTCTTTTTGGTACGTATGTACTGCGTGACAAAAGCACCAGAAATAATCAGGAAGCTCAAATAGCAGAAACTCACCAGTTCCAGCGTCGTCGCCAGAATAAAGAATGAAATTCCCGTATGTGGGGCATTAACATCGATAAACTGTACGAAAAACGACACATAGAACAAAATGGCTTTCGGATTAGTCAGGCTCAAAATTAACGCGCGTTTAAAAATGGCCCCGTATTGGGGCTCATCGGATTTGGCCTCGTTATTTTTACCCTTCAGGGTCGCGTAGAGAATTTTACTCCCCAGATAGAGCAAATAAAACGCACCAAGATAACGTACAATGTTGAATAATATCGGGGTGGTCTTAATTAATGTCGCCACTCCAGCCCATGCCAGAAACATCAATACTGCATCGCCAATAAATACACCGCAGGCCGCAAGATAACCGCCTTTCATACCGCTACTGACGCTATTTTTGAGTACAAACAGGGTATTTGGCCCTGGCACCAACACAATAAAAATGGCCCCAACCAGATAGGTCCAGTAATTCAGAACCCCGTATTCAGCGAACACATTAACCTCTTTAATTATCTTTCGATCATGCGCGATTAAAGGTGAATATGCTAACCAATCTGTAGCGGCTTAGAAAGGAGAAAATCAGGTTTTAACCCGATATCAACCCGATAATTGAATCATTAATCAGGCATGCTCCAGTGAAAAATTCGGGTAGTGCTCGGCAAAATACTGGCGTAAAAATTCTACCGTTATCCGCACTTTCGCTGACGTCGCCAGCCTTGAAACATAAACGGCCCAGACGTTCGCTGGCTGGTAATATTCCGGTAGCACTTGCACTAAATGACCACTGGCAATGTTTTCGCTAACATCCCACCAGGAGCGCAGAGCAATCCCCTGCCCATCGAGACACCACTGATGGACAATTTCTCCATGATTAGACGACAGTGGGCCGGTGACTTTAATCGCATGGTGGCCTTCTTTATTGCGTAATTGCCAGACACCAAAAGGATGATCGCGCTCTTTAATGACCAGGCACGGCAATGCAGAAAGATCGGTTAAATGTTTCGGCGCACCATGTTGCGCAATAAATTCCGGCGACGCGCAGAGAATGCGGTAATTAGTCGCCAGTTTGCGGGCGATTAAATTAGGTGCGATGTCATCGCCAATGCGAATATCGAGATCAACACCTTCATTGACCAAATCGACCAACCGGTCTTCCACATCAAAACGTAATTCCAGTTGCGGATACGCCTTCGCCAGCGCTGATAACGCCGGAGCCACCACCTGTCGTCCAAAACCAAAGCTGCTGATAATACGCAGCATCCCCTGGGGCACCTGACGCACGTCAGAAAGTTCGTCCATCATCTGACCGACATCCTGCAAAATCCGCTGCGCCCATTCATAAATCCGCTCTCCTTCTTCGGTAATGGTGACGCGGCGGGTGGTGCGGTGTAACAACACCACGTTTAGCGTTTGCTCCAGCAAGGCGATGCGCTTGCTGACGAACGCCGGTGAAACGCCCAGTTCTTCCGCCACGGCGGCAAAACCAGCCCGACGAGCCACCAGCATAAAGACGCGCAAATCATTCAGCAGCGGTAAATTATTCATGATTCGTGTTTTATGTTTCACCAGTTACGGGGATTAATTCCTTTTCAGTCAATTATAGGATGGTGATGTTGTCAATTTTGATGGTCAGGAAGTGAGAACCCAATGATGAAAACGATGCGTATTGCTGCGATCCCGGGAGACGGGATTGGCAAAGAAGTCCTTCCTGAAGGGATTCGCGTGTTACAGGCTGCCGCTGAGCGCTGGGGCTTCGACTTGAGTTTTGAGCAAATGGAGTGGGCGAGCTGCGAGTATTACAGCCATCACGGTAAAATGATGCCGGACGACTGGCATGAGCAACTTAGCCGTTTCGACGCCATCTATTTTGGTGCCGTCGGCTGGCCGGATACCGTTCCGGACCATATTTCGTTGTGGGGTTCGCTGCTGAAATTTCGTCGTGAATTCGACCAGTACGTCAACCTGCGCCCGGTTCGTCTCTTTCCTGGCGTTCCCTGCCCGCTGGCGGGAAAACAGCCTGGCGACATCGATTTTTACGTGGTCAGGGAAAACACCGAAGGCGAATATTCCTCGCTCGGCGGTAGAGTGAATGAAGGTACAGAGCATGAAGTCGTCATTCAGGAATCGGTATTTACGCGTCGTGGTGTCGATCGCATTTTGCGTTATGCCTTCGAACTTGCGCAAAGCCGCCCACGTAAGACGCTAACTTCTGCCACTAAATCAAACGGTTTAGCCATCAGCATGCCGTACTGGGATGAGCGAGTGGAAGCAATGGCCGAGAATTACCCGGAGATCCGCTGGGACAAGCAGCATATTGATATTCTCTGCGCGCGTTTTGTGATGCAGCCGGAACGCTTCGATGTGGTGGTGGCGTCCAATTTATTTGGCGATATCCTTTCCGATCTTGGCCCGGCCTGCACCGGCACCATTGGCATTGCCCCATCCGCCAACCTGAATCCGGAACGCACTTTCCCGTCGCTCTTCGAGCCAGTCCACGGTTCCGCGCCGGATATCTACGGGAAAAACATTGCTAACCCTATCGCCACGATTTGGGCCGGTGCAATGATGCTCGATTTTCTCGGCAATGGCGATGAGCGTTTCCAGCAAGCGCATAACGGTATTCTGGCAGCAATTGAAGAAGTGATTGCTCACGGGCCGAAAACACCTGATATGAAAGGCAATGCCACCACGCCACAGGTTGCCGACGCGATTTGCAAAATTATTTTGCGTTAAGGTCAAACCAGTTTATTTGAACCGCGTCACTGACGCGGTTTTTTTATTCGTTCTTTGCAGTAAATAACCTGCGTCATTTCACCTTTTATTGTTTCCGTTTCGTGTTTTATGGCTTTCCGTATTCTTAATTGTTTAATTTATGTAACATGCAAATAATCAATTTGTTAAACACAACATACAACTCATTACCCTGCAAATAATTACAACTGGCAAAAGCCAGAGACGGGCTTTTATGCCCAGGAGATGACTCATGATGAGCAATGTTAAGAAAAAAGATGTGCCGCTGATAAGCATCAGCCTGGTGGCCATTCTTTTCATCGCAGCTGCATTAAGCCTTTTCCCACAACAATCGGCCGACGCGGCCAACGCAATATACACTTTTGTTACGCGTACGTTAGGTTCCGCCGTACAGGTATTGGTTTTGCTGGCAATGGGACTGGTGATTTATTTAGCCACCAGTAAATACGGCAATATTCGTCTTGGCGAAGGAAAACCGGAATACAGCACGCTCTCCTGGCTGTTTATGTTTATTTGTGCCGGTTTAGGTTCTTCTACGCTTTATTGGGGGGTTGCTGAATGGGCCTATTATTATCAAACGCCTGGATTAAATATCGCACCGCGTTCACAACAGGCACTCGAATTTAGCGTCCCTTACTCCTTCTTCCACTGGGGCATCAGCGCCTGGGCAACTTATACGCTGGCCTCATTAATCATGGCTTATCACTTTCATGTGCGTAAAAACAAAGGTCTGAGTCTTTCCGGCATTATTGCCGCGATTACCGGCGTTCGCCCGCAAGGCCCATGGGGAAAACTGGTTGATTTGATGTTCCTGATCGCCACTGTCGGCGCACTGACTATTTCCCTTGTTGTCACCGCAGCAACCTTTACTCGTGGACTTTCCGCGCTGACCGGTTTACCCGATAACTTCACCGTGCAGGCATTTGTGATCCTGCTTTCCGGCGGCATTTTTTGCCTAAGCTCGTGGATTGGTATCAACAACGGTTTGCAACGTCTGAGCAAAATGGTTGGCTGGGGCGCGTTCCTGCTGCCATTACTGGTGCTGATTGTCGGCCCAACCGAATTTATTACCAACAGCATCATCAATGCCATCGGTCTGACCACGCAAAACTTCCTGCAAATGAGCTTATTCACCGATCCGCTTGGCGATGGTTCATTTACCCGCAACTGGACCGTTTTCTACTGGCTGTGGTGGATCTCATACACCCCTGGCGTAGCAATGTTTGTCACCCGCGTTTCCCGCGGTCGTAAGATTAAAGAAGTTATCTGGGGACTGATCCTCGGCAGCACCGTCGGTTGCTGGTTCTTCTTCGGCGTAATGGAAAGCTATGCCATTCATCAGTTTATCAATGGCGTAATCAACGTCCCACAGGTGCTGGAAACACTGGGCGGCGAAACAGCTGTACAGCAAGTTCTGATGTCGTTGCCAGCCGGTAAATTGTTCCTCGCCGCATACCTGGGCGTGATGATTATTTTCCTTGCCTCGCATATGGATGCGGTGGCCTACACCATGGCTGCGACCAGTACGCGTAATCTCCAGGAAGGTGACGATCCTGACCGTGGGCTGCGTCTTTTCTGGTGCGTGGTGATCACTCTGATCCCGCTTTCCATCTTGTTTACCGGTGCTTCGCTGGAAACGATGAAAACCACCGTCGTGCTCACAGCCCTTCCCTTCCTCGTCATTTTACTGGTGAAAGTCGGCGGATTTATTCGCTGGCTGAAACAGGATTACGCCGACATTCCGGCTCATCAAGTTGAACATTATCTCCCGCAGACACCGGTTGAAGCCCTGGAAAAAACACCAGTGCTCCCTGCGGGAACCGTATTCAAAGGCGACAACTGAGCGCCATCATCCTAACGATAAAGGTATCCCTATGAGCAATCTGAGCCCTGACTTTGTACTACCCGAAAATTTTTGCGCTAACCCGCAAGAGGCGTGGACCATTCCTGCCCGTTTTTATACCGATCAGAACGCGTTTGAACACGAAAAAGAGAACGTCTTCGCCAAAAGCTGGATTTGCGTCGCTCACAGCAGCGAACTGGCGAATGCCAATGATTATGTGACGCGTGAGATCATTGGCGAAAGCATCGTGCTGGTACGCGGTCGTGATAAGGTTTTGCGCGCGTTCTATAACGTGTGTCCGCACCGTGGTCATCAGTTGTTGAGCGGTGGAGGAAAAGCAAAAAATGTGATTACCTGCCCGTATCACGCATGGGCATTCAAACTCGATGGCAATCTGGCCCATGCACGTAACTGCGAAAACGTCGCCAATTTCGATAGCGACAAAGCGCAACTGGTTCCGGTGCGTCTGGAAGAATATGCCGGATTCGTCTTCATCAACATGGACCCCAACGCCACCAGCGTAGAAGATCAGTTACCCGGTCTGGGCGCGAAAGTGCTGGAAGCCTGCCCGGAAGTCCACGATCTGAAACTGGCGGCCCGCTTTACCACCCGCACGCCTGCCAACTGGAAGAACATTGTCGATAACTATCTCGAGTGCTATCACTGTGGTCCGGCGCATCCAGGTTTCTCCGACTCCGTACAGGTTGATCGTTACTGGCACACCATGCACGGTAACTGGACGCTGCAATACGGTTTCGCCAAACCGTCCGAACAGTCGTTTAAATTTGAAGAGGGTACGGATGCGGCATTCCACGGTTTCTGGCTGTGGCCGTGCACGATGCTGAACGTCACCCCGATCAAAGGGATGATGACGGTCATTTATGAATTCCCGGTGGATTCTGAAACTACCCTGCAAAACTACGATATTTACTTCACCAATGAAGAGTTAACCGACGAGCAAAAATCGCTGATTGAGTGGTATCGCGATGTGTTCCGTCCGGAAGATTTACGTCTGGTTGAAAGCGTACAGAAAGGGCTGAAATCGCGTGGCTATCGTGGTCAGGGGCGCATCATGGCCGACAGTAGCGGTAGTGGCATTTCCGAACATGGTATCGCCCATTTCCATAATCTGCTGGCGCAGGTGTTTAAGGACTAATGACATCGGCGGCGGTATTTTCCGCCGCTGGGCTGATTTTTGATGGAGTACAGCAATGTCAGACTATCAAATGTTTGAAGTACAGGTGAGCCAGGTTGAACCCCTTACCGAACAGGTGAAACGCTTCACGCTGGTGGCAACCGATGGCAAACCATTACCTGCGTTTACTGGAGGAAGTCACGTCATTGTGCAGATGAGCGATGGTGATAACCAGTACAGCAATGCGTATTCACTACTGAGTTCGCCGCATGACACCTCTTGTTATCAGATTGCCGTTCGGCTGAAGGAAAACTCGCGCGGCGGTTCCCGCTTTTTGCATCAGCAGGTAAAAGTGGGCAATCGGTTAACGATTTCAACGCCTAATAACCTGTTTGCGCTAATTCCCTCAGCCAGAAAGCATCTGTTTATCGCGGGCGGTATTGGTATCACCCCTTTCCTGTCGCACATGGCAGAGCTGCAACACAGCGACGTCGACTGGCAGCTACATTACTGCTCGCGAAATCCAGAAAGTTGCGCATTTCGTGATGAGCTAGTCCAGCATCCGCAGGCTGAGAAAGTTCACTTGCATCACTCATCAACCGGAACACGACTGGAATTAGCGCGATTATTGGCGGATATCGAACCTGGCACACACGTTTATACCTGTGGTCCCGAGGCGCTAAATGAAGCGGTAAGAAGTGAAGCTGCGCGTTTGGACATCGCCGCCGATACGCTGCACTTTGAGCAATTTGCTATCGAAGACAAAACCGGCGATGCCTTTACCCTGGTGCTTGCCCGTTCCGGAAAAGAGTTTGTGGTGCCGGAAGAGATGACTATTTTGCAGGTTATTGAAAATAATAAAGCCGCGAAAGTGGAATGTTTATGTCGTGAAGGGGTATGCGGAACCTGCGAAACAGCAATACTGGAAGGTGAAGCTGACCATCGGGATCAATATTTTAGCGATGAAGAGCGTGCCAGCCAGCAAAGTATGTTGATCTGTTGTTCGCGTGCGAAGGGTAAACGCCTGGTGTTGGATTTGTAGTTTGCCAAAGCCGGATGTGGCGCTGAGCGCGCCCAGTCCGGCTTCGGAAGATTTTACTGCGGATATTCCTGCAATAAATTGTGTAATGCTTCCGCCATCAGCTCACCACGCCAGCCGGAAATCAGCTCCGGCAAATTGTTCTGCGGTTTCAGTTTCCAGTGCCAGTTCAGCAGTTGGTTGATTTGCCGACGCGATGCCAGCAATTCGGCGCTGATCTTATGCGTTTCGCTCACGTCAGTAATCAGCGACTTAATCGCTTTAAACGCTTTACGATAACCAGGCATGTCCATCAGGTTAAGCATCGGCTGCGGTAAGGCCTCTTCCGGCAATGTCTGCGCTTTTTCCACCAGCGCCAGCAGCGTTTTACCGTGAAAGCGGATTTCGCTACCGGATAAACCCAGGCTGTCCAGTTCGCCTAAACTTCCCGGCATATAACGCGCGACCGACCACAAATGCTCTTCACGCACGACAAAGTTCACCGCCAGATCGCGCTCTCGCGCCTTGCGCAGTCGCCAGTCGGCTAACAGTTGCAGACAGGCCAGTTGGCGTGTGCGTAATTGCCAGGCATTGGTGATATCACGCCAGGCATCTTCCGGCGCAACGACTTCCTGACGACGCATTTGCATCAGGCGGCATTCATCCAGCGCCGCAGGTAGCCAGCCGGAGGCCTCCGTTTCTACCATAAGCTTGGCGGTGATCGGTAACAGATACCAGACATCCGCCGCTGCGTATTCACACTGACGTTCGGTCAGCGGTCTGGCCAGCCAGTCGGTGCGCGATTCACTCTTGTCCAGCGTAACGCCGGAATACTCTTCCACCATGGAAGCGAAACCCCATGACATCGGGCGTCCGCAGAAGGCAGCAAGGATTTGCGTGTCAATCAAGGGTTGTGGTAATTCGCCAAAGACATTGAGGAACACTTCCAGATCTTCACTGCCTGCATGGAGAAATTTTGTGATGGACGGATCGCGCAGGATCGCTTTCAGCGGTGACCAGTCGGTGATCCCGAGAGGATCAATTAGCGCCAGATGCTCGCCATCGAAAAGTTGAATCAACCCCAGCTGCGGGTAATAAGTGCGCGTACGAACAAATTCAGTATCCAGGGCTATCGCCGGAAAGGCACGGACGGCTTCACACAAAGAAGCCAGCGCATCGTCCGTGGTAATCATTTGGTAATTCAAATTGTTTTCTCTTTAGTGGGCGTCAAAAAAAACGCCGGATTAACCGGCGTCTGACGACTGACTTAACACTCAGGCTTTATTGTCCACTTTGCCGCGCGCTTCGTCACGTAATTCTCGTCGCAAAATTTTTCCGACGTTAGATTTCGGTAACTCATCACGAAACTCCACCAGCTTCGGTACTTTGTAGCCCGTGAGCTGACGGCGGCAAAAGGTCACCAGTGACTCTTCGGTAAGCGATGGATCTTTTTTCACTACGAAGATTTTCACCGCTTCACCACTGGAGCCGGAAGGTACGCCAACAGCCGCGACTTCCTGTACGCCAGGATGCTGCATGACGACATCTTCAATCTCGTTGGGATAGACGTTAAAACCGGAAACCAGAATCATGTCTTTTTTACGATCAACAATGCGCAGGAATCCTTCTTCATCCATTACCGCGATGTCGCCGGTGTGTAACCAGCCATTTTTGATGATTTCATCGGTAGCATCGGGACGCTGCCAGTAACCCAGCATCACCTGCGGTCCTTTGACACAAAGCTCACCCGGTTGACCTGGTGGTACTTCATTATCATCATCATCCACCAGTTTGGCTTCCGTCGACGGCACCGGCAAACCGATGCTACCACTATGATAATCAATATCATATGGGTTAACGCTGACCAGCGGCGCACACTCGGTAAGGCCATAGCCTTCCAGCAGATACTGTCCGGTCAGTTTCACCCAACGCTCTGCCACCACTTGCTGCACTGGCATCCCTCCGCCTGCGGAAAGATGCAGACTGGAGAAATCCAGCTGCTGGAACTCTTTATTGTTCAGCAACGCATTGAACAAGGTGTTAACGCCCGTGATAGCGGTAAACGGATATTTCGCTAACTCTTTTACCAACCCTGGAATATCGCGCGGGTTAGTGATAAGCAGGTTCTGCCCACCCAGTTCGATAAACAGCAGGCAGTTAATGGTCAGGGCAAAAATGTGATACAGCGGCAGTGCCGTTACTACCAGTTCTTTACCTGGATGCAGCAACGGCCCATAGGTGGCGTTGACCTGTTCCAGGTTCGCCAGCATATTGCGGTGAGTCAGCATCGCGCCTTTCGCCACACCTGTGGTGCCGCCGGTGTATTGCAGGAAGGCTAAATCTTCCGGCACCAGTTCGGGTTTGACGTACTGCATCCGGTAGCCGTTATGCAGTGCGCTACGAAATGAAATGGCATCTGGCAGATGGTATTTCGGCACCAAACGCTTGATGTATTTAACAACGAAATTGACTACCGTGCCTTTTGCCGTAGATAGCTGATCGCCCATACGGGTCAGAATTACGTGCTGAACGGCGGTTTTATCAACCACTTTTTCCAGTGTGTGAGCAAAGTTAGACACGATAACAATCGCCGATGCGCCGCTATCGTTAAGCTGATGCTCAAGCTCACGCGGGGTATACAACGGGTTAACGTTTACGACGATCATCCCGGCACGCAAAATGCCAAACAGCGCCACCGGATATTGCAATAAATTAGGCATCATCAACGCAACGCGATCGCCTTTCTTCAGCCCCAACCCTTGTTGCAAATAAGCGGCAAACGCGCGACTGCGTTCTTCCAGCTTGCGGAAGGTCATTACCTCCCCCATATTCACAAACGCAGGCTGATCGGCGTAGCGCGCGACCGACTGCTCAAACATATCTACCAGAGATTGATAACGGTCAGGGTTGATCTCCGTCGGAACGTCCGCGGGATAACGGTTAAGCCAAACCTTCTTCAATTCTTCACCTCTAAAATGCGTGTTCGTCGTCATCGCAACCCCAAATGATATACATGCCGTTAACATAATATTAACTCATCATACCAGCTTGATAATTACCCAACGAAAAGGTTGCGAAGCGCGTCACTATTTATTTTTATCTTTACCGTAAGAATGCAGAAACAGCGGACCAGCCGCTGTTTCTTTTTCTTTAAAAACAAGCAATTATTCAGTTACAACTGTTTGTACTCTCGCGGGGCCGGGATTATACCAGCCCCATCCGCCGTAGCCATAGGGCCAGCCACGACCGCCATAAAACCATGGATCAATCGGCTGAGGCGGCATAATCACCTGCTGGGTTAAATGCCAACGTTTGTAACCCGTTACTTGCATCACCATAAATTTATAGGGCGTGTTGCCGATTTTTCCGTCAACCGCACCAGTGATTGGCCCGACTACCGTAACCAGTTGTCCACGGAAATCCACCGGGTCCAGAAAACCGTTCACATCGGCATAAATGCGACCGCGAGAAGGTTCTCCCAGCGTCGGTCTGGCACCGCTGTCCAGCGGTACGGTAGCAATTTCCAGGCGGGTTTTCCCTTGCTGGTTTTGTACCGCAACCACTTTGCCACCAAAGCGTGCCTCCTGACCAACGTACAGCTGCGGCGCACTCATCACCCGAACTAAATCTTGTTGCGGCGTGGGACTGCTGCCTTTAATGGCGTCCGGCACAGTGACACAACCGCTCAGCATTAGCGCAAACGTACCTGCCAGTATGCCTTTGATAACATTCTTTTGAACCGCCATGATGCGACTCCTTTTTTTCTCAGGGCATACTCTTAAGATTCATTCTTTGCCCGGAAGTTTCTTCCATGCGACGTTGTTACGTAAATAAACCGGTTCGGCATGTTCCACCGCCACCGTTTTACCCTCGGCAAACATCTGACAAGCAATCGGCAGCATATCTTCTGCAGCGGGGAGTAACACTTCGCCATCGCGCAAAACCAGTCCGCTCTCTTTACCGAGATCCGGCCAGGCTTGCCAGCCTGTACCTACCGTCACCCATTCCCCGGAAAGCTGTTGCATTCGTTCATGAACGAGTTCGGGTTTGAGTACGGCTTCGGTTTCTTCACCGTGCCAGATACCGTTTTCATCACGCTGATATTCGGCCCAGTAAACTTCGCCCATTCGCGCGTCAATGGCTGACAGCACGCGTGTTGCGCCGTTTTTGCGCCACGCCCCTTGCGCCATCGTCATTAGCGTGGAGACGCCAATCATCGGTAATTCCGCGCCAAGCGCCAGCCCTTGCGCGATGCCAATACCAATGCGCACGCCTGTAAAGCTACCGGGGCCGCGCCCGTAAGCCAGAGCGTTAATATCAGTCAGGGAAGTTCCGCTGGTGGTCAGGATATCCTGCACCATCGGTAAGATTCGTTGAGTATGTTCACGAGGGCAAAGCTCAAAATGAGCGTTGACAGTACCGTCGTTCCACAGGGCGACAGAGCAGGCCTCTGTCGCGGTATCGATAGCCAGAATTCGCATGGGTCTTCGTGCTTAGATCAATAAAAAGGCGCGCATCATACCATACTCCGTAACAAATTACCTGGAGGATGGTATCGCAAGGAAACGAACCGCACGGGCAATGTCACGGGTGCGTGGCGCGGGCGGCAGACTGGCGAGAAACGTCGCGCCGTAAGGACGCATCACCAGCCGATTGTCACAAATTACCAAAACCCCGCGATCGTCGGCGTCGCGAATCAGTCGCCCGACTCCCTGCTTGAGAGTAATCACCGCATCCGGCAGTTGTACTTCATCGAACGGGTCGCCACCGCGCAAACGGCAATCTTCCATGCGCGCTTTTAACAGTGGATCATCAGGCGAGGTAAACGGCAATTTGTCGATAATCACCAATGACAATGTATCGCCACGCACGTCCACCCCCTCCCAGAAACTACTGGTTGCCACAAGAAGCGCGTTACCGGCACTGACAAATTGCTGCAACAGTTGCCCTTTGCTGGTTTCCCCCTGCAATAATACGGGAAGCGTCATGGTAGCGCGGAACTGCTCGGCCAGATCGCGCATCATGGCGTGCGAGGTACAAAGCATAAAACAGCGACCGTTGTTAGCTTCGATGATCGGGCGCAGCATAGCCGCCAGTTGCCGCGCGGAACCCGGTTGATTGGTTTGCGGCAGGTTGCGCGGCACACAGAGTAACGCCTGGCGGCTGTAATCAAACGGGCTTGGCAATAGCAACGACTCCGCCTGTTCTATCCCAAGCCGCGAGGTGAAATGATGCAGATCGTCGTTCACCGACAGCGTTGCTGAGGTGAAGATCCAGCTACCGGGCTTTTGCGCCATTAACTCTTTGAATTTATCCGCCACGCTGAGCGGCGTGAGAGCCAGAGTAAAATGGCGCGAAGTGCATTCGTACCAGTAGCTGTAGCCCGGCTGATTGATCTCTTTTAGCCGCTTCAGCCGTGTGCGATACAACGTGGCGCGCTCAAATGCCGCATCCAGCAAGGCGGAACGCCCCAGTGACAGTTTCGCCACGTCATAACAAAGTTCCAGGGTGTCATCGAGCAGTAAAAATGCCCGCTGAATTTGCGGATTAGCTAACAGCTCACGCAGGTTACCGCGATAACCTGGTTCACCGAGTTGCAGACGAAAATCCTGCGCACTCTGGGCAAGACGATCAGCGCACTTTTGTAACTGCTGGGTGTCTTTTAATTCGGTGCGGTAAGCGATGGTGATGTCTTTTGCCAGGTCGAGCAGTTGTCGACTGGAGAGTGACTGACCAAAATACTGGCTGGCAATGTCCGGTAGCTGGTGGGCTTCGTCGAAGATCATGACGTCCGCTTCCGGGATCAACTCGCCAAATCCACTCTCTTTAACCACCATATCCGCCAGAAAGAGATGATGGTTTACCACCACCACATCGGCGTCCATCGCTTTTTTACGTGCTTTGACCACAAAGCAATCTTTATACATCGGGCAGTCGCTGCCAAGACAGTTGTCGTTGGTGCTGGTAACCAGCGGCCACGCCTGTGAATCTTCCGCCACGCTGACGCAGGTGCTGATATCACCATCGACTGTTTGATTAGACCAGGAGCGCAGCAGGATCACATCGCTTAAGATTTGTACCGGCAGATCGCCCCCCGCCAGCGCCTGCTGTTCGAGACGTTCGAGGCAGAGGTAGTTTGAGCGCCCTTTCAGCAGCGCCACGTTGCCCGTATATTTCAATGCCTTTGAGACTGTTGGCAAATCGCGGCTGTAGAGCTGATCCTGCAACGCTTTTGAGCCGGTCGAGATAATGACTTTCTTTTTCGCCCGCAGCGCAGGAGCCAGGTAAGCGTAGGTTTTGCCCGTACCGGTTCCTGCTTCCACCACCAGCGGCTGGCCTTTTTCTATCGCCTGGGTGACGGCTACCGCCATCTGTCGCTGTGGTTCTCGCGGCTTAAAGCCTGGTATCGCTTTCGCCAGCTGACCGTCTGGTGCAAAATCGTCCGTCACACTACCCCCTGTTGATTTGAACAGGGATTATGTCAGGATGAGGGCGCTTTCGCCAGTTGAAGTGGTGACGGCGACCTCACATTGTGGCAGTCTTTGCAGCACGAAAATGGAAGGATAATGAGGACAAAATGATGACTATCGTTCGTATCGATGCTGAAGCCCGCTGGTCTGATGTGGTAATCCACAACAACACGCTCTACTACACTGGTGTACCGGAAAACCTCGACGCCGATGCCTTTGAGCAAACCGCCAACACGCTGGCGCAGATTGATGCCGTGCTGGAAAAACAGGGCAGCAATAAATCGAGCATTCTGGATGCCACCATTTTCCTGGCCGATAAAAACGACTTCGCGGCGATGAATAAAGCGTGGGATGCCTGGGTTGTCGCGGGTCATGCGCCGGTGCGCTGCACGGTACAAGCGGGTTTGATGAACCCGAAGTATAAAGTTGAAATTAAGATTGTGGCTGCGGTGTAAGCTTTATCGAAGCAAAATAAGTCAGACGATAATTTATCGATAATACTGGTCGGTTTTACATAAATCGACCAGAGATTAAGATATTACCTGTTGATGCTCCTGCTAATTCATTATTTATTTTTATAATTTCAATTTTATCTATAAAACTAACTATATAAATAACCATAACCATGCCGTTGTGTTCGCCCTCTGACTAGCAACTCTGGTTTTCTTTCTTAGCTGAATAATCTGGTTATAGCGTGAGGACTGACCGTTAAATTTCTCCATCTTACTGGATAACACACCATGAGCTGCTACCTTTAAAACACCTGAATGTCAACAGGTTAACTCGTGCCATATCGTTATAATCCCTTTGATATTAGATGCAAATTAAGGTCATATATAGTCTTATCGATAACATGGTTAATTTTAAGGATAAGAATATGCCTGCTGTAATAGATAAAGCCCTGGATTTCATTGGTGCCATGGATGTATCAGCGCCAACACCAAGTTCGATGAATGAAAGCACAGCGAAGGGAATCTTTAAATATTTAAAAGAACTGGGAGTACCCGCGAGTGCCGCTGATATTACGGCGCGAGCTGACCAGGAAGGCTGGAACCCTGGGTTCACGGAAAACATGGTTGGATGGGCAAAAAAAATGGAGTCTGGTGAACGCACTGTAATTAAAAATCCTGAATACTTTTCAACATATATGCAGGAAGAACTAAAAGCACTGGTCTGAGCTTAATTTATATCAGCATAAATGGGTCAGGACGCTTTTAATCACATATAAAAAGCGTCCTTTTTCTCACAATCAAATGATCATCGGCTTCTATAACGAAATCGATACGGATTAGTGTGTTACTCGTCTTCATCCTCAAAACGCGCCACGATTCGCTCGCCGGAGTGGTTGGCACGCAGCTCTTCTGCCACCAGCGCGATTGCCTGGCCGCTGCTCATCCCTTGTGCCATCAGTTCCTGGATCCGCTCGACAGCTTTTTGCTGCTGTTCATGGGTGAGTGAAGGTAAACCTGCAAACATTGTTAACTCCTGCTAAATTGTTGGCGCTAATTATTTCATGCTACCCGGCACATAGCCAGTAGAGTCAGGACTGATGAAGACGTTATCTCCCGCTGTGATTACTTTACCCTGGCGTCAGGACGCCGCTGAATTTTATTTCTCCCGCTTAAGCCACCTGCCGTGGGCGATGCTTTTACACTCCGGCTATGCCGATCATCCGTATAGCCGCTTTGATATTGTGGTCGCCGATCCGATTTGCACTTTAACCACTTTCGGTAAAGAAACCGTTGTTAGTGAAAGCGAAAAACGCACAACGACCACTGATGACCCGCTACAGGTGCTCCAGCAGGTGCTGGATCGCGCAGACATTCGCCCAACGCATAACGAAGATTTGCCATTTCAGGGCGGCGCACTGGGGTTGTTTGGCTACGATCTGGGCCGCCGTTTTGAGTCACTGCCAGAAATTGCGGAACAAGATATCGTTCTGCCGGATATGGCAGTGGGTATCTACGATTGGGCGCTCATTGTCGACCACCAGCGTCATACAGTTTCTTTGCTGAGTCATAATGATGTCAATGCCCGTCGGGCCTGGCTGGAAAGCCAGCAATTCTCGCCGCAGGAAGATTTCACGCTCACTTCCGACTGGCAATCCAATATGACCCGCGAGCAGTACGGCGAAAAATTTCGCCAGGTACAGGAATATCTGCACAGCGGTGATTGCTATCAGGTGAATCTCGCCCAGCGTTTTCATGCGACCTATTCTGGCGATGAATGGCAGGCATTCCTTCAGCTTAATCAGGCCAACCGCGCGCCATTTAGCGCTTTTTTACGTCTTGAACAGGGTGCAATTTTAAGCCTTTCGCCAGAGCGGTTTATTCTTTGTGATAATAGTGAAATCCAGACCCGCCCGATTAAAGGCACGCTACCACGCCTGCCCGATCCTCAGGAAGATAGCAAACAAGCAGAAAAACTGGCGAACTCAGCGAAAGATCGTGCCGAAAATCTGATGATTGTCGATTTAATGCGTAATGATATCGGTCGTGTTGCCGTAGCCGGTTCGGTAAAAGTACCAGAGCTGTTCGTGGTGGAACCCTTCCCTGCCGTGCATCATCTGGTCAGCACTATAACGGCGCGACTACCAGAACAGTTACACGCCAGCGATCTGCTGCGCGCAGCTTTTCCTGGTGGCTCAATAACCGGGGCTCCGAAAGTACGGGCTATGGAAATTATCGACGAACTGGAACCGCAGCGACGTAATGCCTGGTGCGGCAGCATTGGCTATTTGAGCTTTTGCGGCAACATGGATACCAGCATTACTATCCGCACGCTGACTGCCATTAACGGACAAATATACTGCTCTGCGGGCGGTGGAATTGTCGCCGATAGCCAGGAAGAAGCGGAATATCAGGAAACTTTTGATAAAGTTAATAAGATATTACGCCAACTGGAGAAGTAAGACGTGGAATACCGTAGCCTGACGCTTGATGATTTTTTATCTCGCTTTCAACTTTTGCGCCCGCAAATTAACCGGGAATCCCTAAATCATCGTCAGGCTGCCGTGTTAATCCCCATCGTCCGTCGACCGCAACCGGGGTTGTTGCTGACTCAGCGTTCAATTCATCTGCGTAAACACGCTGGACAAGTGGCATTCCCTGGAGGTGCAGTCGATGACACGGACGCATCAGTTATCGCCGCCGCGCTGCGCGAAGCTGAAGAAGAGGTCGCTATACCGCCTTCCGCCGTTGAAGTTATCGGCGTGCTGCCGCCCGTCGATAGCGTAACTGGCTATCAGGTAACCCCAGTGGTCGGCATTATCCCGCCCGATCTGCCGTATCGCGCCAGTGAAGATGAAGTCTCGGCGGTGTTTGAAATGCCGCTCGCCCAGGCATTACATCTGGGTCGTTATCACCCTTTAGATATCTACCGCCGTGGCGATTCACATCGGGTATGGCTGTCCTGGTACGAACAGTATTTTGTATGGGGAATGACCGCAGGCATAATTCGTGAGCTGGCGCTGCAAATTGGTGTGAAACCCTGACTATACTTATCTTTACATCTACAAAACACTACTTGAGACAATCATCGCAATATTAGTTAAATCGCGGTTTTTGATTAGTTTAATTCATGTGAATAGTTAAGCCAGTCGCCGCGTTCCCTCTTACACTATGCGCTGTTATTAGTTCGTTACTGGAAGTCCAGTCACCTTGTCAGGAGTATTATCGTGATTAGTCTATTCGACATGTTTAAGGTGGGGATTGGTCCCTCATCTTCCCATACCGTAGGGCCTATGAAGGCGGGTAAACAGTTCGTCGATGATCTGGTCGAAAAAGGCTTACTGGATAGCGTTACTCGCGTTGCCGTGGACGTTTATGGTTCACTGTCGCTAACGGGTAAAGGCCACCACACCGATATCGCCATTATTATGGGTCTTGCAGGTAACGAACCTGCCACCGTGGATATCGACAGTATTCCCGGTTTTATTCGCGACGTAGAAGAGCGCGAACGTCTGCTGCTGGCACAGGGACGGCATGAAGTGGATTTCCCGCGCGACAACGGGATGCGTTTTCATAACGGCAACCTGCCGCTGCATGAAAACGGTATGCAAATCCACGCCTATAACGGCAATGAAGTCGTCTACAGCAAAACTTATTATTCCATCGGCGGCGGTTTTATCGTCGATGAAGAACACTTTGGTCAGGATGCTGCCAACGAAGTGAGCGTGCCGTATCCGTTCAAATCTGCCACCGAACTGCTCGCGTACTGTAATGAAACCGGCTATTCGCTGTCTGGTCTCGCTATGCAGAACGAACTGGCGCTGCACAGCAAGAAAGAGATCGACGAGTATTTCGCGCATGTCTGGCAAACCATGCAGGCATGTATCGATCGCGGGATGAACACCGAAGGTGTACTGCCAGGCCCGCTGCGCGTGCCACGTCGTGCGTCTGCCCTGCGCCGGATGTTAGTTTCCAGCGATAAACTGTCTAACGATCCGATGAATGTCATTGACTGGGTAAACATGTTTGCGCTGGCAGTTAACGAAGAAAACGCCGCCGGTGGTCGTGTGGTAACTGCGCCAACCAACGGTGCCTGCGGTATCGTTCCGGCAGTGCTGGCTTACTATGACCACTTTATTGAATCGGTCAGCCCGGACATCTATACCCGTTACTTTATGGCAGCGGGCGCGATTGGTGCATTGTATAAAATGAACGCCTCTATTTCCGGTGCGGAAGTTGGTTGCCAGGGCGAAGTGGGTGTTGCCTGTTCAATGGCTGCTGCGGGTCTTGCAGAACTGCTGGGCGGTAGCCCGGAACAGGTTTGCGTGGCGGCGGAAATTGGCATGGAACACAACCTTGGTTTAACCTGCGACCCGGTTGCAGGGCAGGTTCAGGTGCCGTGCATTGAGCGTAATGCCATTGCCTCTGTGAAGGCGATTAACGCCGCACGGATGGCTCTGCGCCGCACCAGTGCACCGCGCGTCTCGCTGGATAAGGTCATCGAAACGATGTACGAAACCGGTAAGGACATGAACGCCAAATACCGCGAAACCTCACGCGGTGGTCTGGCAATCAAAGTCCAGTGTGACTAATACTTCTTACTCGCCCATCTGCAACGGATGGGCGAATTTATACCCGCTTTCTCGTCTGCTGTAATATTCCCCACTACACTTCCACTGTTGCGTCAGGCGTTTGTCGCCATACGCTTACAGGGTGGCCCGCATGCAAAAAGCACAACGGATCATTAAAACCTATCGCCGTAATCGAATGATTGTTTGTACGATTTGCGCACTCGTTACGCTCGCTTCGACCCTGAGCGTGCGATTTATTTCACAGCGTAACTTAAATCAACAACGGGTAGTACAATTCGCCAATCACGCTGTAGAGGAATTAGATAAAGTACTGCTTCCCCTACAGGCAGGTAGCGAAGTCTTGCTTCCGCTGATTGGTCTGCCCTGCTCTGTCGCCCATTTGCCATTACGTAAACAGGCGGCAAAACTCCAAACTGTGCGATCCATTGGCCTGGTGCAAGACGGCACACTCTATTGCTCCAGCATTTTTGGTTATCGCAATGTGCCCGTCGTGGACATTCTGGCTGAACTTCCTGCACCGCAACCACTTTTACGCCTGACGATCGACCGTGCCCTGATTAAAGGCAGTCCGGTTTTGATTCAATGGACGCCTGCAGCGGGCAGTAGCAATGCTGGGGTCATGGAGATGATTAACATCGACTTACTGACGGCAATGCTCCTTGAGCCACAACTGCCGCAAATCAGTAGCGCCAGCCTGACGGTGGACAAACGGCATTTGCTCTATGGTAATGGGCTGGTAGATTCCCTTCCGCAACCTGAAGACAATGAAAACTATCAGGTTTCTTCGCAACGCTTTCCTTTTACCATTAACGTTAATGGTCCGGGGGCTACGGCGCTGGCATGGCACTATCTTCCAACACAATTACCGCTGGCGGTGCTGCTAAGTTTACTGGTGGGCTACATCGCCTGGCTGGCGACCGCTTACCGGATGAGCTTTTCCCGCGAAATCAATCTGGGCCTGGCGCAACATGAGTTCGAATTGTTCTGTCAGCCTTTGCTTAATGCGCGCAGCCAGCAATGTATTGGTGTAGAGATTTTGCTGCGCTGGAACAATCCGCGTCAGGGCTGGATTTCACCGGATGTGTTTATTCCTATCGCGGAAGAACATCATTTAATTGTGCCACTGACCCGCTATGTGATGGCAGAAACCATTCGTCAGCGCCATGTTTTCCCGATGAGTAGTCAGTTTCATGTTGGCATTAACGTCGCACCCAGCCATTTTCGCCGTGGTGTGCTGATAAAAGATCTCAATCAGTACTGGTTTAGCGCTCACCCGATTCAGCAACTGATCCTCGAAATCACCGAACGCGATGCCTTACTGGATGTTGATTATCGGATTGCCCGCGAGCTACATCGTAAAAACGTCAAACTGGCGATTGATGACTTCGGCACCGGCAACAGTTCATTTTCCTGGCTTGAAACATTACGTCCTGACGTGCTGAAAATTGATAAGTCATTTACCGCAGCTATAGGTTCTGACGCGGTTAACTCGACGGTGACCGATATCATCATCGCGCTGGGGCAAAGACTGAATATTGAACTGGTGGCGGAGGGCGTGGAAACGCAAGAACAGGCGAAGTATTTGCGCCGTCATGGCGTGCATATTTTGCAAGGGTATTTGTACGCACAGCCGATGCCGCTACGTGATTTTCCCAAATGGCTGGCGGGCAGCCAACCGCCGCCCGCCCGGCATAATGGACATATCACGCCCATTATGCCGTTACGTTAATGCTTACTCATCTTCATCGTGCGCCGGTTGCTCTTTAACAATGCGAACCAGATCAACACGATAATCATTGGCTTCAATGATGGTGATATGCAGTGGCCCTACATCAATCACATCGCCCACACGGGGAATGTGACCATTTGCCGAGATCACGAGGCCCGCGACCGTCGCGATATCATCGTCATCGGCAAGGTGCTCAACATCAAGCGCCTGCTGCAAGGCATGCAAATCTGTACCGCCTTTTACCAGCCAGCCGTCACCATCAGTAATGATTTCCGGCGTTTCGTCAGCGTCCGGGAATTCACCCGCAATGGCTTCCAGCACATCCAGCGGCGTGACCAGACCTTGTACCACACCAAACTCGTTGGTCACGATAACAAAGCTCCCGCGAGCACGACGCAGCACGCCCAACAGGTTGATCGGATCGAGGGTTTCCGGGACGATAATCGCCGGAGACGCCGAAGCAATCGCCGCCACATCAACGCCCTCTTCCAGCGCCACCAGCAGTTCTTTAGCACGTACAATACCGATGATTTCATCCAGTTCACCGCGACATACCGGGAACAGACTGTGCGGTGAAGAGAGCAGTTGCTCGCGGATTTCATCGACCCCGAGATTAGCGTCAACCCAGCTTATTTCACCGCGCGGCGTCATGATCCCGCGCAGAGAACGCGACGCCAGCGTCAGTACGCCGTTAATCATGTAACGTTCTTCTTCGGCAAATGCACCTTCCGGGATCGGCATCGGCATCGGGTTATCGGCATCGTGCTGAACATTGGCCTGACGTTTCCCGCCCATCAAACGCAGGATGGCATCGGCAGTACGCGCTCGCAGCGGCAAAGTCGACTGGTGGCGAATAAAGTTGCGACGCGCAATCTGGTTAAACACTTCGATGATGATCGAGAAGCCAATCGCGGCATACAGGTAACCTTTCGGAATGTGGAAACCGAAACCTTCTGCCACCAGACTCAGACCAATCATTAACAGGAAGCTCAGACAGAGCACCACCACCGTGGGGTGCTGGTTAACGAATCGCGTCAGCGGTTTGGATGCCAGCAACATAACCGCCATCGCAATCACTACCGCCGCCATCATCACCGGCAGATGGTTAACCATCCCTACTGCAGTAATTACCGCATCCAACGAGAAGACGGCGTCAAGGATGACAATCTGTGTGACGACCACCCAGAAACTGGCGTAGCCTTTACCGTGGCCGGAATCATGATCGCGGTTTTCCAGCCGTTCATGCAGTTCGGTTGTTGCTTTGAACAGCAAGAATATCCCCCCGAACAACATAATCAGGTCGCGTCCGGAGAAGGAGAAATCCATGACGGTAAATAGCGGTTTGGTCAGCGTGACCATCCATGAAATCAGCGACAGCAGCCCCAGACGCATAATCAGCGCCAGTGATAACCCCAGCAAACGCGCTTTATCGCGTTGTTTTGGCGGCAGTTTGTCAGCAAGAATGGCGATGAAGACCAGGTTATCGATACCCAGCACAATTTCGAGAACAACAAGCGTGAGTAGCCCCGCCCAAATTGAGGGGTCCATTAAGAATTCCATGACAAGCTCCTGCTTAAGGAATAGCTATTCGACGCCAGAAATAATGCAGGCGTAACGACAAAATGCAAACGAAAGGTGCGGCATAGAGAGCCAGAAAGGTAGGCGTTAAAAGGCCTGATGCTGAAATGACGTCGGTGACGATCCATACTGCGGGCTACTGCCCTATACTCCATGGTTGTTAAACGGGAGTTAAACATATCAGAGACGCCTCTGATTTGGCAAAGATTTACCTTCCTTTGCAAACGAATGTGACAAGGATATTTTACCTTTCGAAATTTCTGCTAATCGAAAGTTAAATTACGGATCTTCATCACATAAAATAATTTTTTCGATATCTAAAATAAATCGCGAAACGCAGGGGTTTTTGGTTGTAGCCCTTATCTGAATCGATTCGATTGTGGACGACGATTCAAAAATACATCTGGCACGTTGAGGTGTTAACGATAATAAAGGAGGTAGCAAGTGACCATTGCTATTGTTATAGGCACACATGGTTGGGCTGCAGAGCAGTTGCTTAAAACGGCAGAAATGCTGTTAGGCGAGCAGGAAAACGTCGGCTGGATCGATTTCGTTCCAGGTGAAAATGCCGAAACGCTGATTGAAAAGTACAACGCTCAGTTGGCAAAACTCGACACCACTAAAGGCGTGCTGTTTCTCGTTGATACATGGGGAGGCAGCCCGTTCAATGCTGCCAGCCGCATTGTCGTCGACAAAGAGCATTATGAAGTCATTGCAGGCGTTAACATTCCAATGCTCGTGGAAACGTTAATGGCCCGTGATGATGACCCAAGCTTTGATGAACTGGTGGCACTGGCAGTAGAAACAGGCCGTGAAGGCGTGAAAGCTCTGAAAGCCAAACCGGTTGAAAAAGCCGCGCCAGCACCCGCTGCCGCAGCACCAAAAGCGGCTCCAACTCCGGCAAAACCAATGGGGCCAAACGACTACATGGTTATTGGCCTTGCGCGTATCGACGACCGTCTGATTCACGGTCAGGTCGCCACCCGCTGGACCAAAGAAACCAATGTCTCCCGTATTATTGTTGTTAGTGATGAAGTGGCTGCGGATACCGTTCGTAAGACACTGCTCACCCAGGTTGCACCTCCGGGCGTAACAGCACACGTAGTTGATGTTGCCAAAATGATTCGCGTCTACAACAACCCGAAATATGCTGGCGAACGCGTAATGCTGTTATTTACCAACCCAACAGATGTAGAGCGTCTCGTTGAAGGCGGCGTGAAAATCACCTCTGTTAACGTCGGTGGTATGGCATTCCGTCAGGGTAAAACCCAGGTGAATAACGCGGTTTCGGTTGATGAAAAAGATATCGAGGCGTTCAAGAAACTGAATGCGCGCGGTATTGAGCTGGAAGTCCGTAAGGTTTCCACCGATCCGAAACTGAAAATGATGGATCTGATCAGCAAAATCGATAAGTAACGTATTGTGTTGATTATCACTCAGTTTTCACACTTAAGTCTTACGTAAACAGGAGAAGTACAATGGAGATTACCACTCTTCAAATTGTGCTGGTATTTATCGTAGCCTGTATCGCAGGTATGGGATCAATCCTCGATGAATTTCAGTTTCACCGTCCGCTAATCGCGTGTACCCTGGTGGGTATCGTTCTTGGGGATATGAAAACCGGTATTATTATCGGTGGTACGCTGGAAATGATCGCGCTGGGCTGGATGAACATCGGTGCTGCAGTTGCGCCTGACGCCGCTCTGGCTTCTATCATTTCTACCATTCTGGTTATCGCAGGTCATCAGAGCATTGGTGCAGGTATCGCACTGGCAATCCCTCTGGCCGCTGCGGGCCAGGTACTGACCATCATCGTTCGTACTATTACCGTTGCTTTCCAGCACGCTGCGGATAAGGCTGCTGATAACGGCAACCTGACAGCGATTTCCTGGATCCACGTTTCTTCTCTGTTCCTGCAAGCAATGCGTGTGGCAATTCCTGCCGTCATCGTGGCGCTGTCTGTTGGTACCAGCGAAGTACAGAACATGCTGAATGCGATTCCGGAAGTGGTGACCAATGGTCTGAATATCGCCGGTGGCATGATCGTGGTGGTTGGTTATGCGATGGTTATCAACATGATGCGTGCTGGCTACCTGATGCCGTTCTTCTACCTCGGCTTCGTAACCGCAGCATTCACCAACTTTAACCTGGTTGCTCTGGGTGTGATTGGTACTGTTATGGCAGTGCTCTACATCCAACTTAGCCCGAAATACAACCGCGTAGCCGGTGCGCCTGCTCAGGCAGCTGGTAACAACGATCTCGATAACGAACTGGACTAACAGGTGAGCGAAATGGTTGATACAACTCAAACTACCACCGAGAAAAAACTCACTCAAAGTGATATTCGTGGCGTCTTCCTGCGTTCTAACCTCTTCCAGGGTTCATGGAACTTCGAACGTATGCAGGCACTGGGTTTCTGCTTCTCTATGGTACCGGCAATTCGTCGCCTCTACCCTGAGAACAACGAAGCTCGTAAACAAGCTATTCGCCGTCACCTGGAGTTCTTTAACACCCAGCCGTTCGTGGCTGCGCCGATTCTCGGCGTAACCCTGGCGCTGGAAGAACAGCGTGCTAATGGCGCAGAGATCGATGACGGTGCTATCAACGGTATCAAAGTCGGTTTGATGGGGCCGCTGGCTGGTGTAGGCGACCCGATCTTCTGGGGAACCGTACGTCCGGTATTTGCAGCACTGGGTGCCGGTATCGCGATGAGCGGCAGCCTGTTAGGTCCGCTGCTGTTCTTCATCCTGTTTAACCTGGTGCGTCTGGCAACCCGTTACTACGGCGTAGCGTATGGTTACTCCAAAGGTATCGATATCGTTAAAGATATGGGTGGTGGCTTCCTGCAAAAACTGACGGAAGGGGCGTCTATCCTCGGCCTGTTTGTCATGGGGGCATTGGTTAACAAGTGGACACATGTCAACATCCCGCTGGTGGTTTCGACCATCACCGGGCAGGATGGACAGACCCGTGTCACCACCGTGCAAACCATTCTTGACCAGTTAATGCCAGGCCTGGTACCACTGCTGCTGACCTTTGCTTGTATGTGGCTGCTGCGCAAAAAAGTTAACCCGCTGTGGATCATCGTTGGCTTCTTCGTCATCGGTATCGCTGGTTACGCTTGCGGCCTGCTGGGACTGTAAGACTGTTGTACACTACCGGGGCCTTTTGGCCCCGTTTTTTTATCTGGAGGATTAATGACAATCACGGACCTGGTACTGATTCTTTTCATCGCCGCACTCCTGGCCTTCGCGATCTACGATCAGTTCATCATGCCCCGCCGTAACGGCCCCACCCTGCTGGCAATTCCTTTGCTCCGGCGTGGTCGCATCGATAGCGTTATCTTCGTCGGATTGATTGTCATTCTTATCTATAACAACGTCACGAATCATGGCGCGCTAATAACAACATGGTTATTAAGTGCACTGGCTCTGATGGGTTTTTATATATTCTGGATCCGCGTTCCGAAGATCATCTTTAAACAAAAAGGTTTTTTCTTCGCCAATGTCTGGATTGAATATAGCCGAATCAAAGCGATGAACTTGTCGGAAGATGGCGTGTTGGTGATGCAATTAGAACAGCGTCGGCTGTTAATCCGCGTTCGAAATATCGACGATCTGGAAAAAATTTATAAGCTTCTCGTATCAACTCAATAACTTATGAATTTAGCCAAAGCTATGTTTAGTGTATTTTTAATAATCAGACATAGCTTAGGCTATATTATCTCTTCCCTTATTTGTTATTTATTTTAACGTTTCATTGATATATAAATCTAAATGAAAATCGTTATCAATAAAGCAATGAAATAATATATTCCAACAGTTGTTTTATATTCTCAAAATATGTTAAGGTTGCGCCCTCATTTGGGGAGTAGCTGATTTCCAGATTCCGGAAATGTACGTGTCAACATACTCGTTGCAAAACGTGGCACGTACGGACTGAATACTTTCAGTCAGGCGAGACCATATGCACATCAATCGCTATGCCTGCATGAACGCGAAAACCATCACGGCTTGTTGTTCATGTATGCATGTTTGCTGGGGGCGATGATGTGTTTTATGGATACCCCGGTCAGGACATTGTCATGAATATCACTGCTACTGTTCTTCTTGCGTTTGGTATGTCGATGGATGCATTTGCTGCATCAATCGGTAAAGGTGCCACCCTCCATAAACCGAAATTTTCTGAAGCATTGCGAACCGGCCTTATTTTTGGTGCCGTCGAAACCCTGACGCCGCTGATCGGCTGGGGAATGGGCATGTTAGCCAGCCGGTTTGTCCTTGAATGGAACCACTGGATTGCGTTTGTGCTGCTGATATTCCTCGGCGGGCGAATGATTATTGAGGGTTTTCGTGGCGCAGATGATGAAGATGAAGAGCCGCGCCGTCGGCACGGTTTCTGGCTACTGGTAACCACCGCGATTGCCACCAGCCTGGATGCCATGGCTGTGGGTGTTGGTCTTGCTTTCCTGCAGGTCAACATTATCGCGACCGCATTGGCCATTGGTTGTGCAACCTTGATTATGTCGACATTAGGGATGATGGTTGGTCGCTTTATCGGCTCAATTATTGGGAAAAAAGCGGAAATTCTCGGCGGGCTGGTGCTGATCGGCATCGGCGTCCAGATCCTCTGGACGCACTTCCACGGTTAATAAGAACGCTGCCAGAGGTGAATATTAAAGTCCGTCTGGCAGTCGAACACTTCTTTTGCTGCCAGTGTTTGCCAGACTTCTGGCTTCGCACGCCAGGCAAACGGCGTCATCTGCAATAATGCGACGGCTTCATCACCGCGAAGACGCATCGGATAACACAACTCATCACTCTGCTGTAATGTAAAACCTTCCAGTTGTTCTGCATGAGGTGCATGAAGATGTACTTCATTGTAAATCAGCCCCTTCAGCTCCATCAAATGTCGCGGTCCCGGCGTGGCAGTAATGACCCAGCCGCCGGGCTTCACTACTCGTGCTAATTCTTCTGCTTTACACGGCGCGTAAATACGTATTATGGCGTCCATACTGGTATCGGAAAACGGCAAACGGTGGCTGGAAGCGACACAAAGAGTGACCTGCGGATAGCGTTTCGCCGCCGCTTTTATCGCTACCTTCGAGACATCCAGGCCAAACGTGGTGATTTCGGGCAACACATCGGCAAATGCGTGTGTGTAATACCCTTCACCACAGCCAATATCCAGCACCGCCGTGGCCTTTTCATCAAGCCGTTCCCGCAGTTGGGCGACAATTGCATCACGCAGCGGCTGATAATGTCCGGCATCTAAGAATGCGCGGCGTGCTTGTATCATTTCCGCGCTGTCGCCCGGATCACGAGACCGTTTATGCTGAACGGGCAGCAGATTGACATACCCTTCTTTCGCCATATCAAACTGATGTCGCTGGGGACAGATATAGCTGTTTTTTTCACGCGAAAGAGGCTGATGGCAAAGTGGACAGGAAAACGACATGACAACTCCGGCAGGATACTAAAGGCCGCAAGTGTAACGCGAATCACGCGGCGGGCAAATATCCGAACGCCAGGAGCGAAGATAAAGCATAGTAAAAAGCCTCGCATTCGACGAGGCTTTATAGCGAGATTGAAGCGTATTCACACTTCAGATCAGTGGATTCGATCAGATAGCTGTTACGTTAACAGCTGCCGGACCTTTCTGGCCGTCCTGAATTTCGAACTCAACGTTCTGACCTTCAGCCAGAGTTTTGAAGCCATTACCCTGGATAGCGGAGAAGTGTACGAACACATCTTTGCTGCCATCAGCCGGAGTAATGAAGCCAAAACCTTTAGACTCGTTGAACCACTTAACCTGACCTTTAATCTTTGCCATTTGAAAAATTCCTTAGATTGTTTTCTTCGCCCGCAGGCATAACATAGATAAAACTGACACATTACTGCATGAGGCACCAATATAAGGCTCGGCAGAGAAGCGGTATTCAACGTCAACGTGTTTACTCAGGACTTCTTTACTGAAAATGCCACACATAAACAGAACTGTACCTCGTTTAACCCGAAATCTGTTATCACATACAACGTTAATTATGGCAAGCCATTTTTAAACATGTCTCGATCAGACGCACAAATCTCGATACGTCTTCCACTTTTTTTGCACACTTATGCAACGGAATACGCGCCGATATATCATTGTGCTTAACCTTGCCAGTTCAGGCAGATACTTAAACTGGCGTATTTTCTAACATAGTTCAATAAGTTCAGTTGTTCCAGGCCAGTGGGAGAAGTTATTACATAGTGCGTGCAATATCACATTTTTTGCTATGCAATGAATAAAAAGTTATATCACTTTTTCTCATAAAACAGTCAGTTAACGGCTATCAATTACCCTAAAGAGAAGTCAATCCCCAAAGGGATTGAAAATTTAAAATAAGAAAAATTGATGAATGAGCAAAAAATCAAGAGAGAAACGTTTCGCTAATAAATAATACCACGCTTAATCACAAATCCGATGTAAACATCCTAATAAATTAATGAGGAAAATATCTTTTTCTGATATCCCGTTACGCAAATAAATAATATGATAATTATTTGAAGTCAGACCAGAGTTTTAATTTGAAGCAGTTGCACCATGGCAGTGCGTATAATCAGGATGAATTGAGTAACCCTTCAACGACGGGGTTACTCAAGATTGAGGAAGGATTATCGTTCGGCGACCAGACGAATAATATCTTCGTCTTCAACCGATTTTTGACTCTCAACGGTCTTTTTATCTGCTTTCTCAGGTTCGTTTGCTTCGCACAAACGACGTAACAGTGCATTTTGACGTTTTTGCTGATCCAGCAACGCCTCAAGCAGTTCAATCTGTTCGTTAGTCCGAGAACTGGCACGATTGATAAAAAACCACAAGATGAGCCCGATAAGAAGAACCACCACCGATACAACCAAAGACGCAATGTTCATCACGCCTGAATTTACAACTTCGTTCATTTCACCACCTCTGAGTAGAGGCGCTATTCTACCACTGCTGGAGAGGAAGAAAATCTAGTGCTGAAAAAATGATATCACCACGGGATAAACTGGTTAATGGCACAAATTCCGCTGAAAAATTGTACATCCTGATCGCACATCATGTTGAATACCTGCGCCCAAAGCAGCAAGCAAGCCAACACCACGACAACCAGAACGACCCATCGAAACTTTTTCACTCCAATCTCCGCTTCACCTACCTTATGTCATTAAACTAGCATGCGTTAGTTAAACAGCGCCTAACTATGTCGATATTCGTGCTTTTTCGGAATGAGTAGCTTGCTTCAGCGCATATTGCCGCTACGATTAAGCGAACATAAAAAGAGAAGAGGTTGTAATGCGATTCATCATTCGCACAGTTATGCTGATAGCACTGGTATGGATAGGATTATTACTCAGCGGATATGGCGTTTTGATTGGAAGCAAAGAGAATGCCGCAGGATTAGGTTTGCAATGTACCTATCTGACTGCCAGAGGCACCAGCACGGTACAATACTTGCACACTAAAAGTGGTTTCTTGGGGATAACAGATTGCCCACTGTTACGTAAAAGCAATATCGTGGTCGATAATGGTTAAGGGTAATAAATAACCAGATTCTCACTCATGAGTAAAATATTCTTATAGCAAGCGCGTTTAATATAACGCACCTTCAACTTTATTTTTCTCATGCTAAATAAAGAACCTGTCTGTTTGATATTCCGACAGGTTCTTACTCTCATCAGAACGGATAGTCGTGATAACCCATTTGGGCAGAAATTTTGCGCGCTGCGGTATGCAACATTGCGACATATTCCTGTAAACGCTCTTCAGAGAAACGCAACGTCGGGAAGGAGATGCTCAAACCGGCAATGACCACGCCAAAGCGATCAAATACCGGTACCGCAATGCATCGCAGCCCTTCTTCCTGCTCTTCGTTATCTTCGCCATACCCCTGCTCGCGCACCTGGTCCAGAACGGGTAATAACGCTTCTGTACTGGTGATGGTCCGCTCGGTACTGCGTTTATACTCCACGCCCTCAAGAATTTGCTTCACTTCATCGAGATCGCGCCATGCCAGCAGTACCTTACCAATCGCGGTGCTGTACAGCGGATTACGACGCCCAATCCGTGAATACATGCGCAAATTGTACATAGAGTCAATTTTGTGAATGTAAACAATACTGTCTTCGTCCAGTGCGCCGAGGTGGATAGTTTCTTTGGTCAGGCGGGAGATCTCACGCATCTGGATATCTGCGCTACGAATTAAATCGACGTTTTGTAACGCGCGAGCGCCCAGTTCAAACAATTTCAGGGTCAGGGAATATTTCTCCGACTCCCCTTCCTGCGCCACATAACCTAAGGTTTTCATGGTCTGTAAAAAGCGATAAACGGTGCTTTTTGACATCATGACGCGCTGCGACAGCTCGGTTATCCCTATTTCGCGCTCTTCACCCAGCGCCTGCAAAATGCCAAAAACTTTTAGCACGGAAGATACAGAATCAGGCTGTTTATCCAGATCTGCGTTAGCCATTTATCACCTCATTGCGAGTGTTTTATAAAAATCAGAACTGTTTTTTATTATAATTTCGCACCAGGGTGGTCGCAATCCATCTTTTGCCGGTTAGTTACAATTCTGCGACATCCACCGTGAATATCAGTGCTAGAATCATACCCCTGTTGATTATTCACCAAAGATATAAAATTCCTATGCCAAAAGTTCAGGCCGACGGCCTGCCATTGCCCCAGCGATACGGTGCGATATTAACCATTGTGATTGGTATTTCGATGGCTGTCCTTGACGGCGCAATCGCCAACGTCGCCCTGCCAACAATCGCCACGGACCTTCATGCCACGCCAGCCAGTTCCATCTGGGTAGTGAACGCCTATCAAATCGCCATTGTCATCTCCCTGCTCTCGTTTTCGTTTCTGGGCGATATGTTTGGCTATCGACGTATTTATAAATGCGGTCTGGTCGTTTTTCTGTTGTCTTCACTGTTCTGCGCCCTTTCTGATTCGCTGCAAATGCTCACCCTTGCGCGTGTCATACAAGGTTTCGGCGGTGCAGCGTTGATGAGCGTTAATACCGCACTTATCCGCCTGATCTATCCACAACGTTTTCTGGGGAGAGGGATGGGCATAAACTCGTTTATTGTTGCCGTCTCTTCTGCTGCCGGGCCGACAATTGCTGCAGCAATCCTCTCCATCGCATCCTGGAAATGGTTATTTTTAATCAACGTACCGTTAGGTATTATCGCCCTGCTTCTGGCGATGCGTTTTCTGCCACCCAATGGTTCTCGCGCCAGTAAACCCCGTTTCGACCTGCCCAGCGCCGTGATGAACGCGTTAACCTTCGGCCTGCTTATCACTGCGTTGAGTGGTTTCGCTCAGGGGCAATCGCTGACGTTAATTGCTGCGGAACTGGTGGTAATGGTTGTTGTTGGTATTTTCTTTATTCGCCGCCAGCTTTCTCTTCCCGTACCGCTGCTACCGGTGGATTTACTGCGTATCCCGCTGTTTTCACTTTCTATTTGCACATCTGTTTGCTCTTTCTGCGCACAAATGCTGGCAATGGTTTCCCTGCCCTTTTACCTGCAAACCGTGCTCGGGCGTAGTGAAGTCGAAACAGGTTTACTTCTGACACCGTGGCCGTTAGCAACGATGGTGATGGCTCCGTTGGCAGGCTATTTGATTGAACGCGTACATGCAGGATTGCTGGGTGCTCTAGGGTTGTTCATCATGGCTGCGGGGCTTTTTTCCCTGGTTCTGCTGCCCGCGTCACCTGCGGATATCAATATTATCTGGCCGATGATCTTATGTGGCGCTGGATTTGGCTTGTTCCAGTCACCCAATAACCACACCATTATTACCTCCGCTCCTCGCGAACGTAGCGGTGGAGCCAGTGGCATGTTAGGAACGGCTCGTCTACTGGGTCAGAGTAGCGGCGCGGCACTGGTGGCGCTGATGCTAAATCAGTTCGGTGATAATGGTACGCACGTTTCGCTGATGGCTGCGGCTATTCTGGCAGTGATTGCTGCCTGTGTCAGTGGTTTACGTATCACTCAGCCACGATCCAGGGCATAAAAAAAGCGCGTCGATCAGGACGCGCTTTTTAGTATTTACTTCATATTACTTCAGGTATTCACCCGTACGCAGAGCTTCAATTCGTTTATCCAGCGGCGGGTGAGTCATGAACAACTCACTGAGCGATTTCGACTTACCGTTAATGCAGAAAGCCATCATGCTGGTTGCTTCTTGCGGTTCATAGCTGGTTTTCAGGCGCTGCAGCGCGGCAATCATTTTCTCGCGACCAACCAGTTTTGCCGAACCGGCATCAGCATGGAATTCACGATGACGCGAGAACCACATGGTGATAATGCTCGCCAGAATACCAAACACCAGTTCCAGAACCGTTGCAACCGCAAAGTAGATCAGCGGGTTGCCGTTGCTCTCTTCACCTTCATCACGATTTCCGCCCATAAAACCCGCGGCAAGCTGCGCCAGAATACGGGAAATAAAGATAACGAAGGTGTTCACCACGCCCTGAATCAGCGTCATGGTGACCATATCACCATTGGCGATGTGGCTGATTTCGTGAGCAATTACCGCCTCGGCTTCATCCGGGCTCATGTTCTGCAGCAAACCGGTGCTGACAGCAACCAGAGAGGCATCACGGCGCGCACCGGTTGCAAAAGCGTTGATGTCCGGCGCATGGTAGATAGCCACTTGCGGCATAGCGATCCCTGCCTGACGAGCCTGGGTTGCTACAGTATTAACCAGCCAACGTTCCCTTTCGTTACGCGGTTGCTCGATCACTTCCCCGCCAACAGATCGTAATGCCATCCATTTGGACATCAGAAGCGAAACGAAGGAACCACCAAAACCGAACAGCAAGGCCATGATCATCAGCCCCTGAACGCTGCTCGACTGTATCCCTGTCAGGCTCAGTACCAGCCCGAAAACGACCATTACGGCCAGGTTCGTTAGCAGGAAGAGCGCGATTCGCATCATAATTTTCTTTTTACCTCAGTTTAACAAAACGCAATATGCGATACCCACATCGTATGGGTTACGCGACTATTTTCAAGTCTGGATAGTGCGTAAGTCACCAGAAAGACACAACTTTACATTTTGTAGCATCTGATTTACGGCATCTTGCCGCTGTTAAAAAATCAGGCACAATTTCTTGTGCCTGCTTGATATTACTTGACGGGAGCGGGTTGTTCCGCGGGTCTGGCTTTTTCAAGCTTCGCCAGATCGAGTGCGATATTCACCGTCTCATCCAGATAAGGATCCGGCTCCTGGTAATCTTTAGGTAGATCATCCAGCTTCTTCAACTCCGGTTTACCTTCGCGTTTAAAGCGTTCGTTCAAACGCGCCAGACGCGTCGCATCATCTTCATTATTCTCTTTCTCACGCACAGCGTAGTTCAGAGAAACGATATTGCGCTTGTCCTTCATAGCGTTGAAGCGCGCGATATCCTTCATGATGTTCTGGAACTCAGGATCTTTCGCGATACGCGCATTATGTTCCTTCAGCAGCTCCGGCCCAAAGGCCGTTAAATCGCCTGATTTCACATAAGTCGCGGCATCAATGCTATCCCACGGCAGCGCGTTATCTTCGAATTTCTCACCCGTTTCCGTTTCTTCATTACCCGTCGGCATGATGATGTCTGGCGTTACGCCTTTACGTTGCGTACTGCCGCCGTTAACGCGATAGAATTTCTGGATCGTGTACTGCACAGAACCCAGCGCTGGCCATTCAGGACGTAACATCTGATCGTAAATACGGTTCAATGAACGGTATTGCTGAACGGTGCCTTTACCAAACGTCGGTTCACCCACAACCAGCGCACGACCGTAATCCTGCATTGCCGCGGCAAAGATTTCTGAAGCCGAAGCACTGAAACGGTCAACCAGTACCACCAGCGGGCCTTTATAGAACACCTGCCCGTCGGTATCGCTGTCTTCACGAACCTTGCCGTTGTTATCGCGGACCTGAACAATGGGACCCGCAGGAATAAACAGACCTGAGAGCGATACCGCTTCGGTCAGCGCCCCACCGCCATTGCTACGCAGGTCGATGATCACACTGCTGACATTCTGTTTTTCCAGTTTCTGCAGTTGAACTTTGACATCGTCTGTCAAACCCACATAGAAGCCCGGAATATCCAGCACGCCGACTTTCTCTTTACCGACGGTCTTCACCGACATTTTAACCGCGCGGTCTTCGAGACGAATACGTTCACGGGTCAATGTTACAGTGCGGGTCTTGGTCCCTTTACCAGCAGGTAAAATTTCCAGACGAACTTTACTGCCCTTCGGCCCTTTAATTAAGGCAACCACATCATCAAGACGCCAGCCAATCACGTCAACCATCGGCTTGCCTGTTTGACCAACACCGACAATTTTGTCACCAACGCTGATAGCTTTACTCTTCGCTGCCGGACCACCTGCCACCATCGAATTGATAACGGTGTAGTCATCATCCATTTGCAGCACTGCGCCAATACCTTCCAGCGACAAACTCATTTCAGTGTTGAACTGTTCGGTATTACGCGGGGAAAGATAGTTGGTATGCGGGTCGATTTCACGCGCAAACGCCGTCATTGCCAGCGAGAAAACATCTTCGCTGTTGGTTTGCGCCAGACGACGAATGGCAAATTTGTAGCGGCGTGTCAGGGTTTCACGAATTTCTTTATCCGTTTTTCCTGCCAGCTTCAGGCTTAACTCGTCGAATTTGACTTTACTGTCCCACAGCGCGTTCAACTCAGCCTCGTTTTTCGGCCAGGGCGCTTTGCTGCGGTCAAGGTTATAAGTGTCGTTGCCGGTGAAATCCATCGGCTTTTCCAGTACCGACAAAGCGTACTGGTAACGCTCAAAACGGCGCTTTTGCGCCAGATTGTAGAGATCGTAGAAAACGTCGAGTTTGCCTGAACGCAGTTCATCGCCTAACTCGGTTTTCTTTTTCGCGAACTGTTCAACATCGCTTGCCAGCAGCACGTTGTGGCTGTAATCGAGCAGATTCAGGTAGCGGTCAAAGATTTTGGCCGAAAATGCCTGATCGAGGTCGAACTGGCGATAATGAGAACGGGTGAAGCGCGACGTTACGCGCTCACTTACCGTCGCATGCTGCGTCTCTTCCTTTAATACCGGAATTTGATCAGCACGCGTGATATCTTCTACAGCGAAGGTCTGGCCTGCTATTGCAAGCAGGCCAGCTAACGCGGTAAGCCTAAAAAACATGTTCATGCCTGGCCCGGCCTCCGTTTCAGAACACCAGGTGTTCTGCGCGCACAATCAAAGACATACCCGAATTCAGCTGGACGCGGACGCCGTCTTTGGTGATTTCTAATACGGTGGCATCCATCGCGTTTTGACCCGCTTTCACCTTCAGGGCTTGTCCGACAGTCAGAGCTGAAATGTCAGAAACCGGGGTGTGCTGTTCTTCGCGAGGTGCTTTTACTGTTTTTGGCGCTTTCTCTACCGGCTTTTGCGCACGAGGTTTACGTTCAGCGCCTTCTTTGCGGCGTGGCGTGGTCGGACGTGGCTTGCGTTCGCGGCGCGGTGCGTCTTCTTTCTCACCAGCAGCTGCGGCAGCTTCGCGTTTTTTCGCTTGCTGTTCAGCACGCTGTGCCTGAACACGCGCTTTCGCTTCTTCAAGCTGCTTGCGAGCATGCTCTACATGTTGCTCGTCCAGCTCACCGCATGGGTTGCCGTCAAGATCGACACGCGTTGCGCCGGGTTTAACACCGTAAAGATAACGCCAGCTCGAAGTGTAGAGACGTAAAGCGGATCGTAATTGCGTTTTGCTCAGGTTCATTTCCCCGGCAACACGATCGACCAAATCCTGAAAAATACCGATTTTCAGCGGACGCGCTTCACCTTCCGCACTGAAACAGTGGGGAAAACGTTCGGCCAGAAACGCGATTACTTCTTTACTGCTATTCAACTTAGGTTGATTTTCCATGAAATTTCCTGATTACAACGGACGTAGCCAACAAGCGCAGGCATGAACAGGCGTCATTATAATGACGCTACCAGTAAATGCTACGTTATCCGTTGATTATCCTGCGACGCTCGCAAAGAATTTTTTGTAATCCGTCGTTGCAAGCACTTTTTCAAGCTGTGCCACAAGCTGACGTAAGCCTTGCTCGTCCTCGTCTGTAAAGCGACCGAAGACGGTACTATCGATGTCAAGAACACCAATAATCTGATTTTTCACCACCAGCGGCAGAACAATTTCAGAATTACTCGCCGCATCACAGGCAATATGCCCGTCAAACGCGTGAACATCCTCGATACGCTGCACTTGATTGCGGGCAACCGCAGTGCCGCACACCCCGCGCCCGACGGGTATCCGGACACAGGCAATTTTGCCCTGAAATGGTCCTAGTACCAGTGTATCGTCCTCAAGCAAATAAAAACCTGCCCAGTTTACGTCAGTGAGACGCTCGTATAACAACGCACTGGTGTTCGCAAGCGTTGCCAGAAAACTGGTTTCTCCCGCCATCAGCGCGTTAAAGTCGCGATTTAAATCCGCGTAAAATTCTGTTTTGTTCATTATATAATCACTTGGTTGTCTTACCTGGAACTGCCAGCCTATTAAAATAAGCATTAAATGCGTTAATGCTCAAGATCATTCCAATCATGGGTTAATATTAATGTTAATTCTTATTACATTTGGCACGTCATGGCTCTTAACACACCACAAATTACGCCGACAAAAAAGATAACAGTGAGGGCAATCGGCGAGGAACTGCCGCGTGGTGATTACCAACGTTGCCCGCAATGTGACATGCTGTTTAGCCTGCCCGAGATAAATTCTCATCAGAGTGCCTATTGTCCGCGCTGTCAGGCAAAAATTCGCGACGGGCGCGACTGGTCGCTAACGCGCCTGGCGGCAATGGCTTTCACCATGCTGTTGCTGATGCCGTTTGCCTGGGGCGAACCGCTGTTGCATATCTGGCTGTTAGGTATTCGTATCGACGCCAACGTCATGCAAGGCATCTGGCAAATGACCAAACAGGGCGATACGATAACGGGGGCGATGGTCTTTTTCTGCGTTATTGGTGCCCCCCTCATTCTGGTGTCCTCCATAGCATATTTATGGTTTGGTAACCGACTGGGAATGAATTTACGTCCGGTACTGCTGATGCTTGAGCGTCTTAAAGAGTGGGTAATGCTGGATATCTACCTGGTCGGCATTGGCGTTGCTTCTATAAAGGTACAGGATTATGCCCATATCCAGGCTGGTGTCGGCTTGTTCTCTTTTGTGGCGTTGGTGATTTTAACGACGGTGACGTTGTCACATCTTAATGTTGAGGAGCTGTGGGAGCGATATTATCCGCAGCGCCCCGCTACGCGTAGGGACGAGAAACTTCGTGTCTGTCTTGGGTGCCATTTTACCGGCTATCCTGATCAGCGTGGTCGCTGCCCGCGTTGCCATATCCCGCTACGCCTGCGTCGCCGTCATAGTCTGCAAAAATGCTGGGCGGCGCTGTTAGCGTCAATCGTTTTGTTGTTACCAGCCAACCTATTGCCTATTTCTATCATTTATCTGAACGGAGGACGGCAGGAAGATACAATTCTTTCCGGAATTATGTCGCTGGCAAGTAGCAACATTGCGGTTGCGGGAATCGTGTTTATCGCCAGTATTCTGGTACCGTTTACTAAAGTGATCGTCATGTTCACTTTACTGTTGAGCATTCATTTTAAATGCCAGCAAGGTTTACGCACACGCATTCTGTTACTGCGGATGGTGACCTGGATTGGTCGCTGGTCGATGCTCGACCTGTTTGTCATATCTTTAACCATGTCGCTGATTAATCGCGATCAGATCCTCGCTTTTACTATGGGACCGGCTGCGTTTTATTTCGGCGCAGCGGTAATTTTGACTATTCTTGCTGTGGAATGGCTGGACAGCCGCTTACTTTGGGATGCACATGAGTCAGGAAACGCCCGCTTCGACGACTGAAGCGCAGATTAAAAATAAACGCCGTATCTCACCTTTCTGGCTGCTGCCGTTCATCGCGCTAATGATTGCCGGTTGGCTGATTTGGGACAGTTATCAGGACCGGGGTAATACCGTCACCATCGACTTTATGTCGGCGGATGGTATTGTCCCGGGCCGTACGCCTGTTCGTTATCAGGGCGTTGAAGTCGGAACAGTGCAGGATATCAGCCTCAGCGACGATCTTCGTAAGATTGAAGTCAAGGTCAGCATCAAGTCCGATATGAAAGATGCGCTGCGAGAAGAGACTCAGTTCTGGCTGGTGACGCCAAAAGCATCGTTGGCAGGTGTCTCCGGGCTGGACGCCCTCGTCGGTGGTAACTATATCGGCATGATGCCAGGTAAAGGTAAAGAGCAGGATCACTTTGTCGCACTCGATACCCAACCGAAATATCGACTGGACAATGGCGATCTGATGATCCACCTGCAAGCCCCCGATCTCGGTTCGCTGAACAGCGGTTCATTGGTCTATTTCCGCAAGATCCCTGTGGGAAAAGTCTACGACTATGCCATCAATCCCAACAAGCAAGGCGTGGTGATTGATGTCCTGATCGAGCGGCGTTTTACCGATCTGGTGAAAAAAGGTAGCCGTTTCTGGAACGTTTCCGGCGTTGATGCCAATGTCAGTATCAGTGGCGCGAAGGTGAAACTGGAAAGTCTGGCGGCACTGGTTAACGGTGCGATTGCCTTCGATTCACCTGAAGAGTCGAAACCTGCCGAGGCGGAAGATACCTTTGGTCTGTATGAAGATCTGGCCCACAGCCAGCGTGGCGTAATAATAAAACTGGAACTGCCGAGTGGGGCAGGATTAACCGCCGACTCGACGCCATTAATGTATCAGGGACTGGAAGTCGGACAGCTAACTAAACTGGATTTAAATCCTGGTGGTAAAGTCACTGGGGAAATGACAGTTGATCCCAGCGTCGTTACCCTGCTTCGTGAAAATACCCGCATCGAATTACGTAATCCGAAATTATCCCTTAGCGATGCCAATCTCAGCGCCCTGCTGACTGGCAAAACCTTCGAGTTGGTACCCGGCGATGGCGAGCCACGCAAAGAGTTCGTTGTTGTGCCAGGCGAAAAAGCACTGCTGCATGAACCTGATGTTCTGACGCTGACCCTGACCGCGCCGGAAAGTTACGGTATTGATGCTGGTCAGCCGCTCATTCTTCACGGCGTGCAGGTAGGCCAGGTTATCGATCGTAAACTCACCAGCAAAGGCGTCACCTTTACCGTCGCCATCGAGCCTCAGCATCGAGAACTGGTAAAAGGCGATAGCAAATTTGTCGTCAACAGCCGTGTCGACGTGAAGGTGGGGCTGGATGGCGTTGAGTTTCTCGGTGCCAGCGCCTCAGAATGGATTAACGGCGGGATACGTATTCTGCCGGGCGATAAAGGCGAGATGAAAGCCAGCTATCCACTGTATGCCAATCTGGAAAAAGCGCTGGAGAACAGCCTTAGCGATTTACCCACCACAACCGTGAGTTTGAGTGCAGAGACGCTGCCGGATGTGCAGGCAGGATCGGTAGTGCTCTACCGTAAATTTGAAGTTGGTGAAGTTATTACCGTCCGTCCGCGAGCTAACGCGTTTGATATCGATCTGCATATTAAGCCGGAGTATCGCAACCTTCTGACCAGCAATAGCGTGTTCTGGGCAGAAGGCGGGGCGAAAGTTCAGCTGAATGGTAGTGGCCTGACCGTACAGGCATCCCCGCTCTCCAGAGCATTAAAGGGAGCCATTAGCTTCGATAACCTCAGCGGTGCCAGCGCCAGTCAGCGTAAAGGCGACAAACGAATTCTGTATGCTTCCGAAACAGCGGCCCGTGCGGTTGGTGGGCAGATTACGCTTCACGCTTTCGATGCCGGAAAACTGGCGGTCGGGATGCCAATTCGCTATCTCGGTATTGATATCGGGCAAATCCAGACGCTGGATCTGATTACCGCGCGCAATGAAGTACAGGCAAAGGCGGTGCTCTATCCGGAGTATGTCCAGACCTTCGCCCGCGGCGGTACGCGCTTCTCGGTGGTCACACCGCAAATTTCAGCCGCGGGCGTTGAGCATCTAGATACTATCCTCCAGCCGTATATCAACGTCGAACCAGGCCGGGGCAATCCTCGCCGCGACTTTGAATTACAAGAGGCCACCATTACTGATTCGCGTTACCTGGATGGCTTAAGCATTATTGTTGAAGCGCCGGAAGCCGGTTCGTTAGGTATTGGTACGCCTGTGCTGTTCCGTGGTCTGGAAGTCGGTACGGTTACAGGAATGACGCTGGGGACATTGTCAGATCGCGTGATGATTGCGATGCGCATCAGTAAACGCTATCAACACCTGGTGCGTAACAATTCCGTCTTCTGGTTGGCATCGGGTTACAGTCTGGACTTTGGTCTGACGGGCGGCGTAGTGAAAACCGGCACCTTTAACCAGTTTATCCGTGGCGGCATCGCCTTCGCCACGCCTCCGGGTACGCCACTGGCACCGAAAGCCCAGGAAGGCAAACACTTCCTGTTGCAGGAAAGTGAACCGAAAGAGTGGCGTGAATGGGGAACTGCGCTTCCCAAATAATGCCCACTGCTCCGGCGTGCCTGCGCCGGAGCGTTTATGCTAAACTGCGCGCCTGTTTTTTTGCCAGTGGTACATGCTCGTGGCCCAACACACCGTTTATTTCCCGGACGCCTTTCTGACACAAATGCGCGAAGCGATGCCTTCGACGCTCTCATTTGATGATTTTCTTGCCGCCTGTCAGCGCCCGTTGCGCCGCAGCATTCGCGTTAATACGCTGAAAATCTCCGTTGCTGATTTCCTGCAATTAACCGCTCCTTATGGCTGGACGCTTACGCCAATTCCGTGGTGTGAAGAAGGTTTCTGGATTGAACGCGACAATGAAGATGCATTGCCATTGGGTAGTACCGCCGAGCATTTAAGCGGCCTGTTTTATATTCAGGAAGCCAGTTCAATGTTGCCCGTTGCCGCCTTGTTTGCTGACGATAATGCACCACAGCGGGTGATGGATGTCGCAGCTGCGCCAGGCTCCAAAACGACGCAAATTGCCGCGCGGATGAATAACGAAGGGGCAATCCTTGCCAATGAGTTTTCCGCCAGTCGGGTAAAAGTGTTACATGCCAATATCAGCCGCTGTGGCATCAGTAATGTTGCGCTCACACATTTTGATGGCCGCGTGTTTGGTGCGGCAGTGCCAGAAATGTTCGATGCCATTTTGCTGGACGCTCCCTGCTCCGGCGAAGGCGTGGTGCGTAAAGATCCCGATGCGCTAAAAAACTGGTCACCAGAAAGCAATCAGGAAATCGCAGCTACCCAACGGGAACTGATCGACAGCGCCTTTCATGCATTACGTCCTGGTGGTACGCTGGTTTACTCGACCTGTACCTTAAACCAGGAAGAAAACGAAGCCGTTTGCCTGTGGCTGAAAGAGACTTACCCCGACGCAGTAGAGTTTTTACCACTTGGCGATCTCTTCCCTGGTGCAAACAAAGCGCTGACCGAAGAAGGCTTTTTGCATGTTTTCCCACAAATTTACGACTGCGAAGGCTTCTTCGTTGCTCGTCTGCGTAAAACTCAGGCGATTCCCGCCTTACCCGCCCCCAAATACAAAGTGGGCAATTTCCCGTTCAGCCCGGTGAAAGATCGCGAAGCTGGACAAATTCGTCAGGCGGCTGCAGGTGTTGGCTTAAACTGGGATGAAAACCTGCGCCTCTGGCAGCGTGACAAAGAACTGTGGTTGTTCCCGGTGGGCATTGAAGCCCTGATCGGTAAAGTCCGATTTTCTCGGTTGGGGATTAAACTTGCCGAGACGCACAACAAAGGTTATCGCTGGCAGCATGAAGCGGTTATTGCTCTTGCCTCACCCGATAATATGAATGCATTCGAGCTGACACCGCAGGAAGCGGAGGAGTGGTATCGCGGGCGCGATGTTTACCCGCAAGCCGCGCCAGTGGCGGATGATGTATTGGTTACTTTCCAGCATCAACCGATTGGTTTAGCCAAACGGATTGGTTCGCGATTGAAAAACAGCTATCCGCGTGAACTGGTGCGCGATGGGAAACTTTTTACCGGTAACGCCTGACAGCGCACAAAAAAAGCGCACTTTTTGACTGGCACATTCGGCTGCCTCAACTAGGCTGAAAAATGGTGCGATCGGACTGGTCGTACCACAATCGGCAGCTAAATGGAGAGCACGAAGATGAAAACCAGTGTGCGCATAGGCGCTTTTGAAATCGACGACGGCGAATTACACGGTGAATCGCCGGGTGATCGAACGTTAACCATTCCTTGTAAATCTGACCCCGATTTATGTATGCAACTCGATGCCTGGGATGCTGAAACCAGTATCCCTGCCCTGCTAAATGGCGAACACTCTGTCCTTTACCGTACCCGTTACGATCAACAATCTGATGCCTGGATTATGCGTCTTGCCTGATCCAAAAAGAACCCGTCGGCATGGCGGGTTATTTGTCCTGGTTATTCCCCCGTTGTAAAATCTCTCCTAAACTTAACGGTACGGCACCACACTTCGGGGATGAAATGTTCGCGCTGGTACTTTTTGTTTGCTACCTGGATGGCGGTTGTGAAGATATTGTTGTGGATGTCTACAACACGGAACAGCAGTGTCTTTATTCTATGAGCGATCAACGGATCCGCCATGGCGGTTGTTTTCCGATTGAGGATTTTATAGATGGTTTCTGGCGACCTGCACAGGAGTACGGTGATTTTTAATTATTGCAATTGCACAAGTGTCAGTTCGCCCCCAAAGACAGCACCGGTATCAATATAATGCAGGTTGCCAATATCCACGCGATGTCGCAACGGTGTATGACCAAACCAGAAATAATCAGCACCTGTAATTCCCTGCCCTTTTTGGCGTTCACCTAATCGCGAGCGGCTCCACAAGACCTGATGCAAATCAACGTCCTTTTGCCATTCATAAACATCATCTGGATAATCGGCATGAGCAATAACATGTTTGCCGGTACGACTGTGTACTTCAAGAATAAAGGGCAAATGCTGACATTTTTCCAGCGCCGTTTTCGCTTGTTTCTGTTGATTATCTGCCAGCGCAATAAACCAGTCGCCGCCATTCATCAACCACAAAGACATCTGCTGAGATGCCAGCGCATCCATCGCCATCTGTTCATGATTGCCTCTTACCGCACGAACCCAATGTTGTTCCAGTAACTGCAGACAACGTAAACTTTGCGGCCCACGATCGATAACGTCTCCCACTGAGATAAGTAAATCTCGCCACGGATCAAAACGACAATGCCATAATTTGCGGCGCAACTGCTCAAGACAACCGTGTATATCGCCAGAAAGCCAGATATATCGCCATTGATGACCCGCAATTCTCTGATAAACGGGCGCAGGCTGTTTCATCAATATTTTCCTCCCGCGCTAAAGATCACATAATCTTAACAAGAATGTTAAAAAACGCTGGACTCAGACAGTAGAGTGTGTGTTATGGTTGACTATAAAGTCAGCGAAGGGAATGCTTCTGGCTTTTAACAGATAAAAAGAGACCGAACACGATTCCTGTATTCGGTCCAGGGAAATGGCTCTTGGGAGAGAGCCGTGCGCTAAAAGTTGGCATTAATGCAGGCTTAGTTGCCTTGCCCTTTAAGAATAGATGACGACGCCAGGTTTTCCAGTTTGCGTGCAAAATGGTCAATAAAAAGCGCGGTGGTCATCAGCTTAAATGTTAAAAACCGCCCGTTCTGGTGAAAGAACTGAGGCGGTTTTTTTATTGGAAATCAAAACGCTAGTTTAGGTAATTAACAGAGTTTTTCAGCTCGTTCTATAAACGGTGCCAGACTCATTTTTTCGCCGGGATTGTTAGGATCATCAATCTGAATCACCGAAATGGGTTGGGCTTTAGTCTTCCCACTGGCAACTTCCTTTTGTGCGATATCGTTTAAAGGATACTGCACGAGGGTACTTGGGTTGATGACATACAAAGCATTACCCGGTCGGCAAGTCAGCATCACCTCTTCGCGATTAAACGCCCATTTGTCTTTACCCACTTCAAAACGGCTGACGGTAATCACCTGCGGTGCAGCCAGCGCCGCTGCAGAACTGGTGAGTAACAGAAACGCCAGAATACTTTTTTTCATCATTTTCGTAATCCATCAAAAAGGTTCGAGAGTCGCAAGCAGGCTGATGATCACCAGCACTACCGCACCTATCGCCCATTCGAGTTTAGTCATCCACACAAACCATGGTGCCGCACGATCTTCATCCTGCCTCATGCGCGGTACAAGAACATAACGATTAGCCAGCGCAATGACCACCATAATCATCACCAGGATGGCTTTGAGCAATAAGAGTTGGCCCCAGTAAGTCGTAAGCGTGGGGGGAAATCCGGTAATCAACAATGCATTAAGCACGCCGCTTGCCAGTACGCCGATCACCGCAAAATGCCCGCACCAGGAAAAACGCATCAGCGCCTGAATAGCCTGGTGTCGCCAACGGCCTTTGATGAGTTGCATACACCAGAGCACCGGCAGTAATCCCCCAAACCACGCCGCCGCACAAATCAGGTGAATCGCGTGATTAGTCTGATGGATTTTCGCCGTTACCCCTTCATTCAGCGTCGCATGCCCGATTCCCGCCAGCAGAATAAATTGCGCGGTAGTGAGCATAAACAGCAAACGTGGCATATTCCGCGGTTGCATAAGGGCGACGATCAACGTTACGAGGGCGAGAACAATTTGCCATAACCAGACGCCACCAAACTGCGTTTGCAAAACAGCCTGCCAAATGTTTGGCGAAAATACATCTGCCCATCCCGTTCCCATCAACCCGCCCTGAACGGCGAGCATTGCAGTGGCACTGATCAAACTCCAGACGGCAGCGTGCTGTTGTAAACGCAGAAAACGCTTCGCCAGCAAGCGACGAATCGTTAAGGGGGCCAGCCAGGCACCGTACATTGCGAAGCCAAAGACCAGCATCAGCGAGGTGAAATGGATAAATCGCAGCGCGATCCAGGTAAACGCCAGCATGATTTATTTCACGCTAAAGGTGTAGTGTCCTTTCGTTTTATGCCCGTCCACCGAAACAACATGCCAGTCAACGATGTAGGTTCCGGGTTTCAGCGAATCGGCCAGTGGAACAATCAGTTGCTTTTGGTCCTGCTCATTTCGCTTCGCCGGTAATGTTTTAATATTTTCGTTTTTTGGCCCCGTGATTTTTGCACCACTGAATCCTGTTTCAACACCTTCCGAGAAGTTTAAAGTGATTGCCTGCGGTGCAGCTGTCACTTGCGCGTTTGCCGCAGGATACTGATGCGTTAAATGCGCATGTGCCCAGACGGAAGGTGTCACCAACGAAGTGGTCAGGATTGCCAGCGCGTAGCGAAGGGAGCGTGCAGTTGAAGTCATATTATCTATTCCTTTTTGTAATAACTTTTTTACAGAGCATAACCTTGTCTAATGTCTGAGTCGAGGATCATCAATTCCGGCTTGCCATCCTGGCTCACTCTTAGTAACTTTTGCCCGCGAATGATGAGGAGATTAAGAATGCTGAAGAATCTGGCTAAACTGGATCAAACAGAAATGGATAAAGTGAATGTCGATTTGGCGGCGGCCGGGGTGGCATTTAAAGAACGCTACAATATGCCGGTGATCGCTGAAGCGGTTGAACGTGAACAGCCTGAACATTTGCGCAGCTGGTTTCGCGAGCGGCTTATTGCCCACCGTTTGGCTTCGGTCAATCTGTCACGTTTACCTTACGAGCCCAAACTTAAATAAAACTTATACAGAGTTACACTTTCTTACATAACGCCTGCTAAATTATGAGTATTTTCTAAACCGCACCCATAATTTGCAGTCATTTTGAAAAGGAAGTCATTATGTCGTTCTGGAAAGTTGCAGCAGCGCAATATGAGCCTCGTAAAACCTCACTCACCGAACAGGTAGCTCATCATCTGGAGTTTGTGAGGGCCGCCGCCAGGCAACAATGTCAGCTGTTAGTTTTTCCATCGCTTTCTTTACTGGGGTGTGATTATTCGCGACGTGCCCTTCCTGCCCCACCCGATCTCTCACTGTTAGACCCGCTTTGTTATGCCGCAACGACCTGGCGAATGACCATCATTGCCGGCCTTCCCGTTGAATATAACGATCGCTTTATTCGTGGAATTGCGGTGTTCGCACCGTGGCGAAAAACGCCTGGGATCTACCATCAGAGTCATGGTGCATGTCTGGGCCGTCGTTCCAGAACCATCACGGTGGTCGATGAACAACCGCAAGGTATGGATATGGACCCGACCTGTTCACTACAGGGCAATGTCTGGGAGAACCCGACCTGCTGGCGTCGGCCCGTCGCTTACAATTTTTTTCACATCAGTACTCGATTGCCGTGCTGATGGCAAATGCCCGTGGTAACAGTGCACTATGGGATGAATATGGTCGTCTCATCGTTCGCGCCGATCGTGGTTCATTATTGTTAGTCGGTCAGCGTTCATCACAGGGTTGGCAAGGCGATATCATTCCATTACGCTAGGCTTTTTCGGCCTGGAGCATGCCATGTTGCGCATTATCGATACAGAAACCTGCGGTTTGCAGGGAGGGATCGTTGAGATTGCCTCTGTTGATGTCATTGACGGAAAAATCGTCAACCCCATGAGCCACCTGGTGCGCCCCGATCGTCCTATTAGTCCACAAGCGATGGCGATTCATCGCATCACCGAAGCCATGGTCGCCGATAAACCGTGGATTGAAGATGTGATCCCACACTATTACGGTAGTGAATGGTATGTCGCGCATAACGCCAGCTTTGACCGCCGCGTACTGCCTGAGATGCCCGGTGAGTGGATTTGCACTATGAAACTGGCCCGTCGTTTGTGGCCTGGGATCAAGTACAGCAATATGGCGTTATATAAAACACGCAAGCTCAATGTACAGACGCCGCCGGGCCTGCATCATCACCGCGCGTTGTATGACTGTTATATCACCGCCGCGTTGCTTATCGATATTATGAACACCTCCGGCTGGACGGCAGAACAGATGGCCGATATCACCGGACGTCCGTCGTTGATGACGACCTTCACCTTTGGCAAATACCGTGGCAAAGCGGTTTCCGACGTTGCCGAACGCGATCCGGGCTATCTGCGCTGGTTATTTAATAACCTGGACAGCATGAGCCCGGAGCTGCGTTTAACACTGAAACATTATCTGGAAAATACTTAGTCCGCAGGCGTAGCGGGTAATGTTCCCTGCGCCAGCGCGACCAGAAAAGCATATTCCATCGCTACGCCTTCGTACGATTTAAAGCGACCAGATTTACCGCCATGGCCTGAGTCCATGTCGGTACAGAGCAATAAAAGATGGTCATCGGTTTTCAGCTCGCGCAATTTAGCGACCCATTTTGCCGGTTCCCAATATTGCACCTGAGAATCGTGTAAACCGGTCGTTACCAGTAAATGCGGATAAGCCTGTGCGGTGACGTTGTCATACGGGCTGTAGCTTTTCATGTACTCGTAATATTGCGGATCCTGCGGGTTACCCCACTCTTCAAACTCACCAGTGGTAAGAGGAATTGATTCATCAAGCATCGTTGTTACAACATCAACAAACGGTACCTGGGCGATAACGCCGTGGAATAATTCCGGGCGTTGATTAATTGCAACGCCCATCAACATGCCCCCCGCACTCCCGCCCATCGCATAACAAAGCGAAGGAGAGCCATAGCCCAGTTTTAACAATGCATCGCAGGCATCAAGATAATCATTAAACGTATTTTTCTTCTTCAGAAATTTACCGTCTTCGTACCATTGTTGCCCCAGCTCACCGCCGCCGCGAACATGGACAATGGCGTAGACAAATCCACGATCTAATAAACTCAAGCGGCTAAAACTGAAATCGGCATCAATACTTGCGCCGTAAGAACCGTAGCCATACACCAGCAGCGGGTTGTGCCCTTTGCGAAAATGTTTGCGATGGTAGACCAACGAAACCGGAACTTCGACGCCATCACGGGCGACTATCCACAGGTGTTCACTGCGGTAATTCGCCGCATCAAAACCAGGAACTTCCGTTTGTTTTAATACACGACGCTCACCGGTATCCATATCCAGTTCAAACAAAGTGTCTGGTGTGGTCATGGAAGAATAACCATAACGCAATCGCGCGGTTTCAGGTTCTGGATTGTAGGCAATCCAGGTCACATAGGCCGGATCATCAAAGGCAATGCCAATGACTTCCCGGGTCTTGCGGTTAATTTGGCGCAAACTGGTTAACCCGCGCTGACGCTCTTCAACCACCAGCCAGTCGGTAAACAGCGTAAACCCTTCCAGCATGATGTTTTCGCGTGGCGGAATTAACTCTTCCCACTGTTGCTCATCACGCATACGGGTACGGTATAAGCCAAAGTTTTTGCCGTGGCGATTGGAACGCAGATAAAAACGATGCTGGTAGTGATCAAGGCTGTATTCGTGATCTTTGCGGCGCGGCAGAAAAACAAACGGCTCGGCATCGGCCATTTCCGCGTCCAGCAGGCGAACTTCACTGGTGGTGGCGCTGGCCAAATGAATGACTACATAGTGCTTCGAGGTCGTTTTATGCAGGCTGACGTAATAGGTATCGTCTTTTTCTTCGTAGATCAGTTTATCTTGCGATGCTGGCGTACCGATGGCGTGACGCCAGACCTGATAAGGCAGCAGCGTCACCGGATGCTTGCGAACATAGTAGAAAGTCCAGGAGTCATTTGCCCAGACAAAGCTGGGTTCAACGTTATCCAGCAGTTCCGGGTACCAGTTACCAGTTTCCAGATTACGAAAACGAATGCCGTACTGGCGTCGGGAAAGAAAATCTTCTGCCAGCGCCATAATGGTGTTATCGGGCGTAATCGCCATTCCGCCCATCGAATAAAACTCACTATGAGCTGCGCGCTTATTGGCATCGAGCAATGTTTCCCACTCATCCCACTCTTCACTGAATGCCGATTGACGCTGGTAGATAGCATATTCACAGCCTGGTTCATAAATATGCCGATAGCGGTAGCCATTTTTGATGTAGGGCGCAGAAACTTCTCGTTGCGGAATGCGGTCGATGATTTCCTTTAAGATGCGATCCTGCAAGGCTTGTTGTGAGGCCATCACCCGATGACCGTAACTATTTTCTTGTTGCAGGTAGTCCAGGACTTCTGGCTGAGAACGCGTATCGTCCCGCAGCCAGTAGTAATTATCGATGCGCGTATCGCCATGAAGCGTCATGGCGTGGGGAATGCGGGCGGCTTTTGGTAGCATGTTATTGTTCTTTCTGGTTGAAACATCTTATAAGGGTGGCAAAACTCACCGGGGATGCAAGCGAAACAGGGGAGTCATTGCTTAGATGATGACAGGTAATGGCGCGGATATCGAATGTTATGCAGACAGAGAAAATCAGCCTGTTCAAATGGCTGTGCGATTCTGGATAGCCCGAAATAGTCAACTTCAGGCTATCCAGAGAGCGGAATTATTCCGCCAAAGTGCGTTTTTGCTGTTCGAGATCGCGTTCAATGCCGTCACGAACATCCTGGGGGATTTTCAGCGCGTCACCCAGTGCATTCAGGTAACTGCGTTCCATAAAATGGTCAATATCAATAGCCGCGCAACTCAGGAAATAGATTTCCAGCGCCTCTTCTTCATTGCGGACCCCGGTAGCCAGGCGTTGTGGATCCAGCGGTTGTTCGATTGCCTGCTCAATGAGTACACGCCCCTGCTCTTCCACGCCGGCTTCACGCAATTGCTGGTCGATTGCCGCACGTTCTTTGGCATCAATATGACCATCACTTTTAGCGGCAAAGACCAGCGCAAGGATCAAACGTTCTGTACGCTCATCCAGCGGCGTACTTTGCGCGCCAAACTGCGGTTCGTCCTGATGCGCCGCGCGAATTTTATCTTTGTATTTATTCCACAGCACCGTACCCGCTACCGCTCCGCCGCCAACCAGTAACGCGTTGGTGCCATATTTCGTAAGAAGTTTACGTGCTGATTTATTTGCGACCAGCAGCCCAGCCAGTCCGCCTAATGCGCCTGGCACTAACAGTTTGCCCAATCCCTGATCCGCAGACGAGGAGGTAGAAGAACTGCTTTGCCCAAGCAGGGATTGCAGTTGATTTAACCAGTTAGCCATATTTGCTCCTCAATAACCATTTTTAGTGCCTGTAGCATAGCGGATGAGGATGTCAGAAAATGTATATCGAGACAAAAGATGCGCAAATAAGCGGGGCGGTAGGCCGTTATTCAAAGAAATTCGCGCCAGGTAAGGTATTTACTGTATATCAGGTGATAAGGGTATTTTAGGTGAAAGTAGTTTGTCGTTTTGAGTGGCATTGTTTGATGCTGATTGCCCGATGCGACGCTGTTGCGTCTTCTCAGGCCTACGATTGTGGTGCGTTCTGGGGCGGACAAGGCACTCGCGCCGCATCCGCCAACGGTCAATCGAATTATCAGAAGCCATTAACGCCGCTGATATTCCGCCATTCCCGCTTTGCAGTCCACGCTGACCTGGTAATGAATATCGGCACTTTTACCACGCACGGTTAGCGGTACTGACCATTTATCATCTTTACCCTGAATGTCCTGCAAACTGACCCAAGCCACGGGATCGGCCTGACCGACAATTTTTTGATCATCTGCCCAGCGCGCCACGCGATTTTGTTGATAATCACGTTTTACGCTCGCGGCAATTCCGGCAGCATCCAGACCTTCACACTTTGGGAAAGTGACCGACTTGCTGGTTTCATTATTGGCAGCGAAAACTGATGCGCAGGCAGAAACCAACAACAGCCCTAAAAACGCCCCTCTTTTTTTCATGTTTTTCTCCATAGCACAATGATTCAGGAGAAAGCATGGTACAAATTGTCAGGAGCGCAAGTTGCTTCAGGCCGCGTGTGAGGCATCTTCCTCTTCGGATTCAGCACCGACGACCTGTGGGGACGGTAATTTGCCGGTTTTCAGAATGGTGCTCAGCACATCTTTTTGTTCTGCCAGCCATAGCGAAAGGGCTTCACGTTGCTCGTCTTCCATTTGCACTGGAGAATTTGTCAGCCAGGTGTCAAGCAGATCCGCCGTATCAAGCATTTTATCATAAGCATCGGCTTCCTTTTTGCTGGTAAACGACATTTTCTCTTCGCCCTCACGAATGACTACGTATTTAACTTCAACCGCCATTTGCAGCCGCTCATAATAACTGTGATTTTATACAGTATATTTCTTTTCGGTTGAGAAATCAACATCAGCAATAAAGACACACGCAAACGTTTTCGTTTATACTGCGCGCGGAATTAATCAGGGGATATTCGTTATGACGTTATTAGGCACTGCGCTGCGTCCGGCAGCAACTCGCGTGATGTTATTAGGCTCCGGTGAACTGGGTAAAGAAGTGGCAATCGAGTGTCAGCGTCTCGGCGTAGAGGTGATTGCCGTCGATCGCTATGCCGACGCACCAGCCATGCATGTCGCGCATCGCTCCCATGTCATTAATATGCTTGATGGTGATGCATTACGCCGTGTGGTTGAACTGGAAAAACCACATTATATCGTGCCGGAGATCGAAGCTATTGCCACCGATATGCTGATCCAACTTGAAGAGGAAGGACTGAATGTTGTCCCCTGCGCTCGCGCAACGAAATTAACGATGAATCGCGAGGGTATCCGTCGCCTGGCGGCAGAACAGCTGCAGCTGCCCACTTCCACTTATCGTTTTGCCGATAGCGAAAGCCTTTTCCGCGAGGCGGTTGCCGCCATTGGCTATCCCTGCATTGTAAAACCGGTGATGAGCTCTTCCGGCAAGGGGCAGACGTTTATTCGTTCTGCAGAGCAACTTGCTCAGGCATGGGAATACGCTCAGCAAGGCGGTCGCGCCGGAGCGGGCCGCGTAATTGTTGAAGGCGTCGTTAAGTTTGACTTCGAAATTACCCTGCTAACCGTCAGCGCGGTGGATGGCGTCCATTTCTGTGCACCAGTAGGTCATCGCCAGGAAGATGGCGACTACCGTGAATCCTGGCAACCACAGCAAATGAGCCCGCTTGCCCTTGAACGTGCGCAGGAGATTGCCCGTAAAGTGGTGCTGGCACTGGGCGGTTATGGTCTGTTTGGTGTCGAGCTGTTTGTCTGTGGTGATGAGGTGATTTTCAGTGAGGTCTCCCCTCGTCCACATGATACCGGGATGGTGACGTTAATTTCTCAAGATCTCTCAGAGTTTGCCCTGCATGTACGTGCCTTCCTCGGACTTCCTGTTGGCGGGATCCGTCAGTATGGTCCTGCAGCTTCTGCCGTTATTCTGCCACAACTGACCAGTCAGAATGTCACGTTTGATAATGTGCAGAATGCCGTAGGCGCAGATTTGCAGATTCGTTTATTTGGTAAGCCGGAAATTGATGGCAGCCGTCGTCTGGGTGTTGCGCTGGCGACCGCTGAGAGTGTTGTTGACGCCATTGAACGCGCGAAGCACGCCGCCGGACAGGTAAAAGTACAGGGTTAAACCCGGCAAAAAAACGCTACAAAAATGCCCGATCGTAGATCGGGCGTTTTGACTTTTACAGCTTAGCGCCTTCTACAGCTTCACGCGCCAGCTTAGTAATGCGGTCGTAATCGCCCGCTTCCAGCGCATCTGCCGGAACCAGCCAGGAACCACCGATGCACAGCACGCTTTTCAGCGCCAGGTAGTCACGGTAGTTAGCCGGAGAAATACCACCCGTCGGGCAGAAACGGACCTGGGAGAACGGACCCGCGATCGCCTGCAGGGCTTTCACGCCGCCGTTAGCTTCAGCCGGGAAGAATTTGAACTCTTTCAAACCGTAGTCCATACCCAGCATCAGTTCGGAAACAGTGCTGATCCCCGGAATTAGAGGAATAGTCCCTTCGGTAGCAGCTTTCAGCAGCGGCTCGGTCAGACCCGGGCTAATTGCGAACTGTGCACCCGCTTCAGTGACTTCTGCCAGCTGCTGTGGATTCAGCACCGTACCGGCACCCACAATCGCTTCAGGCACTTCTTTGGCGATAGCACGGATAGCGTCAACTGCACACTCGGTACGCAGAGTCACTTCCAGAACGCGCACCCCACCAGCAACCAACGCTTTTGCCATCGGCACTGCGTGTTCCAGTTTTTTTACCACGATAACCGGTACAACCGGGCCGGTGGTCAGGATTGATTCTGCACTTGTTTTCCAGTTTTTCATCAGAGTTTTCTCTCGCCTGATTACAAATTTGTCGTCTTAAAAAGTGATACAGGTTGCGCCCTGTTCGGCACCGGACAGTTTTTCACGCAAGGCGCTGAATAATTCACGTCCTGTCCCCACGCGTGACGCGCTCAGGTCAGGAATGTGCGGTTCGCGAGCAGCCAGTTCCGCTTCGTCTACCAGCAGCGTCAGTTCGCCTGTCTGTCCATTCACACGAATGATGTCCCCGTCGCGCACTTTTGCCAGCAGCCCGCCATCGTAGGCTTCTGGTGTTACGTGGATAGCTGACGGCACTTTACCTGAAGCGCCGGAGAGTCGTCCATCGGTAACTAACGCAATTTTGAAACACCGGTCCAATAATACACCAAGTGGCGGCATGAGTTTATGTAATTCTGGCATTCCGTTCGCTTTTGGCCCCTGATGACGGACAACAACGACACAATCGCGGTCCAGCAAACCCGCTTCAAAGGCCGGCATAACGTCATGCTGGCTTTCAAAAACAACCGCTGGCGCTTCAATCACCTGGTTCTCAACCGGCACGGCAGAGGTTTTCATAACCGCACGGCCCAGGTTACCGCTTAACACTTTTGTCCCACCATGATGAGAGAAAGGTTGTTCGAAGGAAGCGATCACATTGCTGTCGAGTGATTTTTCCGCCCCTTCCCGCCAGTCCAGTTCACCATTATTCAGCCATGGTTCAAGGGTATAACGAGACAGACCAAAGCCTGCCACCGTATTGACATCTTCATGCAGCAGGCCTGCTTTGAGCAGTTCACGCACCAGAACCGGTACGCCACCTGCCGCCTGGAAGTGGTTAATATCGGCCGGACCGTTCGGGTAGAGACGTGCCATCAGCGGTACAACATCAGAAAGGTCAGAGAAGTCATCCCAGTTAATCTGAATACCGGCCGCGCGCGCCATCGCCACCAGGTGCATGGTGTGGTTAGTGGAACCACCGGTCGCCAGCAGTGCAACGATACCGTTCACCACCACTTTCTCATCGATCATCTTACCGATCGGCATCCATTCATTACCATTACCGGTCATGCGTGTAACCTGACGCGCAGCGGCAGCGGTCAAAGCATCGCGCAGCGGAGAATCCGGATGAACAAAAGAAGAGCCTGGCAACTGCATCCCCATAAATTCCACCACCATCTGGTTGGTGTTGGCAGTACCGTAGAAAGTACATGTTCCCGGCGCATGGTAAGACGCGGCTTCTGACTCCAGTAAGGCCATGCGGTCCACTTTACCTTCGGCATAAAGCTGGCGAATACGCACTTTTTCTTTATTTGGCAAACCGCTTGCCATCGGTCCAGACGGCACAAACACCGCAGGCAAATGACCAAACGACAGGGCTGCCATCGTCAGACCCGGGACAATCTTGTCGCACACACCGAGGAACAGAGCACCATCAAACATGTTATGGGACAGCCCCACCGCCGCAGACATCGCTATCACTTCGCGGCTTAGCAGCGACAATTCCATTCCATCCTGCCCCTGGGTGACACCATCACACATCGCCGGAACACCGCCCGCAACCTGACCAACCGCATTCGCTTCATGCAGGGCTTTACGAATGATTTCTGGATAGTGTTCATAAGGCTGGTGCGCGGAGAGCATGTCGTTATAGGAGGTGATGATGGCGATATTGTTACGCAACATGCTTTTCAAAGAGGCTTTGTCTTCTGGCTGGCAGGCAGCGAAACCGTGTGCCAGGTTACCGCATGCCAACTGCGAACGATGAACGGTCGACGTTTTCGCTTGTTCTATCCGGGCGAGATAAGCAGAGCGAGTCTCGCGCGAACGTTCAATGATTCGATTTGTTACGCGTAACAATTGTGGATTCATAAAGGCTCCTGAAATTGAGTTGTCAGAGCAGGATGATTCACAACGCGTTTCATTCAGAGGATTTATGAGTGAAACGCCTGTAACCGGAGCTCATAGGGCAAAAACGTTTCAGTCAGTGTAATAAAAAAAGCCTCGTGGGTGAATCCGCACGAGGCCTGAAAGTGTAAAAATTGTTCTACAATCTGTGCAAGATCATGTTACCGGTAAAATAACCATAAAGGATAAGCGCAGATATTACTCAAACTCATTCCAGGAACGACCATCACGGGTAATCATCGCCACCGAGGCAACGGGTCCCCAGGTTCCGGCCTGATACGGTTTCGGCGCATCATTGTCCATCGCCCACGCCTCAGTAATGGAGTCTACCCATTTCCAGGCTTCTTCCACTTCGTCGCGACGTACAAACAGTGCCTGAATACCACGCATGGTTTCCAGCAGCAAACGTTCATAGGCATCCGCCAGATGCGTCTGATTAAAGGTTTCTGAATAGCTCAGATCCAGCTTGGTGATTTGCAGGTTATGTTTGTGGTCAAGGCCAGGAACTTTATTCAGTACCTGGATATCCACGCCTTCATCAGGTTGCAGACGGATAGTCAGTTTATTCTGCGGCAGATCCTGCCACGACTCTTTAAACAGATTCAGTTCAGGTGTTTTGAAATAGACCACGACTTCAGAACATTTGGTCGGCAGACGTTTACCAGTACGCAGGTAGAATGGCACACCGGCCCAGCGCCAGTTATCAATGTCGACGCGGATCGCCACGAAGGTTTCTGTATTGCTGCTCTTGTTCGCGCCCTCTTCTTCCAGATATCCCGGCACTTTTTTGCCCTGGGCGAAGCCCGCAGTATATTGCCCGCGTACGGTTTTTTCGCGTACGTTGGAGCGGTCGATGCGGCGCAGAGACTTCAGTACTTTCACTTTTTCATCGCGGATGCTGTCTGCGCTCAGGTCAGACGGCGGAGACATCGCAATCATGCAAAGAATTTGCAGCAGGTGGTTCTGGATCATGTCGCGCATCTGACCGGCTTTATCAAAATAGCCCCAGCGCCCTTCGATCCCCACTTCTTCTGCCACGGTAATCTCAACATGATCAATGGTGCGATTGTCCCAGTTATTCACAAACAGGGAGTTAGCAAAACGCAGCGCCAACAGGTTCAGCACCGTTTCTTTACCAAGATAGTGGTCGATACGGTAAACCTGGCACTCCTCGAAGTATTCGCCAACCTGATCATTGATTTCCTGCGAGGTCGCCAGCGACGTCCCCAGCGGTTTCTCCATGACTACGCGTGCCGGTTTAGCATTCAGTTTTGCCTCGCCAAGCCCTTTGCAAATTGCGCCAAAAGTGCTGGGCGGCATGGCAAAGTAGTTAATGGTGATACGATTTTTTTGATCCAGCATCGCGCCGAGACGGCTGAATGCAGCAGTGTCATTGACATCGAGATTACAAAAATCCAGACGTGCACTCAGGGTGTCCCATAAACCTTCATCAATGGTTTCTTTCATGAAAGTTTCGAGCGCCTCGCGGACAACTTTGGTATATGCCGCTTTATCCCAGTCAGCACGCCCTACGCCGATAATCCGGGTGTCCGGGTTGAGCTGACCGGCTTTTTCCAGTTGATACAGGGAAGGCAGCAATTTACGACGCGCAAGGTCGCCTTTCGCGCCGAAAATGACCAGGTCACAGGCCTGGGCTGTTTGCGTTACCGCCATGTCATTCTCCTTAAGTTAACTAACCCGGTACTTAAGCCAGGGTATACTTGTAATTTTCTTACGGTGCACTGTACTGCTTTTACGAGCTTGCGAAAACTGTAAACGCTTATCCACCCGTGCGATTACGGTAAAAGCGCGCAAAGTGCGGCAAAACTGATAAAAAAATCATCGTTTTCCATTGGGTAAAAATCTGACACTGATCATGTTATGAAAAAAAATAACAACTTTTTTATCTGCTTTTGTCATTAACACAGCACACAGGCGTAATATCTGACAAAACTACATTTCGATTTCTTTCAGTGCGGAAATCGTCATTACCCGTGAGTTTCTTTACATCATGAATATGCTGGAAAAAATCCAGTCTCAGCTGGAACATTTGAGCAAATCAGAGCGCAAAGTTGCCGAGGTCATTCTGGCTTCGCCCGATAACGCGATCCATTCGAGTATTGCTGCTCTGGCGCTGGAAGCCAATGTTAGCGAACCGACGGTGAATCGTTTCTGTCGCAGCATGGACACGCGCGGTTTTCCTGATTTTAAACTTCATCTGGCACAAAGTCTGGCGAATGGCACTCCCTATGTTAATCGCAATGTCAATGAAGATGACAGCGTTGAATCATACACAGGGAAAATATTTGAGTCCGCAATGGCAACGCTTGATCATGTCCGTCATTCACTGGATAAATCTGCCATCAACCGCGCCGTCGACTTGCTCACTCAGGCAAAAAAAATCGCCTTTTTCGGATTAGGCTCTTCAGCCGCCGTTGCCCACGATGCGATGAATAAGTTCTTTCGTTTTAATGTTCCGGTGGTGTACTCCGATGATATCGTGCTGCAACGCATGAGTTGTATGAATTGTAGCGACGGAGACGTGGTGGTGCTGATTTCTCACACTGGAAGAACAAAAAATCTGGTCGAGCTGGCGCAGCTGGCTCGCGAAAACGACGCAATGGTGATTGCCCTCACCTCTGCGGGTACCCCGCTCGCCCGGGAAGCAACGCTGGCAATTACCCTCGACGTACCGGAAGATACTGACATTTATATGCCCATGGTTTCTCGACTTGCACAGCTGACCGTGATAGATGTGCTGGCGACAGGATTTACTTTGCGACGCGGTGCAAAATTCAGAGATAACTTGAAGCGGGTCAAGGAAGCGCTGAAGGAATCGCGTTTTGATAAGCAGTTACTTAATTTAAGTGACGATCGCTAAAAACGACTGTCACTGTCCTAATCTTATACGACATCCGAATGAGATTAATTTATCGCCATCGCGGCGTTATTTCATTCGGATTTCATGTTCAAGCAACACCTGGTTGTTTCAGTCAACGGAGTATTACATGTCCAGAAGGCTTCGCAGAACAAAAATCGTTACCACGTTAGGCCCAGCAACAGATCGCGATAATAATCTTGAAAAAGTTATCGCGGCGGGTGCCAACGTTGTACGTATGAACTTTTCTCACGGCTCGCCTGAAGATCACAAAATGCGCGCGGATAAAGTTCGTGAGATTGCCGCAAGACTGGGGCGTCATGTGGCTATTCTGGGTGACCTCCAGGGGCCCAAAATCCGTGTATCCACCTTTAAAGAAGGCAAAGTTTTCCTCAATATTGGGGATAAATTCCTGCTCGACGCCAACCTGGGTAAAGGTGAAGGCGACAAAGAAAAAGTCGGTATCGACTACAAAGGCCTGCCTGCTGACGTCGTGCCTGGTGACATCCTGCTGCTGGACGATGGTCGCGTCCAGTTAAAAGTACTGGAAGTTCAGGGCATGAAAGTGTTCACCGAAGTCACCGTCGGTGGTCCCCTCTCCAACAATAAAGGTATCAACAAACTTGGCGGCGGTTTGTCGGCTGAAGCGCTGACCGAAAAAGACAAAGCAGACATTAAGACTGCGGCGTTGATTGGCGTAGATTACCTGGCTGTCTCCTTCCCACGCTGTGGCGAAGATCTGAACTATGCCCGTCGCCTGGCACGCGATGCAGGATGTGATGCGAAAATTGTTGCCAAGGTTGAACGTGCGGAAGCCGTTTGCAGCCAGGATGCAATGGATGACATCATCCTCGCCTCTGACGTGGTAATGGTTGCACGTGGCGACCTCGGTGTGGAAATTGGCGACCCGGAACTGGTCGGCATTCAGAAAGCGTTGATCCGTCGTGCGCGTCAGCTAAACCGAGCGGTAATCACGGCGACCCAGATGATGGAGTCAATGATTACTAACCCGATGCCGACGCGTGCAGAAGTCATGGACGTAGCAAACGCCGTTCTGGATGGTACTGACGCTGTGATGCTGTCTGCAGAAACTGCCGCAGGGCAGTATCCGTCAGAAACTGTTGCAGCCATGGCGCGCGTTTGCCTGGGTGCGGAAAAAATCCCGAGCATCAACGTTTCTAAACACCGTCTGGACGTTCAGTTCGACAATGTGGAAGAAGCTATTGCCATGTCAGCAATGTACGCAGCTAACCACCTGAAAGGCGTTACGGCGATCATTACCATGACCGAATCGGGTCGTACCGCGCTGATGACCTCCCGTATCAGCTCTGGTCTACCAATTTTCGCCATGTCGCGCCATGAACGTACGCTGAACCTGACTGCTCTCTATCGTGGCGTTACGCCGGTGCACTTTGATAGCGCTAATGACGGCGTAGCAGCTGCCAGCGAAGCGGTTAATCTGCTGCGCGATAAAGGTTACTTGATGTCTGGTGACCTGGTGATTGTCACCCAGGGCGACGTGATGAGTACCGTGGGTTCTACTAATACCACGCGTATTTTAACGGTAGAGTAAGTACGTTGCCGGATGCGGCGAAAACGCCACATCCGGCCTACAGTTCAATGATAGTTCAACAGATTTCGAATATTCTGAAGCAAACTTGAACTTATCATCAGGCGAAGGCCTCTCCTCGCGAGAGGCTTTTTTTATTTGATGGGATAAAGATCTTTGCGCTTATACGGCTGGATTTCGCCCGGTTTGCGAGTTTTCAGCAATTTTAGTATCCAGGTGTATTGTTCTGGTCGCGGACCAACAAAAATCTCGACTTCTTCATTCATCCGCCGCGCAATCGTATGATCATCCGCCTCTAACAGATCATCCATCGGTGGGCGCACCTGAATCGTCAGACGGTGCGTCTTGCCATCATAAATCGGAAACAGCGGAACAACGCGCGCACGGCACACTTTCATCAAACGACCAATCGCGGGCAACGTCGCTTTATAGGTGGCAAAGAAATCCACAAATTCGCTGTGCTCTGGGCCATGATCCTGATCGGGTAAATAATATCCCCAGTACCCCTGACGTACCGACTGGATGAATGGTTTAATACCGTCATTTCTCGCATGCAGACGACCGCCAAAGCGACGACGCACCGTGTTCCAGACATAATCAAAAACCGGGTTGCCCTGATTATGGAACATCGCTGCCATTTTCTGCCCTTGCGAGGCCATCAGCATGGCAGGAATATCGACGGCCCAACCGTGCGGCACCAGAAAGATAACTTTCTCGTTATTACGCCTCATCTCTTCGATGATCTCCAGCCCTTGCCAGTCAACGCGCGGCTGAATTTTCTCCGGTCCGCGTATTGCCAACTCAGCCATCATTGCCATCGCTTGCGGCGCGGTGGCAAACATCTCATCAACAATCGCTTCGCGTTCAGCTTCACTACGTTCTGGAAAGCAGAGCGACAAATTGATTAACGCACGACGGCGTGAGCTTTTTCCCAGTCGTCCGGCAAAACGTCCCAGCCGTGCCAGAATGGGATCACGGAACTTTGGCGGCGTTAAAGCGATACCCGCCATCGCTGCTACACCCAGCCATGCTCCCCAGTAGCGCGGGTGGCGAAAGGATTTATCAAACTCAGGAATGTATTCGCTATTATTTTTTTTCGTTTCCATGCTTTTCCAGTTTCGGATAAGGCAAAAATCAATCTGGTGATAGTGTAGCGGCGCAACTTGCCCCGCACCAAATAAAAAAAGCCGGTACTGACTTCGTACCGGCTGCGAATGGATGTTAATTAATCAAACCGTAGCTGCGGCACAATCTCTTTGGCCTGCGCCAGGAATTCGCGACGATCGGAGCCGGTCAGCCCTTCGGTACGCGGCAGTTTTGCCGTCAGCGGGTTTACGGCCTGCTGGTTTATCCATACTTCATAGTGCAAATGCGGCCCGGTTGAACGTCCGGTATTACCGGAAAGCGCGATACGGTCGCCACGTTTCACCTTCTGTCCCGGTTTCACCAGAATCTTGCGCAAGTGCATATAACGCGTGGTGTAGCTGCGACCATGACGAATAGCCACATAATAACCTGCTGCGCCACTGCGTTTGGCAACCACCACTTCACCGTCACCCACTGAAAGCACTGGCGTACCCTGCGGCATGGCGAAATCAACACCTCTGTGTGGTGCAACGCGACCGGTCACCGGATTAGTACGACGCGGGTTAAAGTTAGACGAGATACGGAACTGTTTCGCCGTCGGGAATCGCAAGAATCCTTTCGCCAGACCAGTACCGTTACGATCGTAGAATTTGCCATCTTCAGCGCGGATAGCGTAATAATCTTTACCTTCTGAACGCAAACGTACGCCCAGCAGCTGGCTTTGCTCACGTTTACCATCAAGCATTTCTCGAGACATTAATACCGCAAATTCATCGCCTTTTTTCAGTTTGCGGAAATCCATTTGCCACTGCATGGCTTTAATCACTGCGCTCACTTCGGCGCTGGTTAAACCGGCGTTTCTGGCGCTGGCAACAAAGCTCCCCCCGACGGTACCTTTCAGCAGATTGTTAACCCACTCTCCTTGCTGCATTTCGCTGGTCATTTTAAAACCGTTAGCGGCAGTACGGTCATAGGTTCGGGTTTCACGACGAGACACTTCCCAGGTGAGGCGCTGCAGTTCGCCGTCCGCGGTTAATGTCCAGGAGAGTTGTTGACCGATTTTCAGGTTACGCAATTCTTTGTCGGCAGCAGCCAGTTGGGTGATATCACCCATATCAATACCATACTGATTGAGAATGCTGCTTAGCGTATCGCCAGTGGAAACAACATATTCATGCACGCCCGCTTCACCGGCGATTTTGTCATCCAGTTCGTCCTGGGGAATGGCTTCATCTTCTTGTGCAGCTTGATCAATCGGCTCACTGGCTTCAGGTAAGAGCGAACGAATTTCGTTCTGTTCCAGCTCAATGGTTTTGACAATTGGCGTGGCATCGCGGTGATAAACATAGGGCCGCCAGACAGCGACGGCCAGAGTAAGAACGGTGAGCGACCCCAACATAACGCGGTGTGGTCGCGGTAAATTATTAAACGCCAGGGCGACAGAGCGGGCTATCTGTTGCACGTAATCACTTCCTCATTAATCTCCTTTCAGGCAGCTCGCATACTGGTTGGCTAATTGACTCAGGAATTCTGAATAGCTTGTTTTACCCAGTTTGATATTCGTCCCCAGGGGATCCAACGTTCCCATACGAACGGATGTCCCTCGTGCGACGCTCTCAACGACCGCTGGCCTGAACTGTGGCTCAGCAAAAACGCAGGTTGCTTTTTGCTCAACCAACTGTGTTCTTATTTCATGTAAACGCTGCGCGCCAGGTTGAATCTCAGGGTTAACGGTAAAATGACCAAGCGGTGTCAGTCCAAACTGTTTTTCGAAATAGCCGTAAGCATCGTGAAAAACGAAATAACCTTTCCCCTTGAGCGGCGCGAGCTCGTTACCAACCTGCGTTTCGGTTGAGGCTAATTGTGCCTCAAAATCCTTCAGGTTGGCGTCAAGTTTGGCTCGACTTTGCGGCATAAGTTCCACTAATTTTCCATGGATTGCAACCGCTGTAGCCCGCGCTATCTCTGGGGAAAGCCAAAGATGCATGTTGAAATCGCCGTGATGGTGATCTTCGTCACTTTTTTCCGCGTGGTCGTGATCATCATCATCGCCGTGAATACTTTTCATCAGCAGCGGTTTCACATCTTCTAGCTGTGCAATCGTTACCTGTTTCGCTTCTGGTAATTTACTTACCGGTTTTTGCATAAACGCTTCCATCTCCGGGCCAACCCAAACGACTAAGTCCGCGTTCTGTAAGCGTTTTACATCCGATGGACGCAGTGAATAATCATGTTCTGAAGCGCCGTCAGGCAGTAAAACCTCCGTTTCTGTTACACCATCAGCAATGGCAGAAGCGATGAACCCAACGGGTTTAAGCGAAGCGACAACGGCGGCATCTGCGGCCTGTGTTGCACCTCCCCAGAGAGCGGCGGATAATGCTGCGAAAAGAAGCGTTTTTTTATGTAACATAATGCGACCAATCATCGTAATGAATATGAGAAGTGTGATATTATAACATTTCATGACTACTGCAAGACTAAAATTAACATGACAAGTCTGGTTTCCCTGGAAAATGTCTCGGTTTCTTTTGGCCAACGCCGCGTCCTCTCTGATGTGTCGCTGGAACTTAAACCTGGAAAAATTTTGACTTTACTTGGGCCAAATGGCGCAGGTAAGTCGACACTGGTACGGGTAGTGCTCGGGCTGGTAACACCCGATGAAGGGGTTATCAAGCGTAATGGAAAACTGCGCATCGGCTATGTACCGCAGAAGCTGTATCTCGACACCACGTTGCCACTGACCGTAAACCGTTTTTTACGCTTACGCCCTGGTACACATAAAGAAGATATTTTGCCTGCACTGAAACGTGTCCAGGCCGGGCACCTGATTAACGCACCGATGCAAAAGCTCTCTGGTGGCGAAACGCAGCGTGTACTGTTAGCGCGAGCATTGTTAAATCGCCCGCAATTATTAGTGCTGGATGAACCCACTCAAGGCGTGGATGTAAATGGCCAGGTGGCGTTATATGACCTTATTGACCAGTTGCGTCGCGAACTGGATTGTGGCGTTTTAATGGTCTCTCACGATCTGCATCTGGTAATGGCAAAAACCGATGAAGTGCTGTGTCTGAATCACCACATTTGTTGTTCCGGCACACCGGAAGTTGTTTCCCTGCATCCGGAGTTTATTTCAATGTTTGGTCCTCGTGGTGCTGAACAACTGGGTATCTATCGCCATCATCATAATCATCGTCACGATTTACAGGGACGAATTGTTTTGCGTCGGGGAAATGATCGCTCATGATTGAATTATTATTTCCCGGTTGGTTAGCCGGGATCATGCTCGCCTGTGCCGCGGGTCCGCTGGGTTCGTTTGTAGTCTGGCGTCGTATGTCTTATTTCGGTGATACGCTGGCTCATGCCTCATTACTTGGTGTCGCGTTTGGTTTGTTGCTGGACGTGAATCCATTCTATGCGGTGATTGCCGTTACGCTGCTGCTGGCGGGCGGTCTGGTATGGCTGGAGAAGCGTCCACAGCTGGCGATCGACACGTTATTAGGGATTATGGCGCACAGTGCCCTGTCGCTGGGCCTGGTGGTCGTTAGTCTGATGTCTAATATTCGTGTTGATTTGATGGCTTACCTGTTCGGTGATTTGCTGGCAGTGACGCCAGAAGATCTCATCTCTATTGCGATTGGCGTGGTCATCGTGGTGGCTATTTTGTTCTGGCAATGGCGCAATTTGCTGTCGATGACGATTAGCCCGGATCTGGCGTTTGTTGATGGTGTGAAATTACAGCGCGTGAAATTGTTGTTGATGCTGGTGACGGCATTGACGATTGGTGTAGCGATGAAATTTGTCGGTGCGTTGATTATTACTTCGTTGCTGATTATTCCTGCAGCTACTGCGCGTCGCTTTGCCCGTACGCCGGAACAGATGGCTGGTGTCGCTGTTTTGGTGGGGATGGTGGCAGTAACTGGCGGTTTAACCTTTTCCGCGTTTTACGATACGCCGGCGGGTCCGTCGGTGGTGCTATGTGCGGCACTGTTATTTATTCTCAGTATGATGAAAAAGCAGGCCAGCTAATCTATCGCTGAACACATTTGTCGGATGCGGCGCGAGCGCCTTATCCGACCTACGGTTCGCTATCTCTGGTAGGCCTGGTAAGACGCGAATAGCGTCGCATCAGGCACACTGCCAATGTCGGATGCGGTGCGAGCGACCAATCCGACTTACGGCATTTCTGGCGGCGTTATGCCAAAGTGATTCCACGCCCGCGTCGTCGCCATACGCCCACGCGGTGTACGCTGCAAAAAGCCTTGCTGAATCAAATAAGGTTCCAGCACATCCTCAATGGTTTCACGTTCTTCGCCAATGGCTGCCGCAAGGTTATCCAGACCTACCGGCCCACCAAAGAACTTATCGATTACCGCCAGCAATAACTTGCGGTCCATATAATCGAAACCTTCAGCATCGACATTCAACATATCCAACGCCTGAGCAGCGATATCTGCCGAGATGGTGCCATCGTGCTTCACTTCGGCGAAATCACGCACTCGACGCAGCAGACGGTTGGCAATGCGCGGCGTACCGCGAGCTCGACGAGCAACTTCCAGCGCGCCGTCATCACTCATCTCAAGCCCCATAAAGCGTGCGCTGCGACTGACGATATATTGCAGATCCGGCACCTGATAAAACTCCAGACGCTGCACAATACCAAAACGATCGCGCAACGGTGATGTCAGCGAACCTGCGCGCGTGGTTGCACCAATCAGGGTAAACGGCGGCAAATCAATTTTAATGGAGCGTGCCGCCGGACCTTCACCAATCATGATATCCAGTTGGTAGTCTTCCATTGCCGGATACAACACCTCTTCCACCACTGGCGAAAGACGGTGGATCTCATCAATAAACAACACGTCATGCGGTTCAAGGTTAGTGAGCATCGCTGCCAGATCGCCCGCCTTTTCCAGCACCGGACCAGAAGTCGTGCGTAAATTAACGCCCATTTCATTGGCGACGATGTTGGCAAGCGTAGTTTTACCCAACCCCGGAGGACCGAAAATCAACAGATGATCGAGGGCATCGCCGCGCAGTTTCGCTGCTTTGATGAAAATCTCCATCTGTGAACGAACCTGCGGCTGACCAACATACTCTTCCAGTAATTTAGGGCGAATGGCGCGATCTGCCACATCTTCCGGCAAAGTGGTACCGGCAGAAATCAGACGGTCTGCTTCAATCATCCTTTACCTCATAACGCGGCGCGTAGGGCTTCGCGAATTAATGTTTCACTGCTGGCGTCAGGGCGAGCGATTTTGCTCACCATGCGGCTTGCCTCTTGTGGTTTATAGCCCAGCGCCACCAGCGCGGCAACTGCTTCTTGTTCAGCATCGTCGGTCGCCGGGCTGGCAGGTGATGTGAGTACCAGGTCGGCGGCTGGCGTAAAGAGATCGCCATGCAAACCTTTAAATCGGTCTTTCATTTCAACAATCAAGCGTTCGGCGGTTTTTTTGCCAATACCCGGCAGTTTCACCAGCGCCCCCACTTCTTCACGCTCAACGGCATTAACGAACTGCTGCGCTGACATTCCGGAGAGGATCGCCAGCGCCAACTTCGGGCCGACGCCGTTGGTTTTGATCAACTCTTTGAACAATGTGCGCTCTTGTTTATTGTTAAAACCGTACAGCAGTTGCGCGTCTTCACGCACCACAAAGTGGGTGAAAACGATCGCTTCCTGACCCGCTTCAGGGAGTTCATAAAAACAGGTCATCGGCATATGCACTTCATAGCCTACGCCGCCCACTTCAATTAACACCAGCGGGGGTTGTTTTTCAATGATGATGCCTCTGAGTCTGCCTATCACATGACGCTCCTGCGTAATGAATCAAAGATAATGCTGTATGATAAAAAAATGCTGGATAGATATCCAGCGAAGGATGAAGAAAACTTGCGAGGTGTCCCGATGATCTGAAAAATGGCAGAGTATAATTTATTCAACAGGTTATATTGGAAGCAAATATTTGAATATTACATATTCAGTGAAGAAATGCGTAATAAAAATATACATTGCGACTCCTGAAAAAATAAATTTTTTATGCTATTACGTATATTCGTATCGATTTCAATGGAATGACAACGTGAATATTAATTACCCTGCTGAATATGAAATTGGAGATATCGTCTTTACATGTATAGGTGCTGCCTTATTTGGTCAAATATCAGCTGCATCAAATTGCTGGAGTAATCACGTCGGGATCATTATCGGTCATAACGGTGAAGACTTCCTGGTTGCAGAAAGCCGGGTTCCCCTTTCAACCATCACCACGCTATCTCGTTTTATTAAACGTTCGTCTAATCAACGCTATGCTATAAAGCGATTAGACGCTGGGCTGACAGAACAACAAAAACAACGAATTGTTGAACAGGTTCCTTCCCGGCTACGCAAACTTTACCACACGGGTTTTAAATACGAATCTTCCCGCCAGTTCTGTTCAAAATTTGTCTTTGATATTTATAAAGAGGCGCTATGTATTCCGGTGGGTGAAATAGAGACGTTTGGACAACTGTTAAATAGCAATCCGAATGCAAAACTCACTTTCTGGAAATTCTGGTTCTTAGGTTCTATTCCGTGGGAGCGTAAAACCGTCACGCCAGCCAGTTTGTGGCATCATCCGGGTTTGGTGTTGATTCACGCGGAGGGAGTTGAAACGCCTCAGCCTGAACTGACCGAGGCGGTATAACTTAACGCAGTCGCCCTCTCGCCAGGTTCAGCCGCGATTCGCTCATCTGCATCGCATTCTGACTGACGTGACAATGGGTAATCGCGATAGCTAACGCATCGGCGGCATCCGCCTGTGGATTAGCGGGCAGTTTCAGCAAGGTGCGGACCATATGCTGCACCTGGCTTTTTTCGGCACTACCAATACCTACCACCGTTTGCTTTACCTGACGTGCCGCGTATTCAAATACCGGCAATTCCTGATTCACCGCCGCAACAATCGCCACGCCGCGCGCCTGGCCCAGTTTCAGGGCTGAGTCAGCGTTCTTCGCCATAAAGACTTGTTCAATGGCGAAATAATCAGGCTGGAACTGGGTGATGATTTCCGTCACGCCCGCATAGATGAGCTTCAGACGAGACGGTAAATCATCCACTTTGGTGCGTATGCATCCGCTACCCAGGTAGGACAGTTGCCTGCCTACCTGGCGAATTACGCCATAGCCGGTCACGCGCGAACCCGGATCAATGCCGAGAATAATAGCCATCACGCGTCTCCGTTTTGCTGTTTAGCAGGCCTCATCAGAGAGTCGCTGCGACCTCATCAGAGATTTCACCGTTATGGTAAACTTCCTGCACGTCGTCGCAATCTTCCAGCATATCGATCAGACGCATCAGTTTCGGTGCGGTTTCTGCATCCATATCAGCTTTGGTGGACGGGATCATGGAAACTTCCGCGCTGTCTGCTTTCAGACCTGCCGCTTCCAGAGCGTCGCGCACTTTACCCATTTCTTCCCATGCAGTGTAGACATCAATCGCGCCGTCATCATAGGTCACAACGTCTTCAGCACCTGCTTCCAGAGCTGCTTCCATGATGGTGTCTTCATCGCCTTTCTCGAAGGAGATCACGCCTTTTTTGCTGAACAGATAGGCTACGGAACCATCTGTACCGAGGTTACCGCCACATTTGCTGAATGCATGACGCACTTCAGCAACGGTACGGTTGCGGTTGTCAGACAGACATTCAATCATGATTGCCGTGCCGCCAGGACCGTAACCTTCGTAGATGATGGTTTCCATGTTTGCATCATCATCACCGCCCACACCACGTGCAATTGCGCGGTTCAGTGTGTCACGGGTCATGTTGTTAGACAGTGCTTTATCCACCGCCGCACGCAGACGCGGGTTAGCGTCCGGATCGCCACCGCCCAGCTTAGCCGCGGTTACCAGCTCACGAATGATTTTAGTGAAGATTTTACCGCGCTTAGCATCCTGCGCAGCTTTACGATGTCTGGTGTTGGCCCATTTACTATGACCTGCCATAAAAATATCTCCAGATAGCCCTGCCTGTTCAGGCAGCGTTAATTACAAACTGTTCAATCGCCTGCCGGTTGCTCCAGGACTTAGTGAGCGCCGCCGCAGCAGGCGCATCAAGCCACTTGTAAGCCAGATGTTCAGTGAAAACGATCTGCCGCTCGTGCGGAAGCGCAAGACAGAACCATGATTCCGTATTACGCGTCACGCCCGGCGCATAGCGATGACGTAAATGTGAAAAAATTTCAAACTCTACCGTGCGCTGACAGTCAATTAAGGTCAGTTGTTCAGCGACAACATCAATGGTGACCTCTTCCTTTACTTCGCGCATGGCAGCTTGCGGCGCGGTTTCACCCTCTTCCACGCTGCCGGTTACCGACTGCCAGAAATCGGGATCGTCACGCCGCTGCAACATCAGCACCCGTTTCGTATCTTGTGCATAGATGACCACTAAGATCGAAACGGGACGCTTATACACTTTATCCTCCACGCTGCCTCTTCGTTGACTGCCTTCGCTCATCCCATTCACATAGTTATCTATGCTCATGGGAGTTCACTCAGTTGCCGCCTTGATGCAACGCGAATGATTTCGTGTATTTGAGTCATATCAGTTATTCTCAGCCTTCTTCACAACCTGAATGCTCAGCTCAGCCAGTGCAGTCGGGTTAGCAAAGCTCGGTGCTTCAGTCATCAGACACGCTGCCGCCGTGGTTTTCGGGAAGGCGATAACGTCACGGATATTGTCGGTGCCGGTCAGCAGCATGGTCAGACGGTCAAGACCGAATGCCAGACCTGCGTGCGGCGGAGTACCGTATTTCAGAGCGTCGAGCAGGAAGCCGAATTTCTCGCGCTGTTCCTCTTCGTTGATACCCAGAATACCAAACACCGTCTGCTGCATATCACCATTATGGATACGTACTGAACCACCGCCCACTTCGTAACCATTGATGACCATATCGTAAGCGTTCGCCACCGCATTTTCCGGTGCAGCTTTCAGTTCTGCAGCAGTCATGTCTTTCGGTGAGGTGAACGGATGGTGCATTGCCGTCAGGCCGCCTTCACCGTCGTCTTCAAACATCGGGAAGTCGATAACCCACAGCGGTGCCCATTTGCTTTCGTCGGTCAGACCAAGGTCTTTACCCACTTTCAGGCGCAGTGCGCCCATCGCGTCGGCAACAATTTTCTTGTTGTCGGCACCGAAGAAAATCATATCGCCATCTTGCGCGGCAGTACGATCCAGGATGGCTTCGATGATTTCTGCATTAAGGAACTTCGCTACCGGGCTGTTGATACCTTCCAGACCTTTCGCGCGTTCGTTAACTTTGATGTAAGCCAGACCTTTCGCGCCGTAGATTTTAACGAAGTTACCGTATTCGTCGATCTGCTTACGGGTCAGCGATGCGCCGCCCGGAACGCGCAGAGCGGCAACGCGACCTTTCGGATCGTTCGCCGGACCTGCAAATACTGCAAACTCAACAGATTTCAGCAGATCAGCAACGTCGGTCAGTTCCATCGGGTTACGCAGATCCGGTTTATCAGAACCATAACGGCGTTCTGCTTCCGCAAAGGTCATTACCGGGAAATCGCCCAGATCCACGCCCTTCACTTCCAGCCACAAATGACGCACCAGCGCTTCCATCACTTCACGCACTTGCGGCGCGGTCATGAAAGAAGTTTCCACATCGATCTGAGTAAATTCAGGCTGACGATCAGCGCGCAGGTCTTCGTCACGGAAGCATTTAACGATCTGATAGTAACGGTCAAAACCGGACATCATCAGCAGCTGTTTGAACAACTGTGGGGATTGCGGCAGTGCGTAGAATTTACCTTTGTGCACACGAGAAGGCACCAGGTAGTCACGCGCGCCTTCCGGCGTGGCTTTGGTCAGCATCGGAGTTTCGATGTCGAGGAAGCCGTGGTCATCCATAAAACGGCGCACCAGGCTGGTGATTTTAGCGCGGGTTTTCAGGCGCTGCGCCATTTCCGGGCGACGCAGGTCGAGGTAGCGGTATTTCAGACGCGCTTCTTCGGTGTTGACGTGGTTAGAGTCAAGCGGCAGAACATCTGCGCGGTTGATGATAGTCAGCGAGGACGCCAGCACTTCAATTTCGCCGGTCGCCATATCGCGGTTAATATTTTTTTCGTCACGCGCACGTACGGTGCCCGTAACCTGAATGCAGAACTCATTACGCAGTTCAGAGGCCAGCTTTAACGCGTCCGCACGATCCGGATCGAAAAATACCTGCACGATACCTTCGCGGTCGCGCATATCGATGAAGATCAGGCTACCAAGATCACGACGACGGTTGACCCAACCACACAGAGTCACCTGCTGCCCCACGTGGGACAAACGGAGCTGTCCACAATATTCTGTACGCATGAGATATCCCTTAACTTAGCTGCCGGCGGATGCCCCCTGCTGCGCAGGTGACCAAGTCGCAGCGTTAGCTGTATGTCACAACTGAATGAAAAAAGGCGGCTATTATACTGGAAATTCTGCCGCACCGTAAGAGCCTGGCCCGCGCTGGAACGCCTCGTTACCACTTTATATCGGGCCTGAAATCAGACTCTACGCCAGTTTGCTATAAAGGTGTTGCCCGAACTCATAAAAATTAACAAAATTTGTCGTTCCGCCATCGGCTAATCGCATTAAGGTGTGAGGCACGATTTTGTTTTTTCAGGAGTCAGCATGCTTGAACTTAATGCTAAAACCACTGCGTTGGTGGTGATCGATTTACAAGAAGGCATCTTACCTTTTGCCGGTGCTCCACATACTGCCGATGAGGTAGTTAATCGCGCCGGGAAGCTGGCGGCGAAATTTCGCGCCAGCGGTCAGCCCGTGTTTCTGGTGCGCGTTGGCTGGTCTGCCGATCACGCCGAAGCATTAAAACAGCCGGTTGATGCCCCCTCCCCCGCTAAAGTGTTGCCCGAAAACTGGTGGCAACATCCAGCTGCATTAGGTGCAACTGACAGTGATATCGAAATCATCAAACGTCAGTGGGGTGCGTTTTACGGTACGGATCTGGAGTTGCAACTGCGCCGCCGAGGTATCGATACAATAGTGTTATGTGGGATCTCGACCAATATCGGTGTTGAATCCACCGCCCGCAATGCCTGGGAACTTGGCTTTAATCTGGTGATTGCCGAAGACGCCTGTAGTGCCGCCAGCGCCGAGCAGCACAATAACAGCATCAACCATATCTACCCACGCATCGCCCGTGTGCGTAGCGTGGAAGAGATCCTTCACGCGTTATGATTTACATCGGTCTACCGCAATGGTCGCATCCTAAATGGGTGCGGTTGGGAATCACCAGCCTTGAAGAGTATGCCCGCCACTTTAACTGCGTGGAGGGCAACACCACGCTTTACGCCCTGCCGAAACCCGAGGTTGTCCTGCGCTGGCGTGAACAGACCACAGATGACTTCCGCTTCTGTTTTAAGTTTCCGGCGACCATTTCGCATCAGGCAGCATTACGACATTGCGATGATTTAGTGACTGAATTTTTGACCCGCATGTCACCGTTGGCTCCGCGCATTGGGCAATACTGGCTGCAACTGCCTGCCACATTCGGCCCACGGGAGCTGCCTGCGCTTTGGCATTTTCTCGATTCTCTCCCTGGCGAATTTAATTATGGTGTGGAAGTCCGCCATCCACAGTTTTTCGCCAAAGGGGAAGAGGAACAAACGCTTAATCGCGGTTTACATCAGCGCGGCGTTAATCGGGTGATTTTTATTAGACACGTTTAAATACACTACCTAAAGCGATACAATCTAGGTATCAGTTTTGAGGTGGTAAACAATGAAACGTGTCATTTCATACATTCGTTTCTCATCAGAGAAGCAAGCTAAAGGCGACTCACTCCGCAGACAATCTAAGATGGTCACTGATTGGCTTAAGGCTCATCCTGAGTACTACCTTGACCAAGATTTATCCTTCCGTGATTTGGGGGTGAGTGGGTTCACTGGTAAGCACTTGAAAGGTGGCTTAGGTGACTTCTTAACCGCTATCGAGAAAGGGCTTGTTAAAGCTGGTGATACATTATTAATCGAGAGTTTAGACCGTTTGTCACGTCAGGCCGTAGACCGAGCAAGTGAGCTATTACGAAACATTCTTCGCTCTGGTGTAGATGTAGTCACCCTGTCCGATGGTGAACATTACACAAAGGAAAGCTTAAGAGACCCGTTATCCCTGATTAAAAGCATTTTGATAATGCAAAGGGCGCATGAGGAATCATTACGTAAGGCTGAGCGTATACAGGCTGCATGGGATGCCAAGAAAGAGGCTGCTAAAGCTGGTATCAAGATTTCTAGGCGTTGTCCTGCATGGCTTAAGCTTAATGATGACCGTAAAAGCTTCTCTGTGATACCTGAGAAAGTGGAGACTGTGAAGAGGTGCTTTCAGCTACGGTTAGAGGGTAAGTCTATCTGGGAGATTGTCAGAACTCTTAATGATGAAGGTCACCGGTCGATGAACCAATACAAGCCGGGTAAGTTTGGTCAAACATCTGTTCAAGACCTTTTGAAGAATCGCTCTGTAATTGGATACTTTACCCCGAAAGGCTGTGAAGAGATTGCAGGTTATTACCCGTCTGTAATTGATGAGACAACATTCTACAAAGTCCAGCAACTATCACATTCTCGTCACGGTCGAAAACCTGTTTCAGATAAACCATTGAGTGTGAATCTCTTTAAAGGGGTTATCCGTTGTTCTGAATGTGGTCATGCTTTGATTATCACAGGCTTTAGCGATACAAGAAACGGGATTTATCGTTGTCCTCTTCGTAATGAAAACCGTTGTAGTGCTAAAGGGCTGTCACGTAAGCAAACCGATGGTACATTGCTTACCCTGCTATCTCGTCTTGACCGATTTGATAGCGATACGACGAATACCATAGATATGTTGAGGCTACACCGTGAACACATCTCAAGCAATATTGAAAAGCTGGTACAGCTATCACTTGAAATTGAAGATTTGTCAGCTATTACCATCAAACTAAAGCAGTTAAAAGGTGAGCTATCACAGGTTGATGCGGATATCGAGAAGGAGACACAACGCCTTAAATCTATTGATGTGGGGTGTTTGTCTGATTGTGACTTGACTACAAAGGCGGGAAGGATTGAAGCACAACTGATAATCAAAAGTGCTGTTAAAGAGGTCGTTTTAAATACTGCTAAACGTCGCTGTAAAGTGACTTTTCACAACGGTAGGGCAATTGACCTATCAATATCAGAAAACCCCTCAGAGGACGTTACAGAGGCTATACAGTCGCTTTCTGAAGTCACTGAGAGGGGTTTAATAGATGTTGATGAGGTTATCATATAGTTGAGATTCTATCGTCAGTATCGCTTGTTAGGATTAACAGAATACTTCTTCAAAGTACTACCTGTACCAGCATTATTAAGCGCCTTTGAAGCTTGCTCATTAGCGGCATCTGAGAAGGTGCTTTTTCCATTCTTAATTTTGACACTTCTACCACAATTGATACGGGCTTGAAGTTGCTCATTAGTAAGTTCACTCGTAGAGCGATTATATAGCTCCTGACACATCAACATACCGTTACCTAAGCTTGTTGTAGTGTTACCAGTATTCTTCTTAGAAGTAGCACCACCGTCATTTGTAGTAGCGGTTTTGCCAGTGGCTGCTGAAATATCAGTTTGTCCTACGATTGAACGAAACTCTACACCTTGGAAGGTCATCTGAATACGAAGACCGTTAGCAATGGTATGCTCTTTACTCGCTTTAAACTGAGTAATGATACTATCAGTGATAGCTATTCCATCTCTACAAACAATAGTGATGATTTGCTTCTGGTCTCGCCATTGTTCAACCGTAGAAATAAAGGTTTCTACAAGTTGCCCCTGTCTGGTTAATAGAACTGAACCCGTCGAATCAACCACTACAACACCGCTAATAGAGATGGTCTTAGGTGCTCTCTGAACATTATCAGTGATAGTTTGCCCCGATTGCATAGCCTGAGTTGTCACCATCATCGGTGAGTCATAGTCCATCTGTTCAGTAGCTGTTAAGGCAAGAAAAGATTCTACATTATCTCTAAGGTGAAAATAGATACCATCTTTACCTGAGTATCTAATTTGCTTTGTGTCAAACATTGTTGTTATTCCTATTCTGTTAAGCGTGAGCTACGTGAAATCTAATTTTTGATGTTGGTATCTGTTCAGAAGAAATCACGTAGCATTCGACTATTCATAGTTGAATCGTCATACTAGATAAAGATTAATAAACTGCCATGTGTGGCAATAAATATTAGTAGTTCTAACATTGTTTATTCCTCTGGGTAAGCTGAGCTAATCAAGGTATCTTCCTGCATACGATTAATATGCGATGTGGTTCTTTCATCAATAACCTTTCCATCAAGTACCGTCTGAGTTGTGATATTGATTGTCTGAGGCTGAATATTTACTGACGGCTTGATAACCTTTAAATCTTGTGTGAATGTTTCCACTCGACCTTTCAGACTATTTAATGCTTCAGGTGAAAGCTGTGGAACATCTTTTGATTTGCCCTGAACCATAGCCCATAAAACAGCGGCTAAAGAGTTCATGTCACCAGACAATGCTTGGTCTGTAGGTTCCACCTTTGACCTTACAACTTTGTCAATTGGATTATCTGACTTACTCATCTGACGTTCATAGAACGGTTTAACAATGGAGTTAATCACATCAGTTGCCATACCGACAATCATTACTTTGGTAATTGCATCAGCTACAGATAATTTTCCTTTACCACCTTCAACACTACCGGAACGTGAATTAATTCTTCCCGCTGCTGTATTTGCTACATTTCCAAGCGTGGAAATAGCCCTAATTAAGTTCCAGATACCACCTACAGCACCAATACCAGACCTTACAGCGACAATACCAGCAAGTCCCTTTAATGCACTTAACAGGCCATTTGCGATACCATCAGCTACAGCTTTTTGAGTGTCATTTAATTCTCTGTAAGCAAGGGTCACTCTGTCAAAGAATCCCTGCACTCGGTAGCTAATCGTGGTTAAATCATCAATACCGTTTGACATACTTTTCATCAAGTCGCCAAAATGTTCACCAAGATTTTTAGATTGCCCACCCAGTGAATTAAGTAAATTAGTCAGTGACCTTGTAAAGTCTGTTAAACCTTCCTGTGAACCGTCGAACATTAAGGCCAGATTATTATTCCATGAATTACTTAAGCGGCCTAACTGCGTCTGAGTAGAGTTAATAATCTTTTCCCATCCACCAGCTTTATCAATCATCCTTCCCATTTCAGCGGATACTTTAGGAAGAACATCTTTAGAAAGAACTTTACCGTCTTTCATGGCCTTGTCTAATTCTTCCGTAGTCATCCCAAGACTTCTGGCAAATAACTGGAAAGCACCTGCCATTCTGTCACCTAGCTGTCCACGAAGTTCTTCAGCTTGAATCTTTCCTTTAGAAGCCATCTGCTCGAAAGCTTTTAGAATCCCGTTAATCTCATCAGTGCTTAAACCCATTAATCTGGATGTACCAATCACATTAGAAAATAAGGATTCTTTCTGGCCTGCATCCATATCACCAGCACCAGCGGAAAACTTTGCAAAACTACTTAATGTTTCAATCTGGTCTACACCAGTATTATTAGCAAGATTCTTAACAAATTCTGTAGCTCGTTTAGCACCTTCATCACCTAAAACGAATTGTGCCGCTCGTTGTGATGCTTCTTTTTTCAGACCAACTTCCATAACCTTCTTGTAAGCTTCTAAGGCTGTCTGAAAACTATAAATGGCTGTACCTGCTTTGATTGCACTTGTAGCTAATACATCCAGACTATTTGAAGCATTTTCACTGTGATTATTTTTGCTGGTGGTCTTATTAAACTTAGAAAGTGTTTCACGTAGATTTTGATTTAATTTTGCTAACTCACGATTAAAAGCTTCGTTTCCAAGTGTCTTGGATTTACTGCTTAAGCTGTAATACTGGCTTCTAAAATACTTCTCAAGCATAGGATTAAAGTCACGAAGCTTAGACATATTCACGCTATGCGCTGCTGTGATTGCTCTGTTTCCGCTAATTCGTGGCTGTCTTGGTTGTTTTGGAGGATTAACAGTGTCATTAAATCTGGTGGTAAACTGAAATGCTTTTGTGTTTCTTGCCCTCTGTTCAATCTTGTCAAAGGTCTTATTAAACTTCCTTTCAAGTTGCCCTAAAGAACTTGTCAGATTGCTGTCAAGTTGCTTGGTATCGACCTTAAACGCTCTATTCAAATTACGTTCAATTCTTTGTGCTGACTGCAAAGCTGCCTTTTCAACTCTTTGCAAGCCTTTAACAACGTTTTCACTGAAGCCTAATTCAACGATAAAACTATCAACTGTAAATTTGCTCATTGTTCATATTTCACCTCTTTAAGCGTGTTGTACGTAAATTCTATTTTTCAGTGTGGGTATTAGCTTTACAGATTTCACGTAGCACACATACAAAAAAGGGAGAAACTACCGATGTCACTCGATAATCTCTCCCGTAGATTTTTACCCAACCAATCTTTTTACCTAACCAGATAAAAATTGCCATCTTCACCAACAATCTGACAATCACTTGGTAATTTATCAAGACACCATTTAGCGATTCTTCTGATTCTGTTATTTTGCTTAGAGGTGGATGATTTGATTCGTTTTGGTTTGTTGGGTTGTTCTTTCAGTCGTTCACTAATTGCCTTGATGAGTTCATAGCGTTCTGTTAAATCAATCATTCACCACCTCCTTTTTAATTCGATTTTAATCTAAGTAGTGTATACACTCGACACCGCGTTCATTCTTTTGAATTTCATAACGTAGTGAAAGACCAGTTTGATAATACACAGTATCAAGCTTATTTATCTTATCCTTGAGTTCGATAAGAAGTCGCGTTAAATCATCCCGACCATCACACTTTAGTTCGGCAAGAGGCTTTTCTTCCATACGACCAATAAGATATTCAGTGACCTCCTGAATATCACCAAGAGTCATTTTAATTTCATTGAACCTATCTTCAAAAGGCTCCATCACCCATTTCATTCTTTTATCGCGTTCTGTTAAATCACTCATTATTCACCTCAAACAGCCTTGCTAAATTCTCGTGGAACACTCAGAAAATCATTGAAGCTGATAATCTGTGCCAACTCTTGACGGTACTCCTTAGCCAGCGCTTGATGGTCACTAATCAGCTTAGCCAGTCTTGATTTCAGCAAATTAATCTCATTTTCTCTTGCTTTCATCAGTTTCTCTTTGGCAATTTCTTCAAGCTCAGCTTGTGATTTATCAGCAACAATTAGAGACAGTCGATGTGGCGCTCTGATGGCCCTTTCCGTACGAATAACCCTTTGACCTTCTGGTAAATCTGCAATCACTTTACCAATCTCTACAGGGTCATACCCCCAACCGTCACGGTCTAGTCGAGAGAAATAAGCATAAGAATTGGTTTGAAGCTCCATCAAAATAGCCATTTCGTCGATTTCGTCTTCAAGCTTGGACTGAATTTTCTCGTAAACACTTCTCATTGCTTCTTGAGAGTCTTTAATAGCTTGGAAATATCGGCGTTGCAGCTTCAGTTTCAAATCAAGCTCACATTCCTCATTCATCGAAAAATCAATTTCAACTCTTGGAATCTCGAGTGGTTCTGGTGGAATATATGGACCTTTATTTACTTCGTGTGATTCCCGCCAAGCTCTATCAAAAGATTCACGCAAACTTAATTCGTGAATATCAAGTGCACTTGGTTTGTTTTCAATAATCATTTCATTTTCATCACGGATAGCCATTAATACCTTTCCTCTTCTAAGATAATTTATGTTTCAGTTTTTAAAAAGCACACCTGACAGCCATACAAAACTTAGAAGAGACTTAAAAGCGTTTGCCAAGTATGCTTTTTAAAAGCTGAAAAAGCCCTAGATAACTAAAACGCTATAAAGGGCTGGTGAAGAAATTTCTTTAAAAACTCTTAAAAAACGCCCTAACTCATGATTAGGGCAATCTGTAAAGGATTCAAACGAATGAACAAGAGTACTTTTTGAGATAGCCTATCTAGTGTGGGCTAAATAGGCCATGACGAAAAGCATTGCACCTTTCAGAATGTTCGGTATAGAACATACCTCACCAACTCAGAATATCCATCCATCCATCCATCCATCGGATTATTGAAATAAATAAGAGAGAAATTCTCTCTATAATTAAAATTATGTCATGCTTAAGGTTATTTGTCAACAGCTTTTTAACAGATTGGTAACATTTATACTTTAATAGATGCACCTGCAATCATACCAATCAATACAAAACAGATAATCACCAATTCCATTAATGCACCACCTTCGAATCCGTCACCAAAATATTGTCAGCGTACAAAATTGCTATAGCTGCCTTGAGATATCTTTCAGGGCTAATGCTGAATTTGTTCGTTTGCTCGATAACCAATCTTTTCATGTCGCTGTCTGCAATTGGTAGCATCATTCGAGGCTCGTTAAACTCCACCGACTAAATAAAATCTTCAATTGTTTCTGAGTTATCAGCCATTAGCCTTAACAGCCTGTCAAAGTCAATGCTAACACCTACATCAGTGAAAGCCTGAATCATCATGGCGGTGTCGGTATCAATAAAAATCTGTAGTGGGAAGTTTAATTCTCTCATTTCTTAAAATCTCCTTTTTACCAGACCTCCTCAATCGCTCTGTAACGAGCTAAACAGTCTTTTTCAGGGGTAGCCTGTACAGTGGTATTACCCACCCTAAAATAAGGTAGTTTTTTGCGTTAGAATGCGATTGAGAGCGTCTGAGAAGCTGTTTTTCTAATTTCTCTTAAAGTCTCGGACTTGCATAAGATTTTTTGGTCTGGTATCGGCTCTGTTACCATTTCGATGGATAATTTGCTTGTTGGATTGATAGCCATGATAAAGGAACCAGACAACATATTTCACGTAGAAAGTATATCGGCCTATATTAAATGTTTTGTTGCCGTAGTCGTCGGTATTTATCGTGACTGACTCTCCATCAGACCAGCACAGGGAATCACTGGATTCATCATAGATAAGGTGTTCTGTAAAATATCGTCTAACATCTTCATGCCAAGGTTTCATAAAACCTCCTCACCCCAATAACCTAATTCAATCTTGTGACGCTCAAACCATTCCGGTTTAACTGCTGTTTTCAGTACTTCATTTGGGCCAATGGCTTTAATGAAAATATCTTTTGAGTTATGGATGTCACCGAATCCGTTTCCCTTAATCAGGAGGTCGGAGATGTGGCGAATCATTTTATCCGTGTGGTATTCAAAGGTAACGCATAGCATTAAACCTCCATCGCTAACTTGTGAATCTTAAGACTCAATAGACGGGCAATATCAATCTTAAAGCCGTTAAGTGCCTTCAAAGTATCTAAAGCGTCCTGAGTAATTCGGATGTGCTTACGACCTTTAGAGACTGGATATTTAAGTAAATCCGACTCAGTGACCTCTTTAGCAATTGCAAGCTGCATTACAGTTTGATGAGGCAAGTTAGCAGCTCGTTTAATTCTGGTAAGCTCGTTAAAAGCTTCCTCTGAAATACGGGTTAATGTGTGTTTATTCATTTAAAATTCCTCTGTAACTAAATACGGGTCAAACTCGAAATCTGGTTGCTCGTTTTCCATTGGCTCAATACTCCCAACGGCAATATGATGTTCAACAATACCAATTAGCTTTGCACACATTACAGCAAGCAAAGCGCAATATTTATCGCTTGGTAATTCATGGCTAAGTCTGGTTGCTTGTCTTTGAAGATAATTTGTCACGCTGGCTGCGTTAATTTCGTCAAGATTCTTTAGAAGATAAAATAGTTTTTTGTTGTATTTCGGGTGGCCTTCACTTCTACAGAATCCAATGAAAATATCATCAAGCTTACTTGGTAGTTGCTCGTAAGAATCAAAGTTAGCCAGATAATTTTTAATAGTGTTCTGGGTGCTCTTTCTGGTTGGCATAAATCTGTCTCGTGGCGTAATGCTACGAATTACTTCGTCAATGCCTTTGCGTTCTTTCTTGGTAAACTTGGGTAATTCGTGGCTGGTGGGGGAGTTTGTGTAAGCGTAGGAGTTGTGCTTGTTACGTTGTCTCGATGCCTGAAGCATCGCTCTAAATTCTGCGTCTCTCATTCATGTTCCGACCCTCATAAGATGTTATTATTCTGTTAACTTATATATACAATACTAGCATTTTCAAAGACTAATGTCAAGTATTTTTTAACATTTTATTAACATCTGTGGTATAATGGTTCTATGGGGAGAGTAAAATATAAAGGCGTGGCTATGAGGTTTATTCGATAGGGGTTGGTACAAGCCCAACTAACCGAATCAACTATGTATGTCACATGGTATTGCATTGCACACAGGAAATTTAATGGTAAATCTCCCTCCTGAACTGGGGTCACCTGATGTATGGGCTGGTGGAGGTATCGGGCTGATTGCAGGTCTGTTACTCCGCTACGTCCTCGTCAGAGTGCTTGTTGTCTTTAAACTGTTCGGTCGTACATGGACGCTTGACCTTAAGGATAATGACCACACGGACCCCCGTTAAACCCCCTTCAAAACCCCCTGTACGAGATGGTATAGGGGTATCTTTAGCATTTTGTGCTATCTATTAGAAAATAGCTTGACAGAGCCGGAAAGCTGTATCTATCAAGTATTCACCCCTCTGACAGTGACTTCTAAAAGTTCTTATTTTTCAAAGGGTTGTAATCACCCAATATAAAGGACTGACAAGACTCTTCACAGTTAACTCTGTAACCTTAACAGTAACTTCTAAAAATACTTATTTTTCAATAAGTTGTAATTAGCCATATATAGAGACTTGTCAGTTCTCTTCACAGTTAACTCTGCAACCTTAACAGTAATTTCTAAAAATGCTTATTTTTCAATTAGTTGTAATTAGCCATATATAATAGCTGTTCAGCTTCTTCACAGGGAAACTTCAGAGGTCTTCTTAACCGTCCACTAATCGAGAGAAGAGCGACACCCAAGAAAGGGAAGCTCCCTTCTTAACCGACCTTCTTAACCGACCTTCTTAACCAGCCCTTTACGTTATTCGTTCACAGTGTTGATAAGTGGTTTTGCCCTCTGTTTCTGTTATCATCGGGCTTACTTATCAGGGCTTTGAAATGTCCCTGTAACTTCCCTCTTAACGGGAGAGAAAGAACATAGTGACCCCAAGCGAAGCGCCCCTCTAAAAAGATTTTTTAGCCACTTTGTTTAAAAGCACATCAAACGATACATTTTATTAATTTAGGTCAAAGACAAAAGCATTGACAAAATGGTAAGATTGTTCACATAGCCCTTACTTAACAGACTTTTAAGAGACTTTGAAACGACCTACTTAACAAGGTCACTACCTCGGGTCTTATCGTTCCCTCTCTTCTTGGTAGTTCTGTTAAGTAATCTTTTCAGTTTTATTCTTAAGATAATTGTTAAGATGATACTCTCCCTTCGGGTTATATCGTATCTCTTCCCCCGTTAAACACTCCTTCCTAGCAACTTCATAGTTATCTGTCAAGTACCTTTGAAGATTCTGTCAAGACCTCTGAAGCTGACCTGATATAGATGCTGTGAAGGCATGTTCTCTAGGTCTGTGTAGCTCACTAAGCGAGAGAGGGATATGTGACCATAGGGGAACCCCTCCTGTTAAAAAGACCACTTAGAAGTCTGAGACTTTAGTAAAATCTGTGAATATAGCTTCTCAGACGCTCTGTAACGCATTCTAAGCGATTTTACCCCTTTATTTTAAGGTGGGTGGTAATCCCTACAGACTACCCCTAAAAATGGGGTTAAAACTCGCTACAGAGCTTTCTGTGAGATTAGCTTCATGAAGTAATTCATTACTGAATCACCTAATCGAATCAACTATGAGGCTTGGTAGAGTTGTATAAATTTTATACAGCACTTATTCAGCTTCTAGTTTTTTTTATAAAAATGACTACCCCCTTCTATATATCCCCTCCCTGAGAATCTTCGAAAATATCTGTCTAGTTGATTCGGTAGAATCTACCTCATGATTGATGGCTGTTAAGTACCCCAGATTCACGATATAGCACCCCCTTTGCAAAAGGAAATAAAATATCTATAACCAATTATTGACTTTCTTTATAGCATCTGTTAACTCCACACCAAGAAACCTTCATCACACTTCAAAGCATCTATCAAGAAGATTTCACCTATCAATAGATGTAACATTTTATAGTTCTGTGAAGTCCTATCCAGTTTTCTCTGTAACAGACACAAACTTCTGTGACCTTATGTATCAATGACTTACAAGACATGCTCTCAAGGTGCTGTATAGCCTCTTATCTTCAAATACACAAAACCCTTATAAATCAGTACTGATACGTATACAGTGCGTTTTTAACATAATAGCTGTTTTACGCACTAATCGTGTTCTACATGAAATCTGTATAGATATTAAGGTGTCTGTAAGTGATTTTTTAAGAATGGACTACGAAGATTTGACAAGGTAACTATGAGGTTGATTCCTAGAACAACCGAATCAACTATAACCATCACTTTTCAATATTCACGCAGGATATCGTTAAGTTTCTTGATAGTTACACCATGTGACCAACTGCATAGATAGCGTTATGTAACCCTGTATATAGCACTTTTCTAGGAGTCGAGAGAGGGACGACTAACACGATACAGTTTACCCTGAAAAGAGACTTCACAGATTCTCTATATATTTCAATAAGTTAGGGTAAAAAGAGACTATAACAATACTGCATAGAATCTGTGTAAAACTGCTTAGATAGTGCATAAATACACCGTTAAATTGCATAGGTACTAACCTGTTTATGTCCTGTTATTAACAGGTATGTTCTATAGTTGGTCTTGTTATGAGGATGCTTCATCCGAATCATCTACCAACCCCTAATCATCCTCATAGTGTATTTAGACCTTGATGATTTTAGACAGCCGCCCGGTTCATGCAGCACGTCCACACAGTGAAGCTATTCGCGACGCTCAACGAAAAAAACCTAAAGTTCCGGTACATGCTGTACTGACGGCGACAAATCCGCTGATCCGTTTTATCGGTAGTGATGATATGACGCAAAACCGGGAATTATTTCAGGTCTGGTTACAAAAATTAGCGCAGTGGCATCAGACCACTACGCCTTATCTTTTTTTACATACGCCAGACATTGCCCAGGCCCCGGAACTGGTACATACCCTGTGGGAAGACTTACGTAAAACGCTTCCAGAGATCGGAGCAGTTCCGGCTATTCCACAGCAATCTTCTCTTTTCTGAATTTGCCACCTATCATAGACAGGTGCCATCGGCCATTTTAAAGGGAGTTTGTATGGTAAGCGCGCTGTATGCCGTTTTAAGTGCGTTGTTATTAATGAAGTTCTCTTTTGATGTCGTTCGCCTGCGAATGCAGTACCGCGTTGCCTATGGTGACGGTGGTTTTAGCGAACTGCAAAGCGCTATTCGCATTCATGGTAACGCGGTGGAATATATTCCCATCGCGATTGTGCTGATGCTGTTTATGGAAATGAATGGCGCAGAAACCTGGATGGTGCATATTTGCGGCATCGTTTTGCTTGCTGGTCGTCTGATGCATTATTACGGTTTTCATCACCGTCTGTTCCGCTGGCGACGTTCCGGCATGAGCGCCACCTGGTGTGCGCTGTTGCTGATGGTGCTGGCGAATCTTTGGTATATGCCCTGGGAGTTGGTTTTCTCCCTGCGTTAGCGCACAATACGCCACTTTCTTTTTCCCGGATTTTTACGTTATGTCTCACCGCGACACGCTATTTTCTGCCCCTATCGCCAGACTGGGCGACTGGACCTTTGATGAACGGGTAGCTGAAGTCTTCCCGGATATGATCCAGCGTTCCGTTCCCGGCTATTCCAATATTATTTCCATGATTGGTATGTTAGCCGAGCGCTTCGTTCAACCTGGTACGCAGGTTTACGATCTGGGTTGTTCTCTGGGCGCGGCGACGCTCTCGGTGCGTCGCAACATTCATCATGATAATTGCAAAATTATTGCCATCGACAACTCCCCGGCGATGATTGAACGCTGCCGTCGTCATATTGACGCCTATAAAGCCCCTACGCCAGTAGACGTCATTGAAGGTGATATTCGCGATATCGCCATTGAAAACGCATCGATGGTGGTGCTGAATTTTACCCTGCAATTCCTGGAACCTTCCGAGCGCCAGGCATTACTGGATAAAATTTATCAAGGACTGAACCCGGGCGGCGCGCTGGTGCTTTCGGAAAAATTCAGTTTCGAAGATGCCAAAGTTGGTGAACTGTTGTTCAACATGCACCACGACTTTAAACGTGCCAACGGTTACAGCGAACTGGAGATCAGCCAGAAGCGCAGCATGCTGGAAAACGTGATGCTGACCGATTCCGTGGAAACCCATAAAGCACGCCTGCATAAAGCCGGTTTTGAGCATAGCGAGCTGTGGTTCCAGTGCTTTAACTTTGGTTCACTGGTGGCATTAAAAGCAGAGGACGCTGCATGATCGACTTTGGTAACTTTTATTCTCTGATTGCCAAAAATCATCTTTCACACTGGCTCGAAACGCTGCCCGCGCAGATTGCTAACTGGCAGCGCGAGCAGCAGCACGGGCTGTTTAAGCAGTGGTCCAACGCGGTGGAATTTCTGCCTGAAATTAAACCGTATCGTCTGGATTTATTGCATAGCGTAACCGCCGAAAGCGAAGAGCCACTGAGCACCGGGCAAATTAAACGCATTGAAACGCTTATGCGGAACCTGATGCCATGGCGCAAAGGGCCGTTCTCACTGTATGGCGTCAACATCGATACCGAATGGCGTTCCGACTGGAAATGGGATCGTGTTCTGCCCCATCTTTCTGATTTAACCGGACGCACCATTCTGGATGTCGGCTGCGGCAGCGGTTATCACATGTGGCGCATGATTGGCGCAGGCGCGCACCTCGCGGTGGGGATCGACCCTACGCAACTGTTTCTGTGCCAGTTTGAAGCGGTGCGTAAACTACTGGGTAACGATCAGCGCGCACATTTGATACCGTTAGGTATTGAACAGCTTCCGGCACTGAAAGCCTTTGATACCGTCTTTTCGATGGGCGTGCTTTACCATCGCCGTTCGCCGCTGGAGCATCTCTGGCAGTTGAAAGATCAACTGGTGAATGAGGGTGAACTGGTGCTGGAAACGCTGGTTATTGATGGTGATGAGAACACGGTGCTGGTACCAGGCGATCGTTACGCGCAAATGCGTAATGTCTATTTCATCCCTTCCGCGCTGGCGCTGAAAAACTGGCTGAAGAAGTGTGGTTTTGTAGATATCCGCATTGTGGATGTGTGCGTTACCACTACTGAAGAGCAGCGACGCACTGAATGGATGGTTACCGAATCTCTGTCCGATTTCCTCGACCCACATGATCCGAGTAAGACAGTTGAAGGTTATCCTGCGCCTAAACGCGCGGTGCTGATTGCGCGCAAGCCGTAAAGGTCTGGTATTACTGCCGGATGCGGCGTGAATGCCTTATCCGGCCTACAAACCCTTGCTAATTCAATCTATTGCAGGGACTATGTAGGCCTGATAAGCATAGCGCATCAGGCAGTTTTACGTTTGCATAACCTCAGCGCCCGTTTCCGGGCGCTATTCACTTCTTACGCCTGAACAGCAGGCTTATCAAATGCCGTTAACTTCGGTGCGTTACCCGTATATTTTTCGATATACACCAGCGCAGAGTTACCGGCACAGGCATTTGCCAGCTGCGAGCTGGGGATATCCGCCGTTAACACGTTCGCACTGCCGTTTTTACATAAGCCATTTTCCAGATCTGGCCATGCACCTTCATGCACGCATACCACGCCTTTTTTGATCCCGTCAGTCACCACCGCACCTGTTAGTATCTGACCACGTTTGTTCCAGACACGCACCAGATCGCCATTCGCAATACCAAATCGAGTAGCATCTTCGGTGTGAATAGTGATCGGTTCACGATCGGCAACCGCATATTTTTTACGCAGTCCCGCATAGTTAAGCTGACTGTGTAAACGGTGTGCCGGATGTGCGGTCAGAAGCTGCAACTGCTTCTCGTCGGCGGTACCCTTCCACTCATCAGGCGCAAGCCAGGTTGGGTGTGCCGGGCAATCCTTATAGCCAAATTTTTCCAGCGTTTTGGAGTAAATCTCAATTTTGCCGCTTGGCGTACCCAGCGCATTTTTCACCGGATCGGCGCGGAAATCACCATAACGAACGTACTGTTCGTTCTTCTCGCTGCTGCGCATTTCGATCAGTTTATTTTGCTGCCAGAAGGCATTAAACATCGGCATAGTCACGCGTTGCGCACGAGCACCTTTCTGAGCGGCATCATAGAAAAATTTCAGCCACGCCATTTCATCTTTACCTTCGGTATAGATCTCTTTTCCGCCAGGTTTCAGTAATTCAGCAAGATCGGCAAATACGTCAAAATCGTTACGCGCTTCAAATTGCGGAGCAACAGCCTGCTTCATCGGCACAATATGCTGGTTGCTGTAATCACCGGTCATCGTCAAGTCATTGCGCTCAAACGATGTGGTGATCGGTAATACGATATCTGCATGTTTAGCAGCTGCGGTCCAGTAGCATTCAGAAACGACGATCATCTCCGGTTTCTGCCATGCTTTGATCAGACGATTAGTATCCTGGTGATGGGTAAAGTTACCGCCACCCGCCCACCAGATCATTTTGATATTCGGATACGTTTGTTCTTTACCGTTATGCTGATATTTGCCACCAGGATTTTCCAGCGCATCGACGATACGGGCAACAGGAATCGCCGTCATTCCGCCATCATCAGCGGCCTCGCTGGCCTGTCCGGCAATCGCCGCAGACATTTCCGGCAGCACGCCGCCAACACGCGTCGGATTGCCACCGTTGGAGTAATGATAAGAGAAACCAAAACCGCCGCCCGGTGTACCAATCTGCCCTAACATCGCCGCCAGCGTCACCAGCATCCAGTGTTTCTGTTCACCATATTGCTGGCGCTGAATTCCCCAGCCAGCCATCAGCATTGTGCGATTCGCCGCCATCAGTTCAGCGAGTTTGACTATCTGCGCTTCCGGTACGCCAGTAATTTCCGCCGCCCAGGCCGCGCTCTTCGGAGTATTATCGCTCTTACCTGTCAGATACTCTTCAAACTGCGGATACCCGGTGGTGTATTTTTCAAGGAACACTTTATCGTGTTTACCTTGTGTCATCAGGGTATGCGCAATCCCTAACATCAGTGCCACGTCGGTGCCCATATTCGGCGCGATCCAGGTGGCATTATCACCAAAGAACTCGATGGTTTCGGAGCGGATAGGATCAATGGCAATCACTGGTTTGCCAGATTTTTTCAGCTGATGGAAGTATTCCAGCCCTTGCTCATCGGTACTGCTCCAGGCAATTTTTAAGGTATTCAGCGGGTTCATTCCCCACAGCACCACAACCTGGCTGTTTTCCAGAATCAGCGGCCAGGAGGTCTGCTGTTCATACACCTCTACAGAACCGACCACATGCGGCATGATCACCTGTGCCGCCCCGGTTGAATAATCGCCGCTATGCCCGGAATAACCGCCCGCCAGGTTCATATAACGTTGCAGTAAGGTTTGCGCTTTATGCAACACGCCAGAAGAGCGCCAGCCGTATGATCCGGCAAAAATAGCCGATGGTCCGTTAGCTTTGCGAATGCGATCGTGTTGCTCATGAATCAGTTTTAATGCTTGTTCCCAGCTCACCTGTACATAGGTATCTTCGCCACGACCTTTCGTCGGTTGCAGTGGATTATCGAGATAGCTTTTTCTCACCATCGGATGCTGAATACGCGTCGTGGTGTGTACCTGATCCGCCGCCGTAGACTGTAAGGAATTCGGTATGGTTTTCGCCAGCGCGCCTGTTGAAGAAACAATCTTGCCGTCCTTCACTTCTACGTTCATCGCTCCCCAACGTCCCGCGGTGAGGATTTTACCGCCCTTCTCTTCTGCCCATGCGGGGAGCGGTGCTGCCGATGTCACCACCAGCGCTCCAGCGGCAATACCGCTGTGTTTAATAAATTCACGTCTTGTTAATGTCATAACTTCCTCCCTGATCAACGAGGATCACTGTTTCTCGGTAATATCTTTGGCGTTGTACTGGAAATACCGCGTTAAAATGTCCAGTTCGTTTTCGCTCATGCTGGTTCGCGCACCCATTCCTTTGGCAATGGACGGCCATGCATTGACGGTGTAATGGTCAGCGGCAATAGGCGCATGGCAACCAGCGCAATAGGTATCGTCAAGTTTTTCAGCGTATTGCCATAGCGGTTTACGGTCCGCTAATGCGGGATCGGTAAGCGCACCCTGTAAAGACGCCTGACGCCATTGATTGCCGTATTCGTCAGCCTGCCATTCCCCGTTTACCGTGAGCGCCTTGATACCTTCTTCACTTAATGTGGCTAGCGCCAGCCGTTGACCTGCCGCCAGGTAGAGCGTGTTTTCACTGCCCTGCATTTGATAACCCTGCAACAGAACGATCGGCTGTTTGCCACTGGCATCAACGACGGTGAGATCGGTACCAGGATTCACGGTAGCCAGCTCGCCTATGCGAGAAGTTTTGAAAGGATAAATATGTGCGCCATTAGTCACTGAAGTAGCGGCCTGACTTTCCAGCTCATGCGCCGCGTTGTCATCCATTTTTATTTCTGGCGGAAAATGGGCAATGCCTTTATGACAATCGATACAGGTTTCGCCGCCCTTTTGTGCTTTGTTATGCATTTTCTGCGCAGATTCACTTTGCGAGGCAATATCCATGGCATCAAAAGAATGGCAACTACGGCACGTTGCAGAGTCAGTTGCTTTTAATTCTTTCCATACTGTTTCGGCCATTTCCTGGCGATGAGTTTCGAACTTATCGTCACTGTCTATTTTGCCGCTAACAAATTCATGATAAATATCTTTAGATGCTTTTAATTTAGCAAATAAATAATCCATCCCTGACTTTGGAATATGGCAATCTGCACATTCCGCACGTATCCCTTTCTGGTTCGAAAAGTGGACAGTTCCCTGATATTCCTCAAAAGGTTTACTCATCGAGTGGCAGGAAAGGCAAAATGCTGTATCCGACGTTTTATGTAAGGCTTTTTGCGCCAGCAATAACCCGCCGCCACCAACCACAACCGCTATCAGCAAAAACAATAACCCAATGCGTTTTTTCCCTCGCATAGATTCCTCTAAATAAATTCCAGAACACCGAAATCATTGTATAATTAAATACACAACGAATTAACCGCTTGCATAACTCGGCACAACACTGCCTGAAATAATCGATAAAGAATATGATTTATTACAATGTAATCATTAATTGCTAAGGAATAACCCAGTTGCTATTTAGAATATATATTTATCAGTTTTAGCAATTTAAATCCCATAATCAATGTGAATATAAAAAAATTATTAGCACAACGCTATGTTCACTGTCACCCGCTCAACAGATCACGGTTATCGTTCGTTTTTTATACTGCTCAGGGATAAAAAAAGGCCCCTGTTGAAATTGCAGGGGCCTGGTACGAGCAAGCATCATATTGGGCGACATGATGCAACGGTAAAAATCATTTGGCCTGATGGCGTTCAATGATTCCTTTCATTTCAGCAACCGCCGCCCCGTCTACGACATAACGCGAATACTCGTCCGCGTGTGCATCTGATGACATGGACAATCCTTGATTACGATAACGCATCGGTGAGGCTTGCCACGCTCCCGCGGAGCTATGGACTTCCAGCACTCCGGCATCGAGGAAGTGGTGCAGGTTTTCTGCACGGACTCCTGCTCCGGCCATAATGATTGGAGCATCACGATGGGCAATAAGTTCCATAATTTTTGATAAACCTTGCAGTGCGTCTGATTTTTGCCCTGATGTCAGTACCCGGGTAATGCCCAATTCCGCAAGATTATTGAGTGTATTTAGAGGGTTAGCGCACATATCAAAGGCGCGATGAAAAGTCACTGCCAGCGGACCGGCAGCAGCCATTATTTTTTCCATTCGTGACATATCGACATTACCGTCAACATCGAGCACGCCCGTCACCAGTCCAGGAAAACCTAATTCGCGGACTGTGCGCACATCCTCAAGAATGGCGGCAAACTCACCGTCGCTGTAGCAAAAATCACCACCGCGTGGGCGAATTATCGGATGCACAGGGATCGTCACCCGCTGGCGCACGGATTTCAGTACCCCCAACGACGGCGTTAAGCCCCCCTCTTTTGGGGCTGCGCATAATTCAACTCTGTCTGCGCCGTTTTGCTGCGCCGTTAGTGCACATTCCATGCTGTAACAGCAAATTTCCAGTAATGCCATTTTTGCTCCTTAATTACGCTGACTGCTCGCTGGCAACGATCTCTTCAATGGACCACGGATGAAACTTAATAGTTGTTTTGCCATCGGTGACCGCCAGCGTCGGATTCGGTAATCGCTCATGCTCACCTTTTGGTGAACTGGTTTTAACTGAGATCCCCGGTAGGCTGAGTCCTTCATCAGAAAGCAAAGCCAGCGCACGGGCATTCAGCGTTTCTGGATCACCCGGCAGAACGATTTCAATATGTTCCCAACCTTCGTGTGGGTAACGTTTTTCCCCGGGCCACGGTAGCTCCACAATAGAAAACTGCCAGTGCGCAACCTGTACCGGTTCATGCAATTTAAACAGACAAATCGGTCTGCCATTGATCATATTTTCTGACAAAAGCTCGCCACACTGTTCAAACCCGCGACGCCAGCGTTCAGCAGTGGCGTTTTGATGGCAACGCAAAGAAATGTGATCGGCAGTCAGCGGAGTGATATTCAACCCCAGACGGAGGGAAAGTTCATCTAATGCGTGGGTAAATCGCGGTAAATCCGATGCAATATCCTGCAGCTCGTCGATAGATTGCCAGTTCGCCATAATCACTCTTCGTCTTTCAGTAAAAGCGTTAATTTACCCTGTTGCCCTGCGCCAACCAACCGCTGATTTCACGCCGCTTCTGATGCAATAGTGAAAACGGCAATACGCCACGCGCACGTTGCTGACGAAAACAGCCATTTGCAGTATACTCCCGCCCTAATTTCTTTAACTGGTGCGGGCAATTTTTGCTCGCTTCATCAATGTAAGGTATTCCGGTGAATATTCAGGCTCTTCTCTCAGAAAAAGTCCGTCAGGCCATGATTGCGGCAGGCGCGCCTGCGGATTGCGAACCGCAGGTTCGTCAGTCAGCAAAAGTTCAGTTCGGCGACTATCAGGCTAACGGCATGATGGCAGTTGCTAAAAAACTGGGTATGGCACCGCGACAATTAGCAGAGCAGGTGCTGACTCATCTGGATCTTAACGGTATCGCCAGCAAAGTTGAGATCGCCGGTCCAGGCTTTATCAACATTTTCCTTGATCCGGCATTCCTGGCTGAACATGTTCAGCAGGCGCTGGCGTCCGATCGTCTCGGTGTTGCTACGCCAGAAAAACAGACCATTGTGGTTGACTACTCTGCGCCAAACGTGGCGAAAGAGATGCACGTCGGTCACCTGCGCTCTACCATTATTGGTGACGCAGCAGTGCGTACTCTGGAGTTCCTCGGTCACAAAGTGATTCGCGCAAACCACGTCGGCGACTGGGGCACTCAGTTCGGTATGCTGATTGCATGGCTGGAAAAGCAGCAGCAGGAAAACGCCGGTGAAATGGAGCTGGCTGACCTTGAAGGTTTCTACCGCGATGCGAAAAAGCATTACGACGAAGATGAAGAGTTTGCCGAGCGTGCACGTAACTACGTGGTAAAACTGCAAAGCGGTGACGAATATTTCCGCGAGATGTGGCGCAAACTGGTCGACATCACCATGACGCAGAACCAGATCACCTACGATCGTCTCAACGTGACGCTGACCCGTGATGACGTGATGGGCGAAAGCCTCTACAACCCGATGCTGCCAGGAATTGTGGCGGATCTCAAAGCCAAAGGTCTGGCAGTAGAAAGCGAAGGGGCGACCGTCGTATTCCTTGATGAGTTTAAAAACAAGGAAGGCGAACCGATGGGCGTGATCATTCAGAAGAAAGATGGCGGCTATCTCTACACCACCACTGATATCGCCTGTGCGAAATATCGTTATGAAACACTGCATGCCGATCGCGTGCTGTATTACATCGACTCCCGTCAGCATCAACACCTGATGCAGGCATGGGCGATCGTCCGTAAAGCAGGCTATGTACCGGAATCCGTACCGCTGGAACACCACATGTTCGGCATGATGCTGGGTAAAGACGGCAAACCGTTCAAAACCCGCGCGGGTGGTACAGTGAAACTGGCCGATCTGCTGGATGAAGCCCTGGAACGTGCACGCCGTCTGGTGGCAGAAAAGAACCCGGATATGCCAGCTGACGAGCTGGAAAAACTGGCTAACGCGGTTGGTATTGGTGCGGTGAAATATGCGGATCTCTCCAAAAACCGCACCACGGACTACATCTTCGACTGGGACAACATGCTGGCGTTTGAGGGTAATACCGCGCCATACATGCAGTATGCTTACACGCGTGTATTGTCCGTGTTCCGTAAGGCAGAAATTAACGAAGAGCAACTGGCTGCAGCTCCGGTAATCATCCGTGAAGATCGTGAAGCGCAACTGGCAGCTCGCCTGCTGCAGTTTGAAGAAACCCTCACCGTGGTTGCCCGTGAAGGCACGCCGCATGTGATGTGTGCTTACCTGTACGATCTGGCTGGTCTGTTCTCTGGCTTCTACGAGCACTGCCCGATCCTCAGCGCAGAAAACGAAGAAGTGCGTAACAGCCGTCTGAAACTGGCACAACTGACAGCGAAGACGCTAAAGCTGGGTCTGGATACGCTGGGTATTGAGACAGTAGAGCGTATGTAATCGATTTTTCGTGAGAGTAAAGCCTGATCAGGGTTACCTGATCAGGCTTTTTTATTGCCATCTAAATGTATTCTGAAAATGGACATGCCATTGTTTTCTGACTGTTGGATAAGAGGCCAGAAGCGTAATATCCGGCCCCAGGGAAACGATAACGGTTGAATTTAAGGAATACCGCAGTGTTTAAATTTCTTGTATTAACATTAGGCATTATCTCTTGCCAGGCTTACGCAGAAGATACGGTTATAGTAAACGACCATGACATTTCAGCCATCAAAGATTGTTGGCAAAAAAATTCAGATGATGATACTGACATTAACGTGATCAAATCATGCCTGCGACAAGAATACAATCTCGTCGATGCGCAATTAAATAAAGCCTATGGTGAAACTTATCGTTATATAGAACAAGTGCCACGCACAGGTGTAAAAAAACCTGATACCGAACAACTTAACTTGCTTAAAAAATCACAGCGAGCCTGGCTGGATTTTAGGGACAAAGAATGTGAATTAATCCTTTCAAATGAGGACGTTCAGGATTTAAGTGACCCTTATTCTGAATCAGAATGGCTCTCATGTATGATCATACAGACCAATACGCGAACTCGCCAGTTGCAGCTATACCGTAACTCTGAAGATTTTTATCCAAGCCCTTTGACAAGAGGATAATTCACATCTTTTTGGCATGTTTTGTTGCAAGCTATTCCTGATAAATAATTGCAACAAGACATCGAGCCTTTTTCACTGAGTTATTAAACATACTCGCGAGCGCGTAATTTTTTTGTCCTTCAGCGATAATTCACAATCACTTCATTACGTTGTACCTTTAGCGGTGGAATTAACCGCCCACCGCCTGGCACTTCCCAGATAAATCGCAACGGTTCTGCTGCCGCTATACCGGAAAAGGCCACGGTGGTTCCGCTCTGCCCCTCTAATTCGACACAACGAGATTGCGAACACAAGCGAACCCGCAGTCCTGAAGGTGTCGGGCCGATAAGCTGATAACGCCACGCTACCAGCGTCATCAATCCTGAAGCAGGTTGTCGCGTAGAAAGAGGCGCAGACGACATCGACTCACCGCGATGATTTAGCGTAATTCCTACACTACTTGCCTGCCACATCCCCTCCCCGGCGGCTTGCACCAGCAGCGGAAACAATAATATTGCTAATAAGGTTCTCATTATTTGCCGCCAATTGTCGCCGTCATGCGGATATGTCGGTTATCAGACAGTTCCAGATTCGACAGGACCACTAACTGCGGCAAGCTGCGGCGCAGGAAGCGAGACAATAATGGTCGCAGCGCGTGGTTCACCAACAATACTGGCGGCGCACCCAACATCTCCTGACGGGATAGCGCTTCCTGAGTTTGCGCCAGTAAACGATCCGCCAGCCCTGGCTCCAGTCCGCCCCCGCCCTGCAACGCCTGTAGCAACAAACGTTCCAGCGGTGTATCGAGGCCAATAACATGGACTTCATCTTTGCCAGGAAACCACTGCTGGGTAATCGCCCGTCCCAACGCCACGCGCACGACGGCGGTTAATTCATGTGGATCGCTTTGGATGGGCGCATGTTCCGCCAGCGTTTCGAGAATAGTGCGCATATCGCGAATCGGCACTTTTTCATCGAGCAGATTTTGCAGCACTTTATGCAGTGTGGTGAGCGTGACAACGCCAGGAACGAGATCTTCCGTCAGCTTTGGCATCTCCTGGGCGACGCGATCCAGCAGCTGTTGCGCCTCCTGACGACCAAACAGCTCTGCGGCATGCTGGCTAATGAGGTGGTTAAGATGCGTTGCTACCACCGTGCTAGCCTCAACCACGGTGTACCCCTGAATCTGCGCCTGTTCTTTTAGCGCACTTTCAATCCAGATAGCATTCAGGCCAAATGCCGGATCGATGGTCGCCTCACCAGGTAACGTCCCGGCAGCGGTTCCAGGGTTAATCGCCAGCCAGCGCCCCGGATAAGCATCACCACTGCCTATCTCCACGCCTTTCATCAAAATGCGATAGCGGGCAGGTTGCAGATCCATATTGTCGCGAATGTGCACCACCGGCGGCAGGAAGCCCATCTCCTGGGCAAATTTCTTGCGGATACTGCGTATACGGCCCAACAACTCACCATCCTGCTGGAAATCGACCATCGGGATCAGTCGATAACCCACTTCCATTCCCAGAGAATCTTCCAGTTGTACATCGTTCCACGTCGCTTCGACAACGGCATTATTCTCTGCCATTTTTACCGGTTTTGGTTCGGCAGGCGCTTTTTGTTCGCGTCCACGGATCCACCAGGCCAGCCCCAGCAATCCGGCAGTGAACAGCAAAAATACCAGGTTCGGCATTCCAGGCACCAGGCCGAGTAAACCGAGCACGGCAGCGCTTAACAACATAACGCTTGGGTTACTGAAAAGCTGATTCACCATCTGCTCGCCAACATCCTGATCGGTGCTGACACGCGTAACAATGACCCCCACGGCGGTAGAAATCACCAGCGCCGGGATTTGTGCCACCAGACCGTCACCAATGGTCAAGAGCGTATAACTTTCCGCCGCGTGTCCCATGCTCATGCCATGTTGCAGCACACCGACCAGCAACCCGCCGACAACGTTAATGACCATGATGAGGATCCCGGCGATGGCATCGCCGCGAACAAACTTACTTGCCCCGTCCATTGAGCCGTAAAAATCGGCTTCCTGAGTCACTTCGGAGCGGCGTTTTTTCGCCTCATCTTCACCAATCAATCCGGCGTTAAGGTCGGCGTCAATCGCCATCTGCTTACCCGGCATACCATCGAGAACAAAGCGCGCACCCACTTCTGCGATACGCCCGGCACCTTTGGTAATGACCATAAAGTTGATGATCACGAGAATGACAAACACCACGATACCGATAGCGAAATTGCCCCCAACGAGGAAGTGACCGAACGCTTCGACCACCTTTCCAGCCGCCGCCGCGCCGGTATGCCCTTCCATCAAAATGATACGGGTTGAAGCCACGTTAAGTGCGAGACGCAACAGCGTGGTAAACAACAGAATGGTCGGAAACGCAGCAAACTCAAGCGTGCGCTGGGTAAACATCGCCACCAGCAACACCATGATCGACAAGGCAATATTGAAGGTAAACAACAGGTCGAGTATGAATGCGGGCAGTGGCAGCACCATCATCGACAAGATCAACAGGATCAAAATCGGTCCGGCAAGGATCTGCCATTGTGTCGATTTCAGGTTTGCGGGCAGGCGCAGCATCGCGGCCAGATTACTCATGGGTCGGTTTCTCGTTAATAAAATCCAGGGCTTCCGGCACCGGAAGATGAGTAGGTTGTACAGGGCGCTGTCCACCAGCCAGACGCCAGCGTTTCAGTTGCCAGACCCAGGCCAGCACTTCCGCCACCGCGGCGTACAGTTGACCCGGGATTTGTTGACCAATCTCCGCATGTCGATACAGCGCTCGCGCCAGCGGCGGCGCTTCAAGCGTCGGGACGTTATTTTCAGCGCCGATTTCACGAATGCGCAGCGCGACCAGCCCTGCACCTTTAGCGACCACTTTCGGTGCGCTCATTTTGTTTTCGTCATACTGCAACGCTACCGAATAGTGGGTCGGGTTATTGACAATGACATCCGCTTTCGGCACATCGGCCATCATCCGACGCCGTGCGGCAGCTCGCTGCATCTGACGGATCCGTCCTTTAACATGGGGGTCGCCTTCGCTTTGTTTGAACTCATCACGAATATCCTGCCGCGACATTCGCAGCTTTTTCAGGTGGCTGAAGATTTGGAAAAAGACGTCAAATCCCACCATTGGAATGACACCAAGCACCACCAGCAGTGCGCATAGCCCTACCAAATCCATCGCATTACCCATGGCGGTAATCGGAGACTCGGCCATTAAGCGCATCATCTGCGGCCAGTGATGCCAGAGAAAAAACCCCGTCACGCTGCCAACCAGGATGGTTTTCAAAATTGCTTTAAGCAACTCCGCGCCAGTCTGTGCCGAGAACATCCGTTTTATGCCCGGTAGCGGGTTGAGTTTGGAAAACTTCGGCTGCAAGGATTTGCCGCTAAATACCAGCCCTCCCAGCATGACCGGAGAAATGAGCGCCACCAGCACCACGCCGCTAATCAGTGGCAGCAGCGCCAGCATGGCTTCTCTGATCAGCAGAATAATCTGCCCGAGGATCAGATTCGGGTCATTGATAATACTGTGATCAAAATGCAGCCCAGCGGAGAGCATGCCCGACAATCGACGGGCCAGCGACACACCGCCAAACCAGATAACACTAACGCCCACCAACAAAATCAGCAGTGAGGTCAGTTCACGGGAACGCGGGATTTGCCCCTCTTCCCGCGCTTTTTCTAGTCGGTGAGGTGTGGGGGCTTCTGTTTTGTCGTCGCTCTCGTCAGACACGTCGCCAATCCTGGAAAGAGTATTAAGCGTAAATGATGCCAGAGCGCAAAGCGTTCAATGGTTTGAGTAAGGGGCAAAACAGGCGGGATTTAGGGCTTTTGCTGCCACACATCAAGCATAGTGTGCGTTTGTCGGATGCGGCGTCATCGCCTTATCAGACCGCCTGATATGACGTGGTCACGCCACATCAGGCAATACAAATCAAAATCCAAGACTATCCAACAAATCGTCCACCTGATCCTGACTGGCTACCACACCGGCTTTGCTGGTATCGACCTGAGGTCCATTAAGCAAACTCTGATTTTCACGCTTTGGACGCGACTCCTGTTCCGGGATGTTTTCCAACAGCACCATCAGCAACTGACGTTCGATCTCCTGAATGACATCCATCATCCGCTTAATGACCTGCCCGGTGAGATCCTGAAAATCCTGCGCCATCATGATTTCCAGCAGTTGCGCGTTAGTAAAGCTGGTATGTGCGGGTACATCTGCCAGAAATTGTCGTGTATCTGTTACCAGTTCACGGGCGTCGGCAAGGTCAATCGGATCGGCAAACCAGTCATCCCAACGTTGGGTTAACGCTTTTGCTGATTTCTCCATTTGATCCTGATGCGGTTGTGACGCCTCAACACTGTTCAGCGCCCGCTCCGCAGCCTGGGCGGTCATCTGCACAACATAGTACAAACGATCGCGCGCATCGGGGATGGCTTCCGCCGCTTCGGCAATGGCCTGATCCAGCCCCAGTTCCCGCAAACTGTCGCGCAGCATACGCGTCAGGCTGCCGATGCGCGCAATGATATCGCCAGCTGAATGCTCGTCAGCAGGTTTGATTGATGGTTGCATCATAGTCGCATCCTCACATGCCCAGTTTCTCAAAGATTTTGTTGAGTTTTTCCTCCAGCGTCGCGGCGGTAAATGGCTTCACCACATAGCCACTGGCCCCCGCTTGCGCCGCAGCAATGATGTTCTCTTTCTTCGCTTCTGCAGTCACCATTAACACTGGCAATGCTGACATCGCGCCATCCGCACGAATCGTTTTCAGCAATTCCAGGCCATCCATGTTGGGCATGTTCCAGTCGGAGATAACAAATCCATAACCGCCTGCCTGCAACTTATTGAGAGCGTCGACGCCATCTTCCGCTTCCTCAACATTATTGAATCCCAGCTCTTTCAGCAGGTTACGCACTATGCGTCGCATGGTGGAAAAGTCATCCACAACCAAAAATTTAAGTTCTTTATCCGCCATTTCACACTCCTGATTTAAATACGTATCGCCTGTCCGGCACTAATTTTTGCCAACATTTGCTGGCTTACCTGGCTAAGATCGACCACTTCGCAGACACCACCCATATTGATGGCCTCACGCGGCATGCCGAACACCACGCAACTTGCTTCGTTTTGCGCAAGGGTCCATGCCCCCGCCTGACGCATCGCCAACATTCCTGCCGCGCCGTCGTTGCCCATACCGGTCAGGATCACCCCAACCGCATTACGCCCCGCCTGTTTGGCGACAGAATGGAACAACACATCTACCGAAGGCCGATGACGGTTAACCGCCAGGCCATCATGAATTTTGATTTGGTAATTTGCGCCACTACGCGCCAGCTCCATATGCCGATCGCCCGGCGCAATATAGGCATGCCCCGGCAAAACACGTTCCCCGTCTTCGGCTTCTTTAACCCCGATCTGGCAAAGCTTATTAAGTCTGTCGGCAAAAGAGCGGGTGAAACCGGGCGGCATATGCTGGGTAATTAACAGTGCCGGGCTGGAAAGCGGCAACGGTTGCAGTACGTGACGAATTGCCTCAGTTCCACCCGTTGAAGCACCAATCGCAATCAGTTTTTCAGAACTCAACAACGGCCCTGCCTTCAGCGTTGTCGGTGCCGACAATGGCTTATGTGCTGCAAGGCTCGCCTTTGCTGCTGTACGCACCTTTTCAGCAATCATTTCGCTGTACGCCAGCATTCCTTCGCGAATACCCAGTTGCGGTTTGGTGACAAAATCTATTGCCCCCAGCTCCAGCGCGCGCAGCGTGACTTCTGATCCTTTGCCGGTCAGGGAAGAAACCATCACAACGGGCATTGGACGCAAACGCATTAATTTTTCGAGGAAATCCAGTCCGTCCATCCGCGGCATTTCAACATCCAGCGTCAGCACATCGGGATTGAATTTCTTAATCAAGTCACGCGCGACCAGCGGATCAGGCGCGGTCGCCACCATTTCCATGTCGCTATGGCTGTTGATGATTTCTGTCATGATCTGGCGCATCAGTGCCGAATCATCGACAGATAACACCCTGATTTTGCTCATCGTTAATCCTTACTTAGCGCATACACCGTCTGACCACGCAGCGTGAAGCGGCGCTCGAGGTGGCTAAAGTTTTCAGAGTGACCCGCAAACAGCAATCCGTCGGGTTTAAGGAGCGGAACAAAGCGGCGCAAAATCTCCTGCTGGGTAGTTTGATCGAAGTAGATCATGACGTTACGACAGAAGATCGCATCAAACGGCCCCGGCACGGTGTACTGTTTCGCCAGTAGATTCAGCGGGGCAAAATCAACATAGTTCGCCAGCTCCTGACGCACGCGTACCAGCCCTTCATGCGGTCCCGTCCCTCGCATGAAATACCGTTGCAGTTGCTGCGGCGTCAGGTTTTTCAACTCTTCATGGCGATAGATACCGCTTCTGGCTTTTTCCAGCACTTCGGTGTCGATATCACTGGCAAACACTTTCCAGCGTCCGGGCGCGGTGCCCAATGTGTCAGCCAGCGTCATCGCAATGCTGTACGGCTCTTCGCCGGTCGAAGCCGCCGCGCTCCATACGCGATACTCGCCAGAACGGCGACGTGCGTGATCCGCGAGCAGAGGGAAATGATGTGCCTCACGGAAAAATGCCGTCAGATTCGTGGTCAGCGAATTGATAAACGCCTGCCACTCACCGCTGTGCTGATTAGATTCCAGCAAGTTCAGATAATGACCGAAATCCGTCAGTCCCAGCGAACGCAAACGACGAACCAGTCGGTTGTAAACCATGTCGCGTTTATGGTCAGCCAGAACGATCCCGGCTCGTTGATATATCAATTGACTTATCCGCCGAAAATGCGCGTCGGAAAGCACCAGGCGCTCGGTCATCTGTAACAATAAAGACGTTTGCCCACAGGGCAGAGATGAAGTCATAGCGCCTTCTCAATCACTTCAGGATACCACTGGCGCAATTTGTAACTGCGCCGACTCATGTCGTGCTACTTCATGTTCTTCAAGGGTAAATACCGCCACACGCGACGAAAGATGGTCGGCCTGATTCGCCAGTTGTTCCGTTGCCACCGCCGCTTCTTCTACCAGGGAGGCGTTCTGCTGTGTCACCTGATCCATCTGGCTGACAGCCTGCGCAACCTGCTCAATCCCCCGCCGTTGTTCTTCCGAGGCCGAAGCAATTTCTCCCATAATGTCGTTCACGCGGGTCACCGAACTGACAATATCGGTCATGGTCGCGGCGGCGTTATTCACCAGTTTCGAACCCTGCTGGACACGATTGACTGACTCTTCGATCAGCCCTTTGATCTCTTTTGCTGCCTGCGCGCTACGGCTGGCAAGATTGCGCACTTCACCTGCCACTACCGCAAAACCACGCCCCTGCTCTCCGGCGCGAGCCGCTTCCACTGCCGCATTCAGGGCCAGAATATTGGTCTGGAAAGCAATTCCGTCGATAACGCTGATAATGTCGCCAATTTTTTGCGAGCTGGTGGCGATCTCCTGCATGGTGTGAGTCATGGTACTGACCTGAACACCGCCCGCCTGCGCCGTTGTCGCGGCATTTTTTGCCAGTTCCGACGCCTGTCGTGCGTTATCGGCGTTTTGCCCTACCGTGGCGGTTAATTGCTCCATACTGGCGGCCGTTTGTGCCAGCGATGCCGCCTGCTGTTCGGTACGACTTGAGAGATCGTTATTGCCTGCGACAATCTCCGCGATCCCAATGTGCATCTCCTGGCTTCCCTTACGCACATCACTCACCGTCCCACGCAAAGCCTGCTGCATGGTCTTCAGGCTGGCAAAAATGGCGGTGATCTCATTACGACCATATACCGCAATCGGACGCGCCAGATTACCCGCAGCAATGCTGTCAAAATGGCTACCGATAATGGCCAGTGGTTGAACAATCATCTTGCGCGTCCACCACAGCGCACTGCTGATGTAGATCGCCGCAACAATAATCATGCTGATAAACACCAGCGCCGAAATCTGATAGTTACGCTGGCTTTGCGCACTGGCGGCTTCCAGCACATGGTTGATCTCCAGCTGCCAGGCCTCAAAGTTAACGTCAAACGCATTCTGTGATCCCTGCACCGGCGCAGTGAGGAAATCCGAAAGTTGATTACTTTCAAGCCAGGTCGCCTGATGTTCGAGATCGTTGTGCCAGCGGGCAAAACTTTTCTCCGTCTCTTTTTGCAATGCCCTGACGTGCTCGTTGCCCGCAGTCATCGCCATAAAACTTTTAAACAGCGTGGTGGATTGCGTCAGACTGGCGCGCGCCGTCGTCATCAACGTTTTAATGTCATCCGCCGGATAGCTAAGCGCTGTCAGAGTGCCTGCTTTGTTCAGCGCGGTACTGGCCTGTAACATTACCGCCCGAGTTTGCGCTAATGCCGCACGTTGCTGATTGCTCTGCTCGACCTGATTCAGTCGTTGCAAATCGTCGCGAAATGCCCAAAAAGACATGCCGTTACTGCCAATCTGCAAGATCCCGCAGAGAATCAAAATTAAAAACAGCGTGGTCGAAATTCGAATACGATTAAACATCAACGCTCCCCATCAGGCGGCAATGACCGCGTTAGTAAATACTCGTCAAAATGTTTCCCAGTTTGGATCTTGTTCAGCAATTCGCAGTCGTGGCTGTGCCGGTGGTTGCTCACTAGCAGGACGGGATGGTGTTTGCGGTTTATTGGTGAGTGGGCTGGCTGCCAGACGAAACGCGGAAACCGCTTGCGTTAAACGACTTGCCTGTTCTTCCAGCGCAGCTGCGGCGGCAGCTGATTCCTGCACCAGCGATGCGTTCTGTTGCGTGACGCGATCCATTTCCGAAACCGCCAATGCGACTTGATCGATGCCACGGCTCTGTTCATCCGATGCCGATGCAATCTCGCCCATAATGTCAGTCACGCGAGTGACAGCATTGACGATATTGTTCATTGTTTCCCCGGCGCTTTCGACCAGCACCGAACCGGTATCAACGCGCGAGACGGAGTCTTCAATGAGAGCTTTGATCTCTTTTGCCGCCTGGGCGCTACGACTGGCAAGATTACGCACTTCGCCCGCCACCACGGCAAAACCACGGCCCTGTTCACCCGCTCGCGCGGCTTCAACCGCGGCATTCAGCGCGAGGATATTAGTCTGGAAGGCAATACCGTCGATAACGCTGATAATGTCGGCAATTTTCTTCGAACTATCGGCGATCTCATGCATCGTTTTCACTACGCCATCCACCACTTTGCCGCCGTGCTGGGCGGTGTCGGAGGCACTTTGCGCCAGTTGCGAGGCCTGGCGGGCGTTATCGGCATTTTGCTTCACTGTCGCGGTGAGCTGCTCCATGCTGGCGGCAGTTTCTTCCAGCGCGGATGCCTGCTGTTCAGTACGGGAGGAAAGATCGGTGTTGCCCGCCGCAATTTCACGGGTACCGGCATAGATGGCATCTGAACCTTCGCGGACATGAGTGACGGTGTCAGTCAAAGAGCGTTGCATATGTGAAACGCTCTGCGCCAGGTCGCCCATTTCACTGCGCCCGTCAATGGTCAGGGTATTCGCCAGGTTACCACCGGCGATTTCGCGAATGTGAGCAATAATTTTTGCCAGCGGTGTAAGCAACATACGGCGAATGCCGTACCACGCCACCAGCAGAATCAATACTACCACCAGCGCGATAACCGCCAGTTGCCACTGGGCAAATCGGTAATCATCTGCGTTGTCAGTGACGATATCGCGATACAGTTTTTCACTGCTGAGGGCGTACTGAGCAAACGCTTCGCCCATTGCATTTTGCATTCCCTGGGTTGGCTGAGCGAAATAAGCTCCAGTATTGCCATAATCAAGATAATCAATCAGCTCAGTTAACGCTGTGTAATAGTTTTTATATTTTTCATCAATATTACGACTGGTAGCGACCATTTCAGGTAACGGTGCCATGCTTTTGAATTTTTTATAATGAGTCGCGGCCTGGGCCAATGTTTTCCTGGCGCTATCGAGCAATTCAACTTTGGCATTACTTTGTTGATTGGAGGAATCCATCATCATCCGCACCGCTGAACGACTCAGGTTAATACGCGTTTGCAGCATTAAATCCCAGGTTGACGTCAGCTCGCCCTGCTGTTCCCGTAATTGATTGGAAACCACAAAGCTCTTCTGGCTATGGTGAAGGGAAGAAAAAAACAGACTGCCGGAAATAAGCTGTAACAGTGCGAATACCCCCAGCACCATTACCAACAGCGTGACTACGCGGATACGGTTAATCATAAGGCACCTTCCTGAAAACAAGTTGATCTCGTTATCGGCAAGAAGGGGGGAAACTTTATTGCTGATGCCACCCGCCGCAAAATTGAAATAAAAAACCCGATGCGCAGATCATCGGGTTCATTTCAATTGAGGAAATCGGGAGAATTACGCCACTTCTGACGCCGCGCTATCTAACAGCGCCATCTCTTCGCTGTTCAGCAGTTTTTCGATGTTCACCAGAATCAACATCCGGTCGCCCAGTGCGCCCAGTCCAGTGAGATATTCTGTTGAAAGCGTCACGGCAAATTCCGGTGCCGGACGAATTTGCTCCGCCGTCAATGAAAGCACGTCTGAAACGCCGTCAACTACGATGCCGACCACCCGCTGTCCGAGATTCAGGACGATAACTACCGTGTTGTCGTTATAGTCCACATCCACCTGGCTGAACTTAATTCGTAAGTCAACAATCGGCACAATAACGCCGCGCAGATTCGTGACGCCTTTGATAAACGCTGGCGTGTTCGCAATCCGTGTTACCTGATCGTAGCCACGGATCTCCTGCACTTTCAGGATATCAATACCGTACTCTTCATCACCAAGGGTAAATACCAGAAATTCCTGGCCTGACGGCTCGCTGGCCAGCTTTGTTACATTCGTCATACCGGTCATATTGTTACCTTTTTACTCATTCAGGCGGCGGTGTTCGCCATACGTTGTTCGCGGTTTATCGCCTGCAAGGCGGAGACATCAACAATCAGTGCCACGCTGCCGTCGCCAAGAATGGTCGCAGCAGAAATGCCGGGGACTTTGCGATAGTTACTTTCAAGGTTTTTAACCACAACCTGGTGTTGACCAATTAATTGATCCACCAGCAAGGCGTAGCGGCGACCGCCACTTTGTAAGATCACCACAATTCCCTGGGTGGCTTCGGTTTTCGCGCCCGCGACGTTGAACACTTTCCACAGTTCGACGATGGGCAGATATTCACCCCGCACTTCCAGCACCCGCTCGCCGCCGGCCAGTGGATGGAGATCGGCTTCACGGGGTTGCAGTGATTCCATAACAGCATTCAGCGGCAGAATGAAAACTTCATCCGCAACGCGTACGGACATGCCGTCGAGGATGGCCAGCGTCAGCGGCAGTAAAATGCGGATCGTAGTGCCAGTACCCTGCTTCGACTGGATTTCGACATGACCGCCCATCTCCTGGATATTACGTTTAACGACGTCCATGCCGACGCCGCGCCCGGAGACGTCGGTGACCTGCTCTGCCGTGGAGAAGCCAGGTGCAAATATCAGCATCGCGACTTCGTCGTCGCTCATGTTTTCGCTGACAGTCAAACCTTGCGAGGCCGCTTTTGCCAGAATTCGCTCACGGTTTAGCCCCGCCCCATCGTCGGTCACTTCAATGCAAATGTTGCCGCCCTGATGTTCGGCAGACAGAATTAAATTTCCGACGCTGTTTTTACCTGCGGCGAGCCGTTTTTCTGGCAGTTCAATACCGTGATCGAGGCTATTGCGTACCAGGTGGGTCAGCGGGTCGATAATGCGTTCTATCAGGCTTTTGTCGAGTTCAGTAGAACTGCCCACCAGCGTCAGTTCTACCTGCTTGCCGAGTTTTCCCGCCAGATCACGCACCAGCCGGGGATAGCGACTAAAAACATATTCCATCGGCATCATGCGAATCGACATCACTGATTCCTGCAAATCACGGGCGTTACGTTGTAACTGCCCCATGCTGGTTATCAAATCACCATGATTAACCGGGTCCAGTTCGCTGGAACGCTGGGCAAGCATGGACTGGGTGATAACCAGCTCGCCGACGAGGTTAATTAATTGATCAACCTTTTCTACCGCTACACGGATGCTGGTGGATTCATTGCTGCGCGTCGTTTTTTCCCGCTCCACGCGGCCGGTTGGCGCTTGTTCGGCTGCCAGTTTAAGCACTGGTGGGGTGGATATTTTTGGCGAGACTTCTACTGTTTCAAAGGTAATCTGATCGGCTTCAATCACAAAACAGAGTACCGCTGTGATGTCATCTTCGGCGATGTCGCCCGGTAATATTGCCGAGAGCGAATCCGCCCCTTTCACCACGTCAGTTAACGTTGTCAGATGTCCCAGTTCTTCTTCCAGCAGGTCGACTTCCCCGGCCTTCAGGCGCGAAAGGATAATTCGTCGCGGCGACTGACTGCGACTCTGCTCATCTTGCGGTTCACTTTTGGCAACCACACTTAATCGGGTCACTGCGGATGGCGTTTCGCCTTTCGCTTCTAATGCCAGTTGACGCAAGGCCTGGCAGATATAATCGAAGCTGGCGGCATCCGGCTCTTGCGACTGTTTATAAGCGTCGAGCTGTTCTTGCATGATGTCCTTCGTTTCCAAAAACAGATTGATAATGTCGGTGTTGAGTTGCATCTCACCTCGTCTGGCTTCATCGAGCAGGTTTTCCATCAGATGCGTGGTTTCCTGCAAAACGCTGAAGCCAAAAGTTCCTGCCCCTCCTTTGATCGAGTGGGCAGCCCGAAAGATGGCATTCAATTGTTCGGCATCTGGCGCTTCCGGCTGCAAAACCAGCAGATGCTGCTCCATATCAGCCAACAGTTCGTCCGCTTCATCAAAAAATGTCTGATAAAAATCGCTTATATCCATGCTCACGCTGTCACCTCGGTTCGGCTGATGGCATTGTGGGAACACTGACCTGTGGTGCAACCTCAGGTTTTTCCAGGGCGCTTACTGGCTCATTCTGGCTTTCGGCGTTTTCATGCAAAATGGCCTGTTCGGCTTGTTTGTTCAGTACCAGCAGGCTGATGCGACGGTTGACGGCATCATCAGGTCCGCGATCGCTTAAGCGCATCGTTGCCGCCATGCCGACGACACGTAACACTTTGCCGCTATCCAACCCTCCGACCATCAGTTCGCGGCGGGATGCATTGGCCCGATCGGCAGAAAGCTCCCAGTTGCTGTAACCTTTCTCACCACTGGCGTATGGGAAATCATCGGTATGACCCGAAAGGCTAATACGGTTGGGAATACCATTCAGAACGGGCGCGATGGCGCGCAGAATGTCGCGCATATAGGGTTCGACATCGGCACTGCCGGTTTTAAACATCGGGCGATTCTGGCTATCGATGATCTGAATACGTAGACCTTCCTGGACCAGATCGATTTTGAGATGTGGACGTAACGCCCGCAGTTTCGGATCGGACTCTATCAACTGGTCGAGATCACCCCGCAATTTCCGCAATCGACTTTGCTCCATGCGTTTTTTCAACTCTTCGATGTTCGGCTGCTTATTCACTTCCCCCTGGCTTTGGGTGTAATCATCACCACCGCCGGGAATTGGGCTTTCACTATTAGAAATGCGATCGCCGCCCGTAACCGCAGTCGCCAGTGGAGTCCGGAAGTACTCCGCAATCTGAATCAGCTCTTTTGGGCTGGAGATGGAGATCAGCCACATCACCAGAAAAAAGGCCATCATCGCAGTCATAAAGTCGGCATAAGCAATCTTCCACGATCCATGTGCTGCCCCGTGGCTTTTGGCTTTGCGTCGTTTGACGACAATAATCGGATGCGCTTGATTCTTCATGCTTCCTCGGTTGTCGTCTGTTGTTGCGGATTTTTCACCGCACGCACATGCTCTTCCAGTTCAATAAACGACGGACGTTCGCTGGAATAGAGCGTTTTGCGACCAAACTCAACGGCGATAGGCGGTGCGTAACCGTTCAGATTAGAAAGCAGAGTGACTTTGACGCACTGCATCATTTTGCTGGTTTCGGCGCTTTTCTGACGTAAAACACTCGCTAATGGGGAAATAAATCCGTAAGCCAATAAAATGCCGAGGAAAGTCCCCACCATCGCATGTGCGATAAGCGCACCCAGCTCGGCGGCAGGACGATCGGCTGAACCTAACGCGTGAACGACCCCCATTACAGCCGCGACAATACCAAACGCCGGAAGTGAGTCCCCGACCAGCGCCAGACTGTTCGCCGGGACTTCTGCCTCGCTTTCGTGCGTCTCAATCTCTTCATCCATCAGGGCTTCGATTTCGAAGGTGTTCATATGACCGCTGATAATCAGACGCAGATAATCGACGATAAAATCAAGCATGACGCTATCCGCGAGGATGCGTGGGTAGCTGGCGAAGATCTCGCTCTCACGGGGATTTTCAATATCACGTTCCAGCGAAAACATCCCCATCTGCCGCGATTTCGCCATCAACCGATAAAGCAGAGCCAGCAGATCCATATACATTGCTTTGGTGTATTTGGAGCGACGAAACAGCAACGGCAGCGCCTTCAGCGTGCCTTTAATCGCTTTGCCATTATTGCCGACGATAAACGACCCAATCCCTGCACCGGCAATAATCACCAGTTCAGCGGGTTGATAGAGTGCTCCAAGGCTTCCACCGGTCATCAAATAACCGCCGAAAACTGTACCGAGAACAACCAGGTAACCTAATAAGATAAGCACGACATCATCCTTCCACTGTTGACCATGACAGGATGTTCAGTCGTCAGGCGTTAACGCGCGATTGGGGCAAAAAAAAGCAGCGGTACGTCGTTACCGCTGCTGGAATGTTGCGCCTCACCGTATCAGTTAAACAGCCTGTACTCTCTGTTCATCCAGCAGTTGTGGGATAATATCGGCAGGATTCTGGGAAAGTTTACGTCTTTTTACTGCCCTGGATGGCGGTTGACATAAGCTGCAGGCAAAGCTGCCAACAGGCTGGTGAGCGTGGGTAATAAAATTGCCGCCGCAGCAGTTGCAGCTGGAAAGTTGCAGTAATCCACTTTCAACAAACCGCACCAATGTCCAGGCACGAGTTAATGCCAGCAGTGGTCCTTCTTCTGCTTGTGGGCACTGTTCAAGGTATAAACGGTAGGCTTTGATCACCGCATCGACGCCATTACACAAACCGGTTTTCAGTAAAAACTGCCATGCATTACAGAACATCGAAGCATGAACGTTTTGTTCCCAGGTCATAAACCAGTCGGTTGAGAATGGCAGCATGCCTTTCGGCGGTGGGTTTCCGCGCAGTTCTTTATAAAGTTTTATCAGGCGTCCGCGACTTAACTGTGTTTCGCTTTCCAGCATCTGCAAACGAGCGCCCAGGGTGATCAATTCCATTGCCAGCTGAATATCCCGCGCTTCCTGAACAATGCTTTTTTCACTCATGATCAGGCCCTTTTCTTGCGCAGCGCTTCTTCAGGCTGATTAACATCATTCAGCAAGCGTGTTGAGAGCATGATGCCGGTATGAATTTGCTGGAGATCGTCAACGCGGGAATCTTGCGTCAACTGAGTAATCGTCTGGTGGCTGTCAAAACGGAAGTGACAAACCAGCTGATTGGTTTCTGCCAGCTTAACCATTTGCGGAAGAGTCAGTGCCGCTAATGTTGTCGCCATTTCTTCATTTATGCCGAGACGAAACATAGCGGACGCTTTGTCCTGAACAATCAGACGCTGTGCAAGTAGTAAATATGACAAGTTGATGTCATAAATGTGTTTCAGCAACTCGGAGGTATGCATTATTCCCACCCAGAATAACCAACTTTATTTTTATGCGGTTTCACCGCACCCTGTGATGTCGCCGGGACGCCCCGGTAAAAATAATTAGCATTAGAATAGTTGCGATAAGCTGCAATAAGCAGAGCCACCTTTTTGGTTTAATAAGTCCTTACAAATAGAAGGGGGTCTTTACACTTATCTAAGATTTTTCCTAAATCGACGCAACTGTACTCGTCACTACACGCACATACAACGGAGGGGGGCTGCGATTTTCAATAATGTGTGATGCAGATCACACAAAACACTCAATTACTTAACATAAATGTATAAGTCATACTTTTGTTTTGGGTGTATTTCAATCTGTTAAAAAGTTTTTCGCTACGCTAGCAAGCAAAAATGAAACAGGAATAATCGAAATGGGATGTTGCGCACAGTTAAAATAACTCACCGTAAATAATCATCTGCTATAAATAATCACTTTCATGCAATACCAGATAAGCTATTTTTAAACAGACACTTACCGCACAACAAACTAATTAAATACAAAGAAAGGCAACAATCAACATAATGTTAATGAAATGTTTTACATATATTAACCACTTGTTTAATGCGGAGAATCAGTACACTATTTTCTTATAATTACATTTGAAATTATATGATCACCGGGAGTGATTGATTAATTGTCTTTACTAATAATCAGACTAATATTTACCTGTTTGACCGAGTTGGGATTGCGTCGTTTCTCCATTAGGAGTAAAGCTTTAATGTCACCTGAAGTTCACAGAATAAGGAACAGGTTATGAGCTATAGCAATATTCTTGTCGCTGTTGCGGTTACACCGGAAAGTCAGCAACTGCTGGCAAAAGCGGTATCTATCGCCAGGCCAGTAAAGGGACACATCAGTTTAATTACTCTCGCTTCCGACCCGGAAATGTACAATCAATTAGCCGCGCCGATGCTTGAAGATTTACGCAGCGTGATGCAAGAAGAAACGCAAAGCTTTCTTGATAAGTTAATTCAGGATGCGGGGTATCCCGTTGACAAGACGTTTATTGCCTACGGTGAGTTAAGCGAACATATTCTGGAAGTATGTCACAAACATCATTTCGATTTGGTGATTTGCGGTAATCACAATCACAGTTTCTTTTCGCGAGCATCCTGCTCGGCGAAAAGAGTGATTGCCTCAAGTGAGGTCGATGTGCTGTTAGTTCCACTTACGGGTGATTAACCGCTCCTACGCAAGCTTTGGAAAGGTAGCAACTTTATCGCGCTGCTGGCTTTCCGCGCTTCGCGGAACTATCTGCTTTAGGTCGCTAATGAAGCACTCCTGCCAGTGGTTAATATCGTTTTTCACGATAACGTCCAGCATTTCTGCATGACGGGAAATACGTTCCGCCAGCGACATAGTCAATGCACGATCCAGCGCAGCTGCAACTTCGTCACGATCGTAGGGGTTAACAATTAACGCCGACGTTAACTCGTTTGCCGCTCCCGCAAATTGCGAAAGAACAAGAACGCCCGGGTTGGCTGGGTCCTGAGCAGCAACATACTCTTTTGCTACCAGGTTCATCCCGTCACGCAGTGGCGTCACTAAGCCCACGTCAGAGTAGCGGAATATTTTCATCAGTAATTTACGGTCAAAATGCTGATTCAAATAATAAAGCGGCGTCCAGCCTAATTGCCCGTATTTACCATTAATTCGTCCAGCTTCATTTTCGAGCTGATGACGAATATCCTGATAGGCTTGCACATCACCACGCGACGTTGGTGCAATCTGGGTATAACGAATTTTACCATGATGCTGCGGATATTTTTCCAGCAACGCTTCATAGGCGAGAAAACGCTCTGGCAAACCTTTGGAATAATCCAGCCGTTCGACAGAAAAGATATTTTGTACGTTTTTCAGTTCCGCTTTAAGTTGCGCCAGTTTTGGCGGCAGTGGCCCGGCAGCCTGTTTGGCTATTTCTTTCGGTTCAATGCCGATCGGGTAGACTTCTGTTCGAAATGCTTTGCCCCAGGCTGTATGGCTTTTTGCGCTACGTGTCGTGACGCGGGTCAGGTTAGAAAGACAATCCAGGAACGCCAGACGATCGTTTTCTGTCTGGAAACCCAGCAAATCATAATCACAAAGCTGTTCAAGCAAGGTGTCATATGTCGGCAGCGCGTTGAAGATTTCCGGTGTCGGGAAAGGAATATGCAGAAAGAAACCAATGCGATTATTCACTCCCCGTTTGCGTAATTCATGCGCAAATGGCAACAGGTGATAATCGTGGATCCAGATAATGTCATCGTCTTGCAACAGCGGCAGTAATTTATCTGCCAGCAACGCATTTACGCGTAGATAGCCGTCCCAGGCAGGACGCTGAAATTGCACCAGATCGAGCCGATAATGAAAAGCGGGCCAGAGAACGGCATTGGAGAATTGGTTGTAGTATTCGTCAAGGTCCTGTTCGCTGAGGTTAAAAGAGGCCCACGTAATGTTACCTTTTTTCACCTTTTTTAGCGGCTGATCCTCATTCCCTGTTTCGCCACTCCAGCCAAACCACAGTCCGCCTGCGGCTTTCAGTGCCCCCAGTATGCCAACGGCAAGGCCACCGGCACTGGCGGCGTGCTCGTCTGGTGGTGCAATCCGGTTAGATACTACGACTAAACGACTCATAGTCATCACTCCTGTTATTTTCTCTTTTTTGTTGTAATGCGGTGGTTATCATTTCAAGCCAGCTCCAGACATCCGGCACACCCGCCAGTCGCCATGATGCCTGAGTTGCACCTGTGCCAATTTTTACTGACATTCCGCCCAGCCGGTTAACGGCTGCGAAGCCAGATTCATCGGTTAAATCATCGCCCAGAAATACGGGCGTTCGCCCGATAAAGGGAGCTTCCTGCATAAAAGCTGCAATCGCCTCACCTTTACTGGTACCTCTCGGTTTGATCTCGACAACACACTTTCCCTGCTGTAACGCCATTTGTGGCCAGATCTGAGTAATACGTTGCGCTAATGTCATTAATGCGTCTTCATGCTGCGGAGCCTGACGATAATGCAGCGCAAAGGCCATCCCTTTCGTCTCCAGCTCCGCACCGGGATACTGGGCGATGACCGTATGCAGTTGCACGCTAATATCACGCGCAATCGCATCCGGCAGATGAACGATATGTGTTTTACCATTGATGTCACGGCGCTCCGCCCCATGCACGCCCGCTAACGGGAAGCGATAAGGTTTTGCCAGTGCGTCAAGCTCCACCATTGAGCGCCCTGATATCAATGCCAATGCACCATCACTTGCGGTTGCCAGTAGCTGTAGTCCTTGCAGAATGTTGTCAGGCACGACGACCTGATCGGGATGCGGTTTGATTTCCGCCAGCGTTCCATCGAGATCAAAAAACCAGGCATATTTCGCGGATAGTTCAGGGGTTTCGGTTAACGGTTCTGTCACCCGGTTCTCCTCCTTCTCTTTTCTTATTGTGTTGCGCAGAACGCGCTTTACAGACATGTAAGTATAGACAGTGTGACGGGGGTCGCCATTTGCAACGAAGAACAGCCAACCGTTATGGCGGTTGGCTATGGTGGGAAAAAACGCTAAATTGTTGCAGAAAAAAGCATCAGACAGTGCGTTTCGCTTTTTGCTTGTAACGGTCGAAGATCACCGCTGCCAGCAGGATTAAGCCGCGAACCACGTACTGCGCGAAAGGAGAAATATTAAGCAGGTTCATGGCGTTTTCCACGGTGCCTAAAATTAAGATACCCGCCACCACATATGAGATTTTTCCGATGCCACCTTTCAGAGAAACGCCACCTAAAACGCAGGCGGAGATAACAATCAGCTCATAACCAATCGACGTCATTGGCTGCCCACTGGTCATACGTGAAGCCAGAATAATTCCGGCTATCGCTGATACCAGGCCTGAGAGAACAAAGATAATAATTTTGGTGCGAACAACCGGTACACCCGCCAGACGCGCGGCCTCTTCGTTCCCGCCAATCGCCAGGGTGTTACGACCAAAGGTGGTTTTATTCAGCAGCAAACCAAAGATAATCAGACACGCGACGGTGAGCCAGATTGGCGCAGGCAGACCGAACCAGTTGGCGTAACCAAGGGCAAAGAAGCTTTCATCTTCGATACCGACCGCTTTACCGTCTGAAATGATGTACGCCAGACCTCGAACAATCTGCATCGTTGCCAATGTCGTGATCAGAGCATTTATTTTCAGTTTGGCGATAACAAAGCCATTGACCAGGCCACAGAGAACGCCCAGCAACAACCCCGCTGCCACGCCAATCCACAGGCTTTCAGTCAGGTTAATAACCACCGCCGTGGTGACACCCGCACAGGCAATTACGGAGGCGACAGAAAGGTCAAAGTCACCGGAAGCGAGGCAGAACAACATGCCACAAGCCACCATCCCCGACATGGAAATTGCCAGGCCCAACCCTTTCATATTAATGAAGGTGGCAAAATTTGGGACAAAAATGGCACAGGCGATAAAGAGCACCGCAAACACCACCAGCATGCCGTACTGATCCCAGATACGCTCGAAGCTGAATGACGACTTAGGTGCGCCAGACCCCGATGTAGAAACAGAAGACATCATACTCTCCTTACTCAGGCAACAGCCTGGCTGACTTTAGGCATCGCAAGGCTCAGTGCCTGACGCTCATCTGCCTGCTCGTGTAACAATTCACCGGCGATTTCACCTTCCCGCATCACCACAATCCGGTCGGCAACGCCGAGGACTTCAGGTAAGTCGCTGGAGGCAAACAGCACCGCCACGCCCTGCGCCGCCAGCGCATAAATTACGTTATATATTTCGTGCTTAGCGCCAACATCAATGCCGCGCGTAGGTTCATCCAGCAAAATGACCTTCATCTCTTCCGATAACCAGCGGCCCAGAATGGCTTTTTGCTGATTTCCGCCTGAGAGATTCATGATCAGTTGCTCCGCGCCCGGCGTTTTGATGTTGAGCGAACGAATGTGGTGATCGGCATTGTTTTCTTCCCAACCGTTGTTGATTACACAACCGCCGAGCACATGTTTACGTCTGGCACTGATGTTGATATTGTCGCGAACGGAGTGCACGGGAATAATGCCTTCCGCTTTGCGATCTTCCGGGCAGAGCATCATGCCTGCGGCAATGGCGTGGCTCGGTTTACGAATATCGATCGGCTGTTGGTCGATATAAACCTGACCGGCGGTGATTTGCGTCCCGCCAAACATGCCTTTCATTAATTCGCTACGCCCCGCCCCTACCAGACCAAACAGCCCAACAATTTCACCACTGCGAACCGCCAGACTTATTGGCGTACGCACGCCTGGTGCTTTCACAGCATCAAGACGTAGGCGCTCCTCGCCATAACTACGCGGTTGCCAGCCGTAGATATCGCCAATGTCGCGCCCGACCATCGCCTGCACCAACGCGTCGTGGCCAACCTGCTGCATATCGGTAAAGGTTTTGACATAACGTCCATCTTTAAAGACAGTAATGGCATCGCTGAGGGCAAATATTTCTTCCATACGGTGAGAAACGTATAAGATCACCCGCCCCTCTTTTCGCAGTTCACGAATAACGCGGAAAAGATTGTCGATTTCACGGGCAGAGAGGGAGCTGGTTGGCTCATCAAAGGCGATAATTTTGGCGTTACGCGCCAGCGCTTTGGCGATTTCAACCATCTGCCACTGACCAATGGAGAGATATTTCAGCGGCGTGTCCGGGTCAATATCCATACCAAGATGTTTAAGTTGTAAACCCGCCTCATAATTCAGCAATGAGCGATTCACAATGCCGCCTTTATGCGGCAGCTGGCCGAGATAGATGTTTTCCGCGACGGTCATTTCCGGCACGAGATGCAGTTCCTGGTAAATAATCGCCACGCCCGCGTTAAGTGCTGCGGTCGTGTCGGAAAAGGACATTTCCTGCCCATTAATCACTACAGAACCCGTGGTTGGCGCATAGTTGCCGCTGAGGATTTTTAAGAGAGTTGATTTTCCTGCGCCATTTTCACCCATCAACGCATGAACCTGACCGGCATAGCAGTCAAAACTAATATCCGTCAGCGCCTTAACGCCGGGAAACGTTTTACCGATGCCGCGAAATGAGAGATACGGGGTAGACTGTTGCATAACGTCTCCGTGAATCACTGGTCGTTCACACCCCCTCTGCATCATGCAGAGGGGAATTTTTCCGGCAAATTACTTACCGCCTAAACCTTTTTTCTCCAGTTCTTCTTTAAAGTTGTCACGCGTGATCAGTACCACGTCGGTAACTTCGGTAAATTTTGGCGGTTCAACGTCTTTTGCTACCCAGTTGTAAAGCATTTCGCTGGATTTATAGCCATGTACGTCCGGGCTTGGCAGCAGGGAACCGTAGAAGCCGGTTGCCTGTGCTTTAGACAGTTCGCTCACCGCATCCACACCGTTAATGCCAATGCCGATGATATCGGCCGCTTTAAAGCCCTGACCTTCCGTCGCGCGTACGCCGCCCAGCACGGTGCTGTCGTTCATACCGACGATCAGCCAATGTTTAACTTCCGGATGTTGAACCAGCATTGAGTTGGCAGCGTCAAATGCCCCCGGGATGTCGTTAGATTTGGTAGGTACCTGATAAATTTGTTTTTCCGGGAATCCGGCCGCTTTCAGCGCATCCATAGATCCCGTAGTACGGCGGCGGGCGGTATCCAGTTCGTTGGCGGTAATCGCCATCACCGCGCTTTCTTTGACATCCCAGCCACGTTTCTGCATCTCTTTATACAGTTCCTGGCCCTGACGTTCGCCAATTTTAGTCGCCGCCATCATCACCAGCGGAACGGTATCCATTGGCTTACCTTTGGCGTTAACAAACTGGTCATCCACGGCAATGACTTTCATATCGTAGCCACGCGCTTTCGCGACGATGGCAGAGCCGAGTTTGGGGTCCGGAGTACAAATAACGAAACCTTTTGCGCCACTGGCAGCCAGGCTGTCGATCGCGTTCAATGTTTTTTCGCCATCCGGCACGGCAATCTTAATAACCTCAAACCCTAAATCCTTCCCGGCTTTATCGGCAAACTTCCATTCGGTCTGGAACCACGGCTCTTCCGGTTGCTTCACCAGAAAACCGAGCTTCAGGTTCTCCGCCATAGCGGATTGTGACATAACGGCTGCCAGACCAATGGCTGCCAGGGCTTTAGTAAATTTGTGCATGGTTCTCTCCAGCTTTAGTGTCGTTTTGTGTAGGGCAAAAACGAATGACATTCGTTAAATTAATCGGAAAACAAAGCATTACCTTTTAACTAAAAGATAAGTGACCGTGTTGACATAGTTTTAGCGAGAAATTAATTCTCCATAGGAGAGCAATATCACATCGCAGAATTACAGTGAGAACGTGCATAAATTTAGCGGGAAAAGACATAAGGGAAAGCCAATTTGTCAGACAAATTGTCGGATGCACAGCAGATTAATCCATAAGATTAGCCTGGAAATCCTTGTTGTCTTTGGTACCCATGCGGGATGTCTTCTTTTTAACCAGTCAATAGGCCGCATTACCTGGCGTTGAGTTTTTGAAATGGTGTAATAACCGCAACTCAAAGATGTGGAAAATGTACGTCATTCATTTCGCCATTAATTATCACTGTGCTCATTAATTAACAGAACACGTATAATGAGAGCCATCTCGCAAAAATGAAAAAACGTTTTATAAAATCATCACTTCATCATAAATTCAAATTCATTGATTAATATCAACAAGATACAAAAAGCGCTATCATTAAAATTCATTGCAGTTACATTGATTTCATCAATGAAATGTAAAAATATATAAACTTGATGATTTAAGCATTTTCTTATACCCGTTCAGACGTTATTCTTATTTCAGATCATCGTCAGAATTGACTCCACGATCACATTTCGGACCGGCAGAAAGGAATTATTCTGCAAACAGTAATTATGGTGTTTTGATTTATCTTGCACCTCTCCACTTCTGGATATAAGGATATTAGGTATGGCAACCGCTGGAATGCTTCTCAAACTCAACTCTCAAATGAACCGCGAGTTTTACGCATCCAATCTCTACCTTCACCTGAGTAACTGGTGTTCTGAACAGAGTCTGAACGGCACCGCCACTTTCCTTCGCGCCCAGGCACAGAGTAATGTGACCCAAATGATGCGCATGTTTAACTTTATGAAGAGTGTCGGCGCTACCCCCATCGTTAAAGCCATTGATGTTCCCGGTGAAAAACTGAACTCTCTGGAAGAACTGTTCCAAAAAACGATGGAAGAATACGAGCAACGTTCTAGTACGCTGGCACAGTTAGCCGATGAAGCGAAAGAACTGAATGATGATTCAACCGTCAATTTCCTGCGCGATCTGGAAAAAGAACAGCAGCATGATGGTCTGTTGCTGCAAACCATTCTTGATGAAGTGCGCAGTGCGAAACTTGCGGGTATGTGCCCTGTGCAGACCGACCAACATGTTCTGAATGTCGTGTCACACCAGCTGCATTGATCATCATCGGCGCTAATGCATTGCGCCGATGAAGGTTTTGAGAAACCGCTGCCTCATCTGTTTGAAGCAGCGGTTTTTTTAATGGGATTCACCCTGTGGGGTAAACTTGAGTTCAATAAGCGCGATGGCTTTTTGGATTGCCCGCATGGTGACCGGGTCTGCGGCGGCGGGATGGTTAGTAAAGTCGATATTCTTCAGCTGACTGGACATTTTTTCACGAACTTCAACGGGCGCGATTACATCGAGAACATCCAGAATTTGTTTGATAACCAACTGGCAAGCAACCACATCAGAAACCAGTTCCTGATCGGCATTCAGCGGCTGGGACATCGTAAACTCCTGATAGCATTTTGAAAGCCGTTATAGTAGCGGCTTCACATCTTCAGCGATAGTCACATCCACCGTCATCAGGACACAAAAAAACCTGCCGGAGCAGGTTTTTTATTATCGGAACATATTGCCTGGCGGTACGTCTTTGAACGTCTTGCAATAGTTATTGAACATACTTTTCAGGATTTTGCGCAGTTTCATCGCGGCACTCCGACCATTTGTTATACAGGTGTTATTGTCTTTGCGCTTATAATATGATAACCATCACAAAAATCAATCTTTATGTGATACAAATCACATAAATACTCCTTTAATGTTATAAAAATGATAATCAAAAAACAGCCCCCCTATTTCTGACACCTACAGATGGCAAGAAATAGCGCCTGCCAGGCGTCTTTTCCGGCCATTGTCGCAGCGCTGTAACGCGTAAAATAGTGCTTTCTCTTACTCTTCTGGCTGGACCATGAGACTTCTGATTCTGACTCTTTCATTAATAACGCTGGCGGGGTGTACGGTTACTCGCCAGGCCCATGTGAGCGAAGTTGACGCGGCAACAGGTATTGTACGGTTGGTTTATGACCAGGCTTTTTTGCAGCATGCCCATACCGATCGTTATGTCAGTCGCGGGATCGCCGATCGCGCATGCCAGCAGGAAGGCTATACCCACGCGGTCCCCTTTGGTCAGCCAGTAGGCAACTGTAGCCTTTTTGCGGGTTCCTTATGTTTGAATACGGAATTCACTTTGTCATATCAGTGCCATCATTCCGCCTTCCCTGTCTTTCTCTAAATATTTTAATCAGCGAGGGGATCTTCGCTGATTAAAGAAATAGCGGTAATGCGTTTTATTCCCATTCGTATTTTTAATAATTGAAGTTTATATTTTACCTTTTGCAAATAATAAAATAACAAATTATAGTGACGCCACAGCAACAAATATAACCTTTGTGGAGCACTATCATGCTGAAACCAGAAATGATTGAAAAACTTAATGAGCAGATGAACCTGGAACTGTACTCTTCACTGCTTTATCAGCAAATGAGCGCCTGGTGCAGCTATCATACCTTCGAAGGTGCTGCCGCGTTCCTGCGCCGTCACGCCCAGGAAGAGATGACGCATATGCAGCGTCTGTTTGATTACCTGACTGATACCGGCAATTTACCGCGTATTAATACCGTTGAATCTCCGTTTGCTGAATATTCCTCACTTGATGAATTATTCCAGGAAACCTATAAACACGAACAATTAATCACCCAGAAAATTAACGAACTGGCTCATGCTGCAATGACCAATCAGGACTACCCAACATTTAATTTCCTGCAATGGTATGTTTCTGAGCAGCATGAAGAAGAGAAACTGTTCAAATCGATTATTGATAAATTAAGCCTGGCAGGCAAAAGCGGCGAAGGTCTGTATTTTATCGACAAAGAACTCTCTACCCTCGACACACAAAACTAATGCTCTCCGGCGGCAGGTTTACTGCCGCCGTTTCAAATCAGTGACGGCAAATCTTACTCTGATCGGTCGAAAAACCGTCTTTCGAAGGTATAAATTTGCCTTTTGCTGCCAGAAACGCTACCAGCTCTCCCGCTGTCATCCCTTCTGCCGAGCAGGTGTGAAAACGTGCCTGTTCACCAAAACGCGCTTTAATCGCAGCTTCCAGACTGGCATGCGTATATTGCTCGCCTGATTCAATCATCATATTTAACACTTCATGACCGTGAATAGAGTCCATCGTCCCTCCTCAAAAAAAGCCTAGCGTAGCGATTGCCGCTTATGAAGACTTTGCGCCAGCGCAGGACTGAATGCTTTTTATTGTACATTTATATTTACACCATATGTAACGTCGGTTTGACGAAGCAGCCGTTATGCCTTAACCTGCGCCGCAGATATCACTCATAAAGATCGTCAGGACAGAAGAAAGCGTGAAAAACAGAACCCTGGGAAGTGTTTTTATCGTGGCGGGAACCACAATTGGCGCAGGCATGCTGGCAATGCCGCTGGCTGCGGCCGGTGTTGGTTTTAGCGTTACGTTAATCTTGTTGATTGGGCTTTGGGCGTTGATGTGCTACACGGCGCTATTACTGCTGGAGGTGTACCAGCATGTTCCGGCAGATACCGGTCTAGGCACGCTGGCAAAACGCTATCTGGGACGCTACGGTCAATGGCTGACGGGCTTCAGTATGATGTTCTTAATGTATGCTCTGACTGCGGCATACATCAGCGGTGCCGGTGAATTGTTGGCCTCCAGCATCAGCGACTGGACAGGTATTTCAATGTCGGCAACCGCTGGCGTGCTGTTGTTCACTTTTGTTGCCGGTGGCGTGGTTTGTGTTGGAACATCGCTGGTCGATTTATTTAACCGTTTTCTGTTCAGCGCCAAAATTATTTTTCTGGTGGTGATGCTGGTATTGCTACTACCGCATATTCACAAAGTGAATCTTTTAACCCTGCCGTTGCAACAGGGGCTGGCTCTGTCAGCAATCCCGGTGATTTTTACCTCATTTGGTTTTCACGGTAGCGTGCCGAGTATTGTCAGCTATATGGATGGCAACGTTCGTAAGCTACGCTGGGTGTTTATAACCGGTAGTGCGATCCCCCTGGTGGCATATATTTTCTGGCAGGTGGCAACGCTTGGCAGCATTGATTCAACAACCTTTATGGGATTGCTGGCTAATCATGCTGGATTAAACGGGCTGTTACAGGCGTTACGCGAAATGGTGGCCTCTCCGCATGTTGAGCTGGCAGTGCATTTATTTGCTGATTTAGCCCTCGCCACGTCATTTCTCGGCGTTGCGTTAGGCTTATTTGATTATCTGGCTGATTTATTTCAGCGTTCAAATACCGTTGGTGGACGGTTGCAAACTGGTGCAATTACCTTTCTGCCGCCGTTGGCGTTTACACTGTTTTATCCACGAGGATTTGTGATGGCGCTGGGTTACGCCGGTGTGGCGCTGGCGGTACTGGCATTGATTATCCCTTCGCTGTTGACCTGGCAAAGCAGAAAGCACAATCCTCAGGCGGGTTACCGGGTGAAAGGTGGTCGTCCGGCGCTGGTGGTGGTGTTTCTCTGTGGTATTGCTGTGATTGGCGTGCAATTTTTGATTGCGGCAGGGTTGTTACCAGAAGTGGGGTGATCAGATAGCCTCAAATTCCTTATTGGGTGCCAGAATTAACGCTGACACCCAATTTGACCTCTTAATGCAGGCAGCACTGCTTAAATTTCTTACCACTACCGCACGGGCAAGGATCGTTACGCCCCGGTTTCTCTTCTGCTTTGATCGGTTGCTGAACAGCTTTTTCCTGCGGATGCGCCATCCAGTATGCATGTAAATCAAGCGCCGCCAGTCGAATGGCATCTACGCTCTCTTCAAACGCTTCTGGCGACATTTTCTCTACCCGCTCGAAGTTTTCCTCAGTACCGTGCAGCGCAATCGCCTCCAGCGCTGGTTTTAACGAATCGGGCAATGTTGACCAGTCAGAAAGTGCCACGCCCCGCATATAGCCAAAGCACCACTCCTCAACAATCGTCAGCTCGCTGCCATCGACTTCTCGCAAGCCGAATAACGGCTCAAACTGCTCCGGGAATTCGTTCAGACGCTCTGCGGTATCGGCCATATGTTGAAAAGCCAGGTTCATAAAGCGCGTCATCTCTTTCTCTGACGCCCAGCGCGGCACATAGTCAGCCCCACCCCACACGGCAACCAGCCACTGTTCCGGTTCAATCTCTTGCGGAGAACTCAACACCGCCGTCAATAAACCGTCCAGCTCCGCCACATCAAGGATGGCGTGGTCAGTGTTGTATTTGGTCAGAATATCGTCCAGCCATTCCAACTCACTTTCGTTTAACGGTCCCGTTTTCATACGCTTTTCCTTGTGGATCTCAACTCGCCAGCACCTATCTTACATGCCGGTCCGTATCAGAGATACTTTTTGAGTGGCTTTGCCGGTGATTAAAAATTAAGGAGGGTGTAACGACAAGTTTCAGGCACAAAAAAACCACCCGAAGGTGGTTTCACGACACTGCTTATTGCTTTGATTTTATGCTTATCTTTCCCATGGTACCCGGAGCGGGACTTGAACCCGCACAGCGCGAACGCCGAGGGATTTTAAATCCCTTGTGTCTACCGATTCCACCATCCGGGCTCGGGAAGAAAGTGGAGGCGCGTTCCGGAGTCGAACCGGACTAGACGGATTTGCAATCCGCTACATAACCGCTTTGTTAACGCGCCAAATTCTTCAGGCCTTTCAGCCAGACATCCGCTGACGCCGATGTCTTTTAAACTGGAGCGGGAAACGAGACTCGAACTCGCGACCCCGACCTTGGCAAGGTCGTGCTCTACCAACTGAGCTATTCCCGCATTCATCAAGCAATCAGTTAATCACTTGATTTTATTATCGTCTGGCAATCAGTGCCGCCGTTCGATGCGTTGCATTCTACTTACCTGGCGCGATGAGTCAACGATATTTTTCACCACTTTTGATCGTTTGCTGAAAATTGCGCCGAAACGATCACTGATCAAGCAAATCTGCACGCGCAGCGCTCAAATATTGCAACATTGACCACAGAGTCAGTACCGCAGCCACAAAGAAAAGTGCAATACCGGCGTACTCAACCCAAATGTTCGGACGCCACAGCAGCCAGGCCAGCGCCACCATCTGGGCAGTGGTTTTCACTTTCCCAATCCAGGAGACGGCCACGCTACTGCGTTTACCCAACTCCGCCATCCATTCGCGTAGCGCAGAAATAATAATTTCACGGGCGATCATCGTTGCCGCCGGTAAGGTCACCCACCAGCTGTGATAATGCTCGGTTACCAGCACCATGGCGATAGCCACGAGGACTTTATCTGCTACAGGGTCAAGGAAAGCACCAAACCGGGTACTCTGGTTCCAGCGGCGTGCCAGAAAACCATCGAACCAGTCAGTCACCGCCGCGACGCAGAAAATGAGCGCGGCGGCAAACGGCGACCAGGTGACAGGCAGATAAAAGACCAATACAAAGAATGGGATAAGGATGACACGGAACAGTGTAAGCAACGTAGGGATATTAAATTGCATAATGACGGGTAACTATCTGTTGTCAGTAAGATTACCCCTATGTTGCTACAGAGACATCAATGTTTCAACGACCAGAAGATCTTTTCTGCCAGACCTTGCGAAATACCCGGCACTTTTGCAATTTCCTCGACGCTGGCGTTACGTAAACCTTGCAAACCGCCCATATATTTCAACAACATTTGCCGACGTTTTGGCCCGACGCCTTCAATGGTTTCCAGGGAACTGGTATTTTTGACCTTCGCCCGTTTTTTACGGTGCCCGCCAATCGCGTGATCGTGTGATTCATCGCGAATATGCTGGATAACATGCAGCGCGGGAGAATCTGGCGGCAAACTGAATCCCTCACCTTCCGGCTCAAAGAACAGTGTTTCCAGCCCAGCCTTACGATCTGCTCCTTTGGCAACGCCAAGTAGCAGTGGATGATTTTTATCCCATGAGACATCCAGTTCGGCAAAGACATTTTTTGCCTGCGCAAGCTGGCCTTTGCCGCCGTCGATAAGGATCACATCCGGGATCTTAGTGTCGTCAATGGCTTTACCATAACGCCGACGCAGCACCTGATTCATCGCCGCATAATCATCGCCCGGCGTGATGCCAGTAATGTTATAGCGCCGATACTCCGCACGCAGCGGGCCGTTAGCATCAAATACCACACAGGAGGCGACGGTTTGTTCACCCATGGTATGGCTGATGTCAAAGCACTCCATCCGCTTCACTTCCGGCAATTTCAACACGCTGGCAAGTGCTGTAAGCCGCTGATGAACGGTAGATTGCTGCGAAAGTTTGCTGGTTAAGGCCGTCGCCGCATTGGTGCGCGCGAGTTTCAGGTAACGCGCCCTATCGCCACGAGGTTTGGTTTGAACATTAATCTTGCGTCCCGCCAGTTCTGAAAGGGAATCGGCGAGCAGCGTTTTATCGCTAAGATTAAAATCGAGCAGGATCTCACCCGGTAAGGTGCGCATCTGGCTGCCTTGTAAATAGAACTGTCCTACGAAGGTTTCTACCACCTCGCTCAGTTCCGTACCGCCCGGCACTTTCGGGAAATAGCTGCGGCTGCCGAGCACTTTACCCTGACGAATGAACAATACGTGGACACAAGCCATGCCCGCATCGAACGCCACACCAATAACGTCAAGGTCGTCGCCGGTATTGGACACAAACTGTTTTTCGGTGACGCGTCGCACCGCCTGAATTTGGTCGCGAATACGTGCCGCTTCTTCAAACTCCAGATTCTGACTGGCAGTTTCCATACGGCTAATGAGTTGCGTAAGCACCTGATCATCTTTACCAGACAAAAACAGGCGCACATACTCGACCTGCTGAGCGTATTCTTCTTCACTCACCAGTCCTTCAACGCACGGTCCCAGACAGCGCCCTATTTGATATTGCAGACACGGACGCGAGCGATTGCGATAAACACTATTTTCGCACTGGCGAATGGGGAATATCTTTTGCAGTAGCGCCAGTGTTTCACGTACGGCATAGCCATTCGGGAACGGGCCGAAATATTCACCTTTGGCATGCTTCGCACCACGATGCATCGCCAGACGCGGATGGGTATCGCCACTCAGGAAGATAAAGGGATAAGATTTATCATCGCGTAGCAAAACGTTGTAACGCGGCTGATAGAGTTTGATGTAGTTGTGTTCCAGCAACAGCGCTTCGGTTTCTGTATGAGTAACCGTTACATCAATTTGCTGGATCTGGGCGACCAGCGCTTCGGTTTTGCGCGAAGCGAGGTTGCTACGGAAATAGCTGGAAAGCCGTTTTTTCAGGTCTTTCGCTTTGCCGACATAGATAACCGTACCACCAGCATCGTACATGCGATAAACGCCTGGCTGGCTGGTTACGGTTTTTAAAAACGCTTTTGCGTCAAACTGATCACTCACTGACTTGATAATGTCTCCGCATTACACAGACCATGGCGAATTGCCAGGTGAGTCAGCTCAACATCGCCATGAATGTTTAGTTTACTGAACATACGATAGCGGTAGCTGTTCACCGTTTTCGGACTGAGATTGAGCTGTTCTGAGATCTCATTGACCTTCTGGCCCTTGGTGATCATCAGCATAATCTGCAATTCACGTTCAGACAAACTGGCAAATGGGCTTTCTGTTTTTTCTGGTTCGATCTGGCTTAACGCCATTTGTTGAGCGATGTCAGAAGCAATGTAACGCTGCCCTGAATAGACAGAACGGATCGCACTCACGACTTCCTGCGGAGCCGCGCCTTTGCTGAGGTAGCCAGCAGCACCGGCCTGCATGACTTTCGCTGGTAAAGGGTTTTCTGTATGGACGGTAAGCATGATGATTTTGACATCAGCTGTGGAACGCGCGATTTTACGCGTCGCCTCAAGACCGCCAATGCCCGGCATACTCATGTCCATTAGCACCACGTCAACGGCATTTGCCCGGCACCACTTAACGGCGTCTTCACCGCACGATGCCTCACCGACGACTTTTATACCCTTTATATCTTCCAGAATGCGTCGTATCCCTGCGCGCACCAGTTCGTGGTCATCAACAAGTAGAACGTTGATCAAAGGAATATCTCCAGAAATAGGGATAACGCTACTGATAGTTAGTCATTCGTATATTAGCGGTTTTTATTGCAACTTTGAAACGTTAAAAATGGTGGGTATTCGATTTTTCTCTCGTTTTTGTAAATTCGATTGTCCACAGTTATGGTCACGCCCGTCACCAACGGCTTACCGGATCGTTTCACAGTAAGCCCGGCGATGAAATGTGACAAAAATTGACTTTATTCAGCAAAAATGAAAATCAGCCCGCTGAATATGTAACATTAATTAACCCGAACAATACGGGCAAAAAACATTCATGATAAAAATATTTATTGGTCATTATATTAACGTATTTTATAGTACTGTTGATATCACGCTCAAAAAACAACCACTGCTATTTTTAGCAAAGCTTATGGTATACTCCGCCGCCTTAACATTTTTCACCGCAAATTTTCATTGCAACATGACGAGGAAAATAAATGAGTACGCCTGATTTTTCTACTGCCGAGAATAATCAAGAACTGGCAAATGAAGTCTCCTGCCTGAAAGCGATGCTGACGCTGATGCTGCAGGCGATGGGACAAGCTGACGCGGGCCGCGTGATGTTAAAGATGGAAAAACAGCTTGCGCTGATCGAAGACGAAACCCAGGCTGCAGTATTTTCCAAAACGGTTAAGCAAATTAAACAAGCCTACCGTCAGTAATATAAAACCGGCTGAGAGCGTGCCTTTCAGCCGGTTTTTGCATCTGACACGCAGAAAGAAAAGAGATCAAATTAAGCCAGTAGCGGCCGCGTAACAGGCAACCTGGGTCTTATTCGGTGCATTGATTTTTTTCTGCATGTTTTTCTGATGAAAATTGACCGTATTCTCAGAGATTGACAAAATCATCGCTATCTCTGCTGATGTCTTCCCTTCCGCCGTCCATTTCAAAATTTCTTTTTCGCGCTTGCTGAAATTCATCTCTGGCGTCATCACTATTTCATCATTTAAACGCATCAGAGCCATCAGACTTTCGCGCACCAGTAACTGCATTTTTAATTGCAGTTCATCACTAAGAATGGGTATTTCACGCGCGCTGCAACGGGAAAAGGACAAAAAGCCCAGCGCCCGGTTTGGCAGCATTAAATACTGAGTGACACCGCGGCGTAAACCATGCGCGCGCGCGGCTTCCCATAACGGCTGTGCTTCGCTGAATAAGTCATCATTCCACATTAAATGGCCCTGACTAAAGTTTTCAGGGTTCAGCACCGGATCAATTGCGAGAAAGTTTTTGGCCTGATAATAACTAACCCACGCCTCAGGGTAATTGGTGTAGAAAGCCACTTTACGTCGCGTGAATGGTACCGGGTGGCGAACACATAACGAATAGTAATCGTACTCCAGCTGCTGAGCCTGAAGCTCTATTTCATGGTAGACCTCTTCTGCGGCCTCCATCCTCTGAAAACGCAACAGCATCGTGCGACGCCAGCTGAAAAAATCCGTATCCTGCATAGTAAACCGCAACGCCCCTGAGAGTGAGTATCATTTATAATGATAATTCAAACTATCACATAAATAAGATTTATATATAATTTATATTATTCAGGCAATGAATTATTTTTGCAAGCCATCGCATTCTCTTATGTTATTAATGAGTTATGCTGATTTGTTAAGCAGTTTTATCACGCTTGAAATGGCGTCCCGCCCCGACAGGTGAATCGTCGGGGCTGATTTTTTCTTATTATTGCAGCAGAAACTTCTCGAGGAACTGGCGGGTGCGAGGCTGCTGGGGATCGGCAAATAACGCTTTTGCTGCCCCCTGCTCGACTATCCGCCCCTGGTCCATAAAAATCGCCCGGTCCGCAACATCCCGGGCAAAGCTCATTTCGTGCGTCACAATCACCATCGTGCGCTTTTCCTGCGCCAGCTGACGGATGGTGTTCAGGACTTCGCCCACCAGCTCTGGATCCAGCGCCGACGTTGGCTCGTCAAACAAAATCACCTCAGGACGCATTGCCAGCGCACGCGCAATCGCAACACGCTGCTGTTGACCGCCAGACAAACGACGTGGATAGCTGGTTTCTTTACCGGCCAGCCCAACTTTCGCCAGCAGCTCGCGAGCGCGCGCCGTGGCCTCTTCTTTCGGTTCGCCTTTGACGATCACCGGCCCTTCAATAATGTTCTCCAGCACCGTACGATGCGGAAACAAATTAAAGTTCTGGAAGACAAACCCGACGTGCTGACGCAACTGGCGAATCAGCGATTTTTGCTGACTTAATGAACGTGCAGTATCAATAGTGATATCGCCAACGGTGATCGCTCCCGCTTCGGGTTGTTCCAGCAGATTTATGCTGCGTAGCAACGTGGTTTTGCCGGAACCACTCGGACCGATAATTGCCACCACTTCGCCAGGCTTTACCTCGAGGTCGATACCGTGCAGCACCGTCTGACCGTGGAATTTTTTCACCAGGTTCTTAACTTCAATGGCACTCATTTTGGTTCTCTCTCCTGGCGATTAAGTTGATTCTCAAAATGGTTCTGCAACGTCGATAACACAGTCGCCATGATCCAGTAGATGAGCGAAGCCGCCAGATACATGGTGAACACCTCCAGCGTACGCGAGGTAATCAACTGCGCCTGACGGAACAGCTCCGGCACCTGGATTGTCGCGGCCAGCGACGTATCTTTTACCAGGCTGATAAAGCTGTTCGACAGCGGCGGCAACGCCACACGCGCCGCCTGTGGCAAAATCGCGCGACGCATGGTCTGCCACGGCGTCATACCAATACTGGCTGCCGCTTCCCACTGACCTTTATCAATAGAAGAAATGGCGGCGCGCAGCGTTTCGGCAGCATAGGCGGCAGTGTTCAACGACAGACCAATCATTGCTGACGGAATGGGATCTAATTCGATACCAAACTGCGGCAGGCCGTAATAGATCATAAACAGTTGTGCGATGAGCGGCGTACCACGAAAAATAGAGATATAAAAACGCGCCAGCCAGCGCACGGGCCAGATTGGCGACAGGCGCATCAGCGCGAGAATAAACCCGAGCAGTAAGCCAAAAAACATGCCGCCGATACTGAGTTGCAGCGTATACCCAGCACCTTTCAGCAGGAACGGCAAGGAATCAATAACCAGTTGTATACTTTCTTGCATGAGCGTTTCCGGAGCTAAACGTGGGGATGATAGGCGAACAGCGCAGGCGCACCGCCGGTATGAATAAACAGAATCGGCCCTTCATCTTTGAAACGTTTCTGACTGATACCGTCAATCAGACCCGCCATCGCTTTTCCGGTATACACAGGATCAAGCAGAATGCCTTCCAGCCGCGCCAGCAATTTCACTGCTTCCATGCCTTCGTCGTTCGGCACGCCGTAGCCAGGTGCAAAATAGTCATCCCAGAGTAAAATTTCCGCTGATGCGGTCAGCTCCAGTTCTTTCGCAATCGCCTGTTGTAGGTTAACCACTTTCGGCAATTGATCGGCAACGGAACGCGACACGGTAACGCCGATCAGTTCGCTTTCAGGCATCAGGTGTTCCAGCCCAACAGCCAGTCCGGCGTGAGTTCCGGCACTGCCCGATGCGACCACCACCGACGAAATATTAACCGCCCCTTCACACTGTTGCGCGATTTCCAGCGCACTCTCCACATAACCCAGCGCGCCCAGAGCATTAGAACCGCCAACCGGAATGACATACGGGCGAAAGCCTTGTGCTTCGACTCGCGTCGCCAGCTCTTCCAGTTGGGCATTGGGATCGGTCAGTGCGTCGCACATTTCAATCTGGGTATTGAACAGATCCAGCAACAAACGATTGCCGTTGGTTAAATAGTTTTCTGCGGTTGTGCCAATAGGATTTTCCAGCAGCGCCACGCAGTGCAGACCGAGTTTCGCCGCAACTGCGGCAGTCTGGCGCACATGGTTAGACTGGATCGCGCCGGCAGTAATCAGCGTATCGGCACCTTCACGCAGAGCATCTGCTGCGAGAAATTCCAGCTTACGTAATTTATTGCCGCCCATTGCCATGGGGGTGACGTCATCCCGTTTGATGAAAATTTCCCGTCCTAGATAATCAGAAAAGCGCGGCAGATATTCGAGCGGCGTTGGCGCGCCGATAAACTCCAACCGTGGAAAACGGGTTAAATTATGCAGTGGCATAACAGCCTCCGATGTGTGTTGTTGTGATTTTCTTATTATGCACGCTGAAAACGCGTAAATAAAAAAGGCGCTAGTGAAAGCGCCCTTTTTTGTCATTATGCTGATTATTTGGTCACATCAGCACCAAACCATTTTTCGGAAAGAGCTTGCAGAGTGCCGTCTTTTTGCATTTCCGCAATTGCATCATTCACTGCTTTCAGCAGGTCTTCATTTCCTTTACGCAGCGCCACGCCAGACTCCTGACGGGAGAATGCTTCACCGGTTACTGCCAGCGTATCGTTGGTTTTCTTCACCAGATCCAGCGCCGCCAGACGGTCAACGAGGATCGCATCGATACGGCCTACGCGCAGATCCTGATATTTGGTCGGGTCATCATCATAGGTACGCACATCGACGCCCTGAACATTCTGACGCAGCCACTCTTCATAGTTGGTGCCCAGACCGACACCCACTTTTTTGCCTTTCAGATCAGCAGCCGTTTTAAGGGTGCCTTCGTTACCTTTTTTCACCAGCGCCTGAATACCAGAAATGGTGTACGGGGTAGAGAAATCGTATTTTTTCTTGCGCTCGTCAGAAATGGTGACCTGGTTAATCACCACATCAATGCGTTTAGAGTCCAGCGACGCCAGCATACCGTCCCATTTGGTCGGTTTTAGTGACGCCTCAACGCCAAGATGTTTTGCCAGCTGTTGGGCAAATTCCACTTCAAAACCGGTTAATTTGCCGTCATCTCCCTGAAAACTGAACGGCGGATAAGTTCCTTCCAGCCCTACCAGCAGCGTGCCGCGCTCTTTAACTTTATTAAGCAGACCTTCATCTGCAAAACTTTTAACGCTCATGCCCGCAACCAGCGCCACGGCCATCACACCCATCAATGCCTGACGTCCCAGATGTGCTAATTTCATATTCACCCCGAATGTTGTTATGTCTGTTTGCAGTGTAGAGCCATTGTTTGTAAACACAAAAACAACTCCGCTACATCTTATTCTTATTTAATATATATCAGAAGCAGGCAGGCTGGAGGATTTCTGCACAAGTCCGGTACAGGTTTGGCGCTGATAGTGTTGATACTTCCGTAACGCGATGCGGTAATTGTTGGTGCTGGTGGTGGGCAGCCACGGGGCGAGGATTTCATCAAGGAAACCGTCCTGCAGCTGATCGAGGGAAATATTTTGCTCGTGTAGATGATTCCCCAAACGGCGCAGACGAACGACATATTCACGCACCGTACCTGGGCTCATTTCAGTTTGCTCAAAAAGAAATTGCTTAAAGCCGATAATATCGAAAAAATCACTCTGCGTTTTGCAATGTAAATCACCGCAAAATCGGCACAATGCCGCCCATGATTTTTGTTCCGTTTGCCAGCCCTTTTCATCAAGCAGCGTGTCCAGGCGGGAAATCTCGATTTTATTCACTATTTTGCCGTCGCGAACGAGGGTAATCCGATCGAGTAATTTACGGCAATGCGCGCAATGAGTCTGGCTGTGTTTAAAGTCTTTAAGATAGCGGCTTAATGGCCGTCTTTTCAGGTGCTGCACCATCATTAAGAACTCCTGGTAGTCAAAATTAAAGTGCGGCATTTACTGACGTTATAACTTACCCAGTTTAGTGCGTAACCGTTTAATGGCCTGGCTGTGTAACTGACTGACCCGCGATTCCCCGACCTCCAGCACCGCGCCAATCTCTTTGAGATTCAGCTCTTCCTGGTAATAGAGGGTTAATACCAGTTTTTCGCGCTCCGGCAACGTTTCGATAGCTTCCATCACCCGCTGGCGCAGATTACTGTCCAGCAGTTGTTGTAGCGGGTTTTCTCGCTGATGATCATCAGTAACCAGTTCGATGCTATCGCCGTGCTCTTCGCGCCACTCATCGTAGGAGAAGAGCTGGCTGTTATTGGTGTCGAGCAACATTTGGCGATAATCGGCAATATCGATCCCTAAACGTTCCGCTACCTCAGTTTCCGTGGCGTTGCGGCCAAGTTCCTGCTCCAGTTGCCCTATTGCCTGTGCCACTTCACGCGCGTTGCGTCGCACGCTGCGCGGCACCCAGTCACGGCTGCGAAGTTCATCCAGCATAGCGCCACGGATACGCTGCACTGCGTAAGTTGTAAATGCCGTTCCTTGTAGGGCGTCATAGCGTTCGACGGCATTAAGTAACCCAATGCCGCCCGCCTGTAGCAGATCGTCAAGTTCCACGCTCGCGGGCAGTCGAACCTGCAGGCGCAATGCTTCGTGACGCACCAGCGGGACATAACGCTGCCACAGCGAGTGTTTATCCATTACACCTTCAGCGGTATAGAGTGAATTCACGATAAACAGCCCTGCGTTATATGAGTTATCGGCATGATTATCCGTTTCTGCAGGGTTTTTAATCGGACGATTAGTGGGTGAAATGAGGGGTTATTTGGGGGTTATCGGTAAATTGCGGGCAGAAAAAACCCCGCCGTTGGCGGGGAAGCACGTTGCTGACAAATTACCATTCATGTTGCCGGATGCGGCGTAAACGCCTTATCCGGCCTACAAAAATGTGCAAATTCAATAAATTGCAATTCACCTTGTAGGCCTGATAAGCGCAGCGCATCAGGCAATTTGGCGTTGCCGTCAGTCTCAGTTAATCAGTTTACGACGATTAACCCTGCAGCAGAGACAGAACCTGCTGCGGTACCTGGTTGGCTTTTGCCAGCACGGAGTTACCGGCCTGCTGAATGATCTGCGCTTTCGACATGTTGGACACTTCGGTCGCATAGTCGGCGTCCTGAATACGGGACTGCGCTTCGGACAGGTTGGTAGTGGTGTTGTTCAGGTTGGTGACTGCGGAATCCAGACGGTTCTGGATAGCACCCAGGGAAGAACGGAATTTGTCGATGGAGCTGATAGCTTCATCCAGAGCTTTCAGTGGATCTTTTGTTACTGTGCCTTCGCTAGTTGCATCTGTTGTTAAAGTACCATTAGCACTAACATATACTTCAGCCCCTACTTTCGGCGCATATTTACCCGTACCAGTTCCAGAATCAACAGTTACCTTGCCGTTGTTAGCATCGATTGAATACTTCGTGGTGTATGAACCAATTGTAGTCATTTCACCATCAGCATCAGTGTATGTTGCTGTTGCATTAGAAACGTCAGCTTTATCGGCATATTTTGCGCTAGCAGTACCGTCACCTGCGGCAAATACAGCCTGATACGTCTGAACGCCAGATTTATAGGTAATTGTTGCGGATGTATCACCGTCAGCTGCAGCTGCTTTGCCTTGTTTAGCTGTAGCCACTTTATTTAAAACGGTTTCTTTGCTAGCTGTATCAGTGAACGATACCCCTGCGTTAGCAGTTGCAGCATCAGCATCAGCACCCGTTTTAAAGTTATAAGTTGTTCCCCCCATCGTGACTGATGCAGTCTTCTTAACCCCGATTGATTGACCATCACCAGCTTTCTTGAATAAACCATCAAGCGTAGCCGCAGTCGCACCACCAGCATCGTTTGTAGTTAAGTTACCATCACTAGTTAAATATGCTTTCTGTCCTCCGATTGTGATTTTACCATTCGCATCAACATCAAAGTTCACTTCACCGCTTGCTGCTTTATAAACACCACTAGCAGTTTGCCCAGCCGGCGGGAGAAGGCTAGCTGCTACATCACCTGCTTTTTCTGAAGTATTATTCGATACATTACTGAATGAGAAGTTACCAGCTGATGCATTGTATGTATAAACCGTGGCAGTTTGAGCAGCATCTGCTTTGATAGTAACAGTGTCACCATCTTTCAGTTGATCAAGCGCCTTTGATGCAGTCAGCGCATTATTTGTTGTAGTTATAGTATTAGTTGCAGCATCCATTTTCGCTGCTGTCAGGTCGCTAATGGTCGCCGCTTTATTGGCTATCGTACCGGAACCATTCACGTTAAAACCATTCAGCCCCAGCGTATCTGAGTCAATTTTCTTCAGATCAATCGTGATAGTCTGGCCGTCATTCGCACCAACCTGAATTTTCATTGAACCGTCTTTCGCCAGTACGTTCACGCCGTTGAACTGGGTCTGGCCAGATACGCGGTCAATTTCGTCCAGACGGGATTTGATTTCGTCCTGAATGGAGTCCAGATCCGAATCGGAGTTAGTCCCGGTAGAAGCCTGAACCGTCAGTTCACGGATACGCTGTAAGTTGTTGTTGATTTCGGACAGCGCGCCTTCGGTGGTCTGCGCAACGGAAATACCGTCGTTGGCGTTACGTGCAGCCTGAGTCAGGCCTTTAATGTTAGAAGTAAAACGGTTAGCAATCGCCTGACCTGCGGCGTCATCCTTCGCGCTGTTAATACGCAAGCCAGAAGACAGACGCTCGATAGAACTCGACAGCGCAGACTGGTTCTTGTTGATATTATTTTGAGTGATCAGCGAGAGGCTGTTGGTATTAATGACTTGTGCCATGATTCGTTATCCTATATTGCAAGTCGTTGATTACGTATTGGGTTTCCACCCGTCGGCTCAATCGCCGTCAACCCTGTTATCGTCTGTCGTAAAACAACCTTTAGAATTTTTTTCACAAACAGCCATTTTTTGTTAGTCGCCGAAATACTCTTTTCTCTGCCCCTTATTCCCGCTATTAAAAAAAACAATTAAACGTAAACTTTGCGCAATTCAGGCCGATAACCCCGGTATTCGTTTTACGTGTCGAAAGATAAAAGGAAATCGCATGGCAAGTATTTCATCGCTGGGAGTCGGGTCAGGTCTGGATTTAAGTTCAATCCTTGATAGCCTCACCGCCGCGCAAAAAGCGACGCTAACCCCCATTTCAAATCAGCAATCGTCGTTTACCGCTAAACTTAGCGGCTACGGTACGCTGAAAAGCGCGCTGACGACTTTCCAGACCGCCAATACTGCATTGTCTAAAGCCGATCTTTTTTCCGCCACCAGCACTACCAGCAGCACCACCGCATTCAGTGCCACCACTGCGGGTAACGCCATCGCCGGGAAATACACCATCAGTGTCACCCATCTGGCGCAGGCGCAAACCCTGACCACGCGCACCACCAGAGACGATACGAAAACGGCGATCGCCACCAGCGACAGTAAACTCACCATTCAACAAGGCGGCGACAAAGATCCGATTACCATTGATATCAGCGCGGCTAACTCATCGTTAAGCGGGATCCGTGATGCCATCAACAACGCAAAAGCGGGCGTAAGTGCGAGCATCATTAACGTGGGTAACGGTGAATATCGTCTGTCAGTCACATCAAATGACACCGGCCTTGATAATGCGATGACACTCTCGGTCAGCGGTGATGATGCGCTACAAAGTTTTATGGGCTATGACGCCAGTGCCAGCAGCAACGGTATGGAGGTCTCGGTCGCCGCCCAGAATGCGCAGCTGACGGTCAACAACGTCGCCATCGAGAACAGCAGCAACACTATCAGCGACGCGCTGGAAAACATCACCCTGAACCTGAACGATGTCACCACGGGCAACCAGACGCTAACCATCACTCAGGACACCTCCAAAGCGCAAACGGCGATTAAAGACTGGGTGAATGCCTATAACTCGCTAATAGATACCTTCAGCAGCCTGACCAAATACACCGCCGTAGATGCGGGAGCTGATAGCCAGAGTTCTAGCAATGGCGCACTGCTCGGCGACTCCACGCTGCGGACGATTCAGACGCAGTTGAAATCGATGCTGAGTAATACCGTCAGTTCTTCCAACTATAAAACGCTGGCACAGATTGGTATCACGACCGATCCCAGCGATGGCAAACTGGAACTGGATGCCGACAAACTCACCGCTGCACTGAAAAAAGATGCCAGCGGCGTAGGTGCATTGATTGTTGGCGATGGTAAAAAAACCGGCATCACAACCACCATCGGCAGCAACCTGACCAGTTGGCTTTCGACAACGGGCATTATTAAAGCCGCTACCGATGGCGTTAGTAAAACCCTGAATAAGTTAACTAAAGACTACAACGCCGCCAGCGATCGCATTGATGCGCAGGTCGCGCGCTACAAAGAACAATTTACCCAACTGGACGTTTTAATGACCTCGTTAAACAGCACCAGCAGCTACTTAACGCAGCAGTTCGAAAACAACAGTAATTCCAAGTAATCATTATTCATCGGGAGACAGGTCATGTACGCGGCAAAAGGCACCCAGGCCTATGCACAAATTGGCGTCGAAAGCGCCGTAATGAGCGCCAGCCAGCAGCAGCTGGTCACCATGCTATTTGATGGAGTGCTGAGCGCACTGGTTAGAGCGCGCCTGTTTATGCAGGACAACAATCAGCAAGGCAAAGGCGTCTCTTTGTCAAAAGCGATCAACATCATTGAGAACGGACTGCGGGTGAGTCTTGATGAAGAGAGCAAAGACGAACTAACCCAAAACTTGATTGCTCTTTATAGCTATATGGTCAGGCGCTTGCTGCAAGCCAATTTACGCAACGATGTCTCCGCAGTCGAAGAAGTGGAAGCATTAATGCGCAATATTGCCGATGCCTGGAAAGAGTCGTTACTCTCCCCTTCTTTGATTCAGGACCCAGTCTGATGAACCACGCACCGCATTTGTATTTCGCCTGGCAACAACTCGTCGAAAAAAGCCAGCTCATGTTACGCCTGGCAACAGAAGAACAATGGGACGAACTCATCGCCAGCGAGATGGCGTATGTGAATGCGGTGCAGGAGATTGCACATCTGACTGAAGAGATTGACCCGTCCACCACGATGCAGGAGCAGCTCCGCCCGATGCTGCGCCTGATTCTCGACAACGAAAGCAAGGTAAAGCAGTTATTACAGATTCGGATGGATGAACTGGCGAAACTGGTCGGTCAGTCATCGGTGCAAAAATCGGTGTTAAGTGCCTATGGCGATCAGGGCGGCTTTGTGCTGGCTCCGCAGGATAACCTCTTTTGAATCTGAACGAGTCGATGGCTCGCGAATAATCCGATTACGGCTACGCTTCTAATGTTCCCCTTGAATGGAGTCGAAGAATGCGTAATCCCACGCTGTTACAATGTTTTCACTGGTATTACCCGGAAGGCGGTAAGCTCTGGCCTGAACTGGCCGAGCGCGCCGACGGTTTTAATGATATTGGTATCAATATGGTCTGGTTGCCGCCCGCCTATAAAGGCGCATCGGGCGGGTATTCGGTCGGCTACGACTCCTATGATTTATTTGATTTAGGCGAGTTTGATCAGAAAGGCAGCATCCCCACTAAATATGGCGATAAAGCACAACTGCTGGCCGCCATTGATGCTCTGAAACGTAATGACATTGCGGTGCTGTTGGACGTGGTAGTCAACCACAAAATGGGCGCGGATGAAAAAGAAGCTATTCGCGTGCAGCGTGTAAATGCTGATGACCGTACGCAAATTGACGAAGAAATCATTGAGTGTGAAGGCTGGACGCGTTACACCTTCCCCGCTCGTGCCGGGCAATACTCGCAGTTTATCTGGGATTTCAAATGTTTTAGCGGTATCGACCATATCGAAAACCCTGATGAAGATGGCATATTTAAAATTGTTAACGACTACACCGGCGAAGGCTGGAACGATCAGGTTGATGATGAATTAGGTAATTTCGATTATCTGATGGGCGAGAATATCGATTTCCGCAATCATGCCGTGACGGAAGAGATTAAATACTGGGCGCGCTGGGTGATGGAACAAACGCAATGCGACGGTTTTCGTCTTGATGCGGTCAAACATATTCCGGCGTGGTTTTATAAAGAGTGGATCGAACACGTACAGGAAGTTGCGCCAAAGCCGCTGTTTATTGTGGCAGAGTACTGGTCGCATGAAGTCGATAAACTGCAAACGTATATTGATCAGGTGGAGGGCAAAACCATGCTGTTCGATGCGCCGCTGCAGATGAAATTCCATGAAGCATCGCGCATGGGGCGCGACTACGACATGACGCAGATTTTCACGGGTACATTAGTGGAAGCCGATCCTTTTCACGCCGTAACCCTCGTTGCCAACCATGACACCCAACCGTTGCAAGCCCTCGAAGCGCCGGTCGAACCGTGGTTTAAACCGCTGGCGTATGCCTTAATTTTGTTGCGGGAAAATGGCGTTCCTTCTGTATTCTATCCGGACCTCTACGGTGCGCATTACGAAGATGTCGGTGGTGACGGGCAAACCTATCCGATAGATATGCCAATAATCGAACAGCTTGATGAGTTAATTCTCGCCCGTCAGCGTTTCGCCCACGGTGTACAGACATTATTTTTCGACCATCCGAACTGCATTGCCTTTAGCCGCAGTGGCACTGACGAATATCCCGGCTGCGTGGTGGTCATGTCGAACGGGGATGATGGCGAAAAAACCATTAATCTGGGAGAGAATTACGGCAATAAAACCTGGCGTGATTTTCTGGGGAACCGGCAAGAGAGCGTAGTAACCGACGAAAACGGTGAAGCGACCTTCTTTTGCAACGGCGGCAGCGTCAGCGTGTGGGTTATCGAAGAGGTGATTTAAATTCATCCCCGGCGGCAAGCCGGGGAGATTTCATTACGGCAGTGGCGTCGGTAACGGCGCTTTATCCAGCGCAGCGGCACACTCTGCCGTCGGGCGATCCACACGCTCCATCGTCATACCATCGTACTCAATGGTGTTACCGTCACGCTCAACCTCGTACAGCTCACGTTTTACGGTAACGTTAGTGAGATCATCTGACATCAATGTCAACTTGCCCGGCACGGCAATCACCCGCTGCCACTGACGGCAATCCAGGGTATCGCCCTCTTTAGTGACAATCAGGCTGCCTATCGCTTCCGGACTGACCAGCGCACGTTGCGGCCCTTTGGTCTGCCAGTAGCCCGCCAGCCAGTCCGGCGCGGGGGTTTTCACGACATTGTTATAGTTTTCGACTTCGGCACAGCCCGCCAGCAACATGAGCGCGCCTGCAATTGCGAGTTTTTTCATCATTCGTCCTGCATGAGAAGAAAAGAGGATTGTGGCATTAAAGCCCTGATGTCGCCAGCCTTTCCAGGTTCAGAGAGAAATTTGATCTAACTATTATTTTTGTGAATTATTACCCCGAAAATAAATTTGCATGATGTATGATTCGCGACTCTTGTTTCAAACCTTCTGAGTTCAGAGGCTACATTCATGTCATGGCAGCAATTCAAACACGCCTGGTTGATTAAATTCTGGGCACCCATCCCTGCGGTCATCGCGGCGGGTATTCTCTCCACTTACTATTTTGGCATTACTGGCACCTTTTGGGCTGTCACGGGTGAATTTACCCGTTGGGGCGGCCAGCTCCTGCAGCTGTTTGGCGTCCATGCTGAAGAGTGGGGTTATTTTAAAATTATCCATCTGGAAGGATCGCCATTAACCCGCATCGACGGGATGATGATCCTCGGCATGTTTGGCGGCTGCTTTGCCGCAGCGCTGTGGGCCAACAATGTCAAACTACGCATGCCGCGCAGCCGTATCCGCATTATGCAGGCCATTATTGGCGGTATTATCGCCGGTTTTGGCGCGCGTCTGGCAATGGGCTGTAACCTGGCGGCGTTCTTTACCGGCATTCCTCAGTTCTCGCTGCATGCCTGGTTCTTTGCCATCGCCACTGCCATTGGTTCATGGTTTGGCGCGCGCTTTACCCTGCTGCCCATCTTCCGTATTCCCGTGAAAATGCAGAAAGTTTCTGCCGCCTCACCGCTGACGCAAAAACCGGATCAGGCGCGGCGTCGTTTTCGTCTCGGGATGCTGGTCTTTTTCGGCATGCTGGGCTGGGCGCTGCTCACGGCGATGAACCAACCCAAACTGGGGCTGGCAATGCTGTTTGGCGTCGGCTTTGGTTTACTGATTGAACGTGCGCAAATCTGCTTTACTTCGGCGTTCCGCGATATGTGGATCACCGGACGTACCCACATGGCGAAAGCAATCATTATTGGTATGGCGGTGAGTGCCATCGGGATCTTCAGTTACGTACAGTTAGGTGTTGAACCCAAAATCATGTGGGCGGGACCAAACGCGGTAATTGGTGGTTTACTGTTTGGTTTTGGCATCGTGCTGGCAGGCGGCTGCGAAACCGGTTGGATGTACCGCGCGGTAGAAGGTCAGGTGCACTACTGGTGGGTCGGTCTGGGCAATGTGATCGGCTCAACCATTCTGGCGTATTACTGGGATGATTTCGCTCCGGCGCTGGCCACCGACTGGGACAAAATCAACCTGCTGAAAACCTTTGGCCCGATGGGTGGCCTGCTGGTGACATATTTGCTGTTGTTTACTGCGCTGATGTTGATTATCGGCTGGGAAAAACGCTTCTTCCGCCGTGCGGCACCGCAGACTGCTAAGGAGATCGCATGAAAAATATCATTCCTGATTACCGTCTTGATATGGTGGGTGAACCCTGCCCTTATCCGGCAGTCGCAACCCTTGAGGCGATGCCGCAGTTAAAAAAAGGTGAGATCCTGGAAGTGGTGAGCGACTGTCCGCAGTCGATCAATAATATTCCACTGGATGCTCGTAATCACGGCTATACGGTGCTGGATATTCAGCAAGACGGGCCGACCATTCGTTATTTAATTCAGAAGTAATCCCTCATTCCCGCTGTGGCCAACAGCGGGAATATCGTTGCCTCTGTACCACATAGATTTTACCCGCCCCCTCTCCTATTCTTTTCAGTGTGCTCTCAGGAGGTTGCTATGTGTGGACGCTTTGCCCAATCCCAAACGCGTGAAGATTACCTTGCGCTTCTCGCGGAAGATATTGAACGCGATATTCCCTATGATCCCGACCCCATTGGCAGATACAACGTCGCGCCGGGAACCAAAGTTCTTCTGCTCAGTGAACGTGATGAACACCTTCATCTGGATCCGGTTTTCTGGGGATATGCTCCCGGATGGTGGGATAAACCGCCGCTGATTAACGCCCGCGTAGAAACTGCGGCCACCAGTCGTATATTTAAACCGCTCTGGCAACATGGTCGGGCAATCTGTTTTGCCGATGGCTGGTTTGAGTGGAAAAAAGAAGGCGACAAAAAACAGCCTTATTTTATCTATCGTGCTGACGGACAACCTGTTTTTATGGCCGCGATAGGTAGCACACCGTTTGAGCGCGGTGACGAAGCCGAAGGATTTTTAATTGTCACTGCAGCAGCAGACCAGGGTCTGGTAGATATTCATGACCGCCGCCCGCTGGTACTGTCGCCAGAAGCTGCGCGGGAATGGATGCGGCAAGACATTGGCGGTAAAGAAGCCTCAGAAATCGCGGCCAGTGGCTGTGTGCCAGCAAACCAGTTCTCCTGGCACCCGGTATCGCGCGCGGTGGGTAATATCAAAAACCAGGGAGCGGAGTTAATTCAACCGGTTTGATAAGCCAGGAGACTATTGATCAATAATACTGCGTCATAAGAAATCTCTATTAGACAAAGTAGACGCTCCTTCCACATGCGCCACAAGAAACCTCTATTCCAGTGACACAATTACGCCTGATTATTTCCCTAGCCCGGAATATGAATAAAAACATCAACAAAGATTAAATTATTCAAACGTTACTGTTGCGTCTGCGGTCGTAACAACATCCGACGTGGTGATGTGTATCAAATGAGGCCTCTGATGATCAGAGGGTTTATCGCGTATACGGATCGTGGATGGCAGAAAACTTTCAGGATCAGGTATCCATTTTAAACCAGAAATAGGGTGTGTTTGCCCCATCCATGCCCCACGCGGGCAGATGGGATGTAATTAACAACAGGTTACAAAACCTACACCTGCATGGACATCACTTCCTGATACGCCGCCACCAGCTTATTACGCACCTGAATCCCCATTTGCATAGAAACTGAGGCTTTTTGCATATCGGTCATCACATCGTTTAACGCCACGCCGGGTTCACCGAGGGTGAATTTTTCTGCCTCCGTGCGGGCGGCTGTTTGTGTATCGCTTATGCGATCGAGCGCGGCGTGCAGCTGCCCGGCAAAACTAATGGACGGTTGCGGCAGTGAATCCTGCGCACGCGCACTCATCGCCGTAGCCTGTAACTGGCTGATAACCCCTTCAATCCCCTGTATCGCTGACATTTTCGTCTCCCGGATAATTTCTGGTAGCAAAGCCTACCAGTAAGTCAATAAGACAAAGGCGCTAAATAGCAACAAAAAAACGGGTTTATTGGCGGATAGAAAAAAACGAAAGCACAAATAATGGGAGCGTCAATTTTTCGAGTTTGCTGACCCGGGAGTGAGTCTTGTTCCACTTTGCCAATAACGCCGTCCATAATCAGCCACGAGGTGCGCGATGAATGCGACTGCAGCCCAGACAAAATCTCTTGAGTGGCTTAATCGCCTGCGTGCGAATCCGAAAATTCCATTGATTGTTGCCGGTTCCGCGGCAGTGGCGGTCATGGTCGCACTGATCCTGTGGGCGAAAGCCCCCGACTACCGCACATTATTCAGCAATCTTTCCGATCAGGATGGTGGCGCAATTGTCAGCCAACTGACGCAAATGAATATTCCTTACCGCTTCAGCGAAGCCAGCGGCGCTATTGAAGTTCCGGCAGATAAAGTTCACGAACTGCGTCTGCGCCTGGCACAACAAGGTTTGCCCAAAGGCGGCGCGGTCGGTTTTGAACTACTCGATCAGGAAAAGTTTGGTATCAGCCAGTTCAGCGAACAGGTGAATTATCAGCGGGCGCTGGAAGGCGAGCTTTCTCGTACCATCGAAACTATCGGCCCGGTAAAAGGGGCGCGCGTACATCTGGCAATGCCGAAACCGTCTTTATTCGTCCGTGAACAAAAATCCCCTTCTGCATCGGTGACGGTAAATCTGTTACCCGGCCGCGCACTCGATGAAGGGCAAATTAGCGCCATTGTACATCTGGTTTCCAGCGCGGTTGCTGGTCTGCCGCCGGGGAACGTCACGCTGGTGGATCAGGGTGGACATCTGTTAACCCAGTTCAACACCAGCGGGCGCGATCTTAATGACGCTCAGTTGAAATATGCCAGCGATGTCGAAGGCCGTATTCAGCAGCGTATTGAAGCGATCCTGTCGCCTATTGTTGGTAACGGTAATATTCACGCCCAGGTCACGGCGCAGCTGGACTTCGCCAGTAAAGAACAAACGGAAGAACAGTATCGCCCTAACGGTGATGAATCTCATGCGGCGCTTCGTTCACGCCAGCTTAATGAGAGCGAGCAAAGCGGTTCCGGTTATCCGGGCGGCGTACCGGGGGCGTTGTCGAATCAACCGGCACCTGCGAATAACGCGCCAATCAGCACGCCTCCGGCAAATCAAAATAACCGCCAGCAGCAGGCGAGCACCACCAGCAATAGCGGGCCGCGTAGCACACAGCGGAATGAAACCAGTAACTACGAAGTCGATCGCACCATTCGTCATACCAAAATGAACGTGGGCGATGTGCAACGTCTGTCAGTCGCGGTAGTGGTGAATTACAAAACCTTGCCAGACGGTAAACCATTGCCTCTCAGCAACGAACAGATGAAGCAAATTGAAGATCTGACCCGCGAGGCGATGGGCTTTTCTGAAAAACGCGGTGACTCGCTCAATGTCGTTAACTCGCCGTTCAATAGCAGTGACGAAAGCGGCGGAGAACTGCCGTTCTGGCAACAGCAAGCGTTTATCGATCAGTTGCTGGCTGCCGGTCGCTGGTTGCTGGTACTGCTGGTGGCGTGGCTGCTGTGGCGGAAAGCGGTACGCCCGCAGTTAACACGTCGCGCCGAGGCGATGAAAGCTGTACAGCAACAGGCGCAGGCCCGTGAGGAAGTGGAAGATGCGGTGGAAGTCCGCCTGAGCAAAGACGAACAACTCCAACAACGACGCGCTAACCAACGTCTGGGGGCAGAAGTCATGAGCCAGCGTATCCGTGAAATGTCTGATAACGATCCGCGCGTGGTGGCGCTGGTCATTCGCCAGTGGATAAATAACGATCATGAGTAACCTGACAGGCACCGATAAAAGCGTCATCCTGCTGATGACCATTGGCGAAGACCGGGCGGCAGAGGTGTTCAAGCACCTCTCCCAGCGCGAAGTGCAAACCCTTAGCGCTGCAATGGCGAACGTCACGCAGATCTCCAACAAGCAGCTAACCGATGTGCTGGCGGAATTTGAGCAAGAAGCTGAACAGTTTGCCGCACTGAATATCAACGCCAACGATTATCTGCGTTCGGTATTGGTCAAAGCTCTGGGTGAGGAACGTGCCGCCAGCCTGCTGGAAGATATTCTCGAAACTCGCGATACCGCCAGCGGTATTGAAACGCTCAACTTTATGGAGCCGCAGAGCGCCGCCGATCTGATTCGCGATGAGCATCCGCAAATTATCGCCACCATTCTGGTGCATCTGAAGCGCGCCCAGGCCGCCGATATTCTGGCGTTGTTCGATGAACGTCTGCGCCACGACGTGATGTTGCGTATCGCCACCTTTGGCGGCGTGCAGCCAGCCGCGCTGGCGGAGCTGACCGAAGTACTGAATGGCTTGCTCGACGGTCAGAATCTCAAGCGCAGCAAAATGGGCGGCGTGAGAACGGCAGCCGAAATTATCAACCTGATGAAAACTCAGCAGGAAGAAGCCGTTATTACCGCCGTGCGCGAATTCGACGGCGAGCTGGCGCAGAAAATCATCGACGAGATGTTCCTGTTCGAGAATCTGGTGGATGTCGACGATCGCAGCATTCAGCGTCTGTTGCAGGAAGTAGATTCCGAATCGCTGTTGATCGCGCTGAAAGGGGCCGAGCAGCCACTGCGCGAGAAATTCCTGCGCAATATGTCGCAGCGTGCCGCCGATATTCTGCGCGACGATCTCGCCAACCGTGGTCCGGTGCGTCTGTCGCAGGTGGAAAACGAACAGAAAGCGATTCTGCTGATTGTGCGCCGCCTTGCCGAAACTGGCGAGATGGTAATTGGCAGCGGCGAGGATACCTATGTCTGATAATCTGCCGTGGAAAACCTGGACGCCGGACGATCTCGCGCCACCACAGGCAGAGTTTGTGCCCATGGTCGAGCCGGAAGAAACCATCATTGAAGAGGCCGAACCCAGCCTTGAGCAGCAACTGGCGCAACTGCAAATGCAGGCCCATGAGCAAGGTTATCAGGCGGGGATTGCCGAAGGTCGCCAGCAAGGTCATGAGCAGGGCTATCAGGAAGGACTGGCCCAGGGGCTGGAGCAAGGTCTGGCAGAGGCGAAGTCTCAACAAGCGCCAATTCATGCCCGGATGCAGCAACTGGTCAGCGAATTTCAAACTACCCTTGATGCACTTGATAGTGTGATTGCTTCGCGCCTGATGCAGATGGCGCTGGAGGCGGCACGTCAGGTCATCGGTCAGACGCCAACAGTGGATAACTCGGCACTGATCAAACAGATCCAACAGTTGTTGCAGCAAGAACCGTTATTCAGCGGTAAACCACAGCTGCGCGTGCACCCGGATGATCTGCAACGTGTGGATGATATGCTCGGCGCAACCTTAAGTTTGCATGGCTGGCGCTTGCGGGGCGATCCCACACTCCATCCTGGCGGCTGTAAAGTCTCCGCCGATGAAGGCGATCTCGACGCCAGTGTCGCCACTCGCTGGCAAGAACTCTGCCGTCTGGCAGCACCAGGAGTGGTGTAATGACCACGCGCCTGACTCGCTGGCTAACCACGCTGGATAACTTTGAAGCCAAAATGGCGCAGTTGCCTGCGGTACGTCGCTATGGGCGATTAACCCGCGCTACCGGGCTGGTGCTGGAAGCCACCGGATTACAATTGCCGCTCGGCGCAACCTGTGTCATTGAACGCCAGAACGGCAGCGAAACGCACGAAGTAGAAAGCGAAGTCGTTGGCTTTAACGGTCAACGGCTGTTTTTAATGCCGCTGGAGGAAGTGGAAGGTGTCCTGCCCGGCGCGCGGGTTTATGCCAAAAACATTTCGGCTGAAGGACTGCAAAGCGGCAAGCAGTTGCCGCTCGGTCCGGCGTTATTAGGTCGCGTTCTGGACGGCAGCGGTAAGCCGCTCGATGGCCTGCCCTCCCCCGATACGACGGAAACCGGTGCGCTGATTACCCCGCCATTTAACCCGTTGCAACGTACACCGATTGAACATGTGCTGGACACCGGCGTGCGCCCAATCAATGCCCTGCTTACCGTTGGGCGTGGGCAGCGTATGGGGCTGTTTGCCGGGTCCGGCGTTGGTAAAAGTGTGCTGCTGGGGATGATGGCACGTTACACCCGCGCCGATGTCATTGTCGTGGGTTTGATTGGTGAACGTGGGCGCGAAGTAAAAGATTTTATTGAGAATATCCTCGGTGCCGAAGGGCGTGCACGCTCCGTGGTGATTGCCGCTCCGGCGGATGTCTCTCCGCTTCTGCGAATGCAAGGTGCCGCCTATGCCACGCGCATTGCCGAAGATTTTCGCGATCGTGGTCAGCATGTGTTGCTGATTATGGACTCCCTCACCCGCTACGCGATGGCCCAGCGTGAAATTGCGCTGGCGATTGGCGAACCACCCGCCACCAAAGGTTATCCCCCGTCGGTGTTTGCCAAATTACCGGCACTGGTCGAGCGTGCCGGAAATGGCATTAGCGGCGGCGGATCGATTACCGCGTTTTATACCGTGCTCACCGAGGGCGATGACCAGCAGGACCCCATTGCCGACTCCGCGCGGGCAATCCTCGACGGTCACATTGTGCTGTCTCGCCGACTGGCGGAAGCCGGGCACTATCCGGCTATCGATATTGAAGCGTCGATCAGCCGCGCAATGACGGCGTTGATCAGCGAGCAACATTACGCGCGAGTGCGCACCTTCAAACAGCTGTTGTCGAGTTTTCAGCGTAACCGAGATCTGGTTAGCGTCGGCGCGTATGCCAAAGGCAGCGATCCGATGCTCGATAAAGCCATCGCTCTGTGGCCGCAGCTGGAGGGCTATTTGCAACAAGGCATTTTTGAACGCGCGGACTGGGAAGCGTCTCTCCAGGGGCTGGAGCGTATTTTCCCGACAGTGTCATAACCCAGGAGATAACGGCAGATGGCAGAACATGGCGCGCTGGCGACCCTGAAAGATCTGGCAGAAAAAGAGGTAGAGGATGCCGCGCGCCTGCTGGGTGAAATGCGTCGCGGGTGTCAGCAGGCGGAAGAACAGCTCAAAATGCTGATCGATTATCAGAATGAATATCGCAATAACCTCAACAGCGATATGAGTGCCGGGATGACCAGCAACCGCTGGATCAACTATCAGCAGTTTATCCAGACGCTGGAAAAAGCCATTACTCAGCATCGCCAGCAACTTAATCAGTGGACGCAGAAAGTTGACATTGCCCTGAACAGCTGGCGAGAAAAGAAACAACGTTTGCAGGCCTGGCAGACACTGCAGGAACGGCAATCCACGGCGGCACTGCTTGCAGAAAACCGCCTCGATCAGAAAAAGATGGATGAGTTCGCCCAGCGCGCCGCCATGAGGAAACCTGAATGATTCGCTTAGCGCCCTTAATTACCGCCGACGTTGACACCACCACATTGCCTGGCGGCAAAGCCAGCGATGCTGCACAAGATTTTCTCGCGTTGTTGAGCGAAGCATTAGCAGGCGAGACAACTACCGACAAAGCGGCCCCCCAGTTGCTGGTGGCAACAGATAAGCCCACGACAAAAGGCGAGCCGCTGGTCAGCGAGATTCTTGCCGATGCGCAACAAGCGGATTTACTGATCCCTGTGGATGAAACACCGCCTGTCATCAACGACGAACAATCCACATCAACACCATTAACCACCGCTCAAACGATGACGTTGGCTGCGGTGGCTGGCAACAATACGGCAAAAGACGAAAAAGCGGATGATCTGAATGAAGACGTCACCGCAAGCCTGAGCGCCCTTTTTGCGATGTTGCCGGGTTTTGACAATACGCCCAAAGTGACTGATGTGCCGTCAACCGTGTTACCGGCAGAGAAACCAACGCTCTTCACAAAACTGACTTCTGCGCAACTCACAACAGCACAGCCTGATGATGCCCCCGGCACGCCAGCTCAGCCATTAACACCGCTGGTAGCAGAAGCCCAGAGTAAAGCGGAAGTCATCAGCACACCTTCACCGGTGACCGCTGCCGCCAGCCCGCTAATCACTCCACACCAGACACAGCCACTGCCCACCGTCGCCGCGCCTGTGTTGAGTGCACCGCTGGGTTCTCACGAATGGCAACAATCATTAAGCCAGCATATTTCGCTGTTCACCCGCCAGGGGCAACAAAGTGCAGAGTTGCGTCTGCACCCGCAGGATTTAGGTGAAGTGCAAATCTCCCTCAAAGTGGATGATAACCAGGCGCAAATCCAGATGGTTTCACCGCATCAACACGTACGCGCCGCCCTGGAAGCAGCGCTTCCGGTACTGCGAACGCAGCTGGCCGAAAGTGGCATTCAGTTAGGGCAAAGCAACATCAGTGGCGAAAGCTTTAGTGGTCAGCAGCAGGCCGCTTCCCAGCAACAGCAAAGCCAACGCACAGCAAACCATGAACCTCTGGCGGGGGAAGACGACGATACGCTTCCGGTTCCCGTCTCTTTACAAGTACGTGTAACAGGCAACAGCAGCGTTGATATTTTCGCCTAACGTCAGAGGTAGCACCGTAATCCGCGTCTTTTCCCCGCTTTGTTGCGCTCAAGACGCAGGATAATTAGCCGATAAGCAGTAGCGACACAGGAAGACCGCAACACATGACTGATTACGCGATAAGCAAGAAAAGCAAGCGATCGCTTTGGATCCCGATTCTGGTATTCATTACCCTCGCGGCCTGTGCCAGCGCAGGTTACAGCTACTGGCATTCGCATCAGGTTGCCGCTGACGACAAAGCGCAGCAACGCGTCGTGCCCTCCCCGGTCTTCTATGCGCTGGATACCTTTACGGTCAATCTGGGCGATGCAGATCGCGTACTTTATATCGGCATAACCCTGCGCCTGAAAGATGAAGCTACCCGCTCGCGGCTGAGTGAGTATTTGCCGGAAGTCCGTAGCCGTTTGCTGTTACTGTTTTCGCGTCAGGATGCTGCCGTACTGGCGACAGAAGAAGGCAAGAAAAACCTGATTGCCGAGATTAAAACCACGCTTTCCACCCCGCTTGTTGCCGGGCAACCGAAACAGGATGTCACCGACGTGCTGTATACCGCTTTTATTCTGCGATAACGACATGGGCGATAGTATTCTTTCTCAAGCTGAAATTGATGCGCTGTTGAATGGTGACAGCGAAGTCAAAGACGAACCGACAGCCAGTGTTAGCGGCGAAAGTGACATTCGTCCGTACGATCCGAATACCCAACGACGGGTTGTGCGCGAACGTTTGCAGGCGCTGGAAATCATTAATGAGCGCTTTGCCCGCCATTTTCGTATGGGGCTGTTCAACCTGCTGCGTCGTAGCCCGGATATAACCGTCGGGGCCATCCGCATTCAGCCGTACCATGAATTTGCCCGCAACCTGCCGGTGCCGACCAACCTGAACCTTATCCATCTGAAACCGCTGCGCGGCACAGGGCTGGTGGTGTTTTCACCGAGTCTGGTGTTTATCGCCGTGGATAACCTGTTTGGCGGCGATGGACGCTTCCCGACCAAAGTGGAAGGTCGCGAGTTTACCCATACCGAACAGCGCGTCATCAACCGCATGTTAAAGCTGGCGCTTGAAGGCTATAGCGACGCCTGGAAGGCGATTAATCCGCTGGAAGTTGAGTACGTGCGTTCGGAAATGCAGGTGAAATTTACCAATATCACCACCTCGCCGAACGACATTGTGGTTAACACGCCGTTCCATGTGGAGATTGGCAACCTGACCGGCGAATTTAATATCTGTCTGCCATTCAGCATGATCGAGCCGCTACGGGAATTGTTGGTTAACCCGCCGCTGGAAAACTCGCGTAATGAAGATCAGAACTGGCGCGATAACCTGGTGCGCCAGGTGCAGCATTCACAGCTGGAGCTGGTCGCCAACTTTGCCGATATCTCGCTACGCCTGTCGCAGATTTTAAAACTGAAACCCGGCGACGTCCTGCCGATAGAAAAACCCGATCGCATCATCGCCCATGTTGACGGCGTCCCGGTGCTGACCAGTCAGTACGGCACTCTCAACGGTCAGTATGCGTTACGGATAGAACATTTGATTAACCCGATTTTAAATTCTCTGAACGAGGAACAGCCCAAATGAGTGACATGAATAATCCGGCCGATGACAACAACGGCGCAATGGACGATCTGTGGGCTGAAGCGTTGAGCGAACAAAAATCAACCAGCAGCAAAAGCGCTGCCGACGCGGTGTTCCAGCAATTTGGCGGTGGTGATGTCAGCGGAACGTTGCAGGATATCGACCTGATAATGGATATTCCGGTCAAGCTGACCGTCGAGCTGGGCCGTACGCGGATGACCATCAAAGAGCTGTTGCGTCTGACGCAAGGGTCCGTCGTGGCGCTGGACGGTCTGGCGGGCGAACCACTGGATATTCTGATCAACGGTTATTTAATCGCCCAGGGCGAAGTGGTGGTCGTTGCCGATAAATATGGCGTGCGGATCACCGATATCATTACTCCGTCTGAGCGAATGCGTCGCCTGAGCCGTTAGTGATGAATAACCACGCTACTGTGCAATCTTCCACGCCGGTTTCTGCTGCGCCACTGCTGCAGGTCAGCGGCGCACTCATCGCCATTATTGCCCTGATCCTCGCTGCTGCCTGGCTGGTAAAACGGTTGGGATTTGCCCCGAAACGCACTGGCGTTAACGGTCTGAAAATTAGCGCCAGTGCTTCGCTGGGCGCGCGTGAACGGGTCGTGGTGGTCGATGTGGAAGATGCACGGCTGGTGCTCGGCGTTACCGCAGGGCAAATCAATCTGCTGCATAAACTTCCCCCTTCAGCACCAACAGAAGAGATACCGCAGACCGATTTTCAGTCGGTCATGAAAAATTTGCTTAAGCGTAGTGGGAGATCCTGATGCGTCGTTTGTTGTCTGTCGCACCTGTCCTTCTCTGGCTGGTTACGCCCCTCGCCTTCGCGCAACTGCCGGGTATCACCAGCCAGCCGCTGCCTGGCGGTGGACAAAGCTGGTCGCTCCCGGTGCAGACGCTGGTGTTCATCACCTCGTTGACGTTTATTCCGGCAATTTTACTGATGATGACCAGTTTCACCCGCATCATCATTGTTTTTGGTTTATTGCGTAACGCGCTGGGAACGCCCTCCGCGCCACCTAACCAGGTATTGCTGGGGCTGGCACTATTTTTGACCTTTTTTATTATGTCACCGGTGATCGATAAAATTTATGTCGATGCGTACCAGCCATTCAGCGAAGAGAAAATATCAATGCAGGAGGCGCTGGAAAAAGGGGCGCAGCCGCTACGTGAGTTTATGCTGCGTCAGACCCGTGAGGCAGATTTAGGGTTGTTTGCCAGACTAGCGAATACCGGCCCGTTGCAGGGACCTGAAGCCGTGCCGATGCGCATTTTGCTCCCGGCCTACGTGACCAGCGAGTTGAAAACCGCATTTCAGATAGGCTTCACGATTTTCATTCCTTTTTTGATTATCGACCTGGTGATTGCCAGCGTGTTGATGGCATTGGGGATGATGATGGTCCCCCCCGCCACCATTGCTCTGCCCTTTAAACTGATGCTGTTTGTACTGGTGGATGGCTGGCAATTGCTGGTCGGTTCGCTGGCGCAGAGCTTTTACAGCTAGAGAGGCAAAATGACACCTGAATCGGTCATGATGATGGGGACTGAAGCGATGAAAGTCGCGCTGGCACTGGCTGCCCCGCTGTTGCTGGTGGCGCTGGTCACGGGCCTTATCATCAGTATTTTGCAGGCCGCCACGCAGATCAACGAAATGACGCTGTCGTTTATTCCAAAAATCATCGCCGTATTTATTGCCATTATTATTGCCGGACCGTGGATGCTCAATCTGTTGCTGGATTACGTCCGCACCTTGTTCACTAACCTGCCGTATATCATCGGGTAGCCCGTACAATGATGCAGGTGACAAGCGATCAATGGCTTTCCTGGCTAAGTCTGTACTTCTGGCCGTTACTGCGCGTGCTGGCGCTCATTTCTACCGCGCCAATTCTGAGCGAACGCAGCGTGCCGAAACGGGTAAAACTGGGTCTGGCAATGATGATCACGTTCGCTATTGCCCCATCATTACCTGCCAACGATGTTCCTGTTTTTTCGTTCTTTGCTCTGTGGCTGGCCGTGCAGCAGATCCTGATCGGCATTGCGCTTGGTTTTACCATGCAATTTGCCTTTGCCGCTGTGCGAACCGCTGGCGAAATTATCGGTCTGCAAATGGGGCTGTCATTTGCGACGTTTGTCGATCCGGCCAGCCATCTCAATATGCCTGTTTTAGCGCGTATCATGGATATGCTGGCGTTACTACTGTTCCTGACATTTAACGGTCATTTATGGTTGATTTCACTGCTGGTCGATACCTTTCACACCCTGCCAATTGGTGGCGAACCGTTGAACAGCAATGCGTTTCTGGCACTCACCAAAGCAGGGAGTTTGATTTTCCTTAACGGGCTGATGCTGGCGTTACCGCTCATTACTCTGCTGCTGACACTGAATCTGGCATTAGGTTTACTTAATCGTATGGCCCCGCAATTATCCATTTTTGTTATTGGATTTCCATTAACTCTGACTGTCGGCATCTCTTTAATGGCGGCATTAATGCCGTTAATTGCGCCTTTTTGCGAACATTTATTCAGTGAAATTTTTAATTTGCTGGCTGATATTATTAGTGAATTGCCATTAATATAATTCCGTAACGTTTATCATGTTATCCTAAGGATTATCCGAAAAATAATACCTACGAACATCTTCCAGGATACTCCTGCAGCGAAATATTTGTTTTAAGGTCACTCACATATCGCAACATTTACTTTACTTTAAGACAATTCCAGGCAAATTATACAACACTTTACGGGATAGTAAGTCCGCCTGAAAAATCGCGAGAGTGGCGCATTAGGTGACCCATGTTGTTCCGTTTAGTCATGATGAAATATTCAGGTAAGGGGAATTATCGTTACGCATTGAGTGAGGGTATGCCATGTCAACGATTATTATGGATTTATGTAGTTACACCCGACTAGGTTTAACCGGGTATCTGTTGAGTAGAGGGGTTAAAAAAAGAGAAATCAACGACATTGAAACCGTTGATGACCTTGCCATAGCTTGTGATTCACAGCGCCCTTCAGTGGTGTTTATTAATGAGGACTGTTTCATCCATGATGCTTCTAACAGTCAGCGCATCAAGCACATCATTAATCAACATCCCAATACGTTATTTATCGTTTTTATGGCAATTGCCAATGTTCATTTTGATGAATATCTATTGGTCAGAAAAAATTTATTGATCAGTTCTAAATCGATTAAACCGGAATCTCTCGACGATATCCTTGGCGATATTCTGAAAAAGGAGACAACGATAACCTCTTTTTTAAATATGCCGACGTTATCATTGAGCCGAACCGAATCGAGTATGTTGCGAATGTGGATGGCAGGTCAGGGAACCATTCAAATCTCTGACCAAATGAATATCAAAGCCAAGACCGTTTCATCGCATAAAGGTAATATTAAACGTAAGATCAAAACGCATAATAAACAGGTTATCTACCATGTCGTCCGACTGACGGATAATGTGACTAATGGTATTTTTGTCAACATGCGCTAACACATTCTGACTGGTGGTTTCCCACCAGTCAGGCTGAATAAGATTACTCTGCTTTCTCCACAAAGATACCGTCCTGATGCCCTGCTTCATTAAAGAACCAGATGCCGAGCGGGTAGTCTTCCAGCGAAACCAGGTACATTGTGCCTTCACTAAACTCCTCAACTGCCAGTACCACGCCAGGACGACGCGGACCGCCATCCGTTTTGACTGTTACCCGATCATTCACCTTCATCGTTTTCCTCCTGTGGCTTTGTGCCAGTGTAGAACAATTTCGTTTTTCTGGCAGCGCCAGGCGCGCGCGAGTGCTGATTTTCTCGACGGTCTATACTTAAGAGATGCCAGGCGGACTTAACGACTGGCGGCAACAACAGAGTAACGGTTGCGAGGAAAGATGATGAAAACCGCAAAAGAGTACAGCGATACCGCAAAACGTGAGGTCAGCGTCGATGTCGATGCCCTGCTGGCGGCGATCAATGAAATTAGCGAAAGCGAAGTTCATCGCAGCCAGAACGATTCTGAACACGTTAGCGTCGATGGACGTGAATATCATACATGGCGTGAATTGGCGGATGCCTTCGAACTGGATATTCATGACTTCAGCGTCTCTGAAGTGAATCGTTGAATGCACAATAAAAAAATCCCGACCCTGAGGGGGTCGGGATGAAACTTGCTTAAGCAAGAAGCACTTAAAAAAATCGTTACACCAGGAAATCTGATGTGTTCATCACCTTATCCGCAATTTTTTTCGCTGACAAGAAAATATTCGCCATATGAATGATTAACGCTACTTATGAATAGAAATGTGACGCACGTCACCCCTTGGTGGCTCTGGCGTCAGCGGGATCGCTCCCGAAAAAATCATCTTTGATAATTTGTGCTGTTTTGAGAATCATCCTGGTAAGGGGAGAACTGCGCGACCATGTTTTCAATTCAACAACCACTACTGGTTTTTAGCGATCTTGATGGCACCCTGCTGGACAGTCATAGTTATGACTGGCAACCGGCTGCCCCCTGGCTCAGCCGTTTACGCGAAGCGAATGTTCCCGTCATTCTCTGTAGCAGTAAAACTTCAGCGGAAATGCTGTACTTGCAAAAAACGTTGGGGCTACAAGGGTTACCGCTGATTGCCGAAAATGGCGCAGTGATCCAGCTTGCTGAGCAATGGCAGGATATAGACGGTTTTCCACGCAGCATCTCAGGTATTAGCCATGGCGAAATCAGCCAGGTTTTAAATACGCTACGCGAGAAAGAACATTTTAAATTCACGACTTTCGATGATGTCGACGATGCAACCATCGCCGAATGGACGGGATTAAGCCGTAGCCAGGCGGCGCTGACGCAGCTGCATGAGGCGTCGGTAACGCTAATCTGGCGCGACAGTGACGAGCGTATGGCACAATTTACCGCTCGTCTGAACGAACTGGGCTTACAGTTTATGCAGGGTGCGCGCTTCTGGCACGTACTGGATGCCTCTGCCGGAAAAGATCAGGCTGCCAACTGGATTATCGCGACCTATCAACAATTGTCAGGCAAACGCCCAACCACACTTGGCCTGGGCGATGGGCCAAACGATGCGCTCTTACTGGAGGTAATGGATTACGCGGTGATTGTGAAAGGGCTAAACCGTGAAGGGGTGCATCTGCATGATGAGGATCCGGCCCGCGTCTGGCGAACGCAGCGTGAAGGACCGGAAGGCTGGCGTGAAGGGCTGGACCATTTTTTCTCCGCCCGTTAAGCGTTATCGCTCGCGAATACCCGATTGCGCCCGGCCTGTTTAGCGAGATAAAGTCGACGGTCGGCCAGTGACTGGAGTTGTTCAAAATCATAATCACCGGTTTCCTCGCTGCTGCTTACCCCCAGCGAGGCACTGATGCGTATCGTCGTACTCTTGGCGATCAACATCTCTTTTTCATTTAGCTTCAGGCGAATACGTTCTGCAACCTCCGCAGCCTGCGTCAGACTCGCGCCTGGCAGAATCACACAAAACTCCTCGCCACCGACCCGCCCGGCAACGTCCTGCGCACGCAAGGAACTGCTAATTAATCCGGCAGCATGAGAAAGAACACGGTCGCCCGCCTGATGGCCAAAGCGGTCATTAATCGCTTTAAAATGGTCAAGGTCGACCTGAATGACAGAAAAAGGATGTTGGTGCGTCTGACACAATTTAGCGAGCGAACGGGCTTTTTCGAACAGTGCGCCACTGTTATATAAACGCGTTAAGGTGTCGTGCCACGCCTGCCACTGCAACGAGCTTTGCAAAACATACATGTTGCTGACCATCCGGCGAATCACATACCAGGAGATGAGTAACATGGTGGTAAAGAGCGCCCACAGCAGAGTTAATGCAATGCTGATACTGCCGAAATCACCACGCACGCCTTCGCTTAGCGTATGGACGCGCACCAGCACACCGTCGAAATGGTCCAGACGTTCCCAGCTAACATAGCGACTGTTCATACGAATGCCGCCCCGCGTGTCATGTTCCATTGCCTGCGCCAGCAAGGCCAGTTCACGAGGGTCAAAAATATTCCCTGTTGGATGGTCAGGATTGGAAGAGGTCAATAATCTCAGCTTACTGTCATAGAGCTGATACTCACCATCGAGGTTTTTATCGATGGCGTTTCTTAAAAATTGCTGCATGGTACGCACGGGAATACTCATCCCCAGCACGCCATACCAGTAGTTTTCACTGTCTACCTGAACACTGACGGTAACCTGCTGTTCAGTATTGCTGGCGTGTTCCGGTTGTGAAGTGAACCAGCGTACCGCGCGGTGACGATTTTCTCGTTGCGAATGGCCGACAAACCAGGGTTGGGTGACATAGCCGTAATAACGCGTTGGTACATTGCGCGTAAATAAGGTCGGCTGCGTCGAAACGTAAAATCCGGCACGCGAGACATACATCGCCTGTTCAACCATCGACGAGGAGTTGTGCGCCAGTCGCAGCAAGTAACCAACTTCCAGTGCAGCGGTAATTTCATTGTCGAGGCTTTCATTTTCGCGAGACAGGAGATTCCCCTCGCTGACTAATGCATCCGACACACCATTGACTGGCAGGGTGCGTCGTCGGTTGAGTTCGATTTGCCAGGCGTGCTCGTCGCGATGCTGTTCAAACTCGGTAACGGCATTACGCAGAGAGGTGAAATCCAGTGGCGCTACGAGAGCTTCGCGCATGCCATTACGCAAAAAGATCAGTTTGTCGACGTTATACTGCAAATGCTTATCGAGCGCGTTGGCTACGTTTTCCAGATGATTACGCTGGCTGGAGATATAGGCATCTTCCAGCACCACCACTTCACGCCAGGTGAGCAAGGTGGAAAAAAGCAATACCACGATAAAGCAGAGATTAACGACATGACCAGGCCCCAGGCGGCGTGCGAGTTTTTTCAACCAGCTCTGGTTTTCCATTTTTGTCTCGTGCTGCACCCTGACGACTCCCAACCTGCTTTTTTATGATTCTGGCATAACCCGGCGATAACGTACCGCAAAACAGCGATAATTTTATAATGGTGGCATGATAAGACGCGACTATCATTCATTGCAGGTATTGGCACACCAGGCCGGATGTGAACCGGCCTGGTGTTAATGATACCCTTTCAAACTTCTTCCGCAGAACGACTCCCCTCCCCCGGAACAAGCTCGGTTTCATGAAAAGCTTCCCGCTTGACCCCGTAACCGTCATACCAACGACACTCAACCATACCGCTGGAGTATCCGGTGACAATCATCCGCGGGCCGCCCTCTTTAACCGTAACTTCCTCACTAACCATAAAGCTCATACTCGCCTCCTTTTTTCGAGTGAAACTTGTTCACCTTAGTTGAAGATGGCGAATTTTGCATAATAGCCTGTGCGAGTATTAATGTGCCTGACCGCGCATTTTCGCTACTGCTTTCACTCCCAGCACCACGATGCCGCCGATGATAAACCCAAGAATCAGATTTAAAACAGTCGGTAATATCATCGCCACCACTGCACTTTGCTGCCCGGCGAAATGTTCAATGGCGTGATGCAGCGGCGCAATACCATGTACCACAATCCCGCCGCCGACGAGGAACATCGCCAGCGTGCCGACAATCGATAACGCTTTCATCAACCAGGGCGCGATAATCAATAACCCTTTACCTAATGCCTGCATCAGCGCGCTGGATTTTTCCGCCAGCCAATACCCCAGGTCATCAATCTTAACGATAACCCCTACCAGACCATAGACGCCCACGGTCACTACCAGCGCGATGCCTGAAAGCACCAGCACCTGATTAAGCAACGGCGCTTCTGCCACAATCCCCAGCGTGATGGCGACGATTTCCGCAGACAATATAAAATCGGTACGAATCGCCCCTTTTATTTTGTCCTTTTCAAACTTCAGCGGATCCTGCGCCGCCAGCTTCTCCAGACGCTGCTGACTCTGCGCCGGATCTTCTTTATGTTTACGCGCCTCCAGCATATGCAGCACTTTCTCTACCCCTTCAAAGCAGAGAAACGCGCCGCCAATCATCAACAGTGGCGTAATCGCCCACGGGATAAACGCACTGATGATCAGCGCCAGCGGCACCAGAATCACTTTATTGATCAGCGATCCTTTCGCCACGCCCCAGACCACGGGAAGTTCCCGGTTGGCCCGCACGCCTGAAACTTGTTGCGCATTGAGCGATAAGTCATCCCCTAATACACCGGCGGTTTTCTTCGCCGCCAGTTTGCCCATCACGGAAATATCGTCCAGCAGTGTGGCGATATCATCGAGCAACGTCAGTAAACTACTCCCGGCCAAAAGCATTCCCTCTCATTTTTATTGTTGAAGGGTGTAAGTATGAAGCAAAAACGGCAGCTCTGATACTTGCTTCACAGGTCAACATTTTTTTAACAATCAAGTGCAATTATATCTCTCGCCAGCAGAATGATTTTCACGTTTACTATGACCCACCTTTTTATTTCCACCGTGAGGGATTATGCGTTTCCGCCAGTTGTTACCGCTTTTTGGCGCGCTGTTTGCGTTGTATATCATTTGGGGCTCAACCTATTTTGTCATTCGGATTGGCGTGGAAAGCTGGCCGCCGTTAATGATGGCAGGCGTGCGATTCCTGGCAGCCGGTATTTTATTGCTGGCATTTTTGCTACTGCGCGGACACAAACTCCCCCCGCTACGTCCGCTGCTCAATGCCGCGCTGATTGGCCTGTTATTGCTGGCTGTCGGTAATGGCATGGTAACGGTTGCCGAACATCAAAATGTTCCTTCCGGCATCGCCGCCGTAGTGGTTGCAACCGTGCCCCTCTTTACCCTGTGCTTCAGCCGCCTGTTTGGCATTAAAACGCGCAAACTGGAATGGGTGGGTATTGCCATTGGGCTTGCCGGAATCATCATGCTCAATAGCGGTGGAAATTTAAGCGGCAATCCGTGGGGCGCGATTCTGATTTTAATCGGCTCGATTAGCTGGGCGTTTGGCTCGGTTTATGGCTCGCGCATTACCTTACCTGTAGGGATGATGGCGGGTGCGATTGAGATGCTGGCGGCAGGCGTGGTGTTAATGATCGCGTCGATGATTGCAGGTGAAAAACTGACGGCACTCCCTTCCCTTTCAGGCTTCCTTGCGGTCGGCTATCTGGCGCTGTTTGGTTCGATTATCGCCATTAACGCTTATATGTATTTAATCCGCAACGTCAGTCCGGCTCTCGCCACCAGCTACGCCTACGTTAACCCGGTGGTCGCGGTCTTGCTGGGTACGGGACTGGGCGGAGAAACGCTGTCGAAGATTGAATGGCTGGCGCTCGGCGTAATTGTCTTCGCGGTGGTACTGGTCACGTTGGGAAAATATCTCTTCCCGGCAAAACCCGTAGTTGCGCCAGTTATTCAGGACGCATCAAGCGAGTAAATGAATCCCCTGCGTGTCGATCTGCGCGCTGGCACCTTCGCCGCAGATCCACTCTTCCAGACGCTCGCTAAGCGCTTCATCCGTCAGCTTCTCGCGCCCACGTAATGCACACTCCCAGACAATCAATACGCGACAGCCGAGTTCCTGCAAACGACTGATATCGCGGCGATCGCGTTCAACATTTTTACCTATCTTCTCCAGCCAGAACTCGGTTCGAGTCGCAGGCACTTTAAACAGATAGCAGTGATGATGATGCCAGAAGCAGCCGTGGGTAAATATCACGCAGCGATATTCATCAACGACAAAATCCGGGCGTCCGGGCAGACTGGCATCCTGAACGCGAAACGCCAGGCCCAGCCCGGTTAACAGACTGGCGAGGCGCTTCTCTATCGCCGTATCACGCGTGGCAATCGCGCGCATATTTTTGCTGCGAGTGGCCTTATCGTGAACGTCGGCCATGTTGTGCCTCTTGCTGACGCAACGCCACCGCCTGTTTGATTTTTGGCTCAAGCAGTTTTGCCACCGCGGCAAAGACCGGCACGACCACCGAATTACCGAACTGGCGATAGGCCTGAGTGTCCGAAACCGGAATGCGGAATTTCGCTTCTCCCGGCGCTTCAAAACCCATTAAGCGCGCGCATTCCCGAGGCGTTAACCGACGTGGACGATGTTGCTGATTCAGCGGATCGTCAAAATCTTTCTCACCCGTGGCCATATCCCAGCCGCGATCGATCAAAATTTCCGCGCCATCTTTGTAATAACGCGCAGACAACGTACGCGTGACGCTTTGCGGATTGTTCGGATAAACCATTCCATAACCGAAGCCATTACCGCGTGCCTGATGTTTTTTCGCATAACGATAGAGGTACTTCCACAGCACCGGCGTCAGGATATATTTCGCCTCGACCATCGGGTCCAGCAGCTGGGCCAGCGTCACTCGCTGCGCAGGGAAACATTCGCTGATATCACGCAGAGTAAAATCGGCTTTCAGATTCAGATCGCGACGAAAACCCACCAGCACGATGCGTTCACGGTGCTGCGGCAGGAAATGTTTGCCATCGATGATTTTCGGATCGTCCGGCCCGTTATCTTCAGCGTCGGCAACGTCATAGCCCAGTTCGTCAAGCGTCTGCATGATGATGCGGAACGTTTTACCCTGGTCGTGGCTTTTCAGGTTTTTGACATTTTCGAGCACAAAAATCGCCGGTCGACGCGCGTCGATAATACGCACCACATCAAAGAACAGCGTGCCCTGGGTATCACAGGCAAAACCGTGCGCCCGCCCGAGCGAGTTCTTTTTCGATACGCCAGCCAGCGAAAATGGCTGACAAGGAAAACCGGCCAGTAATACATCGTGTTCAGGAATGTGTTGACGAATATGTTCCGCTGCCGCCTCATCACTCACGCCGTCTTTATGGCTGAGGGTGATGTCGCGGATATCTTCATTAAAATGATGCGTCGCCGGATCGCAATAATGGTTGGCTTTATAAGTGCGAACCGCATGTTTGTTCCATTCGCTGGTAAAGACGCACTGTCCGCCAATCGATTCAAAACCGCGACGGATGCCGCCAATTCCGGCAAATAGATCGATAAAGCGAAACGCATAATGCGGATGATGTGCCGGAGGTTTGGGTAACAACGTTTGCAGATGGGCGAACTCCTTCTCACTTAAACGGTGCCATGCCGAGTCATTCGCCAGCGCACGTTTTAAAATTGCCGCGCTCCAGTGATTCTCACCCACACCATTAAGCTGCGCCACCAGCGTTTTAACATCATAAATTTGCAGCAGTTTCTCCAGCATTGCCTGTGCGGCATTCCCGGTGCTGTATGAATCGGTTACTGATATATTTTCCTGCATAGATTTAACCGGCCATCTGAGATGGCCGACAGGTTAACATAATTACAGCCATTTAGGGCCACGCGCTCAGCCCGCGGGTGAAAACGCATCTATCACCTTGTGATCGACACCTTCATTCTCCCCCGCCAGTTCGGCACTGAGCTTCGCCATAAACTCGACTAAAAATTGCGCGTTGTGCTGCGCCAGCTGCTTGCCTCTTGCGGTTTGCATGGTTTGCGGTAGCTTCAGCAACTTAGTCTGGAAATGATCCAGCGCGTAGCGTTTATCATCAAGCGGGCGATGCTGTGCGAACGGATCTTCACCATCAAACAGCGCCACGCCCAATGCCCCTGAAACGGCAAACACGCGCGCCAGGCCAATCGCCCCCAGGGCTTCCAGCCGATCCGCATCCTGGACGATTTTAGCTTCCGTTGTTAAGGGGGCGATTTGCGCGCTGAAACTGTGAGCGGCAATGGCATGACAAACGGCCTCGATTTTCTCCGCCGGAAATTGCTCGAACTCTTCACGGAGCAGGCGACGCGTCTCTTCTGCCGCCAGGATTGAAAAACGCTGCCGTTGCGGATGATTTTTCGCCAGGCTCACAATATCGTGGAAATAACAGGCGGTTAAAATCACCAGCATATCGACGTCATCATCTGCCGCCAGCTTCTGTGCCGTAGCCCAGACGCGGCGAAAATGATACACGTCATGGGCCGCGTCCTGGTGCTGATGATGGTTTTTCAACCAGTTTTCGAACTGTGTCTGCCAGTGTTGTAAGTCCATACGCGCTCCGTTGCCAAAGAGTCGCCACCTTAGCAGTTTTTATTCATAGCGTCTGCTACGTGCGGGACGAGGTCGGGTGTACCAGGCAATGCTGCCTAACAATGCCCCGACCAGAGCCATAAATAAAAATCCGACCAGTGCCCCTAACCACTTTCCCGCGGTAGAGCCTAAATCGCTTTCAAATCCCGACACGGGGGCATCCGGCTCACCCCCAGATGTAACGCGCCATTGCCCAGACGAAATAGCCACACCATGTATAGAAAGCCCACAAAGCCAGTTTGCCACCAGGGCTGCGAGAGAGCCTCTCTTCCATCTTTGTCGAACCGTATTCCATTTTGAGATAACCCGGAAAATTCAGACTTAGTACTATTATGTGATAAAAGTCACATTTTTCCACATTGAATGAGCCAGTCAAGACTCAATCATTTTTTGAACAAATAGATAAATTTTGCGCAACGGCAGTGAATACAGGAAAAATCGTTTTGAGCGATTTTATTTATCTTTGATATCGGCTTTATTAATTCATTTAATCAATATATTAGCACTGAATACAATTATACCTTTTTATTTTTCTGTGTCATGATGCCTCCGTTATTAGCCTTTTATCGTCTTGTTTATATTTTTTGGGCCGGCATGATGCCGGCTTTTTTTATGCCTTCATTAATGTGCGCGTGATCACACCAGCCGTTTAGCGCATCAATCATTGATACCCCCTATCTTTCCGCTAAACTCATAATATATTGATATGAATTGATAATTTTCATAAATACTTATGTTTAGAATTCATAATTCTGAATTATATTAAATAGATTAGAAACATTTTGAAATCTTTTAAATATATTTGTTATATGTAATCCTTAAAATAAAATGAACTTCATAGAATAGTATCCAAATGTGCTTTTTTTTGGATAACGGCACTTATTGATATATTCATGAAGATTATAATCACAAGGGAATACATAATGAAAAGAAAAGTTCTGGCAATGCTGGTCCCGGCGTTATTAGTTGCTGGCGCAGCAAATGCGGCTGAAGTCTATAATAAAGATGGTAATAAACTGGATTTCTACGGAAAAGTAGCAGGTCTGCACTACTTCTCTGACAACTCGGGCGCTGATGGCGATATGTCATATGCCCGTATCGGTTTCAAAGGCGAAACACAAATCGCTGACCAGTTCACTGGTTACGGTCAGTGGGAATACAACCTGCAAGCAAATGGCACAGAAGGCGATGGAGATAACTCTGCTACCCGTCTGGCATTCGCAGGTTTAGGTTTTGGTCAGAATGGTACTTTCGATTATGGTCGTAACTACGGTGTCGTATATGACATCGAAGCATGGACCGATATGCTGCCAGAATTTGGTGGCGATACCTACGCGGGTGCCGACAACTTCATGAACGGTCGTACCAACGGTGTTGCAACCTACCGTAACAATGGCTTCTTTGGTCAGGTTGATGGCTTGAACTTTGCTTTGCAATATCAGGGTAATGATAAAAGTGGTGGACCATTCGGGCAGGAAGGTTCCGGTAGTGGTGATGGCCGTAGCCTTTCCAAAGAAAATGGTGATGGTTTCGGTATGTCAACATCCTACGACTTCGACTTCGGTTTAAGTCTGGGTGCTGCATATTCAAACTCTGATCGTTCAGATCGTCAGGTTGGAGTTGGTTTAAATGATCGTAACCATAGCAACAGAAATGCTGGTGGTGAAACCGCTGAAGCATGGACTGTTGGTGCAAAATATGATGCTAATAATGTGTATTTAGCAGCTATGTACGCTGAAACTCGCAATATGACCCCATATGGTGGTGGCGAGTTTGATAATGGTGAATCAAGATCAGCCATCGCTAACAAAACCCAAAACTTTGAAGTTGTTGCTCAGTATCAGTTCGACTTTGGCCTGCGCCCGTCCATCGCTTACCTGCAATCTAAAGGTAAGGATTTAGGCGGTTGGGCTCATGACGGTAATGGCGATCCGCGTTACACCAACAAAGATCTGGTTAAATACGTTGAAGTCGGTGCGACCTCCTACTTCAACAAAAACATGTCCACCTACGTTGATTACAAAATCAACCTGCTGGACAACGACGATGACTTCTACGAAGCAAACGGCATCGCTACCGATGATATCGTGGCTGTGGGCTTAGTCTACCAGTTCTAATCAGCCAACACGCCGCGGCGTGTTACTGTAAAACTTAACACTAGCCTGAGTTCGTCCCTCATCGAACTCAGGCTTTTTTATTGGCATTTCATCTCCATCTGCGGCACACGCAATTGCCAAAGCTTATCGATACACCCCCTTACCCTGCCCCTCCTGGCACAATAACATCAACCAGCGACTCTTCAAGCCAACACCCAAATGCATTTCTTTATGAATTAATCCGTAACAAACACGCTTCCCATATAGAAATATTTGCAAAAAAAGTGCATGGAAAAAGCTTTTTCTCCACCAATCCGGGATATAAATATTCATCAGCACCACAATATTCCACAGCACTAAATCTCTCCCCGCCGCCCCGTACCTCTGATAATGGTCTAAAATCATTGAGGCCACTTGCGACGACGTTGCTCAATAAGGAAAATTTGGCGTGAATAATATTCAACACCAGTGAAGCATCATCATTACATACTTACACCCGCCGACTACCGCTTTCGATATATTGACTCAATTTTCCAGCCTGGTTAAAAATAATGACCAGCTCAGTCGCAAATATAGTGACTACCCTAACTAAGCAACAATAAGGAATACACTATGACTGTTCAAACAAGTAAAAGTCCGCAGGTCGATATTGCTGAAGATAATGCCTTCTTCCCTTCAGAATATTCGCTTAGCCAATATACCAGTCCTGTCTCTGATCTGGATGGCGTGGACTATCCAAAACCGTATCGCGGTAAACATAAAATTCTGGTGATCGCCGCGGACGAACGTTATTTGCCGACCGATAACGGAAAACTGTTCTCGACCGGTAACCATCCGATTGAAACGTTGCTGCCGTTGTATCATCTCCATGCTGCAGGTTTCGAATTCGAAGTGGCGACCATTTCCGGTCTGATGACCAAGTTTGAATACTGGGCTATGCCGCACAAAGATGAAAAAGTAATGCCATTCTTTGAGCAGCATAAATCGTTGTTCCACAATCCGAAGAAACTCGCGGATGTCGTCGCCAGCCTCAACGCTGATAGCGAATATGCAGCAATCTTTGTTCCTGGTGGTCATGGCGCACTTATTGGTTTACCTGAAAGCCAGGACGTGGCTGCCGCTTTACAGTGGGCAATCAAAAATGACCGTTTTGTTATCTCCCTTTGCCACGGCCCGGCGGCTTTTCTGGCGCTTCGCCACGGCGATAACCCACTGAATGGTTATTCCATTTGCGCATTCCCAGACGCCGCAGACAAACAAACGCCAGAGATTGGCTATATGCCGGGTCATCTCACCTGGTACTTCGGCGACGAACTGAAGAAAATGGGCATGAATATCATTAATGACGACATCACCGGGCGAGTACATAAGGACCGTAAACTTCTCACCGGCGACAGTCCTTTTGCAGCGAATGCGTTGGGTAAACTGGCGGCGCAGAAAATGTTGGCAGCTTACGCGGGTTAATCCCTGTTACGTTTGAATGTAAGCGCATAATCAATCGCGGCCGCGTTAGTACTCACGACGTGGCTGCGTTTTTTCACGGTTAATTTATGGCGTACTGAAGCCCTATGTTAATTTCTTTGCGGCAACGTAATCCGGAACACATTATGCTTATTGAGATAGTGATACGTAGCACTTCCCCCATGTAATTCGGCAATCGCTTTGACTAAAGAAAGGCCTAGTCCCTGACCTACGGAATGACGCGAATTATCTCCCCGCCAAAATCTACGGAAGAGTTTTTCAGGCTCATTAATTTTCGTTCCAGGGCTGGCGATATCAATATTAAGAGATCCGTTGGTATCAAGAAAACTGGTTATATGAATACGCGATTTTTCTGGTGAATATCTAATGGCATTAACAATAAGATTCGATAACATTCGTTGCAGTAAAATTTTATCCGCAAAGATTTGCTGATTGCACTCGACCTTAAAGCAAATCTCTTTCTCGTCTGAAAGATATTCAAGATAGTCCAACAAATTTTCGACTTCCTTATTGAGAGAAAGCGAGTCCAGTTTCACCAAAACATTGTTTTTATCTGCCCTGGCAAGAAACAGTATGTTCTCTGTTAACCGCGAAATATTTTCCAGCTCTTCAATGTTACCGGCAATTGTTTTTTGATATTCAGCGATACTTCTGGTTTGACTGAGCGTAACCTGATTCTGACCCAGTAATGCATTAATTGGCGTTCTAAGTTCATGAGCGAGATCGTCAGCAAATTGACTTAGACGCTCAAAATCTTTGACTAAAGCATGATGCATTTTATTCAACGCCTGCCCAAGAGGTTTTAGTTCTCTCGGTAATGCGCTAACCTCAACAGGCTCTCGGCTATCGTTATAATTCAGCGCTTCCGTTACACCACTCAACTTTTTGATCTCTCGTAATCCCGTTCTGATTAACAGCGGACTTAATACTGAGCAAAGTACAATGGCGACAATGCAAATTATAATGCTATTAATTTTATACTGTTCAAGCATGTTATGTCTGGCTGAAGCCAATTTAGCCACAGTAACCGTTAATGATGGCGAAACTTCATCAATATTAATTCGTAAAGCATCAATCTCAGTATCATTAATAATGCTTCTGTAAATGCCAGCTGCGCTGATTGTCTCACTAGCAGGTATGTTATTTAACATGTCATCACTGACATTTGTCCGGTTAACAATTTTATTGATGCCATCACCATGAATGATCAAGATATCCTGACTAACATCCATCATCCGGTTAAAGTATACAGGTAACGTATCTGGATTTACCCCATCAATTAACAACTGCTTGATCTGCGCTGTCCGGTTAATGAGTGTTGTATCATCGCGCCATTTCAACTCACTTGCGAGGCCATTATAGAGAGTCCAGACAATTCCAGCGCCAGCAACAGACAGCAGCAATATAAAAAGCAAGGTTAAACGGACGGTTATAGATAATCTTTTCATTATTTTTTTACCGCTACGAATGAATACCCCATCCCCCGGATTGTGGCAATTAGCTTTTCAGGAAAAGGATCATCAACTTTTGCGCGGAGCCTGCGAATGGCGACATCCACCGTATTGGTATCACTATCAAAGTTGATTCCCCAAATTTCACTCGCAATAACCGTTCTGGGTATAATTTCGCCAGCTCTGGAGGCCAGTAGCCAAAGTAACTGAAACTCCTTGCGCGTCAGTGTAATACTGATATTGTCCCTGCTCACACTTTGACTAACAGAGTCCATTCTTAAGCCGCTGATTTCTAATGTTGAATTCAAAGCGTGATGTTGCCTTAATTGTGCCCGAACCCTTGCCAGCAACTCAGAAAATGAAAAAGGTTTTACCAGATAATCATTTGCCCCACTGTCCAGCCCTCTGACTCTGTCATCGACAGAATCCCTTGCAGTAAGGCAAATAACAGGGGTTTGCTTTGCTGTTCTTAGCGTTTGTAAGATCTGCCAGCCATCCATACCCGGAAGCATAATATCCAGAATGATCAATGCATAATCATCCTTCAGCGCAAGATAAAGCCCATCTCTGCCATCAGAAACGGCATCAATGACATAACCCGCTTCGGAAAGCCCCTGCGTTACCCACTCCTGGGTCCTTTGATTATCTTCAATAAGTAAAATCTTCATGAAAATAATATGCCATAAATCATATGTTATAGAAACAGCCTGGTTCATTACAAAATTGTAATGCTGCTGTAAGGTTACCCTGGACGCTTTTTCGCTATCCTCAAAACTCATTCACATGACAAGGATATAAACATGTTAAAGCGTTATTTAGTACTCTCCGTAGTAACGGCTGCATTTTCATTACCTTCTTTGGTCTATGCTGCACAACAAAACATTCTTAGCGTGCACATTTTGAACCAGCAAACAGGAAAACCCGCTGCCGACGTGACAGTCACTCTTGAAAAGAAAGCGGACAACGGCTGGTTACAACTTAATACCGCCAAAACAGATAAGGATGGACGAATTAAGGCACTGTGGCCCGAGCAAACTGCAACTACGGGCGATTACCGTGTCGTATTTAAAACCGGGGACTATTTCAAGAAACAAAATCTTGAAAGTTTCTTCCCTGAGATCCCCGTTGAATTTCATATTAATAAAGTGAACGAGCATTATCATGTGCCTTTATTACTTAGCCAATATGGGTATTCAACCTATCGTGGCAGTTAATGCATAAATATGTAAAAGCAGATCTCTGCTACTGTTAGGGAGGACACTCCCTGACAGATTAACAGTAAACGGCTCTTGCTGGCTAACGACAAAAAAGTGTGATGGCTTATGAAAAAGAATCAATTTTTAAAAGAATCAGATGTTACGGCCGAGTCGGTATTCTTTATGAAGCGTCGGCAGGTGTTAAAAGCACTGGGCATCAGCGCAGCTGCACTTTCTTTGCCTCACGCTGCGCATGCCGATCTGCTTAGCTGGTTTAAAGGGAACGATCGCCCACCCGCCCCCGCCGGAAAACCGCTGGAGTTCAGCAAGCCTGCCGCCTGGCAAAATAACCTGCCACTGACGCCAGCAGATAAAGTTTCCGGCTATAACAACTTCTATGAATTCGGGCTGGATAAAACCGATCCCGCCGCTAATGCTGGTAGCCTGAAAACCGATCCATGGACACTGAAAATCAGCGGCGAAGTGGCAAAACCATTGACCCTCGATCACGATGATTTAACCCGTCGCTTCCCGCTGGAAGAGCGTATTTATCGTATGCGCTGCGTGGAAGCGTGGTCGATGGTGGTGCCGTGGATTGGTTTTCCGCTGCACAAATTGCTGGCGCTTGCCGAACCCACCAGCAATGCGAAGTATGTCGCTTTCGAAACAATTTATGCACCGGAACAGATGCCTGGCCAGCAGGACCGCTTTATCGGCGGCGGGCTGAAATATCCTTATGTCGAAGGATTGCGTCTCGACGAAGCAATGCATCCGCTCACACTGATGACCGTGGGTGTTTATGGCAAGGCGTTACCGCCACAAAATGGCGCGCCGGTACGACTGATTGTGCCGTGGAAATATGGCTTTAAAGGGATTAAATCGATAGTCAGTATTAAGCTGACCCGCGAGCGTCCGCCAACCACCTGGAATCTGGCAGCGCCTGACGAATACGGTTTTTACGCCAACGTTAATCCGCATGTTGATCACCCACGCTGGTCACAGGCTACCGAACGATTTATTGGTTCAGGCGGCATCCTCGATGTACAGCGCCAGCCAACGCTACTGTTTAATGGTTACGCCGACCAGGTGGCATCGCTGTATCGTGGCCTGGATTTGCGGGAGAATTTCTGAATGCGTCTGACAGTAAAACAGGTGACATGGCTGAAAGTTTGCCTGCATCTTGCCGGATTGTTGCCGTTTCTCTGGCTGGTCTGGGCGATCAATCACGGTGGACTGGGTGCCGATCCGGTGAAAGATATTCAGCATTTTACCGGTCGCACTGCACTGAAATTTTTGCTGGCGACCTTGTTAATCACACCTCTGGCACGCTACGCAAAACAGCCGTTATTGATACGCACTCGCCGCCTGTTAGGCTTATGGTGCTTTGCCTGGGCGACACTGCATTTAACCAGTTACGCATTGCTGGAGCTGGGCGTGAATAATCTGGCGTTATTAGGCAAGGAGTTAATTACCCGGCCTTATTTAACGTTAGGAATTATCAGCTGGGTTATTTTGCTTGCTTTAGCGTTTACTTCAACCCAGGCGATGCAGCGAAAACTCGGCAAGCACTGGCAACAGTTGCATAATTTCGTCTATCTTGTCGCGATTCTGGCCCCAATACATTATCTGTGGTCCGTGAAGATTATTTCACCGCAGCCGCTCATCTACGCTGGGCTGGCTGTACTGCTTTTAGCCTTACGGTATAAGAAGTTGCGTTCCCTTTTTAACCGGTTACGCAAGCAGGTTCACAACAAATTATCTGTATAACTTCATATTGCCGACAAAGTACGCGTTATCCCTGCCGGATGTGGCGCGAGCGCCCTATCCGGCATACACAGATCGCATCAGGTTATGTTTCGTTTGTCATCAACCTCAAATCACCAAAATAATTTATTTTATTTCAATAAGATAGATAAGTAGAACTGAGAAAGCCATGCTCTCGTTTCCTAAGAGTTGTTGCATTTTGCTGTATGTTACAATATAACATTACACATCATATACATTAACTCTGGAGGAAACTGTTTTGGCGATTCGTCTTTACAAACTGGCTGTTGCTTTAGGTGTCTTTATTGTTAGCGCTCCTGCCTTTTCGCATGGTCATCACTCACACGGCAAACCCTTAACAGAGGTCGAACAAAAAGCTGCTAATGGTGTTTTTGATGATGCCAATGTACAAAACCGAACGCTCAGTGACTGGGATGGAGTCTGGCAATCCGTTTATCCTTTACTGCAAAGTGGCAAACTTGACCCCGTCTTTCAGAAGAAAGCGGATGCAGATAAAACTAAAACATTTGCTGAAATTAAAGATTATTATCACAAAGGTTATGCAACAGATATCGAGATGATTGGCATTGAGGACGGCATTGTTGAATTCCATAGAAATAATGAAACAACATCGTGTAAATATGATTACGATGGATACAAAATACTCACCTATAAATCAGGCAAGAAAGGCGTTCGTTACTTATTCGAATGTAAAGATCCTGAAAGCAAAGCCCCTAAATATATACAATTTAGCGATCATATAATTGCACCACGAAAATCATCTCATTTTCACATTTTTATGGGTAATGATTCACAGCAATCTTTATTAAATGAAATGGAAAACTGGCCAACGTATTATCCATATCAGTTGAGTAGCGAAGAAGTGGTCGAGGAAATGATGTCTCATTGAGTATTCTCATGATAACGCCTCGATGCCGCTTTAGTAAGTTATCATAACTGCCACTGGTCCATCCACAAACGCCACTGAACGCAAGCTAGCTACAGACACGCTTATCACTATGACGTGTCTGTATATTAATAAGCTAACCCGCATTGAGTTAACCAATAACGGATTCCATACACAATACGGCCAACAGAGAAAGATACCTGTGCTCACGCCATTGCTTATATTGGCTGGTTACAATATGCACTATCAATTTTTTAAATAACAAATTATTAAAACCACATCTGTATAAGGAATTTTTAAGGTTCGTGGGATAGCTTGACTGTGAAAATCACAGGAGCTACAAAAATGAACCGATTCTCAAAAACTCAAATTTATTTACATTGGATAACGCTGCTTTTCGTTGCAATAACCTATGCCGCGATGGAACTCCGTGGCTGGTTTCCTAAAGGTAGTAGTACTTATCTGCTGATGCGAGAAACACATTACAATGCGGGTATATTCGTTTGGGTGTTAATGTTTTCACGCCTGATTATAAAACACCGTTATAGTGATCCTTCTATTGTGCCACCGCCACCTGCCTGGCAAATGAAAGCGGCTTCGCTAATGCACATCATGCTTTATATAACCTTCCTTGCACTTCCTCTGCTGGGGATTGCTTTGATGGCTTACAGTGGAAAATCGTGGAGTTTCCTTGGTTTCAATGTGTCTCCCTTTGTTACCCCAAACAGCGAAATTAAAGCACTGATAAAAAATATTCACGAAACCTGGGCAAATATAGGCTACTTTTTAATCGCAGCTCACGCTGGCGCAGCACTCTTTCATCACTACATTCAGAAAGATAATACTCTGTTACGAATGATGCCTCGCCGCAAATAAGTCGATCCCCTTACAAGGAAATGTGAACCATGGACATCAACGCGTCATAAATGTTTACGCAAGTGCACAATGCACCCTTTCCACTATAAACAAGGAGGAGCAGAAACTGTGTAAATCGTACAATGGTAAGACTTATCAAAAATACAGGTTAATTTTGGTATTTAAACCTTTTTTACTTGTTAGTATGATACAAAGGCTTTCAAAAAAGCTGCGAAATTCAACAACTCTTGGAAATTATGGACTTTGTCCCGCGGCTTTAATCTGACGGCCGCGTTCCTTTTTTGACTCAATTATTGACCCCTTCTCTACGCAACTTCAGTTCCCACCACCAACTTTGCGGCAGTTTCATAGGATGAATGTCTAAAAGAATAATGGTGAGCGATAAGAAAACGACTGAATAACTGCACATTTTCGCTCGAAAGCTTCCTGTCAGATCCATAGCGAATCAAGTGCTGAATGTCACAGTATCGAACAGAAAACAGTGACGATCTAACCCTTCAAGAATATTCTACGATTGTTCTGTTTAGGAAAAGCAAGGCGGGAAGTCGGGAGATAAGTCATTGATAAAGTGGCGGAGAGAGGGGGATTTGAACCCCCGGTAGAGTTGCCCCTACTCCGGTTTTCGAGACCGGTCCGTTCAGCCGCTCCGGCATCTCTCCGTTCAGATGGTTGCCATGATGCCAGGAAATTTGGCATTTTAACAGTCCCTGTCCGTGCAATTTTGTTCAAGTGACGAGTTTGCGAGCAAAACGATGATTAAGTGGCCCTGGAAAGTACAAGAATCAGCACATCAAACTGCCCTTCCCTGGCAGGAAGCACTATCGATCCCCCTTTTAACGTGTCTGACGGAACAGGAACAAAGCAAATTAGTCACTCTTGCCGAACGTTTTTTACAGCAAAAGCGGCTTGTTCCTTTACAGGGCTTTGAACTGGATTCATTAAGAACCTGCCGGATAGCACTTCTATTTTGCCTACCCGTTCTGGAATTAGGACTGGAATGGCTGGATGGTTTTCATGAAGTCTTAATTTATCCTGCGCCATTTGTGGTCGATGATGAATGGGAAGACGATATCGGTCTGGTGCATAACCAACGTATTGTTCAGTCAGGTCAGAGCTGGCAGCAAGGGCCTATCGTTTTGAACTGGTTGGATATACAAGATTCTTTTGATGCTTCTGGTTTTAACCTGATTATTCATGAAGTCGCTCATAAGCTGGACACCCGTAACGGCGATCGCGCCAGCGGAGTTCCCTTTATTCCGTTGCGTGAGGTTGCTGGCTGGGAACACGATCTTCATGCTGCAATGAACAACATTCAGGAAGAAATCGAATTGGTTGGCGAGAATGCGGCGAGCATTGATGCTTATGCTGCCAGTGATCCTGCTGAATGTTTTGCCGTACTTTCTGAATATTTCTTTAGCGCCCCAGAACTTTTTGCTCCTCGTTTCCCTTCATTGTGGCAACGTTTCTGCCAATTTTATCAACAAGATCCTTTGCAGAGACTGCATCACGCTAATAATACAGACTCGTTTTCGGCGACGAATGTTCATTAATTAACAACTTTGCAGATTAATTAACCAATTGAAATGACTTATGAAATTTAGTGTTGACAGACAAGGTACCGCTAAGTAATATGCGCCCCGTTCACACGATTCCTCTGTAGTTCAGTCGGTAGAACGGCGGACTGTTAATCCGTATGTCACTGGTTCGAGTCCAGTCAGAGGAGCCAAATTCTAAAAATTCGCTTCTTAGTGCAATGTCACTAACCTTAGTTGAACATTGTTTTTTAACGGATAGCGGGTTTTTAACATCTTAAGCGCCCTCGAACTTTATGGTTGAGGGCGTTTTGCTATGGCGTCATCACCATTTTCCCCTCGATTATAAAACTTGAGTAATTCAGTAGTCTCCCCTCTTGCAACTCACACCCAAAACTGCCTAACGAAAAGTTATTAATTTTCAATCATATTGCTATCAGGATTTACATTTTTTCGCTGTGCTAGAAAGGGCGCATTTATGTTAGCTCGTTCAGGGAAGGTAAGCATGGCTACGAAGAAGAGAAGTGGAGAAGAAATAAATGACCGACAAATCTTATGCGGGATGGGTATCAAACTATGCCGCTTAACTGCGGGTATCTGCCTGGTAACTCAACTTGTGTTCCCTATGGCTGCGGCAGCACAAGGTGTGGTAAACGCCGCAACCCAACAACCAGTTCCTGCACAAATTGCCATTGCAAATGCCAATACGGTGCCCTACACCCTTGGAGCGCTGGAATCGGCCCAAAGCGTTGCCGAACGTTTCGGTATTTCGGTGGCTGAGTTACGCAAACTCAACCAGTTTCGTACGTTTGCTCGAGGTTTTGATAATGTCCGCCAGGGTGATGAACTGGATGTCCCGGCACAAGTTAGTGAAAATAATTTAACCCCGCCACCGGGTAATAGCAGTGGCAACCTTGAGCAACAGATAGCCAGTACTTCACAGCAAATCGGGTCTCTGCTCGCCGAGGATATGAACAGCGAGCAAGCGGCAAATATGGCGCGTGGATGGCCTCTTCTCAGGCTTCAGGCGCAATGACAGACTGGTTAAGCCGCTTCGGTACCGCAAGAATCACGCTGGGCGTGGATGAAGATTTTAGCCTGAAGAACTCCCAGTTCGATTTTCTCCATCCGTGGTATGAAACGCCTGATAATCTCTTTTTCAGTCAGCATACTCTCCATCGTACTGACGAGCGTACGCAGATTAACAACGGCTTAGGTTGGCGTCATTTCACTCCCACATGGATGTCGGGCATCAACTTCTTTTTCGACCACGATCTTAGCCGTTACCACTCCCGCGCCGGCATTGGCGCGGAGTACTGGCGCGACTATCTAAAATTAAGCAGTAACGGCTATTTGCGACTGACCAACTGGCGCAGCGCACCTGAACTGGACAACGATTATGAAGCACGCCCGGCCAATGGCTGGGATGTACGCGCAGAAGGCTGGCTACCCGCCTGGCCGCACCTTGGCGGTAAACTGGTCTATGAACAGTATTATGGCGATGAAGTGGCCCTGTTCGATAAAGACGATCGGCAAAGTAATCCTCATGCCATAACCGCTGGACTTAACTATACCCCCTTCCCGCTGATGACCTTCAGCGCGGAGCAACGTCAGGGTAAACAGGGCGAAAATGACACCCGTTTTGCCGTCGATTTTACCTGGCAACCTGGCAGCGCAATGCAGAAACAGCTTGACCCGAATGAAGTCGCTGCACGGCGTAGCCTTGCAAGCAGCCGTTATGATCTGGTGGATCGCAACAACAACATCGTTCTGGAATATCGCAAAAAAGAACTGGTTCGCCTGTCCCTGACAGACCCCGTGACAGGGAAGTCAGGAGAAGTGAAATCACTGGTTTCGTCGCTACAAACCAAATATGCCCTGAAAGGCTATAACGTCGAAGCCACCGCTCTGGAAGCTGCCGGTGGTAAAGTGGTTACAACGGGTAAAGATATTCTGGTTACCCTGCCGGCGTACCGGTTCACCAGTACGCCAGAAACCGATAACACCTGGCCGATTGAAGTCACCGCTGAAGATGTCAAAGGCAATTTGTTCGAATCGTGAACAGAGCATGGTAGTCGTTCAGGCACCTACGTTAAGCCAGAAAGATTCCTCGGTATCGTTAAGTACCCAGACGTTGAGCGCGGATTCCCATTCAACCGCCACACTGACTTTTATTGCGCATGATGCAGCAGGTAATCCTGTTATCGGGCTGGTGCTCTCGACGCGTCACGAAGGTGTTCAGGACATCACCCTTTCTGACTGGAAAGATAATGGTGACGGAAGCTATACCCAGATCCTGACCACAGGTGCGATGTCTGGCACGCTGACGCTTATGCCACAGCTGAACGGTGTGGATGCGGCTAAAGCCCCCGCCGTGGTGAATATCATTTCTGTTTCGTCATCCCGGACTCACTCGTCAATTAAGATTGATAAGGACCGTTATCTCTCCGGCAATCCTATCGAGGTAACGGTAGAACTGAGAGATGAAAATGACAAACCTGTTAAGGAGCAAAAACAGCAACTGAATACCGCAGTCAGCATCGACAATGTGAAACCTGGTGTCACTACAGACTGGAAAGAAACCGCAGATGGCGTCTATAAGGCAACCTATACCGCCTATACCAAAGGCAGTGGGCTTACTGCGAAGCTATTAATGCAAAACTGGAATGAAGATTTGCATACCGCTGGATTTATCATCGACGCCAACCCGCAGTCAGCGAAAATTGCGACATTATCTGCCAGCAATAATGGTGTGCTCGCCAATGAGAATGCAGCAAACACCGTCTCGGTCAATGTCGCTGATGAAGGAAGCAACCCAATCAATGATCATACCGTCACGTTTGCGGTATTAAGCGGATCGGCAACTTCCTTTAACAATCAAAACACCGCAAAAACGGATGTTAATGGTCTGGCGACTATTGATCTGAAAAGTAGTAAGCAGGAAGACAACACGGTTGAAGTCACCCTTGAAAATGGCGTGAAACAAACGTTAATCGTCAGTTTTGTCGGCGACTCGAGTACCGCACAGGTTGATCTGCAGAAGTCGAAAAATGAAGTGGTCGCTGACGGCAATGACAGCGCCACAATGACCGCGACAGTTCGGGATGCAAAAGGCAACCTGCTCAATGACGTCAAGGTCACCTTCAATGTTAATTCAGCAGCAGCGAAACTGAGCCAAACCGAAGTGAATAGCCACGACGGGATCGCCACAGCTACGCTGACCAGTTTGAAAAATGGTGATTATACGGTTATGGCCTCTGTGAGCTCTGGTTCTCAGGCTAATCAACAGGTGAATTTTATCGGTGATCAAAGTACTGCAGCCCTGACCCTCAGTGTGCCTTCAGGTGATATCACCGTCACCAACACAGCTCCGCAACATATGACTGCAACCTTGCAGGATAAAAATGGCAACCCACTAAAAGATAAAGAAATCACCTTCTCTGTGCCAAACGACGTCGCAAGTCGGTTCTCGATTAGCAACGGCGGAAAAGGCATGACGGATAGTAACGGGGTTGCAATCGCCTCCCTGACCGGCACGTTAGCGGGCACGCATATGATCACGGCTCGTCTGGCTAACAGCAATGTCAGCGATGCACAGCCAATGACGTTTGTGGCGGATAAAGACAGAGCGGTTGTCGTTCTGCAAACATCGAAAGCGGAAATCATTGGGAATGGCGTGGATGAGACGACTCTGACAGCAACAGTGAAAGATCCTTTTGATAACGTGGTTAAAAATCTATCAGTAGTCTTCCGCACCTCCCCCGCAGACACGCAACTGAGTCTGAACGCGCGTAATACTAATGAGAACGGTATTACTGAAGTTACCCTTAAGGGCACGGTTTTGGGTGTTCATACAGCCGAAGCCATACTGCTTAACGGCAACAGAGATACGAAGATAGTCAATATTGCGCCCGATGCCAGCAACGCGCAGGTCACCCAGAACATCACTGCACAACAGGTGGTGACGAATAACAGCGACAGCGTGCAGCTGACGGCGACGGTGAAAGATCCGTCGAATCATCCGGTGGCGGGAATAACGGTGAACTTCACCATACCACAGGACGTGGCGGCAAACTTTACCCTTGAAAATAACGGTATTGCCATCACTCAGGCCAATGGCGAAGCGCATGTCACCCTCAAAGGCAAAAAAGCGGGCACGCATACGGTTACCGCAACGCTGGGTAACAATAATGCCAGCGATGCGCAACCAGTCACCTTCGTGGCGGATAAGGACAGCGCGGTTGTCGTTCTGCAAACATCGAAAGCGGAAATCATTGGGAATGGCGTGGATGAGACGACTCTGACGGCAACAGTGAAAGATCCTTTTGATAACGTAGTAAAAGATCTACCGGTCACCTTCAGTACCAACCCGGCAGATACTCAACTTAGTCAGAGCACAAGCAATACTAACGACAGTGGTGTTGCTGAAGTTACCCTTAAGGGCACGGTTTTGGGTGTTCATACAGTCGAAGCCACGCTGCTTAACGGCAATGGCTATACGACGACAGTCAATATTGCGCCCGATGCCAGCAACGCGCAGGTCACCCTGAACATCCCTGCTCAACAGGTGGTGACGAATAACAGTGACAGCGTGCAGCTTACGGCGATGGTGAAAGATCCGTCGAATCATCCGGTGGCGGGGATAACGGTCAACTTCACCATGCCACAGGACGTTGCGGCAAACTTTACCCTTGAAAATAACGGTATTGCCATCACCCAGGCCAATGGGGAAGCGCATGTCACGCTGAAAGGTAAAAAAGCGGGCACGCATACGGTTACCGCAACGCTGGGTAATAACAATACCAGTGATTCGCAGCCGGTAACATTTGTGGCGGACAAAGCCTCGGCTCAGGTTGTTCTGCAGATATCAAAAGATGAGATCACAGGTAATGGCGTCGATAGCGCAACGCTAACTGCAACGGTTAAAGATCAGTTCGACAATGAGGTGAATAATCTTCCGGTAACATTCAGCTCAGCCTCTTCAGGACTCACCCTGACCCCGGGAGTAAGTAATACCAACGAGTCTGGCATCGCGCAGGCCACTCTCGCAGGCGTTGCCTTTGGTGAGAAGACGGTTACTGCATCACTGGCTAATAATGGTGCCAGCGACAACAAAACTGTGCATTTTATTGGCGACACAGCGGCGGCAAAAATTATCGAGTTGACGCCTGTCCCAGACAGCATAATCGCCGGTACCCCGCAGAACAGCTCCGGCAGCGTCATCACCGCCACAGTCGTTGATAATAATGGCTTTCCGGTGAAAGGTGTGACTGTGAACTTCACCAGCAACGCAGCGACAGCCGAAATGACGAACGGCGGTCAAGCCGTGACGAACGAACAGGGTAAGGCTACCGTCACTTATACCAATACCCGCTCCTCGATAGAATCAGGAGCGAGACCGGATACCGTTGAGGCCAGTCTGGAAAATGGTAGCTCCACGCTTAGCACATCAATTAATGTCAACGCTGATGCGTCTACGGCACATCTCACCTTGCTACAGGCACTTTTTGATACAGTCTCCGCAGGCGAGACAACCAGTCTGTATATTGAGGTGAAGGATAATTACGGCAACGGTGTCCCCCAGCAGGAGGTAACCCTCAGCGTTTCACCAAGTGAAGGCGTGACCCCCAGTAATAACGCTATATATACTACCAACCACGACGGCAATTTTTACGCAAGCTTTACCGCTACAAAAGCCGGGGTTTATCAATTGACGGCAACCCTCGAAAATGGCGATTCGATGCAACAAACAGTGACCTATGTGCCGAACGTCGCGAATGCTGAAATCACGCTGGCAGCCTCGAAGGATCCGGTGATTGCCGACAATAACGATCTCACGACACTAACAGCAACAGTCGCTGATACAGAGGGCAATGCGATAGCCAACACTGAGGTAACATTTACTCTGCCGGAAGATGTGAAGGCGAACTTCACGCTGAGCGATGGCGGTAAAGCGGTTACTGATACTGAAGGCAAAGCGAAAGTCACGCTGAAAGGTACAAAAGCAGGCGCTCATACTGTTACAGCATCGATGGCTGGCGGTAAGAGTGAGCAGTTGGTGGTGAATTTTATTGCGGATACGCTCACAGCGCAGGTTAATCTTAACGTTACCGAGGACAACTTTATCGCTAATAACGTCGGGATGACCAGGCTGCAGGCAACAGTGACTGATGGAAACGGCAACCCGTTAGCCAATGAGGCGGTGACATTCACGCTACCGACAGATGTGAGCGCAAGCTTTACTCTCGGACAAGGCGGTTCCGCCATTACTGACATCAACGGCAAGGCTGAAGTTACACTGAGCGGTACAAAATCCGGCTCCTACCCCGTGACAGTTAGCGTGAACAATTATGGTGTCAGTGATACGAAACAGGTGACTTTGATTGCCGATGCTGGTACCGCAAAACTAGCCTCCTTAACCTCTGTATACTCATTCGTCGTCAGCACGACCGAGGGCGCGACCATGACTGCAAGCGTCACTGACGCTAACGGCAACCCGGTAGAAGGCATAAAAGTTAGTTTCCGCGGAACCTCCGTCACGCTAAGCAGCACCAGCGTTGAAACGGATGATCGGGGTTTCGCTGAAATTCTTGTGACAAGCACCGAGGTCGGACTGAAAACAGTTTCAGCCTCTCTGGCAGATAAACCTACTGAAGTCATCTCGCGATTACTGAATGCCAGTGCAGATGTTAATTCTGCGACGATTACCAGTCTGGAGATACCGGAAGGTCAGGTAATGGTCGCACAAGACGTAGCAGTTAAAGCTCACGTTAACGACCAGTTTGGCAACCCGGTTGCGCATCAACCCGTGACATTCAGTGCAGAGCCACCAGAGCACATGACCATCAGCCAAAATATTGTCTCTACTGATACGCATGGTATAGCCGAGGTCTCCATGACGCCCGAAAGAAACGGTTCGTATATGGTGAAAGCATCCCTGGCGAATGGAGCCTCACTTGAGAAACAACTGGAGGCTATTGATGAAAAACTGACACTCACGGCGTCCAGTCCGCTTATCGGTGTCTATGCCCCTACAGGCACTACTCTGACGGCAACGCTAACCTCTGCAAATGGCACTCCAGTGGAGGGTCAGGTCATCAACTTTAGCGTAACGCCAGAAGGGGCGACGTTAAGTGGCGGAAAAGTGAGAACTAACTCTTCAGGTCAGGCTCCGGTCGTTCTGACCAGCAATAAAGTCGGTACATATACGGTGACTGCATCGTTCCATAACGGCGTAACAATACAGACACAGACAACCGTGAAAGTCACTGGCAACTCAAGCACCGCACATGTTGCTAGCTTTATCGCTGATCCATCGACTATCGCCGCCACCAACAGTGATTTAAGTACCTTAAAGGCAACGGTTGAGGATGGCAGTGGTAACCTGATCGAAGGTCTCACTGTGTACTTCGCCTTAAAAAGCGGCTCTGCCACATTAACGTCATTAACAGCGGTGACCGATCAAAACGGAATCGCGACAACAAGCGTGAAAGGAGCGATGACAGGTAGCGTCACGGTAAGCGCAGTCACGACCGCTGGTGGAATGCAAACAGTAGATATAACGCTGGTGGCAGGCCCGGCAGACGCCTCGCAGTCCGTCCTTAAGAACAATCGGTCCTCACTGAAAGGGGACTTTACCGATAGTGCTGAGCTACATCTTGTTTTGCACGATATATCAGGCAATCCGATCAAAGTTTCTGAAGGGATGGAATTTGTGCAATCAGGTACTAACGTGCCCTATATGAAAATTAGCGCAATTGATTACAGTCAAAATATCAACGGTGATTATAAAGCCACCATTACAGGCGGCGGAGAGGGTATCGCAACGCTGATCCCTGTATTGAATGGTGTTCATCAAGCTGGTCTGAGTACCACAATACAATTCACTCGCGCAGAAGACAAAATAATGAGCGGTACAGTATCAGTCAATGGTACTGACCTACCGACAACTACATTCCCTTCGCAGGGGTTCACCGGGGCGTATTATCAGTTGAATAATGACAACTTTGCCCCAGGAAAAACGGCGGCTGATTATGAGTTTTCAAGCTCTGCCTCCTGGGTCGATGTTGATGCTATCGGTAAAGTGACATTTAAAAATGTCGGCAGCAATTGGGAAAGGATTACGGCGACGCCAAAATCAGGAGGCCCTAGCTATGTATACGAAATCCGTGTGAAGAGTTGGTGGGTGAACTCCGGCGATGCTTTCATGATATACAGCCTTGCTGAAAATTTTTGCAGTAGCAATGGCTACACACTTCCCCGTGCAGACCATTTAAACCATAGTCGTTCCCGAGGCATCGGGTCACTGTACAGTGAATGGGGAGATATGGGGCATTACACGACTGAAGCTGGTTTTCGATCAAATATGTATTGGTCATCTAGTCCCGCAAACTCAAGCGAACAATACGTAGTTTCCCTGGCAACAGGTGATCAAAGCGTATTTGAAAAGCTTGGGTTTGCTTATGCGACATGTTATAAAAACCTGTGATTTTCCGTTATAATTTCTTAAAGAGTGCTCCATTCGGAGCACTCTTTTTTACATTCCCTCTATAGAGCTTGCCCTTCTCTCACAGAAAATGAATAAATAAAACTGCTGCACCGCAAGAATCGCGTTCGATGTGACTATGATCGTATCCGGTGAGTACAGCTTTGATCCAAAGGCTGGTTTTCTGTGATGATTGACCAGCCTCAGAGTATTGATGACACCACCGTTCATAACAGATCGGCATTACTATGCATAAGTACTGTCTCATATTCTCGCCAAAACACTTTTTAATGCCTTTGCGAATTCATCCAGACTTATATTGTCAATTTTTTGCCCAACGACGACTGACTCCGAAACATCGGCCATTGCGGGCCATCGCGTTTTGTAATCAGCATAAATTGCAACAACGGGGGTATTATAGGCACTTGCCATATGTAATATTGAAGTGTCATGAGTTATTGCGATATAAGCATCTTTTATGATTGCTGCTGAACGTTTAATCGAGGGTGATAAGGATAAACGGTAGACATTATTATAACAATCCACTAATACCCTGGCTTTATCTTCCCCTTTTGGTCCATGAGCGATCACTATTGGTATATCTGTTTCACTTTGAATTTTTGCTATTAGATTTTCTGCAATCGATAGTGAAAATGTACGTTCCTGCGAGCTACCTTCTAAATTAAGCGCAATGTAAGATCCTAACGATCGCATTTCCTCGCGCACCTCATCGAGTACATCCTCACTTAGTGGCAATTCATATATTGGCCTGACTGCTGGAAAACCCGCCTCACGAATCATAAATGCCCATGTCATGGGTACGGGAGCCCGGAGATTCTGATCCATCCGGGACGCGTTCTTACACACAGGGGAATAGCACTTCATGGTTAAACCAACAACCTGAAAATTCGTTTTTGCTTTCAACTGACTGATAAATAACATCGTTTTCAGGTTCTTTTTACGCATCGCCTCTATACAAAGATCCGGCGTACCGTATTGCTGTGTTATGTTCTTCGCTAAATCTTTTATTTCTTTTAATGTTGCGTGATCCTGCATAGTCATTGTGACTAATGTTAATTTAGTCTGTTCAAGTTTGAGCACATTAAAGACTTCTAAATTAATTGTCGACGTAACAATTAATAGATGCTTAATTTTATGCAATTCAAGCGCCCGAATAACAGGAAAGATGGCCATAGCATCGCCAATCTGATCGGGAATATGGATGACAACAAAGTCTGTTTTTTCAATATTGAAATTATAAGCTTTATAATCGTAGTAACTAAATGCAATACGTCTCAACAATGATGCTAAAAACATACCTAACCTCGCCTCCCTACTGGTTATAATGCAATGCAGTCTATCAGACTCATCAGGGTGCCATTTTGTGCATATGCGGACTTTTATGTTTCATATCTCTAACCTGTGGGTCCTCTGCTTAATCCTTAAACAACACCAGCAACTCCTGCGCTTTCATCTTCCATCGAATTTTTCATGTTGCCGCTAATCAGCCATAAAATCATTTGCAGATGCGCTCTGTCGAGGTAGTCTCATAAGGTTCGTTTATAGATCGACGGCAATGTGAGTTACCTTTTCCATACTAATTATAAAAAGACAGTACAAACAGGATCATTATGGACTCCACGCTCATCTCCACTCGTCCCGATGAAAGGACGGTTTCGTTAAGTCGCGCCCGACGAGCTGCGTTAGGCAGCTTCGCTGGTGCCGTCGTCGACTGGTATGATTTTTTACTCTATGGCATCACCGCCGCACTGGTGTTTAATCGCGAGTTTTTCCCGCAAGTAAGCCCGGCGATGGGAACGCTCGCCGCATTTGCCACCTTTGGCGTCGGATTCCTTTTCCGTCCGCTCGGCGGTGTCATTTTCGGTCACTTTGGCGACCGGCTGGGACGTAAGCGCATGTTAATGCTGACCGTCTGGATGATGGGCATCGCGACAGCCTTGATTGGTATTCTTCCTTCATTCTCGACCATTGGGTGGTGGGCACCTATTTTGCTGGTGACACTGCGTGCCATTCAGGGATTTGCCGTCGGCGGCGAATGGGGAGGCGCGGCGTTGCTTTCCGTTGAAAGTGCACCGAAAAATAAAAAAGCCTTTTACAGTAGCGGTGTACAAGTTGGCTACGGTGTAGGTTTACTGCTTTCAACCGGACTGGTTTCATTGATCAGTATGATGACGACTGACGAACAGTTTTTAAGCTGGGGCTGGCGCATTCCTTTCCTGTTTAGCATCGTACTGGTACTGGGAGCATTGTGGGTGCGCAATGGCATGGAGGAGTCCGCGGAATTTGAACAACAGCAACATTATCAAGCTGCCGCGAAAAAACGCATCCCGGTTATCGAAGCGCTGTTACGACATCCCGGTGCTTTCCTGAAGATTATTGCGCTACGACTGTGCGAATTGCTGACGATGTACATCGTTACTGCCTTTGCACTTAATTATTCAACCCAGAATATGGGGTTACCGCGCGAACTTTTCCTCAATATTGGTTTGCTGGTAGGTGGATTAAGCTGCCTGACAATTCCCTGTTTTGCCTGGCTTGCCGATCGTTTTGGTCGCCGCAGGGTTTATATCACAGGTGCGTTAATCGGAACGTTGAGCGCATTTCCTTTCTTTATGGCGCTTGAAGCACAATCTATTTTCTGGATAGTTTTCTTCTCCATAATGCTGGCAAACATTGCGCATGACATGGTGGTGTGTGTGCAACAACCGATGTTTACCGAAATGTTTGGTGCCAGTTATCGCTATAGTGGTGCTGGAGTCGGTTATCAGGTCGCCAGTGTGGTTGGCGGTGGATTTACACCTTTTATTGCCGCTGCGCTCATCACTTACTTTGCCGGGAACTGGCATAGCGTCGCCATTTATTTGCTGGCTGGATGTCTGATTTCCGCAATGACCGCTTTGTTGATGAAAGACAATCACCGCGCTTGATAGCCTGGCGAAGATCATCCGATCTTCGCCTTACACTTTTGTTTCACATTCCTGTGACATACTATCGGATGTGCGGTAATTGTATGGAACAGGAGACACACATGAATAATAAGGGCTCCGGTCTGACCCCAGCTCAGGCACTGGATAAACTCGACGCGCTGTATGAGCAATCTGTAGTCGCATTACGCAACGCCATTGGCAACTATATTACAAGTGGCGAATTACCTGATGAAAACGCCCGCAAACAAGGTCTTTTTGTCTATCCATCACTGACCGTAACCTGGGACGGTAGCACAACCAATCCCCCCAAAACGCGCGCATTTGGTCGTTTTACTCACGCAGGCAGCTACACCACCACGATTACTCGCCCTACTCTCTTTCGTTCGTATCTCAATGAACAACTTACGTTGCTGTATCAGGATTATGGTGCGCATATCTCGGTGCAACCCTCGCAGCATGAAATCCCCTATCCTTATGTCATCGATGGCTCTGAATTGACACTTGATCGCTCAATGAGCGCTGGGTTAACTCGCTACTTCCCGACAACAGAACTGGCGCAAATTGGCGATGAAACTGCAGACGGCATTTATCATCCAACTGAATTCTCCCCGCTATCGCATTTTGATGCGCGCCGCGTCGATTTTTCCCTCGCGCGGTTGCGCCATTATACCGGTACGCCAGTTGAACATTTTCAGCCGTTCGTCTTGTTTACCAACTACACACGTTATGTGGATGAATTCGTTCGTTGGGGATGCAGCCAGATCCTCGATCCTGATAGTCCCTACATTGCCCTTTCTTGTGCTGGCGGGAACTGGATCACCGCCGAAACCGAAGCGCCAGAAGAAGCCATTTCCGACCTTGCATGGAAAAAACATCAGATGCCAGCATGGCATTTAATTACCGCCAATGGTCAGGGTATTACTCTGGTGAATATTGGCGTGGGACCGTCAAATGCTAAAACCATCTGCGATCATCTGGCAGTGCTACGCCCGGATGTCTGGTTGATGATTGGTCACTGTGGCGGATTACGTGAAAGTCAGGCCATTGGCGATTATGTACTTGCACACGCTTATTTACGCGATGACCACGTTCTTGATGCGGTTCTGCCGCCCGATATTCCTATTCCGAGCATTGCTGAAGTGCAACGTGCGCTTTATGACGCCACCAAGCTGGTGAGCGGCAGGCCCGGTGAGGAAGTCAAACAGCGGCTACGTACTGGTACTGTGGTAACCACAGATGACAGGAACTGGGAATTACGTTACTCAGCTTCTGCACTTCGTTTTAACTTAAGCCGGGCCGTAGCAATTGATATGGAAAGTGCAACCATTGCCGCGCAAGGATATCGTTTCCGCGTGCCATACGGGACACTACTGTGTGTTTCAGATAAACCGTTGCATGGCGAGATTAAACTTCCCGGCCAGGCTAACCGTTTTTATGAAGGCGCTATTTCCGAACATCTGCAAATTGGCATTCGGGCGATCGATTTGCTGCGCGCAGAAGGCGACCGACTGCATTCGCGTAAATTACGAACCTTTAATGAGCCGCCGTTCCGATAATAAGTTCTGAACCTTCTTATCAGAAATAGATGTGAAGGAGTAAGTAAGAGACCTGGCAAATAGCCTGCAATAATCGTGGGCTGTTTGCTTCCTTGGGCGGATACGTGTTTTATTATCGTCTTAATGATTTCCACATATTAAAAGCAAGTATGCTTTCAAAACACAATTATAAAAAATCCCGCCAACAATATAAGTTTTTATAAAATTAAATATAAGATTATGGCTTTAGAATATTTTTATTCCTAATAGACGAGATTTTTCCTGTTATGATATAATATGCCGAATTAACACATGTTAACGATTTACCAGTAATGTAAATAAATTTTCGAGGAGATCATTCCAGTGGGACGTAAATGGGCCAATATTGTTGCTAAAAAAACGGCTAAAGACGGTGCAACGTCTAAAATTTATGCAAAATTCGGTGTAGAAATCTATGCTGCTGCTAAACAAGGTGAACCCGATCCAGAATTAAACACATCTTTAAAATTCGTTATTGAACGTGCAAAGCAGGCACAAGTTCCAAAGCACGTTATTGATAAAGCAATTGATAAAGCCAAAGGCGGCGGAGATGAAACGTTCGTGCAGGGACGTTATGAAGGCTTTGGTCCTAATGGCTCAATGATTATCGCCGAGACATTGACTTCAAATGTTAACCGTACGATTGCTAACGTTCGCACAATTTTCAATAAAAAAGGCGGCAATATCGGAGCGGCAGGTTCTGTCAGCTATATGTTTGACAATACGGGTGTGATTGTATTTAAAGGATCAGACCCTGACCATATTTTTGAAATTTTACTTGAAGCTGAAGTTGATGTTCGTGATGTGACTGAAGAAGAAGGTAACATTGTTATTTATACCGAACCTACTGACCTTCATAAAGGAATCGCGGCTCTAAAAGCAGCTGGAATCACTGAGTTCTCAACAACAGAATTAGAAATGATTGCTCAATCTGAAGTTGAGCTTTCCCCAGAAGATTTAGAAATCTTTGAAGGGCTTGTTGATGCCCTTGAAGATGACGACGATGTACAAAAAGTTTATCATAACGTCGCAAATCTCTAATTATATTTTAAAGAAATCTGTCTTTACGGCAGATTTCTTTAATCTCATATAACCCTTATAAAAAATATAATGTTCAACTCGTCATATTGATTATAAAAAATCCCCGTCCCCAGAGAAATAATATTTATTAAAATTCCAGTTCTTCTTTTTCTGATTACAGAAGGCAAAGTGGCAATAACGCATAGTTTCCCGATAAAGACGCGATAGCGACATCCCGCATAAGGCATTTTTCTCTTTATCTTTGTACGGTACTTCATGGAACAGAGTTTTTGACCTTGCGAATCGTGATGTCTGTTGGGGGGCAACTTGCTCACTGAAGCGTGAGACTCGATTAAGCGCACGAAACACAGAAATCAAAAAACCCGGTCACTTTTTTACAAGGTAACCGGGTAAAAATAATTTTTATTTTTTAACTGTTTTGAGACTCATAGAGATGTCTCAAAACTAAAATTTGGCTCCTCTGACTGGACTCGAACCAGTGACATACGGATTAACAGTCCGCCGTTCTACCGACTGAACTACAGAGGAATCGTGAGAACGAGGCGAATATTAGCGATGCCCACCCACAATGTCAAAGCCTGTTTTTTAAATTTGAAATCGTTTGCTGAAATAATCTGCATTTTGTCGTTTATTCCGACACAACTGGCTTTTTTTCACACTTTTGCGGCTCGGGTCGAGGGTATTTCCATAGCCAACGTCCAGTAACCATTCGCCAGTAAAACAGCACGGCCCGCACAGCCCAGTCGGCAAACATTCCCATCCAGACACCAACCACACCCCAGCCAAGCATGATTCCCAGCACATAACCGACTACAACCCGACAACCCCACATGCTCAACATCGAAACCCACATGGCGTAACGGGCATCACGAGCACCTTTAAATCCAGCGGGTAGCACCCATGAGGCGGACCAAATAGGCATAAATAAAGCATTTAGCCAAATCAGAATCACAACGACATGTTTAACCTGTGGATCCTGGGTGTAAAACGATGCCATAAGCCCGGCAAAGGGAGCCGTTAGCCAGGCGATGGCCGTTAATCCAAGAGTGGACAGCCAGAACACATGCCGCAACTGAATCTCTGCTTGCGCTATCTGCCCTACCCCCAACCTTCGGCCTGTAATGATCGTAGAAGCAGAGCCGAGCGCACTTCCGGGTAAGTTGATAAGAGCCGCAATTGAAAACGCGATAAAATTTCCGGCAATAACACTGGTCCCCATCCCGGCAACGAACATTTGGGTTAATAACCGACCACTGGTAAATAACACTGATTCGACACTCGCTGGAATACCAATCCCCATGACTTCCCAGATAATGCTAAAATTCAGCGGTTTAAAATAGCTCTTTAACGAAATCCTTAGCGCAGGATTAAAACCAATCGCCAGCACCCACAAAATTGCAACTGCGCCAATATAACGAGAAATGGTTAAACCCAACCCAGCCCCGACAAATCCCAGTCCCGGCCAGGAGAAAAGGCCGTAAATCAATATGCCGCTAATAATAATATTAAGAATATTCAGGCTACCGTTAATCAGTAGCGGTATTTTCGTATTCCCTGCACCACGAAGTGCCCCGCTACCAATTAGAGTGATGGCAGCTGCTGGATAACTGAGTACCGTCAGCTCCAGATAAGTCAACGCCAGTGCTTTAACTTCTGTCGTGGCATCACCCGCGACGAAATCAATAATTTGCTCGCCAAAATGATGAATAAGCGTTGCCAACAGTACGGCAAACAACGTCATGATCACCAATGACTGCCGCGTCGCCACCCTCGCTCGTCGTCGATCCCGCTTACCGAGACTAAATGCCACAACGACAGTAGTACCAAGATCGATAGCAGCAAAAAAAGCCATAATGACCATATTGAAGCTGTCCGCCAATCCCACGCCGGCCATCGCATCTTTTCCCAGCCAGCTGACCAGAAAAGTGCTCAGACCCCCCATCAACAGGACACAGGTATTCTCCATGAAGATAGGAACAGCAAGCGGGGTTATCTCGCGCCAGAACAACACTTTGTAGCTCTTGCGTTTAGCGTGCCAGCGAGTGCCGTGAACAACCTGACGTAAAGCAGAGGAGATATTCAAAGCCGACCTTAATTGCAGAAAGTGAAACCACATTTCAAATAATGAGGGAGAATCAGCAAAGCTGCAAAGATTTTCGCCAACAAATTGTCTGCAAATGCAACAAACTGTTGATAGAAACGGCAAACAGTTGGGGAATTTAAAAATCGGGTTTGACAAAAGATTTTTCGCCGTTAAGATGTGCCTCAACAGCGATTCCTCTGTAGTTCAGTCGGTAGAACGGCGGACTGTTAATCCGTATGTCACTGGTTCGAGTCCAGTCAGAGGAGCCAAATTCCTGAAAAGCCCGCTTTTATAGCGGGCTTTTTGCTATATCTGATAATCAATTTCCTCTTCACTGTTTTCCATCACCTGGCGCTTGATATCCTCAACTGACAGTCCTGCATTACAAAGTTCCAGAAAGCGCCAGACATAGTTACGCTGAAGTTGTCCTCGCTTCAGTCCCAACCAGACAGTATTAGCATCGAAAAGATGCCGCGTATCCAGGCGGATTAAATTCTCTTCCTCTTGTGCGCCGCTGGATTGTTCGGCAACTAATCCGATCCCAAGCCCAAGAGCAACATAGGTTTTAATGACATCAGAATCCTGTGCACTTAATACAATATCTGCCGGCAAACCTTTGCGGGCAAATGCGTCATCAATACGTGAGCGCCCCGTAATCCCCTGTCGGTAAGTGATTAACGGCCACTTCGCTATTGATTCCAGCGTCAACGGTGTAATTTGCGTCAAGGGATGATCGAGTGGAACAAGCAAACTATGGTGCCAACGAAACCACGGGAAGGCGACGAGCTGCGGGTCATTACTCAAACGCTCGCTGGCGATACCAATATCAGCTTCGCCATTTTGCAACAACGTCGCAATTTCCTGTGGCGTACCCTGGATTAGCTCCAGCCGAACCTCCGGGAAAAGTTCGCGAAAAGCTTTAATGACCTCAGGCAAGCTATAACGTGCCTGAGTATGCGTTGTTGCAATAGTGAGAACGCCAGACGTATCGTTGGTAAACAGGTCTGCAAGCCGACGAACATTACTGGCTTCATTCAGAATACGTTCTGCAATGACCAGTAATGCTTTGCCCGGTTCAGTCATGCCCAGCAGTCGCTTACCTCGTCGAACAAATATTTCGATGCCAAGTTCATCCTCCAGTTCCCGAATATGACGGCTGACGCCGGACTGTGAGGTAAAAAGCATATTCGCAACCTCTGTCAGGTTGTAATCCTGACGTGCAGCCTCGCGGATTATCTTTAGTTGTTGGAAATTCACGGTAAACTCCGGGCAGTTCAGATTTTCCGTCATTGTTAAAGTCTAATGCCCGGCATAACAAATAATAAAAACCCGCATCTTATTCCATCCCGATATAACGCTTAGCTCACCAATTGCCACTGCCTTTTTTCCATCACTGGAGAACTCATCACTGACATTAACAACTCTTTCACTGCCTGTGCCTGTGGTGATAAGTTCGCTCTGGCGGGTAAATTTAATGACAAAGAGAGACTCATGGAAGGTGTGGTAATGCGTGACATCCACCCGTTTACTGCGCCACATAACGAACGCGCGGCCGATTCGGGTAATACTGCAACGCCCATGCCGCTGGCAATCGCTGCGGTAAGCGTGGCAATTGACTCAATTTCACCAATGACTTTTGCCGTGAGTCGCCGTAGGGAAAAAGCCTCATCAACACGAAGTCTAACAGCACTGTAATCACTGGGAAGAAAGAGGTTCATTTGCGCAATAGCATTAACATCAACGCTTTGCCCCGGACAATCTTGAGTCCCTACCAGGAAAAGATCTTCTTTCAGTAAAGCCTGACTGGATACACCAGCCACAGGGGAATGCTCATAAATCACCGCCATATCGAGTTGGTGATTTATCAGTTTTTCGTTAAGCACTGCACCACTATTTTCATGAAGATAGATAACGACCTCCGGGAATTCAGCGCGAACCGCCTGTAATAAGGGCATGGTGATGGATGACGCAGCGGTTCCTGGCGCAAAGCCAATCGAGACTTGCCCCGATAATGACTGACCAACGTTATGCACCGCCAGTTGGGCCTGCTCACACTGACGTAAAATGGCCCGTGCATGGGTATAGAGAATTTTTCCGGCGTCTGTTGGCGTAACGCCCCGTTTTGTGCGAATCAAAAGCTGTTGATTTAACTCACCTTCCAGTGTGGCAACCTGCTGGCTGAGCGCTGGTTGTGCGATATGCAATACTTCAGCAGCCTGGGTCAGGCTACCAATATCTACAATTTTTACGAAGTATTTCAGGCGTCTGAAGTTCATGTTGCCTCCGGTTTTTAAGAATCGGCCCAAGTGCCGCCATTACTTACAACCAGAAAGCAAGATGCTTGCCAGTTCTATTTTGGCGTTGATGCGCAAGCTAACCAACTGTCAAATAAAAGATTATGATAGATTCGTCATTGGCCCTTTTTATCAGCAGTCGCATTCACCTGCCCTATAAAAGGAGGGTATGCACCACGATGGTTCATTACACAATAAGATTGAAAGCTCACCACTTTGTTGAAATTGGCAGCAAACAAACAAAAAAATACATTTCACCCTTTGACATCACCATGCACTGCCATTAATATGCGCCCCGTTCACACGATTCCTCTGTAGTTCAGTCGGTAGAACGGCGGACTGTTAATCCGTATGTCACTGGTTCGAGTCCAGTCAGAGGAGCCAAATTCAAAAAAAGCCTGCTTTCGAGCAGGCTTTTTACTTTCTAATTACCAACGCTCTTAAAACATCTGTCTTGAACCAGAACTAATTTGCACAGGCATTCCCGATCGACGTTGCAACGCAGCATTTGCGCGATTTACATCAACTTCTTGCCCGTTGATAAACGCCCGCAAAGATGGGGTTACCGGCAATGGCACTTTTCGGTCAGACTCATATTCTGCACGATTGCGCGACAGCGGCTCATGAACTTCCAGCCACTTTGAACCATCCGGTTCCGTTGTGTATTTCACTGGCTGATCAATAATTTGTACACGAGTGCCTACAGGAACATTATCAAACAGATATTTGATATCGTCATTGCGCAGACGAATACAGCCCTGACTTACCCGGAGCCCAATACCAAAATTGGCATTGGTACCGTGGATGGCATACAACCTGCCAATATAAATCGCGTACAGCCCCATGGGGTTATCGGGCCCCGCAGGAACAAATGCGGGCAAACTCTCCCCTCGTTTCGCATATTCGCGCCGGGTGTTCGGCGTTGGCGTCCAGGTTGGTGCTTCTTGTTTACGTTCAACGGTAGTCACCCAGTTACGCGGGGTTTCTCGCCCAGCCTGGCCGATACCAATAGGAAAGACTTCCACTGTGTTACTGTCTGGCGGATAGTAATAAAGACGCATTTCAGCGACGTTAACCACAATCCCTTTACGAACAGTGGCGGGCAAAATCAGTTGCTGCGGAATGGTGAGTTGTGAGCCAGGCTTCGGCAAAAAAACATCAGCGCCCGGATTCGCTTCCAGCATATTACTTAACCCTTGCCCGTATTGTGCGGCAAAAGTCTCCAGCGGCTGAGTATTGTGATCAGGAACAGTTACAGTAAGCGACTGCCCCACTAAACGGCTACCCTCTGGAGGTAATGGATAAGTTACCGCCAGGCTATTTTGGCTGGCAAAAAGCAGAGCAAATGAGCAAAGAATATTTACACGACGCATCATGTCCCTTTCCTAAGTCGCGAATACTATCCGATAAGTATAGCTTTTATCAGACTTTTCGTTTTTAGCAGTTCAAATCAGAAGTCGTATTCCCCGGTAGAACAATATTACTGGCAGCAAGTTCGCCCATGTTGTTGTATATCGCACAAGCAGCTTCGATGATGGGCATCGCCAGAGCTGCACCACTCCCCTCACCTAAACGCATATCCATATTGAGATAAGGCTCCAGCCCCAAATGCGAGAGCGCTATACGCGCGCCTTTTTCTGCCGACAAGTGAGAAGGAATGAGATACGGTTTGATTGCAGGAGACATCTGGCAGGCTGCGAGCGCAGCAGCATAAGAAAGAAATCCATCCAGCAACACGGGTAAACCGCAGGAAGCAGCACCTAACATCACTCCAGCTATTCCGACCAAATCAAATCCACCCACTTTTGCCAGGACATCAATACCATCCTGAGGATTTGGTTGATTCAACGTAATCGCCCGACGCACAACATCAATTTTATTAGCCAGTTTATCTGTCGGCAGGTTTGCGCCAATCCCAACCACTTCTTCAGGATCCCGGCCAGTGATTGTGCTGACTATTGCTGCTGCCGGTGTCGTGTTTGCCATCCCCAGTTCACCTACACCAAACAGCGTGACACCGTTTTTTGCCAGCTCCTGCGTATAACATATGACGTCCAAAAGCAACTTTTCAGCCTGACGGCGACTCATTGCCGGAGCTGAAGCAATATTGCCGCTACCTCGTGCGACACGCATGTTGATAAGCCCGGGGATAGGCTCAGCAGTATCAATACCAACATCAATTACGTGGACGTTAGCGCCCGCTTGTTCTGCCAGCACACACACGCCGGTTGTTCCACGGGTCATATTTTCAGCCTGTATGGCTGTCACTTCTTTTGGAGAAATAGCGACCCCTTCCTCCCAGACGCCGTGATCGGCACACATAACCAGTACCGCTTTTTTGCCCACATGCGGTATGCCATTCAACCCCGGCATTCCTGCCAGTTGTATGGCAAGCGCCTCCAGCTTTCCCAGGCTACCAACAGGTTTGAGTAACCCGTCAATATGCCGTTGTGCACGCGACATAGCGGCAGAATCGATGGCTGGGATCGTATTCAGTAAATCGGCAAGTATTTGCATGTCACGTCTCTTTATAGCAGTGCCAGCAGGAAGACCAGTTCACCAAGCTCTATGGCTGCTCCCAGCGTATCGCCCGTTTGCCCGCCCAGCGTACGTTTGAGAAGCTGACCGAGGATGAAAATCGCCACCATCGTCACCACCATAGCAGCCACACCATGCATACCCGGCAATAATACGGCAGCAAAAATAGCGGCTAAGCCGAGTGTGACGCAGGTTTGTCGCCCATCAATTTTGCCAATGAACACATTGCCAAGCCCTTCTTCCCGCGCATAACGATGACGATACATCAATAATGCGGCAGTCCCGCGGCTGACCGCACATGCTGCCGCCAGCGATGCAAGGATCGATTCGCCACGCAGAGCCAACTCGCTTAACACCAGAATCTTTGCCAGTACCACAAAAATCAATGCCAGACCGCCGTGGGTGCCTAAACGGCTATCACGCATGATTTCCAACATGCGATCGCGGCTACGTGCAGAAAATACGCCATCACAGGTATCAGCGAGGCCGTCCAGATGGAATCCCCCGGTCATCAGCACCAGCACAAGTACGCTAAACAGTGCCGCCAGTGGTGCGCCACACCATGCCTGCAGCACCATGAAGACCAGCCCGCTAATCGCGCCAAGCAATAATCCAATCAAAGGAAAAGTAATAATACCGCGAGAATAATGCTCGAAATCCAGTCCCTGGGACCAGCGACGCGGTACAGGCAGACGCGTAATAAATGAGAGCATCGCCCAAAATAATTTACTCATTTGATTTTTACTCCAATACCAGAAACCACCAGCCATACTTCATTTGCCGCAGCGGCCAACTGCTGATTTACCCGCCCGGCAATATCACGAAAATGTCGTGCCAGACGACTCTCCGGCACAATCCCCATTCCCACTTCGTTAGTCACTAATACAACCTTTGCGGGGCAACGTTGGCAGGCAGCAATCAACGACTGAATCTCAGCATTAATCGCCTGTTCCATCGCCTGATAATCCCATTCATCAGGGTCTTTATCGCCGCCATAATCAAACAACAGATTAGTCACCATTGTGGTAACACATTCCAGCAACACAACCTCATTCGGGTTAATGTCTGCATGAATTAATTCATCAAGATGTTGCCAGCGCTCCACTGTGCGCCAGTGCTCCGGGCGGCCTTGCCGATGATGTTCTATCCGTGCAGCCATCTCATCATCAAGGATTTGCGAGGTAGCGATATACAGAACCTGTGAAGAGTCCCCAATAAGCACCTCTGCGTGGCGACTCTTCCCGCTCCGTGCGCCCCCCGTCACCAAAATCATCATACCGACTCCTGATTCAAATGTATGATGGTATTCATTGAACAGAACAATGGATCCCCCACCGTTGCTGACCGCAAAACATTTACGCGATTAATACTGCGCGTAATATAATTAAAAATCCAGCATTCTCAATCCATTACGAAATAAGATGGCATTACGGAATAGCCAAACTTTCTCGTGTTAACGTCCGACAAAAGTAAGCGTAAACTGACCGCCGTATGTAGCCATCAGACGAGAATTGGTAACTTAGACGCCCATCTGATATAGACGGACATCTAAGTATGGAATTACAGGACTGGCGAAAAGAACCTCGTAAAAACTATTCGAATGAATTCAAACTTCGTATGGTGGAACTGGCATCACAACCTGGAGCTTGTGTTGCACAGATTGCACGTGAAAATGGCGTCAATGATAATGTTATTTTCAAATGGCTCAGGCTCTGGCAGAACGAAGGGCGTGTTTCGCGGCGTCTTCCGGTAACGACCTCTTCTGACACTGGCGTTGAATTATTACCTGTAGAAATAACGCCGGATGAGCAGAAAGAACCTGTGGCGGCCATTGCGCCGTCTTTATCCACTTCCACTCAGACCAGAGTCAGTGCCAGTTCCTGCAAGGTGGAATTCCGTCACGGTAACATGACGCTGGAAAATCCATCGCCAGAGCTGCTCACGGTGTTGATCCGTGAACTGACCGGGAGGGGAAGATGATCTCACTCCCATCAGGTACCCGTATCTGGCTCGTTGCCGGCGTTACCGATATGCGTAAATCCTTCAACGGACTGGGAGAACAGGTACAACATGTGCTGAATGATAATCCCTTCTCCGGTCACCTGTTTATCTTCCGTGGCCGACGGGGTGACACCGTTAAAATTCTTTGGGCTGATGCTGATGGTCTGTGCCTGTTCACCAAACGCCTGGAGGAAGGCCAGTTTATCTGGCCTGCGGTACGTGACGGCAAGGTATCCATTACCCGCTCGCAACTGGCAATGCTCCTCGATAAGCTGGACTGGCGTCAGCCAAAAACATCCCGCCGTAACTCACTGACAATGTTGTAAAAAACTCCTGACCGCATTATAAAAACGGTCATGAGTCAGAAATACCTCATTCGCATCGCAGAGCTGGAAAGGTTGCTCTCTGAGCAGGCTGAAGCCCTCCGTCAGAAAGACCAGCAACTGAGTCTGGTTGAAGAGACGGAAGCCTTCCTGCGCTCTGCACTGACACGTGCCGAAGAAAAGATCGAAGAAGATGAACGGGAAATAGAACATCTGCGGGCTCAGATAGAAAAACTGCGCCGGATGCTGTTCGGTACCCGTTCTGAAAAACTGCGTCGTGAAGTTGAACTGGCTGAGGCCCTGCTGAAACAACGTGAACAGGACAGCGATCGTTACAGTGGGCGGGAAGACGATCCTCAGGTTCCCCGCCAGTTGCGACAGTCGCGCCATCGTCGTCCGTTACCGGCACACCTTCCCTGTGAAATACACCGCCTGGAGCCAGAAGAAAGCTGTTGCCCGGAGTGTGGCGGTGAGCTGGATTATCTGGGGGAAGTCAGCGCTGAACAGTTGGAACTGGTGAGCAGTGCCCTGAAAGTGATCCGCACAGAACGGGTAAAAAAAGCCTGTACAAAATGTGACTGTATTGTTGAAGCACCGGCGCCGTCCCGCCCGATAGAGCGTGGTATCGCGGGCCCCGGATTACTTGCCCGCGTGTTAACGGGAAAATACTGCGAACATCTGCCACTGTATCGTCAGAGTGAAATCTTTGCCCGCCAGGGCATCGAACTGAGCCGGGCATTACTCTCCAACTGGGTTGACGCATGTTGTCAGTTAATGACTCCGCTGAATGATACCCTGTACCATTACGTGATGAACACCCGCAAGGTTCACACTGACGACACACCAGTAAAAGTGCTGGCACCGGGCAGAAAAAAGGCAAAAACAGGACGCATCTGGACGTATGTCCGGGATGACCGGAATGCGGGCTCATCAGAGCCACCGGCGGTCTGGTTCGCCTACTCACCAGACAGGCAGGGAAAACATCCGGTACAACACCTTCGTCCCTTCCGGGGTATCCTGCAGGCGGATGCGTTCAGCGGTTACGATCGGCTGTTCAGTGCCGAACGTGAAGGTGGTGCACTGACAGAAGTTGCGTGCTGGGCCCATGCCCGGCGAAAAATCCACGATGTATACATCAGCAGCAAAAGTACGACGGCAGAAGAAGCCCTGAAGCGTATCAGTGAACTGTACGCCATCGAGGATGAAATACGGGGCTTACCGGAGTCTGAACGTCTTGCAGTCAGGCAGCAGCGAAGCAAATCGTTACTGACGTCGCTGCATGAATGGATGGTGGAGAAGAATGGCACGCTGTCGAAAAAATCCAGACTGGGCGAAGCGTTCAGCTATGTACTGAATCAGTGGGACGCCCTCTGTTATTACAGTGATGACGGTCTGGCGGAGGCGGACAATAACACAGCAGAAAGAGCGCTTCGTGCCGTCTGTCTCGGGAAAAAGAATTACATGTTCTTCGGCAACGATCATGGTGGCGAGCGTGGTGCGCTACTGTACGGGCTGATCGGTACCTGCCGACTGAACGGTATCGATCCGGAAGCGTATCTGCGCCATATCCTGAGCGTGCTGCCGGAATGGCCTTCCAACCGAGTTGATGAACTCCTGCCATGGAACGTAGTACTCACCAATAAATAAGTGTCAATACGGCGCTCCGTTAACGCTTACCGACAAAATGCGTCATTGACAGCGGTTTCTGTGGATTGACACATTTCATTCAGATAATGAATTAATGCTACTGCCGGACCAACCAGCAAACAGGCATTGTGTTCTGAAATCCAGGCTATTGATTCAACGTCAGCGACAGATCTGCGCTGTAAAAGAACTTGTAAAACAACGCAATAGAATTATCCGGAATGGTGGCGACTATGCACTAGAACACCACAATTTCGCTCTCTCGGTAAGGCACTGTCACAGCATTCAACAGAATGTGACCTGCCAGATTTATTAGCGCCACCAGATGTTTAACCGGGTAACCACGACCCAGTCGGGGATATATTCCATCTTCTCGCTGACATCATCAAGAATAAAAAGGTTTATCACACTCAGAGCAACGTTCTTCAGCAGGCGGGATAATTCTTCAACATTTAGAAGATGTGTTATTAAAGGCATACAAACTGGACGTATTGTATTTTCTTTTGGTGGTTGACCTAAGGTAGCAGTTTATCCTGATGCGCTGAGATTTCTGTAATATCTACGTCAACATTCTCCTCGAATAGAAAATGCAGCCCCGGCAAGTGATTCACATTTTTTAACAAAACGTTGTTAGCGTGCCATTTTCAGAAGCTCTCCAAGAAAGCTAATTCTTTTCTCAAATTCTGCATTCTCAGACACAGCTTTCTACTCCATGGCAATGGCCCAAATACGAAGTTGCTCAGGATCATTAGTGGTGCTGAGAAGTTAAATAACCATGCGGAGTACCACTCGCCATCACGTATTTATATATCATGAAGCTATTGTTGTGTTTTGTACTGAATCGCCACGGGTTTAACAGACACCTCAGAGTCATTTAAGATGGCTTAAAGAGAAGTGCCCATGAGCGGTAAGCGTTATCCCGAAGAGTTTAAAACTGAAGCAGTCAAACAGGTTGTTGATCGCGGTTATTCTGTTGCCAGCGTTGCAACACGTCTCGATATCACCACCCACAGCCTTTACTCCTGGATAAAGAAGTACGGTCCGGATTCTTCCACTAATAAAGAACAGTCAGATGCTCCGGCCGAGATCCGCCGTCTCCAGAAAGAGCTGAAACGGGTTACCGACGAACGGGACATATTAAAAAAAGCCGCTGTAGATTCAATTGGTCAACGCAACAGTTATGTGAAAACATGGGGTTGCGGAGGTTTTTTGAATGAGACGAACATTTACAGCAGAGGAAAAAGCCTCTGTTTTTGAACTATGGAAGAACGGAACAGGCTTCAGTGAAATAGCGAATATCCTGGGTTCAAAACCCGGAACGATCTTCACTATGTTAAGGGATACTGGCGGCATAAAACCCCATGAGCGTAAGCGGGCTGTAGCTCACCTGACACTGTCTGAGCGCGAGGAGATACGAGCTGGTTTGTCAGCCAAAATGAGCATTCGTGCGATAGCTACTGCGCTGAATCGCAGTCCTTCGACGATCTCACGTGAAGTTCAGCGTAATCGGGGCAGACGCTATTACAAAGCTGTTGATGCTAATAACCGAGCCAACAGAATGGCGAAAAGGCCAAAACCGTGCTTACTGGATAAAAATTTACCATTGCGAAAGCTTGTTCTGGAAAAGCTGGAGATGAAATGGTCTCCAGAGCAAATATCAGGATGGTTAAGGCGAACAAAACCACGTCAAAAAACGCTGCGAATATCACCTGAGACAATTTATAAAACGCTGTACTTTCGTAGCCGTGAAGCGCTACACCACCTGAATATACAGCATCTGCGACGGTCGCATAGCCTTCGCCATGGCAGGCGTCATACCCGCAAAGGCGAAAGAGGTACGATTAACATAGTGAACGGAACACCAATTCACGAACGTTCCCGAAATATCGATAACAGACGCTCTCTGGGGCATTGGGAGGGCGATTTAGTCTCAGGTACAAAAAACTCTCATATAGCCACACTTGTAGACCGAAAATCACGTTATACGATCATCCTCAGACTCAGGGGCAAAGATTCTGTCTCAGTAAATCAGGCTCTTACCGACAAATTCCTGAGTTTACCGTCAGAACTCAGAAAATCACTGACATGGGACAGAGGAATGGAACTGGCCAGACATCTAGAATTTACTGTCAGTACCGGCGTTAAAGTTTACTTCTGCGATCCTCAGAGTCCTTGGCAGCGGGGAACAAATGAGAATACAAATGGGCTAATTCGGCAGTACTTTCCTAAAAAGACATGTCTTGCCCAATATACTCAACATGAACTAGATCTGGTTGCTGCTCAGCTAAACAACAGACCGAGAAAGACACTGATGTCAACGACGGATGAAAAGTGATCCACTTATATCTCCACCAACGGCCCAATATTGATCCACCGTTTTACTCAGGATTAGCTTCTGCTATAACCCCGGCCTTTCGTTTCTGTCTGAGTCGATAGCTTTCTCCTTTGATTTGAACGACATGTGAGTGGTGTAAGATACGGTCCAGCATCGCTGAGGTCAGGGCTGCATCACCGGCGAACGTTTGATCCCACTGCCCGAACGGCAGATTGGATGTCAGGATCATTGCGCTCTTTTCGTAACGTTTAGCAATGACCTGGAAGAACAGTTTTGCTTCTTCCTGACTGAACGGCAGATAGCCTATTTCATCAATGATGAGCAGGCGGGGGGCCATTACTCCACGCTGAAGCGTCGTTTTATAACGGCCCTGACGTTGTGCCGTAGATAACTGAAGTAACAGATCTGCTGCTGTTGTGAAGCGAACTTTGATACCTGCACGGACTGCTTCATAGCCCATCGCTATTGCCAGATGGGTTTTCCCCACACCTGATGGTCCCAGTAATACGATATTTTCATTACGTTCTATGAAGCTGAGTGAGCGTAACGACTGGAGTTGCTTCTGCGGTGCTCCGGTGGCGAATGTGAAGTCATACTCTTCGAACGTTTTCACCGCCGGGAAGGCTGCCATTCGGGTATACATCGCCTGTTTACGTTGATGACGTGCCAGTTTTTCTTCATGAAGCAGATGCTCCAGGAAGTCCATATAACTCCATTCCTGGTCTACTGCCTGTTGTGACAGCGCAGGCGCTGCGCTTATAAGGCTTTCCAGTTGCAACTGCCCGGCGAGCGCCATCAGTCGTTGATGTTGCAGTTCCATCATCACGCCACTCCTCTGCAGAATGAGTCGTAGATGGAGAGTGGATGATGCAGGGGGTGTTTGTCGAAGTTCACCAGATTTTCACCAGGATGCACGTCATACTCTTTTTTCTCCGGAGGCAGTGCCAGCATGGACTGCTGCTCTTCGAGCCAGCGATCGCAGGGACGGGCCTGGATTGTTTCATGCTTTCGTTGGTTAGCGACATCGTGCAGCCAGCGCAGACCGTGGCGGTTGGCTGTTTCAACATCGACAGTGATCCCCATCGGTCGCAGGCGAGTCATTAGTGGGATGTAAAAACTGTTACGGGTGTACTGCACCATCCGTTCCACCTTACCTTTAGTCTGTGCCCTGAAGGGGCGACACAGTCGGGGAGAGAAGCCCATCTCCTTGCCGAACTGCCACAACGAAGGATGGAACCGGTGCTGACCGGTCTGATATGCGTCACGTTGCAGAACCACAGTTTTCATATTGTCATACAACACTTCGCGCGGCACACCACCAAAGAAGCGGAACGCATTACGATGGCAGGTCTCCAGCGTGTCATAACGCATATTGTCAGTGAATTCGATGTACAGCATTCGGCTGTATCCGAGAACAGCAACGAACACGTGAAGCGGTGAGCGACCATTACGCATAGTGCCCCAGTCAACCTGCATCTGTCGTCCGGGTTCAGTTTCGAACCGAACGGCAGGCTCCTGCTCCTGAGGAACCGAGAGAGAACGAATGAATGCCCTGAGAATGGTCATTCCGCCACGATATCCCTGGTCTCTGATCTCTCGAGCGATTACCGTTGCCGGGATTTTGTAAGGATGAGCATCGGCGATGCGTTGACGAATATAATCCCGGTATTCATCCAGGAGTGAAGCAACAGCAGGTCGCGGCGTATATTTTGGCGGCTCAGATTTTGCCTGCAAATAACGTTTAACCGTATTGCGGGAGATCCCCAGTTCTCTGGCAATCGCCCGGCTACTCATTCCCTGCTTGTGCAGGATTTTAATTTCCATAACTGTCTCAAAAGTGACCATAAGCTCTCCTGAATCAGGAGAGCAGATTACCCCCTGGATCTGATTTCAGGCGTTGGGTGTGGATCACTATTGCACCGTTCGTGACAACTGAAGTTCAAAACACCGAAAGAGATAATTGAAAGGGGTGTTGCATTGACAGATTGAATCTACAGTTGCTTTTTTTAATATATCTCGCTCAAGGCGAGCTTCATTTAACGCCTTACGCAGTTGCAGAATTTCAGATTCCAGTTCAGCCACCGTGCGGGAACCAGGAGTACCGAGCCCTTTTCTGGCGGCGGTAACCCATTGTCCTAAAGTGCCTTCAGGAAGAGATAATCGGGAAGCGCCTTCACTGATCGAAAGTTGATTTTCAAGAACCGTTCTGACAGCTTCGGCTTTGAACTCTTTAGAGTAACGTTGGGTTTTTCTGCTCATTATTAGCTCCTTCTGATGCCATTCTATTTCAGGAAGGAGTGTCCGTTAAACTCAGGCTACCTCAGCTGTCGCATAGACTCCACTGCGATCACGCGATACAACCTGTATTTCCGGACCTTTTCTGAACCAGGTCGCCAGCGTACGCTGATCACGGCCGGGAAGCAGGACCAGGGGGCGGTGAGTATCAAGATTGAATATTAACGTACCGTAACGGTGGCCCCAATGCCACGCCCACTCATCAATACCGACATGAGGCGCGCCTGACTGTTTCGTCTCCGGGGTATTGATAAGCCTGCGAAGAAGAGTATCAGCACTGCAACGGAGACCCGCTGCCGTTGCAGCCCGTTTTCCAGCCTCACCTCCAGCTATTAATCCCAGTTGACGTTGTTAATTTTGTAACGCCTGTGAAGACTGCTGGTGTGAACTGGCGAAGGGAGCAAGCGACTCGGCAAAAATTTTACGTGAACAAGCCGGGTTACGGCAGTACCAGTGGCGGACGGAAAATACAAGCCATAGCGTCTGCCCTGAGCAGGGTAGATGCTGTATCCGGCGCCGACGACAACTATGAACAGAGTCGCTACGCTTAAAGCATTCAGGACATTGTGCTGTTTTGCGTTTTCCGTGGAGATGGAGGGTTATACCGTCAGAGCTAATAATTTGTCGACTGCATCGCCATCCGCAAGGTAACTGTAGAAGTGTCTTAAGAGAGTGCATTGCGTTGCCCATAACTTAAAACAGCTTAGATCCTTGTTCACCAGAAAGTTTCATCCATTTTCTTCCACCCAAGTTGCGGAAGAACCACTTTTCATCCGTCGTTGACAGCTGTGAAGTATGCGGGAGAAAAAGCGAATATCTAACTGTAATAACTCAGGCCGGTACGAGTACTCGGGACGTCTACAATCATTCAGGGCAAAGTGCTAAAATTTCTCTATCCCGGGATGCCCCTACCAACGCAGCACTCCCGGAGATATCATTACAGCTCTGCAACTGATTTCCGCGACTGAACCGCTCAGTTCCTATCCTTCCAGTTGCCCTCCTGCAGCCCCCCTATCCCTGCTGTATACCCCGGTACCACAACGCGGGCAGCACTTTTCCCCCTCATAATCTTCGTCACACATCACACAAAACCACTTTCTCACCTTCACCGTATAATCCGGAACCGTCATGCCCTGCAGATGCAAACGACGGGCCTCTTTCTCTGCCGGGTCAAGCCAAGTGCATCGCAGCAGGATTTTCGCAGCAACAGTCATCTGGTCATGTTCAAACCACGGCGGTTGTCCGTCATTGCCCCGCTTAAGTGTTAACGGACAACCACAGGACACACAGCACAAAACGTCCTGTCGGTTGTTCTTCGCGGCTTCTTTCGCCGTAACAAAATGGCCTTTGCTGTCATTCGCCATATAGCAGTTCAGAATTCGCATATCTCCTCCTTGTATCTTGACAATTGGTTAAAATAACTGTGATTAGATTTGGCAAGGTGTATGCAGCCCGATCCCTCAAGGGGTTCATAGCCCGTAGCTCAGCGAATGGCGCATACACTGAGCCACTCATCTGAAACCCGAACAGTTGTCAGTACGCCATAACGCATTTGCAAGGATGGGTAATCATGAGTCAGCCAGGTTCACTTTGTGTGGGTATCGATGTTTCGAAAGCGATACTGGATATTGCCGCCAGCAGCGCTATTGAACAATTTTCTGTCGGCAATGACAGTGATGGCTTTGAGGCCATCATTGCTGAGTTGAGAATGTACGCCATTGCGCTGGTTTTAATGAAAGCCACTGGAGGACTTGAAACCGCCATAGTCTGTGCGCTTCAGGCAGAAGGTTTTGAGCTTGCCGTGGTTACCCCCAGACAAGCTCGTGACTTTGCCCGCACCATGGGATACCTCGCGAAAACTGATAGTATTGATGCCAGAGTGCTTTACCAGATGGCTGAGGTTCTCAACCGGCATCCGGAGCGGGAACGCTTTATCAGAGCACTGCCGGATACTGAATGTCAGGTTCTCACTGCAATGGTAGTTCGTAGGCGGCAGTTGATTACGATGCTGGTTGCCGAGAGAAACCGGTTGCACCCTGCTCATCCATAGAACAGGAAAAGCATTAATATCATCATCAAAGCACTGGAAGACGAGCTTGCGCGACTAGATGCTGACATGAACAGCCATATCCATAGCCACTTCAAAGAGCTTGCTAAGCGACTGAGCAATATTAAAGGTGTTGGCACCATGACGGCTGCTGCGCTGCTGGCGGAAGTACCCGAACAGGGTAACCTCTCCAGGCGTGAAATCAGTGCGCTTGTCGGTATGGTTCCAGTAAACCGGGACTCGGGCACGATGAGAGGGCGACGAACCATCTTTGGCGGCAGGGCTGGTGTGCGAACAGCCCTGTACATGGCAGCGCTTGTCGCAACCCGCTTTAACCCGGTAATAAAGGTGTTTTACATGCGACTGCTTGCCGCAGGAAAACCCAAAAAAGTGGCGCTGGTTGCCTGTATACGCAAGCTGCTGACTATCCTGAACGCAATGCTCAGAAAGAACGAAGAATGGAATGAATCGTACCATCACGTTGCTCCATAATTTTTACGTTCAAGACAGTTGCTGAGCTGTCCGGGGAAGACTGAAACCTCCGGTCTGGCAGTGTGTGCAGTACCGCTCCCCATAATAATCGTGGTGACATTGTCTGCAGTGCCAGCTGGCTTTACGCACCACGGGTAAGGCATCCGGTACGAATTGCTGCAGACGTTTAATCAACTGTATTTCTCTGCGCTCCGGCCTGACATAAGGGCACTGTTGACCGTGCTCTGTCAGCCTGTCGTCAGTGTGTTCAAACCAGGGAAGTTCAGTGTCGTATTGCGGATGGTATCTGAGTGCACTGCCACACAAGTGGCAGGTGTAGTGAGCATAAGGTGCGGCCTGTGCTGTACGGGCGCCCGTCAGACGTCCGTTGCCATCAAGAGCGAGAAAGGATTTTGCGTACATAGTATATGTTCCTTACCGTCAGACGACACGCAGGCAACAGCCGTCCCGGTACGGGCAGCGTGGTCAGGTGTGAATGGCGGTTTCAGTTCAGTCTCATAAGGGAAAATCAGTGTGGTGGCCGTGAACACGTCATCACACTGAAGTCAGATAACTCGTCTGTCTGGCTCAGCCACGACTGCAGCCAAAGTTGCGCTCACCGGTGCAGTGAGCTTTGGTATGCTCCTTCGCCAGATAGTTAGCACGTTCCAGCACCTGCTGAAAGCCGGTGTCATCATTACGCGCCAGCCACACCGCCGGCCAGGCCGGAAAATGCACCAGCGTGGCATGGCACCCGACATCCACTCCCAGGGCACTGCACCACGCCTGTTTAATCATCCCGGCCAGAGACTCCGGAGCGCGGTAATCACCGGCACGACACCAGGTATCCCGGTTGACCAGCAGCATCAGGTGATAGTGTTTTTTACCTTTGAACTCCCCAAACTCCCGGGCCCAGACGTAATGCAGGGTGGTGGGATGCACGCGTTTACCTTCCCGATGCTTACGTTTCTGGTAAGCGTCGATTCGGGCTTTCAGGGCATTGATGAAGCGGGATATCACAGCTGCGTCCGTTGCTGCCGGTACATCCGGGAGACGCAGGTCAACCCGCAATGCCGTCAGGCGGGGATGAACATTCAGTGCGTGCCGCACCGTCTCACGAATACGTTGCTGCCAGAAGGGGTTGTATTTGTAGGTCATGGTTAAATCTCCGTATGGTTCATACGGAATAGCCACGTCGTAAAAAATGCGCAGAGTCCCTGAAGTGACCTCCGGCAGGACACTGTCTCAGGCACTCTGTGATAACCCGAACGGTCGTCTCCGGACTGACGGTTGAATTTTCAGCGTTGTTTTTTAATGTAAAAAACCGGTTACGGGTAAGGCTGTGAGGAGGGAGTTATGGTGATACGCAAAAGAAGTGCAGGGACTGTGGAAACGCGATTACTCATAATACAGTGTGTTGCCCGTATTGTGGTTCTGTCGACCCCTTCGGCTACTACCGGAATACAGACCGTATCGTTACCATACTGCTGGCGCTGATTATTGTGGTCCTGCTGACTACTGTCAGCGTCAGTGTGTGTATACTGTGTAGCTGGTGAGATAACGGTTCATGTATCCCCTGAGCTGACAGTGTACCGTGTATATTAAGCGTAACCGACAGGTTCTCCTTCATACCATATTAAATTTTCCAGGTATTGCCGCTGCCTTATTTCGTCCCATACAGGAAAACTCATCTGGGTTTCTGACAAATACGCGAAACTCACAGCCCCTCAATATCAACCACACGTTGTAAGCCGGTAATACCTGAAAATCAGCCCATTACCGCCCACGCCTCCGGCACCATTCCCTTTTGATTTCGAATTCTTTGTTGTCGCTATACCGCTTAACGTTCCCGGTATTATCCTGGTTCCCGACAACAGGAACATATTCAGCTTTTAATAACCTGAGAAGAGCCAATAAGAATCACAAAGCGGATAACACCTGGCGCGATGCAGTTGTGATTACCGAACGCTCAGATGACATATTTCCAGACTGAAGCGGGAACACGATCGTAAAGCTTGTTCATTGTCAGTTCTGCCAGTCGGTGATCGACCGCAGAGTTGAAGGCTTCCATCTCCGCTGGAGTAAGCTTATAACGCGTGTGGGAAATCACTTTTTCCAGCGTCTCCCGGGATGAACAACGACGGAACTGCTCTGGTTTTAACTTCCATTAGCCTCTCATCACTTTATGCTGCAATTAACGTGATACTGTCAGCATACCGCCAGACTGGCATTCTGGTACCCACCCCAAACTCATTACTCCCGTACCACCACTTAACCGGTCTCTCAGACTGTCACTCACCAGGTCGGATATGTTTACCGCTCAGACGGATGCTTAATGCACTCTGTTCACGTACATTGCAGATACGTTTTATATACGCGGGTTATACGCCAGCTATCAGGGATAGCGCAGTCTGTTGCTACTGCGTTCTCATCATGCCCACTGATCACACTCACCGTGTTTATTTCACATATATGAACTCATATATTTGATCTCATGTGTTTGATCTCTCTTATATATTTATAATACCAATCAGACAGTCTTATCCCATCGGTGATACCTGTCGCCTGCCCACCGGACACGGTCTGCCCCATCGTAACCGCCCCGTAAATAACTCTGCAATTATCAGAACGCCAGTTTTCCCCTCTTCCTCACGAAAATCATCCCTTCTTTATCGCGCACGCGTGCGGAAGCATCGTTTCGTAACAACCACCCGGCATACCGGTACGGCTCAGCCACCGTAACCTCCCCGTTTATCTCCTGGCGGTCACATTCCCGATTATTTTTTACGTTTCTCCCCGGTTGTTATGCCGGTGAAGGTGGTGCGTTGTTTTCATGACCACACCGGCTGGTTTAACAACATCCGGAGGAACATTCTCATGATCACCCCAGTTTCACTGATGGATGACCAGATGGTCGACATGGCATTTATCACTCAACTGACCGGCCTGACCGATAAGTGGTTTTACAAACTCATCAAGGATGGTGACTTTCCTGCGCCCATCAAAATGGGCCGCAGCTCCCGCTGGCTGAAAAGCGAAGTGGAAGCCTGGCTGCAGGCGCGTATTGCACAATCCCGTCCGTAATTCTTAACCGTTCATCTGCAGCAGACGCAGTCTCCGGCCTGCCGGCGGCATTCTGCTGCCTGTTATCCCCCGTGAGGAATATGAAAATGAAACCACAGTATCAGACCCGTTACGAGCTGCTCCACGAAAGCTACCAGAAATGGCTGACCGGCTTCACCCGGCACGCCGTATCCTGGGGCGTGTGTCATCCGAATATCTACTACTTCCATAATCTGACGCCCGGTTGGGTGTCATTCAATGGTGAAAAACCGGAGATTGCCATCGTACCCCAGAGCCTGCACCGGCTGATTTATGGCCCTGACAAACGGGCCACGTCGCCCCTGGATGATGATCTGATAGTGAATTTATGCACCAGTGAACATCTGCTGGTTCATCATCCGATGCTGGAAGGCATTCTCCTGTCTGAATGTGAACGTCTGAGGCAGCGTTCTTTGGCAAATAAACTGATCAGCCTCTTCCGTCAGTTTGGTGGCACGGAGTTGCGCCTCAAACTGGTCTGGCTTTGCTGGCTTGATTTAATGACCGGAAACAGCCTTGAAGACTGGAAAGAGAACCTGAAACGGAAATCAGAAAAAGAGCTGGAGGAATGGATCATCAACCGTCAGAAGCAGAGCGCAGCACTGACGGATCTGATGGATCAGTACGTGCTCCTGGCATACCGCACAACGGTTGACGATAAGCGCACCTGATGCCAGTTCTTTCAGGGAAGCTGGTATCCGGGCAGGGTGCCAGGGCTGACTGAACGGCCTGTCTGTCTGCCGTTTCGCTCTCCGTGCGTTCTGTCACACGCTGCACCTGAACGCCGGACTGCGGGCACGCAGACAGGAAAGTCGCAGGCTGGAACTTCTGACCGGCGGGTATCAGTTATATGCCTGTTGATTCATCACCACCACGCAGCTCCTGAGCTTTAGTTCATCACCGATATTCATACATCTGAATATCGGTGATGAAATCCCCATAATAATCAATCATCTAAGTCTGAAGCATAATGGAGAAAAACTGCTCACCGGTTACTTCGCTCTCAGCTTATTGTAGTGATAACCCGAGGTAAAAATACCAGAGACATCAGACAACTTTAAACTGGCTATCTGGGGAAGCAGAACATACATGGTTTTTCCTTCCGGCACGACAGAAAGCCTGAACTGAGATTCAAGAATGTTCAGCAATGCGTTCAGTTTTTTCCTGTTTCTGAACCGGCCCGGGCCACACTGGAGAATATAATTTTTCCTGACACGGGGTGGGCATTCTCCGCGGCACTCCTCAATGAGCCAGTCGAACAGCTCCTCGGCGTCCTTCTGCTGCAGTTCAGATTCATCAGGTAACGCAAATAATTTTTTATATTCATCTGTGTACCACGAACTTATTACGACAGCAGACGTCATGATATCGGCAGAGATTTTCCCTTCACCATAGCTGAAATACTGAAATAACGCTGCAATTCTTGCAATGTTTTCTGTTTTTTTTGAAACATGTCCCCGAAACGGGCTTAAGGGTCCGGAAGGGGATAAATCCTGCTCCAGAACATTATAGTGCTCAATAAATATTTTTTGCGCTTCAGGCGAAAAATGCAGACAATACCGTTCATCCTCACTGGATTTTTCAATACTGCCTCTGGCCAGTTCCATTAATCGTTCATGAAATGCCGTTAATGATCCTCCCGGAATCACAGCTCCGTTAATAAAGCGTTTCCCCTGCGTGGTTGCAGGTTTACTGATAAGACAACGGGCAAGAAAACCACTGTCCCTGGCAACAGAACCTTTTCGCTCCATATATCGGTCAAAAAGACCGGGTTGCACCATGAGGGATAACGTCATTCTGGCATTTTCAATCATCTGTTCGGGTTCATTCTTTCTGTCCACAGACAATACAGAGCCATCCCACATTTTGTTAATAAAAGGCAACTCAGACAGGGTATATCCATCAAATATAATACCGGCTTCATCTGACATAATACCCACTGAACGCCATTTACCACAAAGCTGATTCTTAATTGCCGCAGTCGTGGCATCATTAAAAATGAATTTATACCTCACAGGTTCTTCCGCACTGTTTTTCTGAAGTACTTCCAGTTGTCTGAGGGTTTCTGACTCATCCGCGCCTTTGCGGAGTTCTTTATTCAGTTTTGACAACAATGCTTTTTTCTGAGCCTTTAAAAGCTCTTCCTTGTTTTTCCAGACAGCCAGTTCACTTTTGTATCTGGAATATAACTGCATCTCCTGCTGGTACAGGGGCTTCATTAATAATTTGTCCACTGCGGTTTTTCGTTCTCCGGACTCGGCAAGCGTCAGGAAAAAAAGAGAGACCGGCCCCCGCAGTGTATTCAGTCTGCAGACATCAATCAGATTCTGGCAGACAAGTGAAACAGCGCCCAGGGCAGACGCTGCCACAAGCCCAAGGGGAGCCTGCGTAATTTGCTGAGCTTCAATAACGGCATCACGAATGAGTGGAGGCAGCGAACTCAGGGGAAACTCATCACAAGGCTGACCGAATGACATAGTAACCTCACTACACACAGATATAAAAGCACTGCAATTCTGGCTATTAATAGCAAAAATAGCAGTCAAATCAATATGAGGTAAAAATTTTTGTTGATTTAATGGTTAAATAATAACCACAGTGTGTTTTGCTGCTGAAGAAAGACAAAATGAATCTGTGTGTCCCCTCCTTCCCTTCAGAGCACATCCACTATTCAAATTTTACACAACCGCGTACGAACAAAAAGCATCATCCCGGGTATTGCAGATACCGGTTTCCTGCCGGGAAGAATCATAAACAGAACACCGGGAATAACGCCTTCAGGAATCCCCCCCCTCCTGAAGAAGAATAAAATAAAGAAGACTACAGTTCCTGCACTGAATGCTGAGTACAATATTCTATGGACAGGATGACATATTTATAAATAACAAAAACCATTTAATACTGACACATCAATAAAATACTTCCTCCCTGCTGACGCAGATAAAATGCACCATTTTTTCTTCAAATACTTCTGTATAATCGCCAGCCAATGATGAGAATGGATTAAAATAACACTTCTTCGACAAATACAAAAACAGCCTTCATTTTACATCATCATCCAGTTTCAGTTAACCCCGGACGAGCGACAGTGTTTCAGTACAGGAATTAAAAGCCAGCTTTTGCTCAGTAAAAACACACTCAACTAATAATATCTCAGCAGATATTATCCTGACCAGGACACCTCACATTACTGAATTCTCTTCCGACAGTATCACTGCACAAATAAAAAAGAACGGGATAAATATTCAGACCGGAAGAATGGTGTCACAAAAGCATTTAATCATTACGCATGACCAGGAAGGGAAACACTTAACCACATGGTATCAACAGATATCATTACGTGTGCACTCTTATAAAAAACACACAGAAGAAGTAAGATAATTATAAACGTAAATTTAATATCTCCCACTGACATCTCCCCCACAATACACTGAAAAATACTCACAGCAGTAAACACAGACACACCTGATAATCATGCAGCCGATAAATATTTTCCCCTTTACGGAGAAATCAGCCTGCTGTTTAACAATAACCGCGTATTTTCATGGAAGGAGATCACCCAGTGACGGATAAGTCCTGATCTCCTTCATGTTAATACGCAACAATCCCATCGATTCAAAACAATTTCAGACAGATATTATCTCCGTGGATCCCCCGCCACCTTTCCGGTGCGCGGGGTTTTGTCTTTTTTCACCGGGAATACATGTATGAATCCGTCTGATGCCATTGAGGCAATTGAAAAACCACTTTCTTCTCTTCCTTACTCACTTTCCCGTCACATCCTGGAACATCTGCGCAAACTCACCAGCCACGAACCCGTGATTGGCATTATGGGTAAAAGCGGGGCCGGTAAATCCTCACTCTGTAATGCACTGTTTCAGGGGGAGGTCACCCCGGTCAGTGATGTTCACGCCGGCACCCGGGAAGTGCAGCGCTTCCGTCTGAGTGGCCATGGTCACAGCATGGTTATCACTGACCTGCCCGGGGTGGGCGAGAGCCGGGACAGGGATGCAGAGTATGAAGCCCTGTACCGTGACATTCTGCCTGAACTTGACCTGGTACTGTGGCTGATTAAAGCCGATGACCGTGCCCTGTCTGTGGATGAGTATTTCTGGCGACACATTCTGCACCGGGGACATCAGCAGGTGCTGTTTGTGGTGACGCAGGCCGACAAAACGGAGCCCTGCCATGAATGGGATATGGCCGGCATTCAGCCTTCTCCCGCACAGACACAGAACATTCGGGAGAAAACGGAGGCGGTATTCCGTCAGTTCCGGCCCGTACATCCGGTTGTTGCCGTATCGGCCCGCACCGGCTGGGAACTGGATACGCTGGTCAGTGCGCTCATGACAGCACTTCCCGACCATGCCGCCAGTCCCCTGATGACCCGACTGCAGGACGGACTGCGCACGGAGTCTGTCCGCTCGCAGGCCCGTGAACAGTTTACCGGTGCGGTGGACCGAATATTTGACACAGCGGAGAGCGTCTGTGTTGCCTCTGTTGTCCGTACGGCCCTGCGCGCTGTTCGTGACACGGTGGTCTCTGTTGCCCGTGCGGTATGGAACTGGATTTTCTTCTGAACCTGTCGTGACTGATGCCCTCCCTGACTCTGAGTCTGCTCACAAAAGCGCTGTTTTCGTTACTGTCTCTCTTGTCCGTGCAATAGCCCAATAATAGAATAAAACGATCGATATCTATTTTATCGATCGTTTATATCGATCGATGAGCTAATAATAACCTTTGTCAGTAACATGCACAGATACGTACAGAAAGACATTCAGGGAACAACAGAACCACAATTCAGAAACTCCCACAGCCGGACCTCCGGCACTGTAACCCTTTACCTGCCGGTATCCACGTTTGTGGGTACCGGCTTTTTTATTCACCCTCAATCTAAGGAAAAGCTGATGAAACGACATCTGAACACCAGCTACAGGCTGGTATGGAATCACATTACGGGCACCCTGGTGGTGGCTTCCGAACTGGCCCGCTCACGGGGAAAACGCGCCGGTGTGGCGGTTGCTCTGTCTCTTGCTGCTGTCATGTCAGTCCCGGCACTGGCTGCTGACACGGTTGTACAGGCGGGAGAAACCGTGAGCGGCGGAACACTGGCAAATCATGACAACCAGATTGTCTTCGGTACGACCAACGGAATGACCATCAGTACCGGGCTGGAGTATGGGCCGGATAACGAGGCCAATACCGGCGGGCAATGGGTACAGGATGGCGGAACAGCCAACAAAACGACTGTCACCAGTGGTGGTCTTCAGAGAGTGAACCCCGGTGGAAGTGTCTCAGACACGGTTATCAGTGCCGGAGGCGGACAGAGCCTTCAGGGACGGGCAGTGAACACCACGCTGAATGGTGGCGAACAGTGGATGCATGAGGGGGCGATAGCCACAGGAACCGTCATTAATGATAAGGGCTGGCAGGTCGTCAAGCCCGGTACAGTGGCAACGGATACCGTTGTTAATACCGGGGCGGAAGGGGGACCGGATGCAGAAAACGGTGATACCGGGCAGTTTGTTCGCGGGGATGCCGTACGCACAACCATCAATAAAAACGGTCGCCAGATTGTGAGAACTGAAGGAACGGCAAATACCACTGTGGTTTATGCCGGCGGCGACCAGACTGTACATGGTCACGCACTGGATACCACGCTGAATGGGGGATACCAGTATGTGCACAACGGCGGTACAGCGTCTGACACTGTTGTGAACAGTGACGGCTGGCAGATTGTCAAAAACGGGGGTGTGGCCGGGAATACCACCGTTAATCAGAAGGGCAGACTGCAGGTGGACGCCGGTGGTACAGCCACGAATGTCACCCTGAAGCAGGGCGGCGCACTGGTTACCAGTACGGCTGCAACCGTTACCGGCATAAACCGCCTGGGAGCATTCTCGGTTGTGGAGGGTAAAGCTGATAATGTCGTACTGGAAAATGGCGGACGCCTGGATGTGCTGACCGGACACACAGCCACTAATACCCGCGTGGATGATGGCGGAACGCTGGATGTCCGCAACGGTGGTACCGCCACCACCGTATCCATGGGAAATGGCGGTGTACTGCTGGCCGATTCCGGTGCCGCTGTCAGTGGTACACGGAGCGACGGAAAGGCATTCAGTATCGGAGGCGGTCAGGCGGATGCCCTGATGCTGGAAAAAGGCAGTTCATTCACGCTGAACGCCGGTGATACGGCCACGGATACCACGGTAAATGGCGGACTGTTCACCGCCAGGGGCGGCACACTGGCGGGCACCACCACGCTGAATAACGGCGCCATACTTACCCTTTCCGGGAAGACGGTGAACAACGATACCCTGACCATCCGTGAAGGCGATGCACTCCTGCAGGGAGGCTCTCTCACCGGTAACGGCAGCGTGGAAAAATCAGGAAGTGGCACACTCACTGTCAGCAACACCACACTCACCCAGAAAGCCGTCAACCTGAATGAAGGCACGCTGACGCTGAACGACAGTACCGTCACCACGGATGTCATTGCTCAGCGCGGTACAGCCCTGAAGCTGACCGGCAGCACTGTGCTGAACGGTGCCATTGACCCCACGAATGTCACTCTCGCCTCCGGTGCCACCTGGAATATCCCCGATAACGCCACGGTGCAGTCGGTGGTGGATGACCTCAGCCATGCCGGACAGATTCATTTCACCTCCACCCGCACAGGGAAGTTCGTACCGGCAACCCTGAAAGTGAAAAACCTGAACGGACAGAATGGCACCATCAGCCTGCGTGTACGCCCGGATATGGCACAGAACAATGCTGACAGACTGGTCATTGACGGCGGCAGGGCAACCGGAAAAACCATCCTGAACCTGGTGAACGCCGGCAACAGTGCGTCGGGGCTGGCGACCAGCGGTAAGGGTATTCAGGTGGTTGAAGCCATTAACGGTGCCACCACGGAGGAAGGGGCCTTTGTCCAGGGGAACAGGCTGCAGGCCGGTGCCTTTAACTACTCCCTCAACCGGGACAGTGATGAGAGCTGGTATCTGCGCAGTGAAAATGCTTATCGTGCAGAAGTCCCCCTGTATGCCTCCATGCTGACACAGGCAATGGACTATGACCGGATTGTGGCAGGCTCCCGCAGCCATCAGACCGGTGTAAATGGTGAAAACAACAGCGTCCGTCTCAGCATTCAGGGCGGTCATCTCGGTCACGATAACAATGGCGGTATTGCCCGTGGGGCCACGCCGGAAAGCAGCGGCAGCTATGGATTCGTCCGTCTGGAGGGTGACCTGATGAGAACAGAGGTTGCCGGTATGTCTGTGACCGCGGGGGTATATGGTGCTGCTGGCCATTCTTCCGTTGATGTTAAGGATGATGACGGCTCCCGTGCCGGCACGGTCCGGGATGATGCCGGCAGCCTGGGCGGATACCTGAATCTGATACACAACGTCTCCGGACTGTGGGCTGACATTGTGGCCCTGGGAACCCGCCACAGCATGAAAGCGTCAACGGACAATAACGACTTCCGCGCCCGGGGTTGGGGCTGGCTGGGTTCACTGGAAACCGGTCTGCCCTTCAGTATCACTGACAACCTGATGCTGGAGCCACAACTGCAGTACACCTGGCAGGGACTCTCCCTGGACGACGGCCAGGATAACGCCGGTTATGTGAAGTTCGGGCATGGCAGTGCACAACATGTGCGTGCCGGTTTCCGTCTGGGCAGCCACAACGATATGACCTTTGGCGAAGGCACCTCATCCCGTGCCCCCCCTGCGTGACAGTGCAAAACACAGTGTGAGTGAATTACCGGTGAACTGGTGGGTACAGCCTTCTGTTATCCGCACCTTCAGCTCCCGGGGAGACATGAGCATGGGTACAGCCGCCGCCGGCAGTAACATGACGTTCTCACCGTCCCGGAATGGCACGTCACTGGACCTGCAGGCCGGACTGGAAGCCCGTGTCCGGGAAAATATCACCCTGGGCGTTCAGGCCGGTTATGCCCACAGCGTCAGCGGCAGCAGCGCTGAAGGGTATAACGGTCAGGCCACACTGAATGTGACCTTCTGACAGAACCATCGCCTCTCTGTGGTCCCGGTCATCATGACCGGGACCCGGACCGGCGCAACGGATCTTCAACGCCACATTCGCTGGCATTAACAATAACATGATATTCATCACGGAGTGACTATGTTACAGATAGTCGGCGCGCTGATCCTGCTGATCGCAGGATTTGCCATTCTTCGCCTTTTGTTCAGAGCATTAATCAGCACGGCTTCTGCGCTGGCAGGGCTCATATTGCTGTGTCTGTTCGGCCCGGCCTTACTGGCTGGCTATATCACCGAACGCATAACCCGGTTGTTCCATGTTCGCTGGCTGGCAGGCGTATTTCTGACGATTGCCGGAATGATCATCAGCTTCATGTGGGGACTTGATGGTAAACATATCGCGCTGGAGGCTCACACCTTTGACTCTGTGAAATTTATTCTGACCACCGCTCTCGCCGGTGGTCTGCTGGCTGTTCCCCTGCAGATCAAAAACATTCAGCAGAACGGGATCACACCAGAAGATATCAGCAAGGAAATTAACGGGTATTACTGCTGTTTTTATACTGCCTTTTTCCTTATGGCGTGTTCTGCATGCGCACCATTGATCGCGTTACAGTACGATATTTCACCGTCACTGATGTGGTGGGGCGGGTTGTTGTACTGGCTGGCTGCATTAGTGACGCTGCTATGGGCAGCCAGCCAGATCCAGGCGCTGAAAAAACTGACCTGTGCCATCAGCCAGACACTGGAAGAACAACCGGTGCTCAACAGTAAATCGTGGCTGACCAGTTTGCAAAACGATTACAGCCTTCCTGACTCACTGACGGAGCGCATCTGGCTGACGCTCATTTCTCAACGGATTTCCCGGGGAGAGCTGAGGGAATTTGAACTGGCAGACGGAAACTGGTTACTGAACAATGCCTGGTATGAAAGAAACATGGCAGGGTTTAACGAACAGTTGAAAGAGAACCTGTCATTCACACCTGATGAACTGAAAACGCTCTTCCGGAACCGCCTGAATTTATCACCGGAAGCGAATGACGATTTTCTCGATCGTTGCCTGGACGGCGGTGACTGGTATCCCTTTTCAGAAGGTCGCCGTTTTGTATCATTCCATCACGTGGATGAGCTTCGTATCTGTGCCTCCTGCGGGCTGACAGAAGTACATCATGCCCCGGAAAATCATAAGCCGGATCCGGAATGGTACTGCTCCTCTCTTTGTCGCGAAACAGAAACACTGTGTCAGGAAATTTATGAACGCCCTTACAACAGCTTTATTTCCGATGCAACGGCGAATGGTCTGATTCTCATGAAACTGCCGGAAACCTGGAGTACAAATGAGAAAATGTTTGCTTCCGGAGGGCAGGGACATGGGTTTGCCGCTGAACGGGGAAACCATATTGTCGACAGAGTCCGTCTGAAAAACGCACGGATCCTCGGTGATAATAATGCCAGAAATGGAGCAGACAGACTGGTCAGCGGAACAGAAATCCAGACGAAATATTGTTCAACTGCAGCCCGTAGCGTCGGTGCGGCATTCGACGGACAAAACGGACAGTATCGTTACATGGGAAATAATGGCCCCATGCAACTGGAAGTCCCCCGTGATCAGTATGCCGGCGCTGTTGAAACCATGAGGAATAAGATCCGCGAAGGTAAAGTACCCGGTGTAACCGATCCCGCAGAAGCGTCCCGGCTGATTCGTCGGGGACATCTGACTTATACTCAGGCCCGTAATATCACCCGGTTCGGGACCATCGAATCGGTCACTTATGATATTGCCGAGGGTTCGGTTGTCAGTCTGGCGGCCGGAGGGATCAGTTTTGCCCTGACGGCATCGGTCTTCTGGCTCAGCACCGGCGATCGCGATGCTGCCCTGCAGACAGCTGCTGTCCAGGCAGGAAAAACCTTCACCCGCACACTGGCTGTCTACGTCACAACCCAGCAACTCCACCGGCTCAGTGTTGTTCAGGGTATGCTGAAGCACATTGATTTTTCGACTGCCAGCCCGACTGTCCGACTGGCTCTTCAGAAGGGGACCGGTGCAGGAAATATCAGTGCCCTGAACAAAGTAATGAAGGGTACGCTGGTGACATCTCTGGCACTGGTAGCTGTCACAACCGGCCCTGACATGATCAAAATGTTGCGGGGACGGATCTCCGGTGCGCAGTTCATCAGGAATCTTGCCGTGGCATCTTCCGGTGTGGCAGGTGGAGCTGTCGGGTCAGTGGCGGGCGGGATACTGTTCAGTCCACTGGGACCATTTGGTGCACTGACAGGGCGTGTGGTTGGCGGTGTTCTGGGGGGAATGATTGCCTCCGCTGTATCAGGAAAAATTGCCGGAGCGCTGGTTGAAGAAGATCGCGTCAAAATTCTGGCAATGATTCAGGAGCAGGTGACATGGCTTGCCGGCAGTTTCCTGCTGACCGGACATGAGATTGAAAATCTGAACGAGAATCTGGCCCGTGTTATCGATCAGAATGCTCTGGAGATCATTTTCGCCGCCGGTATACAACAACGGGCCGCGACCAATATGTTAATCAAACCACTGGTGGTCAGTATCATCAGGCAACGCCCCGTCATGGAATATGATGCATCCCATCTCGGCAATATGGTTAACCGACTGGAAGAAGCATTACCCCCGGAGTTACCGGCATAACGGCTATTCTGCGCCTTTTACGCTTTGTCACCTGATTTGTCAGTGTCATCGTCATGACTCAGAGAGGTAAATACCATGATTCACCTGTTCAAAACCTGCATGATTACCGCCTTCATTCTGGGGTTAACGTGGTCTGCCCCACTCCGGGCACAGGATCAACGTTACATCAGTATACGCAATACAGATACGATATGGCTCCCGGGAAATATTTGTGCTTACCAGTTCCGGCTGGATAATGGCGGAAACGATGAAGGATTTGGCCCCCTCACCATCACTCTGCAACTCAAAGACAAATATGGTCAGACGCTGGTGACCAGAAAAATGGAAACGGAAGCTTTTGGTGACAGTAATGCCACGCGAACCACAGACGCATTTCTGGAAACGGAGTGCGTGGAAAATGTCGCCACAACCGAAATCATTAAAGCAACTGAAGAAAGTAACGGCCATCGTGTCAGTCTGCCGTTATCGGTTTTCAATCCCCAGGACTACCATCCACTGCTGATTACCGTTTCCGGAAAAAACGTTAACTGATCCCTGAAGTCAGTTTCATGCTTCAGCCTCTGTCACAACGCGTGGCAGAGGCTTTTTATTTATCAGGAGAAAACAGATATGCCGGGTTACACAGAGTATGTCCTGGCTGAAGGATCTTTCTCATACGGGCAGGCGGTTGCTGTCATAACCGCTTACCGCAATGTGTTTATCCAGGATGACCCGGGAATGCATTTCCGTCGGGTTATCCGCAACGCGGAAGGTCAGCGACGCTGGCGCTGCCGGAATTCTGAACCCGATGCCGGAAAGGTGCTTAATACGCGGCTCGCCAGTGACGGTCTTCTCAGACAATAAACGTCATTCATTTCACCCATCAGGCCGCGTCTTCTCCGGGAGACGTGGCTTTTTCATTTATTACACCAGTAAATCTTAACCACCGATAAGGAGCAAATTATGCGACTAGCCAGTCGTTTTGGTTATGCGAACCAGATACGCCGTGACCGTCCGCTGACACACGAAGAACTGATGCACTATGTGCCGGGGATTTTCGGGGAAGATAAACACACGTCCCGAAGCCAGAACTATACGTACATCCCCACCATCACCGTACTGGAAAGCCTGCAGCGGGAAGGCTTTCAGCCATTCTTCGCCTGCCAGACCCGTGTGCGCGACCCGGGCCGCCGGGGATACACAAAACACATGCTGCGTCTGCGGCGGGCCGGAGAGATAAACGGAGAACATGTCCCTGAAATTATTCTGCTCAACTCTCATGACGGTACCTCCAGCTACCAGATGCTGCCGGGTTACTTCAGGTTCGTCTGCCAGAACGGATGCGTCTGTGGTCAGTCTCTGGGGGAAGTGCGTGTTCCACACCGGGGAAATGTGGTGGACAGAGTCATTGAAGGGGCTTACGAGGTGGTGGGCGTGTTTGACCGGATTGAGGAAAAGCGTGATGCCATGCAGTCGCTGGTTCTGCCGCCACCGGCACGCCAGGCGCTGGCACAGGCGGCACTGACTTACCGTTATGGTGACGAACATCAGCCCGTCACCACCGCCGACATTCTGACGCCACGACGCCGGGAGGATTACGGTAAGGACCTGTGGAGTGCTTATCAGACCATCCAGGAGAATATGCTGAAAGGCGGGATTTCCGGTCGCAGTGCAAAAGGAAAACGTATCCATACCCGAGCCATTCACAGCATCGATACCGATATTAAGCTCAACCGCGCATTGTGGGTAATGGCAGAAACGCTGCTGGAGAGCATGCGCTGATGCCGTTTCCCTGAAAGTGCAGCCCTGACTCACGTCTGTACCAGTCCCCGGGCATTCTTCCATTCATTTGCTTTTTATAAGGAATCATCTCATGACAACCTCTTCGCATAATTCCACCACACCTTCTGTTTCCGTAACTACTGCATCAGGGAATAACCAGTCTCAACTGGTTGCCACTCCCGTCCCTGATGAACAGCGCATCAGCTTCTGGCCGCAGCACTTTGGCCTCATTCCACAGTGGGTGACCCTGGAGCCCCGTGTCTTCGGCTGGATGGACCGTCTGTGCGAAGACTACTGCGGTGGTATCTGGAATCTGTACACCCTGAACAACGGCGGGGCATTTATGGCACCCGAACCGGATGACGATGATGACGAAACATGGGTACTGTTCAATGCCATGAACGGTAACCGCGCTGAAATGAGCCCGGAAGCTGCCGGCATTGCCGCCTGTCTGATGACGTACAGTCATCATGCCTGTCGTACGGAGTGTTATGCCATGACGGTCCATTATTACCGGCTGCGGGATTACGCCCTGCAGCATCCGGAATGCAGCGCCATTATGCGCATCATCGACTGAATGGAGAGAAGCACAATGCAACAGCTTTCCTTTCTGCCCGGAGAGATGACACCCGGTGAGCGCAGCCTCATTCAGCGGGCCCTGAAAACCCTGGACCGCCATCTTCATGAACCCGGCGTGGCCTTCACCTCCACCCGTGCGGCACGGGAATGGCTGATTCTGAACATGGCGGGACTGGAGCGTGAAGAGTTCCGGGTGCTGTATCTGAACAACCAGAATCAGCTGATTGCCGGTGAAACCCTCTTCACCGGCACCATCAACCGCACGGAAGTCCATCCCCGGGAAGTGATTAAACGCGCCCTGTACCACAATGCCGCTGCCGTGGTGCTGGCGCACAATCACCCGTCCGGTGAAGTCACACCCAGTAAGGCAGACCGCCTTATCACCGAACGTCTGGTACAGGCACTGGGCCTGGTGGATATCCGGGTGCCGGACCATCTGATAGTCGGTGGCAGCCAGGTTTTCTCCTTTGCGGAACACGGCCTGCTTTAACCCGTCACCATCACAATCACATCACACTTGTTTTCACTTTTATCTTCTGTCTTCAGAGGTATCCCATCATGAAAATTATCACCCGTGGTGAAGCCATGCGTATTCACCAACAGAATCCTGCATCCCGTCTTTTTCCGTTCTGTACCGGTAAGTACCGCTGGCACGGCAGTGCTGAAACGTATACCGGTCGTGAAGTGCAGGATATTCCCGGTGTGCTGGCCGTGTTTGCTGAACGTCGTAAGGACAGTTTTGGCCCGTATGTCCGGCTGATGAGCGTCACCCTGAACTGATGTTCCGTCACCCGGAAAACGAGTACGACTGGCTGAGCTCAGACGCCGCTGTGGATGAGGCCCTGCTCATAAACGAATACACCTTTACCGAAGGCGGTCTGCGCGCCGGCTGACCTGTCATCGTTAAACCATTCTTAACCGATTTTCTGTGAGGATTTTATCGTGTCAGACGCACTCTCCGGGACAATGCTTCCCGACGACAATCACGACCGCCCCTGGTGGGGGCTGCCCTGCACCGTGACGCCCTGTTTCGGGGCACGTCTGGTGCAGGAGGGTAACCGCCTGCATTACCTTGCCGACCGCGCCGGTATCAGAGGCCGGTTCAGCGACGCGGATGCGTACCACCTGGACCAGGCCTTTCCGCTGCTGATGAAACAACTGGAACTCATGCTCACCAGCGGTGAACTGAATCCCCGCCATCAGCATACCGTCACGCTGTATGCAAAAGGGCTGACCTGCGAAGCCGACACCCTCGGCAGCTGTGGCTACGTTTATATGGCTGTTTATCCGACGCCCGAAACGAAAAAGTAAATCATCAGAATAATCTTCTGTTCCGGCCTGGTGCTTTCACCACGCCACTTTTCCATTTTTCATCTCTGCATATCAGGAAAACCTTCAGTATGAAAACATTACCCGATACACACGTACGGGAGGCATCGAGCTGCCCGTCCCCCGTCACCATCTGGCAGACTCTGCTCTCCCGACTACTGGGCCAGCATTACGGCCTTACACTGAATGACACACCGTTCGCCGATGAACGTGTGATTGAGCAGCATATTGAAGCTGGCATTTCACTGTGTGATGCGGTGAACTTTCTCGTTGAAAAATACGCGCTGGTACGTACCGACCAGCCGGGATTCAGCAGCTGTACCCACTCTCAGTTAATAAACAGCATCGATATCCTCCGGGCCCGCCGGGCGACCGGCCTGATGACCCGCGACAATTACAGAACGGTAAATGACATTACCCAGGGGAAGCATCCGGAGGCGAAACAATGAAACTGGCCCTGACGCTGGAGGCAGACAGCGTTAACGTGCAGGCGCTGAACATGGGGCGCATTGTCGTTGACGTCGATGGTGTTAATCTCGCTGAACTGATTAACAAGGTCGCTGAAAACGGTGATTCACTCCGCGTGGTGGATGAACGTGACTCTACCGAAACACCGGCAACTTATGCCAGCCCTCACCAGTTGCTGTAAGACAATGCAGTGATACAGGGTATAGTGCCATTAACCACAGAAACAGCACTGTTGTCCTGTATTAAGCAGGCAAGAGAAGATGTCCTTACCCTGCGCCATCTGCAGCTTCTGCACCAGAACCGGTGAATCTCACTCAACAGGCTTCATTTCCCCTGACGCCAGCCTGAATACAGCTGGCGTTTTCATTTATAAACAGAAAGGAAAACCGATAATAATGGAATGGACGCCCCTACCATGAAGCAACGGTAGGATATTACTGATAAACCTTCCAGTGGAGGTGCGTTATGGCCGTTTTAACGATTAGCATTGACCTGACAAAAAATGAATTCCAAATCCACGGTCTGGGTAGGAACAGAAAAATCTAAGCTCAGAAAACGGATTAAACGTTCCCTGATGCCCGTATTCTTCGCGAATATGTCTTCCTGTCGGATTGGGATGGAGGTCTGCGCCGGAGCGCGTCATTAGTGAGAATGCTGTCTACTTAGGGGCATAATGTCAGACTAATGCCCGCGATTTGTAAAGCCATATGTGAAAACAAACAAGAATGATATGGCTGCTGCCGAGGCCATCTGTGAAGCCGTTACCCGACCTAATATGCAGTTTGTCAGCATCAAGACGCCTGAGCAGTAGTCATTACTGTCTTTTCATCGTGCCCAAACGGGATTTGTTAAATCAAGGGCTGCGCAGATAAACCAGATCAGAGAATTACTGGCTGAATTTGGCATCGTTTTCCCGCCCGACATTGTAGCATTCAGTCGTCATGTCCCTGCCCTGCCTGAAGACGCGGAAAACTGTTTAACAATGCCGTTCAGACAGCTGTCGTCCTATCTCTAATGAAAATGTGAAACAACTGAGCGTACACATTGAAACCATAGAAGCCGTGAGCAACGAACACGTCGGGAACGACGAACTGTGTAGGAAAATTGCCACCATTTCGGGGATTGCTATTCTTACCACCACTGCAATTGTCAGCACCGGGTAGTATCGGCTTCAAAAACCGGCGTCAGCTTGCTGCATGGCTTGGACTGGTTCCCCGACAGTGCTTCAGCGTAGGTAAAAACACGCTGGGGTCTATCAGTAAACGGGACGATGTCTATATCAGAACGCTACTGTTCCATGGTGCGAAGACAGTGTCAAACGCCAGAAAGGGCAGACAGGTCCAGGAAAGTTGGCTGGGCAGACCAGTCTCGCGGCGGAATAAAAATGTTGCCACCGTAGCGCTGAACAACAAAAATGCCAGAGTGCTCTGGGTATTGCTAACCAACGATAAAGAGATTTCACCAGAAGAAGTGATGGTAGCTGCATATATGTAAATGAAACTACTTCTGTCTGTTGAAAAATAAAACCAACCTACTGATTGCTAAGGATAAACAAGTATTAAAGGCCAGACTGATAAGACCGCGACTAAGTGAGCCTGTATCTGACATGGCATAGCTTCGCTAATGTGTCATCATGATTAGGACTAAATCTGTGAATTCCTTTAGGAAGCACGGACACAGGCCAATCTGAGTCCATATGTATGATTGGAATCTTACACAGATGACTTTTTGACACGGGGACTTGGCAAACAGGGGCGACCATGTATGTCAGATATGACAATCTCACTTCCGAAAGAAGTCAACGGGCACGTTATCTGTTCAACCAGAATCCGACACATTCTGGCTATACGAAAGAGCATACTTATGCAAATCTATATGCTTTTCCGGCAACAAGCAGGAATCTCAGCGCTGAGGCAGGAATTAGAGGTAAAAACGCCCTACCGGGCCATGAATCACCCGGTCATTGGAGTAGTAACCAAAGCAGATTTAGCCAGCATGGAACACATATCTTTGGTGAAATGTTGGTTACGGGAAGCTGGAGCGCACAACGTGTTAGTAACCAGTGCGGTTAATAACAATGGAGTTACAGAACTTTTTGCCTTGCTGCATACAGAAGAAGGCTGTTGCTAATTTCGATAGGTTCTCAGATGAGAATGATGACGGTGATACACAGATAAGAATCAATGAGCAATGAGGGTTGCCGGGCAACCCTCATTGAATAAAACAGGAATTACTTCGCTTCGCCGTTTTTCATTTCGCCCATAGCTTTCAGCTTTTTGGAGATATCGCGGCGTTCTTTGGAGAGCTCGGCATTTTTGATGATGTAATCGTCAACGCGATCTTCATAGTCACCTTTCATGCTGGCGATGATGCCCTGGATTGCTTCAACGCTCATCCCGGGCTTGATGTAATCGCTCAGGTTGTCCAGCAACAGGACGCGCTTCTGGTTGTCACGGATCTTTTTCTCAACGTCCTGAATTTCACGTTGCAGTTTGTTCTTACGACGGAACAGACGAACAAATTCCAGTACGTCCTGGAATGAAGGCTTGGTAGTTTCCATTTTTATACCCCTGATAATGTGAGAGTCGGATTCGTTTAAGCAACCGCTATTCGTTAGGGCCAACATTACTCATAGCTGCCGCAGATGACAATGCTTTTATCCCTTTTCACTATCATACCCTTTATCCTTGCTGAATCGAAGCAGCAGCAAGATGATTCTGAAGTTCAGGAATTATTTGCGCAAGGCCCGGCAAATCAGACTCGATAGCAACTCAAGCTGATGTGCCGTTTCCATGTTCAGCCACACATAACCATAGATTGGTGTTTCCACAACCTTCAGGTCATGGTGGTTATTCAGCAACTGACGCAGCTCTTCCACAGCATCGTTCAATTTTTCCGTATTGGCAAAAACCGGCTGCGGATTACCTTCGTACAGCGCATGAACAAGGCTCAGCAGTATTTGCTGCATCATGTGCTGGGTATCACGAAGTTTTTGCGCGTTCAATAACACGAAATGGCTGGGGCGCGTGGCCCAGTATGCATTGATTTGCAACTCCAGCATACAAACCAGATTGCGGTTAATGGTCTGGATACCTTCATATATCGATTTTGGAATACGAGTTTCTTTGCTGGCGGGCGCAATCAGCCCACGCATTTTCACGGCATCGGTCAGGAGTTTTTGTAGATGGCTTTCCAGACGTGGGCGTTCGAGTAAGTTCGGTGAGAATGCAGATTGATAAACCCGATTATACTCGGTCAGACTTTTCGCCAGTTGAATGCGCCAGTGGATGAACGCCCGTTGTGGCCAGATACCGGTAAACAACATTGCCAGTAAAGAGCCGAGGATCACATCGCCGCTTCGCCATAACGCCGTATCAATTTCACCTGTCGGGGAACCCACAACAATTGCCAGCGTCACCCCAATCAATAATCCTTGATACGGTTTCTTGCCCAGCGCCAGCCAACCGCAAAGAAACATAGCCGCCGCGCACCAGACTAACATCAGCGGTAACGAAATTAACTCCAGTTGCAGAGCGATAAGACCTAAAATCGAACCCAACACCGTACCGCCAATACGTTCGAAGGCGCGAGGGACAACGTTACCCCAGAACGAGATTGGCCCCATAATCACCACCATGGTGACCAGCGGCCAGGTGCTTTCCGGGATAGTAAACAGGCGGATAATGAGAAAAGTGAGCAGGAATGCCAGCGCGACCCGAGTACCATGCACAATGCGGTAATGGCGGTATACCCGGATTTCAAACGGGCTTAATGACTTATCGGCACGCACGCAGAAACTCCGTAATGAAGATTAAAAGCGCTCATAACTCATCTGTCGGCCAGAAGGCCCGCCTCTGAATTATCCGACGGACAAACCGGGAACAGTGTAATTTCCCGGCAGGAGCGAAAAAATTGAAAGGCGCATCTTACTCTTTTCGCTTTCAAAAAAAGAGTGGTCATCGCGTTAACACACCGCCCTGAGATGAATTAGTGATGTTTTGGCTGCACCGCAACATACATTTCGATATCCCAGTACCCATCTTCCGCGCCATTGTTCAAATAAACCTCGAAGCAGGGCTTTGGTAACATTTCATAAGCACTGTCCTGCAAGAGGCTATTAAAGAACTGATACCAGGGTTTAGCAAAATCATCACCGACTACACGAGCCACCACAACCGCATACTGACCACCTGAAATTTCTGTCAGAATGACGCCCTCACTGTTTTCGGGGAGCGTAAAGTTATTCGGCACCGTCACGACGATGTCGCAGCGTAATTTTTCGGCGGGTGTTTCATCTGGATTGTCGTAAAAGACAGCAACCCACTCCTTCGGCACAATATTTTTGCTATCTACCCACATCATCAACTGCTCAAAGCCTTTCTTTACCGTCTGTTCCCACGGGCCAACGAGATGGAAACCTGCAACGGTACGTTTATCTTCCTGCTTAATCTCGTAGTTCATGACGTCCCATTAACACTGTTTTTATATACAGTATAATTGCGATATTAAAACCACAAGGAATGAGTGTTGATTATGCGAGCAGACTCGCACTCCTGCCAGTCTGCTGCAAAAGAAAGGTCAGGCCTTATGGTGGAAATAATCACTCAGGCGAGAAAACATGCTGCCTTCCCCGACAGATTCCAGGGTAACCAGCGGCCAGTGCGCCACCTGTTTATCACGGTCGTAAAGTTCAATTTCCCCTACCCGCTGATGGGCGCTAATTGGCGCGGTGAGTTCTTTACCATCAAGGGTATATTTGGCTTTGATATGTGGAATTTCGGCTTTCGGTAGCACCATCCAGAACTCTTGTTCCGTTCCCAGGTCGATATTTTCTTTATCGCCATACCAGATGCGTTCCGTACCGACCTTTTTCCCACGGTGCAAAATTTGCACCGTAGTAAAGTTTTGTTGCCCCCAACGCAGTAATTTTCTTGCCTCTTCCTCACGACCTTTTGCACTGTCAGCCCCCATTACCACTGCAATGAGACGACGCTGCCCATCGACAGCCGAAGCAATGAGATTAAACCCGGCACCAGAAGTATGACCCGTTTTCAGGCCGTCAACATTCATGGTTTTATCCCACAATAACCCGTTACGGTTTTGCTGGGTGATACCGTTCCAGGTGAGACTTTTCTCACTGTACATATGATAAAACTCGGGCTCGCCGTGGATGATAGCGCGAGAAAGCACAGCTAAATCATAAGCCGAGCTATGCTGACCTGGTGCATCCAGACCATGCACTGTTTCAAAATGCGTATCCTTGAGATGCAGCTTCTCGGCATAGTTGTTCATCATTTCAACAAACTGCCGTTGCCCACCGGCAATATAGTCAGCCAGTGCAACACAAGCGTCATTTCCGGAATCCACAATTAAACCACGGCTTAAATCACGTACCGATACGCGATCGCCCTCTTTCAAAAACATCAGTGAAGAACCGACAAACACTGGATTATCTTTCGCCCACGCATCGCGCCCCACGGTGACAATATCGTCTGGCGTAATGCGATGACTATCGATAGTGCGATCCACGACATAGCCCGTCATCAGCTTTGTCAGGCTGGCGGGATTGCGCTGTTGATGCTCATTACCCGCGGTGAGGATCTGACCGGTGGTGTAATCCATCAGTACCCAGGAGCCGGCATGAATCTCTGGAGGCTGAGGTGAAAAAGGAATGTTTTCCGCCGCAAAACCAGACGATAAGTTAAAAATGAACAAAGAAGCAGCAATAATAAGACGGCGTTTCAACAGCAAACCCTCAGGAGTTTCAAATAGCTGTTCTTTTTACGGAAATACTTATGAACTGGCTGGAATAAAGTGCAAGAAAATGTGACTACCCTCTCATTTTTATCTGACATGATCTGTTGTCACTCGCTGTCAAATTGTCGCGCTAAAGCTGATTAGCACGGTGATATTTGATACTCTGGCAGACAGCAGAAATAACGGATTTAACCTAATGATGAATGACGGTAAGCAACAATCTACCTTTTTGTTTCACGATTACGAAACCTTTGGCACGCACCCCGCGTTAGATCGCCCTGCACAGTTCGCAGCCATTCGCACCGATGACGAATTCAATGTCATCGGCGAACCCGAAGTCTTTTACTGCAAGCCCGCGGATGACTATTTACCCCAGCCTGGAGCAGTATTAATTACCGGTATTACCCCGCAGGAGACACGAGCGAAAGGAGAAAACGAAGCCGCGTTTGCCGCCCGTATTCACTCGCTTTTTACCGTACCGAAGACCTGTATTCTGGGTTACAACAATGTGCGTTTCGACGACGAAGTCACACGCAACGTTTTTTATCGTAATTTCTACGATCCTTACGCCTGGAGCTGGCAGCATGATAACTCGCGCTGGGATTTACTGGATGTTATGCGTGCCTGTTATGCCCTGCGCCCGGAAGGAATAAATTGGCCTGAAAATGATGACGGTCTACCGAGCTTTCGCCTTGAGCATTTAACCAAAGCGAATGGTATTGAACATAGCAACGCCCACGATGCGATGGCTGATGTGTACGCCACTATTGCGATGGCAAAACTGGTAAAAACGCGTCAGCCACGCCTGTTTGATTATCTCTTTACCCATCGTAATAAACACAAACTAATGGCGTTGATTGATGTTCCTCAGATGAAACCCCTGGTTCACGTTTCCGGAATGTTTGGTGCATGGCGCGGCAATACAAGCTGGGTGGCACCGCTGGCGTGGCATCCTGAAAATCGCAATGCCGTAATTATGGTGGATTTGGCAGGAGACATTTCGCCATTACTGGAGCTGGATAGCGACACATTGCGCGAGCGTTTATATACCGCAAAAGCCGATCTTGGCGATAACGCCGCCGTTCCGGTTAAGCTGGTACATATCAATAAATGTCCGGTACTGGCCCAGGCGAATACGCTACGCCCGGAAGATGCCGACCGACTGGGAATTAATCGTCAGCATTGCCTCGATAACCTAAAAATTCTGCGTGAAAATCCGCAAGTGCGTGAAAAAGTGGTAGCGATATTCGTGGAAGCCGAACCGTTTACACCTTCAGATAATGTGGATGCACAGCTTTATAACGGCTTTTTCAGTGACGCCGATCGTGCAGCAATGAAAATTGTGCTGGAAACCGAGCCGCGTAATTTACCGGCACTGGATATCACTTTTGTTGATAAACGAATTGAAAAGCTGTTGTTCAATTATCGGGCGCGCAACTTCCCGGGGACGCTGGATTATGCCGAGCAGCAACGCTGGCTGGAGCACCGCCGCCAGGTCTTCACGCCAGAGTTTTTACAAGGCTATGCAGAAGAGATTCAGATGCTGGCGCAGCAGTATGCCGACGATAAAGAAAAAGTGGCGCTGTTAAAAGCGCTTTGGCAGTACGCGGAAGAGATTGTCTAATGTGAAGCCTCCGCCGCTGGTACGGCGGAGGACAATTTTGAGTCAGGCTTTTTGAACGGTGATGCTCCACGCTGCATCGCCAATCTGCTGATAATCGGTGATGGCATGTCCTTCTTCTGCCGCCCACTGTGGGATTGCTTCAGTTGCCTGGGTGCAATCAAACTCAATTACCAACTCATCGCCGCTGGCCATTTCTGCCAGTGCTGCTTTTGCTTCTATGAGTGGAAACGGACAGACCTGCGTCACCACATCCAGCTTTTTAATCGCCATCTTTACACCTTACTTAATTTGCCGCAGCAGTTGCCAGTCGTGCCTTACGCTGCGGTCGAACATACACAAGCCAGGACGCAGTCCAGACTCCGAGAATCATAAATACAAGGCCAATCCAGCCCTGCCAGGTCATCATTGCAGTCATGACCAGTCCATTACCGATAGAGCAACCACCTGCAATGCTGGCACCGAAGCCCATCAGTACACCACCTAACCCGCTACGTAATGTTGTTTGTGCATCAGCAGCGCGAACGCGGAACTCACGGCTCGCTTTGGCTGCAATAAATGACCCCACGAAGATCCCTAACACCAGGAAAACGCCCCAGTTAATGTATTTCACGTCACCCGCGACCAGAAATTGCAGAATATTGGCCGTTGGGGAAGTGATTCCTAACCCAAACATGCGTCCGGTTGCTTCACTCAGGGGCCAAGCTAAAAGCGCAATCAAACCGATGAGTACAGCAGTGACAAAGGGATGCCAGCGTTTTTCAAACAGAATATGAGCGATCCCGGTTCGGCGCGGCGGTAAGGTCGCGACTTTGAGTTTTGGCTTCTTCAACTCTTTCATCACCACCCAGAGCGTTATCACCAGCAAAACGGCAACCAACGGCCACACAGACAAATTAAAAGTATCAGCAATAGAGTTATGTTCAGTAGTGTAGTGCTGCAAGGTTTGATTTAAACCACTGGCGTGTGGAGAACGCATCACCGCACTCATCACCATATAAGTGAAAAGCGCGATCCAACTGCCGATCAATCCCTCACCCGCGCGATACCAGGTCCCGGTGGCACATCCACCCGCCAGAACAATTCCCAGCCCGAAAAGATACCCACCTATAACAGTACCAAGCCACGGGAACGCCCCGGCTTCGTAAGTCAGTAGGCCCGCCTGAATTAACGCAAAAACCCCCACGCTTTGTACCGAAATTGCAATCAGCAAGGCGTAAAACATGCGATTATTTTTCGCGATATACATATCGCGAAAACCACCTGTCAGGCAAAAACGCCCACGCTGCATGACAAATCCCAGCAGAGCACCACAAATTAGCCCGCTTAATATCATTGAAAACATAAATTAATTAACCAGATGAATGTTAATGGGGAAATTATTCATGACTGGTGGAATGCAGACCAATAACCAAATTCTCTAAATTAGAACAAATGGTTATTAATGAGGATTTCGATAAAAAAGAATAAAAAAACCGGAGCCAAATGTTCATTCGACTCCGGTTTATTATTAGAAAAGATGATTATGCTACGTCTTCGTACTGCGGAACCGGATTACGGAAACTCTTGGTTACGCAAGCCAGGTAAATCAGACCGATAGCAGCCCAGATCAGACCCAGAACCATTGAGCTTTCTTCCAGGTTAACCCACAGCGCACCAACGGTCAGCGCACCACACATCGGCAGGAACAGATACTGGAAGTGATCTTTCAGCGTCTTGTTACGCTTCTCACGGATCCAGAACTGCGAAATAACCGACAGGTTAACGAAGGTGAACGCCACCAGCGCACCAAAGTTAATCAGCGCCGTAGCCATTACCAGGTCGAAGTTGATTGCCAGCAAGGCAATCGCGCCAACCAGGATGATGTTCATTGCCGGAGTACGCCATTTCGGGTGTACATAACCGAAGAAGCTTTTCGGGAACACACCGTCACGCCCCATTACGTACATCAGACGCGCTACGCCTGCATGCGCCGCCATACCGGACGCCAGTACGGTAATGGTGGAGAAGATCAGCGCGCCAACCTGGAACGCTTTACCCGCAACGTACAGCATGATTTCAGGCTGTGACGCATCCGGATCTTTAAAGCGAGAGATATCCGGGAAGTACAGCTGCAGGAAGTAAGTTGCAAAGATGAAGATCATGCCGCCAATCAGTGCGGTCAGGAAAATCGCACGCGGGATCACGCGCTCTGCATCTTTGGTTTCTTCCGACAGGTTGCTGATGCCGTCAAAGCCGGTAAAGGAGAAGCACAGGATTGTCGCCCCGGTAATCATCGGGATAACATGCGCATCGCCAGACCAGAACGGACGAGTGCTCGCCAGCGTACCCGCGCCTTCACCTTCAAATACGCCATAAACAACCATGCCCAGAATCACCGCGATCAGCACTACCTGCAACACGACGATTACAGTGTTGAAGTTCGCTACGGATTTCAGACTACGCAGGTTAAAGGCGGTCATAAAGGCCACCAGCGCCACCACAAACATCCACGATGGGATGGAAGGCACCAGAGCTTCAAAATAGATTTTCGCCAGCAGAATGTTGATCATCGGCGCGAACAGATAGTCGAGCAGAGAAGACCAACCCACCATAAAGCCGACAGTCGGGCTAATGGATTTCTGGGCGTAAGTGTATGCAGAGCCAGCAGAAGGATAGCGGCGAACCAGCTTCCCGTAGCTCAGAGCCGTAAACAGGATCGCAATCAATGCGAACGCATAGGCTGTCGGCACATGACCATCCGTGAGGCCTGAAACGATACCAAATGTATCAAACAGCGTCATCGGCTGCATATAGGCAAGACCCATCATTACAACCGGAACTAACGTAAGCGTTTTACGCAATTCCACGCGAGAGGTGTTTGGAGTAACGTTATGCGACATGGTCATTCTCCTTTACGGTGATAACCGTCGCGTAAGCAAAAAATTGCCCCATTTTTTTGGATTCCTCAGCGACAACAACTGTCGATTTTTAGTAAATATCTATCCGGTACGAAGCCCGGCCTCTTGGTATGAATGATTGGTTTGAAGCAAAAAATAACCGACGCTAATTAAACGTCGGTTTTTAGTCATTTTTTGACAGCGGCGCATTGTGCCTAAATGGGGGGGAAATGACAAGAGAATGAGAGGCTTGTCATAATAATTTTTCTTTAAATGGCTGATTTTCCGTCATCAGATTTTGCATAAACACCGGCGATCGCACTATTTGCTAAAATTTCGTCCCGCCACCAACCACTGGCAAGCCCCGCGGTCTGTTCATTCCAGCCAATCCAGACGGGTTCAAAGAGGGTTTGGGCGACCACTTTCTTCTCGATTAACGCACCACTATCGAGAAAACGTTGCGCCAGATAACGGGGTAAATAGCCGCAGCCGAGGCCGCTAATTTGCAGCTCCAGCTTGGTTTTAAAATCGAAAACGGTAATAGCTTCTTGTTCGTCGAGAAGTTGTGAGGCCGTAGAAGCGCCGGCCTGTGCAGTGTCCCCCACCACAATCGCCCGATATCGTTTAATGATACGACGGTTTAACGGTTCTTCTTCCAGGGCTAACGGATGATGAGGCGCGACCGCAAAGACTTGTTCCAGATCGCCCAACCGAGAGAAACCAAACTCACTGGAAGATGGTGGCTCATGCATCGCGCCAACAATAATATCCGCTCGCCCCTGAGTCAGGGCATCCCATGAACCACCGAGTACACCATTGATAAACTTCAGGCGCGTCACGCTATGATGTTGATAAAAAGCCTCAATGAGTGGCGCAAGCAGAGAAAAAGGGAAGGTGTCGTCCACGCCAATCACCAGCTCGTTTTCCCAGCCTTCATGCAGTTTGATCGCCTGCTTTTCCAGTTCTCGCACGGTATGCAGAACTTCCCGCCCTTTCTCTAATAACATTTTTCCGGTGCGGGTGAATTTAGCGCGGTGACCGCTACGATCAAGCAATTGAATATTAAGGTCGCTTTCCAGCTTGTGAACGGTATAACTCAGAGCGGACGGCGTCTTGTAGAGTTTAGCCGACGCCGCCGCAAAACTGCCTTCTTTTTCTAAGGCATCGAGGATCATCAACACATCCAGCAGTGGTTTCATACACGCCCCCTTGCAGTGTATGCGGCGTCCTGCTGGCGTGATCGTTTACTCCAGCGGCATTACCAGCGGATCGGGATACTGGTATTCAAATCCCAGTTCATTACAAATCCGACTGCCATCAATAATCTTACCTTTGCCGCTGTCCAGACTATTTCTGAACTGCGGAGGTTCCAGCCCCAATAAACGGGCCATCTGCGGATAGAAAACATTACGCGCAGGGTGAGCTGGCGCACATATATTATAGATGTGTCCGCCTTTAGGTGCCTGTAACAACAGAGTGATAGCGCCAATAACATCTTCTAAATGGACTAAATTAACACCATGTTCACCATCAGGGGCGGTTTTTCCGGCAAAGAAGCGTCCGGGATGACGTCCCGGTCCGACCAGGCCCGCAAGACGCAGAATATCGACCGAAGTACCGGGTAAATTGTGCAGCCAGTCTTCGAGTTCTTCTAATACTCGTCCACTGTTGGTCACCGGATTACGCGGGGTGGTTTCTTTCACCGTGCCTTGCGCGTCGCCATAGACAGATGTCGAGCTGGTAAAAATAATGCGGGGAATACGATGGGCCAGCGCGCTATCCACTAACTCTTGTACCGCTTGTAAATAGAACTCATCGCCGGGGCCGCTACGACGTGCCGGAAGCGTAATGACCAGCGCATCGGCATCCATCAGGGCATCCAGATCGTCAGAATCGCAAACTAACTCAGGCTCCATGCGAAGCAGATAGCTATCAATGCCACTCATTCGGGCCGCTTCGACACCATCTTGTGTGGTTTTACTCCCGGTGACTTGCCAGCCTCGCGCTGAAAGTGACATCGCCAGCGGCATGCCTAACCACCCTAACCCGACAATTGCGACCTTTTTCATCCGTTATCTCCTGATACACCTTAGATCTATAAGGCTACGCTAGCGTATCAAAACTGACAATTCATTCTATGAATGAATCTGTTCAATAATGATAACGACATGCTGCAATGAGCAGTGAATCATCAGTAACCGCGTATACCAGACGGTGCTCCTCTGTAATGCGTCGGGACCAGAAACCTGACAAATTATGTTTCAGGGGTTCTGGTTTCCCCTTACCTTCAAATGGTGTTCTGCGGGTATCTTTGATAAGTTCATTGATCTTTTTAACAATTCGCTTATCTGTTTCCTGCCAGTACAGATAATCATCCCATGATTCCTCAGACCAGATTAGTTTCACTCAATAATGTCCTTTTCCGTTCCTTTGCCTGATTTCAGGCTATCGATTGAGTCCATCAATCTCCGGGCGTTAGCGGGGGAACGCAGTAGATAAGCCGTCTCTTCCAGCGAGTTGTATTCTTCGAGTGACATCAGAACACAAGCCTCTCCATTCTGACGAGTAATGAGGATCGGGGCATGATCTTCAACGGCTTTCATCATTGTTGCCGACAAATTCTGACGCGCTTCGCTGTAGCTAATTGTACGCATGTAAATCTCCTCTTTTGTACAGTTCATTGTACAATGATGGGTGTTAATTCACTATTTATTAATTAGTTTGTAGATCAAGACATTGCCAGCGAGACGAAAAATCAGACTTTGCTCTTTTTGGTGCTGTCAAGTTAGAGGACAGTCCTCTTAGCCCCCTCCTTTTCCCGCTCATTCATTAAACAAATCCATCGCCATAAAATATATAAAAAAGCCCTTGCTTTCTAACGTGAAAGTGGTTTAGGTTAAAAGACATCAGTTGAATAAACATTCACAGAGACTTTTATGACACGCGTTCAATTTAAACACCACCATCATCACCATCATCCTGACTAGTCTTTCAGGCGATGTGTGCTGGAAGACATTCAGATCTTCCAGTGGTGCATGAACGCATGAGAAAGCCCCCGGAAGATCACCTTCCGGGGGCTTTTTTATTGCGCGGTTGATAACGGTTCAGACAGGTTTAAAGAGGAATAAGAAAATGACAGACAACACTCGTTTACGCATAGCTATGCAGAAATCCGGCCGTTTAAGTGATGACTCACGCGAATTGCTGGCGCGCTGTGGCATTAAAATCAATCTTCACACCCAGCGCCTGATCGCGATGGCAGAAAACATGCCGATTGATATTCTGCGCGTGCGTGACGACGACATTCCCGGTCTGGTAATGGACGGCGTGGTTGACCTCGGGATTATCGGCGAAAACGTGCTGGAAGAAGAACTGCTTAACCGCCGCGCCCAGGGTGAAGATCCGCGCTACTTTACCCTGCGTCGACTGGATTTCGGCGGCTGCCGCCTTTCGCTGGCAACGCCGGTTGATGAAGCCTGGGACGGCCCGCTCTCCTTAAATGGTAAACGTATCGCCACCTCTTATCCTCACCTGCTCAAGCGTTATCTCGACCAGAAAGGCATCTCTTTTAAATCCTGCTTACTGAACGGTTCTGTTGAAGTCGCCCCGCGTGCCGGACTGGCGGATGCGATTTGCGATCTGGTTTCCACCGGTGCCACGCTGGAAGCAAATGGCCTGCGTGAAGTCGAAGTTATCTACCGCTCGAAAGCCTGCCTGATCCAGCGCGATGGCGAAATGGAAGAATCCAAACAGCAACTGATCGACAAACTGCTGACCCGTATTCAGGGTGTGATCCAGGCGCGCGAATCAAAATACATCATGATGCACGCACCGACCGAACGTCTGGATGAAGTCATCGCCCTGCTGCCAGGTGCCGAACGCCCAACCATTCTGCCGCTGGCGGGTGACCAACAACGCGTAGCGATGCACATGGTCAGTAGCGAAACCCTGTTCTGGGAAACGATGGAAAAACTGAAAGCGCTGGGTGCCAGTTCAATCCTGGTCCTGCCGATTGAGAAGATGATGGAGTGATCGCCATGAGCTTTAACACAATCATTGACTGGAGTAGCTGTACTGCGGAGCAACAACGCCAGCTGTTAATGCGCCCGGCGATCTCCGCTTCTGAAAGCATTACCCGCACCGTTAACGATATTCTCGATAACGTGAAAACGCGTGGCGATGAAGCCCTGCGTGAATACAGCGCGAAGTTTGATAAAACCACGGTTACCGCGCTGAAGGTGTCTGCTGAGGAAATCGCCGCCGCCAGCGAACGCCTGAGCGACGAGTTAAAACAGGCGATGGCGGTGGCAGTAAAGAATATTGAAACCTTCCACACTGCGCAAAAACTGCCGCCGGTAGATGTAGAAACGCAGCCAGGCGTACGTTGCCAGCAGGTCACGCGCCCGGTGGCTTCAGTGGGTTTGTATATTCCTGGCGGCTCCGCCCCGCTCTTCTCAACGGTATTAATGCTGGCGACTCCGGCGCGTATTGCGGGCTGTAAAAAAGTGGTGCTGTGCTCACCACCGCCGATTGCCGATGAGATCCTTTACGCGGCGCAGCTGTGCGGCGTGCAGGACGTGTTTAACGTCGGCGGCGCACAGGCCATTGCCGCGCTGGCGTTTGGTACAGAATCCGTGCCGAAAGTGGACAAAATCTTCGGGCCGGGTAACGCCTTTGTCACCGAAGCGAAACGTCAGGTGAGCCAGCGTCTGGACGGTGCGGCGATCGATATGCCCGCAGGCCCGTCGGAAGTGTTGGTCATTGCTGACAGCGGCGCTACGCCGGATTTCGTGGCTTCTGATTTGCTCTCCCAGGCTGAACACGGCCCGGACTCTCAGGTGATTTTACTGACGCCCGCTGCTGATATGGCGCGTCGCGTTGCCGAAGCTGTCGAACGCCAGCTGGCAGAACTGCCGCGAGCTGAAACCGCACGTCAGGCTCTGAGCGCCAGCCGCCTGATCGTGACCAACGATTTAGCGCAGTGCGTGGAGATCTCCAACCAGTACGGCCCGGAGCACCTGATCATTCAGACCCGCAATGCCCGCGAACTGGTCGATAGCATCACCAGCGCCGGTTCGGTATTTCTTGGTGACTGGTCACCGGAATCGGCAGGTGATTACGCCTCCGGAACCAACCATGTTCTACCGACTTACGGCTACACCGCCACCTGTTCCAGCCTCGGACTGGCGGATTTCCAGAAACGGATGACCGTGCAGGAACTGTCGAAAGTAGGTTTCTCCGCGCTGGCTTCGACCATTGAAACACTGGCCGCCGCCGAGCGCCTGACCGCCCACAAAAATGCCGTTACTTTGCGTGTTAACGCCCTTAAGGAGCAAGCATGAGCACCGTGACTATTACCGATTTAGCGCGTGAAAACGTCCGCAACCTGACGCCGTATCAGTCGGCGCGTCGTCTGGGCGGTAATGGCGACGTCTGGCTGAACGCCAACGAATACCCCACAGCCGTGGAGTTTCAGCTTACTCAGCAAACGCTCAACCGCTACCCGGAATGTCAGCCGAAAGCGGTGATTGAAAATTACGCGCAATATGCAGGCGTAAAACCGGAACAGGTGCTGGTCAGCCGTGGCGCGGACGAAGGTATTGAACTACTGATTCGCGCTTTTTGCGAACCGGGTAAAGACGCCATCCTCTACTGCCCGCCAACGTACGGCATGTACAGCGTCAGCGCTGAAACCATTGGCGTCGAGTGCCGCACAGTGCCGACGCTGGAAAACTGGCAACTGGACTTACAGGGCATTTCCGACAAGCTGGACGGCGTAAAAGTGGTCTATGTTTGCAGCCCCAACAACCCAACCGGGCAACTGATCAATCCGCAGGATTTTCGCACCCTGCTGGAGTTAACGCGCGGTAAGGCGATTGTGGTTGCCGATGAAGCCTATATCGAGTTTTGCCCACAGGCATCGCTGGCTGGCTGGCTGACGGAATATCCGCACCTGGCTATTTTGCGCACACTGTCGAAAGCTTTTGCTCTGGCGGGCCTTCGTTGCGGATTTACGCTGGCAAACGAAGAAGTCATCAACCTGCTGATGAAAGTGATCGCCCCCTACCCGCTCTCGACGCCGGTTGCCGACATTGCGGCCCAGGCGTTAAGCCCGCAGGGAATCGTCGCCATGCGCGAACGGGTAGCGCAAATTATTGCAGAACGCGAATACCTGATTGCCGCACTGAAAGAGATCCCCTGCGTGGAGCAGGTTTTTGACTCTGAAACCAACTACATTCTGGCGCGCTTTAAAGCCTCCAGCGCCGTGTTTAAATCTTTGTGGGATCAGGGCATTATCTTACGTGATCAGAATAAACAACCCTCTTTAAGCGGCTGCCTGCGAATTACCGTCGGAACCCGTGAAGAAAGCCAGCGCGTCATTGACGCCTTACGTGCGGAGCAAGTTTAATGAGTCAGAAGTATCTTTTTATCGATCGCGATGGAACCCTGATTAGCGAACCGCCGAGTGATTTTCAGGTGGACCGTTTTGACAAACTCGCCTTTGAACCGGGCGTGATCCCGGAGCTACTGAAGCTGCAAAAAGCGGGCTACAAGCTGGTGATGATCACTAATCAGGATGGTCTTGGAACACAAAGTTTCCCGCAGGCGGATTTCGATGGCCCGCACAACCTGATGATGCAGATCTTCACCTCGCAAGGCGTACAGTTTGATGAAGTGCTGATTTGCCCTCACCTGCCCACCGATGAGTGCGACTGCCGTAAGCCGAAAGTAAAACTGGTGGAGCGTTATCTCGCTGAGCAAGCGATGGATCGTGCCAATAGTTATGTGATTGGCGATCGCGCGACCGACATTCAACTGGCGGAAAACATGGGCATTAATGGTTTACGCTACGACCGCGAAATCCTGAACTGGCCGATGATTGGCGAGCAACTCACTAAACGAGACCGTTACGCCCACGTGGTGCGCAACACCAAAGAGACGCAAATTGACGTCCAGGTGTGGCTGGATCGCGAAGGTGGCAGCAAGATTAACACCGGTGTTGGCTTCTTTGATCACATGCTGGATCAGATCGCCACCCACGGCGGTTTCCGCATGGAAATCAACGTCAAAGGCGACCTCTATATCGACGATCACCACACCGTCGAAGATACCGGCCTGGCGCTGGGCGAAGCGTTAAAAATTGCCCTCGGCGATAAACGCGGTATTTGCCGCTTTGGTTTTGTGCTACCGATGGACGAATGCCTTGCCCGCTGTGCACTGGATATCTCTGGTCGCCCGCACCTGGAATATAAGGCCGAATTTACCTACCAGCGCGTGGGCGATCTCAGCACCGAAATGATCGAGCACTTCTTCCGTTCGCTCTCATACACCATGGGCGTGACCCTGCACCTGAAAACCAAAGGTAAAAACGATCACCACCGTGTAGAGAGCCTGTTCAAAGCCTTTGGTCGCACCCTGCGCCAGGCCATCCGCGTGGAAGGCGATACCCTGCCCTCGTCGAAAGGAGTGCTGTAATGAACGTGGTGATCCTTGATACCGGCTGCGCCAATCTGAACTCGGTGAAGTCTGCCATTGCGCGCCACGGTTATGAACCCAAAGTCAGCCGTGACCCGGACGTCGTGTTGCTGGCCGATAAACTATTTTTACCCGGCGTAGGCACCGCACAAGCAGCGATGGATCAGGTGCGTGAGCGCGAGCTGTTTGATCTCATCAAAGCCTGTACCCAACCGGTGCTGGGCATCTGCTTAGGGATGCAACTGCTGGGGCGGCGCAGCGAAGAGAGCAACGGCGTCGATTTGCTGGGCATCATCGACGAAGACGTGCCGAAAATGACCGACTTTGGTCTGCCACTGCCACATATGGGCTGGAACCGCGTTTACCCGCAGGCAGGCAACCGTCTGTTTCAGGGGATTGAAGACGGCGCGTACTTTTACTTTGTTCACAGTTACGCAATGCCGGTCAATCCGTGGACCATTGCCCAGTGTAATTATGGAGAACCGTTCACCGCGGCGGTACAAAAAGATAACTTCTACGGCGTGCAGTTCCACCCGGAGCGTTCTGGTGCCGCTGGCGCTAAGTTGCTGAAAAACTTCCTGGAGATGTGATGATTATTCCGGCATTAGATTTAATCGACGGCACTGTGGTGCGTCTCCATCAGGGCGATTACGGCAAACAGCGCGATTACGGTAACGACCCGCTGCCGCGCTTACAGGATTACGCCGCGCAGGGTGCCGAAGTGTTGCACCTGGTGGATCTGACCGGGGCAAAAGATCCGGCTAAACGTCAAATCCCGCTGATTAAAACCCTGGTGGCGGGCGTTAACGTTCCGGTGCAGGTTGGCGGCGGCGTGCGTAGCGAAGAAGACGTGGCGGCGTTACTGGAAGCGGGCGTTGCGCGCGTGGTGGTCGGCTCCACCGCGGTGAAATCACCAGAAATGGTGAAAGGCTGGTTTGAACGTTTCGGTGCCGATGCCTTAGTGCTGGCGCTGGATGTCCGTATTGACGAGCAAGGCAACAAGCAGGTGGCAGTCAGCGGTTGGCAAGAGAATTCGGGTGTGTCGCTGGAACAACTGGTGGAAACCTATCTGCCCGTCGGCCTGAAACATGTGCTGTGTACCGATATCTCGCGCGACGGCACGCTGGCAGGTTCTAACGTCTCTTTATATGAAGAAGTGTGCGCCAGATATCCGCAGGTGGCATTTCAGTCATCCGGCGGCATTGGCGACATTAACGATGTTGCTGCCCTGCGTGGTACTGGCGTGTGCGGCGTAATAGTTGGTCGTGCATTACTGGAAGGTAAATTCACCGTGAAGGAGGCCATCGCATGTTGGCAAAACGCATAATTCCATGTCTCGACGTCCGTGATGGTCAGGTGGTGAAAGGCGTACAGTTTCGCAACCATGAAATCATTGGCGATATCGTGCCGCTGGCAAAACGCTACACCGAAGAAGGTGCAGACGAACTGGTGTTCTACGATATCACCGCTTCCAGCGATGGCCGTGTGGTAGATAAAAGCTGGGTATCTCGCGTGGCGGAAATCATCGACATTCCGTTTTGTGTGGCGGGTGGGATTAAGTCTCTGGAAGATGCCGCAAAAATTCTTTCCTTTGGCGCGGATAAAATTTCCATCAACTCCCCTGCGCTGGCGGAGCCGACATTAATCACTCGCCTGGCGGATCGCTTTGGCGTGCAGTGTATTGTGGTCGGTATTGATACCTGGTACGACGCTGAAACCGGTAAATATCATGTGAATCAATATACCGGCGACGAAAGCCGCACCCGCGTCACTCAGTGGGAAACGCTCGACTGGGTAGAAGAAGTGCAAAAACGCGGTGCCGGAGAAATCGTCCTCAACATGATGAATCAGGACGGCGTGCGTAACGGTTACGACCTCGAACAACTGAAAAAAGTGCGTGAAGTTTGCCACGTCCCGCTGATTGCCTCCGGTGGCGCGGGCACCATGGAACACTTCCTCGAAGCCTTCCGCGATGCCGACGTTGACGGCGCGCTGGCAGCTTCCGTATTCCACAAACAAATAATCAATATTGGTGAATTAAAAGCGTACCTGGCAACACAGGGCGTGGAGATCAGGATATGTTAACAGAACAACAACGTCGCGAACTGGACTGGGAAAAAACCGACGGACTGATGCCGGTGATTGTGCAACACGCGGTATCCGGCGAAGTGTTAATGCTGGGCTATATGAACCCGGAAGCCTTAGACAAAACCATCGAAAGCGGCAAAGTCACCTTCTTCTCGCGCACTAAACAGCGACTGTGGACCAAAGGCGAAACGTCGGGCAATTTCCTCAACGTAGTAAATATTGCGCCGGACTGCGACAACGACACGCTACTGGTACTGGCGAATCCTATCGGACCAACCTGCCACAAAGGCACCAGCAGCTGCTTCGGCGACACCGCTCACCAATGGCTGTTCCTGTATCAACTGGAACAACTGCTCGCCGAACGCAAATCTGCCGACCCGGAAACCTCTTACACCGCCAAACTGTATGCCAGCGGCACCAAACGCATTGCGCAGAAAGTGGGCGAAGAAGGCGTGGAAACCGCACTGGCAGCGACAGTACATGACCGCTTTGAGCTCACCAACGAGGCGTCTGATTTGATGTATCACCTGCTGGTGCTGTTGCAGGATCAGGGGCTGGATTTAACGACGGTAATTGAGAACCTGCGTAAACGGCATCAGTGAGTTGCGGGGTAAGCGGATGCGATGTTGTTGTCGCATCCGGCAAAAAAAACGGGCAAGGTGTCACCACCCTGCCCGTTTTCTTTAAAACTGCAAAGATTATTTCGCGTTGTAATTACGCAGAGCGTTACGCCCCAGCACAATCCCCGCACCAACCATGCCGCCCAGCAGTACCGCCAGAATCAAAGTGATTGCCTTTTTCGGGCTATCGCGACGAATAGGTAACGTCGGTTTCATCACATAGCGGTAAGCATGAATATCAAGATCATCAACTTTTAAGCTTTCGATATCCAGCAGGTTTTGACGAGTCTGATAGTAGTTTGGTGAGAACACCAACGGACGGGTCGCCTCATGCTTAATCATCGACTCCAGCGCTTCGCTCCCCAAAAGGAACAACGTATCTTGCGTCACATCTTCAGTCTGCTGAACCTGTGGCTTTGTCACCTGCGCCTGATTCGCATACTGCAACGCTTCCTGAATCTGACGGATACGCAGATCTTTCTGCTCCTGCGCGACTACTTCCTGGGTCTTCAGCGAATCCTGCAAGTTTTTCATACGCAGCGCGATGTTGTCTTTCAGGTCTTTTTCCAGTTCTTCGTTTACCTGGTCGTCAACTTGCTGGATATATTGCGCCAGCTGTTTCTGCGCACCTTCAGGTGTTTCACCAACATAAGAAACCGCTAAAGGTAAGGACTGATTTTTAACGGTAGGCTCAATGGTCAGTTTTTCAGGTTCTTCCTGATTATCCAGCGTTTCCGCTAATGCTGAGAATGCAGTGCTGTAACGTCCGATAAGCGAAGCCTGAATGTCGGAGACTTTCGGTACAGCCGGACCGTAAATCACATTCATCGCGTTGGTATAACCAGCGATTTGCCCCACATCAGGTTGAGTAACGATAGCTGTGGAAGTCCACTTTTCTTTGGCAACGGCCAGATACCCTATAGCCAGGGCAATAGCAACAATGACAGAGATGATAATTGTCATCTTGCCGCGCCACAACTGCACCAGTAAATCAATCAAATCAATCTGTTCCGGGTCATGGTTTTGCCCAGAAACATTATTATTTTCTACTCTCATCATTACCCTAACGGACGAAATAATTTTAAGTCGCCATAGTTTAGCGATAATCGCCATGAATGCTATAGGATAAATGATAAAAATAATGAATTATTACAAAGGGAACATAAGAGAATCAGGGCGAAAATCGCCCTGATAACAGGATGTTAGTCACTGCCAAAGAGATCGCGGGTGTAGACTTTGTCTGCCACATCCTTAAGCTCTTCTGCCATACGGTTGGAGATAATGACGTCGGCTTGTTGTTTGAAGGTGGCGAGATCACGTTCCAGGCGAGAGTTGAAGAATGAGCCTTCTTTCATTACCGGTTCGTAAATGATTACTTCAACGCCTTTCGCCTTAATACGCTTCATAATCCCCTGAATGGAAGACGCACGGAAATTATCTGACCCGCTCTTCATAATCAGACGATAAATACCCACCACTTGCGGTTTGCGAGACAAAATGGCATCGGCAATAAAGTCTTTACGTGTGCGGTTAGCATCGACAATTGCCGAAATCAGGTTATTCGGCACAGACTGGTAGTTCGCCAGTAACTGCTTGGTATCTTTCGGCAGACAATAACCACCATAGCCAAACGACGGATTGTTGTAATGGTTGCCTATACGCGGATCGAGACAAACGCCTTCGATAATCTGGCGAGTATTCAGACCTAAACTTTCCGCATAGCTATCCAGTTCATTAAAGTATGCTACGCGCATCGCCAGATAGGTATTAGCGAAAAGTTTAATCGCTTCTGCTTCAGTGGAGTCGGTAAACAGGGTTGGGATATTTTGCTTAATCGCGCCTTCCTGTAATAACGCAGCAAAACGTTCTGCGCGTTCTGAACGCTCACCAATGACAATACGTGAAGGATGGAGATTATCGTAAAGGGCTTTACCTTCTCGGAGGAATTCCGGAGAGAAAATAATATTTTCAGTACGATATTTCTTATGCATCGCTGCGGTAAAACCAACGGGAACCGTTGATTTGATGACCATAACCGCATAAGGATTTATCTCAACTACGTCTTTAATTACTGATTCTACACTGGATGTATTGAAATAATTAGTTTTAGGATCATAGTCGGTTGGAGTGGCGATGATGACATAATCAGCATCCCGGTAGGCTTCATTTTTATCTAATGTGGCATTAAAGTGTATTTTATCTGATTGCAAAAACTGCTGAATTTCCTTATCAACAATAGGAGATATCCGATCATTCAGCATAGCAACGCGTGACGGTAAAATATCTAATGCCACAACCTCATGATTTTGTGCGATTAGAAGCCCGTTTGACAAGCCTACATAGCCAGTACCGGAAATGGTGATTTTCATTTCATGCTCTCAGAATTAACTTAACTGTGAATCATGATGTTTTTAGCATCCTGATAAGAGCTAAAAGTTTTAACGCTACGTTGTCAGATGGTCAACGCAACGAAAAACAATTCAGATTTTCTTTATAAGAATAGCTGATATTTATTAAGTTAATATTAAGCAGTGAAATTTAGTCTATAAGATAATTGGCAAAAATAAATATCCTCCGGCATAGCCGGAGGTTTTTCAAATGCGCCTATAAGGCTCTCTTACCAGCCGCGCCCTAACAGGCGCACACGATCTGACATTTGCATCCAACTTCGTTACTTACGGCCCGTAAACGGGCTGCCCGGATAGGGAATCGATAACTGCTCTCCCATTTTATCCTCTTCAAGCTGGTGCTTTATGTAATCCTGTATCTTCGCCGTGTTCTTACCCACCGTATCGACGTAGTACCCTCTGCACCAGAACTCCCTGTTCCTGTATTTGAATTTCAAATCATCAAACTGCTCGTAAAGCATCAGACTGCTTTTCCCTTTCAGATATCCCATAAAGCCGGATACGCTCATTTTGGGCGGGCTCTCCACAAGCATATGGATATGATCTGCACAGCATTCAGTTTCAAGAATCCGTACGCTTTTCCACTCACACAGCTTTCTCAAAATACTGCCTATTGCTCTACGTTTCTCTCTGTAGAACACTTGTCTTCAGTATTTTGGCGCAAAAACTATGTGATATTTACAGTTCCATCGGGTGTGCGCTAAGCTCTTTTCGTTCCCCATTGGGACCCCCTTTTGATTTCTTGTTTGACACTTGCAGTTGCCAGACCGCAAGGTGTTTTAACAAATCAAAAGGGGTTTTAATAACTGGCTCAAAGCTGATAGCTTTCCGGAACCCCCAGCCTAGCTGGGGGTTTTCTGTGCACAAAAAGCCCGGCGCAATATACGCCGGGCCTAAATTTATTGTTGGTTAGATCAGATTAATCCAACCATTCGGTATGGAACACACCTTCTTTATCAATGCGCTTATAAGTATGCGCACCGAAATAGTCACGCTGTGCCTGGATCAGGTTCGCAGGCAGAACTGCGGCGCGGTAGCTGTCATAATAGGCAACCGCAGCGGCGAAGGTCGGAACCGGGATACCGTTCTGTACCGCATAAGCGACGACATCGCGCAGCGCCTGCTGGTAGTCATCGGCAATTTGCTTGAAGTACGGAGCCAGCAGCAGGTTAGCGATCTGCGGATTTTCGGCGTATGCATCGGTGATTTTCTGCAGGAACTGCGCACGGATGATGCAACCAGCACGGAAAATCTTCGCGATTTCGCCGTAGTTCAGATCCCAGTTGTACTCTTCAGACGCAGCACGCAGCTGAGAGAAGCCCTGGGCGTAAGAAACGATTTTGCCCAGATACAGCGCACGACGAACTTTTTCGATGAACTCAGCCTTGTCGCCTGCTGGCTGTGCTTGCGGGCCAGAGAGAACTTTAGATGCGGCAACACGCTGATCTTTCAGAGAAGAGATATAACGAGCAAACACAGACTCGGTAATCAGCGACAACGGTTCGCCGAGATCCAGCGCACTCTGGCTGGTCCATTTGCCCGTACCTTTGTTTGCTGCTTCATCCAGAATCACATCAACCAGGTAGTTACCGTCTTCATCTTTTTTGGTGAAGATATCTTTGGTGATGTCGATCAGGTAGCTGCTCAGTTCACCGTTATTCCACTCGGTAAACGTCTGCGCCAGTTCTTCGTTGGAAAGATTCAGGCCACCTTTAAGCAGAGAATAGGCTTCAGCAATCAGCTGCATATCGCCGTATTCAATACCGTTGTGAACCATCTTCACATAGTGACCTGCTCCATCGGCACCAATATAGGTAACGCATGGCTCACCGTCTTCAGCCACTGCGGCGATTTTGGTGAGGATCGGTGCAACCAGTTCATAGGCTTCTTTCTGGCCACCAGGCATAATGGAAGGCCCTTTCAGCGCGCCTTCTTCACCACCGGAAACACCGGTACCAATGAAGTTAAAGCCTTCGGCAGAAAGTTCACGGTTACGACGAATGGTGTCCTGGAAGAAAGTATTACCACCATCAATGATGATGTCACCTTTATCGAGGTATGGCTTGAGGGAATCAATAGCAGCATCCGTGCCTGCACCTGCTTTCACCATTAACAGGATGCGACGAGGCGTTTCCAGAGATTCAACAAACTCTTTCACCGTATAGTAAGGAACCAGTTTTTTGCCTGGATTTTCGGCAATCACTTCTTCCGTCTTTTCACGGGAACGGTTGAAAATAGAGACGGTATAACCACGGCTTTCGATGTTGAGCGCAAGGTTGCGCCCCATCACTGCCATACCGACGACGCCAATCTGTTGCTTTGACATTGTTTACTCCTGTCAGGGGTGTTCACCATGCAATGACTGCACTGGTTGAGATATAGAGAGATATTACCCAACTAATAATAAAACTGATAGTTAATTTTGATTACATAGGAAAACTATTACTCAATTACTCAATATGACTTAAAAAAATTCACTTGCGGTTGTGGGCATAAATTCTACGAATCAACATAATAGGTAATAATCGAGGTATAGATCGGAGGATAAAAACAGATAAAGAAACAATAGGATTATTTATTCTTAACTTTATTTTTAACAGTGCTAATTTCCATTCACTTTTAACATATTGCCACCCTCTACGTCTCATTAATGAATTCACGTCTGTTCGGGCAAAAACAATCACATCATCTAAATTTTCCACTTTGCAACCAATTGATATCATACGAAGCCAAAGATTATAATCCTCCATATATAAATGATGTTTATATCCACCGACCTTAAGTACACTCTCTCTTTTAAACACAACTGTCATATGATTAAATGGGTTTTTAAGTTTACAATACTGAAGAATTTCCTCATATTTAGAAGGTACTAACCGCATACCGTTAGGCTCCTCTATGCATTCATGGAATTCTACAATCTGTCCACCAAGCAAATCAATATCGGGGTGTTTCCTCAGATAACTAAATTGTATGGAAAACCTATCCGGATGACAAATATCATCTGTATCCATACGAAACACATAATCACAACTGCAATATTTCAAACCTATATTTAAAGCATTACCTAAGCCAACATTACGTTCGAGATTGATAATTTTAATAGGTAATAGTGACTTCCACTTTCCGACAACCTCATTTAACTCAGAAGAAATAGGACCATCTATGACAAGTATTATTTTAAATCTTTTCAAAGATTGAGTGCTTATGCTTTGAAAACACGCATCCAGATTATCGGGGCTCTCATTTTTATAAAGAGATAGTAGCACATTAAACTCATCAAACGAATTCATATTAATTTAGATCTCAAAACTTGATTTATTTGGAAGAATCAAATCCAACTCTTTAATTATATCATTTATTAAAATTGAACTATCATCTAAGTCGTCATTAATCTCATCATTTATACACACAAATCGTTTTTGATGAAGAGCTTCAATACACTGGCTTGCAGATTTTTTATTTACTACATTAACACAGGCATGATCATTATAATAGCACGGATAAAAACTACCAGTTACCAATTGGTAATATCTAAACAACGCCTGTGAGATATTATCATGTTCTCGGAATCTAGATTTGCATGTTAAGTTAAACTCCACTGGGAACTCACGCTCAACGGATTGTAATGTCTTTTTAAGATATGCTTGAGGATGATGATAGTGTTTAAAAGCCAAAAACTGCTTAAAAGGGGACGCCAGTACATTAGCAATGACATGTCGTCCATAGTTCATGTTATAATATAAATTACGATTATCCTGTATATATTTATTCTTGTGATACACTCTATTTATGAGCGAAGTGCAATTATTTATCATTGAAACCCAAGTTGAGTTGGAACGTATTTTTTCATACAATAACCCACGCCGTGGGAAAGCTTCAATTAAAAAATCCACCGGTAAATCATTTACAAAAAACCTCTGAAGAGGAGTGTTTTTAAGCACAAGCATATCATCATTAAAATATATAAACCTCTCACTTAATCCCTTTATCCTTGACAGATTTAACTCTATTGCACTTGAATTAAATGTGGGTAAAAATGTATCATTCTCAAAAATATCGTTATGATGTACAAAATTGAGTTTTGGATGATATCCAACCATCCAACTTGGCTTTTGACCACATGTCACAAAATGTATTTTGTCAATCCAAGGAAGGTTATATTCTATTCCACGAATTACATATCGTAGTGTATCCCAATCTCTATATCTTTGTACACCATTCTCAATTCGAGAGGCCGGCTTACAATATTTATTGTATTCTTCCTGCCATTTTGGATCATTACCATCTACCCATAAGATTACTGCATCAACTTTCATGAAAACCTCAATTCCTTTTTATATAACAGCAAAAAGAAGAAATTCAACAGAGGAATATTATATACAGCTTCTGTGAAACTTACTGTAATAAATATAAAAGCTAATATACTTTCATATTTCGTAGAGTTGTCTAACTTTTTTAGAAAGATATAGTTACAGTATAACAATATTAACGAAGCTAGTATCCCATTATTATATAATAGTGATATAAAAAAGAAGTCTATCGGTTGATACAATGAAATATCACTACCAATAAAGAATTTCGGTTCTCCCATTTGGCTTAGTAAATTATAGGAAAACCAGACTCGCCCACTCATATATGCGTTCATATCTTGAAATATGAGGTAATTCTCAAAACCTTTTACAGAAAGCCATTGTAAAAGCATAACAAACAGTAAATATATAAATAGGAGTCGTGATGAGAATTTAAATTTCTTAAATCCGTATATTACAGTTAAAATCAGTAATAAAAAGGATAGTAATATATATGTTCTTGATTCACTTAAAAATATTATGCATATGATAGATCCACCCAAAATTATTGTAATCATTTGCTTCACGATTATTGTTGCTTTTATTGAAGTCCATATCCAATAATATAAAAGTGTCTGCAACAGTAATAGAAACATCCCTAATCCATTAGGATTTAAAAACCCAAATGTATATCTTAAATATCGATCATCAATATATGTATAGGAATTGGAGAAAAATATTTGTAGTGGTAAAAAGAAACACCATGCAATTATAAAAGAGAAAACCAATATCCTAATTCTATTTTTAATGGTTAACGTTGAAAAGAGTATCAAGAAAGTGAACGCCGTCACCATCCAAAAGACAGATTTGTTATCTGCTATAATTATGTTCAAGGCAACAAAAATGAAAATTATTAAAAATATACATTTCTCTTTAATATTTGAGATAATAAAAGCACTAATCGTACCACATAAAAGAAGTAAGGTTAAGATGATAGATATTACATTTACAATCTGTTCATCACCGTCCCAACTTTGGAGCATGAATTTGTAATAAAATATAAAGGATTGGAAAAGAACCCATAAATAGCTATGTGAACTCACTTTATTATTCTCTATGATCATCTTAGTAGACTAGATATTTTAGTAAAAAGTTTATACGAAATACTGGCTATAATTAATTTTATAGCTAATTTAGGTTGTAAAAGCATTCGTTTGCGGAACAATACTATATTTAACGAATTTGCATACTTTTTACGTAAGAGATTATCCACTGCAACAAAGCATATTTGTTTATCGATAATTCGATTTATTGCAGTTTTATCTTTGACTGATAAATTCTCTGTTTTGTAGACTTTTATTAAAAAATAAGTATGTGCACCAATTTTCAAATCAGGATTAGAACTTAACTGCGAATCTACTGTTTTATCATATAATACTGCCGGTTGACTATAGGCAACATATTTAGTTTTAATCGCAGCTTTATAAAACATCAATAAATCTTCACCTGATGAAATCGTTTCATCAAAATACAAGTCATTTTGTATAAAGAAATGTTTTTTTATACAAATTGACGATGCACTAAAAAACTTTCTCTTATCCCACTCATAGAAAAAATCATCAACAATAGAAACATCCACGGGGTCAAAAAGAGGTATGCTATAATTTTCTTTACTGTTTCTTAAAACACGGCTAAATGCAACAAAAACATCATGGTCAGGATAATTATCAATGGAATATTTTATATAATCACCATAATTTGGTAAAATAATATCATCTGCATCACAAAAAATGACATATTTTCCATCACTGAAATTTACACCATTATTTCTTGCTTTTGAAGGACCGCCATTTTCTTGTTTGTAGAGTTTTACAACATTACTATTTATACTTTCTACTACACTTACACTTTTATCTTTTGACCCATCATCCACGATGACTATTTCATACTCTTTCTCGTTATAGACTCTCCCAAAAGTATCAATTATTGAAAGCAACGTCCTCTTGATATAATTCTCTTTGTTATACAGTGGAATTACTATTGATATTTCCATTATGCACCACGTTTTGACAGCTTATATTTAAGGGAATTTAAAAATATATAGGTTCGAGGAAGATAAATAAATAATCTTTTTTTCCAACTTAACATATTAAAAAGTTGTGAGCTATTTCTAGCAATATGGCAGTAATATAATATTCTACTTTTTTTTATAAAACTAAATTCTCCTTTATCGAGGATTAGTCTTTTTAAACCCCAGAGACAGTTGATCATTGCAGCCTTATAATATTTGTCATTTGGCCCATTGATATTTTCATAATACAATTCGCATACTAAAGTGAGATCTTTGATGCTACTAATTTTTGGTTTTGTTGTAATACTATTCTGCGTTAATCTATAATAAATTAACTGGGAAGTAATTCTGCTGATTGATTTAGCTGTAAGATAAATCCGTGGTAGAAATTCAGCATCTTCATGATGTGTAATATTTTCATTGAAGGACTCTCCTTCCAAAAGTTTTTTTTTGTAAACACGAGCCCAAACATACCACTCGCTTTTTACAAAAACCTCAGAAAGAATACGTTCATTTATAGGACCATGATACTCCTCGTCCACTAATGTATAATTATTATGAATTTTTAAATTGGCATTTTCTTCAATAAACCTAGCGGCATTAAATTCAATAATTTCAGAATCATATTTGTCCATTATAGACTCTATGATTCTAAGGTAATCTGGACTCCATATATCATCCGAATCCAAGAAAGTCACATACCTACCTTGCGCTAATTTAATTCCTTGATTTCGTGCCTTACTAGGACCGGCGTTATTTTGAAAATGATATTTAACATTAACCGCTCGAGTTCCGAAGTCATACGCTTTGATTATTTTGCTTGTTAAGTCTGTAGAGCCATCATCCACTAAAATAATCTCTAAAATTGGCTTTCTAGACATATAATATGAATATTTGATAGAATCCAATGTTTTTGTGATATATTTACTACAGTTCCAACATGGTATTATAACGCTTAGTTTTATACTTTTATTATCTTGCATAAAAAACCTTCTTCAATAAATTATTTTTTATCGTCCAAAAAATTAATAAAATAAAGCTTATTATCTCTGAAATAAGAATCGAATAACTACCGCCAACTGCACCATAGTATTTACAAAGAGGGAAAACATATGTCATATGCAATAAGCATACTATCACAGAATTTTTTGCATACTCTTTTTTAAAACCATTTGGCAATAATAAGTAGTTTGCCATAATTATTGAAAGAGGAATGAGTAAAAACATAGGCGCCATTATTTTCAAAAGAATGGCAGAATCTAAATATTGATTACCAAATGCAACTAAAACAATCTCATCAGCAATACTATATACAAGTACTCCACCTAAACATCCCAGAATCGAGAAGATAAATATTATTTTTTTAAGCAAAACATTAGCTTCTAAGGGATTTTTTTTAAATAAATAGCTTACTCTGGGGAAAATTGCATATCCAACAACTATAAAGATACCAATTGCAGCCCCTCTGATTCTATCAGTGGCACTATAAAGCCCAACTTGATACGTTGTCCCCATAAGAGCTAAAACTAAGGGCGTACTGAGAGTATATAAAGAAATAGATAAATTACCTAAAAATACTGATAGAGACTCTTTTAAATATATAAAGATTAATTTTGGCCTCACAACTTTAAATGAAATAATATTATTATACTTAACATACAATATGGATATTATTCCAGAAAATACTTGCACTCCACCTTGTAATAAGCAGGCAATCAGTAAATCCTCCTTAGATTTCACAAAAATAAAGACAAGAGGCACAATCAAAATCTTAGAAAAAATATTGATGCCGGAAAAAACTGTAACCTTTTCAAGCCCCTGAAACAACCAAGATGGAATAATCACACTCGCAACTACAGATAGCGAAACTAAAAATATTTCCCATTTTAAGGGATTTAATTTTTCTGAAAACACAACAAAAGGGACAATTAAACCGAATGATACTATCATCATTAAAAATTTTGCTGAGATGATAGTCCAAAATATTTGACTAACCCTGACTTTACTATCTTTAAATTGAGCTATTTTTCTACTGGCAGTAAAATTAAAACCAAAATCCGTCAACAAAATTAAGTACTGGCTAACCGTAATAGCAAGACCTAGAACGCCATATTTTTCCACTCCAAGGATTCGCGTTAAATATGGTACTAAAACAAGAGGAGCAATATAATTAACCGCTTGCATCAACACTAGATATATAACATTTTTTTTTAATGACATTTAATGAATAATATTATGTATGCAATGAAAATACTGGAGAGTTTTATGCTTTTAAAACCAGAATACCTAACACTAAACAAGCTACCGCCCCTGGCTCTATAGCTACCAGTGCACTATGCTCATTAATAGTTATAAATTTTAATAAAAACCTAAAACTCAATTATTTAGCGAAACAAGTATTCAACAGATTGTACTCTTAATAACTAACTAAAATATATTTTCCCCATATTTTGCTCAATATAAAATTTCCATTCCAACTACCAATCAATCTAAAAAAGGGGAAACACGATTAACCATTACAATCGTATTAAGTCCCCTATCGCCCAAGGAACGCGTTAATAGTTCGGAGTTAGGTTTCTAACAATTTTTTTACACTCATCCTGAACTTATCACCTTCCTTTAAATTCCTAAGCCCATACTTCACAAACGCCTGCATATAACCCATTTTTTTACCGCAGTCGTAACTGTCGCCGGTCATCAGCATGGCATCAACGGACTGTTTTTTCGCCAGCTCAGCAATTGCATCAGTCAGCTGAATACGTCCCCATGCACCAGGCTGAGTACGTTCTAGTTCCGGCCAAATATCGGCAGAAAGCACATAGCGACCAACAGCCATGATGTCTGAGTCCAGCGTCTGCGGCTGATCCGGTTTTTCGATAAATTCAACAATGCGGCTGACTTTACCTTCACGATCAAGCGGTTCTTTGGTCTGGATGACAGAGTATTCAGAGAGGTCACCCGGCATACGTTTTGCCAGCACCTGGCTACGGCCCGTTTCATTGAAGCGCGCAATCATGGCAGCAAGGTTGTAGCGTAGCGGGTCGGCGCTGGCGTCGTCGATCACAACGTCTGGCAGCACCACGACAAATGGATTGTCACCAATGGCGGGTCGTGCACACAAAATGGAGTGACCTAAACCTAAAGGTTCGCCCTGACGCACGTTCATAATAGTCACGCCCGGCGGGCAGATAGATTGCACTTCCGCCAGTAGTTGACGCTTCACGCGCTGCTCAAGGAGAGATTCTAATTCATAAGAGGTGTCGAAGTGGTTTTCGACCGCGTTCTTGGACGCGTGAGTTACCAAGAGGATTTCTTTGATCCCTGCAGCCACAATCTCGTCAACAATGTACTGAATCATTGGCTTGTCGACGATCGGTAGCATCTCTTTGGGAATCGCCTTAGTGGCAGGCAACATATGCATCCCAAGACCTGCTACCGGTATAACTGCTTTTAAATTCGTCATTCTTTTCCTACCTCTAAGTGGCTGATAGTGCGTAAATTATTGCCATAGGTTAGCCAAACGGTATGGCTATATACCAAAGCTTAGTTCCGCATAACTTTGCTTAAACCTTAGGATAACACTACACACCATCAGCATCTGGGTTACTCGGATTACTCGGAATTCCGCATACTGATAATTTAATCAGTACCTCTTTCCGAATAATCGTAGTCCAACCTGGTCCTTTTTTCTCTGACTCGTCTGCATTACTCAGAAACAAACGTTATGTCGTCTTTTTTGGCATGAACGAATTCATACTGCAGAGTTCGATCCAGACCTTGCGACAGCGTATACGGTGCCACAAAACCTGAAGAATGCACTTTCGTTGCGTCAAACTGTGTTGTTGCGCAGAATTTTTTCACGCGCACAGAGCTGACAGCGTATTTTTTGCCCGTAATTTTGCTCAGGATATCAAAGCAATATCCACCCAGCATTCCTAGTGGGTAAGGCAAGTGTATAGAAGGGATCTTTTTGTTCAGGCTTTGTTCAACTTCAGCAACCAACTGGTTCATGTTCAGGTCTGGCTTATCAACATAGTTATAAACCTCATAACCTGCGGCAACATTCTTCAGTTTGTACTTGATGAACTCAACAATGTTTCCAACATAAGCCATGGACTTATAGTTAGTCCCTGCGCCCACCATCATAAACTTGCCGCCAGCGATCTGTTTCAGCAAGTTATAGACGTTACCGCGGTTGCGTTCACCGAAGATAACGGTAGGACGGATGATGGTTAATGAACGTTCTGTTGGTGCTTTGTTATACCATTCACGCAGCACTTCCTCTGCCTGCCACTTACTTTTGCCGTAGTGGTTGAAAGGATCGTGTGGATGGTTTTCGTCAGGGTTGTGTTTGTTCAAACCATAAACAGCAACGGAACTGGTAAAGATGATATTTTTAACGCCATTTTTTTCCATGGCCGCCAGCACATTGCGGGTGCCCTGAACGTTGACATCATAATAGAGAGAAGTAGGGCTGACGTCATCGCGGTGTTCCGCTGCCAGTAGTACAACGGTGTCAAAACCGGCTAACGCCTGGTCGAGTGCCTGTTGATCGCGAACATCGCCAATCTGTGTGATTTCTGGATAAAAGTGGCTCTGCTGTTTGTCCAGGTTCTTGATATTAAAGTCAGCAATTGCCGTTTCAAGTAGTCGGGTTCCTACGAATCCGGAAGCTCCTATGAGCAAAACGTTATCGTTCATAAATCACTTTAGTCTGGTTGTTACGTAAGAAACACAAGATAAAGATGAGTACCTTCCCTGAGTAGTCAATGCTGCCCAGCCCCAGCTTTAACAGTTAGTGTGAGGATTATAATCTTTTAGAACATTATATCCAGTAAGTTTATGAATGGTCGCAAATCTACTCTCTCCGTTCCGGCAATCTAAAGTTAATCTTTTCCACATTAACAATATGGTGATTAATCCTGTCGATGTCGACGGAGCTTTGCCCTTTTTCATTCACCGCATGAACATTTGCAAGAGACAGCAGTGTTTCTTTTTTCGCCATAAAGACGCCGCGAACGTCTTTGCGCATGTCGAAGTTCATGCTCAATGCGGGACCAACTGAGGATTCCTGCATCACTTTGATATTACGCATAAAAAGATGTTGCGGTTTATTGTGAAGCTCCAGCGAGGCACGCTTCATCTCAATGTTAGTCAGTGCCACAAAGGAGGCAGCATTCCCGGCGGAGATTTGGATGCCGCGCAATTTATAAGCAAGATGGGTGTTATCCAGTTGAATATTATTCACTCGGAAATTTTGCGGTATCGAGAGATATTTGCCTTTAATTACCCCATAACCGATTAACATCCCGGCGCTATTAATCATTTCAATATTATCAATCACGAAATTGTCACAACCGTAAATAGCAACTGTCGCGTTATCAATACCTGCTTTCTTACTGAAATCCGGCGTGATATTGCGGGCTTTGATATTACGAATAACAAAATGTTTACCATTTTCAACATGGATCAACTGCCGACAATCCGATCCCGTGATATTCGCCACGACAAAGTTTTTCACTGCCTGGTCTTCCGGGTACTTATTATCGTAGGTACTTCCCGCAAGGCCTATGCCGATTCCCCAGTTGATTTTGCCGTTGGTACAGTTGATGCGCTCGATGACATGGTCGGAGATCAAAATATCACGGTCGTTAATCGCCACGTTCCATTCAATGGCGTCGCCCTGTAAATCACTAAATTTACAGTTGGTGATGTTGGCACCGATAATCTGGTTATGAAATCCCTGGCGTAAGATGGCGTAATTAGCGTGGCTGACAGTGAGGTTATCGATGGTCAGGTTGCGCATGACCCGTTTGTTTTTGCCGCCGATATAAATCTGCGTTACCGGGCCAAAGCCGCTCATCGCCAGCCCTTTGATGGTGCAGTCAGAACCACGCACATCCAGGGTGATGTTATGCATACTGCCGCCCTCCTCCCCTGTCACCTGGCTGCCATCCTGTAAGACAAAACGCCCTCTGCCGTTGCCGCGCAGGCTTCCAAGGATGTGTAACGTTTTTCCAGGAGGAATGAAGATGCCGGTGTTGATATTGTCACAAACCAATCCGGCAGGCACGACGACCGTATGCCCTTCGCTGAAGGCTTGTTTAAATGAGGCGATCCAGTCGTGTGGGTTGTAGTCGTTAATGTTAACGCTTGGTCGGGCGGGAAGCGCGCGAGCGAAAGGGGTATGGAGGAAAGCAAGCACCGAGCTTGCCGTCAGGAAGGTGCGTCGGGAGAGTTTTTTAAATGGCATGCGTTCTCCTCTATAAAGCTTGCAGCAAGCTGGCGAGTTCTCGATTAATCACCTGCTGGTTAAAATCGTGTTCGACTTTTTCGCGAGCACGTTTGACGACAGGAGCCAGTTCGTCAGTGTCCAGTTGGCTAAACGCCGCCAGACGTTGTGCCAGTGCGCGAGCATCGTTCTCAGGCACCAGCCAGCCGGATTTATCGGCCTCCACCAATTCCGGTATTCCGCTATGCAGAGTGGAGACTACTGGAATACCGACCGCCATTGCTTCCATCAGCGCCACCGGAATGCCTTCCATATCGCCATCCGCACCCGTTACCGATGGCAACAGGAAGACATCCGCGTCGTCGAGCATCGCTTTCACTTCATGGCTCGGTTTAAAGCCCGGCATCTCCACCACATCTTCCAGTTGATATTGTTCGATGAGGGTGCGCAGGCGTCGTTCCCACGGGCCAATGCCGAGGATGCGATAGCGAAATGCCACGCCCTGTTCTTTCAACTGACGGCAGGCTTCAATCGCCACATGCAGGCCTTTTTTCTCGGTTAAACGAGCGACGGAAATGATTTCCAGCGGCGTTGCGGGCGCTTTCACCGGACGCGGGCTAAAGCGCGTCATGTCCACGCCCATGCGCGATACGGCAATTTTTTCTCTGGGGCAGCCCATTTTTTGCAGCCTTCCGGCCCACAGATCGCTTATCGGTAACATCAGGTCGCCACGGCGGAACAATTGCTGATATTCGGGGGTGTAGTGGTTGAGCACTTCCCGACTGGAGATATCAATACCGTGGAAGATGGTGGCGATTTTGCCGCGAATGACACCCAGTTCGCGTAGTTTTGCTGCGGTTACCCCCGCCGGGCCAAAATGAGCGATAAAGACATCGGCATAAAATGGTGTTGCGACCTGGCCGCAAATGGCAGACAAAATCAGGTTCCGCGACTCGGCGCCATAGCGTTTGAGGTTGAGCGCCTGCCAGGTATTTTTACGATGAATGCCGCGTAAGGTCTGGCTGGCTCGGTGGCGCAGTTTCGCCACTTTGCCCGTAGGTTCGTCCTGTAACCAGCGGGTTCTGGCAGCAAGGTTGTATTTCGTCCATGCCGCGTGGGTGTTTTGTGTGTCGCCTTTTTGCAGCGCGACAATCTCCACCTCAAATCCCATATCAATAAACGCGGTAATTTGATTGAGGACGAAGGTTTCCGACGACAGCGGAAATTTCAGTAAAAAGAAGCCGACCTTCATTTTACCTCCCCAATGCGTTCCAGTACGGACTGCACCATCTGCATTCCCGTCTGACGTTCGCGACTGACGGCTTCGTTAAGTCGTGCGTTCAGCGCCGGAAGCTGGCCTAAGGTATCCGCAACCATCGCTTGCAGGCTGCCGTCCAGTAAATGACGGATATCAATTGCCATCTCTGGTAGTCCCAGTTGTTGCATGATCCCGGCGGATTTATGTTCATAGTTGATGGCAATCGCCGGAGTGGCAAAGTTCATCGAGATAATGGCTGAGTGCAGGCGCGTACCGACGGTGAGTTCACAGGCTCCGAGAATTTTGCCCATTTCCAGATCGTTAAGTTCATCCATCACCACGTGGTAACGGGCAGGATCGCTGATGTGCTGACGCAGGTTGAGCGCCACCATACGGTCGTCTTTGTTATAGCTGTCGATGCCCGTACAGGTGGAGAGCGCAATCACCTGATAGCCTTCATCGAGAATGCGATTGACCACCCCGGCAAAGGCTTTTTCATACGCTTGTTGAGTGGTGCCGAGACGTTTGTCGAACGGTGCCAGTTCGCGCAGGGTAATTGCCACTGTTTTCTGTTGTGCGGCAACGTTCAGCCAGTGTTGAACGGCATAGCTGGCGGTGAAATCTTCTGTGTGGTGATCGACCAGCCACGCGGTATCGACGCCATGTTCAACTTTTGCGGTAGTGATATTGCTGCGTTTCATCAGTTCAAGGCTGACCGATTCGCGCAGGATCAGCGCGTCGCAGTGACCAAAAACGTAGTTCGCCAGTTGGTTAAATTGCTCATCCTGGAAGGGACCGACGCTGTGACCAATCATAAACAGCGGCTTTTTCGCCATAAACGTGCAAAGCGCGTGTTCAAACTGCGGCACGCCGTAGAGATCGACAAAAAACGATCCGCCGACCTGAATAATGGCGTCGTAACCTGACAGCAGGCGCACGAAGTCGGTGAATCCCTGGGCGATGGCGATATTACGCAGCTTGCCAGTGTCGGTGACACGTGAGAGCAATACCTGGTGTTGATAGCGGCGACGGAGGACTTTTTTAACGCGCCCGACAACGCCCGCCGCGCTGTTGTGTTTTTTCATTTGCAGGAACAGCGGATCGCCCATTACCGGGCGGTTGAGCAGCCAGGAAGAACTGACCGGATAGCGGCTCATTACGTCCACTTCGGCGTGAGGGTTGAGGATGTTGATGGCATCAAGTAGGCCGCGCAAGATGGCGCTGTCGCCGCGATTGCCGCAAGTGTGGTTGCCCAGAATAAGTAATTTCATTTTTTCCTCATAAATTTGATGCCAGGTGAGGCTGTGTTTGTTGTGTTCGTTGCCGCTTTTTGCCTGGCGCGTCTTATCAGGCCTACAAGTCCCGAGCACAGAACCGTAGGCCGGATAAGGCGTTTATTCAGCATCCGGCATTCAGTGCCTGATGCGACGCTGACGCGTCTTATCAGACCTACAAGACCCGAGCACAGAGCCGTAGGCCGGATAAGGCGTTCACGCCGCATCCGGCAACTATTGTCGGAACCGAAAACAACCATTCACCCCGCCCGTAAAAGCATTTTCATTTTTTCGCTGCGACAAAACTGACGCTTCACTTCCACCACCAGCGGATTGCGCGACAGCACAATCATCACCACAAACGCCAGCACGCCCGCGGCTATTTGCACCGCCAGCAGCATCCCCAGCACCAGTTGCCCTTTCAGCACAATGCCCAGCGCATAACTAACCACCAGCGTCGGCAGCGAGAGATAAAACGGCAGCCATAAACTCAGGATGTACTGGCGATAACTGGAACCGAGCACCGGTTTAATCATCACGAAATAGCTCAGAATCGTGTTGATAATCTGCACCAGCAGAAAACCAAGCGTGACGCCGATTGCACCCGCCATCTGTCCGCCAATAACAATCGCCGGAATAAACAGAAAGGTTTTGAATACGTTGAATTTAAAGCTGATATCCACCCGCGCTTTCGCCATCAGCAGCGAGCCAATCGGGTTACCCACTGAGCGCAGTAGTCCCACAATACACAGCAATTGCAGCACCGGAATAATGCTGTTCCACTTCTCACCAAAGACCAGTGGTACAAAGTTATTCGACACCACCATCAGCCCCAGCAGTGCCGGAAAATTGATAATCCCCACCACTGACAGCAGCTTGTAGAAGTTAACGCGCAGCTTTTCGGTGTCGTCCTGAATTTTGGCAAACGCCGGAAACAACACGCGGGTGATGATCGGGTTCAGTTTCATCGGCGGCACAACGGCCACGTTGTACGCCAGGTTGTATCCCCCTGCCACGCCCGCGCCGAGAATACGCGCCAGTACCAGCGTCGAAAGGTTGGTGTTGAGATAGTTAATGATGCTGTCCGCCGTCAGCCAGGCACCAAAGCGTAAGTTCGGTGCCACCGAAGCCAGCGAGAAATGTAGACCGGGACGATAAATTTTGCGGCCAAAGTAGCCAAACAGCAGCGTTCTCACCGCACTATTGACCAGATAACCGAGGATCGCGGTCATCGCCAGCGGCCAGAAATGGGCGCTAACCACAGTAAAAGTGAAGCCCGCCAGCACCGCGCTGGTTTCGATCATGCCGATTTTGTTGAACTCCAGTTCCTTTTGCATCAACGCGCGGAACTGCTGCCCGTGGGGGATCACCACAAACGCCAGCGACAATGTTTTAATCAATGGCGCCAGATCCGGGTTATTCAGCACGTCACCAATGGTATCACTCAACAAAAACACCGCCACGCACACCACGATCCCCAGCCCGACGTTCAGCCAGTACAGCGTAGTGAGTTCAAGGTGGCTGATTTCTTTTCGCTGAATAATCGAGTTAGCGATGCCGAAGTCAGAAAGCGTGTCTGCCAGCGCGATAATCACCAGCGACACGGTAAGCAAACCGAACTGGTGGTTGTCGATAATCCGCGCCAGCACGGTCATCTGCACCAGCCCGAGGCCGATGATGATCACCGTAGCAATCGCCGACCACTTCGCGCCGCTGATGGTTTTTTCACGTAAGCTCATATCAATATGCCGCTTTGTTAACGAAGCCTTTGAATACCGTAAGGAAAACGATTTTGATATCGAACCAGACGCTCCATTCGCGGATGTACTCAAGGTCGAACTCGACGCGTTTTTCCATTTTCTCCAGCGTGTCGGTTTCGCCGCGCCAGCCGTTAATCTGCGCCCAACCGGTAATGCCCGGTTTCACTTTGTGGCGCAGCATGTAGCCTTCAATGAGCTGGCGATATTGTTCGTTATGCGCCACCGCGTGCGGACGTGGCCCCACAATCGACATCCCCCCGGTCAGCACATTGATGAACTGCGGCAATTCATCCAGCGAGGTGCGGCGCAGAAAGTTCCCCACTTTGGTGACGCGCGGATCGTTCTGCGTCGCCTGGGTCACCACTTTGTCGTTCTCCATCACTTTCATGGAACGGAACTTCCACACTTTGATCGGCTTGCCATCCATGCCGTAGCGAGTCTGGCGGAAAATAACCGGCCCTGGTGAACTGAGTTTCACCGCCAGCGCAATACAGCACAGCACCGGGGAGATCAGCAGCAAGATCAGCGTTGCCAGCACAATGTCTTCCGCACGTTTTATCAGGCGGTTAACCCCGGAAAGCGGCGTGTCGTACAGCGGCACCACCGGAACGCCGTTCATCTCTTCGAGGCGTGAATGGAGAATGTTGAAGGTAAAGACGTCGGGGATCAGCAGCACCGAACAGGTGGTGTCCGCCAGTTGATGGACCAGTTTTTTCACTCGTGCGCCGTCGCACATTTGCATCGCGATATAGACGTTGTGAATCTTGCCCGCTTTTGCATCCTCGACCAGCTGTTGCAGATTGCCCGCCCAGTCGTTAGAAACACCGCCCGGTTTTGGGTCGTGGTAAATACCCACCACTTCAAACCCTAACCACGGCTGATTACGGAAGCTCTCCATCAGCATTTGCCCGGCAGCTAAATCCCCCGCCACGGCAACCATACGCTTGTTATAGCCATGATTACGCAACCAGCCCGCACCAATGCGAATACACGAACGACACGCCACCAACCCGATGCTGGTCAGCCCATACCACGCCAGCCAGATTTTCAGTTGCGTGTCGAAATCATTGTTGAACGCCACCAGTCCGGCGCTAAAAATCACGCTTAAGGTCCAGTTTTGCAGCAGCAGGGCAAATTCTGTCGTTGCCCGAACACCGCGCCATGAGCGATAAAAATCGGTGATGCCGCCCAACATCTGGAACACCACCAGCGTAATCAGCGCCACCAACAAGTGCATGTAGAGGAATGACAGTCCGCTGACTTCGCAAACCAGCCATAGCCCGGCAAACATGATGGTGATATCTGAAAAGCGTTGCACCATAGAGATTAACGATGCATTGGTTTTCGCTCGCTCGCGCTTTTTTAGATTTGTCATCGTTGTTCCTGTTATTAGCCCCTTACCCGCAATGGGGTAAGGGAAGATCCGACATTACTCGTTCAGCAACGTCAGCAGAGTTCGCGTTCGCGCTTCCATCAGCGGCACATCACCGCGCGATTCCACATTCAGGCGTACCACCGGTTCGGTGTTGGAGGAGCGCAGGTTAAAGCGCCAGTCGGCAAAGGTCATGCTGATACCATCGGTGCGATCCACCGCCAGCGCCTCGCGGCTAAAATGCTGTTCGACGCGATTAATCGCCTCAACGGGTTGCGCCAGTTTGCTGTTGATCTCACCGCTTGCCGGGAATGCCGCCATGCGGTCGCGCACCAGTTCGCCCAGCGTTTTCCCTTTCATGCACACCAGTTCGGCGACCAGCAGCCACGGGATCATGCCGCTGTCGCAGTAAGCGAAATCACGGAAGTAATGGTGGGCGCTCATTTCGCCACCGTAGATGGCGTCTTCCTTGCGCATACGTTCTTTAATAAAGGCGTGTCCGGTTTTTGACATCACCGGGGTGCCGCCTGCGGCAGTCACTACATCAACGGTGTTCCAGGAAAGACGCGGATCGTGGATGATCTTCGCGCCGGGATTTTTTTCGAGGAACGCTTCTGCCAGCAGGCCGACAATGTAGTAGCCCTCGATAAACTGTCCTTTTTCGTCAAACAGGAAACAGCGGTCAAAATCGCCATCAAAAGCAATACCCATATCCGCGCTGTGTTTAATGACCGCATTGCGGGTATCGTCGCGGCATTCCGGCAGCAATGGATTAGGAATACCGTTGGGGAAATTGCCGTCCGGCGTGTTGTGTACTTTGATCAATTCCACGGGTGCGCCGAGGGCTTTAAAGCGGGCTTCGATGGCGTCCACCACCGGACCCGCCGCGCCGTTCCCGGAGTTGATCACCAGCTTGAGCGGCGTAAGGTTTTTGACGTTGATATAACCGAACAGATGATCAACGTAAGCGTCGCGCAGGTTGATTTGCTGATAGCGACCGCGTTTGGTTTCATCAACGGGAGGAAAATCGTTGGCTTCTGCCAGACGCTGGACGTCGCGCAGTCCGGTATCACCGCTGATCGGGCGAGCCCCTTCGCGCACCAGCTTCATGCCGTTATAATCCATCGGGTTATGGCTGGCGGTAACTTCGATGCCGCCATCCACGCCGAGATGGAACGTGGCGAAATAGATCTCTTCGGTGCCGGACATGCCAATATCCAGCACGTCAACGCCCGCGTCCTGTAACCCTTTTGCCAGCGCCAGTTTTAAGGTTTCGCTGGTGAGACGGACATCACCGCCTAAAACAATGGTTTTCGGTTTGAGAAATTCGCCATAAGCGCGACCAATACGCCAGGCGATATCTTCATTCAGTTCTTCGCCTAATTTTCCGCGAATATCATAGGCTTTAAAGCAGGTTAATTTTTTCATATCGTTACCCTTTTTCAGGCAATAGTTGGCCCTAACCGAAGCGGCCAATTTTGTTTTTGTCGTTATTTACCGGAGATTTATTCCGGTTGATTATTCAACTACTACACCCGTCCGTAGCGATCCGCGAAGCGCACCACATCATCCTCTTCGAGATAAGAGCCGGAGCGCACTTCAATTAAATCGAGGGGAATTTTCCCCGGGTTTTCCAGGCAGTGTTTTGCCCCCAGCGGAATATAAATGGACTCGTTTTCACCAAGCAGTTTGATATCACCGTCAATGGTGACTTTTGCCGTTCCCGCGACCACTACCCAGTGTTCCGCGCGGTGATGGTGCATCTGTACCGACAAGCCCTCGCCCGGTTTCACGGTGATGCGTTTCACCTGGTAGCGGTCGCCCGCGTCGATAGAGTCATATTTGCCCCACGGGCGATACACTTCGCGATGCACCTGATGCTCATGGCGACCATCGGCTTTGATCTGCTCGACCACTTTTTTCACATCCTGCACCGCGTTACGGTCGGCAATCAGCACCGCGTCTTTGGTCTGCACCACTACCAGATCTTTCACCCCGACGGTGGTGACCAGGCCAGATTCGGCATACACGTAGCTGTTTTCGGTTTTGTGATTAATCACATCGCCGTGGCAAACGTTGCCTTCCGCGGTGTGGGCGCTGATCTCCCATAAAGAGGACCAGGAACCGACATCGCTCCACCCCGCATCCATCGGCACCACAACGGCATCTGCCGTACGTTCCATAACCGCGTAATCCACCGACTCTTCCGGGCAGGCAAGAAACGCCTCTTCATCCACACGAATAAAATCGAGATCCGGATCGACGGCACTCATCGCTTTTTCGCAGGCGTCGAGAATATCCGGGCGATATTTTTTCAGTTCTTCGAGATAGCGTCCGGCGCGGAACAGGAACATACCACTGTTCCAGTAATATTCGCCGCTTGTCACATAGGCCTGGGCGGTTTCCAGATTCGGTTTTTCGACAAACTGTGCCACTTCAAAGGCCACCGTATCCTGCTCGCCCGCAGACACTTCACCGCGACGAATATAGCCATAACCGGTTTCTGGTAGATCCGGCACAATGCCGAAGGTGACCAGCTTGCCCGCTTCGGCATACGGCATGGCATTACTCACGGCGGCGCGGAACGCGTCTTCGTCAGCAATCACATGATCTGCCGCCAGGACCAACATTAACGGATCGCTGTCCGGGCTATGACGTTCTGCCGCCAGCGCCGCCAACGCAATGGCAGGCGCAGTGTTACGCCCTGCCGGTTCGAGAATAATGTTCTCGGTGAGTTTGTTCAGTTGACGCAGCTGTTCCGCGACAATAAAGCGGTGCTGCTCATTGCAAATCACCACCGGGCTTTCGCACTCCACGCCGTTCAGGCGGCAGATGGTGGTTTGCAGCATGGTAAGATCGCCTTTCAGGCATAAAAACTGCTTGGGATAAAGTACGCGGGAAAGCGGCCATAAGCGGCTACCGGAGCCACCTGCCATCACAACTGGATAGAGTTTCGACTGCGACATAATTATCCCCGAATATCATGTATAAATTGACGTAACACGTTCTCTTTATCGAGCGTGCGTTCGGCATATTCACGTGCCACCGTGTTGTGTTTGGGCAGCAGGAGCGCCTGACGGATCCCCGCCACCAGCGCCTCGACCGATTCCGGTTCTACGCAAACCGCAATCCCCGGAAAGGTTTCGCAAAGCTGCCCCAGTTCTGTGTGGGCCTCTGCGGTAATCACCGCGTTACCGCCTACCGCCAGAATATTGGTCAGTTTCGACGGCAATACGGCATCTGCCGCGCCGCGTTTTTGCACCACCAGATGGCAATCGCCCATCTTCAGCAGTGCGGGTAAAGCGTCATACGATTGCAGCGGGAAAAATTGCATGTTGCGCAGTCCACGCTGCTGCGCCATTTTTTCCAGCCGCGCTTTGCCGCCGCCCTGCCCGACAATGGCAAAAATCAGCGGTTCATCGCGCAGACGATCGGCAGCTTCAATAACGTTTTCCAGCCCCTGCTTTTCACCAATATTGCCGGAGTAAAGAATGATTTTTTTGTTATCCGGCAGGTCAAGCTGGTTACGAAGGGCGTCAACATCGGCATCTGCAACATGCTGAAAACGGGCAATTTCCGACCAGTTGGGGAAGAAGATGACGTTTTCCGCCGCCACGCCTTTTTCGATGGCTTTATTCATCATCGAACGCGAAATCGTGGAGACGTTATCGACGTTATGCAGTCCGCTACGTTCGAACGCCGTTGCCAGCTGTGCCACTTTGCCGCCTTTGCCTTTTCCGGCAAGGCCCAGCCCCAGCATGGCGTCCACTTCGTAATCCTGAATATGCAGCACGGTACGCGCACCAGAGAGCTTCGCCAGCAGGCGCATTCCCGGCGTGCAAAACAGCGTTGGCACTACGCCGATAATGCGATCCGGCTTCCAGCGACGTTGCGCCATCAGTGGAAAGAAACTGCTGACGGCAAAACTGCCGAGATGCAACAAGCGTTTCAGGGTGCTCGGCTGTTTTGGCACGTACAGCGGGCAGCGCCACACCGTGGCGGCCCCCTCTTCTCGTTTGTAGCGCCAGGCGGAATAGTTCTCACCCACCTGCCATTGCGGGTAGTAAGGCGGTGCGGTAATGACCCGCACCTCATGACCTTGTGCCGCCAGCCATTCCACCATCTCGCCGGTGTATTTGCCGATGCCGGTTAACTCCGGCGAGTAGTTAATGCCGTAGACCAGTATTTTCATAATCCGGGTACTCCGGCACGCTTCTCAGCGAGAAAATAGGCGCGGCTGTTAGCGTGAACATCGTTACTGGCGAGCAGCGCGTCCGGCGTCAGCCAGCGGTAATCGTCATGCTGCTCATCCGGCAGTAACAGCTCTTCTTCCGCTACTCTGAAGCGAAAACCGAGCACCACATAGTGAGTGGTGAAATCCGTGCCGGAGAAGTTATCGTCATAAAAGTGCTGCCAGACACCGTAAAACTGGCCTGCTGTTATCGGCAGACGCAGCCCCAGTTCCGCCATCGTCAGCCGCTCAAATGCGGCTTCCAGCGTTTCGTCTTTCTGCACGCGCCCTCCCGGCACAAACCAGTAACCCTGCGCCGGGCGGTTGGTTCTTTTGCCAAGCAGAAACTCGCCGCGACTGTTCTCGACAATAAAGTCGAGAGAGACAAGCGGGGTGGAGCGCACTACCGTGGCAAAGTCTTCCTGACGTAAAAACATCATTACCCCCGAAAGCGGTCTTGATTCTCAAGGAACCACTGGTAAGTGCTGGCAAGCCCCGCTTCCAGTGAGATTTCGTGATACCAGCCAAGCTGATGCAGGCGCGTCACATCCAGCAGTTTGCGCGGCGTACCATCCGGTTTGCTGGCATCAAAAACCACCCGACCTTTGTAACCCACCACTTTGGCGATGGTTTGCGCCAGCTCGCGGATAGTGCAGTCAACGCCCGTGCCGACGTTAATGTGCGACAGCATCGGCTGGATGTTCTCCAGCCAGACTTCGTGCGCCAGCTCCATGACATGAATGCTCGCCGCCGCCATATCATCGACGTGCAGGAATTCACGCATCGGTGTACCGCTGCCCCATACCACCACGTCCGGTGCATTCTGTGCCGTCGCCTCGTGGAAGCGACGCAGCAATGCAGGGATCACATGCGAATTACTCGGGTGGAAGTTGTCATGCGGGCCATACAGGTTGGTCGGCATGACTGAGCGGTAATCGCGTCCGTACTGGCGGTTGTATGATTCGCACAGTTTGATCCCGGCGATTTTGGCAATGGCGTAAGGCTCGTTGGTCGGCTCCAGCGTGCCCTGCAATAACTCGCTTTCTGCCATCGGCTGTTTTGCCAGTTTCGGGTAGATACAGGACGATCCAAGAAACAGCAGTTTGTTCACGTCGTTCTGATGCGCGGCGTGAATGATGTTGCTCTCAATCATCATGTTCTGGTAGATGAAATCCGCCGGATAGGTGTTGTTGGCAACAATGCCGCCCACTTTCGCCGCCGCCAGATAGACCTGGTCAATGCGTTCGCTGGCAAAGAAATCATGCACCGCGCGGCTGTCCAGCAGGTTCAGCTCGTCGCGGGTGCGTAATACCAGTTCCACATCACCGCGCTGTTCGAGCTGCCGCGTGATGGCGGAACCGACCATTCCGCGATGGCCAGCGATAAAAATGCGTTGTCTACTCATGCTTATGACTCCAGCGCGATCGCCACGTCGTAGCCGTGAGATTTCAGCAGAGAGTGTTTTTTCGCCGCTTCGAGGTCATTAGCCACCATTTCAGACACCATCTCTCTGAGGGTGATTTCCGGTTTCCAGCCCAGTTTTTCGTGCGCTTTGGTCGGGTCGCCGAGCAGCGTTTCAACTTCCGCCGGACGGAAGTAACGCGGGTCAACGGCGATAATCACATCGCCCGGTTTAACGCCCGGCGCGTCATGCCCGGTGACGGAAACCACAATGCCCTTCTCTTCAACGCCCGTGCCTTCAAAGCGCAGTTTGATGCCCAGCTGTGCTGCCGCCATTTCCACGAACTGACGTACGGAGTACTGAACGCCGGTCGCGATAACGAAATCTTCTGGCTGTTCCTGTTGCAGCATCATCCACTGCATTTTTACGTAGTCTTTGGCGTGGCCCCAGTCACGCAGGGAATCCATATTGCCGAGGTACAGGCACGACTCCAGCCCCTGGGCGATGTTGGCGATTGCGCGGGTGATTTTGCGGGTAACGAAGGTTTCGCCGCGGCGCGGGGATTCATGGTTGAAGAGAATACCGTTACAGGCGTACATGCCGTAGGATTCGCGGTAGTTAACGGTGATCCAGTAGGCATACAGTTTGGCGACCGCATACGGAGATCGCGGGTAGAACGGCGTGGTTTCTTTCTGCGGAATTTCCTGCACCAGACCGTACAGTTCAGAGGTGGAAGCCTGATAGAAACGGGTTTTCTTTTCCAGACCGAGGAAGCGGATCGCCTCCAGCAGGCGCAGCGTACCCATCGCGTCGACGTCAGCGGTATATTCCGGTGACTCAAAAGAAACCGCAACGTGGCTCATTGCGCCCAGGTTGTACACTTCATCCGGCTGCACTTCACGCAAAATGCGCGTCAGGTTGGAGGTATCACTCAGGTCGCCATAATGCAGATGGAATTTCGGGTTGCAGGTGTGCGGATCCTGATAAATGTGATCCACGCGCTCGGTGTTGAATGACGATGCACGACGCTTAATACCATGCACCTCGTAACCTTTTTCCAGCAGAAACTCTGCCAGGTAAGAACCGTCTTGTCCGGTTACACCGGTGATGAGAGCGACTTTTGACATGTCTTATTCCTCTGTATTTTTTGAATTTATTTAGTTTCAACGCGTTCGCGTATCACCACTGCGGGATTCCCCCGGCAAACCACATTTGCCGGAAGCGATTTAAAAACACTGCTTCGTGCACCCACGACGGTGCCGTCGCCAATCGTGACGCCAGGGGCAACAAAAACATCGGTTGCCAGCCAGCATTTCTCGCCAATCACAATAGGCGTGGCATTAATGGTGAAATGTTGACTTGCATGGTCGTGGCTACCGGTGCATAAATAACTTTTTTGCGATATCACCGAATGTGCGCCAATGGTTATTTCACCGAGGGTATATAAATTGACGTCATCGCCGACCCACGCGTAATCACCTAAGGTTAATTTCCACGGATAGGTAATTTTTACTGACGGACGAATAACTACGTTTTTTCCTATTTTTGCGCCGAATAAACGTAATAAAAAAGCCCGCCAGCGATACAATACTTGTGGCGACCAGGCAAATATTGTTGACTGTACTGCCCACCATAATTGCACTTTAATAGCGTTGCCGCCCCGAAACCCTTTCGGCACCGAGAAACCGCTTAAATCTTGCATCGTTTTCCCTTATATTCAGCTTTTGTTATATAAGGCTTTCGTCTTTGAGGTAGTACGTTGGCGTAAATGCCAGGATAATTCAGCCCAGAAGCCAGGCACATGTAATATTTGCCGTTGGACTTTTTTGGCGTCAGCACACAATTCCATATTATTGGTGGTTGATACCCCACCCATGGAAAATTCAGACACCAGGCCATTGAGTTTTTTAAATGCATAACCGGCTTTATACATTTTAGCCGCCAGCGCGTAATCGGAAGATACTTTATATTCCAGGTCATAACGCCATTTTTTCAAGCCGGATACCGGGAAAAATATCGCCTGATGGCTGGCGGGCAGGCTGTGATAAATATACCAACCCGGTTTAGCACTACGCTTAATTTTATGCCCGTCGCCAAAATCCAGCAGCGCATCGCCGGTGATCATCACGTTATCTTTTTGCATTTTTAACTTACGGACAAAATTTGCGGCATCCTGATGAAAAATATCGCCCGAGTTGAGAAACAACGCGAACTTGCCTTGTGCCATCGCAATGCCTTTGTTCATGGCGTCGTAGATACCGTTATCTGGCTCGCTGACAAAGCGTAGGTTAAAGATACCATTGAGATTTTCCAGATACTCACGGGTGCCGTCGTTGGAACCGCCATCGACAACAATCCATTCGAAGCTGATATCTTCCGCCTGCGCCAGATGCGCCAGCGAGGCATGTGTTTTGACTATCCCTTCGAGGTTACGAAACGCGACAGTGATTATGCTAAGCAACATGTTCTTATTCTTACCTCGTAATATTTAACGCTTTTCGCAAAATAAACGGACAGACGATTAAAAATGCATATTCCGGGCTAAATATCGAACCGGTAAAAAACAGCGATACCGGAGTGAAAAGATATAATTGCACGCGAAAATTGCGGTTATCACCAAAAGCGTTGATCATCATTTTTATCACTTTCCCCATGTACCACAGCGATAAAAACACTGCGAACCAGGAAAAATAAATAATCAGCAGATACAAACCATTGTCTATGGTTTTTCCGACATCCGCACCGTTAAATATTCCGAATGATGCGACATATTCATAAAGTGAGCCAAATCTGACTACACCGTCAATATGGGTCAAAGAATAACCGACCATTACCAGCGGACCGACAATACGATAATACGATGACGATCCTTCCGTACCTAAATCGCCCAGACGGGTGGAAATATAAGGAAACGCGATTACCACACCAACCAGGAATACAGCCAGAGAAATCAATGCTAACGGCAACTTTTTCTTAATCGCCTCTTTATTCAGATATTGGAATGCCCACTCCAGCAAATAAAACAGGATAAAGGTCATAACCCCTGAAAACGATCCGGATAATATTATTCCTGCGAGAATCATAGCATCGGTTTTAGGCGTTTTGATACCAAACTGTTTGATGCTGAGCCAAATTGAGATTAATGCCAGAGCGAAAAATGCCGGTTCGAAATAAAGTGCTGTCGTACGCTTACCGCCGAATTTAATGAAATTCAGCACATAGCTGTTGCTGTAAATCAGATATTTCGAAATCGACTCCATAATACTGCTGCCACCGGTGAGGATAATTTGCGCCATCTCCACTGCCGCCAGCGCCACCACCAGCCCGACCACCAGATAAAAGAAACGTAATATCTTGCGATGGTTGTGTGGCGAAATCGTTTTAAAACGAATACTCCACACCATGCCAATAATGATCACAATATAGACAAACAGCATGGTTGAAGTGACGTATTTACTGGCATCCAGCGACTGACCAAACAGATAGTTAAACGCCGTGAGTCCCGCACCAATCCCTAAGGCAATCATCAATTTTTTAACGCTGATGCGTTCTAAAAACAGCAGTAACAAGACAGGTAAAAAAGTGACGATGGTGATGGGGAAACTTTCGCCAAGCTGGGCGATTTTGACGTTAACCAGCAGGTAGATCAGCGGCAGCAGCAGGTAGCTACAGATTCTGATAGAAGTTGACATACTCCTCCAGCATCTGTTGTCCACTGTAGGTGGCGCGGCTGCGTTGGCTGAACTCAGCCAGCGTGGTACCAAATATCGCCTGCGCGATTTCCGGTTTGCTTAACTGCACCAGTTGCAGCACCTCTTCTTCGCTGACGGTTTTACCGCCGGATTTTTGCAACACTTCCCGCGCCGCATCGCTATGGGTGGCAATCACCGGCACGCCAATCGATAGCGCCTCACACAAAATCAGCGGGTAGTTATCGACGCGAGAACTGAACACCAGCGCATCCATCTGATTGAGCGCGCTCATCAACTTGCGCTTGTCAGTTTCAAAGCCGTGATTAACCACGTTGCCAGCGGTGAACGGCGAGAACTTACCAAAGGTATGCAGTTCGATTTTGTCGCCCAGCGCCATCATCTCGCGCACCAGTTGCTGGTTAGTTTTGCCGTCGTAACGCAGGTCATGCGCCACCACCGCGATTTTCGGCTTACCCTGGGTTTCGCGCACCGGAGGCAGATCCGCCAGAATCGCTTCGGTTGCCATATCAATGCCATTATTGATAATCCGGCAACGCCCTGGACCGTACAGGCTATTGAAAGCGTCAGCCACATGCTGGCTGGGGGAAATAAACTGACAGCCCAGCGCCAGCATCTCACGGAATAACTGGCGTTTGCCCGCCACCAGCTGGTGTGCGCGATCAATCTTCACCGGCGGATAATTAATTAAGGTCGGGCATTTCTGGCAGCCCGTTTTCCAGCCTTCACAACCGTCGGTAAAGGCGCAGCGCCCGGTAACGCTCCAGTGGTCGTGCAGCGTCCAGACCAGAGTGACATCCGGTATGTGGTTTTTCACCTTTTCGCAAAAGCGCACCACGCTCTTAAGATTTAGCCAGTAGCTGTGCAGCACATGAAAATGCAGGACCACCGGACCCGGTGTACGAGTAATGGTGCGATATAACTCATTGAAATTGCCAAACAGATCGCGATTAAACAGACGAAACAGGGCAATGTTCGCCATCGCGGTCATCCGCGGCGTATGTTTGATGACCTGCGGATAGTTTTGATGGCTGACACTCTCTTTGCCGCCTTTGCCGTAACCGTACACAAAATGTGACGCCAGCCCCTGTTGCAGCGCACGCTGGTGGAGATCTAACGCCACACCTGCTGCCCCGCCTTCCGCCAGTCGCACATTAAATTGCAAAATATTCATTTAATTACCTTCACTCGCGCTTTTTCTCCCACCACCAGCGCGTTGTCCGGGACAGAGTCGAGCACCACGCTGCCCGCACCCACGGTGACGTTGTTACCAAGCGTGATATCACCAAGAATAATGACGTTGGCACCGAGTTCGACGCCGTTGCCAATATGTGGACATGCCATGTTATCGGCACCACGATTGCCGATAGTGACGCCGTGGCGAATGGTGAAATCATCCCCCGCCACCACGTTTTTATTGATCACTACGGCGTAACCGTGATGGATAGTAAAGCGGCGGCCAATGGTTGCGGCTGCCTGGATTTCATAACCGAAAAAGCATTCGGTGATAATGCGATACAGCACCAGCAGCGGGGCCGCCCACAGATTGTTGAGGACGTTCTTTTTGCGCCACACCGAACAAAAATGAGCAACACGATAGGCAAGTACCATGCAGCACGGGCGTAAACTCCAGCTGTTGGCGCGCAGATCTTCCAGCATCTTTAGCGCCCCCGAATACCATCAGCCAGACGTTTGCCGTTACGCACCGACAGCAGCGTCAACAAGGTGCGCCAGGTCATACGTTTATTGCGGATCTGGTAGAGGGTAAACAGCTGATATTTTTTACTGGCACGGTCGAATTTGTCTTTGTGCTTGCGGTAAAAGTGGAAGTACCCGGAGAATTTTTTCGGTGACGAGGTGATCTGCATTTCACCGTGATTGATATGCAGGATCTGCGTCGCCTCTTCCACTTTCCACGGTTCGCCATACTCCACCACCATCCGCAGGAAGATGTCGTAATCCTGTGCTGCTTTCAGTTCGGTATCGAACAAGCACTCTTTGAAACGCCACGCCCAGGTAAAAACCTGATTGCCAATGATATTGCGTTTATAGAACAGGCGGCGTGAGTACGGCGATTTGGGATACAGTGGTAAGCTTGCCGGTTGGGAATAAACTTCTCCCTGGCATACGTAGTCGTTAGCGTACAAAAAGGCGTGAGTGACCAGTTGCTGTTTATGGGCGAGGAAGACGCTCAGGCGGTTGGGCGTCCATTCATCATCGTCATCGATCCCGGTAATGTATTCCCCTTGCGCCAGCATAATCGCCTGGTTACGTACCGCGCACGCCCCGCTGTTAATGTCGTTGTGAATGTAGGTAATACGCGGATCGTTGAGGGCAGTGACGTACTGTTGCAGTTGTTCCCAGGAGGTGGAGCAATCATCCACGATGATCATCTCCCAGTTGCTGTAGTCCTGGCGCAGGACCGATTTTATCGCCCGAATCGCCAGTTGTTGGCGGTTCCAGGTTGGCATATAGATTGAGATCAGCGGATTATCTTTCATAGGTTGTTCTCCCGGAGTGTCGAGATGTTCTGCCGGTTTATAAGCTTGTTTACGGGTTCTGTTGCCGGATGCGGCGTGAGCGCCTTATCCGGCCTACGGAGCTGGTTTGCTTGCCGGATGCGGCGTGAAGGTAGGTCGGATAAGATGCGTCAGCATCGCATCCGACAGCGGATGTCGTTATTTCGCATCCGACTTATATTCGTATTCGTAATAGCCATAATCCTGATACGCGCTGGCGCGGCGGAAGATGGAGTTCAGAATCACCCCTTTCACCGGAATACCATTTTGCTCAAAGCGGCTCAGACTGGTTTCCACTTCTTTCAATGTGTTGACCGCATAACGCGCCACCATTAACGTGGTTCCGACATGACGACCAACAATTGCGGCATCGGTCACTGCCAGAATCGGCGGCGTATCAATCAACACCAGGTCATAGTTTTTACTCGCCCAGTTCACCAGTTCGGCAAAGCGTTCGCTCATCAACAGCTCAGAAGGATTTGGCGGCACCTGACCGCGCGGGATCAGGTCAAATTTGGCAATAGAGGTCGGTTTAGCAGCGGTAGTAATATCGCCCTGACCAATCAGAATTTCCGACAGACCATTGACGTTATTGGTGCCCAACAGCTCGTGGGTGTAGCCTTTGCGCATATCACAGTCGATCAACAACACCCGTTTATTGGTCTGGCTGATCACCGCCGCCAGGTTGGCGCAGACAAAGGTTTTACCAATTGACGGGCTAACCCCGGTCATCATCAACACATTGTTCTGCGCCTGCATCATCGCGAAGTGCAGACTGGTACGCAGACTACGGATGGCTTCAATCGCCAGATCGGTTGGATTCCCCACTGCCAGTAGCTGGCTCTGTTTATAGCGTTTAACCCCTTTGATGGTTTTGACGCTATCGCGCGCTTTCTGCCACTCCGACAGCGGGATGCTGGCATAGACGCTGATTCCGTGTTCTTCCAGCACTTGCGGGCTTTCGATGCCGCGATTAAACAACGAGCGCAGCAGCACACCCACGATAGAGAGCATCAGGCCAAGGATAATCGCGCCGAGGATAATCAGCCCTTTCTTCGGTTTTAGCACGCCAGGCTGGGTGATTGCCGGGTCAACAATGCGCACATCGCCGACGGTGCTGGCTTCGGTGATTTTCAGCTCCTGCTCTTTATTCAGCAGTTGCATATAGACCTGCTGACCAGACTCGACATCGCGGGTCAGGCGCACAATCTCCTGCTGGGTTTTCGGCATCGCCGTTACGCGACCATTAAGTTTGGCTTTTTCGTCTTCCAGCGCCTGACGTTTCTCCAGCAGCGTGCGGTACGCGGGGTGAACTTTGGTGTACAGCTTGGAGATTTCCGCCTCTTTAAAGGTCAGTTCGTTCAACTGCGCGTCGATGTTCACCATCGAATCGAGCACCGCTTTCGCTTCCAGCGGCAGATCAACAGAATCTTTATCCTGACGGAAGGCATTCAGTTTGTTTTCGGCAACATCGAGGCGGCTACGTACTTCCGGTAACTGTTGCGCGAGGAAAGCGAGGCTTTTCGACGCTTCCGCCGATTTGCGCTCAATATTTTGTTCCTGATAGTTACGGGCGATGCTGTTAAGAATGTCGCGGATCTGTTCGCGATCTTCACCGGTATAAGTCAGGCTCAGTACGCCTGCGTCTTTGCCGTTCTCCGTTACCGTCAGGCTGTTTTGCAGTTGGTTGATCATCCCCAACGTGGAGTATTTGGTGACGGTAAACTCACTGCCCGGGCGGGCGTGAATGGCTTCAACCATCAGCGTGACGCCTTCTTTTTTCAGCATCTGGCCCGCTTGCCCACGGGCGCTAAAGCCGCCATCACTGCTCAGAGTGTAGTTTTTGTCATCCAGCACATTAAGCGTAAACACCTGGTCCGCCATCTCTTTCGGGCGGTTAAAGGTGGTCACTTTCACCGTCTCGTTCTGACGTCCCATCAGGCGATCCCAACCCGCACCGAAAATCGGGAACGTGTTTTTGCTCACCGCAATATCGAGGTCTAGATCGTCCACCGTTTTACCAAGCACCAGACGCGAACGAATCAACTGGATCTCGGCGTCCGATGCAGGCGGTTTGTTGGCTAATGCCGAGCCAATGTCCTGCACTAACGAATTGCCGCTGTTTTGTTCGATTTGTACCAGTGCGTCGGCACTATAAATCGGCGTGGCGAAGAAAGTGTAAACCACAGCACAGAGGGCAAATACAGCGGTGATGCCAATCACCCACCAGCGCGCTTCAATGACGGTGCCGACCAGGCGACCAATATCGATTTCATCACTGCCCGTTACCGGAGCGGCATGTTGTTTTACTTTTTCTGTCATTCTTATACCTGCTCTGCGTTCAATGCCTGCGCCCACTGGCGGGCAGACCGTTCAAGTAATGTGTACACCGCTGCAAACGTTTCCCGGCTTTTGCGATACGGATCGGGGATTTCACATTCGTTATCCCAGTGACCAAACAGCATCACTTTGCCGCGCATCTCAGGTGCCATCTCGCATAAGCGTTCGATATGGCGCTTTTCCATGGTCAAAATCAGGTCATAGTTGCGACACAGGCGGCGGCTGATTTGCCGTGCACAGTGACCTTCCAGAGACAGTTGATGTTCTGCGGCGACGCTGATAGCAGTAGGGTCAGCGCCCTTACCGACCAGCGCGCCGAGTCCAGCGGACTCCACTTTCAGCTCCGGGTGATAACGTTGCAGTAAGCGTTCCGCAGTCGGGGAACGGCAAATATTGCCGACACAGACAACTAAGATGTTGTTAAACATGACGATTACCAGTTATGAATGTCGCTGGCTGTATCCGTCATGTAACGGACACCGCTAATAGTTGGCAGCAACTGATTGATCAGACGGTTCCAGCGGGAAACCGGGGCGGTGGTGACATACACCACGTCATAAGGTTGCAGGCGGAATTCTGTCGCCATCACCAGCGACGTGGCATCGGACATATCCAGCTGGTAGATATTGGCAATCTTGCCGTTACGCCCGCCCTCGCCTTTCAACGGACGAATGACAAAGATGCCGCTGGCGTTGGAGGTGGTCATGTCGATGCCTTCAGCATTGCCCAGGGCTTCAGTCAGGGTCATGCCGCTAAAGTCCATTTTCAGGGTGCTCTGTTTCTTCACTTCACCCATCACAAATACTTTCAGATCATCATTACGTGGCACGTAGAGAATATCGCCGGGGTAAAGCAGGCGATTCTGGTTGAGGTCGCCGTTTTGCATCAGCGCCTGCAAAGAAATGCGTTCTTCACGACCATTGTGTGTTAGCACCACGTTGCGCCAGTCAGCGGTGTCGGTCAGGCCACCTGCGGCGTTGATGGCATCGAGAATGGTCAGTGGCACATTGGTGATCGCCTGTTGACCGGATTTATTCACCTGACCGGAGATATAGGCCTTTTGTGAGCGGAAGGCGGCGATATTAACGTCCACCTGCGGGTCAGCGATGTACGTCGCTAAGCGCCCGGTAATATCACTGCGGATTTCAGCGAGCGTTTTCCCGACTACGTGAACCTTGCCGATATACGGGTAAAACATAGTGCCGTCAGGCTGTACCCAGTTGCCGGTGTCGCTGGAGCTGCGGTACTGACCAGCTGGCGTGGTGAGTTCCGGGTGATCCCAGACGGTGACATTAAGAACGTCTCCCGGCCCGACGCGATACTGGTAATTCGCGATCTCACTTTCCAGCGTCATATTGGGGCGCGCTACATTCGGGCGTGGGCGTAATTGGTCAATCAGGCGCGGGGTCAGCGGATAAACATTCACCATTTTGTCGAGATCGAAATCAGCGTCCTGCTGTTTGATGACGTCTTTGCCCATCGTCGACATATTGCTGCCCGGAAGTACTGTGCAACCGCTTATCAAGGTTACTGACACCAATAATGGCATCAATTTCATTTTGGATTTCATCATTGTTTATTTATCACTTTGGCAGAGTAATTATCCTGTGCACTATTAATAGCAATGTCGCCATGCACATTTACCTTGCAGTTAATTGAATAAAAATTTAACTGGCATCAGTCCTAAAAAAATTGATTTCATCCGCAGGCTATTGACAGAATAATTCAGACTGGTCTTTCAGGCATCCAGACACGCTACCGCCCCTGGCTTTTTAGCTACCAATACACTGATTTAGCTTAATTTTTCAAACCCTCTCTGCATACAATCGTTGATGAGAAAGGGTTATTGCGGAAATTAACTTCCGAATATAAGGTGACATTATGGTAATTGAATATTGGCTCTCCAATAATGCAGGAGGAAGTGTTACAGCTAACGGAATAGCAGGCAAGGTCACAATTCGGCAATTGGCTATTTTTAAGAATTATATTAAGTGTCATTCAATATGGTTTTTAGGAGTTTCTTTAGGTTGACAATATTTAATATTGCGTCTCCACATGCGATATTTCTTAAATAATGTTTTATTATTACCACTTTTAATTCAGGGATAATGTGAGGTTATTACCCTCAAATAATATGAGATAAATAGTGCTGCAACATTGCATTTTTGCCCCGATTTATCCATGATCGAATTGTGACATTTGTCATACAACGAATAGGTTTTGTACTTACTATGGAATGGATTGCCGATCCGTCTATCTGGGCCGGGTTAATCACGCTGATTGTGATCGAACTGGTCCTCGGCATTGATAACCTGGTCTTTATTGCCATCCTCGCCGAAAAACTACCGCCGAAGCAGCGCGACCGCGCACGGGTTACCGGGCTGCTGCTGGCGATGTTAATGCGCCTGTTACTGCTGGCGTCAATCTCCTGGCTGGTCACCCTGACTCAACCGCTGTTCAGCTTCCGCTCGTTTACCTTTAGCGCCCGCGACTTAATCATGCTGTTTGGTGGTTTCTTCCTGTTGTTCAAAGCCACGATGGAGCTGAACGAACGGCTGGAAGGGAAAGACAGCAATAATCCCACACAACGCAAAGGTGCGAAGTTCTGGGGCGTGGTGACGCAAATTGTGGTACTGGACGCCATCTTCTCACTCGACTCAGTGATTACCGCCGTCGGGATGGTCGACCATTTACTGGTCATGATGGCCGCCGTTGTTATCGCTATCAGCCTGATGTTGATGGCCAGCAAGCCGTTAACGCAATTTGTTAACAGTCACCCGACCATCGTTATTCTCTGCTTAAGCTTCCTGTTGATGATTGGCTTTAGCCTGGTGGCAGAGGGTTTCGGCTTCGTCATTCCGAAAGGCTACCTGTACGCTGCCATTGGTTTCTCGGTGATGATCGAGGCACTCAATCAGTTGGCTATCTTTAACCGGCGACGTTTTCTTTCCGCTAACCAGACGCTGCGCCAGCGGACTACCGAAGCGGTAATGCGCCTGCTTAGCGGGCAAAAAGAAGATGCGGAACTGGACGCCGAAACCGCGTCCATGCTGGTGGATCATGGTAACCAGCAGATCTTTAATCCGCAGGAACGGCGGATGATTGAGCGGGTACTTAATCTTAACCAGCGTACTGTCAGCAGCATTATGACGTCGCGCCACGATATTGAGCATATCGATCTCAACGCGCCGGAAGACGAGATCCGCCAGTTGCTGGAGCGAAATCAGCATACGCGGCTGGTGGTTACCGACGGTGATGACGCAGAAGATTTGCTCGGTGTTGTTCACGTTATCGACCTGCTACAACAGTCACTGCGTGGCGAACCGCTCAACCTGCGGGTGTTGATTCGCCAGCCGCTGGTGTTCCCGGAAACCTTGCCGTTGTTACCTGCCCTGGAGCAGTTCCGTAATGCCCGCACGCACTTTGCTTTTGTGGTGGATGAGTTTGGCTCGGTGGAAGGGATTGTGACATTAAGTGACGTCACTGAAACCATTGCCGGTAACTTACCGAACGAAGTGGAAGAGATCGACGCCCGCCATGATATTCAGAAGAATGCGGACGGTTCCTGGACGGCGAATGGTCATATGCCGCTGGAAGATCTGGTGCAATATGTGCCGCTGCCGCTGGATGAAAAACGTGAATATCACACCATTGCCGGGCTGTTGATGGAATATTTACAGCGTATTCCAAAACCTGGCGAAGAAGTTCAGGTGGGGGATTATTTGCTTAAAACGTTGCAGGTGGAAAGCCATCGCGTGCAGAAGGTGCAGATTATTCCGCTGCATAAGGATGGCGAGTTGGAGTACGAGGTGTGATGGTATCGGTCATTTTACCCGATAGCCGAAAGGAATAAGATGAGGGAACCGCGCCAGCGGCGATTTACCGCCGGGAGCCCGGGTTGCCAGGGTGGTGGCGATTGAGCCACCCTGGCACGTTCACCGGCTTGAGCGTTCCATAGTAGTGAGGAACATCAAGTGAACGGAACAGCCTTCGATCTTACATATTCAGAATATAATGGTGCCGCCGCGAACGCCTGATGCGACGCTTTACGCGTCTTATCAGGCCTACAGGACAGGTCACCTGGTAACCTACATCTTCTCCAGCAACTTCTTCACATCTTTGCCATTGCGGGAATCTTTATTCCGCTCGGCCCAGTCATTCAGGCGACGTTTCGCTTCGTCCTGTAGATGTTTGCGCAGTAACTGATCCACTTGCAGACTGTAATTGAGTTGCTGCCAGTTGCCATAAACCCGCAGCGGTACTGGCGTTTCTTTGAGGAAATCAATCAGTTTGCTTTCCCCGTTCCAGCCACCCACGACCCGAATATCAAACTGGGTGTCGCAGGTTTGATCTGCCAGATTCAACATGCCTTCCCCTGTCAGCGCCAGCACAGGCGATTGACCTTGCATGTCGTTTAACGTCACGACGCCATCCTTCAACGTCAAATCGGTGGTAAAGCGGTCAAGCCGCGTCACGTTATCAAAGTTTTCAGCGGCCTTCACATCACCGCCATTACGCTCTACCGCTTGCTGAATCATCTGCTGGAAGTTCATCCCTTCCATGCGCGTGTCGGTCATTTTGACATGTGCCTGTCCTTGCCAGTTGTGGCGGAATGCGTCGGCATCTATGTCAGCACCGGAGAAATCACCAGCCAGTGACATTTTTCCGGTCAACGAAATCGGATAGTTAAACGCCTTCAGAATGGTACCAATCTCAACGTTTTCCAGCCGTGGCTGGAAGTTTATCCGCGGATTTATTGATGTCGCGTCCAGCGTGCCCGGCAGTGAAACCTGTCCACCGTTAAGCTTGCCCTGCAGTTGAGTAATTTCCAGCAAACCCGACTTGTTGGTCATTTGCGTGGCAACATCTGTAAAATTCATTCCGCGCCAGCGCACGTTACTGGCCTGCAACAAAATATCAGCCGTAAAGCCTTGCAGTCCCTGATATGCCGGTTCATCAATACGCGAAGAAATGACCGGGCGCGGCAATGTTGATTGGCTCTGCCCCTGCTGCGCGGCACCGTTTTCACCATTCGCTGTTTCATTAAGCGGGATGAGGTTGTCAAGATTCAGTTGCGGGAATTGCAGTCTCAGCTGCCATTCAGGTTTCTCTGTCAGCGTGACCTGTGCTTGCCCGCTCAGCGTGCTGTCATTGGCGGTCAAGCTGATTTGGTTAAATGAAAGGCGTTTATGTGACTCCTGCCACTGGGCCTGGAAACTCCCCTGCCCCTGAATACCTTGTTTTGGTAAATCTGCACCCTGCAACTGCCAGTTAATTTGTTCAATAGCCGCCGTTAAATCATGCGGATAATCAGAAGCATCTACCGTACCGTTAAGGGATATCGTGAGATCGCGCTGATCGCGATTAACCCGCCCGGAGAACTCAAATGAGCCACGATGTTGGGGATCTTGTTCCATTTGCAGGCGGATATTGCGGATTGTCACCTGCTCGTCATCTTCATGCTGGAACACCAGCACGCTGTCCGCCACCTTAAGACTGGATATATCAAACGACCATCCGCGATCGTCTGACAGATCCGGCAAGGTATTGTCGCGCGGTGCAACCGGAGCGTCTTCACTGCGCACCGCTTCCGTCTGCGGCGTCAGTTGGATCACTGCCCCTTTTAGCATCACCTGCTTAACGCTCAGTTGATGACTCAGTAGTGGTAAAAGCGCCACGTCCAGACGCATGTTGTCGGCGCGAACCAGTGGCTGGCTTGCGCCCTGGGCGGTGAGAGACATTCGCCCGGAGAGGATACTAAGCTGCGGCCAGACGTGCCAACGCAGTGGCCCGTCGAGCTGCAATTGATAACCGCTACGTGCAGCAACTTGCTTGACCATATAGTCGCGGAAATCATTCGGATTCACCAGCAACACTAACGCAGATAACCCGGCCACCAGCACGACCAGGAGTATCATCAGCGTCGTCAGAAATCGTCTCATGGTATCCTCAATGGGCCTGAATTAGTCTTTATCGATTCGGCTGGCTACCGCGCCCTGCTGGTTGCGATATTTCGCATCTTCACGGCGGTTGTAAGGTCGCGCCGCCGGGCCGGAAAGCGGCTCAAAGCTCAGCGCACCAATTAACATGCCCGGACGCAGCGCCAGCGGCAGCTTACCGGAGTTGTAGAACTCCAGCACAATGCAACCAGACCAGCCCGGATCGATACGGTGCGCGGTGACGTGCACCATCAGCCCCAGACGCGCCAAAGAGGAACGCCCGTCCAGCCAGCCCACCAGATCGGCTGGCAGCGTCACCGACTCCAGCGTCACCGCCAGCGCCAGCTCTCCTGGGTGAAGATAGAACGCCTCGCCCTCGTCGAGAACGATCTCATCGCTCATCACGCGGTCAAGCGCGGCGCTCACTTCATCTTTGGGACCGCTCAGATCGATAAACGCTGCCGTGTGACCACGGAAGGTACGAAATTTATTGCCCAGGCGTACATCCACCGTCGCGCCGTTAATACGCTCCACTGGCGGACGTGGGTTGATCGACAAACGGCCTTCATCAAGCCAGGCTTCAATATCTCGGTCACACAGACGCATGGCATTTTCTCCTTTCGCGCATCACTCCCTTAACGCCAATTACGTCAAGGGCATACCAGGTTATCACTGAACGGTACACAATTTATCAAGCTTATTCAAAGAACTGACTTATTTTCGCTTTCAATATATCGATCGCGATGCGGTTTTTCCCGCCGCGCGGCACGATAATGTCCGCATATTGTTTAGAAGGCTCAATGAATTGCAGGAACATCGGGCGCACGGTTTTTTGATATTGCGCCATCACTGAATCCATTGAACGCCCACGCTCGTTAACGTCACGCTTGATGCGGCGCATCAGGCAGATATCCAGCGGGGTATCAACGAAAATGGAGAAGTTAAGTTCGTCACGCAAACGCGCATCCGTCAGCAACAAAATGCCTTCGAGAATGATGACCTTCTTCGGCTCAACCGTCACCGTTTCTTTCATACGCGTATGTTCAACATAGCTGTAAACCGGCAGGTCAATTGCCGAGCCGCGTTTCAACGCTTGTAAATGCTCAAGCAACAGGCTGTGATCCATCGCGCTGGGATGGTCGTAGTTGGTCTTAACGCGTTCTTCCATCGACAGATGGCTTTGATCTTTGTAATAGCAGTCTTCGGGAATTACGCCGATGTGTTCATCACCGACTTGCTCACGTAATTCACGATAAAGGGTACTGGCAATAAGACTCTTGCCGGAAGCCGATGCGCCAGCGATACCGATAATGACGCACTGATGAGACTGATCAGTCATATATTTAGCGACCTGATTAACCTGGATGTTAGGAAGGGGGCGACGAAGCGCCAAACGCGGCAATTATAGGGATTTCATCCGCCTGATACCAGTCGAATAGCGCTGCCGCGCGCTCAGAGTTAATTGTTGACGAAGAATTCCCGGTGGCAAATTACGTTGATCAGTTTTATACAAGGTAAAAAATGTTATACGCAGTTGCGCAAATTATCCGCCTTTACGTCACTTTATGAGCAATTCGCATATAAAATGTAAAACTTTTGTACTAGCATAAACACAGAAACGAATACTGGCGACCTGGTCTTGCGGATAAAGCGGTAATGAGCAAACAATCACAGCATGTATTAATTGCCCTGCCCCACCCGCTGCTTCACCTGGTCAGTTTAGGTTTAGTCTCGTTTATCTTTACCCTTTTCTCGCTTGAGCTTTCGCAGTTTGGCACCCAACTCGCCCCACTGTGGTTCCCGACGTCCATCATGATGGTGGCGTTTTATCGCCATGCCGGGCGCATGTGGCCGGGAATTGCGCTGAGCTGCTCGCTGGGAAATATCGCCGCATCCATCCTGCTTTTTTCCACCAGCTCGCTGAACATGACCTGGACGACCATCAATATTGTTGAAGCCGTGGTCGGGGCAGTGCTGCTACGTAAATTGCTGCCGTGGTATAACCCCTTGCAAAATCTGGCTGACTGGCTGCGTCTGGCATTCGGCAGCGCCATTGTTCCGCCTCTGCTAGGGGGTGTTCTGGTTGTCCTGCTGACGCCCGGAGACGATCCTCTCAGGGCATTTTTGATATGGGTACTGTCAGAATCCATCGGCGCTCTGGCACTGGTGCCGCTGGGATTGTTATTTAAACCACACTATCTGCTGCGCCATCGCAACCCACGGTTGCTTTTTGAGTCGCTGCTCACGTTAGCCATCACACTGACGTTAAGCTGGCTTTCGATGCTGTATCTGCCGTGGCCTTTTACTTTCATTATTGTGCTGTTGATGTGGAGCGCCGTGCGCCTGCCACGAATGGAAGCCTTTTTGATCTTCCTTACCACGGTGATGATGGTGTCGCTGATGATGGCCGCGGATCCCTCCCTGCTTGCTACGCCGCGTACATACCTGATGAGCCATATGCCGTGGCTACCGTTTTTGCTGATCCTGCTGCCCGCCAACATCATGACGATGGTGATGTATGCCTTTCGTGCGGAACGCAAACACATTTCCGAAAGCGAAACCCGTTTTCGGAACGCCATGGAATATTCCGCTATCGGTATGGCGTTAGTGGGCACCGAGGGACAATGGCTGCAAACCAACAAAGCGCTCTGCCAGTTTCTCGGGTACAGTCAGGAAGAGCTGCGCGGACTCACCTTTCAGCAACTGACCTGGCCGGAGGATCTCAATAAAGATCTCCAACAGGTTGAAAAGCTGATAAGCGGTGAAATAAACACCTATTCAATGGAAAAACGCTACTACAACCGCAATGGCGATGTTGTCTGGGCGTTGCTTGCCGTCTCACTGGTGCGCCACACGGATGGCACGCCGCTCTATTTTATCGCTCAGATTGAAGACATTAACGAGCTAAAACGCACCGAACAGGTGAATCAGCAACTGATGGAGCGCATCACGCTGGCTAACGAAGCGGGCGGGATTGGCATCTGGGAGTGGGAGTTGAAGCCGAATATTTTTAGCTGGGATAAGCGGATGTTCGAGCTGTATGAAATTCCTCCACATATCAAACCGAACTGGCAGGTGTGGTACGAGTGCGTGCTGCCGGAAGATCGCCAGCATGCCGAAAAAGTGATTCGTGATTCGTTGCAATCACGCTCGCCCTTTAAACTGGAATTTCGCATTACCGTAAAAGACGGTATTCGCCATATCCGCGCCCTCGCCAACCGGGTACTGAATAAAGAAGGCGAAGTCGAACGCCTGCTCGGCATTAATATGGATATGACTGAGGTTAAACAGCTTAACGAGGCATTGTTTCAGGAAAAAGAGCGCCTGCACATAACGCTGGACTCCATCGGCGAAGCCGTGGTCTGTATTGATATGGCAATGAAAATTACCTTTATGAATCCAGTGGCGGAGAAGATGAGCGGCTGGACGCAGGAAGAAGCATTAGGTGTTCCGCTCCTGACGGTGTTGCATATTACCTTTGGCGACAATGGTCCCCTGATGGAGAACATTTACAGTGCCGACACCTCACGTTCCGCGATTGAACAAGATGTGGTGTTGCACTGCCGGAGCGGCGGCAGCTACGACGTGCATTACAGTATTACGCCGTTAAGTACTCTGGACGGCAGCAATATTGGTTCGGTTCTGGTGATTCAGGACGTTACCGAATCACGCAAAATGCTGCGCCAGCTGAGCTACAGCGCCTCCCATGATGCACTGACGCATCTCGCCAATCGCGCCAGTTTTGAGAAGCAACTGCGTATGCTGCTGCAAACGGTAAACAGTACACATCAGCGACATGCCCTGGTGTTTATCGATCTTGATCGCTTTAAAGCGGTGAATGACAGCGCCGGGCATGCGGCGGGCGACGCTTTGCTGCGCGAACTGGCGTCGTTGATGCTGAGTATGCTGCGTTCCAGCGACGTGCTGGCGCGACTCGGTGGGGATGAATTTGGTCTGCTGCTACCAGACTGTAATGTTGAAAGCGCGCGTTTTATCGCTACACGCATTATCAGTGCCGTGAATGACTATCACTTTATATGGGAAGGCCGTGTGCATCGGGTAGGTGCCAGTGCCGGGATTACCTTGATTGACGACAACAATCATCAGGCGGCAGAAGTGATGTCGCAGGCTGATATCGCCTGTTATGCCTCCAAAAATGGTGGACGGGGCCGGGTGACGGTTTACGAACCACAGCAAGCTGCCGCACATAGCGAACGGGCGGCGATGTCGCTTGATGAACAGTGGCGGATGATTAAAGAGAATCAGTTGATGATGATGGCCCACGGTGTCGCTTCGCCGCGGATCCCGGAAGCGCGTAATTTGTGGCTGATTTCGCTTAAACTCTGGAGTTGCGAAGGCGAGATTATTGATGAACAAAAATTTCGTCGTAGCTTCAGCGATCCGGCACTTAGCCATGCTCTTGACCGACGGGTATTCCACGAATTTTTCCAGCTGGCCGCAAAAGCGGTTGCCAGTAAAGGCATAAGCATCGCCCTCCCCCTTTCCGTTGCCGGTTTGAGTAGCGCCACGCTGGTGAATGATCTGCTTGAGCAGCTGGAAAATAGCCCTCTACCACCACGGTTATTACATCTGATTATTCCGGCAGACGCGATTTTAGATCACGCAGAAAGCGTGCAAAAACTGCGGCTGGCGGGATGTCGGATAGTGCTCAGCCAGGTGGGCCGCGATCTGCAAATCTTCAACTCGCTGAAAGCGAATATGGCAGATTACCTGCTACTTGATGGTGAGTTATGCGCCAACGTGCAGGGTAATTTGATGGATGAGATGCTGATTACGATTATTCAGGGGCACGCTCAGCGACTCGGGATGAAAACCATCGCCGGGCCAGTCGTTTTACCCTTAGTGATGGATACGCTTTCTGGCATCGGCGTCGATCTGATTTATGGTGATGTGATTGCCGATGCCCAACCGCTGGATTTGCTGGTGAATAGCAGTTATTTCGCGATTAACTGAGGGAGCGTTTGCCCATTGCCTGATGCGACGCATCAGGCCTACAATTCGTCCGTTCCGTCTGGTTGCCAGCCTTCCGTATACCAGATATGCAACAGCGCATAAGAACGCCAGGGCTTCCAGCGCTCGGCATAACGGCGGATTTGTGCCGGTGTCATCCCCGGAAATCGCTGTTTAATCAGATAATCATCCGGCAGAAAAACATCTTTCGCCTGCCAGCCACGCAAAGCGAAATAATTCGCCGTCCAGCGCCCGATACCCGGAAAAGTTTGCAGCGTTTTCATCGCCTGCTCCACATCGCCCGGAATTGTCATTGGTAAGCTGCCCTCCAGCGCCGCATTTGCCAGATGAATCAGTGCCTCTGCCCGTTTCAACGGCATGCCTAACGCTTTTAATGCCTGCGGGTCGGCTGCTGCCAGCCGCTGAGGCGTGGGGAAGCAGATATACTCCGGAAAATCATCCAGCCGTTCGCCATAAAGCTGTACAACTTTGGCAGTCAATTTTGCCGCCATCGCCACGCTCACCAGTTGGCCTAAAATCGCCCGCACACCCTGCTCAAAAGCATCAATACAGCCGGGTAAACGCAATCCGGGCCGCGCCGCGCCTAACTTGCCCAACGCACCGTTAACAATCTGCGGGTTACATTGCAGATCAAACAGGCGGCTCATTTTCGCCAGACACTCAGCGGCAACGGGTTCTAAACCTGCACTTAAATTTATGTGCAGAGTATGGCGGGCTATATCCGGAATAGCAGTCACCACGCCGCGATATTCGCCCACCGCCAGACTACGGGCATAATAACTGTCCGCGACCGTTTCCACACCACTCACTGCACGGGCGGCGAGAAATCCCAACATCCACGACCAGTCATACGGCGGCTGCCAGTTCAGGGTATACATCGCATCTCCTTATTCATCCGCTTTCAGCATAAACGTTATTCAGACGCTACGCTTTGCTTTCATATTCCGGTTGTCGCGACAGCAACATTTCGCTAAAGTCACGCCCCTTCTTCACCGGCATGGGGATTAATTCGTGTTTATTGGTTTTGATTACGGTACAGCAAACTGTTCAGTGGCGGTCATGCGTGACGGTAAACCGCAATTACTGAAAATGGAAAACGACAGCACGCTGCTGCCTTCAATGCTTTGCGCGCCAACGCGTGAAGCAGTAAGTGAATGGCTGTACCGCCATCATGATGTTCCGGCAGACGACGATGAAACGCAGGCGCTGTTACGTCGGGCGATTCGTTATAACCGCGAAGAAGATATCGATGTTACGGCGAAAAGCGTGCAGTTCGGTCTTTCCTCACTGGCACAGTACATTGATGATCCAGAAGAAGTGTGGTTTGTGAAATCACCAAAATCGTTCCTCGGTGCCAGCGGCTTAAAACCGCAGCAGGTAGCGCTGTTTGAGGATCTGGTCTGCGCAATGATGTTGCACATTCGCCAGCAGGCGCAGGCGCAGCTGCCAGAAGCGATTACTCAGGCGGTGATTGGTCGCCCGATCAACTTCCAGGGGCTGGGCGGCGATGAAGCAAACGCCCAGGCGCAAGGGATTCTGGAACGCGCGGCGAAGCGTGCCGGATTCAGGGACGTGGTATTCCAGTACGAGCCGGTCGCGGCTGGGCTGGATTACGAAGCCACCTTGCAGGAAGAAAAACGGGTGCTGGTGGTGGATATCGGCGGTGGTACGACTGACTGTTCATTGCTGCTGATGGGGCCGCAGTGGCGTTCGCGTCTCGATCGTGAAGCCAGTCTGCTGGGTCACAGTGGTTGTCGTATTGGCGGTAACGATCTGGATATCGCCCTGGCGTTTAAAAACCTGATGCCACTGCTGGGTATGGGTGGCGAAACCGAAAAAGGCATCGCCCTGCCGATCCTGCCGTGGTGGAATGCGGTTGCCATCAACGACGTACCTGCGCAGAGTGATTTCTACAGTAGTGCCAACGGTCGTCTGCTTAACGATCTGGTACGCGATGCCCGCGAACCGGAAAAAGTGGCCCTGCTACAGAAAGTCTGGCGTCAGCGTTTAAGCTATCGCCTGGTGCGTAGCGCAGAAGAGTGCAAAATTGCTCTTTCAAGCGTAACGGAAACCCGCGCCTCACTGCCGTTTATCAGCAATGAACTGGCTACGCTGATTAGCCAGCAAGGGCTGGAAAGCGCCCTCAGCCAGCCACTGGCGCGGATTCTGGAACAGGTGCAACTGGCCCTGGATAACGCCCAGGAAAAACCGGATGTCATCTACCTGACCGGCGGTAGCGCCCGTTCGCCGCTGATTAAAAAAGCGCTGGCAGAACAGTTGCCGGGCATTCCGATTGCAGGCGGCGATGACTTTGGCTCCGTCACCGCCGGGCTGGCACGCTGGGCGGAAGTGGTATTTCGTTAAAAGAAAATGGCTCAGCAGCGGCTTAAATCTGCCTGCGCCTGAGCCAGTTTTTCTGCCGCCTGACGTAAAGGTTCCATCAACGGCATGGTCCGTGCTGGAGCATGAAGGCGAAATCGCTGCAACTCTGTCGCGCCGACAGTCAACGTCGATTCCAGCCGATGTCGTTTGGCGGTCATTTTCGCCATTACCGCTTGTCTGTCTGCTGGCGTTACCGCTTCGTTCGGCCTGAACACAAAACGGCGTTCGCAACTTGCTTTCCAGTCGATAACTGCCTGGGTCAGATGGTCGCCAAACCCTTTCACTTGCTTAACACCACGACGGGTAACATCTGCCGCTGTTTCAATACCAAAGGACCGTAACGCCGCTTTACGCGCAGGGCCAACGCCGGGAATAGAGGCAACATCAATAAAAAATCCCTCCAGAAACTTCTGCTTCTGCCGTTCCCTTGCGGTGTCGTGAAGTGCTGCCAGAGCGCGTTTCTCTTCTTCCGGTAACCCGAGAATTTCGTCTTTCATTTTTTCGAGCATCGCCCGTTTGGCGATAAAACCTTCCAGCCCGCCCAACTGTTGGATCTGGTTGACTAAATGGTCATAGTCCATTTTCGCGCGATTAAATGCCTCACGGCGTTGCTGGATTTCTGCTTTATAAGCTTTGCTTGTCAGACTGCCAATAATCCAGATAGCCGCCAGCACAGGAACCAAAATAATATAACGCGGTTCTGCCTGAAGGCCGCAAAGCAACAGCGATAACGCTGACAGTGCGATCTCAATCAGAATGATGTATTCGCGCCGTAACAGGCCTAAAGGAAGCGGCCGGCCAGTCGGTTGGAAATGATCGGGTAATGGCAATTGCAATGCTGGCGGTGCTACTGACGCCATCACCATCGCCCAGAATTTCGCCAGCACAAAATCACCGCTGGTGGTAATGACCTCTTCGCCGAGATCAATAAAATAGATAACGCCTTGATTATCCAGCGCACACCACGGGCAGTCAGTCAAATGAGCGGGGTAAACATGCATTGCTGAAACGGTACATTTCTTTAAATGTTGGCGTAGAGAGTCCAGTGCCGCTACCCACGCTTTAGCCGTCGGACGCCCGGTTGCCACGCCACTTTCCGTGAATGCCTGCTGAAACATGGCTTCAACATGGCCCGGTAACATCGCCAGCGGAATCGATCGTGGCGGCGGTTTTAAACCACGTAGCTGGTTGTCTGACGCGTAGGCATAACGGAAATGGGCAATATCCGTCTCCAGTGCATTACCCGCTTCAGAGATAAGCGGTACACCGGAATAAGGATGCCGACCACCAAACAAGACGTGAAATATCAGCAAGGCAAGGCCAAAATTATCGTGATTCGCGGTGCGTTCAAAGCCGACAAATGACGACAAGGTTTGTAGCTCTGGCGGCGTAAAATGCGACACACCGACTTCGCATAAATGCAACGTGCCATTAGCGTTAATCTGAAAGGAGTCGCTATCAATCAATACCACTTTGCTGTCGCGACCTACCATAAAACTGTTCTGGTTTACGTCACCCACGACGTGCCCGTGCTCGTGAACCGTAGCAAAAGATGAAGCAATATTGCGCGCAACATAGAGTAGAAAATCCCACGCACAATGAGGGTAACGTTGACGACGATGTGCCGGGCTATAGATCATATGAATCGGTTCTTTACCAGAAACTTTTGGCATCATAAAACCGATAACTTTTCCGCCTCGTCCACCGTGAAGCGTTGCCTGCGGCCAGGCGACATAATTCAACAATTGCGCGTCAGCTGTCGCAGCCATAAAGGCAAGTTTGTCCTGTTTTAAGGCGGGTGGCGGCGTGTGATAAATCTTGGCGACGCTATCGACAAACTCATTGATATCATAAACCGCGCCTTCACCGCCTTTGCCCAGTTCACGGCCTGGCGTAACGCACTCACCAGTAGCAGTATATAAAGTGGGTTTCATGGTAACCACAGCGCCAGTGCCAACGTTTTATCATCATCCGTACGCTCGTTTACCGCCGGGCTGGACAAAAACTGCTTTAACAATTCAGGTAATAAATCGAGTTGTTCCTGCGTTGCTGACGCCAGTCCATTGAAAAACGGGGTAAAGAAAGGTACATGAGGAGAATTATCCAGCATATTTAACGCCAGTCGCTGGATACCATCCGTAAATGCTGCAACTTTATGCACACGCTCAGTGCTGGTGAAAGTTTCCAGTCTGGAAACGGCATCTTCATCGGTAATGAAGTGCGTCATATTGGCATATTCACCCACCATCGGCGTAAGCGGCAATTGCAGACCGTGACCAAAATCCACCACCACGCCGCCATCGCCAATCTGCATAATCAAGGTGCCGTCAGGCGATGAAATCAATCCCAGAAACGTGCAGGCAAAATCGCGAACTGCTAATTCTTTGGCTTCCGCCTCGGCAAAAAGTCGCTGACAAACGGTCAGCACAATATCCGTGGCGAGGATATCATTAAGCCCCAATTCCCCACCCTGCACTTTTTGCGACATATAAGCCATCGCTTCATTGACGGCGAGCGTCGCGCCTTCTCCTCCCTGCGAAACGCTACCTGCGCCATCAGCAAGGAACATCACCAGTAATGGCTGCTGGTCATTTAGCCAGGCAACCTGCATCTGGCAGGCATCCTGGCAAGGCAAGTCCGCGCTGATGTGCGATGTTCCAACAGCGGATGCATAAACCAGACGCCAGCTCACACTGACGTCCAGCCTTTTGGCGCTTCCAGCACAACTTCCGTTCCCGGCGTGGAGCGGGAAACCGAACGCAGCGAACTGGATAACCAGCTAAACAGTTCACGGAATTGTAATCCTTGCAGAGGCAAAGGCTGACGAACGCTGATTTGGGCCAGCGTCTTCATATCCGCCCCCTGAACACCGATGGAAAAGAAAGCAAACCTTTTATCTTCTTCCCCCCGAAACACTTTGTTGGCTGCAGCCTGCCACTCATCGGTTGGTGCACCATCGGTAATCAGGAAAATCCACGGGCGATAATACGAAATACCATTTGCACGATACTCACGTTTCCGCTCCTCTACCATATCCAGGGCTTTGGTAATGGCCGCACCCATTGGTGTATCGCCCTGGGCAAACAGGATGGGCGGAAAAAAATTAGCGGCGCTGGTAAAGGGTTGTTCCACATGCACCGGGCCGAACGTCACAATGCCGAGTTCCACTCTTTTTAAAGCCAGCGGATCGGCAAGCAGTTCATCACGAAAGGTCACCAATCCGGCGTTAAGTTCATTAATAGGTCTGCCGCTCATCGAGCCAGAAACATCCAGCAGCAAAATGCAGGGGCAACGTGGTTCCGGGTTACTGGCAAAATCGCTGGTGGCAAACGTGATTTGTTCGCTCATAAGAAATCCTTTCTTAGAGAATTATCGAGGTCCGGTATCATACCGACTGCAATAATGAAATAAGAGCAAACGAAGAAACTTTCAGAATTAGGCCCGGCGGCGCAGAAAATTTTGCTATTCGCCTCGCAAGAACGGAGAGCCGTCGATTGACACTAAGGGCGGAGTGACATAATTTCAGGAGTGAGGGTAGAGCGGGGTTTCCCCCGCCCTGGTAGTCTTAGTAAGCGGGGAAGCTTATGACTAAGAGCACCACGATGATGAGTAGCTTCATCATGACCCTTTCCTTATTTAAGGCCCCTTCCTCGGGAGGGGCTTTCCCGTTTCAGCATCCGGCTGAAATCTGCGGCTTACCTCCTTTCGCCCTGTATGTAGTCTATCGCTAACGCGTAGATAAAATAGTTTCCTGTGTTATTACTGGATGCGTGCTCGCAAATGTGCCCGCCATTCAGACGATTCCCGATAGTGTTTCATAATTCCTCCATTTTTCTCCCTTATTGGCTGGCTACACTAGTATCATTCCGCGAAACGTTTCAGGAAGAGAAACTCTTAACGATGAAAGGCAGTTATAAATCCCGTTGGGTAATCGTAATCGTGGTGGTTATCGCCGCCATCGCCGCATTCTGGTTCTGGCAAGGCCGCAATGACTCCCAGAGTGCAGCCCCAGGGGCGACGAAACAAGCGCAGCAATCGCCAGCGGGTGGTCGCCGTGGTATGCGTTCCGGCCCATTAGCCCCGGTTCAGGCGGCGACCGCCGTAGAACAGGCAGTTCCGCGTTACCTCATCGGGCTTGGCACCATTACCGCCGCTAATACTGTTACGGTGCGCAGCCGCGTGGACGGTCAACTGATGGCGTTACATTTCCAGGAAGGCCAGCAGGTCAAAGCAGGCGATTTACTGGCAGAAATTGACCCCAGCCAGTTCAAAGTTGCATTAGCACAAGCCCAGGGCCAACTGGCAAAAGATAAAGCCACGCTTGCTAACGCCCGCCGTGATCTGGCGCGTTATCAGCAACTGGCAAAAACCAATCTCGTCTCCCGTCAGGAGCTGGATGCCCAACAGGCGCTGGTCAGTGAAACCGAAGGCACCATTAAGGCTGATGAAGCAAGCGTCGCCAGCGCGCAGCTGCAACTCGACTGGAGCCGCATCACCGCACCAGTCGATGGTCGCGTTGGTCTCAAGCAGGTTGATGTTGGTAACCAAATCTCCAGTGGTGATACCACCGGAATTGTGGTGATCACCCAGACGCATCCTATCGATTTAGTCTTTACCCTGCCGGAAAGCGATATCGCTACTGTAGTGCAGGCGCAAAAAGCCGGAAAACCGCTGGTGGTAGAAGCCTGGGATCGCACCAATTCGAAGAAATTAAGTGAAGGCACGCTGTTAAGCCTCGATAACCAAATCGATGCCACAACCGGTACGATTAAAGTGAAAGCACGCTTTAATAATCAGGATGATGCGCTGTTTCCCAATCAGTTTGTTAACGCGCGCATGTTAGTCGACACCGAACAAAACGCCGTAGTGATCCCAACAGCCGCCCTGCAAATGGGCAATGAAGGCCATTTTGTCTGGGTGCTGAATAGCGAAAACAAGGTCAGCAAACATCTGGTGACGCCGGGCATTCAGGACAGTCAGAAAGTGGTGATCCGTGCAGGTATTTCTGCGGGCGATCGCGTGGTGACAGACGGCATTGATCGCCTGACCGAAGGGGCGAAAGTGGAAGTGGTGGAAGCCCAGAGCGCCACCACTCCGGAAGAGAAAGCCACCAGCCGCGAATACGCGAAAAAAGGAGCACGCTCCTGATGCAGGTGTTACCCCCGAGCAGCACAGGCGGCCCGTCGCGCCTTTTTATTATGCGTCCTGTCGCCACCACGCTGCTGATGGTGGCGATCTTACTCGCCGGGATTATCGGTTATCGCGCCCTGCCCGTTTCGGCGCTGCCGGAAGTGGACTATCCGACCATTCAGGTGGTCACGCTCTACCCAGGTGCCAGCCCGGATGTCATGACCTCTGCCGTTACCGCGCCGCTAGAACGCCAGTTCGGGCAGATGTCTGGCCTGAAACAGATGTCGTCGCAAAGTTCCGGCGGTGCGTCAGTTATCACTTTGCAGTTCCAGCTAACATTACCGCTCGATGTCGCCGAGCAGGAAGTGCAGGCCGCGATTAACGCTGCGACCAACTTGTTGCCGAGCGATCTGCCTAACCCGCCGGTTTACAGCAAAGTGAACCCGGCAGATCCGCCGATCATGACGCTCGCCGTCACCTCAACCGCCATGCCGATGACGCAAGTGGAAGATATGGTGGAAACCCGCGTCGCGCAGAAAATCTCGCAGATTTCCGGTGTCGGACTGGTGACGCTTTCCGGCGGTCAGCGTCCGGCTGTTCGCGTCAAACTTAACGCTCAGGCGATTGCCGCCCTCGGCCTGACCAGCGAAACCGTGCGCACCGCCATTACCGGCGCTAACGTTAACTCGGCAAAAGGTAGCCTCGACGGCCCTTCCCGTGCGGTCACGCTTTCCGCTAACGACCAGATGCAATCCGCCGAAGAGTATCGCCAGCTAATCATCGCCTACCAGAACGGCGCACCGATTCGTCTGGGCGATGTCGCAACCGTAGAGCAAGGAGCAGAAAACAGCTGGCTCGGCGCGTGGGCGAACAAAGAACAGGCCATTGTGATGAATGTTCAGCGCCAGCCCGGTGCTAACATTATCTCCACCGCCGACAGCATCCGGCAGATGCTGCCACAGCTCACCGAGAGTCTGCCGAAATCGGTGAAGGTGACAGTGCTTTCCGATCGCACCACCAATATTCGCGCATCCGTCGATGATACTCAGTTTGAATTGATGATGGCTATCGCGCTGGTAGTCATGATCATCTACCTGTTTTTGCGCAATATTCCGGCGACCATCATTCCCGGTGTTGCTGTACCGCTGTCGTTAATCGGCACTTTTGCGGTTATGGTGTTTCTCGATTTTTCAATCAATAACCTGACACTGATGGCGTTAACTATCGCCACCGGATTCGTGGTCGATGACGCCATCGTAGTGATCGAAAACATTTCCCGCTATATCGAAAAAGGCGAAAAACCGTTGGCGGCGGCGCTCAAAGGCGCGGGTGAAATCGGCTTTACCATTATCTCGCTGACCTTCTCGCTGATTGCGGTGTTGATTCCACTGCTGTTTATGGGCGATATCGTCGGGCGACTGTTCCGCGAATTTGCTATTACCCTGGCGGTAGCGATTTTGATCTCAGCGGTGGTGTCGCTGACCCTGACACCGATGATGTGCGCGCGGATGCTCAGCCAGGAGTCGCTGCGTAAACAGAACCGATTCTCCCGTGCCTCGGAAAAAATGTTCGACAGGATAATCGCCGCCTATGGTCGTGGACTGGCGAAGGTGCTGAATCATCCGTGGCTGACCTTAAGCGTGGCGCTCAGCACGCTGCTGCTTAGCGTTCTCTTATGGGTGTTCATTCCGAAAGGTTTCTTCCCGGTACAGGACAACGGCATTATTCAGGGCACTTTGCAGGCACCGCAATCCAGCTCCTTTGCCAATATGGCCCAGCGACAACGCCAGGTCGCGGACGTGATTTTGCAGGATCCGGCAGTGCAAAGCCTGACCTCATTTGTTGGCGTTGATGGCACTAACCCGTCGCTGAATAGTGCACGTTTACAAATCAACCTCAAACCGCTGGATGAACGTGATGACCGAGTGCAAAAAGTCATTGCCCGTCTGCAAACGGCGGTGGATAAAGTGCCGGGCGTCGATCTCTTCCTGCAACCAACGCAGGATCTGACTATTGATACTCAGGTCAGCCGCACCCAGTACCAGTTTACCTTGCAGGCCACCTCACTGGATGCGCTCAGTACTTGGGTGCCACAGTTGATGGAAAAACTCCAGCAACTGCCACAGCTTTCTGATGTCTCCAGCGACTGGCAGGACAAAGGGCTGGTGGCGTATGTCAATGTTGATCGCGACAGCGCCAGCCGTCTGGGGATCAGCATGGCGGATGTCGATAACGCCCTGTACAACGCGTTTGGTCAGCGACTGATTTCCACTATTTATACTCAGGCTAACCAGTATCGCGTAGTGCTGGAGCACAACACCGAAATTACCCCGGGCCTCGCGGCGCTGGATACCATTCGCCTGACCAGTAGCGACGGCGGCGTGGTGCCGTTAAGCTCAATTGCCAAAGTTGAACAGCGTTTTGCGCCGCTTTCCATCAACCATCTGGATCAGTTCCCGGTAACGACCATCTCCTTTAACGTGCCGGATAACTATTCGCTGGGCGATGCGGTGCAGGCGATTATGGACACCGAAAAGACGCTGAATCTGCCGGTGGATATCACCACGCAGTTCCAGGGCAGCACCCTCGCCTTCCAGTCGGCGCTGGGCAGCACTGTCTGGCTGATTGTCGCGGCGGTGGTGGCGATGTATATCGTGCTCGGCATTCTGTACGAGAGCTTTATTCACCCGATCACCATTCTCTCGACGCTACCCACCGCAGGGGTTGGCGCACTGCTGGCGTTGCTGATTGCTGGTAGCGAACTGGATGTGATTGCGATTATCGGCATTATTTTGCTGATCGGTATCGTGAAGAAGAACGCCATCATGATGATCGACTTCGCGCTGGCTGCCGAGCGCGAGCAAGGCATGTCGCCGCGCGAGGCAATCTACCAGGCTTGTCTGTTGCGTTTTCGTCCGATCCTGATGACCACTCTGGCGGCTCTGCTTGGCGCGCTGCCGCTGATGTTGAGTACCGGGGTCGGCGCGGAACTGCGTCGTCCGTTAGGTATCGGCATGGTCGGCGGCCTGATTGTCAGCCAGGTGCTGACGCTGTTTACCACGCCGGTGATTTATTTGCTGTTCGACCGCCTGGCATTGTGGACCAAAAGCCGCTTTGCCCGTCATGAAGAGGAGGCGTAAGTGAAGTTTTTTGCCCTCTTCATTTACCGTCCGGTGGCGACGATTTTACTGTCGGTTGCCATTACCCTGTGCGGCATACTGGGCTTCCGTATGCTGCCGGTCGCCCCGCTGCCGCAGGTCGATTTTCCGGTGATTATGGTCAGCGCCTCGCTGCCCGGTGCGTCACCAGAAACAATGGCGTCTTCCGTTGCCACGCCGCTGGAGCGCTCACTTGGGCGCATTGCCGGAGTCAGTGAAATGACCTCCAGCAGTTCGCTCGGCAGCACGCGTATTATTTTGCAGTTTGATTTTGACCGGGATATCAACGGCGCAGCGCGTGATGTGCAGGCGGCGATCAACGCTGCACAAAGTTTGCTGCCCAGTGGGATGCCCAGCCGCCCGACCTATCGCAAAGCGAACCCGTCGGATGCGCCAATTATGATCCTCACGCTGACATCCGATACTTATTCGCAGGGTGAACTGTACGATTTCGCCTCGACGCAGCTGGCTCCGACGATTTCGCAAATCGACGGTGTTGGTGATGTCGATGTCGGCGGCAGCTCACTGCCCGCCGTACGCGTCGGGCTGAATCCGCAGGCGCTGTTTAATCAGGGCGTCTCGCTGGACGACGTACGCACTGCCATCAGCAATGCCAACGTGCGTAAACCGCAGGGGGCGCTGGAAGATGGCACTCACCGCTGGCAGATCCAGACCAATGATGAGCTAAAAACCGCCGCCGAATATCAGCCGCTGATTATTCATTACAACAACGGCGGCGCGGTTCGTCTGGGCGATGTGGCGACAGTGACCGACTCTGTACATGATGTACGTAACGCCGGGATGACCAATGCCAAACCGGCTATTTTGCTGATGATCCGCAAGCTGCCGGAAGCCAATATTATCCAGACGGTTGACAGCATCCGGGCAAAATTACCGGAGTTGCAGGAAACCATTCCGGCGGCGATTGATCTGCAAATTGCCCAGGATCGCTCCCCCACCATTCGCTCCTCGCTGGAAGAAGTCGAGCAAACGCTGATTATCTCGGTGGCGCTGGTGATTCTGGTGGTGTTTTTATTCCTGCGCTCGGGTCGCGCCACTATTATTCCCGCCGTTTCGGTGCCGGTTTCGCTGATTGGTACGTTTGCGGCGATGTACCTGTGCGGATTCAGTCTCAATAACCTTTCGTTAATGGCGCTCACCATCGCTACTGGTTTCGTGGTGGATGACGCCATCGTGGTGCTGGAAAACATTGCCCGTCATCTGGAAGCGGGAATGAAACCGTTGCAAGCCGCACTGCAAGGTACTCGCGAAGTCGGTTTTACGGTGCTGTCGATGAGTCTGTCACTGGTGGCGGTGTTCCTGCCGCTGCTGTTGATGGGCGGATTGCCGGGCCGACTGTTACGCGAGTTTGCCGTGACGCTTTCTGTCGCCATTGGTATTTCGTTGCTGGTTTCTCTGACATTAACGCCAATGATGTGTGGCTGGATGCTGAAAGCCAGCAAGCCGCGCGAGCAAAAGCGACTGCGTGGTTTTGGTCGCATGTTGGTAGCCCTGCAACAAGGCTACGGCAAGTCACTGAAATGGGTGCTCAATCATACCCGTCTGGTGGGCGTGGTGCTGCTTGGCACCATTGCGCTGAATATCTGGCTGTATATCTCGATCCCGAAAACCTTCTTCCCGGAGCAGGACACTGGCGTGTTGATGGGCGGGATTCAGGCGGATCAGAGTATTTCGTTTCAGGCGATGCGCGGTAAGTTGCAGGATTTCATGAAAATTATCCGTGACGATCCGGCAGTGGATAATGTCACCGGCTTTACAGGCGGTTCGCGAGTGAACAGCGGGATGATGTTTATCACCCTCAAGCCACGCGACGAACGCAGCGAAACGGCGCAGCAAATTATCGACCGTCTGCGCGTAAAACTGGCGAAAGAACCGGGGGCGAATCTGTTCCTGATGGCGGTACAGGATATTCGCGTTGGTGGGCGTCAGTCGAACGCCAGCTACCAGTACACGTTGTTATCCGACGACCTGACGGCACTGCGCGAATGGGAGCCGAAAATCCGCAAAAAACTGGCGACGTTGCCGGAACTGGCGGACGTGAACTCCGATCAGCAGGATAACGGCGCGGAGATGAATCTGGTTTACGACCGCGACACCATGGCACGGCTGGGAATCGACGTACAAGCCGCCAACAGTCTGTTAAATAACGCCTTCGGTCAGCGGCAAATCTCGACCATTTACCAGCCGATGAACCAGTATAAAGTGGTGATGGAAGTGGATCCGCGCTATACCCAGGACATCAGTGCGCTGGAAAAAATGTTCGTTATCAATAACGAAGGCAAAGCGATCCCGCTGTCGTATTTCGCTAAATGGCAACCGGCGAATGCCCCACTATCGGTGAATCATCAGGGATTATCGGCGGCCTCGACCATTTCGTTTAACCTGCCGACCGGAAAATCGCTCTCGGACGCCAGTGCGGCGATCGATCGCGCAATGACCCAGCTTGGTGTGCCTTCGACGGTGCGCGGCAGTTTTGCCGGAACAGCGCAGGTGTTCCAGGAGACGATGAACTCACAGGTGATCCTGATTATCGCCGCCATCGCCACGGTGTATATCGTGCTGGGTATCCTTTACGAGAGTTATGTGCACCCGCTGACGATTCTCTCCACCCTGCCCTCGGCGGGTGTTGGAGCGCTGCTGGCGCTGGAGCTGTTCAATGCCCCGTTCAGCCTAATCGCCCTGATAGGGATCATGCTATTAATCGGCATCGTGAAGAAAAACGCCATTATGATGGTCGATTTTGCGCTTGAAGCCCAACGGCACGGTAACCTGACGCCGCAGGAAGCTATTTTCCAGGCCTGTCTGCTGCGTTTTCGCCCGATTATGATGACTACCCTGGCGGCGCTGTTTGGCGCGCTGCCGCTGGTGTTGTCGGGCGGTGACGGCTCGGAGCTGCGGCAACCCCTGGGGATCACCATTGTCGGCGGTCTGGTAATGAGCCAGCTTCTGACGCTGTATACCACGCCGGTGGTGTATCTCTTTTTCGACCGTCTGCGGCTGCGTTTTTCGCGTAAACCCAAACAAACGGTAACCGAGTAAATGACAGATCTTCCCGACAGCACCCGCTGGCAATTGTGGATTGTGGCTTTCGGCTTCTTTATGCAGTCGCTGGACACCACCATCGTAAACACCGCCCTTCCCTCAATGGCGCAAAGCCTCGGGGAAAGTCCGTTGCATATGCACATGGTCATTGTCTCTTATGTGCTGACCGTGGCGGTGATGCTGCCCGCCAGCGGCTGGCTGGCGGACAAAGTCGGCGTGCGCAATATTTTCTTTACCGCCATCGTGCTGTTTACTCTCGGTTCACTGTTTTGCGCGCTTTCCGGCACGCTGAACGAACTGTTGCTGGCACGCGCGTTACAGGGCGTTGGCGGCGCGATGATGGTGCCGGTCGGAAGGCTTACGGTGATGAAAATCGTACCGCGCGAGCAATATATGGCGGCGATGACCTTTGTCACGTTACCCGGTCAGGTCGGTCCGCTGCTCGGTCCGGCGCTCGGCGGTCTGCTGGTGGAGTACGCGTCGTGGCACTGGATCTTTTTGATCAACATTCCGGTGGGGATTATCGGTGCGATCGCCACATTGATGTTAATGCCGAACTATACCATGCAGACGCGGCGCTTCGATCTCTCCGGCTTTTTATTGCTAGCGGTTGGCATGGCGGTATTAACCCTGGCGCTGGACGGCAGTAAAGGTACAGGTTTATCGCCGCTGACGATTGCTGGCCTGGTCGCAGTTGGCGTGGTAGCACTGGTGCTTTATTTGCTGCACGCCAGAAATAACAACCGCGCTCTTTTCAGTCTGAAACTGTTCCGCACTCGTACCTTTTCGCTGGGCCTGGCGGGGAGCTTTGCCGGACGTATTGGCAGTGGCATGTTGCCCTTTATGACACCGGTTTTCCTGCAAATTGGCCTCGGTTTCTCGCCGTTTCATGCCGGACTGATGATGATCCCGATGGTGCTTGGCAGCATGGGAATGAAGCGAATTGTTGTACAGGTGGTGAATCGCTTTGGTTATCGTCGGGTACTGGTAGCGACCACGCTGGGTCTGTCGCTGGTCACCCTGTTGTTTATGACTACCGCTCTGCTGGGCTGGTACTACGTTTTGCCGTTCGTCCTGTTTTTACAAGGGATGGTCAACTCGACGCGTTTCTCCTCCATGAACACCCTGACGCTGAAAGATCTCCCGGACAATCTGGCGAGCAGCGGAAACAGCCTGCTGTCGATGATTATGCAATTGTCGATGAGTATCGGCGTCACCATCGCCGGGCTGTTGCTGGGACTTTTTGGTTCGCAGCATGTCAGCGTCGACAGCGGCACCACACAAACCGTCTTTATGTACACCTGGCTTAGCATGGCGTTTATCATCGCCCTTCCGGCGTTCATCTTTGCCAGAGTGCCGAACGATACGCATCAAAATGTAGCTATTTCGCGGCGAAAAAGGAGCGCGCAATGAAGTTCTGGCGACCTGGTATTACCGGCAAACTGTTTCTGGCGATTTTCGCCACCTGCATTGTCTTGCTGATCAGTATGCACTGGGCGGTGCGTATCAGTTTTGAGCGTGGCTTTATTGATTACATCAAGCATGGTAATGAACAGCGATTACAACTGTTAAGTGATGCGCTTGGCGAGCAGTATGCGCAGCATGGCAACTGGCGCTTCCTGCGCAACAATGATCGCTTTGTCTTTCAGATCCTGCGTTCATTTGAACACGATAATTCGGAAGATAAACCCGGCCCGGGTATGCCACCGCACGGCTGGCGTACCCAGTTCTGGGTGGTTGATCAAAACAACAAAGTGCTGGTTGGTCCGCGAGCGCCGATTCCACCTGACGGTACACGGCGACCCATTCTGGTCAACGGTGCGGAAGTTGGCGCGGTGATCGCCTCCCCCGTTGAGCGGTTAACGCGCAATACTGATATCAATTTCGATAAACAACAGCGGCAAACCAGCTGGTTGATTGTCGCTCTGGCAACGTTACTCGCGGCGCTCGCCACCTTTCTGCTGGCGCGCGGTTTACTGGCACCGGTAAAACGACTTGTCGATGGCACGCACAAACTGGCGGCGGGCGATTTCACTACCCGCGTAACGCCCACCAGTGAAGATGAACTGGGCAAACTGGCGCAAGACTTCAACCAGCTTGCCAGCACACTGGAGAAAAACCAGCAAATGCGGCGCGATTTTATGGCCGATATTTCTCACGAACTGCGTACGCCATTAGCGGTGCTGCGCGGTGAACTGGAAGCCATTCAGGATGGCGTGCGTAAATTCACGCCGGAGACGGTGGCGTCTTTACAGGCGGAGGTCGGTACACTGACCAAACTGGTTGACGATCTCCATCAGTTGTCGATGTCTGATGAAGGCGCTCTCGCCTATCAAAAAGCACCGGTAGATTTGATCCCACTGCTGGAAGTGGCGGGCGGCGCATTTCGCGAACGATTTGCCAGCCGTGGCCTGAAACTGCAGTTTTCCCTGCCAGACAGTATTACCGTATTTGGCGATCGCGACCGTTTAATGCAGTTATTCAATAACTTACTCGAAAACAGCCTGCGCTACACTGATAGCGGCGGCAGCCTGAAAATCTCTGCCGAGCAGCACGACAAAACGGTGCGCCTGACCTTTGCCGACAGTGCGCCAGGTGTCAGTGACGAGCAGCTACAAAAATTATTTGAACGTTTTTATCGCACCGAAGGTTCCCGCAACCGCGCCAGCGGTGGTTCCGGGCTGGGGCTGGCGATTTGCCTGAACATTGTTGAAGCACATAATGGCCGCATTATTGCTGCCCATTCGCCTTTTGGCGGGGTAAGCATTACAGTAGAGTTACCGCTGGAACGGGATTTACAGAGAGAAGTATGACCGAGTTACCAATCGACGAAAACACACCGCGTATTTTGATCGTGGAAGATGAACCGAAGCTGGGGCAGTTGCTCATTGATTATCTGCGTGCTGCGAGCTATGCGCCGACGCTTATCAGCCACGGCGATCAGGTACTGCCGTATGTGCGCCAGACACCACCGGATCTGATCCTGTTAGATCTGATGCTCCCTGGCACCGATGGCCTGACGCTGTGCCGGGAAATTCGTCGTTTTTCTGACATTCCGATCGTGATGGTGACGGCAAAAATCGAAGAGATCGATCGCCTGCTGGGGCTGGAGATTGGCGCAGATGATTATATCTGTAAGCCGTACAGCCCACGGGAAGTGGTAGCGCGCGTCAAAACCATTTTGCGCCGTTGCAAACCGCAGCGCGAGTTGCAGCAACAGGATGCTGAAAGCCCGTTGATTATCGACGAAGGTCGTTTTCAGGCTTCATGGCGCGGTAAAATGCTTGACCTGACGCCTGCGGAATTTCGTCTGCTGAAAACGCTCTCTCATGAACCAGGAAAAGTGTTCTCCCGCGAGCATTTGCTCAATCATCTTTATGACGACTACCGCGTAGTAACCGACCGCACCATCGACAGCCACATTAAAAACCTGCGCCGCAAGCTGGAATCTCTCGACGCCGAACAGTCATTTATCCGCGCCGTTTACGGCGTTGGTTACCGCTGGGAAGCCGACGCCTGCCGCATCGTTTAGTTTTAGCGACATGACTTTGTTAGCCGGAGATGGCGTTCAGACCAGATCCGGCAACATTATCCCACGCATGGTCAGCAAACTGACATTATCTCTCCGCCCTGGCAGGCATCAGAAAATCGCTCATACTTTAATCGGTAAACAGCACCTTTAGATGCTGTTTTCGATACGCAATTTCAATCAAGGAGTCATTATGGCTGGTTGGTTTGAACTCAGTAAGAGCAGTGATAATCAGTTCCGGTTTGTGCTAAAAGCGGGCAATGGTGAGACTATCCTCACCAGCGAGCTGTATACCTCAAAAGCCTCTGCGGAAAAGGGCATCGCGTCGGTGCGTAGCAACAGCCCGCAAGAAGAACGCTATGAGAAAAAAACGGCAAGTAACGGCAAATTCTATTTCAATCTGAAAGCCGCTAATCATCAAATTATCGGCTCCAGCCAGATGTACGCCACCGCGCAATCTCGTGAAACCGGAATTGCCTCCGTTAAAGCCAATGGCACAAGCCAGACGGTGAAAGACAATACGTAATTACGATGCCGGGCGTGGGTTGTTGGCGTCCGGCTTTATATCCAAATAACGCTTAGTTATTAATAATTAAGAGTAACCGCCGCCATTAAAATAGTGGGCACTGACGAGCACTCGTTGTGCTTTCTTTGTTTACCATCCCATACTTATCCTCCTGAACATGTTCATGTGCCAAAATATCTTCTAATACTTTCGTGACGCTATCCGGTTTATGACATACACTGATGTAAGATTTTTACTTACAGGCGGGCGTAAAATGGCCAGAACGATGACGGTTGATCTCGGCGATGAGTTGCGTGAATTTATCGAGTCCTTAATTGAATCCGGCGACTATCGCACCCAAAGCGAAGTGATCCGTGAGTCACTGCGATTACTTCGAGAAAAGCAAGCAGAGTCTCGCCTGCAAGCGTTACGTGACATGCTCGCAGAAGGGTTGAGTAGTGGTGAAGCTCAGCCGTGGGAAAAGGACGCGTTCTTACGGAAGGTGAAAGCAGGGATAAGGAAATAATGTGCGTATTATTAAACTCATGCCAAAAGCCAATGAGGATTTAGAAGGCATCTGGTATTACAGCTATCACCATTTCGGCGAACCACAAGCCGACAGATATGTGGAACATCTTTCAGACGTTCTCCAGATTCTGAGTAACAATAATATAGGTACGCCCAGACCTGAATTAGGCGAAGGTATTTTTGTTCTTCCTTTTGAACGCCACGTCATTTATTTCCTGCAATCACCAGGGGAAATTATCGTCATTCGTATCCTTAACCAAAACCAGGACGCCACCAGACATTTACACTGGAGCTAAACCCGCCGATTGCGCTACAATGCCCGCCCTTAAAGTGGGGGCACTCCCCTAACCGCTTCATCAGGTGAAGCGGATCTGACCTGTCATCAGAACGAGAGAATTATGTTTAAACCGGAACTCCTTTCCCCGGCGGGAACGCTGAAAAATATGCGTTACGCTTTCGCTTATGGCGCAGATGCTGTTTATGCGGGCCAGCCGCGTTATTCCCTGCGTGTGCGCAACAACGAATTCAACCACGAAAATCTTCAGCTCGGCATCAATGAAGCCCACGCGCTGGGGAAAAAGTTTTATGTCGTGGTCAACATTGCACCGCACAACGCCAAGCTGAAAACCTTTATCCGTGACCTGAAACCGGTGGTGGAAATGGGGCCGGATGCGCTGATTATGTCCGATCCAGGGCTGATTATGCTGGTGCGTGAGCACTTCCCTGAAATGCCGATCCACCTTTCGGTGCAGGCTAACGCCGTGAACTGGGCGACGGTGAAATTCTGGCAGCAAATGGGCCTGACCCGCGTGATCCTCTCTCGCGAGCTGTCGCTGGAAGAGATTGAAGAGATCCGCAATCAGGTGCCGGATATGGAGATCGAGATCTTCGTTCACGGCGCGCTGTGCATGGCCTACTCCGGTCGCTGCCTGCTCTCTGGCTATATCAACAAGCGCGACCCGAACCAGGGCACCTGCACCAACGCCTGCCGCTGGGAGTACAACGTCCAGGAAGGGAAAGAAGATGATGTTGGCAACATCGTACACAAGTACGAGCCGATTCCGGTGCAAAATGTTGAGCCGACGCTGGGTATCGGCGCACCAACCGACAAAGTGTTTATGATCGAAGAGGCCCAGCGTCCGGGCGAGTATATGACCGCGTTTGAAGATGAGCACGGCACTTACATCATGAACTCGAAAGATCTGCGCGCCATCGCCCATGTAGAACGCCTGACCAAAATGGGCGTGCATTCGCTGAAAATCGAAGGTCGTACCAAATCTTTCTACTATTGTGCACGCACCGCACAGGTTTACCGCAAAGCTATCGATGACGCCGCTGCGGGAAAACCGTTCGATACCAGCCTGCTGGAAACTCTGGAAGGTCTGGCGCATCGTGGCTATACCGAAGGTTTCCTGCGTCGTCATACTCACGACGATTATCAGAACTACGAATACGGTTATTCAGTTTCTGACCGCCAGCAGTTTGTTGGTGAGTTTACCGGTGAGCGCAAGGGGGACCTCGCGGCGGTAACGGTGAAAAATAAATTCTCCGTTGGCGACAGCCTTGAGCTGATGACGCCGCAAGGCAACATTAATTTTACCCTTGAGCACATGGAAAACGCCAAAGGCGAAGCTATGCCGATAGCACCAGGCGATGGTTATACTGTGTGGCTCCCGGTCCCGCAGGATCTTGAGCTCAATTACGCGCTGCTGATGCGTAATTTCTCCGGGGAAACCACGCGTAATCCCCACGGTAAGTGATTAATTTCGATTATTTTTCCCGGATGGAAAATTCTTAGAAACCGATCACATACAGCTGCATTTATTAAGGTTATCATCCGTTTCGCTGAAAAACATAACCCATAAAATGCTAGCTGTACCAGGAACCACCTCCTTAGCCTGTGTAATCTCCCTTACACGGGCTTATTTTTTGCATGTAACTTACTGAAATAAATGGATTTATTTCTATAAATGTCCACACATTGACCACATCGATACAAAAAGCCCCGCATTTGCGGGGCTTTTGTTTTAACTGACAATGTAAGAACACATCTAGTCAACAGCTTGTAAGCTTTTGACCGTCTGCAATAAGCGAGGAGCAGAGATGACGGCAGAGTAAGTGAAGTCTTTTGTATTTGAAGAGCCATTATCAGACTGATATAAGTACTTACTAGGATATCTTTCCATGACATTCTTTGAAGCGTTTTCCACTCCCGCAATGACATAAGGCATTTCTTGACATAGATTGTGGTGGACTCAAGTCAATTTCGCTAAGCATCGAAAGTAATTCCTCTGCTGCAATTGCTTCTCCAATCATAACTTGAGTTAGACTTCTCATATGAATCAATAATTCTGCTACAATTTGAGATTCTACAAAACTTTTAGTTTCTCCAGCGTCATTAGTAGCGGTATAGGTGACGCCACTCATATTTTCAGACAAAGCTTCAATAGCTGATTGATGGTATTGACTGATAGGAGCATGCTTACTCGCTACAATACCTATTACTTTATTATCTGAAGCTTTTAAAAGAGCTCCACCAGAATTTCCTGAGTTAAATGCCCCATTTACCACTAGATGTTTTTTTTGTCCCTTGGCGGTTTGGTATGAGTTAAATCCTGCTAGATAACCAACGGATAGTAACGGTGCAGGACCGTTGTATCCTAATGGGTATCCCCAAGTTGTTACTGATTCACCAACTTTAAGATCATTATCCTTAACAATACTTAGCCCACCAGTCTGGGTAATGGCAGGTCTCAGCACAGCTAAATCGCGATCAGAATCTATCCATTTTTGAGAAATTGGAATCTTCTGTCCATAAGCTGAAATTGCGAAAATCTGATTTGTAGAGCATCCAGTGATAACATGCTCGTTCGTTACTATTAACCCATTATCTATTAAAAAACCAGATCCTTTCGAGCCGGTCGCAGGACATATAATCATATAAACAGAATTTACTGATGAGCGTCCAACTTCACCCGTAGCGTCTAAAGTCCATTGAGTAGATATGGGGATATTGTTCAAAACTGACTCCTTTATTTATAAACTTTTGTTAAATGGCTTGCAGTCTTATATTCGTTATTTATAAAAATTTAATTAGCTAGTTTATTTTTTGCCCCCCCAAAAATTTCTCAATTGATTCTCAGTTAATCCAATATGCAATTGCTGTCATGGATATATATCCTTCTTATTTTTAAGGAATTTTACACATATAACTAACGTTAGTCACTCTCTAGAACCCGCTCCTGGCACTTTGCCGACGGAAATGTACTTAACATAACTGATCTAAAAGTTGCAAAAAGCCCCGCATTCGCGGGGCTTTCTCGTTTGTCACATCCAGTGAATTTGTTGCTGACCTGATGATGTCGGATGCGGCGGCGCGGGTACTACTTCCCCCGGCGACACGATAAAACGCTCGACTGTTTCAGTGGTCACAAACGTGCAGCTGCAGTTAATGTTTGTGCACTGGTGATACCGCTCTTTTGTGGTATCAGTAAAATAGCGACTCGTGCGGGCGTGGGCGGCATGATGGCATTTCGGACAATGAAACATGATGAGGGTCTCCGGCGTATTCAATGTGTTAATTTTACTAATTTTTACTTATAAAACAAATACATAAACAACACACGCCGTTAAACTTCCTCGCTTTCATACTCCACATCAGAAACCTTAACCTCAAGCTCTAAGCCCGTCGTGAAGCCGCTCCCGTTGAGGCTGTGTACCACACGACTGATTATCCACGCCTGCTCGTCTATAACGCGCTTAAAGCCTTTCACTGCCACCGGCGTTTCAGGAAATAAATCAGCGCGGCCAGTGGCGAGCGTGATCGAAAACTCCGCCACCCCACGCTGTATCCTGTCCCACTTTGCCTGAGCTGCGCGCATGGCCTGCGCCTTTGTCGCGTAGATGGTCGTGAGTTCCAGAACATTGTCGGACTCACCGGCCATATACTCACCTTCCCGCGCTTCCTGCACCTTCTTCTTTTTAGCCTTTGCCGATGTTTTAGCAACCTTCGGGTGCTGCAGCGCACGCAGGTGCTGCTCTTTGGGTTTGCGCTTGAGCTTCACCTTTTGCTTTTGCGGTTTCGGGTCTCTGGTGTGCAGCCATTTAGCGGTTACGCCGGAGTATGCCTCGCGGTCGGCTATGGCAAACTGATGCCGGTCGCCGTCGCCGCGTTCGACGGTCATTTGCGGGATGGCCTTACCACTGGCCGTCATCGCGCTACCGGCTTTCAGGAATAACAATTTCCCGGCCTTGACCGAAACCGTTGCCCCGTTGCGATCCGCCAGTCGGGACAAAAACGCCGCGTCGGATTCCTGAGACTGGTCAATATGCGGCACAGCAACAGCTTTCAGGGTATCAGCCACGCTGGCCGTCAGTTTGTTACGCTGCGCGATAGTCTCGACAATCACCCCGAGCGTGGTGTCGTGCCATGACTGCTCGCGGCGCGAGTTCAGCGTCCCGCGAAAATCCGCACTGCGTCCCCGGATAGTCAGCCTGTCAGGCGCGCCCCGGTGCTCGATTTCGTCAACCGTAAAACTCCCTTTGTTAATCAGCGCCGAGCCCTGCCAGCCCAGCCACAGGGTCAGCGATGCCCCGCGCGGCGGCAGCTCGACCAGTCCATCGGTATCATCGAGCTCGATATCAAGCTGGTCAGCCTCGAATCCGCGATTGTCGGTCATGGTCAGCCCGATAAGCCGGTCGCTGAAATTCTGTGTGATATCTGCGCCACCGAGCGTGAGCATAAAATCAGGAGCAATGCGCGCCCCGGCCTGAATAGTCATTCCCGTTATCATCCCGCCAGCCCCCCGAGCCAGTTACCGGCAGACGTGACCAGATTATCAGCCTGCGTTTTCAGGTCGCCGTAGATGGCCGCGAGGGATTCATCCACCCGCTTAAGCGACAGGCTAAACTCGATTTTTTTAGCCGCGCCGTCGCTGAATAACTCGGTGTGGTTGTGAGTCACTTTATCGATGACATACATCCCGTGGATCATGCCGGTTCCGTCAATCAGCGGCCATGCGCGCCCCTCATCGGCCATCAGTTCGATGGCCATCAGTGACAGACGCCCGCCGGTGATTTCAGGGTAAAGCGTGCCCGACAGGGTACGCGAGGTTTCCCCCTCCCCGAGATACTGATAAGCCGGGGGTTTTCCGATACGGTCATTTGACACCCAGCGGTAGTCCTTCGAATACTGCATTGACTGATGCGGCAGGGTGCGCCGTTCAAACACGAAAAAGCCCAGCCCCATTAACATTTTTATCCCTCCCTCAGTCGAGTCTCATACTGGATCGCTGACGCGCACGTTTCTCGCGGTCAAGTTTGTCGACCGCGTCACGGAGCTGGCGGTCAAGGTCACTGCCCGGTGCGACTCCGCCCTGCAGGTTGATGTTGTATTCGCTTTTGCTCTGGTCGATATAAGACAGGCCTGCGGGCGCTGTGACCGGCTGATACGCCTGATACCCGCCATAACCTGCGGTCGCAGGGATATACCCGCCATTCGGGGACGCCTTATTCGCTTTCGCTGCGGTCTGGTCGAGGTCGCTGGATTCTTTTTTGATAACGCCGAGTTTCTCCAGCAGCCAGCCGACCTTGCCGCTCAGGCTGTTAAACATCTTGAGCGGCATCATCAGCGCATCAGCCAGCGCCTGACCAAAAGTAACGCCGACATTTTTGCAACTGGAGAGCGTGTCCTGCGTGGCTTTCACCGGCGCAAGCAGGTCTTTAAACCACTGGCAGACGACACCCAGCTTTTCAGCGATGGCGTCAAACACCGGCGCGAGCGGGGTAAACATGTCCCCCACCGGTGCAAAGGCGGCTTTCAGTCCCTCCACCACGCCCGAGAAGAATGCACCGAGCGGCTCCCAGTATTTGCGGATCAGCAATGCACCGGCCACCACTGCACCGGCTACCGCCAGCACCGGCAGGCTGATTGCGCCAATGGCCGTGACAATCGCGCCGCCGACCGTACTGAAAACCACACCGAGCACGCCAGCCGCCGCAATGATGGCATTAATCCCCATCACCACCGGCCATGCGACAAGGCCAATCCCGCCCATCACACCGATCAGCGCCAGCGCACCACCAACCACCACGCCGAGGGTGGTCGCCAGCCCTTTATTTTTCTGGATCCAGCCGTCGAGCCTGAGCACATATTGCGTGGCCGTCTGCGTCAGCTTACGCAGTGAGCCCTCCTGCTGATCAAACAGGTCAGTGCCGACCGCCTCATAGGCTGACTGAAACTCTTTAAAGTCGCCGCCGAGGTTATCCTGCATAACCTTAACCAGTTCCTCAGTCTTACCGTCTGAGGCTTTAAACGCGGCGGTGAGCTGGTCGAGCTTGCCGCTTGATGCGGCGGCCATCAGCACGGCGGCCGCCGAGCTGGCCTCTTCACCGAAAATGGTTTTCATGTATTCGGATTTCTGACCCGTTCCGAGATTGTTTTTCTCAAAACTGCGCTGCATTTCTTTCAGGATGGAAAATATCGGGCGCGTATTGCCTTTGCTATCTGACGTTTTAATACCGAGCTCTTTGATGGCGTCGTACGCTTTACCGGTTGGCGCCTGCAGGCGACTCAGAACGGCACGACTCCCTGTACCCGCCATCGAGCCGGTGATTTTGGAATCGTGCAGCGCCCCCACCATTGCGGCGGTTTCTTCGATACTTACCCCGGCATTTTTCGCCACTGGCGCGGCATAGGTCAGCGCATCACTCATTCCATCAAAGTCGGCGGCGGTTTTGTTCATCGTCATCGAGAGAACATCACCAATATGCGCGACTTTATCGTTAGAGAGCTGAAAAGCAGATTTCATGCCTGTCAGCAGCGCAGCGTTTTCTTCCATCGTGCGCTTGTTCGACAGCGCCATATTCAGTGTGACCGGCGTCGCCGCCTGAATGGCCGCCGCATCGCCGCCGCTTTTGGCAATGATAATCTGCGCACCCGCCGCATCATCGGCAGAGGCAGCGGTATTATCACCGAGCTGGCGCGCCTGTTTACGCAGCGCCTGCATTTCAGGCGACTGTTTGTCGACACCGAGCACGGCCTGCAGCTCTGAGTTTTTCTGTGCAAATTCATAACCAGGCGTCAGCAGCTTAACCCCGGCGAGGGTTCCCGCCGTCGCAATACCAACACCGGCTGCGCCAGCCGCCGCCGCGTTTCCGGCCAGTGATTTACCGGCCTGATACCGCGCTTTCACCCGGCTTAACTTCGCCTGCTGTGCGCTGACTTTCGCCAGTGCCTCACGCTGCCGATTAAGCTGCGCGGTAGTCTCACTGATGCGCGATTTAAGCCCCCGCTCATCATTTGCCAGATTACGGGTATTAATACCGACTGCACCGAGTTCACGTTGCTGGCGCTTAACAGACTCAGTGAGGCTGTTGTATTTCGTCTGCAGCCCGTTGGCGGCACGCTTTGCCGATTCAAGCACCTGCGCCTGCGCGCGCGTCGGGCGCTCGGTGTTTTTAAATTGTGTGGCAAGGGCTTGCGCTTCCTGTTTCGCTTTCTCAAGCGAATGACCGGTCACGGCAAGCTGGGCGCTGGCTTTGCGGAATCCGTCAATACGGGACGCCTGCACATTAAGTTCGCACAGGCTTTTTTGTGAATTGCGGATATCACCAGACAGGGATTTGCTGGCGTTCTGAATCGCTTTAAGCGGGCGGCTTGCCCGGTCAACTGCGTTCAGCAGCACCTCGATTCTGACGTTATTGCTCATGATGGCTTCCGCTTCGTTGCAGCGCCTTATCGCGCCATGTCAGGAGCTCGGTCACACTCAGGGAATTTAGCTCTGATGGCGGCCAGTGGAAGATCACCGCAATATCCGCCATCAGGTCATCGACCGACAGTTTTTCCGGGAAGGTCAGCGACCCGAAGCTGGTGACAAAAAACCGACCACCTTACCGGCCAGTGAAATCAGGTCTGACGCATCCAGACGCGCGAGCTCGTGCTCGGTCAGTGCCGGATATGTCATGCGCGGCAGCACCTTAATCAGCGCATCAACGTCGGAATTTGCCAGCGACGCCAGCGACACCCCGCGCAGGGTTCCCGCATTCGGTTTGGTTAAGGTGACCTGCTCAACTTTCTGCTCACCGCGCATCAGCGGGGTGTCAAAAATAACGACATTCGGATTGACGTTCTCAGTGTCAGCAACAGCAGTCTCATTGATATTTTTCATGCGAATTTCTCATCAGGGTAAATGACCGGCCAGCCTCACTGACCGGTTGAAGGATTACAGGCCAATCGCCTTGCGGTGCTCTGCCATACGGTCGACACCGTCGACTTTCAGCACCATGTTGATCACGTCAATCTCGATGACTTCTTTGCCGTCGATCGTGAGCTGGTAATAGGCGCACTCGGTCGCCATTTTGGTTGTACCGCTTTCGCCCTGCTTGTTTTCACCGCCGTCGTATTCTTTATGACGGCCACGCATCACCACCTCGACGGCAGAAATCGCGCCGGTGTCGTCACGCTGATAAGAGCCGGTAAAACGCAGCGGCACGCTGTCAGCACCCGGTGAGGCGTACTGCGCCCACAATTCAATGTCAGGCAGACCGCCGAGCGTCCACTCAAGCGACAGCGCATCGTCATCGAGGCCAAGGTCAACCGACACCGCCCCCGGCATCCCGCCGCCGCGATATTTCTCCAGCTTGCGGGTCAGTTTTGGCAGGGTGACGGATTCAACAACGCCCATATAGCTGAGGCCATCGTTGAACATATTCAGGTATTTCAGTTTGCGGGGTAACGCCATGCTCAGAGCTCCTTAGCTGTTGACCGAGTCCGACAGGTTCGCCAGATAGGTATCGGTGATGCGCTGGCGCAGGGTCAGGTTTTCCAGCGGCGGGACGGGGGTATAGTCGTAATCGATATACAGTTTCCCCACTTTCAGGGTCGCGGTGTCGTTCGACTCCGGGTCGTACCAGCAGAAGCCGTCAACGATATAACCACTGGTTTTCAGCTCGCGGAATTTGGCATTGATACCGGAAACGATGTCGCGAATGAGGGTCGGGGTAATGGGTTTATCCATCGCCCACGCGTGCGCCTCCGCCATCGTGTCGGCCAGTACCTGCGCGGTGCGGGTGTAGTTCTCAAACAGGAAAAGCGGATCATCCGAGCAGGTACGGTTTCCCCAAAACTTGAAACCATCATTGCGGATAAGCGTGGTGACACCGGCCTGATTCAGCAGGTTGGCGTCGGTCGCCGGTTCCTGCAAATCCCACGATACTGAGGCACTGACGCCGGTCACACCGTTAACGCCAACGTTAGACAGGGTTTTATGCCAGCCGACCGTCTGGTCGATTTTGGCACGCAGGCCGAGCGCGCGCGCCGTCGCCCAGGCTGTCGCGGTCGCGTTCGCCGTGGTGTCCCATGCCAGAAAATCAGGGAAGATGACCATCAGCTCACGCTGGCTGAAATTCTCGCGGTAGTCGATGGCCTCGGAAATGGTTTTACAGCCCCATGCGCTGACATAGCCAAAGGCGCGCAGGCTCTGACAGGTGGACGCGAGTGCGGTCGCCACCTCCTGTGAATCCAGCCCCGGCACGCCGAGAATCCGTGGCTTAACGCCGGTGACGGTTTTCGCCGTCAGCAGGGCTTTCAGCCCGGTATATTTGCCGTTTTCGTCGGTGGTGCCGATGATATTAGAAATGGTCTGTTTGTGCGCCGCCTCGGGGTTCTCCGGATCTTCAATACCTTCGGCCACACGCACGGCCACGATGACCGGCTTGCACTGGTCAGCGATAGCCTGCAGGGACGCCGACAGCGAGCCCTGTTTACCGGCCTTACCGATAGCGCTCTGCACGTTCGTAATGAGCACCGGCTCATTGAGGGGAAATGTTTTTTCGTCAGCATCGCTGGCCGTGCAGACCATGCCGATGATGGCCGTCGAAACGGTGGAAATGGTGCGCACGCCATCGTTAATCTCGATGACCTGCACGCCGTGATGATAGTCACTCATCCGTTTAACTCCGTGGTTAAGGGGTGAGTGATATTTTCTGTTGTGTGGCGGGTGCGGGCTATTTGTCAGGGTTGGCTAAGGTCTGACACAACGACGGGAAAGGAAAAGGCGGGCAACTGCCCGCCAGATGTCGGATCAGACTGGCAGCGGCGGCCATTCAATATCCGGAGCATCCTCCGGCTGGATGCGGCTCAGTAAAACACGGTATTTTTTCCATGCAATGAGGTGCGTTTTTTCATCGTCGGTTGCCATCTCCAGATCAACGGAGTCCTGTAATGTCGCAACCGCAGTATTGGCCTGTTTAAGAAGCCTGTTTTTGTTGTTTTTCGCAGCCTCTGTCAATGCATTACGTGCAGCATCAGCATCATCAACCCATGTTTTACCATCCCATTTCTGCCACGGGTTTTCCGGCACAACCGGTGTTGTTCCTGCCGGATACTGACCCGGCTCGGTTATCTCCCTCTCATGACCTGTTTCGGTGTCATAGACAACCTCACCCCGGTGGTCTTCAGTGATAGCCCAGCAACCATTTTCAGTGTCATAAACCGGAATAAATCCGTCTCGGGTTTCCGGGGGCTTTTCACTGGTGCAGCAGGCGGGCAATCCGGTAAATGCCGGTATCAGGGCGTCACCTTTTCCAATAAATTCACAGGTGTCTGCACGAAAGTTATACACAGTGATAGTCCGGCTTTCTCCGGTCATTTTAAACGTCATTATGCGAGTCTCACGATATAGTTAAATGCGATGTTTTTGATGGTGTTTTCTGCATTACCCGACGCGGCGATCGTAATGGTGTGACCGTGTGCGCCAATAGCAACGGAGTGCGAGTGTGCGCCAATCCCGACATTATGATTGTGGGCACCAATCGCCACGGTATGCGCGTGATTACCTGCAGTTGATGTTGTTTTCGTTCCCGTCGCTATTTCGTTACCGTCGGCGGCCTGTCCCCCGGCCTGATCTCCCCGGTGTACGGTAAAAGTGTGCGCATGGTTGCCGGTTGCATTAGTGGTTTTTGTCCCGTAGTCAAAGGTCGTGGTGGTTTTCGTTCCGTGGTCAAAAGCACTGGTGGTTTTCGTCCCTAAATCGGTGCTCGATGCGCTGGCACCGTGGGCGTGCGATTTAATGCCGTCCTGCTCCTGAGACAAAATAGCGCGCCCACTTGCGGGTTTACCTTTGATTGTCCAGCCCCGCATATCAGGAATAACACCCGATGGGTACACCACAGCAAGCAGCGGATACGCGGCTTTATCAAAAGTTTGTCCCTGCATGACGGCATAGCCAGCAGGAACACTGTCAGACGGCCACGCAACGGGAGCGCCTACCGGAAAAACATCATCAGGCGTCCACGGTGTCCATGCGCCTGTTGAATACTGACTGCGCGAGTAGCTCCGGGAGCTGTTATAAACCCGGTATACCTGAGTCACTCCGGCATTTTTATAAATGACCAGCGTCCCGGCGTTATTTTCAGGGTAATGTCTGGCGGCTGAGGTATTAGAATTCGCTGGCTGAAAGTAAATACCCGGCGTTTTAAGGGTGTCTAAATCCTCCGTTACCAGCCCAATAGCCTGGTCGTCGAAAATATCCTGCGAGGTGACACTGGTGTCAGCATTCAGGGAGTGTCCGTTAATTTTGCGCGAGGAAGGAACGCGGCCATCAGCATTATCATTCGCCGCTTTCACCGCTTTTGGCGTTGCGGCGAGCGTCTCAGACACGCTGTCGATGGCGCTACTGAGCTGAACAATCCCTTTCTGCGCCGTGGTCGCATCCTGAGCCGAGTATTTACCTTTCGCAAGGTCATACGCCGCCTTAACCGCTTTCGGTGTCGCGGCGAGCGCCTCAGACGTGCTGTCGGTCGCACTGCTTAACTGCGTGAACCCTTTTTCTTTCAGCGTGGCGTCAGGATGGCGGCGGGACTGCTCATGCTCTGCGAGTTTGTCGTCGACATAATCCTGCGTCGCCATCACCAGCGTGGTATCGATGGACAACTCGACCGTGTCGATATCACTCACCATGATCACCATACGCAGCGTCTGCGCACGACCTGATCCTTCCGCCAGCTCGGGTTTGTAGCTTTCGGCCATATTGCCGACCGCAATCAGCGTGCCGGTGTCATCGTAAAGCCCCATTTCACGCAGCCAGAAACCGCCGGTCTCCGGGGGGATCACCAGCTCCGCCACGACATAATTTTTATGTTTTTTGTCCTGGCTGATTTTGTTCAGGACATGACGCCAGACCTCATTGACGAGTTTTGTCTGGCTGGCGTCCGGTTCGGGCAGTTTTCCGCCGCCGTCCCCGACGGCCATCACAGCAAAATTGACTTTCTTCCCGTTCGGGAGCGTCGCCGCCGCCAGTTTTTCCGCACCGGCTCGGGTGATAACGGTTTTATATTTCACTGTCATTGTGTTCTCACTTATCCGGGGTAAACCGTGATGATGTCGCCGTCCCAGGTCAGGGCTCCGGTGAAGAGATAACCCGGTATGTCCTGGATAATATTCAGGCCAATAAGATGGCGGCTGGCTGGCTTTGCATCGGCAATCAGCCTTTCCATTTCGTAATACATTTCCTCGGTGATACCGGTCTCCAGCACGCCGATATCAAGGCGAAACGTGCCCGGGGGGTCGTTCGTCTCCCACCACTCCGTCACGTTAATCAGATACCCGAGCGGCTCGACCACACGACGCACCGCACCTATCGTCCCTTTATGCGCATGGATAAACCACGTGCTGCGGATAACCTCGCGTTTGGTTTCTTCCGGCCAGCTCTCATCCCAGCGATCAACCGAAAACGCCCAGGCCAGCCACGGCAGCAGATTTGCGGGGCAGTTGTCAGGGTTCCATAGACGACGCAGCGGGACGGGCGTATTTTCGATATCCGCGCAGGCGCGCGCCGCCGCCACCTCAAGCGGCGACGAGCCCACCGGCAGCAGACGGGTATCACTCATCGTTGCCCCCGATGTTTACGCTGTAAGCAGTGCAATATGACGCCTGTGTCTCATTGAGTACGATGTCAGCGACCGGCGCGACAAGTTCGACACGCTGCACCCCCTCGACGTGAAGCGCGGCATAGATGGCAGACTTGCGGATATCGCGCCCGAGCCGGTGCTGCGCGTTGATATAAGCCTGCAGCTTCGCTTTTGCCGCACTGAGCACCGGCTCGCTTTCGGGGCCGGGATAAAGATAAAGCGCGGCATCGATGGTGTAGTCGACAATGACCGCCGACTGCACGGTCACGCGGTCAGCAACCGGCCTCACATCCTCATCGTTGAGAGCATTACGCACCACGGCGAGCAGTTCCCCGGATGCCGCGCCGTTATTCTCCCGGGACAGTACCGACACGGTCACGCAGGCAGGCTGCGGGCTGATAACAGAAATATCGGCGACCCGCCCGTCAGCACTGCGGCCATGAAACTGATACGCACCGGTCGACCCGGCCACGCTCATTCCCTCAAAAGCCTGTTGAATTCGCAGACGGTAATCGGTGTCCGATTCCATGACGGCAGGCGTTGGCGGCAGCGTGGTCTCATCAGCAGGCGTAATAACGAGACGCTCAACATTGTAATTTACGCCGAGGTTATCAAGGTCATGACCGGCAGCGTAAGCCAGCATCACCGCCCGTGCCGACTCATTCACCCGCTGACGCCAGATAACCTCCCGATAAGCATTTTCCTGCAACAGCTTCACAATCGGCTCAGATTCAAGCGTCAGCGTACGCGCTACCGCGTCCTGTTGCTCTTCGGGATAGAGTGAGACGAGCGTCACCTTTCGCTCTGTCAGGATGGTTTCATAATCCAACTCTTCCACAACATCAGGTGCGGCGAGCTGGCTCAGGTCAACAATAGCCATAACGTTTAACTCAGTGGAAGGGTGATAGAAAAAGGCTGGCCTGATGCCGAACGCGTGCCGGTCATATCGACGTACATCGCGCCGTCATCCTCTCCGCGTTCAACGGTGATGGTCGACAAACTGACGCGCGGTTCCCACCTCTGGATCGCGGAGTAGCACGCGGCCATAATCTGCAGACGCAGCGCCGGGGTCTGCGGCTGGTCAATCAGTGCAGACAACAGCGAGCCATATTCGCGGCGCATGACGCGCGAGCCCACTGGCGTGACCAGAATGTCGCGCACGCTTTGCCTGATGTGCTCAACTTCAGAAATACTGAGGCCGGTCTGGCTGTTCATTCCCAGATAACGCACCGTCATTTGACCCCCTTCGTCCAGTTTCCGCCCGGCTCCACGCCACCATGATCGTGGGCATCGACCTGCACGCCGTTTGAGGTAAATTTCCCTTCGGTGTGCTCGATGTTCCCCGACATCGTCCCGCCTTTTTTCACCTCGAGCGTGCCGGTGATGAGCTTGTTGGTACACACCACCTCGGGAGTATCGAGGGTAATGCGGGTTTCGGCTTTCACTAGCACCACCGGCACGATGGCGGTAATGGACTCCGACGCGGTAACGTCGGCGGTTTTAATACCGGATACGGTGAGCGCCCCGTTTTCGGGTTCGTACTCGATAACCGCCCCGTCAGGAAAAGTGACGTGAAACGCATCGGACGAGGCCGACGGCGCAGGATGGTCATCAGAGAAAATGCCGGGCAGCACAAAGGCTGTGTCCAGCTCGCCACCAATGGCAAGAATGAGCACCTGCTCGCCAACAGAAGGAGCCCACCACACCCGCGAGCGGCCGGCGCGGCAGGTCAGCCAGTTAAGCCAGGTGGTTTGCATCCCGCCGGTCTGTACACGACAAAGCCCCTCGACGGGGTCGACGTCGGTCACAATGCCGGTGCGGATAAGGTTGCGGATCGCCCGAGCGATTTCCTGTAAAGAATTTAAATTATTCATGTGGAAAGGATGCCGACTGGAAAGGCTAGTGGCAATCAAGTGGAGTTTTATGGGAGATGAAACAACAATTATCAGCTTTAAAATATCAGTATAATTCATCCCATTAGATTAATGAGAGCCACATAAAGGATTTATCAAATAGCAAAACTTAGAAATGAAATAAATCTCATAGACATTTCATCATGATATAAAATTATTTTCCGAACCCTTACCAAAGCAGATATGGGGCTAAATTATCAAACAGCCCCACGAATATTAAAACATTATTTTCCACAAATCATATTATCTATCGCAGCCATATAGGATACAAACAGATCTACATAACCACTTACGTCAGTGAGACTAATATCATTTGCATTGTCGTTATGATGAATAATGTTATTTCTCTTTACAACCACTGCATTCACAACATCCTTATTCGCATTAAATTCCGCCGAATTCAAAAGATTAACACCCAAATAAGAAAATGCCTTAATCGTCTTGTAAGGATTACCAGACAGGCTATCCGACACCTCACTTTTCTCAACCTTTAAATCAGCATCTATATATTTCAACTCCTTATCTTTAACATCTTTTTTGACTCGCCAAAGCAAAAAATTGTGTGGCAAGCAGGCTGCTTTGAGCCTGCGATTGATGGTATCGCAGTGCCATGTTGCAACCTCAGTCAAATACGACTCTAAATAAGTGCAGAGTGTAATAAGATACGATTTAACAAAAAAATTAATGTTCTTATTGAAGAATTCATTTTCCTCAAGGATAGCCTGTTGCTCCGTCTCCTTAATAATTTCTTTTAAGGATAAAAATAATGAACGATATCCATCATAGTATTCAGTATTTTCCATCAATAACTTCCTTAAGAAGTGCCACCCAACTAGCCCTACGCTTCATCACCGAACTCTTATTCTGTAGCCCACCTGATAAAGTTTTTTTGAACTCAGCACTTGAACAAAGAGTAAACCAAGCATTCCGTATTTGTTCGGACTTTTCATTTACAATATCATCATTTAACTTGCCAATTGTAGGCATTAAAATGTCATAATGAACTAACCCTTTACGTTTTCTCCTAACTGTAGGGTTTGTAAATACATCTTCACCAAATATTTTTTCACACTTAGATAATGATGTTTTGAATCTCTCCCTCATAATATTCAGTTCATCATCTTTTAAGTCTGAAAATTTTTCCATATGATCATCCAAGAATTCTTTCAAGGAGCTATCAAAGTAATCAAAAAAGTTATCTTCATAAAATGCAAAAAAACGCAAAACTTGTTCGTCTGGCTCACGACTATCTCTTTTTACTGTAGTTGTTTCCGCCAAACCAAAATTTTTAATGGCATCAATATTACCTAACTCTTCTAATAATTCATCAAACCCTCCCGGATATAACGCATGTCTTATTTCTTGATCAGAAAGTTTAACTGCCCCCTGATTGAGTCTAGAAAATATCTCTCTTATTAATTTTTTGGGATTTTCTTTTCTTAGAACAATGCATCTTATTGTTGTCGACTCTAACTCTGAACGTAGAGATCCTAATTCAGAAAACTTTTTCCCTTCAAGCTCTTTAAATGTAGTCATTCCCTCCAAAGCGAACTCGTCATCAAAAAATTTCTGTATTGTGGTTAATCGCTGAACACCATCAATTACAATATGATTGCCGCTATCATCTTCTGCAAAGTAACAAGATGGAAGAGGAATACGCATTAAACAAGATTCAATGAATTTTGAAGATCGCAGCCATCCGTCCTGATCCCATTTGTACTTTCTTTGAAAGTCTGGATTCAGTTTTAGTTTGATGGGATTGGACTTCATCCTAGAACATAAAGTCTCAAATGGATAATCTATGGGGAATAAATTCAATGTTTTATCATCGTTAGACATGCTTCAATCCTTGTAAGTAAAAGCTTAAAAAATCAACGAGGTAGCAGACAACAACAATATTTACCATTTTTTATGATTAAGGTCAAAAGGTCGGTAAGCTAGGATTCGTCTTATGAGACTTGCAACCGTAAATAGTCAATTTAGATGTTCAATAACCAATTTTTCAATCAACAAATTGTCTCCAAAGTCAACACCAAGCAACTGCCGTTCTGGGTATTGCACGTCCTGAGCATGTGGGTTTGGCCGGTCTTTAAGTCCGAGCTGATGAATCTGAGCAATGCGTTGCACCTTGCCGGTAAACTCGACCACCGCTGCATCATCGCGGCCTCTGGCTTTCATGTAGCGGTTCGTTCGCAACTTCTGAAACATCGTCCGCTTAATACGCCCTTTCTTCGCTCTGAGCGGCTGGCGTTTTCGCGCCTGATACGGCGTGCCATCAGGCGCTTTTTGCTGTTTGATGCGTTGCTGTTGCGATCTGCGCAGTTGCTTTGCTATTTCAGCGGCCAGCTTACGCCGACCCGCCGGTGATATTGCCGCAATCAACCCCGCAAGTTTGTCATCAAAAGGCTTAAATTCATTCATCCCACTTACTCACCAGCTCGCCATTGATATACAGCTCAGTCGGTCGCGTGACAGGCTCAGGTAATGGCGGTTCAGGCGCATAGCTGACGTGTAACGCGCCGTTTTCATCTCTGACGAGGGTGCGCTCGGTGAGTTGCAGGCTGATACTGATATCCACATTATCACCGTCGTTTAAATCCATCTGGAATCGATAGCCCTTTTTGCGCCCCTCATCCAGCGTGCAGATATCCGGCTGGTTCTCACGCAGCCACACCGCCACCGGCACGAAAATCAGGTCAGGGTCGCCCACAAAATCGCAGACAATCACATTCAGGGTGTAATTCTTTTCATGAGACAGCGAGTCTGCGAGACGCGCATCGATATTCCCCTCATCGGCAAAGATGCGCATCATCTCGGGGTTATTCAGGATCTGAGGGACGGCGTCATTCAGCGCTTTGCGCAGGCTTTTCATTTTCTGCATCGATTTTATCCTGACAGTCTTTGATGGTTTCGACCTTAATTGCACAGGCGGTGAGCGCGTGCTCAAGCCTCCGAATATCGGCACTCAGATCACCGTTATTGACGGGGTCGCTTCCCGGCATCGGGCAGAGACTCACCTTCGGGCAGGCGTTGTAAACAACGGGCGGCGGAGGCGCAGCCCGTTCGGATGTGCAACCGACGCACAGCATCAGGCAGCTTATCGCTGTACCAGCGGCGTAACGTCTCGTTTTCATTCATTAACCTCGTTATGGTTTCTTCCCGCTTTACCGCCTGCTCACCGGCAACGGCCAGCTCATCACCGAGCCTGACCTGCGCATCCTCATTCGCACTTGCGATTCGCTGCGATACGGCAAGCTGATTTTTCAGCATGCCAATCGTCGTCTTTTGCTCGCTGGCAACGCGGCTCGCTTTCTCAAAAGACCGGGATAAGTTCACGTTATCGTGGCGCAGCCACAGCACCATGGCGAGCAACCCTGCCAGCAGAATCATCAGCACTTTCATTGCATCCCCTTTACGCAGTAAGCCCGCTCCCGCGCACGGCGGTTCTCCAGCCCTTTATTTTTTGTGCCGTTGACATACACCCAGCGGGTGAGCTGGTCGCATGCCTGCCACCACTGGTGACGCTTGATATAAGAGACCAGAGTCGACCGACAGGCCGCACCGGTTCCGACGTTAAACGCAAAACTGACCAGCGAGTTATAGACGCGCGGTGGCATATCCACCGGCACACAGACCGCGAGCCGTTGCTCGACGTTGAGCACATCGGCAATGAGATTCTCCGCCGCGCGCTGTTCGGTAATATCCCCTTTCGGGACCACCCCGGCAGTGTGGCCGATGCCCGACGTCCACACTCCCGCGCTGCACTGGTAAGGTGTCAGGCGACATCCTTCGAGGTCGGCAATCAGTGCCAGCCCCTCGGGCGAGGTGTTAAGCAGACGAAAATCAGGCACCAGTGCCGCCAGCGCCAGCACGGCGGCCACACTGCAGAGTTTAATGATTGAGCTCACGGGCAGCCCCCTTATCGGGTCCAAGTGAGGTCAGGTAGCGGTAGGTTTTACGCTTAAACCAGTAATTCGTCAGCGCGGTAAAAATGGCGCAGGCACTCCCCACATAGAGCGCCAGCTTTTCGGGGGACATAGCCCCGAAATACGCCAGCCCCACGGCCAGCCAGTAAGCGAAAAACGTCGTGATTTTTTCCACACTCAGTCCCATAAATTCACCGTTTCAGTTTTCGGGGCGCTGTCGGTTTCGGGCAGTTCTATTGTCGTGCCGTGCGGCAGAATAACGCCCAGCTCCGACAGCCCCGGATTCGCCCACAGCACCGTTTCAACGACGCCCTCAGTGCGCCCGTAATACCGGGCGCAAATCGCATCGAGGGTGTCACCCTGCATCGACCGGACCTTCATCAGATTTGACCGACAATACAGCGCGGCTTGTCCTGAATACGCGCCACAGACCAGCGCATATCCCGCCACAGTTCATCGATAACCGCCTCAGTGCTTTCCGCTTTACGGTCGCCTTTCGCCGTCGCATCGATGCCGCGATAACGCTCAAACAGCGTGGCGCTGGTCATGGCGCAGACGGCGCGGAAATAGTGAAAACAGCGCACGCTTTCGCCATCGATATCATCGGCAGGCACATCAGCCAGCGTGTCATGCCCTGCGGCCATCTGCTCAACCCGCCACAGAGCAAGCTCCGCATTGGTTTCAGCCATACCGGCTTTAATCGCATCATTCAGGCGCAGCGCGGAAACGGTCTGCTCCAGACGCATCAGCTCACGCACACGCTTCGGATCCACATCAGGAAAAAAGAAGGTGTTTTTTATTACAGGTTCACTCACGCCCGGTGGCGGAATGACCACGCCCGGCACGTCCTGCGGCTCTTTTTTTGGCTCAATAATCACTGTCGTCATGACAACCTCGGGTAATGGGTGGGCGGTGGACGCCGGTCGCAGTCAGGACAATCAATGCCCGCATTGACCGGCGTGCCGCCCGGCTCGGGGAGCGCTCTGTTAACCTGCGGCTTTTGCCGCTTTCGGGGGACGCCCGCGCCGTGCCGCCGGTTTAGCGGCAGGTTTGCGCGTGCGCGGTTTATTCTGTTTGGGTGCAGGTTCTGCTTTGGGTTTCAGCGCGCGCTCGAGCTGTTCAATATCCTTTTTCAGACCGATAGCCCGCTCTAACTGGATCGCACGCTGCAGGTGCGTCAGCGCGTCAGTCAGACGGCCAGCCTCACGCAGCACGTAGCCGGTAATTTTGTGCAGCTTCGCGCGCACGATATCCGGCATGTCTGCCCGTTCGGTCAGTGCGATGGTGTCGAGCAGGAGCGGCAGCCCGACAGGCTGTTTCGCATCGAGCAGGCGCTGCGCTGACAGGGCGACCTCTTCGGCCAGCAAATACGGCGTGGTGCGCCGGTGGCCGCCGGTCGGCATGGTCAGGCCATAGGTCATCGCATAGCGGGCAATCTCCAGCGCACCGGCGATGTCATCCGCATCGAGACGCCACAGCATGACGGTCATGACAATGTCATCCTGCGCCCCTTTACCGGAGCTGAGAACGCCACCCACCCACGGCAGATAAAACGGCAACAGCTCGCGCTTTTTGTCTGCCTTGCGCTCGTTGGAGCGGATTTGTTTTAACGTGCGACAGTCTGCGGCCAGCTTGACGAGCATCTGCTCATAGGCAGTTGCATTACGCAGCGGAGCAGCAGCCCGCCGCGCAGTTTCAGAGGCCGAGACCCGCATCATGTGACGCGCTGCGGGACTCGTCATGGCTTACTCTCCGCTTTCCGGTGCGGCAGGTGCGGTGAAGTCACCTAAATTGATGTTCTCAATCAGGCAACCGGCCGCGTAAGCCTCGATCACATAGTCAATATTCATTGACTCGTAGTTTTCGATACGGTCTTTTTTCGGCTCTTCAATGATGGCGCGGCGGTGTGCGTCATCCATGAAGTAAATCGACAGGTTATCGAGACGCGTCACCATCAGGGCATTCGCCGGGAAGTACGGCACACGCACGGCGGGGAGGTTGCCGATCCGCTTCTGGCTGATGATGATGTCAGCGGCCAGCGTTTCGCTGTTTTCCTGCGTCTTGTTGACCAGCGGGAAATATTTATCCGCCATCAGCTTACGGCCAGTGATAACGACGAGCTCCGGGTCATCCTGATAAATCTCATCAATCAGGTTGGTGGTCGCATCCATGACCAGCGCATCGAGGTTTTCATAGTCACCATTTTTACCCACGCGGATCACATCGGAAATAACCTTGCCGTCTTCGTCGGTGATTTTTGACATCACGCGCGCTGCAGCTTCATTGCGGTACTTCTGCAGCCAGCCCACCGCCACATCCTGCAGCATCGGATTGTTTTTACGGCTGGAGGTCGCCGCACGGGTGATACCGTTGAAACCGGCCATAATGAAATCGAGCGACTGGCGCTTGATAATCGCGTCACGGATACGGGTCTGAAAGTCCTGGAATCGCGCCCACAGGTCGAGCTGTTTGTAACGGATGTGGAAATCGAAGTTGATTTGCGCGCATTCGTATTTGTTGGATTCGAGCGCGGTAAAATCAGCGGTCTTACGTTCATCATCAGCGGCAGTATCGGTGGTGCTGGCAATCGTACCGTTGACGCCCACCCCGACTTTTTCGCCTTTCAGCTCGTCGACCGGCACGATATTCACTTTGGTCAGAAACGCGGATGACGCCTGCAGAGTGGTCATCAGGGTTTGCGTCACGGACGGCTCGACGGTGAATTTCTTTGCCACATCGTCGGTGTCGACGCCGTTCAGTTCCGCCACGCGGGACAGGTAAGCATTAAATTTAAAGCGGGTATCTTTACGCATTGTTATTCCTGTTTCTCTAAAAAGGGGCATCAGGCCGGGTGACGCGCACCCGGCGGGTTATCAGCAGTTGGTCAGCAGCTCGTCGCCCATTCCGCCTTTCGACTTCTCGCGGCGCGGCTGGCGATGGCTTTCGGTGTTATCGAGGGAACTTTTCAGCGTGGTAAACGCCTGCGCGTTTTCTTCGGTCTGGCGGGTCACATCCTGCTTAAACTGCGCAAATGCGGTTTCGAGTTCGGTTAAACGTTTTTCGCTATTGCTCAGGCTGGTCTGCACCTGCTCAGTGACTGTAGTGACCGCCTCATGCACATCTGCCAGACGCCCGTCATCGCTCGCCTGCTTGCGGCTGAAAATGGCTTTGACCTTGTCGGTCAGGCTGTTGAGGACAGTATCGGGGACGTCCTCGAATTCCAGCTCAGCCAGCGTGGCAACGGAAAACAGGTCGTCAGGGTGAGCTTTTTTACCGGCCAACGGGTTCTGGGTCGCACGGCTGCAGAATTCGAGGTATTCGGTGCCGAGGCTTGCCGGGTCATCGGTCACCGCCAGGCCAACGAGATAACATTTGCCGCTGTTGGCGAAGTTAGGGCGGATCTCCATCGAGGTGTAAACTTTCTGACCGCTGCGCACCATGCTGACCAGTTCGTCCAGCGGTGCGATTTTGCCAAACAGCGCCTTTTTGCCATTCAGGGCAGAGTCATCGCTGATGATTTCCGCTTTCACTTCGGTCACGTCGCCATAACGTTTGAGCACACTGTCGGGCAGAATGCCGCGCAGGTGTTCGAGGTTGATGCGGCAACCGTAGACGCGCGGGTCGAAGGAATCCGCCATTTCCTGAATGTCATCACCGCTGATGACACGGCCATCGCAGGTGTCACCCTCGACGCCGATGCGAAACCATTTAGAAACTTTCTTTGCCATTGTTCAGGTGTCCTGATATTGGGTTTTCGGTTCGGGGGTAGTTTCCCGACTCCGCCCCGCATCAGCCACCGCTTGCGGAAGTGCAACCCCTGACACAACAGGGGGTTAGCGATAATGCCCGGCTATTTCCTTAGCCTTGCCCCGTATTCACCAGTACGAGGCAACCATGACCATTTCGACTGACCTCTCCCTTTTGCATGACCCGCGACGACAGGCGCGGCTGTTGTTCTGGCAGGGATTTTCCGTACCACAAATCGCCGACATACTGCAGGTAAAGCGCCCGACCGTGCAGAGCTGGAAACAGCGCGACGGGTGGGAGGAAACCGCCCCGCTTAATCGCGTGGAAACGACGCTCGAGGCGCGCCTGATCCAGCTTTATGCAAAGCCTGACCTGACGCCGCATGACTTCAAGGTCGCTGATTTTCTGTCACGCCAGATGGAGCGATTCGCACGCATCAACCGCTACGGCCAGACCGGTAATGAAGTGGATTTAAACCCCAACATTGCGAGCCGCAATAAAGGGGATCGCAAAAAGCCGAAACGCAATTATTTCAGCGACGAGGCCATCGAAAAGCTGGAAGAGATTTTCTTCGATCAGTCCTTTGAGTATCAGCTCAACTGGCACAAGGCCGGTATCGCGCACCGTATTCGCCACATCCTCAAATCACGCCAGATTGGCGCGACGTTCTACTTTGCGCGTGAGTCCCTCCTGCGTGCGCTTAAGACCGGGCAAAACCAGATATTTTTGTCAGCCAGTAAGACGCAGGCTTACGTGTTCCGAAAGTACATCATCGCCTTTGCGCGCATGGTCGACGTCGACCTGTCAGGAGACCCGATTGTCATCGGCAACAACGGCGCAGAGCTGATTTTTCTCGGGACAAACTCAAACACTGCGCAGAGCCATAACGGCGACCTGTATGTCGATGAAATCTTCTGGATCCCCAACTTTCAGAAGCTGCGCAAAGTCGCCTCGGGGATGGCGTCGCAGTCCCACCTGCGCACCACCTACTTTTCAACACCCTCAACGCTGGCACATGGCGCGTATCCGTTCTGGTCAGGTGAACTGTTTAACCGGGGACGCAGCAACGCGAGCGAGCGCGTCGACATCGATATCAGCCACAAAGCGCTCGCCGGTGGCGTGCTGTGCCCGGACGGCCAGTGGCGGCAGATTGTCACCATCGAGGACGCACTCGCCGGGGGATGCACCCTGTTTAATCTGGATCAGCTGAAACAGGAAAACAGCGCCGACGATTTTCGCAACCTCTTCATGTGCGAGTTTGTTGACGATAAAGCGTCGGTATTCCCGTTCGAGGAGCTACAGCGCTGCATGGTCGATGCGATGGAAGAATGGGAGGACTTTGCGCCGTTCTCTGACCGTCCGTTTAACTGGCGCCCGGTCTGGATTGGCTATGACCCGTCGCACACCGGCGACAGCGCTGGCTGTGCGGTACTGGCTCCACCACTGGTTCCCGGTGGCAAGTTCCGCATCCTTGAGCGTCACCAGTGGAAAGGGATGGATTTTGCGACACAGGCCGAGGCTATCCGCGAGCTGACCGGGAAATATTGCGTCGAGTACATCGGCATCGATGCGACCGGCATCGGCCAGGGGGTTTACCAGCTCGTGCGCTCCTTCTTCCCGGCGGCGCGTGCCATTCGCTACACGCCGGAAATGAAAACTGCGATGGTGCTGAAAGCGAAAGACACCATCCGTCGCGGATGTCTGGAATATGACGCCGGTGCGACCGACATCACACAGTCATTTATGGCTATCCGTAAAACCATGACCAGCAGCGGGCGCAGCTCCACCTATGAGGCCAGCCGCAGCGAAGAGGCCAGCCACGCGGATATTGCGTGGGCGACCATGCACGCCCTGTTAAACGAACCGCTTTCCGCCGGTAGCGGCATGCAATCAACCTCAATTCTGGATATTAACTAAGATGAAAAAACGACAGAAGAAACCCGCCAACATGACCGCCAGCACACCGCAAAAAATGGAGGCGTTCACCTTTGGTGTGCCTTCCCCGGTTCTGGATCGCCGCGACATTCTCGACTACGTAGAGTGTATCAATAACGGGAAATGGTACGAGCCGCCGGTCAACTTCTCGGGGCTGGCAAAAAGCCTGCGCGCCTCCGTTCATCACAGCTCGCCGATTTACGTGAAACGTAACATTCTGGCGAGCACCTACATTCCGCACCCGTTGCTGTCACGTCAGGACTTCAGCCGCCTGGTGCTCGATTATCTGGTCTTTGCCAACGGCTATCTTGAGAAGCGCATGAGCGTCACCGGCCAGCTATTAAAACTGGAAACCTCACCGGCTAAATACACCCGCCGGGGTGTCGAAGATGGCGTTTACTGGTACGTGTCGAACTACACCCAGCCGCACCCGTTCGCACCCGATTCCGTTTTCCATCTGCTTGAGCCCGATATCAATCAGGAGTTGTACGGGATGCCGGAATACCTGAGCGCACTTAATTCTGCCTGGCTGAATGAGTCCGCTACGCTGTTTCGCCGCAAGTATTACCAGAACGGCGCGCACGCGGGGTACATCATGTACGTCACCGACGCCGCGCAAAGCAGTACCGACGTCGAGTCGCTCCGCAACGCGATGCGTGACTCGAAAGGACTCGGGAATTTCAAAAACTTGTTTTTCTACGCGCCCAACGGCAAACCGGATGGCATCAAGATTGTGCCGTTGAGTGAAGTCGCCACGAAAGATGATTTTTTCAATATCAAAAAGGTTAGTGCAGAAGATTTGTTGAGTGCTCATAGGGTACCACCACAAATGATGGGAATTATGCCTAACAATGTTGGCGGTTTTGGTGATGTTGTAAAAGCTGCACAAGTGTTTGTCCGAAATGAGTTAACTCCTTTACAGGAACGGTTCAAAGAACTAAACAACTGGTTAGAAATGGAAGTTATAAGATTTAAAAAATATTCACTTTGATTTTCAAAATAAACATCTCAACATTATATTCAGCCCTGTAACTCAAGAACCACAGATAATAACATCACAGCCCACTTTATCGGGGCTGTGATAATTTAACCAACCCTTGCTTTTTTATATGGACCACAACTCCAACTAAAGAAATTCTTACCTAACTTATACCATTTATCAGAAAGCACTGGTGTTAGGTGAGGATTATATTTTTTTAAACTTCCCTTTTGTATATATTTCAATGTATTGCTGAGCAAATTCTCTCCAAAACCATCATAACTTACACAAGCAGCGTTGCAGCTACAACGTTTTGATTCGATATACTCACAATCATATTTTATATCAAGCTTCTTTAATATCGGACGCCAATATGCACCATGTTTTCGATCGAGTTCAAGGGCTGTTTTAAAATCAAAACCTTTTTTATGGTCAATATAAAATTTTACTGATTCATCTACGGAGCAAAGATGCTTAAAGAAAATGAGAGATTTTTCTTTTTGTTGCAATTGACTTTGACTTCTTAATACATCTTCAATTGTCGATAAAGGAACTAGAGATTCTATTTCATGTACATCTAAAATCTCCACGAAACCTGAGCGAGTAATTTGTGAGCCCAAAAAATGTGAGCAAGTACCTCCGAATGGGGCTCCAGGATGTTTTTTGTCATTATCCACAATACAAAAAACTATCTCATTATTTTGAATTGCACGCTCGAATATATCCTTAGTACTGCCCCCACCGCCATTTAGAGCGATAAAACCCATTTCGCAGCGAGATAAGTTAATACCTTCGGCATAATGAGCCGCTATAACCTTAAAAAAATCAGAATCCAAAGGATTTTCACATACTATTTTCGTTTTTTGCAATTGTGCCGAGTCATTAAAATACAATGGACCACAAACAAATTTAAAAGATTCACCGATCTGAACCCATTTAAATGATTTATCACTAATATTAAAGTCGACAGATACATAAAATGAGACCTGATCCAAGATAGCATAGTACTCTGTTAGACCCGACAAAGCCTCTTGCGCGTAACTTTTTGATGAAAGGCTATAAAGCCCGCTTTGATCATTGATAATAGTTTTAAAAAAAACCCTTGCCCCTATAACCAAGTGTTTTTGTTCAGCGAATGCCCGAAGTATATTTTCAACCGCTATGGCAAATGAGTTATTTAGCACCTTCTCAGGTGTCGCATTTTCGATATTAATCAACATAACTACTTACCCGAGAAAAAGCCAACCGGCCAATTTTTTAGGAAACCATTCTCGTCAAAATAAGATTTCTTAACTATAGTCTGCTGCTTATCATCTTTTTCAAATACCAGTATTGAAATATCATCCTGTGAAAGACTTTCATTTTCCTCAATATATTCACCAAGTGCTTCAATCATGGTCTGGCTATGTGTCTCAAAAATTATCTTCAAATCTACATTATTTTCTTTTGCTTTAGTTACTACTTTTGCAAAAATACTTGCTAAATTATGCTGATATGACGGATGTAAATGCAATTCTGGCTGCTCAATGATAAATGTTATAGGTTTTCTAACCGTGGTAGCACGACGTTCTGTCTCAAGCCAAATGGCTGTAACTATCGGCAAAACCTGAGAATAACCAAACCCCATATCACTAACATTATAGTTCTCACTATTTTCACCGGTATTTATTAAAATTGCAAAGTGAGAGCCACTTTGTTCAACCTTGATAATGAAATCAAAATTTAACTTTGTCCAATCTTCAAATTTTGATTTATCAGCCGGTCTTAATGAATTCAAAAGCATTGCAAGATTGGAACCAGTATGATCTATCTCATTAACCTGTAAATCTTGAAAACGATAAAATCTTTCTGATGTAGCACGCAGTGGAGCTATGTATTTTACATTTCTGAATGAATCTGACAAGGATGTATTTATTATATCTATAAGATTATTAATATTCCATCCAATTATAAATGGATATAACTCATTCATTATTTCATCATGTTGAAATTCAAAGTTTCTACTAAAAACTTTTTGTTCCTTAAATAGAAAAGCAACTAATTTACTAGCGTACGCTTTGGGTATAAAGCCAATTCTTTTGAATGCCTCTGTCACTTGATTTATATCAGATTTAGTATGGAAATATTTCTTTATATATTTCGCCGCTGAATCAATAAATGACAATTCTAACGCCCTGTCATGCCTAGAATGTCTCAAATAGAATGATGTGCTTGGAGGAGGACTGTCTTCCTTACCCTTCAAAATTAGATTTGGTATGAACTGCCCAAGATTTTTAGCTATTATCCCATCACGCTCTATTGTTTTATCATCTGATTCAATGAGTAATTTAACATTACTACTCTCATCCATTGAAATAAATATTGTTAAATCAGCCAATATAAGCTTAATCGTTTTCGTTTTTGTTTTTTTATCTTTAGAGTAAACAGTTAACTCTGCTTCAATATCTGTTGGTTGCTTTGCTAAATCAGTAGAACGATAATATGTATATCTTTGTGAAACCTCTGGCGGAATTGAGAGTGAAAAACTAAACGTAATTTCTTTTTTTTCAGAGTTTCGGGAAAGTACATCTGTAAAATCGCCAAAATCCACATATCTCCCATACCATAGTATTGGGCCAGTAGTATTTTCTTCTACAGATTGACGAAGTAAAGGAAATGTGCGCAATAGGGAACTTTTACCACTGCTGTTCTTACCAACAAATACTGTAATTGGTTTTAAATCAATAAACGTTTTGTTGACAAAGCTCCTGAAGTTTTGAAGACCTATACCCTTAATCATTCCTAGCTCCATTAGTTCAATAAAATCAATCGATTTTGAGACAATCTTAATATCTTTGACAGGCGCGCGCAATGCTTACCCCGCCTCGCCTGCCCGCTTTATGGGTCGTTTTTAATGCAGTTGCATGACCACTCTGGATCCGCGCCTGCTCTGGCGGCGCGCGGCCAGAACAGGCATCCCCAACGCATGCAAAAAAATGCACCTGTTGCATGCACGGCTAAAAAACCGGGAAATTGTGGGAAAATTGCATAATAAAACCGACTTTAATCGTGCCGGTTGGGGGTGGTCTCTACGGTGCAGGCTAACGTCTCGCGGGGCTCGTTGCTCAACACCGCTGGCACTGAAAACAAGTTTCAGCACCGGCGGCGTTTGCTATGGTCGACGCGGTGGTGGCTTTGCCATATTTGGTGGCCGAAACGCCTCAATTTTCGGATTGCTGATATCGCTGTATTTGCGGTGATTATCCCGGACGACACCGGCACACCCGACCAGTTCGTCAGGGGTCAGATTCTCGTTAATCATAATTTGTTGCAGGCGATGTACGACGGCCATCAGCTTAATGTTTTGCGTTGAATGTATCGGCGGCACTGGCATCATTCGCATATGACTCATTTTAACCACCCATTTTTTTTAGCATCTGCGACCAACTTGTCGGAATATTGCCAGACACCATCATCAGCGATGTAAGCCCTATCAGAAACGCTGTTAAGTGTTTCATATCTAATAGCCAGCCCTAACGGGTGTAGAATTTCGTGATTAACTCTGAAAACAAGCCCCTTCTCGCTTAACTCTTTCCAGTTCATTAGGGACATACCGCACTGGACATCTGGCATCATTAACTGAAAACTCAGCATCACATAATTTTCCGCCCATTCAGATAAATCCGTAACGTTTGTCACCCTCACTGATACACGTTTCCCGGTATATCTGTTTACCGGTTCCCATTCATGCAACCCGAGAATATCACCGCTAGAATAATCGCGGTCATTGAGACGAAATTCAGCACGTTTTTCCTGAGATATCACAGAGTTAAAATACTCAGGTGCAATTTTTAACTCATGGATTTTGCTCATTAATTCTGCTCCTCTTGAATTGAGAATCCCGGCCACTCATCAGCAGCCGCGTATTTGATTTTTTTATCGCCATAAATCACCGTTGCCCCACGCGCCAGCGCTTCGAGCGCCCACCGTTCCGGGGTAATGCCCTCCTGAGCCAAATCGAAACGAATTTTCGCCACGCGATCCCTTTCTGGTTTTGTCATCCTGGCTGATGGAGCTTGCTCGCTCGTTTTGAGTGGCGCATTGCTTCTTTGCTGGCGATTATTGCGAGGTGCGCCAGCTTTTAACGCGCCGTTAAGAACCTTCATGACGTCTGGCTCATTCCAGCCGATAACCCCGGCCTCAATCAGATTTAACACCGCTGCGGCTTGCTCAGACGGTGTAGGTGTCATAACTGGATCGCCACCGTCGGCAAGCTTTCCACAGTTATTGACAGGACTCCGAGGCGCGGCAGAGCCGCTTTTTAAGGTCAAAGGCTCAACGGCCAAAACCTTTGGAACTATGCGCCATTCCGCTGTACGGGTTACATGTACGCGGCTCACCCCAAGATGAGGGGCATAAATACCGACCACTTTCTCGATATCCTCCTCGTATTCGTTTACCTCATCCGTCACCTTACGGGCGACCCTGACCGCCTGAGCATCACGCGGCATGTTTGCCCCACCCTGCGCGCTGATGTACAGGTCAAATTCCCCCTCATCTGCAGCAGCCCGGACGGCCTCGACACGGTCGTCAAACTCGCTGGCGATACTCACCCCGCGCGGCAGCTTACGCAGTTCGCGGTAAGCGCCCATTGTCGGGAGGCCAATCGGTTTAAACTGAGGGATACGCCATGTAGACGCCCATGCGGTTACGGCTGCGGCCGTATCTTTCAGAGATTTGCCGGTATCGTGATCGAGCTGACCGTCAAGCGCGTAGCCGTCGATATTTTTGGCAATGTATTTGGCGATATAACCCGCCGCGCCCCCCTGATTAAGGTGACGCGACTCAAAGCGCTGTTTTGCCGCGCCCTTTTCGTGTCCGTCCTCTTTGAGGGCATAACGACGCATAATTTCGTTGATAGCTTTACGCTGACTGAGTTTGCAAAAAAGCATCATATGCCAGTGTGGCGTGCCGTCGTGGTGCGGCTCGACAACGCGCATCCCATACACTTCCAAATCGTTATCTTTGAAAGCGGTACGCATCAGGCTCCAGATTCGGCACAGATAGCGCTGGCCGTTTTTAGGGGTGAATGCGGTTTCGTTCCAGCCGTGATTGAGCTGCACCGTTTTGCTGTCACCTTTGCCGACCTGTTGGGTCGGGTGATACTTCGACGGCGTGGTCAGCGTGATAAACATTCCCACATCACCAACGCTGGCCGCATAGCGTTCAATTCCGGCAATGGTGTTCATCAGCTCCATACGGCGTATTTCAGGGTTTGAAATACTCCCCATGACTTTACTGATGAGGTCGATACGTTCGCCGGTAACTTTGTTTTCCAGCTCACAGGATTTCAGGTATTCGAGATTAGCCAGCCGGCGCGAGTGAACCTCGCGGATCGCCATTTTGCTGGCGTAAGGTGAACGGTCTTTGTTGACTTCACCGGCAGCGATAAGCAGCGCCTCGCGCCAGCGCATACGCTGCGCCTTGAGCTGGTTAACCCACCAATCATCTTTTATCAGACGGGAAATAGCGGAAAACGCCATGCGGATCGTCATCTGACCCTTACGGTATTTTTTCCAGTAGAGCGGGGTTAAGTTGAACGCGCGTGCAACACCAGCCACCTGACCATATATGTGCACCTGCGCCTCATCGGTGAAAAGGGTCTCTTTACCGCCGAATGCCTCAGCCCATTCGTCGCTGAGTTCCTCGTATTTACGCCAGAGCTGCGCGGCAATTCTGGCCGCAAATTTTTTCAGCTCTTTGTCATTCATATCAGGCAAGCGCGCATATTCGTCACGCTCAGACAAGAAACCAATCGACGCAGATTCATTCATCCCGCACAGCTCGTTAACGCGCTCAAGACGCGGCAACAGCTTCCGCTCAAAGGTGTTTTTCAGGAAATAGAGCGCCCCGAGCGGGCTCTTTGTGCGACGAATGAAGTTATAACGGGAAGTAAACAACGTCTTAAGAAAGAAAGGCAGGCGGTCAATCCGGTATAAAACACCTTGCACCTGACGGAATTCGGCACGTGTAAGGGGTCTGTCACGGCCAATGGCAGCGCGGGGAGCATTCCAGGGATAAGCACCAACGAAAGTATCGCCGGTGCGCTTAGATATTGGCAGGGCTAGCGAGGGGGCAATACGCCCCCGAGTCTCAACGGCCATCAGCACAAAACGCGGTCTGACATTGCAGTCCCAACTGCTCGACCTGCTCACCCAACGCCGCAAAACTATCAGCACCGCCATTTAAAAGGTCATGTAGCACCAGACCAGAAATCAGTTTTTGAATCGTCGGGTAATACCCGACAGTATCAAGCCATTCGCTACCTTTATTTTTTCCAGCAGTTGCCACTTTCTTTTCCTGCAAAATGAACTGGTAGCGATCGCTTGTAACTACATACTGATGATTTATCTCGATACGGATACTCATTTTTGTCTCCTTCTAAAATTGATTAGCAAGCACAATGAAAAATTGAGTTGTGCAATTTTTCGGACTCTTGCCCCAATAGCTCGATGATCTCGGTGCGGTTGAGTTCTAACTTACTGATGTGCGCAATTAGGCGATCAAAATGAGAGGATAAACGGGTCGCGGTATCGAGCTGCGCATCGCGCAACGCTTGCGCCAGATGTACCGAGAGCACACACGTCGGCACTTTATTTTGTTTATGCATTTGCCTATCTCCAGACAAAAGGAATCCCCACGCAGTAAGGCGTGTAATAAAACGAATCCAGATTAATTAATGTAAATACTGCTCAGGCTTTACCGAGGTTAATATCGTTGGCGCGTGTTCAAATAACCCAAAAAGCTCACGCAAAGCGCGGAATAGTTTCTCTCGCCAATAACAAGCATCTTCGTCAATGCGCCAGTAAGGCTGATTGAACTCGACCTCACTCAATCCCGCGTGTAGAAATAAAGAGCGGCGCTGACCCACCGTTAGAAAACTAATATATGCAGATTCACTTGCGCCAACCTGACGACGTTTTGAAAAAGCAGCGCGCAGCTCATCGATAGCACAAGCCAGACGTTCGCGGTCGACATCATTCATTTCTTCAAAGTGCATTACTGCGTGACGCTGTTTTAACCGAGCATGAAAACAGACAGTCAAGCGGTCACGCTCCATCATCTGATTATAAAAATCACAGGTATCGTGCCAGCGAGGTTCCGCAAGATGCTTTCCTATAACGACGCGTAGAGCTGCAGGTTGTTTTTGAACTAATGCAAGAGTCATAACCGTCATAACGATATCCCTCGGGATTTCATAAAGCGTTTAGCCATAGCAATAAATCCAGGCTTGCGAGTGCGGATGATGATGCCTTTACGCCCTTTACCATGAGTGATGTTGAACTTCATCGGGCGTGGACTTTCGTTACGCAGTAACTGAGCTATACAACGTGGCTCTTTCATTTCTGGCTCCTTATGCTGGTTCACCTAATCCCAACCACATCAACCAACCATCACGAATTTCTTTAGGGCGACTGTCATAGGCCATCTTCATGCCTTTGTTCCATGCTGGCAGATATACCCAGTATTCCCCTGCTCTCCCACTTGTAGACTGCGGATCAGTCATCTCAACTATCGGTAGTTTGCCTTTCTCAATCATCCCTTTGACAGCAGCAGGGGTTTTACCAATAAGACGCGCAAACTCCTGATACGGAACCGCGTCGCTCGCGCTCTCAATGACCCTATTCATTTGTGACTATTCCTCGTTAGTGTTTTAATTGCTCCTAATGGCTTTTAATTGCCATATTGGAGCCATAAATCTGCGGTAACGAAGCGAAGATTACTCCGTTATCGTTTTTCTATCAATAGTGGAGTGTTAATTACGATGATACCCGTCAACGAGAAGCTGGCCATCATGCGTGAGTCGGAACGTATGAATAGAAAAGAATTCAGTGACTTAACTGGAGTTCCGTATAGCTCTCTTTCTAGTTATGAGAAGGGAGTAAAAGATATGGGCATACAAGCAGTGATGAAGATTTTGAATCATCCACAGTTCAAAAAATATACCATGTGGTTCATGACTGAGACGATATCACCAGAAGCTGGGCAGATTGCACCGGCTCTCGCGCACTTTGGGCAGCAGACAACAACGTCACCCCACTCAGACCAGAAAACTGGCTAACCATTTACGGTGCTTATCTGTGCAGTAAATGCACGGTGAGTTTTTGTTATTTAAATCAGGAAATTGAAGTACGCAGTAACATCATCGGGAGGCTTTATGTCTGTTAAAAAGCTCGATGATGGTCGTTATGAAGTGGACATTAGACCTGCAGGGCGCAACGGAAAGCGCATCCGCAGGAAATTTGACAAGAAAAGCGAAGCTATCGCTTTCGAGAAGCATACCCAGTACAACCATCACAACAAAGAATGGTTGGCGAAACCGACAGATAAGCGGCATCTGTCAGAGCTAACAAAAATCTGGTGGGAGCTGAAAGGCAAGTATGAAACTCACGGCCGAGATTACCTGGGCAAGTTAGAGTTGTTCACAAAGATAACCAGTGACCCTTGTGCCTTTCAGATTACTAAGTCATTGATAAGCCAATACAGCACTGTGCGGCGTTCTCAAGGCATCAAGCCATCGAGTATAAATCGTGATTTAACGTGTCTTAGCGGGATGTTTACCGCGTTGATAGATGCGGAGCTATTTTTCGGGGAGCATCCTTTCCGAGGTCTTAAAAGACTCAAAGAGGATAAGCCAGAAACCGGCTACCTGACGCAAGAGGAGATCGCGCTTCTGCTGTCAAAAGTGGACGGTGATAATAAAAAAATTGCGATTCTTTGCCTTAGCACCGGCGCGAGATGGAGTGAGGCAGCAAAACTGAAAGCGGAAAATATCATTCAAAATCGCGTCACTTTCGTTAAGACAAAAACCAACAAGCCGCGAACCGTTCCTATATCCGAGGAACTGGCAACAATGATCACAACGGGTAAGCGTGGCTATCTGTTCACTGATGCTAACTATCCCGCGTTCAGACGGCTAATGAAGGAGCTGAAACCCGACCTACCACCGGGTCAGGCTACGCACGCATTGCGGCACAGCTTCGCCACGCACTTTATGATAAACGGAGGCAACATTATCACGCTTCAGAGAATACTTGGGCATTCAAGAATTGAGCAGACAATGACATATGCGCACTTCGCCCCTGAGTACCTACAGGACGCGATAACGCTTAATCCTCTACGTGGTGGTGTTGGCTCTCAGAGTGTCCACACAGTGTCCACAGTAGGGTAGTTTATTATGGCTTTCAGTGGTCTTGCGTGCCGCGCAAACCCGCATTGCACCGCTGAAAGCCCCTGTTGTAAGGGTATATAAACGCCCTTACACGGGCTTATTTTTTATGCATAAGCCCTATCCCTGGTCACCGTCTTCCATTGACCACATCGATAGAATCTCCCTTCATAGCACGATGCCTTTCACGTAACGGCATCGTGCTCGCACAGGTTCCGGCTAAGCACAACCAGAACGCGCATGTTTGACGCTTACCAAAAAATATTCTCACTCTCCACATTTGAATGTCAGACGAGCGACGCCATGTAATCCTGCACCTTCTGTCTTTAGGTCAACTATCTGCATTTTTTTGCCCTGAGTAACACAGAAATGGGCTGCATCATTTTTTACTATATTTTCTGCACCAGATATTCTGCCCCTGGCTAAAGAAGCTTCGGCTTCGGTGTAGTATTGGTTATCGAGTTTACGCTGAATATTACTTTTATATGCAAGACCAAATTTACCGATACTTGTCTCATCATTATGCACAGCACAACCAGACATAATAAAAATACTAATTAATGATATAGCAGCTATCTTTTTCATCTCACCTTCCCCCATTAAATACCAACGACACTCTCTAGTGTTTAAATATAATAATGGCATGATTATTATAATTGAATAGGATTATAATAAATGTTCTGTACAACATTTCCTACATAAGTAGGAATTACGGACATTGAGGCCCTTCAGGGTAACTCCATGGGGGCTTTAATATATTTGGAATAGTATATTTAAGATGCCACTGTTTGGTTGAATATTAGGCATATGCTCTTTTTTGAAATTTATCGGTGGCAGCCGTTAGTATTCGCTGTCCCCATTGCAAGCTCCTGGTGGTAACCACTGAATCCTCCATACTTGAACTGACTTTTTATCCTCCGACTTTCATCCTGTTCTGACTCCACCTTTTGTTTTCTGCTCTACACTATCTACAGACCAATCATAAAGGCACATACGATCATGGCAGAATTTCCCGCCAGCTTACTGATTCTTAATGGCAAAAGTACTGACAATCTACCCTTGCGCGAAGCAATTATGCTGTTGCGTGAGGAAGGAATGACGATCCATGTGCGGGTCACCTGGGAGAAAGGCGATGCCGCACGATATGTAGAGGAGGCCCGGAAGTTGGGCGTCGCAACGGTGATTGCCGGTGGTGGCGATGGCACCATTAATGAAGTTTCTACGGCGTTGATTCAGTGTGAGGGGGATGACATACCCGCGCTGGGAATTTTGCCATTAGGAACCGCCAATGATTTTGCCACCAGTGTAGGGATTCCTGAGGCACTGGATAAGGCGCTGAAACTGGCAATTGCCGGTAACGCCATTGCGATAGATATGGCGCAGGTCAACAAACAAACCTGTTTTATTAATATGGCGACAGGCGGATTTGGGACGCGTATTACCACAGAAACGCCGGAAAAATTAAAAGCCGCGCTGGGTGGCGTCTCTTACATCATTCATGGCTTAATGCGCATGGATACTCTGCAACCGGACCGTTGTGAAATCCGCGGTGAAAACTTTCACTGGCAAGGTGACGCCCTGGTCATTGGTATTGGTAACGGGCGTCAGGCCGGTGGCGGTCAGCAATTGTGTCCGAACGCGTTAATTAACGATGGCTTGCTGCAACTGCGCATTTTTACCGGCGATGAAATTCTTCCGGCTCTCGTATCAACCTTAAAATCTGACGAAGATAACCCGAATATTATCGAAGGCGCTTCGTCGTGGTTTGATATACAAGCCCCACACGAAATCACTTTTAATCTTGATGGCGAACCGTTGAGCGGACAAAACTTTCATATTGAAATACTTCCGGCGGCGTTGCGTTGTCGATTACCACCAGATTGTCCATTATTGCGTTAATCAAACTATTCTCTCTTGAACCAGGGAGAATCCGAAATGCCGGATGCAGTGTAAATACCTTATCCGGCATACAGAACAATACTACACCGTAATTAATTTTACCCGTGTCTTCTGCAATGCCAGTTTATCCACCTCAGACACAGCATCATCGGTAATAATAATGTCAATTTTTTCGATTGGCAGTACCTGATTAAAACCGCGACGGTTAAATTTCGATGAATCGAGAACGGCAATCACTTTATTAGCGGCGGTGACCATCGCCCCGCTAATCGAATAACCTTCATTAAAGGTCGTAATACCATTAACCGCATCAATACCATCAGCACCGACAAACATTAAATCGGCATTAATATCCTGCAATGAACGCTCGGCAATGGAACCATGCATCGAGCGCGTTTTATGGCGGACCGTGCCACCGCAGACGACCAGAGTAATGTCTTTATTTTCGGAAAGGGCAAACGCTGCCGGGAGACTGTTGGTAATCACCGTGATATTTTTGGCGGTCATTAATCCTTCGGCGATAAGCATCGTCGTACTTCCGCTGTCGAGAATAACGGTCATCCCTTCGTGGATCATTTTGACTGCCGCCTGCGCTATTCTGTTTTTTGGCGCGCTGGCGAGCTGAAATCGCTCTTTAAACCCGACTTCCTGGGTCTCGGTTTCACTATTACCGGACATTATTTTCGCCGCACCGCCATGAAAGCGCGTAACCACGCCTTTTTGTTCGAGAAAGCGCAAATCGGCACGGATTGTCGCTTCCGAGGCAGCAAATACTCCCGCCAGATCCTGAACAAGCACGGTTCCCTGTTCATTCACTAATTGGATGATCTTATTCCTTCGCTCGAATGAATTCATCGTCATTTACCCATATTCAATTGTGGCTAGTGTAAACGAAGGGGGACCATTGGTGAATGATCTGTTTTGCACAATACCGGGCCAGCATCACGCTGGCCCGCGGTTTCATGGAATGAGCAACACTTTGCCCGGCATGGCATTACGAGCGATGTCACGCACCGCCTGGGTGAAGCTTTCAAAGCTTCCACGGTGAGCGATTAATGGCTCCAGGCTTAACTTACGTTCTGTCAGCAACCGGCTCGCCGTTTCCCACTCCTGCCCCGGCCAAGGGCTGGAATAGTTCATCCAACTGCCGATAACCGTCAGCTCTTTACGCAATATTTTGCCAAACGTTGCCGATGTTAAATGCAGATCCTGATGCAACGTGCCCACCAGCGCCAGTTGGGCATGAGGACCGGCAATCTCTACCGCCAGTTCGACAGTTTGCGGTACGCCAGCCGTCTCGAGGATAAGCTGATTAAAACGCAGTTCGCGTAAAACGCTCTGCATTTGCGGCGCGCTCATTTCGCTACTGTTAAATGTTTGCATCGCACCGAAAGATTTTGCCAGTGCCAGTTTTTCTGAGCTAATGTCGATAGCCGTCACACTCTTTGCTCCCAGCGCGACAGCGCACTGAATAGCCAGCAGGCCAATGGTTCCGGCACCAATAATAATAACGTTTTTATTCTCACAACCTTGCGCTAAATGAAAAGCATGCAGACCAACGGTAATCGGCTCAATAAAAGCCCCATCCTCAATAGGCATATCCGTGGGTAGAGCAAAGACATTTTTTCGCTTAACGACAATATATTCAGCAAATCCACCATCACGCCGCGAGCCAATAAAATCATATTTTGCGCACTGGGAATAAAACCCTTTCAGACACTCTGGACAAGTAAAACAGGGTAATAACGGCACACAGGCAACCGCATCGCCAGGGTGTAAATCATCAACACCGGATCCCACCGCATCAATATAGCCGCTAAATTCATGGCCTAACGTTATTGGATAATAATGTGCACCATTTTTAAATATCCTGGGTAAATCGGAACCACATAAGCCCGAGCTGGCAATTTTTACCCGCACCTCATCCTGATGTTTAATTTCAGGAATGACGCTTTCTGCAACGCGCACGATACCATCAGTATCATTCACCACTGATTTCATAAAAACTCCTGATTGTTAAGGGGGATAACCTCCCCCTCAGGTAAAAATTATTCTGCGAGAACGGCTTTCTCTTGTTTAATAAAGCCACGCGCTCTACGCCAGGTCATGAAAATACCGGTCAGATAAATTGCACCGATAATAATGAAACCGGGAATATTTTGCGGGGAGAAAACCTGAATCAGTAACCAGGTAATGGGAGAACCGCCCTGATCCATTGAAGCCACCATACCCCCGGCTTTTAACGCCCCAGCATTAGCCGCCAGTTGGGTGTGCAAACCAATAGTTTGCGTCGCGATCCACAGGGTGATGCTCATAATGATGACACCCGAGATTAAGGTGCGGAACAGATTTCCACGATGCACCGCGACCGCCATCGCCACAAAGAAGCCGATAGTGGCAAGATCGCCAAACGGCAGCACCTGATTACCCGGCACACAAACAGCAATTAAAATGGTGAGTGGGATAAAAATCAGGCTTGCCGATACCACCGCCGTATGCCCCAGCAGTAATGCGGGATCCAGGCCAATCAGGAACTCCTGACCGCCGAACTTCGCCTGTAAACGACTACGGGCCTGCTTAGCGATGGGCGTTAAACCATCCATGATGGGTTTAATCACCCGTGGCATCAGCAGCATAACTGCCGCCGTTTTTACCGCCAGCTGCAATACACCTTTGACATCGTAACCCGCGAGGATGCCGATAATCAGCCCCATCACAAAACCCACGGTGACAGGTTCGCCAAAAGGGCCAAATTTGCGCTGAATATCGTCGGCGCTAAATTTAATTCGGTTAACGCCTGGGATTTTCTCGATGATAGCATCGACCAGCACCGCAATCGGCCCCATATACGCCGACGTACCGTGCGGAATAGCAATACCTTCCAGCTCAAAGAAATTTCGGGTATCGCGGGCAAACCAGTCGCCGAGCTTATAAACAAACGCCGCGTGAATTACCACACCTGCCATCCCTATCATCCATGAACCGGTTGCCAGGTGCAGCAACGCGCCGGTGAAGGTCATATGCCAGATATTCCAGATATCAACATTTACCACCCGCGTCATACGGGTCAGTAACATCGCCACGTTAACCAATATCGCAATCGGAATCGCCACCAGCGCAATTTGCGACGCCCAGGTCATTGGTGAAGAGCCCGGCCAGCCGACATCGACCACATGCAGATTCAGGTCGAAATTTTCCGCCATCGCTTTCGCCGCCGGACCAATGGAATCCAGCATTAAGCCAATCACAAGGCCAATGCCAACAAAGCCAATCCCGATATGCAGACCCGCTTTAAAGCAATCGCCTGCCTTCATGCCTAATATTTTAGAAAAAATAATGATGACAACCGGCAGCATCACTGTAGGGCCGAGGTCGAGAATATAACGCATGACTTCTGAAAACATAGGTCACCCCTGTAAGATAGTCAGAATTTTATTTTGTAATGCTTCGATACCGACACCAGAAATAAAAGGCATGCCGTGAACTAACGGAATATCGCCAAAACTACGATCCACTTTGGCAGTGGTGCATATCAAATGCACACCATCCATATAGGTTTCTATTTCATTAACCCGACACTGGATTAATTCAACAGGAATATTATGATTCTGACACAACTCTTTAATTTCTTCCGCCGCCATCGTAGAGGTCGCAACCGCGCCTCCGCAAGCGACAATAATCTTGCGTTTCATAAATAGTCCTTTTTATTGTTACAGAGGGATTTATTCGTCTGAATCTAAAACATACTTTGTGAAGTATTCCTTTAACTGGGTTTCAGGAAGAGTGATTAGTGTCTCGACGATATCGGGCTGTTGTAACTTGCCAAATAAACAGCGTAAAAGTTTCAATTGCTGCTGCGGATTTTCCACAATCAACGCAATAACCAACGATACCTCCACGTCGTTATCATCATCCGCTTGCTGAAAATGAACTTTATTTGTTGGCCTTAACAGATAAATGGCTGACGACTTAGCATGAATCGCCTCACAATGCGGTATTGCAATGGCGTGCTGCTCAAGCATTATCCCGGTAGGGAATTCTGCTTCTCTGGCAATTAATGCCTGTGGCCAGGTATCATGAACCACACCTTTGGCGAGCATCTCATTACCGATATGGGTTAAAACTTCGCTACGATCGACAAAAGAAATTCCGCTACGAACAAACAGGTTAGTCATATACCGTCCTTATTCCGCACAGCCGTAGCGATAGGCGCGCAAAACATCATAAATTTTATCCATAATCAGCTGATGCGGTATTGCTGATAATTCCCCGGACTGAATGCGTTCAAATTGTTTGGGAAGATACTGACTAATCATGCCCAGTGGGGTGTCCACGCCTTCAAGATTCACCATCATCGTTTCGACGCTATTTTTAATCCGACTATGCGGCCAGTAATAACGAATACGATCCGACAGGCTGTAACGAATATCCAGTAATGAATCGTTAAAACCCGTACGATAATATTTTTTCCAGTATTGCGGTTCGTCGAGCATCACTTCTTCAATTACCGCCAGGCAACCGCTGCGATTTTCGGGGGCGATAAGTTCCTGCTCAATTTGTGCCAGTGCAAATATCGCCTCGCGTAAAGCAAAGGTTAATGCGGGACCGACTTTCAATATTGCAAAGTGATCGCGGACTAATTCCCAATAAGCCGTCCGGGTCTGGTAATCGGTAGAATGTGCTTCATAAACCATTCGGGTGTTTTCTATCCATTGCGCCAGCGCCTGCGCTTCCTGCGGCTGATAATGGATAATATTGCTGTGATCAAATTCCACACCCGGCTGCACCACGATGGCAATCACACGTGTTAACGCCTCTGTCAGCCCACGGGCAATAAAGGCCTTTTGATGCGTACGTAAAGTATTGGCGGCATCTTCAACATGGGTGATGTGTACTGACTGAATGGCGCTGGCCTCACCGCCCGGAACCGGAACTTCGGTGCCAATGACATAGCTCAGTTGCTCACGCTGGCAATCTGTCGCCACACTTTCCGCAGCAAAGCAAAGCACAGCAGCTCGTTCCGCAACCGTTTCTGGTGCTAACGGTATGGGATCCCCCGCGCAGGACATTGACGCATCAAGATGAATTTTACTGAAGCCAGCACGAACATATGCTTTTACCAGCTCGACGGATTTTTCCATCGCCGCATCCGCATTTTCTTGCTGCCAGCAGTTTGGCCCCAGATGATCGCCGCCGAGAATAATGCGTTCGCGTGCAAACCCAACTTTATCGGCAATCGTAAAAACAAATTCGCGAAAGTCTGCCGGTGTCATTCCGGTATAACCGCCAAATTGATTGACCTGGTTTGACGTTGCTTCAATCAGCACTTTGCGCGTGCTGTTGCGATCAAATGCCAGCGCCGCTTCGATAACCAACGGATGGGCAGAACAGACTGAACATATGCCGATATGTTCACCAGCTTTATGCCGGGCAATTAACGTTTTCATGTTTTTTCCTTGTTAAATGGCAGGTGCGTTATGCCCTGCCCTCGCAGCCACAATCGGCAATCACTTTGCTCACCACATCGCGCATTGCGGATTTAGCCGACTGCAAATAATCCCGGGGATCGGTCGCTTCAGGGTGCTCGGTCAGGTAATTTTTTAACGCCTGCGAGAAGGCATTTTTCAGCTCCGTTGCAACGTTGATTTTGCATATCCCCAGTTTGATGGTTTGCTGAATATCCTTAGTCGATAACCCTGACGCGCCATGCAGCACCAGCGGTAAGTTCACCCACTGGCGAATGTTCTCCAGTCGAGAAAAATCAAGCGCCGGTGCGCTGGCATACATCCCATGAGCCGTGCCGATGGCGACCGCCAGGGAATCAATTCCGGTTGCCTCGGCAAATTCACGCGCCTGAGCGGGGTTGGTATAAAAAGCATCGGCTTCATTGACTTGCACATCATCTTCCTGGCCGCCAAGTTGCCCCAGCTCCGCTTCGACGCTGACATCAAAGCGATGGCAAAAATCCACCACCTCTTTGACCCGTGAAATATTTTGCGCAAAAGGCAAATGCGAGGCGTCAATCATGACTGAGCGCACGCCAGAACGAACCTTCTGAGCGATATCGTCAAATTTCGTGTGATGGTCGAGATGAATTGCCAGTGGATGGTGATATTGCTTCGCCATCGCGCTGACCAGCGCCAACAGATTTTCTGTACCAGCATGAGTAAATGTGCCAGGCGTTCCGGCGATGATGACCGGCGCATGCAGGTTGGCAGCGGTTTCCACCACCACTTGCATCGTTTCGAGATTGTGAATATTGAATGCCGGAACCGCATAACCGCCGCGCTGTGCGTTGTTCAGCATCTGCTTTGTCGATACCACGTACATTTTCATATCCTGTCGTTTGTTTTCGATTTCAAAATATAATGAAATGATTTGTTTTTAAATGTCGAGATAACGATCACAAAAACGACAATGTGAAAATTGTTCGAGGAGTAAAAGGCAAAAAAAAACGGCCTCCCGATAGGGAAGCCGTAGCAAAGTGCGCGTGTTTTTATGCCGGATGCGGTGTAAACATACGTGGCAGTGCTATGTAGGCATGATAAGACGCTTCCGCGTCGCATCAGGCATAGGTTGCCGGATGCAGTGTAAACGCCTTATCCGTCCTACGGGGTGGTGCTGTTCGTATGAGGCGTATCAGGCAATAGTAATTTTGCTATCGAGATAAACGTCCTGCACGGCATTAATCAGTTTCACGCCGTCAGCCATCGATTTCTTGAACGCCTTACGTCCAAGAATCAGCCCCATTCCGCCAGCGCGTTTGTTGATAACCGCAGTACGCACTGCATCGCTGAGGTCAGTTTCACCGCCCGCAGCACCGCCGGAGTTTATCAACCCAGCCCGACCCATATAGCAGTTAGCTAACTGATAACGCACCAGATCAATCGGGTTTTCGCTGGTCAATTTGCTGTAAACACGATCGTCGGTGTAACCGTAATTAATTGCTTTATAGCCGCCGTTATTTTCCGCCATTTTTTGTTTGACGATATCTGCACCGATGGTTGCCGCCAGATGGTTTGCCTGACCGGTCAGGTCGGCGGAAACATGGTAATCAACGCCATCTTTCTTAAAGGCGGAGTTACGCAAATAGGCCCACAGCACTGTCACCATACCCAGCTCGTGCGCACGTTCAAAAGCCGCAGAAATTTCTTCAATCTGGCGACGTGACTCTTCCGAGCCAAAATAGATAGTCGCACCAACCGAAACCGCGCCCATGTTGAACGCCTGCTCCACGCTGGCATACAGCGTTTGATCGTAGGTATTCGGGTAACTTAGCGTCTCGTTGTGATTAAGTTTGACGAGGAATGGAATGCGATGCGCATAACGCCGCGATACCGACGCCAGCACGCCGTAAGTTGACGCCACACAGTTACAGCCCGCTTCGATCGCCAGTTCAACAATGTTTTTCGGGTCAAAGTAGAGCGGGTTAGCAGCAAATGAAGCTCCGGCAGAGTGCTCAACGCCCTGGTCAACCGGCAGAATAGAAAGATATCCTGTGCCAGCCAGACGCCCGGTGTTGTACAACGTCTGCATATTACGTAACACCGCTGGCGGGCGATTATTGTCAATCATTACGCGGTCTACGTAGTCATGTCCGGGGAGATAAAGCTGGTCAGAAGGAATTGTCATACAACGGTGCTGTAAAAGGTTGTCGGCGTCTTTGCCAAGCAACTGCGCAATATCTGTCATTACTATGCTCCCGTAAATTCCGATTGGATATCGGCTATGGATTGTCCTGGCCCGCCTTTTGCGGGCAATCATAATCCTGGTCGTTACGGGCGAGTTTTTCCATCTTTTGGATGTTTTTTCAGCGTTTTCTGTTGGCTCGATTCATCAGAAAAAATGTTAGCGCGGTCAAGTTTTCACCGCAAAGGTATTTAAAAGGTATTGTTAAGTGGTATTGTCATCGCGTACCTTACATTACCTGTCATGAAGGAATTAAAAGATGAAAACAACAGCAAAGCTGTCGTTCATGATGTTTGTTGAATGGTTTATCTGGGGCGCGTGGTTTGTGCCATTGTGGTTGTGGTTAAGTAAAAGCGGTTTTAGTGCCGGAGAAATTGGCTGGTCGTATGCCTGCACAGCCATTGCGGCGATCCTGTCGCCAATTCTGGTTGGCTCCATCACTGACCGCTTTTTCTCGGCGCAAAAAGTGCTGGCGGTATTGATGTTCGCAGGCGCGCTGCTGATGTATTTCGCTGCGCAACAGACCACTTTTGCCGGGTTCTTCCCGTTACTGCTGGCCTACTCGCTAACCTATATGCCGACCATTGCGCTGACTAACAGTATCGCTTTTGCCAACGTGCCGGATGTGGAGCGTGATTTCCCGCGCATTCGTGTGATGGGCACTATCGGCTGGATTGCCTCTGGTCTGGCATGTGGTTTCTTGCCGCAAATGCTGGGGTATGCCGATATCTCACCGACTAACATCCCGCTGCTGATTACCGCCGGAAGTTCTGCTCTGCTCGGTGTGTTTGCGTTTTTCCTGCCCGACACGCCGCCAAAAAGCACCGGCAAAATGGACATTAAAGTCATGCTCGGCCTGGATGCGCTGATCCTGCTGCGCGATAAAAACTTCCTCGTCTTTTTCTTCTGTTCATTCCTGTTTGCGATGCCACTGGCGTTCTATTACATCTTTGCCAACGGTTATCTGACCGAAGTTGGCATGAAAAACGCCACCGGCTGGATGACGCTCGGCCAGTTCTCTGAAATCTTCTTTATGCTGGCATTGCCGTTTTTCACTAAACGCTTTGGTATCAAAAAGGTATTATTGCTTGGTCTGGTCACCGCTGCGATCCGCTATGGCTTCTTTATTTACGGTAGTGCGGATGAATATTTCACCTACGCGTTACTGTTCCTCGGTATTTTGCTTCACGGCGTAAGTTACGATTTTTACTACGTTACCGCTTACATCTATGTCGATAAAAAAGCCCCCGTGCATATGCGTACCGCCGCGCAGGGGCTGATCACGCTCTGCTGCCAGGGCTTCGGCAGTTTGCTCGGCTATCGTCTTGGCGGTGTGATGATGGAAAAGATGTTCGCTTATCCGGAACCGGTAAACGGGCTGACTTTCAACTGGTCCGGGATGTGGACTTTCGGCGCGGTGATGATTGCCATTATCGCCGTGCTGTTCATGATTTTTTTCCGCGAATCCGACAACGAAATTACGGCTATCAAGGTCGATGATCGCGATATTGCGTTGACACAAGGGGAAGTTAAATGAAAACAGAACGTATTCTCGGTGCTCTTTATGGGCAGGCGTTAGGGGATGCGATGGGGATGCCCTCCGAGCTTTGGCCACGCAGCCGCGTTAAAGCACACTTTGGCTGGATTGACCGTTTTCTGCCTGGACCAAAGGAGAATAACGCGGCCTGTTATTTTAACCGCGCCGAATTCACCGACGATACCTCGATGGCGCTGTGTCTGGCGGATGCGTTACTGGAACGTGAAGGCAAGATCGATCCGGATCTGATTGGGCGTAATATTCTCGACTGGGCGCTGCGTTTCGACGCCTTTAACAAAAACGTACTAGGTCCGACCTCGAAGATTGCGCTTAACGCCATTCGCGACGGTAAACCCGTTGCTGAACTGGAAAACAACGGCGTGACCAACGGCGCAGCGATGCGCGTCTCGCCATTAGGTTGTTTGCTTCCGGCGCGTGATGTTGATTCCTTTATTGATGATGTGGCGCTGGCGTCGAGCCCGACCCATAAATCCGATCTGGCAGTTGCAGGTGCGGTAGTCATCGCATGGGCGATTTCTCGTGCCATTGACGGAGAAAGCTGGTCAGCGATTGTTGATTCCCTGCCTTCAATTGCGCGACATGCACAGCAAAAACGCATCACTACCTTCAGCGCCTCACTGGCAGCACGTCTGGAGATTGCGCTGAAAATTGTGCGCAATGCCGACGGCACCGAATCCGCCAGCGAACAGCTTTACCAGGTCGTTGGCGCAGGTACCAGCACTATTGAGTCCGTTCCGTGCGCCATTGCGCTGGTTGAACTGGCACAAACCGACCCGAATCGCTGCGCCGTCCTGTGCGCTAACCTTGGCGGCGACACAGACACCATCGGCGCTATGGCGACGGCGATTTGCGGCGCGTTGCATGGCGTTAACGCTATCGATCCTGCATTAAAGGCGGAACTGGATGCGGTAAATCAGCTTGATTTCAACCGCTATGCCACAGCGCTGGCGAAATATCGTCAACAACGGGAGGCGGTATGAGCGGCGCTCGATTACACACGCTGCTGCCTGAATTAACCTCGCGTCAGCCGGTGATGGTCGTCGGCGCGGCGGTCATTGATGTGATCGCCGACGCTTATGCCCTCCCCTGGCGTGGGTGCGATATCGAACTGAAGCAGCAGAGCGTTAACGTTGGCGGCTGCGCACTGAATATTGCCGTGGCGTTAAAGCGCCTCGGCATCGAAGCGGGTAATGCCTTGCCGCTCGGTCAGGGCGTGTGGGCGGAGATTATTCGCAACCGGATGGCGAAAGAGGGGTTAATCAGCCTGATCGATAACGCCGAAGGCGATAACGGCTGGTGTCTGGCGCTGGTTGAGCCGGATGGCGAACGCACTTTTATGTCATTCAGCGGTGTGGAAAATCAGTGGAATCGCCAGTGGCTGGCGCGATTAACCGTTGCGCCTGGCAGCCTGCTCTATTTTTCCGGTTATCAACTGGCCTCGCCCTGCGGCGAATTGTTAGTGGAATGGCTGGAAAAGCTGCAAGACGTGACGCCGTTTATCGATTTTGGCCCACGTATCGGCGATATCCCGGACGCATTACTGGCGCGGATCATGGCCTGTCGACCTTTAGTATCACTCAATCGTCAAGAGGCTGAGATTGCCGCCGAACGTTTTGCTTTATCCGCAGAGATAACAACACTTGGCAAGCAATGGCAGGAGAAATTTGCCGCGCCGTTGATCGTTCGTCTCGATAAAGAGGGTGCATGGTATTTCAGCAACGACGCTTCTGGCTGCATTCCGGCATTTCCAACGCAAGTTGTAGACACCATTGGGGCGGGCGACAGTCATGCAGGTGGCGTACTTGCCGGGCTGGCCTCTGGTCTGCCACTGGCGGATGCCGTATTACTGGGCAATGCAGTGGCGTCGTGGGTTGTCGGGCATCGGGGCGGTGATTGTGCGCCAACGCGCGAGGAACTACTCCTCGCACACAAAAACGTATAGATCGCTGCGACAGTGGCTAATGCTGTACTCAATAGGCCGTTGCTGTTGGTCAAGCGCCACTTGCTTGATCACCAGCACCGGTATTTTGCTATCTAACTGAATATGTGACTGAAACTCGGCATCCGGCATCCGGGCGCTAACGCGGGAACGCGTACGTTGTGGGTAAATGTGCTGGCTGCGGAAATAGTCATAAAGTGAAATCCCGATGGCATCAACATCATGAATTAAATGCGCCGGAACCCACGATTCCTCAATCGATACCGCTTCTTCATCGACATAGCGAATACGCTTAAGCAAAAAGACATCACTTCCTGCTTCGACCGCCAGCTGCTGCGCGACTTCTTCGGGACATTTCACGACACGCTTGTTAACCCATAGCGTATCGGGCTTTTTCCCGCGCAATACCACCTGCTGAGAAAAACCTCGCGCTTCTTTCAACGAGTATTCGAAGATGTTGTTGATCTGCGTGCCGTAACCGCGCGAACGCGTCACCACCCCCTCTTCTTCCAGCGCCTGCATCGCCTTGCGCACCGTAATGCGCGAAACGCCGGTTAACTGACTTAAATCACGCTCACCGGGCAAAATATTGCCATGCTCCAGCACCCCGCTGCGCACGGCATTTTTTACCGTTTCGGCAAACTTAATATAAAGCGGCGTGTTATCCGCCGCTAAAATACGCTCGTTCAGTTGGGCAATCAGCTGGGTATGCGCTTGTTCCATTTGTCTTTTTCCTGCCGGGGAGTCTGGTGGGAGTATATCACTGCTTCTTATTTAAGGCGTTTCTTTAATCCCATCAACGAATGCCTGCAACTCCTCCACCGTGCCATGAAATACATTAAAATCCACCGGACCATTGATGCCATCTACCTGTCCACGGTCGGAATGCTGCCAGAAGCGCCAGGCCATGCCGTCATTGTCCGGACGACGTTGATAATAGTGAGCCACCCACCACGGATATTCATTGAAATAGCCCGCCAGATTGGTGTGATAAAAAACGGCTCCTGAGTAAATAATCGGCTTTTTTCCCGTACTTTTTTCGACCATTTTTAGCCACTGACTTACTCGTTTGCGTAATTCTTTTGCCGATAATTTTCCCCGTTCTTCTACGTCCAGTACCGCAGGGAAATCGCCTTGTGAGAAATCCACCGTTTGCAGAAATAATCGTGCCTGAACCGGCGCTGCTACCGACGGGGAGAAATAATGATACGCCCCGCGCAGCAGGCCATTTTCGCGGCTTAGTTGCCAGTTACGCGAAAAATACGGGTCCACCAGCTTTTCGCCTTCCGTCGCCTTAATAAAAGCAAACTGTAAGCGGATACCGTTGTCGCGCATTTTTGCCACCCGCTGCCAGTCGATCCGCTCCTGCCAGCGAGAAACATCTATTCCGTGAATGGTGTAACTGGCAGGAATGCGAATAGCGAAAGATTTAACCGGGCGATAACCGTAGAAATGGATGTAGTCTGTAATCTGAACTGCTGTCGAATAGAAAAAATTCACCGTCTGACGCGGATAAATTGCAACGATGGAAATTAGCCCAAGAGCGCATAATAGAGAGGTGAGTTTTTTTCGACTGGTAATTCTTAGCTGCATTGGTTTCATCCCTGAATGTCAGTGCCAAAGGCTGACAATAACCAAAGCAGCTATAGTACGGTGCTCACCACCAGGCGTGGAAGTGGTGAACCGGACCAATACCGTGACCAACTTCCAGCGTGTCGGCCAGGGCTAATGCTGATGAAAGCCAGCTTTTTGCCTCCTGTACGGTGTCAGCCCAGTTTGTATGGCGCGGGCGTAGTGCAGCCAACGCCGCAGAGAGCGTACAACCAGTGCCGTGGGTGTTTTTGGTCATAATGCGCGGTGCGGTAAACCGTTGTTCACCCTCGCGGGTAAACAGCCAGTCCGGGCTTTGCTCATCATCCAGATGACCACCTTTCATTAGCACTGCGCCACAGCCCATCGCCAACAGCGATCGCCCTTGTTCCAGCATTTCCTGTTCGGTGCGCGCGTGTGGCGCGTCGAGCAAGGCGGCAGCTTCGGGCAAGTTTGGCGTTATTAATGAAACCTGTGGCAATAATCGACTGCGCAGTGTAGCAACCGCCGAAGGTGAAAGCAGCGGGTCGCCGCTTTTTGCCAGCATAACGGTGTCGAGTACCACGTTTTGGATCTGATAACGTTGCAACCGTTCTGCCACCGCTTCAACAATATCGGTTTCCGCCAACATACCGATTTTAGTGGTGTCGATTCGCACATCGCTGAACACCGAATCGAGCTGGGCGGCGACAAAATCAGGCTCAATGCGATACACCGACTGTACGCCACGGGTATTTTGCGCCACCAGTGCAGTAATAACTGAGCAACCATAAGCGCCAAGTGCCGAGAAGGTTTTAAGATCGGCCTGAATCCCCGCACCACCACTGGGATCAGTACCGGCAATCGTCAGAGCGTTAATTCGTTTCATGCCTGCACCTCCTGCGTCAATTGCCAGAGCGCATCAAGGAAATGTGGAACAAAACTGCCTGGCCCCTCGCTTCTGGCGACTGCGCGCTCTCCGGCTTGTTTCATCCAGTGACAGGCAGATGCGACATTTTCCAGCGTATCGCCTGGTAACGCACAGCAGGCAGCGACAACCGCCGATAATGCACAGCCAGTTCCTACCACTTTGGTCATTAACGGATCGCCACCGTGAATGCCAACGGCGCGATGGCCATCGGTAACATAATCCACCTCGCCAGTGACCACGACGATTGCGCCAGTTTCCCGTGCCAGTGTTTGTGCAGCGGGTATCGCGTTAGCTGCGGCGTCAGTGGTATCCACTCCCCGTCCACCATTAGCAATGCCAGCTAATGCCATGATTTCCGAAGCATTACCACGTATCGCTGCCGGTTTAAAAGATAAAAGTTCATGACAAAAATGGCGGCGATAATCGAGCGCACCAACCGCTACTGGATCAAGCGTCCAGGGTGTTTGAGAGCTTTTTGCTTGCTCAACGGCAGCACGCATCGCCTGAGCGCGTGGCTGCGTCAGTGTGCCAACGTTAATCAACAAGGCACTGGCGATAGCCGCAAACTGACTGGCCTCTTCGGTTTCGATAACCATCGCTGGCGATGCACCGAGCGCCAGCAAGGTATTGGCGGTAAAGGTTTGCACCACATCGTTGGTCATGCAGTGCACAAGAGGGGAATGTTGGTGAAAAAGGTGTAACGCGTGCGCAGATTGCGCTGAACTCAGCAGGTCGACTTGCATAGTTTGCTCCTGCCATAACGTGAAGAAGCAATGACCTGGTGGTCCGTGACTTCCCTACGCTGGCATTATCCAGATCAGGTGATACGGGTATTTCTCAGCCTTCACGCAGAAGGGCACCCCGAGTCGTTTGGTTGCGATGATAAATCGCAGAGGAGGATGGTAATGTCCAGCGCACGCGTTGTAAACGAGGAAAAACGGCAGTTTTACAATCGCGTTAATAAATTATTTGATATATGAATCCAGCACCTTCAGAACGACATCCAGATCTTCTTCACGTTTTAGCTCATCCCCCTGGTGAACGATGTGTTCCGTCAGATGACCTTTAATCACTTCCCGCATCAGACCGTTTACCGCGCCACGGATAGCAGCAATCTGTTGTAAAACTGCAGCGCATTCGTGCGGCTCGTCGAGCATTTTCTTGAGCGCCACGACCTGACCCTGAATCTTACTGGCACGCGCTTTCAGTTTCTGTTTATCACGGATTGTATGAGACATGGCAACACCTGGTTAACAAGAACATGAAAAATCATAGCACTATTAATCTACTGGGGGGTAGTATCAGGTACTGGGGGGGAGTAGAATCAGATTGCCGAATTAATACTAAGAATTATTATCATGACCGAATTTACAACTCTTCTTCAGCAAGGAAACGCCTGGTTCTTCATCCCCAGCGCCATCTTACTTGGTGCGCTTCATGGCCTGGAACCAGGGCACTCAAAAACGATGATGGCGGCGTTTATCATCGCCATCAAAGGCACCATTAAACAGGCGGTGATGCTCGGACTGGCAGCAACTATTTCGCATACCGCAGTGGTCTGGTTGATTGCCTTTGGCGGGATGGTGGTCAGCAAGCGCTTTACTGCTCAATCAGCAGAACCGTGGCTCCAGTTGATTTCCGCAGTGATCATTATTAGCACCGCGTTCTGGATGTTCTGGCGTACCTGGCACGGCGAGCGCAACTGGCTGGAGAATATGCACGAGCATGATCATGAGCATCATCATCACGATCACGAAGATCACCACGACCATGGACATCATCACCATCACGAACATGACGAGTATCAGGATGCTCATGCACGAGCCCATGCTAATGACATTAAACGACGCTTTGATGGTAGAGAGGTCACCAACTGGCAAATTTTGCTATTTGGCTTAACCGGTGGCCTTATCCCCTGCCCGGCAGCAATTACCGTGCTGTTGATTTGCATTCAGTTGAAAGCCCTGACACTGGGCGCCACACTGGTCGTCAGTTTCAGCATTGGCCTGGCGTTAACGCTTGTCACCGTAGGCGTTGGCGCAGCAATCAGCGTTCAGCAGGTCGCAAAACGCTGGAGCGGATTTAACACTCTCGCTAAACGCGCCCCCTATTTTTCCAGTCTGTTGATTGGCTTAGTTGGTGTGTATATGGGCGTACATGGCTTCATGGGCATAATGCGATAACTCAATCCTTTAGGCTTGCATGTTATCTTCAGCCCAGGATGATTCTTAAATCAGCTATTTCCGCTGACTCTCTGCTCGCTAAGGATGCTTTTAGGGCATCCTTTCATTTACACTTTTTACGAAATCATGGGATCACTAACAAAATATCGCTTGTCAGTTATATTGTATGGCAGGAAAGATATGCGACTGATATTACAGATCCCCAAAGTGGAGAGTTTATGACCATTAAAAATAAGATGTTGCTGGGTGCGCTTTTGCTGGTTACCAGTGCCGCCTGGGCCGCACCAGCCACCGCGGGTTCGAACAATACCTCGGGAATTTCTAAGTATGAGTTAAGCAGTTTCATTGCTGACTTTAAGCATTTCAAACCAGGCGATACCGTCCCAGAGATGTACCGCACCGATGAGTACAACATTAAGCAGTGGCAGTTACGTAACCTGCCCGCGCCTGATGCCGGGACGCACTGGACCTATATGGGTGGCGCGTACGTGTTGATCAGCGACACCGACGGTAAAATCATTAAAGCCTACGACGGTGAGATTTTTTATCATCGCTAAAAAAAGCCCCCTCATCATGAGGGGGAAATGCAGACACCTTGTTATTTTTTATTATTAGCCACTTGCTCGTCTTGCTTGTTATTAGTCGTATTTCACGTTGATTAATGCGGTTGCCTCCAGTGCGCCAGATTTAATTTTATTTGTATCGTAGACGTAGTAACTGGCAGTTATCGGAATTGAAACCGTTGTATCTGTAAGTTTTGACTTCGCCGCAACTTCCTTTAAATTTGTATATCCTTTACTGCTGTTAGTGATATTTAAAAGTGTGACTGGCGAACCATTACTTTCAAGAATAAATCCTACGCCATTATCTTCCGCACCTTTCAGTATTGTGTTGCTGTTGGTTAACAAGTCAGAACTTGATAAATACACCTGCATTTTCCGTGATGTTTGATTTTGTTGACCTAATAAATTTTTACAACGCAGAATAATATCCTCTTTTTTACTATTTATTGTTGCTTTGTTACCTGTGGCTGGTAATTGTGAAACGGGAATACTGTCTAAAGTAATTAATAAATCATCCGGTTTGCAGGTTGTGGTTATCGGGTTGTATGACAATGTCAGATTAAAGGAATAGACACCTGCATTTTGTGCCAATGCATTTCTGTAGCTATTTACACATGCATCCCATGACTTGCCACCTAATAAACACAGTAGAAATTGTACTGCGGCACTCCCGCGTGTCGATGATGAAGCACTGGATAATGTCGCAACACCATTAATCATCACTGAACCGCCGCCCCCCGCAGAAACATTCACTTTTGCATTACTGGCCGCAGGTGTCACCGTAACTGAATAACCACTGGTGAAACTGGTCTGATTATTTGACAACGTGATGTTGTTTTTATTGGTCCATTCAAAATGTAAATTTAATTTTATGGTATCGTTATAAAGTCCAACAATAATATCCGACGGGCTCATAGGGGTGATAGTATTTGTACTTACGCATGACGAATCATTAAAATTATGCTCATATGTCGCCATTTGTGTTTGAGTAAGTGCAAAATCCCCCTGAACAACCAAGTTGTGCTGAACAGATAACTCACTATAACATGCCGCATAGCTCACAGGCATAACCATCATCATTAATATAAATAGCATTATGCGAATTTCCATAGAACCACCTGACTATTACTGGCAAATATAATTTCTACTTTCATCAATCTCTTTACCGAAGGTGATTGTGCATGAAAGTCCTTGTTGCTTATCAATTGCCACATTAACCGATGGCGGTACTTCATTGGTGCGAATAAATAACTGGCTTCCCTGACCGACAACGCCAATATTATGACCATGGATATCATTGACTTCATAACCAAACATTAATGGTTGCCCATCCGCTCTTAACGCTTTTATAAACCAGGGCTTGCGCTGATCGGTATCAAAATTAACCAGTACAACCGCGCCGCGATAAGGTGCGGCAATTTTCCGGTTGCCACGTAATTCTGCTTCGCTATCGCTTTGCGACACATCCAGCATCAGGTGATTTTCCCGATAAGGTGTCATTCCGTCGTATACCACCACTCCATTACGGTTTGTTGTGCGATATTTTTGCCCATTGACATAAGCATCTTTAATTCCTGGCGCATTCATCACAGCAAACGTTTCGGAAAGACGGTTCGCCAGATTAACGCCACCCGACCAGGCGACAATGCCCCCTGAAACACTGGCTCCAGCCTGTCGATAAGTACTCGACTGACTATAACTGCCATTCACTGTTGCCACCGGCGCGTTCCAGGTCAAATTCGCCCCAGCTGTCGTTTCATTTCCCTGATGTTGATGACTCAGGTTGACACCATAATTGAACTGATCCCGACTCCCTACTGTTCCTGATAATCCCGTATTATTTGAGGCAAACCCCTGATCATCAAACGTCGTTGAGTTAGACATATATATTTGCCGACGAGGCGTCGAAACGTCATCACCCCAATCAAAGGGAATCGATATAAAAATATTAAAACGTTTCTCTTCATGATGATTCTCGTCATAAGCCTGGCTTGCCGCGAGGGTATAGCTTATCCGTCGCAGGTTGTTGGAATAACTCAACTGATAATCCTTACTACTGCCGCTACGCCCCCAGTAATCTCGCCATAACGTACTTAATGACACAGACCCCCAACCTTCTGGCAATGACTGGCTCATATTGGCGGAAAAGCTATTTTTGCGACCAAAATCATTCTGGTAATAATCGGCAATGTCATAGACATCGTTTTCATCACGGCGATAATTATCTTTATTGTTTGCCCAAACGTGATCGTTAAATGTCCGGTAATCACGCGACGAATAACGCCAGGCCGCCAGACCAAAACGCGTCGACGTTTGGCTCACAAATTTGTTGTAGGCAATTTGATAACTTTGCCCGTCAAACACATCGCCGTTGTCTTGTTTACTATGCGACTTCGTGGCATCGACGGAAATGGCACCAATGCGTGTATTCCAGCCAGTCCCCAGAGTGAACGCGTAATAATTATTCGCAACCATCGAGCCACCATACAACGTCAATAAGTTATTAAAACCATACTGATAACCCGCCTGGACAAAATCACTATGTTTGCTCGCCCCTTCAATATGGCTACGACCCGCCGCAAAATCATATTTCGACACGCCGGGTTGCAGCATATTTGGCACCGCTGCATAAGGCACCAGATAGGTGGTTACCGAACCGTCCGCCTCTTTCACGCTGACATCAAGATCTGCTCCACCACCGGCCAACTGCAAATCTGTAATCGCAAACGGGCCAGGAGGAACCTCTTTCTGATAAACCACAAAACCATTCTGTTCAATAGTTACCAGCGCGTTACTCTGAGCAATCCCCTGCACCCGTGGCGTAAAATTTTGTTTCGAGTTAGGCAACATCTGCATATCACGAAACAACCGCACACCTCTGAAGCGAACAGAATCAAAAATATCGCTTGATGTGTACATATCACCCACGCGAAGCGTGCCGAGAAGTTGGGCAAATCCACGTTCCAGATACAGGGTATTGCTTTTCCACACCCCTGGATTGTTATTTGTTTTACTGAAACTGGCATCAGAATGCAGTTGCCACCCCAGTAAATTTAACCCGCTGTTAAAACGTACATATGTACTCTTACTATTACCCGACGCTTTATAGTCACTGTAATACTGACTCACATAATAAGAGGTATAAAACGCATTAATACCCCGCTCCCAGTTTTCCGGTGGAACATAGCCACTTTCCAGTTCTTCCACCCAGGCCTGCGGGACACTGAAATCGAGACGAAAAACCCCGATATCCCAGGTATAGCTCCCACCCTGAACAAGTTGCTCAAATGTTAAACATTGCTTACCGCTGGCGAAGTTATCGCTATTAATGCCTAACCGCTTGATAACTTCTCTTGATAAACATGTTTCTTGCGGGTTGTCTTTAACAATAATCTCATATTTCCCGCGCCATTGCTTATTGACATAAATATCAATGTCATACTGCCCCGGTAAGGGTTGATTATCATCAAGACGAATATTTGCAACCTGCTGGTCTTTCATTCCACCTATCATAAAATGGGTATCAAAGGTTTCTTCAGCTGCATAAGCTTCAATGCCGAGCAATAACGCTACGATTGCTGATGCAAGTGGGGTCATTCTCAACATAGGCAGCTCCTGCAATTAAATTTTGTCACTAATATAGTTGCCGTGGTCATCGATAATGGTCAGATACCAGTTATTTGCATTATTACTTTTGACATTAACACTCTGACTTTCTAAGGGGGCAATCATTATAGTTTCATAATTGACTTTGACATTATTAGCTTTGACATCCGAAATCGTCACCCAATTAGCTGAGTCATTTTTTATCACCAATCCATTGCCACTGCGATTTACCAGTAACTTTTTAAAGGTCGCTTTATTTACCGGAGCAATACCCGCCGGCCGGTAAAACAATTTGATTCTGTTTTGCATCGCAAACTTCAGTGCATTCTTACCTTCTTGTTCTGGACTATTTGGTGGAATATCCAGAACATTCAGATAAAAAATGCTTTCTTTATTAGTGGGCAGTTTATTCGGCATAATTTTGATTTTTACTTGCTGCCCGGAATTTGCCCCTATTTTTGCAACTGGTGGCGTTAACATGAAAGGAACCTGAATTTTTTCTGGTGGTAACGACGTATCGCCATCATCAATCCACGCCTGCAGCAGCGAAGAACGATTTCCCTGGTTCATCAACTGCACCATAACTTCTTTATTTTCTGCCGGGTAAATAATGCGCGTCCCGTAGATAACAATTCCGGCATGTGCAGGAAGGACCATAGAAAAAATGAGTAAAGATAATAATCCTTTCATTTTAATGCCTCTTAAATTAAAAGGCCGCCATGGGATAGCGGCCATGTTTATTACCTGGAGAAACTTGCAATTTTATTTATTAATCCTGCGCCACACGCATAACCAGAGAAGATAACACATCACCTGATTGCACTGAGTTATCTGTTAGTTTCAGGTATTTTGCTTTAAACGGAATAGCATATTGACCTTCCGCTGTTTTATAACTCTCAATATTAAAAGGTGCAGAAACATCCAGGACATCGCTGTTATCACCTAAATAGAGATAGTAACCCACGGTATCGTTGCTACTGGCTATCGCCTTATCGTTGCCGGTTATTTTGTCGTTGGTAATCAACGAGAGTTTTACACCAGCAACTTCTTTCGGGCAGCTAATTTTTAACATGCTGCTGGTTACACCGACTGCATCATCATAGGTAGAATATTTAGCTTTACCTTCAAAGACAGTGGTTGGTACAGTCGGCATATTAATACTTACTGAATCACCACCCGCTTCGAATTTACACGGAGATTCTGCAATATTTCCTTTAATGGTTAATGTTCCGGTATCAACGTCTGCAGCAAATACTCCAGCGCTCATAAAAAAAGAAGAAAAGACAGCGGCAGCAATAATTGAACGTTTCATAATATGTTCCTTAATAAAATTTATTTTTGGTTGTTAAGAGTCTGTATCTCTTGGAAACAAATTTCTCACATCAAAAAAGTTGCCGCAATGTAAACATATTGTTTTATTGATTTAAAACAAATTAACCAATGCAATATAAATACAACAAATATTTAAGAGTATTAACTATTTATCGCATCTATTAATTAATGTAGATTTATGTAAATGGTATTGTTGATATCAATAAAAAAGCCGAAATCATTTATATAAATGATTTCGGCTTTCTAAATGCAATTAAAATCAGGTTGCCAAATTAATCGTAGCGATTTAACACGATTCGACGTTTGCTATCGCTACCTGCAACAACCACTTCTGTCGTAACACCTTTGACGGGCGAAGAAACCTGATGACGGGTGTCAACATTATACGTTAACTGACCACAATGCTGTTGTGGTTGACTATTAACCATAGCCATACTGCATGTTGGGGGACTGATCCTGCCATTAATCGTTAATGTGGCAGTCTCTGAAGAGAATGCGGGAGAAGCCAATCCATAGGCAAGAAAAATAATTCCTGACAGCCAATACTTATTCATTGAACGTTATCCCTGTAGTAAAGGTTATGCCTGGATAGAATGAGTGCATAACAAACTATAGCTGTACATCCACTACACAGCCACGAAGGATGATAATGAAGCATTGCCTGTATGATCAATCGACTTTGTAGAGTTTCGGACGAAGGTCCGCAGAATATTCGCAGTATTAAATAAGTGTTCATTAATGCGGCAAAAACTAATACACCGCATCAATGTAACATCTCTGCGGTGTATGAAGAATAACCAGAATGGTTAATAGGCGTTAGACCGCGCGGAAGGAAATCTCGCCTGGAATGACTTCACCCTGCCAGTAGAGCTGAGCTGCAACGCGGTCAGCCAGCTGGCGGTAGATAGCGGTAAATTCGCTCTCCGGACGGCTGATAACCGTTGGCGTGCCTTTATCGAGATCCTCACGTAAGGAAATGTGTAACGGCATCTGCCCCAGCAGCTGTGTGTGGTATTTTTCAGCCAGTTTCTCTGCACCACCGGTACCGAAAATCGGTTCATGGTGACCACAGTTACTGCAAATATGCACACTCATGTTCTCGACAATACCAAGCACCGGAACCTCGACTTTCTCGAACATCACAATGCCTTTTTTCGCATCGATCAACGCGATGTCCTGCGGGGTGGTGACCACGACTGCACCAGTTACTGGAATGTTTTGCGCCAGCGTCAATTGAATGTCACCGGTGCCTGGCGGCATATCAAGCACCAGATAGTCGAGATCCGGCCACAAGGTTTCCTGCAACATCTGCATTAACGCCTTGCTCGCCATCGGTCCACGCCACACCATCGCATTGTCGTCAGTGACCAGATAACCAATTGAATTGGTTGCCAGGCCATGAGACATAATCGGTGCCATATGGGTACCGTCCGGCGAAGTTGGACGCTGATTTTCTGCGCCCAGCATGGTGGGAATTGATGGGCCGTAGATATCGGCGTCCAGAATGCCGACTTTCGCCCCTTCCGCCGCCAGTGCCAGCGCCAGGTTTACCGCCGTGGAGGATTTACCCACGCCGCCTTTACCGGAACTGACCGCAATGATGTTCTTCACACCATTAATACCCGGCTGATTCTTCACGCGTTTTAAGGTGGCGATATTGTGCGACAGTTTCCAGTCGATAGCTTTCGCCCCGGTGATACGCAGCAGTTCGGCGCTACATTGCTCTTTTAACTCTTCAAACGCGCTATGCCAGACGAATGGCATAACCAGTTCCACATGCAACGTGTCGTCCATCCAGGCGACATGGTGCAACGCTTTCAGCGTGGTGAGGTTATGCTTCAGGGTTGGGTGCTGAAAATTGGCCAGTGTCCCGGCGACCATTGCGCGCAAGGCTTCTGGTGATTTGGCCTGGGATTGTTCGTTCATCCCGACTCCTTTTTTGTATAGATAAACCATCAGCTGATAGTTTACCTGAAGAATATAGAGAAGTACTTACTTAACATTTTCCCATTTGGTACTATCTAACCCCTTTTCACTATTAAGAAGTAATGCCTACTATGACTCAAGTCGCGAAGAAAATTCTGGTGACGTGCGCACTGCCGTACGCTAACGGCTCAATCCACCTCGGCCATATGCTGGAGCACATCCAGGCTGATGTCTGGGTCCGTTACCAGCGAATGCGCGGCCACGAGGTCAACTTCATCTGCGCCGACGATGCCCACGGTACACCGATCATGCTGAAAGCTCAGCAGCTTGGTATCACCCCGGAGCAGATGATTGGCGAAATGAGTCAGGAGCATCAGACTGATTTCGCAGGCTTTAACATCAGCTATGACAACTATCACTCGACGCACAGCGAAGAGAACCGCCAGTTGTCAGAACTTATCTACTCTCGCCTGAAAGAGAACGGTTTTATTAAAAACCGCACCATCTCTCAGCTGTACGATCCGGAAAAAGGCATGTTCCTGCCGGACCGTTTTGTGAAAGGCACCTGCCCGAAATGTAAATCCCCGGATCAATACGGCGATAACTGCGAAGTCTGCGGCGCGACCTACAGCCCGACTGAATTGATCGAGCCGAAATCGGTGGTTTCTGGCGCTACGCCGGTAATGCGTGATTCTGAACACTTCTTCTTTGATCTGCCCTCTTTCAGCGAAATGTTGCAGGCATGGACCCGCAGCGGTGCGTTGCAGGAGCAGGTGGCAAATAAAATGCAGGAGTGGTTTGAATCCGGCCTGCAACAGTGGGATATCTCCCGCGACGCGCCATACTTTGGTTTTGAAATTCCGAACGCGCCGGGCAAATATTTCTACGTCTGGCTGGACGCACCGATTGGCTACATGGGTTCTTTCAAGAATCTGTGCGACAAGCGCGGCGACAGCGTAAGCTTCGATGAATACTGGAAGAAAGACTCCACCGCCGAGCTGTACCACTTCATCGGTAAAGATATTGTTTACTTCCACAGCCTGTTCTGGCCTGCCATGCTGGAAGGCAGCAACTTCCGCAAGCCGACCAACCTGTTTGTTCATGGCTATGTGACGGTGAACGGCGCAAAGATGTCCAAGTCTCGCGGCACCTTTATTAAAGCCAGCACCTGGCTGAATCATTTTGACGCTGACAGCCTGCGTTACTACTACACTGCGAAACTCTCTTCGCGCATTGATGATATCGATCTCAACCTGGAGGATTTCGTTCAGCGTGTGAATGCCGATATCGTGAACAAAGTGGTTAACCTGGCCTCTCGTAATGCGGGCTTTATCAACAAGCGTTTTGACGGCGTGCTGGCAAGCGAATTGGCTGACCCGCAGTTGTACAAAACCTTCACTGATGCCGCTGAAGTGATTGGTGAAGCGTGGGAAAGCCGCGAATTTGGTAAAGCAGTGCGCGAAATCATGGCGCTGGCTGATCTGGCTAACCGCTATGTCGACGAGCAGGCTCCGTGGGTGGTGGCAAAACAGGAAGGCCGCGATGCCGACCTGCAGGCAATTTGCTCAATGGGCATAAACCTGTTCCGCGTGCTGATGACTTACCTGAAGCCGGTACTGCCGAAACTGACCGAGCGCGCAGAAGCATTCCTCAATACAGAACTGACCTGGGATGGTATCCAGCAACCGCTGCTGGGCCACAAAGTGAATCCGTTCAAAGCGCTGTATAACCGCATCGATATGAAGCAGGTTGAAGCACTGGTGGAAGCGTCTAAAGAAGAAGTGAAAGCAGCTGCCGCGCCAGTTACTGGCCCACTGGCAGATGATCCGATTCAGGAAACCATCACCTTTGACGACTTCGCAAAAGTTGACCTGCGCGTGGCGCTGATCGAAAACGCAGAGTTTGTTGAAGGTTCTGACAAACTGCTGCGCCTGACACTGGATCTCGGCGGTGAAAAACGCAATGTCTTCTCCGGTATTCGTTCTGCCTACCCGGATCCGCAGGCACTGATCGGGCGTCACACCATTATGGTGGCCAACCTGGCACCGCGTAAAATGCGCTTTGGTATCTCCGAAGGCATGGTAATGGCTGCTGGTCCTGGCGGGAAAGATATCTTCCTGTTAAGCCCGGATGCTGGTGCTAAACCAGGCCATCAGGTGAAATAATCCCCCTTTAAGGCGCTGCATCGACAGCGCCTTTTCTTTATAAATTCCTAAAGTTGTTTTCTTGCGATTTTGTCTCTCTCTAACCCGCATAAATACTGGTAGCATCTGCATTCAACTGGATAAAATTACAGGGATGCAGAATGAGACACTTTATCTATCAGGACGAAAAATCACATAAATTCTGGGCAGTTGAGCAACAGGGAAACGAGTTGCATATCAGTTGGGGAAAAGTTGGCACCAAAGGGCAAAGCCAGATAAAAAGTTTTTCAGATGCTGCGGCAGTGGCAAAAGCGGAGCTTAAGCTGATTGCGGAGAAGGTGAAGAAGGGGTATGTGGAGCAAGCGAAGGATAATTCTTTGCAACCTTCCCAAACGGTAACGGGCTCTCTCAAGGTAGCGGACTTATTCACCATTATTCAGGAACACCCCTCTTTCGTAGCAGAAACCCGTGCGCCTGACAAAAATACAGATGCTGTTTTACCGTGGCTGGCAAAAGATATTGCTGTCGTTTTTCCGCCCGAAGTTGTACACACCACGTTAAGTCATCGCCGCTTTCCCGGAGTTCCTGTTCAGCAAGCAGACAAATTGACCCAATTACGTCGCTTAGCCTGTAGTGTGTCGCAACGGGATAATAAAACAGCCACATTTGACTTCAGCGCCTGTTCTTTAGAATGGCAAAACACCGTCGCCCAGGCGATCAGTCAGATCGACGGCCTGAAAACAACACAGCTACCATCACCAGTAATGGCTGTACTCACGGCACTTGAAATGAAATGCACAAGATATAAAGTGCGTGAGGATGTTATGGATCAGATCGTCCAGGAGGGCGGTCTGGAATATGCTACTGATGTAATAATACACCTTCAACAGATTGATATTAAATGGGATTATGCGAATAATGTCATTATTATTCTGCCGTCTGGCATTGCACCTGACTACTTGGAGCAATATTCCAGATTTGAATTACGCCTACGTAAACATTTATCACTGGCGGAAGAGTCTCTCTGGCAAAAATGTACACAAAAACTTATTGCCGCAATTCCACATATTCCAGAATGGCGGCAACCATTAATTGCTTTGTTATTACCCGAAAAACCAGAAATTGCACATGAAATTGCCCAGCGTCTACTGGGGCAAAAAAAATTACCCTCGCTTGAGTGGTTAAAAATAGTGGCGACTGATGAGCACATTCTTGCCTCATTAGAAAAATATCACGAGCCATATGCCATTTTTGATGATTACTATTGTGGTGCGATATGGTCAGCCACCGTATTACAGGAGCAAGGTGTTGCAGCCCTGCCCCGATTTGCTCCCTATGCCGCAAGTGACTACTGCGCCGATGTGTTGCGTCATATCAATCATCCGTTCGCATTGACACTGCTTATACGTGTAGCCGGGCAAACTAAACGCTGTCACGATCGGATGACGAAAGCCATTGCTGCGTTCCCACATGCAGCAATGGCGGCACTGACGGAACTTCTTGGGCAAAAAGAAGAGAACAGTTGGCGCATTATGCTAATGACAATGCTTATCTCACAACCAGCACTGGCAGAACAGGTCATTCCCTGGCTCTCGACACCCGCAGTTGCCGTACTGAAATCATGCCAGCAACAACTGACACAGCCCTCAAACCATGCCTGCGCCGATCTACTGCCTGCCATAGTAGTCTCCCCACCATGGCTTTCGAAAAAGAAAAAAGCGACGATTCCGGTGCTGGAGTTAGCGCCATTAGGCATTGAGCCAATCTGTTATCTGACAGAAGAAATCAGTAATCAACTTTTGGCGAAATATATCTGGTATTCAAAACACATCACGGTTAGCCATGAAGAAAGTACTGCCAACCTGTTGGCAAGAATGGGTTTTCAACGACGGATCGCTGGTACATATATTAAAGCTCCCGAAGCGGTAGTTGAGGCATGGCTAAATGAAGATTATTCAACCTTACTAAGTGAATTTAAGGTGTTTCATTCACCTACCGGGCATTATTGGCAGTTGGGGATTTTGACAACATTGCCGCTGGAGAAAGCAGTAAAAGCATGGAATGCCCTTACCCTATCTCCACATACCGATACCGAATACGCCATGTTACATTTTGGACTCAAAGGGTTACCTGGGTTAGTAAACTCACTTGCACGCTATCCACAGGAAGCCTTGCCCATCACGAATTACTTCGCAGCGAGTGAGCTGGCACCTGCCGTCGCCCGCGCCTTCAACAAACTCAAAACTCTACGACAAGACGCCCGTAGCTGGCTGCTGAAATACCCGGAACACGCCATTACCGGCCTGCTGCCTGCTGCGCTCGGCAAAGCCGATGAAGCTCAGGATAACGCCCGCGCTGCCTTGCGTATGCTTAGCGAAAACGGTCATCAGCCATTACTGCAAGAAATCGCCCGGCGTTATAACCAGCCGGAAGTAACCGACGCGGTGAACGCTCTGCTTGCGCTCGATCCCTTAGATAATCACCCGACAAAAATCCCCACTCTTCCGGCCTTTTATCAGCCATCGCTCTGGACGCGCCCGGTATTAAAAGCAAACGCCCAATCACTGCCAGATAGCGCCCTCCTCCACCTCGGCGAAATGCTCCGCTTCCCTCAGGAAGAGGCTCTGTATCCGGGATTATTGCAGGTGAAAGATGCCTGTACCGCCGACTCACTGGCTGAATTTGCCTGGGATCTGTTTACCGCCTGGCAGACCGCTGGCGCGCCGTCGAGAGAGAGTTGGGCGTTCACTGCGTTAGGCGTTCTCGGTAACGATGACACCGCCCGCAAACTGACGCCATTAATCCGCGCCTGGCCTGGCGAATCTCAGCATAAACGCGCCACCGTTGGGTTGGATATTCTCGCCGCTATCGGTAGTGATATAGCCCTGATGCAGCTTAACGGCATTGCCCAGAAACTGAAATTCAAAGCATTACAGGAGCGGGCGAAAGAGAAAATTGCCGACATTGCCGAAAGTCGCGAACTGACAGTGGCGGAGCTTGAAGATCGGTTAGCACCAGATCTCGGTCTGGATGATAACGGTTCGTTGCTGCTGGATTTCGGCCCACGCCAGTTCACCGTCAGCTTTGATGAAACCTTAAAACCGTTTGTGCGTGACGCTTCCGGCAGCCGTCTGAAAGACCTGCCCAAACCAAACAAAAGCGATGATGAATCACAGGCGAACGATGCTGTTAACCGCTACAAACTGCTGAAAAAAGATGCGCGTACCGTCGCCGCCCAGCAGGTAGCAAGGCTGGAATCCGCCATGTGCCTGCGTCGCCGCTGGTCGCCAGAAAACTTTCAGCTCTTCCTGGTTGAACATCCACTGGTACGCCACTTAACCCGCCGTCTGATTTGGGGCGTTTATAGCACCGAAAACCAGCTACTGACGTGCTTCCGCGTGGCGGAAGATAACAGCTACAGCACCGCTGACGATGATCTTTTCACCCTGCCGGAAGGCGATATCTCTGTTGGCATTCCTCACGTTCTGGAAATATCACCGACGGATGCTGCCGCCTTTGGTCAGCTTTTTGCCGACTACGAACTGCTACCACCGTTCCGTCAGCTTGACCGTAACAGTTACGCCCTGACAGAAGCCGAGCGCAACGCCAGCGAACTGACCCGCTGGGCAGGCAGAAAATGCCCGAGCGGTCGGGTCATGGGGCTGGCGAATAAAGGCTGGATAAAGGGCACCCCGCAGGATGGAGGCTGGATCGGCTGGATGATCAAACCTCTCGGTCGCTGGTCGTTAATCATGGAAATCGACGAAGGTTTTGCGGTAGGCATGTCGCCAGCCGAACTGAGTGCCGAGCAGCTCTTAAGCAAGCTGTGGCTATGGGAAGGCAAAGCAGAAAGCTATGGCTGGGGGAGTAATTCAACACAGGAAGCGCAGTTCTCCGTACTCGATGCCATCACCGCCAGCGAGCTAATTAACGATATTGAAGCCCTGTTTGAATAAGGAAAGAGCATGGACAAGGAATTACCGTGGCTGGCGGATAACGCTCAACTGGAACTGAAATATAAAAAAGGCAAAACACCACTCAGCCATCGCAATTGGCCGGGCGAACCGGTGCCTGTTATCACTGAAAGCATCATTCAGACACTGGGTGATGAATTGCTACAAAAAGCTGAGAAGAAAAAAAACATTGTCTGGCGTTATGAAAATTTTTCACTGGAGTGGCAGTCCGCCATTACGCAGGCCATCAACTTGATCGGCGAACACAAACCCTCAGTCCCGGCCCGCACAATGGCGGTGCTAGCCTGTATCGCGCAAAAGGACAGCCAACAGTTGCTCGACGAAATCGTCCAACAAGAGGGGCTGGAATATGCGACTGAGGTGGTGATTGCACGCCAGTTTATTACACGATGTTATGAGAGTGATCCTCTGCTAGTGACATTGCAGTATCAGGACGAGGATTATGGCTATGGTTATCGCTCAGAAACCTATAACGAATTCGATCTCCGACTGCGTAAGCATCTCTCTCTGGCAGAGGAAAGCAGCTGGCAGCGTTGCGCCGACAAACTCATTGCCGCACTGCCAGGAATACCCAAAATTCGCCGTCCTTTTATTGCACTACTCCTCCCGGAAAAACCTGAAATAGCCAATGAACTCGCCAGTCTTGAAAGCTCCCGGTCAAGTCTCCATTCAAAGGAGTGGTTAAAGGTCATTGCTACTGATAATACGGCGGTAAAAAAACTCGAACGATGCTGGGGCCTGGACGTATTTAGCGATCGAGAAGCCAGCTACATGTCGCATGAAAACCACTTCGGCTACGCGGCCTGCGCCGCCCTTTTGCGCGAACAAGGACTGGCAGCCGTTCCGCGCCTCGCGATATATGCCCATAAAGAAGATTGCGGCAGTCTGCTGGTACAAATTAACCATCCGCAAGTCATCCGCACCTTGCTGTTAGTTGCTGATAAAAACAAACCCAGCCTGCAACGTGTGGCTAAATACAGTAAAAACTTCCCCCATGCGACACTCGCCGCACTGGCAGAACTGCTGGCGTTAAAAGAACCACCAGCCCGCCCAGGTTATCCAATCATCGAAGACAAAAAGCTGCCTGCACAGCAAAAAGCACGCGATGAATACTGGCGTACGCTGTTACAAACGCTGATAGCATCGCAGCCACAACTAGCAGAAAGGGTGATGCCGTGGTTAAGTACTCAAGCCAGGGCAGTGCTGAATAGTTATTTATCGGCACCGCCAAAACCGGTTATTGATAGCACCGATAACAGCAGTCTGCCTGAAATGCTCGTTTCACCACCGTGGCGTAGTAAGAAAAAAATGACAGCTCCACGTCTTGATTTGGCACCGCTCGAATTAACTCCGCAAATTTACTGGCAACCAGGCGAACAAGAGAGGCTTGCCGCCACTGAGTCTGCCCGTTATTTCAGCACGGAATCTCTTGCGGAACGCATGGAACAAAAAAGTGGACGAGTTGTATTACAGGAACTGGGTTTTGGGGATGATGTATGGCTGTTTCTGAATTATATACTCCCCGGAAAACTGGATGCTGCACGCAATTCACTCATTGTTCAGTGGCATTACTACCAGGGGCGGGTTGAAGAGATCCTGAATGGCTGGAACTCCCCGCAAGCACAATTAGCAGAACAGGCGCTCCGCAGCGGTCACATAGAAGCGTTAATTAACATATGGGAAAATGACAACTTCTCACGTTATCGTCCGGAAAAGAGTGTCTGGAACCTGTATTTATTGGCACAGTTGCCGCGTGAGATGGCTTTGACCTTCTGGCTGCGTATCATTGAGAAAAAGCATCTGTTCGCGGGTGAGGACTATTTTCTCAGTATCCTCGGATTGGATGCGCTACCAGGTCTGCTGTTGGCTTTTTCACATCGTCCAAAAGAAACATTTCCGTTAATTTTAAATTTTGGCGCAACAGAACTGGCGCTGCCTGTTGCCCGCGTCTGGCGACGTTTCGCGGCGCAGCGTGATCTGGCTCGCCAGTGGATTTTACAATGGCCGGAACATACGGCTAGTGCACTTATCCCTCTTGTCTTTACCAAACCCAGCGATAATAGCGAAGCCGCATTACTTGCCCTGCGTTTACTGTACGAACAGGGACATGGCGAATTGCTACAAACCGTGGCAAACCGCTGGCAGCGTACAGATGTATGGTCTGCCCTGGAGCAGTTGCTTAAACAGGGTCCAATGGACATTTACCCGGCACGCATTCCAAAAGCCCCTGATTTCTGGCATCCGGCAATGTGGTCCAGGCCTCGACTTATCACTAATAATCAGCCTGTTACCGGTGACGCTCTGGAAATTATCGGCGAAATGCTGCGCTTTACCCAGGGGGGACGTTTTTATAGCGGGCTGGAACAACTGAAAACGTTCTGCCAGCCACAAACGCTGGCAGCTTTTGCCTGGGATCTCTTCACTGCGTGGCAACAAGCTGGTGCCCCCGCAAAAGACAACTGGGCATTTCTGGCGTTAAGTCTCTTTGGTGACGAAAGCACGGCACGGGATCTGACGACACAGATCCTCGCCTGGCCACAAGAAGGCAAATCTGCCCGTGCTGTCAGCGGCCTGAACATCCTTACCCTGATGAATAATGATATGGCGCTGATACAGCTGCATCATATATCGCAACGGGCTAAATCCCGCCCCTTACGTGATAACGCGGCGGAATTTCTTCAGGTGGTCGCAGAAAATCGCGGGCTAAGCCAGGAAGAGCTAGCGGACAGATTAGTCCCAACCCTGGGCCTTGATGATCCGCAGGCGTTGAGTTTTGATTTTGGTCCCCGGCAGTTTACCGTTCGCTTCGATGAAAACCTCAACCCGGTTATCTTTGATCAGCAAAACGTTCGCCAGAAAAGCGTTCCCCGGTTGCGCGCCGATGACGATCAACTGAAAGCGCCCGAGGCACTGGCCCGACTAAAAGGGCTAAAAAAAGATGCTACTCAGGTGAGCAAAAACCTGCTCCCGCGTCTTGAAGCTGCCCTACGTACCACCCGACGCTGGTCGCTGGCAGATTTTCATACTCTGTTTGTTAATCATCCCTTTACCCGCCTGGTTACCCAGCGATTCATATGGGGCGTGTATCCGGCAAATGAACCGCGTCGTTTACTCAACGCCTTTCGTGTGGCCGCAGAGGGGGAGTTCTGCAATGCGCAGGATGAGCCAATTGACCTGCCTGCGGATGCTCTGATTGGCATTGCCCACCCGTTAGAAATGACAGCAGAAATGCGCAGTGAATTTGCCCAGCTTTTTGCCGATTACGAAATTATACCGCCACTTCGCCAGTTGACACGGCGCACGGTGCTGCTCACGCCTGACGAGTCAGCCAGTAATAGTTTGAATCGCTGGGAAGGTAAATCTGCTACCGTTGGGCAACTTATGGGAATGCGATACAAAGGCTGGGAGTCAGGCTATGAGGACGCATTTGTCTATGACCTGGGTGAGTACCGGCTGGTCCTTAAGTTTTCACCCGGTTTTAACCACTACAATGTTGATAGCAAAGCGCTAATGAGCTTCCGTTCTCTTCGAGTGTACAGTGACAATAAATCCGTCACTTTTGCCGAACTTGATGTGTTTGATTTGAGTGAGGCGTTAAGCGCACCTGACGTCATTTTCCATTAAAACACAGCGGGCAGTGATGCAACTGCCCGTTATCAACACGACTTACCAGCGGGGAAAGCGATGATCGTGCAAAAAGAGCTGGTTGCTATTTACGATTATGAGGTCCCTGTACCTGAAGATCCGTTTTCCTTCAGACTTGAGATCCATAAATGCTCTGAATTATTTACAGGTTCCGTCTATCGACTGGAGCGATTCCGGCTACGTCCAACATTTCATCAACGTGATCGAGAAGATGCTGACCCGCTAATAAATGATGCGTTGATTTATATAAGAGATGAGTGTATTGATGAGCGGAAATTACGAGGTGAATCACCTGAAACTGTAATAGCAATTTTTAATCGTGAACTACAGAATATATTCAACCAACTAATAGAATATTAGTTTATTAAAGGGGGAAGCGGTTTTCCCCCTTAGTTGCGTTTCAATTTGCCCATTACTTCAACAAATCAATCAACCGTAACAGAGACACTAATAGCTCCAGTACGGCAATGAGCACGGTTAACTTTTGTGTCAGCGTGTCCATCCGCTCTCCTTATTAAGGAGCGCAACACCAGCACCTTACCCTTACACTGCCTGTCGATACTGGTTTACGTTTGTTGAGTCGCCATGTTGCACTCCGGATCAGAGCACTACCTGCGGCACCACCCGTCCGGTAGCCAGGACTTGAAATGGGTTCGATCCGGCGCAACTTCCCAACAGTCAGGATTATAAATCTCATTATCTTAATTGCAACACTGTCCAGAGGTGGTTATAATTCGTTCGTTGAGATGCCATGTTGCACTATCAGTAACTTAACATCAAAGTAGTAAATAAAAGAACCTGCCTCACCAGCAGGTTTTTTTATTTTCTGCGATCTACTTTCCAGATATTTTTTGCCAATAGCCCACCATAAATATTCACATCCCGGTCAAATGGTGCGTTGAATATAAAATCGATGAATTTATAAATAAAAATGAGTTATATGATGAATTAATAAAAACAGTAATCATTTTATTAAAGGGGGAAGCGGTTTTCCCCCTTAGATGCGTTTCAATTTGCCCGTTACTTCAACAAATCAATCAACCGTAACAGAGCCACTAATAGCTCCAGTACAGCAATGAGCACGGTTAACTTTTGTGTCAGCGTGTCCATCCGCTCTCCTTATTAAGGAGCGCAACACCAGCACCTTACCCTTACACTGCCTGTCGATACTGGTTTACGTATGTTGGACCACGATGTTGCACTCCGGATCAGGGCACCACCTGCAGCACCACCCGTCCGGTAGCCAGGACTTGAAATAGATTCGATCCGGCGCAACGTCCCAACGGTCTGGATTATAAATCTCATTATCTTAATTGCAACGGGGTCCAGCCGTGGTTATAATTCGTTCGTTGGAACACGATGTTGCACAGGCTGTGGTGTTAGGCCTGAAAGTAGTAAATAAAAGAACCTGCCTCACCAGCAGGTTTTTTTATTTACTGTGATCTGCTTTCCAGATATTTTTCGCTCAAACAACTAATGCGCCAAACATTTATTGCGCGTAAAATATCGTTTATTTCATTAATACATTTCAGGGATGAATATATGTCACCGCAGAATAATCATCTGCAGCGTCCGCCTGCTGCTGTGTTATACGCCGATGAACTGGCAAAATTAAAACAAAATAATAACGCACCTTGCCCGCCCGGTTGGCAGTTAAGTTTGCCTGCGGCCCGTGCTTTTATCCTTGGCGATAGCGCGCAAAATATTAGCCGTAAAGTGGTGATTAGTCCCTCCGCTGTCGAACGCATGTTAGTCACTCTTGCCACCGGGCGCGGTTTGATGTTGGTGGGGGAACCTGGCACCGCAAAATCTCTCCTGTCTGAATTACTGGCAACCGCTATTAGCGGCGATGCCGGGTTAACCATCCAGGGCGGCGCATCTACTACCGAAGATCAAATCAAGTACGGCTGGAACTACGCCCTGCTTATCAACCATGGTCCGTCAACGGAAGCACTGGTCCCTGCCCCGCTTTACCAGGGAATGCGCGACGGCAAAATCGTCCGTTTTGAAGAGATAACGCGTACACCGCTGGAAGTACAAGACTGTCTGTTAGGTATGCTTTCTGACAGGGTGATGACGGTGCCGGAACTCACCGGTGAAGCCAGTCAGCTCTATGCGCGGGAAGGCTTTAATATTATTGCCACTGCCAATACCCGCGATCGCGGCGTCAATGAGATGAGTGCCGCGCTAAAGCGTCGCTTCGATTTTGAAACCGTCTTTCCGATTATGGATTTCGCCCAGGAGCTGGAACTGGTCGCCAGTGCTTCGGCGCGTTTGCTGGCCCATAGCGGTATTCCGCATAAAGTGCCTGACGCAGTACTGGAGTTACTGGTACGCACCTTCCGCGATCTGCGTGCCAACGGCGAAAAGAAAACGTCAATGGATACACTGACAGCGATTATGTCCACCGCTGAAGCCGTGAACGTGGCCCACGCCGTAGGCGTCCGCGCCTGGTTTTTAGCGAATCGCGCGGGGGAGCCTGCCGACCTGGTGGACTGTATTGCCGGAACCATCGTCAAAGATAACGAAGAAGATCGCGCTCGTCTGCGCCGTTACTTCGAACAGCGTGTCGCCACACATAAAGAAGCTCACTGGCAGGCTTATTATCAAGCCCGCCACCGCCTGCCGTGAGGAAAGAGGCATGAGCGAGCCGTTAATTGTCGGCATCCGGCATCATAGTCCGGCCTGCGCCCGGCTGGTGAAATCGTTAATCGAAAGCCAGCGGCCACGATACGTGTTGATTGAAGGCCCGGCTGATTTTAATGACCGGGTAGACGAACTTTTTTTTTCCCACCAGCTTCCGGTAGCTATTTACAGTTATTGCCAGTATCAGGACGGTGCAGCCCCCGGGCGTGGTGCCTGGACGCCATTTGCTGAATTTTCGCCGGAGTGGCAGGCGCTACAAGCCGCACGTCGTATTCAGGCACAAACTTACTTCATCGATTTGCCTTGCTGGGCGCAGAGTGAAGAAGAGGACGATTCGCCTGATACGCAAGATGAAAGCCAGGCCTTACTGCTGCGTGCCACCCGCATGGATAACAGCGATACCCTGTGGGATCACTTGTTCGAAGATGAAAGCCAGCAAACTGCATTACCCTCTGCGCTGGCGCACTATTTTGCCCAACTGCGGGACGATTTCCCCGGCGATGCACTCAATCGTCAGCGCGAAGCCTTTATGGCTCGCTGGATTGCATGGGCGGTGCAGCAAAATAATGGCGACGTGTTAGTCGTCTGCGGTGGCTGGCACGCTCCGGCACTGGCAAAAATGTGGCGCGAATGCCCGCAGGACATTAACACGCCGGAATTGCCCTCGCTGGCAGATGCCATTACAGGTTGTTATCTCACGCCCTACAGTGAAAAGCGCCTTGATGTGCTGGCAGGATACCTTTCCGGTATGCCTGCCCCGGTCTGGCAAAACTGGTGCTGGCAGTGGGGCTTACAGCAGGCCGGTGAACAACTGCTAAAAACGGTTCTCACCCGTTTGCGCCAGCACAACTTGCCTGCTTCGACCGCGGATATGGCTGCCGCACATCTGCATGCAATGGCACTGGCACAGTTGCGCGGTCATACACTACCGTTACGCACTGACTGGCTGGATGCCATAGCAGGCTCGTTGATTAAAGAAGCCCTGAATGCACCGTTGCCGTGGAGCTATCGCGGCGTTATTCATCCCGATACCGATCCGATTCTGCTAACGTTGATAGACACATTAGCGGGTGACGGATTCGGTAAACTTGCCCCTTCCACGCCACAACCGCCTCTGCCAAAAGATGTCACCTGCGAACTGGAACGTACCGCAATCTCTCTTCCGGCGGAGCTTACCTTAAATCGCTTTACCCCCGATGGGCTGGCGCAAAGTCAGGTGTTACATCGGCTGGCAATACTGGAGATCCCTGGGATTGTACGCCAGCAGGGAAGTACACTGACACTTGCAGGCAACGGTGAAGAACACTGGAAATTAACCCGCCCGCTTAGCCAGCATGCGGCATTGATTGAGGCCGCATGCTTTGGTGCAACACTTCAGGAAGCCGCACGCCATAAATTAGAAGCCGATATGCTGGACGCGGGTGGAATCGGCAGTATCACCACATGTCTTAGCCAGGCGGCGTTAGCGGGTCTGGCGTCCTTCAGTCAACAATTACTGGAGCAACTCACATTATTAATCGCCCAGGAAAATCAATTTGCCGAAATGGGCCAGGCGCTGGAAGTGCTATATGCCTTATGGCGGCTGGATGAAATTAGCGGTATGCAAGGCGCGCAGATATTACAAACGACGTTATGCGCGGCTATCGATCGCACGCTGTGGCTGTGTGAATCTAACGGCAGACCGGATGAAAAGGAGTTTCACGCTCACCTGCATAGCTGGCAAGCGTTGTGTCATATCCTGCGCGATCTACATAGCGGTGTGCAACTCCCCGGCATTTCTCTTTCTGCGGCGGTAGCCTTACTGGAGCGACGCAGTCAGGCAATTCATGCCCCGGCGCTGGATCGCGGCGCGGCTCATGGCGCACTGATGCGTCTGGAACATCCTAACGCCAGTGCCGAAGCGGCGCTGACGATGCTGGCGCAGTTATCCCCGGCACAATCCGGCGAAGCGCTGCACGGTTTGCTGGCGCTGGCCCGCCATCAACTGGCCTGTCAGCCGACATTTATCGCCGGTTTCAGCAGTCATTTAAATCAACTAAGTGATGCCGATTTTATCAATGCCCTGCCCGATTTACGCGCGGCGATGGCCTGGCTACCACCACGAGAACGCGGGACGCTGGCGCATCAGGTGCTTGAGCATTATCAACTGGCGCAACTTCCCGTTTCGGCGCTGCAAATGCCGTTGCATTGTCCACCACAGGCCATTGCACATCATCAACAACTCGAACAGCAGGCACTGGCATCGCTGCAAAACTGGGGAGTTTTCCATGTCTGAACTGAACGATCTTCTGACCACCCGTGAGCTACAACGCTGGCGATTAATTCTTGGCGAAGCGGCAGAAACGACGCTTTGTGGGCTGGATGACAACGCCCGGCAGATAGACCACGCGCTGGAGTGGCTGTATGGGCGCGATCCTGAACGGCTCCAGCGTGGTGAACGCTCTGGTGGATTAGGTGGCTCAAATCTCACCACCCCTGAGTGGATCAACAGTATTCACACTCTGTTTCCGCAACAGGTGATTGAGCGACTGGAAAGCGATGCCGTACTGCGCTACGGCATTGAAGATGTGGTGACGAATCTCGACGTGCTGGAACGTATGCAGCCTTCGGAAAGCCTGCTACGCGCCGTTTTGCACACCAAACATCTGATGAATCCCGAAGTACTGGCTGCCGCCCGCCAGATAGTGCGCCAGGTTGTTGAAGAAATTATGGCGCGACTGGCAAAGGAAGTTCGTCAGGCTTTTTCTGGTGTCCGCGATCGCCGTCGCCGCTCATTAATTCCACTGGCGCGAAACTTTGATTTCAAAAGTACTCTGCGCGCCAACCTGCAACACTGGCACCCGCAACACGGCAAGTTGTATATCGAATCCCCCCGCTTTAACAGCCGCATTAAACGCCAAAGCGAACAATGGCAACTGGTCTTACTGGTTGATCAAAGCGGATCGATGGTGGACTCGGTGATCCACTCTGCGGTGATGGCGGCCTGTTTGTGGCAGTTACCCGGCATTCGTACCCATCTGGTGGCGTTTGACACAAGCGTGGTTGATCTCACGGCAGACGTTGCCGATCCGGTAGAGTTATTAATGAAAGTACAGTTGGGCGGCGGGACCAATATCGCCAGTGCCGTGGAGTATGGTCGGCAACTTATTGAACAACCAGCAAAAAGCGTCATTATCCTCGTGAGCGATTTTTACGAAGGGGGTTCATCATCATTGCTGACGCATCAGGTGAAAAAGTGTGTCCAGAGCGGCATCAAAGTGCTGGGACTGGCAGCGCTCGATAGCACCGCAACGCCTTGCTATGACCGCGATACGGCCCAGGCGCTGGTTAATGTCGGCGCACAAATAGCCGCCATGACGCCGGGCGAGCTGGCATCATGGCTTGCGGAGAATCTTCAGTCATGAATTCACTACGTCCGGAATTATTAGAACTGACACCGCAGGCACTGACGGCGTTAAGCAATGCCGGTTTTGTTAAGCGCAGTCTTAAGGAACTGGAAAATGGCAACGTCCCGGAAATCAGCCATGAGAACGGCGCTTTAATCGCCACCTTCAGTGACGGTGTCCGTACCCAGCTGGCGAACAGCCAGGCACTGAAAGAGGCTCAGTGCAGCTGCGGGGCCAGCGGCATGTGCCGTCATCGCGTGATGCTGGTGTTAAGTTATCAACGACTTTGTGCCACCGTCCAGCCCACGGAAAAAGAAGAAGAGTGGGATCCGGCAATCTGGCTGGAAGAACTGGCTACCCTGCCCGATGCCACCCGCAAACGCGCGCAGGCGCTGGTCGCTAAAGGCATCACCATTGAGTTGTTCTGTGCGCCGGGCGAAATTCCCTCTGCCCGCTTACCGATGAGCGATGTGCGTTTTTATTCCCGTAGCAGTATTCGTTTCGCCCGTTGTGATTGTATTGAAGGCACACTTTGCGAACATGTCGTACTGGCTGTGCAGGCCTTCGTCGAGGCCAAAGCGCAGCAAGCAGAATTTAACCATTTAATCTGGCAGATGCGCAGCGAACACGTCACATCATCTGACGATCCGTTTGCCAGCGAAGAAGGCCAAACGTGTCGTCAATATGTTCAGCAATTAAGCCAGGCATTATGGCTTGGCGGCATCAGCCAGCCGCTTATTCACTACGAGGCAGCATTCAACCGCACATTGCAGGCGGCAGAGGCCTGCAACTGGCGCTGGGTGAGTGAATCACTACGACAGCTACGGGCAAGCGTTGATGCCTTCCACACTCGCGCCAGCCACTATCATGCCGTAGAATGCTTACGTCAGCTTGCGGCATTAAACAGTCGATTAAATTGCGCACAAGAGATGGCCCGGCGCGACAGTGTTGGTGAAGTTCCTCCTGTGCCGTGGCGCACGGTCGTTGGCTCTGGCATTGCCGGAGAAGCAAAGCTTGATCATCTGCGGCTGGTGTCTTTAGGTATGCGTTGCTGGCAGGATATTGAGCATTATGGTTTACGCATCTGGTTTACCGATCCCGACACCGGCAGTATTTTGCACCTTTCGCGCAGTTGGCCGCGAAGTGAACAGGAAAACTCACCGGCAGCTACGCGTCGGCTGTTTAGTTTTCAGGCTGGCGCACTGGCGGGTGGGCAAATTGTTTCACAAGCAGCAAAACGCAGTGCCGATGGCGAGCTGCTGTTAGCTACCCGCAACCGCTTAAGCAGCGTTGTGCCGCTGTCGCCTGATGCCTGGCAAATGTTGAGCGCGCCGTTACGCCAGCCGGGCATTGTGGCTTTGCGGGAATATTTACGCCAGCGTCCCCCCGCCTGCATACGGCCTCTTAATCAGGTCGATAACTTATTTATTCTGCCGGTCGCTGAGTGTATTTCGCTCGGTTGGGATAGCAGCCGCCAGACGCTGGATGCGCAGGTAATCAGCGGCGAAGGTGAAGATAATCTCCTGACGTTATCCCTTCCGGCATCTGCCTGTTCTCCTTTTGCCGTTGAACGCATGGCGGCGCTTTTGCAACAAACAGACGACCCCGTGAGTCTGGTTTCTGGCTTTGTCAGTTTTGTTGATGGGCAATTGACACTGGAACCACGGGTGATGATGACAAAAACCCGCGCCTGGGCGCTGGACGCAGAAACTGCGCCTGTGGCACCGCTACCTTCTGCCAGCGTTTTGCCTGTGCCGTCTACCGCTCATCAGTTGCTGATGCGCTGCCAGGCGTTACTTATTCAACTGCTCCATAACGGCTGGCGCTATCAGGAACAGAGCGCTATTAGTCAGGCAGAGTTGCTGGCGAATGACCTCTCCGCGGTCGGTTTTTATCGGCTGGCACATGTGTTGGGACAATTTCGTAATACAGAAAGCGAGGCACGGGTAGAAGCAATGAATAACGGTGTTTTACTTTGCGAACAATTATTCCCCATGCTTCAGCAACAAGGATGAAATAGTGCTTTTTACTAAGAGTTCTACTCCAGTTCCGGACTGCTCACGTCACGGTATTAGGCATATTCTATATAGCCCCTGGTGAGAGTCACCAGTTTCTTGATTAAATAAAATGGAGTTTTACATGAAGGCTTTCAATAAGCTGTTTTCCCTCGTTGTTGCATCTGTTCTGGTTTTCTCTCTTGCTGGCTGCGGTGACAAAGAAGAATCGAAGAAATTCAGCGCCAATCTGAACGGCACTGAAATTGCCATTACCTATGTCTACAAAGGTGACAAGGTGCTTAAGCAATCTTCTGAAACCAAAATTCAATTTGCTTCTATTGGTGCAACCACCAAAGAAGACGCTGCCAAGACACTTGAGCCGTTAAGCGCCAAATACAAAAACATCGCGGGTGTTGAAGAAAAATTAACCTATACAGATACCTACGCGCAGGAAAACGTGACTATCGATATGGAAAAAGTGGATTTTAAAGCCCTGCAGGGTATTTCAGGAATCAACGTTTCTGCTGAAGATGCCAAAAAAGGTATCACTATGGCGCAAATGGAACTGGTGATGAAAGCCGCTGGTTTTAAAGAAGTGAAATAATCTGTCGGCGGCCATGTTTCGCATGGCCGCCATACCCGTCTTAGCTTTTCTTCACATGCTGGCGCGCTGCCAGTCCACGCAGAAAATAACGTAAAAATTGATCGCCGCATTCGCGGAAGTTTTTATGATCCGGTGCGCGCATCATCGCTGTAATTTCCGGCATCGAAACGCGGAACTGCTGTTCGGTGAGGATAGCCAGAATGTCATCGGTTTTCAGCGAAAACGCGATGCGTAATTTTTTCAGCACGATGTTGTTATTAATGCGACGTTCCGGCTCCAGTGCCGGAGCAGACTCATCCTTGCCGCGTTTTTCATAAATCAGGCCATTGAGGAATGACGACAAAACAATGTCCGGACAACGCTGAAAACCCTCTTCGTCTTCTTTACGTAGCCAGACGGCGATCTGTTCCGCGGTGGCTTCGACATTACCCAGCGCCAGAATACGCACCAGGTCATTATTATTGGCTTTCAAAATGTAGCGCACGCTGCGCAGAATATCGTTACTTAGCATGAGGCCTTCAGGTGTTGATGAGGCAAAAAGCCATTTTAGCAGTCTTTTACAGGCCAATCGCCTCTTTTAAGCTTTTCAGATAACGGCGGCTGACCGGCACGGTTAAGCCATTACGCAAAATCAACTCGGCCTGGCCGTTATCTTCCAGACGAATCTCCTGTAAATGCGCGAGGTTAACCAGATACTGACGATGGCAGCGCAGTAGTGGTGTACGACTTTCCAGGGTACGTAATGTCAATTCGGTAAAGCCCTCTTTCCCTTCGTGGCTGGTAACGTAGACACCGCTCATCCGACTGCTGACAAATGCCACATCTTTCATTTGCAGCAAATAAATCCGACTATGCCCCGTACAAGGGATAAATTTCAGCGCCTGTTGATTTTCCGGTAACAGCGAAACATCCTGCTTGCTGCGTTCCTGACGCAAACGCGCCAGCGTTTTCTCCAGTCGCGCTTCATCAATTGGCTTCAGCAGATAATCAAAGGCATGTTCTTCAAAGGCTTTAATAGCGTATTCGTCAAACGCGGTGAGAAAAACAATATACGGACGATGTTCCGGGTCGAGCATCCCCACCATTTCCAGACCACTGATGCGCGGCATCTGGATATCGAGAAACAGCACATCCGGGCGCAGTTTATGCACCGCGCCGATCCCTTCCACGGCGTTTGAACACTCTCCAACGATTTCAATATCGCTCTGCTCCTGCAAAAATACACGCAGGTTCTCCCGTGCTAACGGTTCATCATCGACAATTAAGACTTTAATCATGCCTCGTCCCTCCATGGTAGTCGTAACGTTATTCGGGTGTAACTATCAGGCTCACAGGCGACGCTTATCCCATAGTCATCGCCAAACCGTTCACGTAAACGCTTATCCACCAGATTCATCCCCAGCCCACTGGCATTGGTTACCGGTTGATACAAACCGGCATTGTCTTCGATCTCCAGCATCAAATGTTGCCCCTCACGTCGGGCGCTGATTGCCACTCGCCCTGTATCCAGCAGTTGTGATGTCCCATGTTTAATGGCGTTTTCCACTATCGGTTGCAGGGTAAACGCGGGCAATTGCTGCTGGGATAATTCTTGCGGAATAGCAATGTTGACCTGCAACCGCGACTGGAAGCGCGCCTTTTCAATTTGCAGATAAGCGTTCACATGTTCAATTTCGTCGGCGAGAGTAACAAACTCCGAAGGCCGCTTTAAGTTTTTGCGGAAAAAAGTGGAAAGATACTGCACCAGCTGGCTGGCCTGTTCGCTGTCGCGACGGATCACCGCTTTAATGGTGTTAAGCGCATTAAACAAAAAATGGGGGTTCACCTGGGCGTGAAGCAGTTTGATCTCTGACTGGGTGAGCATCGCTTTTTGCCGCTCATATTGCCCGGCGAGGATCTGCGCCGAAAGCAGTTGCGCAATCCCCTCGCCCAGCGTGCGGTTGATTGAACTGAATAAACGGTTTTTGGCTTCATACAATTTGATGGTGCCCATCACCCGCTGATTTTCGCCACGCAACGGAATTACCAGCGTCGACCCCAGTTTGCATTGCGGATGCAAAGAGCAACGATAAGGTACTTCGTTGCCATCAGCGTAGACCACTTCACCGGTTTCAATCGCTTTTAAGGTGTAAGTCGAAGAAATCGGTTTGCCGGGTAAATGGTGGTCGTCACCAATTCCGGTAAAGGCCAGCAATTTCTCTCGATCGGTAATCGCGACTGCACCAATATCCAGCTCCTGATACAGCACCTGAGCCACTTTCATGCTGTTCACTTCGTTAAACCCCTGTCGCAAAATGCCTTCCGTCGAGGCTGCCACTTTCAGCGCAGTGGCAGAAAAAGCCGAAGTGTATTTTTCAAACATCGCGCGTTTATCGAGCAATATACGCATAAACAGCGCCGCGCCGACGGTATTGGTGACCATCATTGGCGCAGCAATATTACTCACCAGACGCACCGCATCTTCATAAGGTCGGGCGATCGCCAGGATGATCAGCATTTGCACCATTTCAGCGACGAACGTGACGGCACCGGCGGTAATGGGGTTAAAGACTTTATCAGTGCGCCCGCGACGGATCAGGATGCTGTGTACCAGGCCGCCGAGCAATCCTTCAACGATGGTTGAGATCATGCAACTTAGCGCGGTCATGCCCCCCATCGAATATCGATGTAAGCCGCCGGTCAGACCAACCAGCCCACCGACGACCGGACCGCCGAGTAAGCCGCCCATTACCGCGCCTATCGCACGGGTATTGGCAATAGAATCGTCAATGTGCAACCCAAACCAGGTGCCCATGATGCAGAAGATGGAAAAGACGATGTAGCAGAGAAATTTATGCGGCAGACGAACCGTGACCTGCATTAACGGTATGAATAATGGCGTTTTACTCATTAACCACGCAATGACTAAAAAAACGCACATCTGCTGAAGCAGCAGCAACACCAGATTAAAATCGTACATACCCGCAAACCACACTTCCCTTTAAAACGCGTAACATACATTGCCTGCGTTTAACTTTCTTTGAACTCTTGCAGAAAAATGAGAATTCGTGAGTACGATCACTCAAAATCGCCTGGCAAAAATAAAATCACCCTATAGATGCACAAAAAACGGGCAAAACTACCTGGTTCGCAAAACTGCGTCTAAAGTTAAACCGGGACCTCGCGAGCAAGGGTGAGACGATGGCGCTTTACACAATTGGTGAAGTGGCGTTGCTTTGTGATATTAACCCTGTCACGTTACGCGCGTGGCAGAGGCGTTACGGGTTGCTGAAACCGCAACGGACAGACGGCGGTCATCGACTGTTCAACGATGCCGATATTGACCGTATCCGCGAGATCAAACGCTGGATCGACAACGGCGTGCAGGTCAGCAAAGTTAAAATGCTGCTCAGTAATGAAAATGTTGATGTGCAGAACGGCTGGCGCGATCAGCAAGAAACATTACTGACCTACCTGCAAAGCGGCAATCTGCATAGCCTGCGAACGTGGATCAAAGAGCGCGGTCAGGATTACCCCGCCCAGACACTCACCACACATCTGTTTATTCCTCTGCGCCGACGACTTCAATGCCAACAACCGACTCTCCAGGCGCTGCTGGCGATCCTCGACGGCGTACTGATCAACTACATCGCCATTTGTCTGGCTTCGGCACGTAAAAAACAGGGTAAAGATGCGCTGGTGGTTGGCTGGAATATTCAGGATACCACCCGTCTGTGGCTGGAGGGCTGGATTGCCAGTCAACAAGGATGGCGCATTGATGTCCTCGCCCACTCGCTCAATCAACTACGCCCTGAACTATTCGAAGGTCGTACATTGCTGGTGTGGTGCGGTGAAAATCGAACCTCCGCCCAACAGCAGCAACTCACCAGTTGGCAAGAACAAGGCCATGATATTTTCCCACTCGGCATTTAATGATTCGTTAACAAATGCGCTTTACTGTACAATCCTTTCGTTAACATAAGGAGTGCATTATGCGCATAGCTAAAATTGGGGTCATCGCCCTGTTCCTGTTTATGGCGTTCGGCGGAATTGGTGGCGTCATGCTCGCAGGTTATACCTTTATTTTGCGTGCTGGCTAAGCGCCTGCACCAGCCTTTCAAACAGGCGGTCTGCGATGATCGCCGCCAGTGCCACCAGTAACGCCCCCTGGATCACATACGCGGTATTAAATCCGCTAAGCCCGATGATGATGGGCGTACCCAGCGTGCTGGCCCCTACCGTTGAGGCGATCGTCGCCGTACCAATGTTGATAATCACCGAAGTTCGCACGCCCGCCAGAATCACCGGAGCCGCCAGCGGTAGCTCGACCTTACGCAGTCGCTGACCACGACTCATTCCCATACCTTTCGCAACTTCTGTCACGCTGGCATCGATCGCTCCCAGCCCGGCAAGTGTCGCCTGCAGGACGGGCAGCACACCGTAAAGGATCAAGGCGATAATCGCTGGTTGCAGACCAAAGCCGATCACCGGAACGGCAATCGCCAGCACTGCGACAGGCGGAAAAGTCTGTCCAACGGCGGCAATAGTTTCCACCAGTGGGCGAAATTCCGCGCCCCACGGGCGAGTGACAGCAATTCCGGCACCAGTGCCAATGATCACCGCAAACAAACTCGAAATTCCCACCAGCCAGAAATGAGCCAGTGCCAGAGCTGCAAAACTTTCTTGCTGATAAACGGGTCGTGGCAGTTGTGGGAACAAGGCAGCAAACAGCGGCTGGCTGTAAGGCAGCCAGAAAATCAGTGCCACAAACAAAGCAATGAGCCAGAACAGCGGATCGCGCAACATCTTCATACGCTTACGCCTCCACCAGCAGATCCTGAAAATGCAGCGTACCGCAAGGCTGGCCCTGCGTGTTCACCACCGGCAGCACCTCGCAACCCCGCGCGACAAACAGGGAGAGCGCATCGCGTAGCGTCATCTCTTCTGCCAGTGCCTCACCTTCTGCCCGTTCTTCGCGACGCACGTAATCCGCCACACTACGTAACGAAAGCAGACGCACACCCAGTTCGCTACGTCCAAAAAACTGGCGGACAAAATCATTCGCCGGACGAGTCAGCATCGTCAGCGGATTGCCCTGCTGCACCACTTCACCGTGATCCATCAATACCAGATGTTCAGCCAGCCGTAGCGCCTCATCAATATCATGAGTGACCAGCACAATAGTGCGCCCCAGCAAACGGTGAATGCGCGTCATCTCTTGTTGCAACGCGCCGCGCGTTACCGGGTCCAGTGCGCCAAAAGGTTCATCCATCAGTAAGACTTGCGGATCGGCAGCCAGTGCGCGCGCCACTCCCACACGTTGCTGCTGACCACCGGAAAGCTGATGCGGATAACGCTCACGCAAATTTGACTCCAGCCCCAGTAGCGTCATTAATTCGTCGATACGATCGTCAATCCGTGCCCGCGACCATTTTTGTAATTGCGGCACGGTAGCGATGTTTTGCGCCACGCTCCAGTGGGGGAATAGGCCAATAGATTGAATGGCATAGCCCATCCGGCGGCGCAACTCCAGTACTGGCAGCGAGCGAATTTCTTCTCCGGCAAAGCGGATCTCTCCGCTGTCATGTTCCACCAGGCGGTTAATCATTTTCAAGGTGGTGGATTTGCCGGAGCCAGATGTGCCAATCAGCACCGAAAAACTCCCTTCCTGAAAATTGAGATTAAGATCGTTAACGGCTTTTTGTGCGCCAAACAGTTTGCTGACATGGCTAAATTCAATCATTACGTTTCACCTTCAGCAGTGCGATAAGCAAATCGAACAGGGCATCGATCAGCACCGCCAGAACAATTACCGGGATCACCCCCAGCAACACTAAATCAATGGCGCTGCTTAGCAGCCCCTGGAAAACCAGCGCACCAAAACCGCCTGCGCCGATTAACGCCGCAATCACCGCCATACCTACAGTTTGCACCATCACCACCCGCAGGCTGCGCAGAAATACCGGTAACGCCAGTGGTAACTGAACATGCAGGAATCGCTGCGCCCCGCTCATGCCCATCGCTCTGGCGCTCTCCAGCACATCGCGCGGGATCTGGTTCAAACCGACTACCACGCCGCGCACCAGCGGCAGCAAGGCATAGAGCACCAGCGCAATCAGTGCGGGTGTCATTCCGGTTCCTGCTATGCCGAGCTTCCCCAGCCACGGAAAGGCCGTCACCAGCGCGGCAAGCGGCGCAATCAACAGGCCAAAGAGCGCCACCGAAGGCACGGTCTGAATGACATTGAGCAGAGAAAAAATTGCCCCCTGCCGAGCAGTGGAAAAGTAGCACCAGATGCCCAACGGCACACCAATCACTAACGCAGGCAGCACCGCACCAAACAGCAACGTCAGATGTTGTGCCAGCGCGTCGTCAAACACATCCTGACGGTTGGCGTATTCTTTCATTAGTGAGAGATCGTTAAGCGTGCCGGAGTACAGCAACCACAGCGGAATAATGGCAATCTGCATATGCAACAACCAGCGCCACAGCGGATGCGTGGAGATTCGGCGGATGGCATCGCTACAGGCCAGCAATGCCAGCGCCGCAGCCAGCCAGAAACCACTGCCGAGGCTGGTACGCGCCAGCGCACTGCCATTTTGCGCCAGTTGTGTCGCCGCCTTTCCCGCGCCCCACACCAGCAATACGAAGACGAATTGCGCCAGAATGAGTGCACAAATGCTGCCTTTTTTACCGGGAATAAAACAGGCCGTCAGCCAGGCGCAACCAACGCCCACCAGCATCCAGATCGTTTGCGGCCACAGCTGCCAGAGATGACGCCCCTCACCCGAAACTAAACGATTAGGCGCGTAACTGATAAACGGCAGCGCCGCTGCGATTACCGTCAGCAACAGCAGCAGCGCCAGAACAGGATTAATACGTAGATAAGTCACGGGAAATTACTTCGTCCACCCTTTTTGTTTCAGGTAGTCGGCAGCCACTTTTTTGGCATCCAGTCCTTCAACTGCAATGCTGGCATTCAGTTGCTGCAATGTTTTTGCATCGAGGCTGGCGAAGACTGGCTGTAGCCACTGTGCCATTTGCGGATACTCCTTCAACACCGATTCACGCACCACTGGTGCAGGCGCATAGATAGGTTGCACGCCTTGCGGATCGCTTAAGGTTTGCAGCCCCAGCGCCGCTACCGGGCCGTCAGTGCCGTAAGCCATTGCAGCATTAACGCCAGAGGTTTGCTGGGCAGCGGCTTTGATCGTCACCGCCGTGTCGCCACCAGCCAGTGACAGCAACTGATCCTGACCGAGCTTAAAGCCATAGGCTTTTTCAAACGCGGGTAACGCATCGGCGCGTTCGATAAACTCTGCCGAGGCTGCCAGTTTGAAGGTGCCGCCCTCTTGCAGATAACGACTCAGGTCGGCAAGCGAAGTGAGTTTATTTTTCTCTGCCACATCCTGACGCACGGCGATAGTCCAGGTGTTATTTGCAGGCGCGGGCGTCAGCCAGATTAACTTGTTGTGCTCCGAATCGAGCTTTTTGACTTTCTCGTAACCTTGCTGCGCGTTTTTCCACGCTGCATCGTTTTCATCTTTAAAGAAGAAAGCGCCATTGCCGGTATATTCCGGATAGATATCCAGTTCACCGGAAGTAATCGCCCCGCGCACCACAGGAGTCGTTCCGAGTTGCACTTTATTCACCGTCGGTACGCCGTGGCTTTCCAGCACCTGCAAAATGATATTGCCGAGTAGCGCACCTTCGGTATCGATTTTTGAACCGACTTTAACGGGGGAAGCCGCCTGTAGCGGCAGGCTCACGGCTGCCAACATAACCAGTGAACCTGCCCAGAGCTTTAAGAGTGGCATGATGCTTTCCTCATTCTTTTACTGTTGTTTTCAGCGAATTAAGAGAAAAGCATAGTTGATAATGGCGGGGTTAGCTTGAGCGGAAGGATTCAGTTGCAGAATCAGATAAATACTTAAGAGGCATATTCGGTCCGGCGTTTCCTGCCGGATGCGGCGCGAGCGCCTTATCCGGCCTACAAAGGGCGCAAACGTCGCGCCCTTACTAAAGCATTACAGCAACTCAAACTCGCCTTTCTTAACGCGTGCGGAATCAGTGCCGATAAATACATTGAACTTGCCAGGCTCGGCGTCATATTTCATCTGTTGATTCCAGAACTTCAGCGCCTCAATATCGATCGGGAAGCTGACAGTCTGAGTTTCGCCCGGTTTCAGGGTGATTTTCTCAAAGCCTTTCAGCTGTTTCACAGGGCGACTCATGGAAGCCGTCACATCCTGCAAGTACATCTGCACTACCGTGGCCCCCTCGCGCTTACCGGTGTTCGTCACCTGCACGCTGGCAGTCACTTTGCCGTCACGCTTCATGGTCGGCGCAGAAAGTTTCACATCAGAGACGGTGAAAGTGGTGTAGCTCAGCCCATAGCCGAACGGATACAACGCCCCGTTAGCTTCATCAAAATAACGCGAAGTGTATTTGTTCGGCTTGTCGGCATTATACGGGCGACCGGTATTCAGATGGCTGTAGTACACCGGGATCTGCCCGACAGAACGCGGGAAGGACATTGGCAGCTTGCCGGACGGGTTGTAATCGCCAAACAATACATCGGCAATTGCATTACCGCCTTCAGTCCCCGCAAACCAGGTTTCCAGAATCGCATCAGCCTGCTGATCTTCTTTCACCAGCGCCAGCGGACGCCCGTTCATCAGCACCAGCACCAGCGGTTTACCGGTGGCTTTCAGCGCCGCAATCAAGTCACGTTGGCTTTGCGGAATAGTGATATCGGTCCGGCTGGAGGCTTCGTGCGCCATCCCCTGTGCTTCACCGACTACAGCCACCACCACATCAGATTGTTTCGCCGTCTGCACCGCTTCATCAATCATCTCTTGCGGCGAACGCGGATCGACTTTGACCGCTTCTTCATACTGATTCAGGAAATCGATAATGCCTTTGTCACTGGTAACGTTCGCCCCTTTGGCATACAGCACTTTACCGTTTTCACCGACGGCATTTTTGATCCCGGTCAGTACGGTCACGGATTGATCGGCAACACCGGCTGCGGACCAGCTGCCCATCACGTCACGTTTACTGTCCGCCAGTGGCCCAACCACCGCAATGGTGGCCGATTTTTTCAGCGGTAACGTTTCGAGACGGTTTTTCAGCAACACCAGGCTTTCGCGCGCCACTTCACGCGCTTCTTTACGGTGCAGGCGGCTTTCGGCATTGGTATCCACCGGGTCAGACTCTTTCGGCCCCAAATGGCTGTATGGGTCGTTAAACAATCCCATATCATATTTAACGTTCAGTACATGGCGGGCAGCATCGTCCAGCTCTTCCATCGTCACTTTGCCGGATTTGATCAACCCAGGCAGATACTTCGAGTAATACTCGTCGCTCATACTCATGTTGATTCCGGATTTCAGCGCCACGCGCACCGCATCTTCCGGGTCTGCCGCCGTGCCATGTTTAATCAGCTCTTTGATTGCACCGTGATCGGAAACGGTGATGCCTTTAAAGCCCCACTGGTCGCGCAGAACATCTTTCAGCAGCCAAGAATCGGAGGTGGCTGGCGTGCCGTTCAGCGAGTTCAGCGCCACCATCACCGCGCCGCTGCCTGCGTCCAGCCCCGCTTTGTACGGCGGCATATAATCATTAAACAGGCGCTGCGGACTCATATCGACGGTGTTGTACTCTTTACCGCCTTCTACCGCGCCGTATGCGGCAAAGTGTTTGACGCTGGTCATCACCGAGTAGCGATCTGCCGGGCTTTTACCCTGCATCGCTTCCACCATGGTTTTACCCATTGTTGAGGTGAGATACGTATCTTCGCCAAAACCTTCGGAAGCACGTCCCCAGCGCGGATCGCGCGAGACATCGACCATCGGTGCCCAGGTCATATTCAGGCCATCATCTGCCGCTTCATAAGCAGAGACACGTCCGACCGTTTTCACTGCATCGAGGTTAAAAGACGAGGCCAGACCGAGGCTAATCGGGAACACCGTGCGCTGACCGTGCAGCACGTCGTAAGCAAAGAAAAGAGGAATTTTCAGGCGGCTTAATTCCATCACCTGATCCTGCATGGCGCGGATATCCTGACGGGTTACGGTGTTGAAAATCGCCCCAACCTGACCGTCTTTGATCATCTCGCGGATCGCCTCTTTCGGGTTATCCGGGCCGACGCTGATTAAGCGCAGCTGACCAATTTTCTCATCAACTGTCATTTTCTTAAGCAGTTCGGTGACGAACGCATCCCGCGCTTCGGGCGTTAATGGATGGTTGCCGAATAAATCATCCGCCAGTGCTGGCTGCAGGGCCAGACTCACCGCGATTCCTACTGAACATAGCCATTTCATATGGATTTTTCTTCCTCTGTTGCCCGACGAGGCAGCGAAAATGGTGCAAAAACCGTAGTTTGCCATAAGCATGATGGAGAGAGAAAAAGAATGCTCAGTTTATTGTCTGAATTTTCAAAATATTCACTCGCTGAATTGTCATACAAGGCGCTATTCTAGTTTGTGATATTTTTTCGCCACCACAAGGAGTGGAAAATGTCTTCCATGACAACAACTGATAATAAAGCCTTTTTGAATGAACTTGCCCGTCTGGTCGGTCATTCACACCTGCTCACCAATCCCGCAAAAACGGCCCGCTATCGCAAGGGCTTCCGTTCTGGTCAGGGCGACGCGCTGGCTGTCGTTTTCCCTGGCTCACTACTGGAATTGTGGCGGGTGCTGAAAGCCTGTGTCACCGCCGACAAAATTATTCTGATGCAGGCTGCCAATACAGGCCTGACCGAAGGATCGACGCCAAACGGTAACGACTATGATCGCGATATCGTGATCATCAGCACCCTGCGTCTCGACAAGCTGCACGTTCTTGGCAAGGGCGAACAGGTGCTGGCCTATCCGGGCACCACGCTCTATTCGCTGGAAAAAGCCCTCAAACCGCTGGGACGCGAACCGCACTCGGTGATTGGATCGTCGTGTATAGGCGCATCGGTTATCGGCGGTATTTGTAACAACTCCGGCGGCTCGCTGGTGCAACGTGGCCCGGCGTATACCGAAATGTCGTTATTCGCGCGTATAAATGAAGACGGCAAACTGACGCTGGTGAACCATCTGGGGATTGATCTGGGCGAAACGCCGGAGCAGATCCTTAGCAAGCTGGATGATGATCGCATCAAAGATGACGATGTGCGTCACGATGGTCGTCACGCCCACGATTATGACTATGTCCACCGCGTTCGTGATATTGAAGCCGACACGCCCGCACGTTATAACGCCGATCCGGATCGGTTATTTGAATCTTCTGGTTGCGCCGGGAAGCTGGCCGTCTTTGCGGTACGTCTAGATACCTTCGAAGCGGAAAAAAATCAGCAGGTGTTTTATATCGGCACCAACCAGCCGGAAGTGCTGACCGAAATCCGCCGTCATATTCTGGCTAACTTCGAAAATCTGCCGGTTGCCGGGGAATATATGCACCGGGATATCTACGATATTGCGGAAAAATACGGCAAAGACACCTTCCTGATGATTGATAAGTTAGGCACCGACAAGATGCCGTTCTTCTTTAATCTCAAGGGACGCACCGATGCGATGCTGGAGAAAGTGAAATTCTTCCGTCCGCATTTTACTGACCGTGCGATGCAAAAATTCGGTCACCTGTTCCCCAGCCATTTACCGCCGCGCATGAAAAACTGGCGCGATAAATACGAGCATCATCTGCTGTTAAAAATGGCGGGCGATGGCGTGGGCGAAGCCAAATCGTGGTTGGTGGATTATTTCAAACAGGCCGAAGGCGATTTCTTTGTCTGTACGCCGGAGGAAGGCAGCAAAGCGTTTTTACACCGTTTCGCCGCTGCGGGCGCAGCAATTCGTTATCAGGCGGTGCATTCCGATGAAGTCGAAGACATTCTGGCGTTGGATATCGCTCTGCGGCGTAACGACACCGAGTGGTATGAGCATTTACCGCCGGAGATCGACAGCCAGCTGGTGCACAAGCTCTATTACGGCCATTTTATGTGCTATGTCTTCCATCAGGATTACATAGTGAAAAAAGGCGTGGATGTGCATGCGTTAAAAGAACAGATGCTGGAACTGCTACAGCAGCGCGGCGCGCAATACCCTGCCGAGCATAACGTCGGTCATTTGTATAAAGCACCGGAGACGTTGCAGAAGTTCTATCGCGAGAACGCTCCGACCAACAGCATGAATCCGGGGATCGGTAAAACCAGTAAACGGAAAAACTGGCAGGAAGTGGAGTAAAAATTACGGATGGCAGAGTATCGCCATCCGAATTCACTTAATCGTTCTGTGCCGTCTGCCCCGCCGCCGCCATTTGGGCGGCTTTTTGTTTTTTATAGCTCAACGCTGCTGCCGGCACAGGCATCACTTTACCGGTTTCAATCCAGGTACGCAGGCGGCTGGCATCGGCAAAATGGGTATATTTGCCAAACGCGTCCATCACTACCAGCGCCACCGGTTTATTATTGATAACCGTACGCATCACCAGACAATGGCCCGCCGCATTGGTAAAGCCGGTTTTGGTTAACTGAATATTCCAGTTATCGCGATACACCAGATGATTAGTATTGCGGAACGGCAGCGTATACGTCGGGTTAGAGAAGGTTGCCATATCTTCCCGGGTAGTACTTAACTGCCCGATCAACGGATATTGTTTGCTGGCAATGAGCAGTTTGGTTAAGTCACGGGCAGTTGAAACGTTATGCACCGACAATCCGGTAGGTTCAACAAAGCGCGTGTTGTTCATTCCGAGCGATTTCGCTTTCGCATTCATTGCCTTAATAAAGGCTTTGTAACCACCGGGATAATGGTGTGCAAGGCTTGCCGCCGCGCGGTTTTCTGAAGACATCAGCGCCAGCAACAGCATATCTTTACGGCTGATTTCGCTATTCAGTCGTACGCGCGAATAGACCCCTTTCATCTCCGGCGTCTGGCTGATATCCACTTTTAGTTTTTCATCCAGCGGCAGTCGTGCATCCAGCACAACCATCGCGGTCATTAATTTGCTGATAGACGCAATCGGACGCACCAGATCCGGGTGGTTCGAATAGATCACTTTGTTGGTATTCAGATCAACAATCATCGCGCTACCGGAGGCAATTTCCGGTTGTGAAGCGGTGGTAGCGGCTGCCGTTTTCGCAACGGCCTGCGGTGCCAAAGGCACAGCCAGCATCAGGGCCAGGCTAAATAAAGAAACTCGAAATTTCGGCATGATGAGCATTCAGATAGTGGTTCACGCGCACGGGTTGCGCACCGCCGGAGTAAGGATTTACTGAGGCTAGCGACGCCATCATAACGAGCAAAAAGTGCGATCGTCAAAGGAGAATCGTGAGGAAATGCTGCATTGCTGACATTTACGCCAGCAATGCAATGTCAAAGAACTTTCTAGAACAGGCGATACCCGTAGCCCCATAGTATAACGGTTAGGGCGAGCAGCACTTCCAGTACCAGCACGCCAATCGCCAGCGTCGAACTGGAGAAGCTAAGGCCTTCCTCTTTGTTGATATTCAGGAAGCTCGGAATACCAAGGTAAAGCAGGTAGCCGGTGTAAAACAGCGCCACCGTGCCGACCAGCGCACACAACCAGACCAGCGGATAAAGCGCCACCAGACCGCTTAAAAACAGCGGAGTTGCAACGTAGCCCGCGAAGACCATGCAGTGCGCAAGTGACGGACGCTGCGGGTAATTGCGCGCCATCCACCAGATGACCCGCCCCATCACCGCGACCCCAGCCAGCATAACGCCGTAAAACAAGACAGCCAGCGCCAGTCCGGTAAACCAGGATAACTTCAGGATAGTGCCATCGCCAAAATTCCAGCCAATCTGTGTAGTGCCAATGAAGGCGCAAATCACCGGAATCGCCGCCATCAGCAAAACGTGGTGGGTGTAATGGTGAGAAATCGTTTCGTTTTCGCGATTAATCACCTGCATTTCACGATCGGGATGGGAAAACAGTCCCCAGACATGGCTCATACCGCCCCCTTGTTGTGAGTTCATGAACCTGACAGTTCAAGTATAAGTCAGCTTGTGATTATTTTTTGTTCGCCCATGTAATTTTCACTGTCTGATGAACGTCCTTTTTCAGCGTGAATGATTCACAGGGTGTATGCTTACTGGCAACCAAAGGGAGACAGACTGGCCTATGGATCTCAATACACTTATCTCACAATATGGTTATGCCGCGCTGGTGATCGGTAGCCTGGCGGAAGGTGAAACCGTGACTTTGCTGGGAGGCGTTGCGGCGCATCAGGGGCTATTAAAGTTCCCGCTGGTGGTACTTTCTGTGGCGCTTGGCGGCATGATTGGCGACCAGGTGCTCTATCTGTGCGGGCGGCGGTTTGGCGGCAAGCTGTTACGCCGTTTCTCGAAACATCAGGATAAAATTGAGCGGGCGCAGAAACTTATCCAACGCCATCCGTATCTGTTTGTCATTGGTACGCGCTTTATGTATGGCTTTCGGGTGATTGGCCCGACGCTGATTGGTGCCAGCCAGCTGCCGCCGAAAATCTTTCTGCCGCTGAATATTCTCGGCGCATTTGCCTGGGCGTTGATTTTTACCACTATTGGTTACGCTGGTGGTCAGGTGATTGCGCCGTGGTTGCACAATCTCGACCAGCATTTGAAGCACTGGGTCTGGTTGATTCTGGTCGTGGTTCTGGTGGTGGGCGTGCGCTGGTGGCTGAAACGGCGCGGGAAGAAAAAGCCGGATCATCAGGCGTAAAACCATTGCCCTGGGTAAGGCGTTCGCGCCGCATCCGACATCCGGTGCACCATGCCTGATGCGACGCTTGTGCGTCTTATCATGCCTACCAAAATTTTACCCATTGAAATAACCACGCACCTCACTGCGCTATTCTGGGTTGAACTGCGGATTCGCCAACATAAAGCCGCCATCCACTATCAACGACTGCCCGGTGGTGTAATTTGCGCCCTCTGAGCACAGCCACGCTACCAGGCTGGCAATCTCATGCGTTGCGCCAAAACGCCGCAGAGGAATCGAAGGCTCCGCGTCGGGCTTCACGTAGCTATCATCCATGCCGTTCATTGGCGTAGCGATCGCCCCAGGTGCGACTGCGTTCACCAAAATCTTATGCCTGACCAACTCCAGCGCCATTGCTTTGGTTAACCCGCCGAGCGCATGTTTAGCGGCTGTGTAGGCGCTGGCATCCGGCAGCGGCGTATGTTCATGTACCGACGTAATGTTGATGATGCGACCGCCCTGCCCTTGTTTCACCATCTGGCGGGCCGCAATTTGTGAGCATAAAAATGCACCATCGACATCAACGGTAAAAATCTTGCGCCACTCATCGAAAGCCATATCAAGAAACGGCGCTTTGGTCATTGCGCCCGCATTATTCACCAGCACATCAATACGCCCCAGCCGTTGAATGAGTTTCTCCAGCGCCTGCGCACCTTCTGGCAGTTTACCGAGATCCAGCTGCACGATCTCCGCACGTACGCCGTGGCTAACTACCTCACGCGCGGTATCTTTTGCCCCTTCTTCATCTGAGTGCCAGGTAATGCCAATATCAAACCCCTGCTGCGCCAGTAATAACGCGCACTCTTTGCCGATCCCCGAATCGGAGGCGGTAATAATCGCAACCTGTGCCATCGAGTTCTCCACTTAACGCTGAATAAACGTTAAGTATAGAAGGCGCATATCATCAGCGTTTGTAACCCCCGCCCAACGCACCAGTGAGTTGAATGGAAGCATCCAGCCACTGCCCTTGCAATAACAGGCCATTGGCCCGCTCACGCAGCGCGGGGATTCTGGCTTCGCTGACGCGGGAACCAGCAATGATGCCCGCGTTAAAGCGCGCCTGCGCAAGACCTACCACACGCAAGGCATCGCGCTCAATTTGCGCCTGATGCTGGTTTTTCTCCGCAAGTGTCTGAACCTGACTGGCTGCCCGCGCCACGTCATTCACCGCTTCAACCACCGCTTTGTTGTAGCTGGCGATAGACAAGTTGCTTTCGGCTTTTGCGATATCGAGATTGGCGTTAAGACGACCACTATCGAAAATGGGTAGCGTCAGGCCTGCCGTAACGCCCATTTGCTGCGCGGAATGACGGAACAGATCGCTTAAGTGCAACGCATCCTGTTGCAGGAAGGCCATCAGGTTGATGTCAGGATAAAATGCCGCTTTTGCCGCATCAATGGTGCTTAGCGATGACTCAACGTACCAGTGCGCCGCCTGCAAATCTGCCCGCCGGGCCAGTAAGGAGTACCCCAGTTCATCAGGAAGCTGGCTTGCCACTTTCGGCAACGCGACCGGTTTAAGCTTCAATGACTTTGTCTGGTTATTTGTAAGTGCGCTTAACCGTGCCTCAATAATTTTCATTTTCCCCGCGACATCGTTGAGCTGCTGCCGGGTTTTGCTGGCATTAATATCGGTTTCCACACCTTCAACTGAAGAAGTAATCCCGTTCTGATATAGCTGGCGATCGGTCGCGATAATGGTGTTCTGCTCTTTTTCTATTTGCTGCAAGACCGTGTTTAACGCCGCCTGGGTTTGCCACTCCCAGTACAGGCGGGCTACGCTGCCAGCCAGCAATTGGCGGGTTTGCTCGCGTTCCGCCGCCCGTGCTTTAACCGTACCCAGGCGGGCAGTAACCTCCGCCCGATTCTTTCCCCAGATATCGAGATGCCAGCCCGCCGTTAAGCCAAAAGTTCCGTTGGTGTACCACGGACCGGTCGTACCTGCGGCCGGATCGTTCAGAGCAAACGGCCCCATTAAGCCTTCTGCCGACATTTTTTGCCGCTCCATATCCGCAGAAAAGTCGATCTGCGGACCATCCTGAGTAGCAATTGCCTTCGCCTGGGCTTCAGCTAGCTGAATGCGCTGTTCAGCCACCTGCATATCCGGTGCGTTCTGTAGTGCATTGTTAATTAAGGAAGTGAGTTGATTATCGTGATACTCCAGCCACCATTGGCTGTCTGGCCAACCATTTTTCAGCGCCGTGGGTAATGCGGTGTCAACTTGTGCAGCAGGCGTTTGCTGGCTTAACGCCTGGCGGGTTTCATGCATAGGTGCACACCCGGCCAGCATCAGTAACAGCGGAAAACAGGCGATGGCGGGATAAAAGGAATCACGATTCATGGGGGAATAATCAGGTAAGAAAAGGTGCGCGGAGATTACCGTGTGTTGCGATATATTTTTTAGTTTCGCGTGGCAATACATCAGTAGCAATAAAACGACATATCCAGAAAAATATACACTAAGTGAATGATATCTTCCGATTTATCTTAATCGTTTATGGATAACGGCAAAGGGCTTCGTTTTTTCCTATACTTATTCAGCACTCACAAATAAAGAAACGCCAATGAAAATTATACTCTGGGCTGTATTGATTATTTTCCTGATTGGGCTACTGGTGGTGACTGGCGTATTTAAGATGATATTTTAAAATTAATTAATGTCATCAGGTCCGAAAATAACGAGAATATTTCAGTCTCTCATCCTGTTGCGCTCCTGTCATGTGCATTGCTTCATATAATCACTGGCGCAAGGAGCGCGCAGGGGGCGGCCAATCGCCGCCGCCCCCTGCACCCCCGGGCTCTGGCGAACAAAATCGCCGCTGCGCGGTGCCCTCGGCTTATCCCTTACGGCTACCGGGTCGGGCGCGAGGTAACATCCCTGTAAAACGCGCCCTCAGCCCACATCCATGTGGGCTGCCCCGGCCTTCAGGGAACGCCTCGGCAATTTTGACGCCACCAAACAACCGTGCGGCCTATTGATAAAGAGCTAACACATTGTCAAAAAACATCACTATGGTTTTTTAGAGTTTCTCGATATCAATTGCCTGAATAGCCCTTGCAATATCAGGGGAATTATTCAACACCCGAACATGCTGAAATAATCCCGTTGCTTCATCGTATTCTTTACGCAAATAACTCAACCACTGTTTAATCCGCGCAACGTGATATAACCCGGTATCGCCCTGCTTTTCCAGACGGGTATATTTTTGCAGCAAAGCAACCACCTCCGGCCACGGCATTCGCGGTTCGTTATATTTTACTACCCGGCTCAGGTTGGGAATATTGAGCGCCCCGCGACCAATCATCACTGCGTCGCAGCCGCTGATCGCAATGCATTGTTGCGCGCTCTGCCAGTCCCAGATTTCGCCGTTGGCAATCACCGGAATATTCAGCCGCTGGCGAATCTCGCCAATCGCCTGCCAGTCAATATGCTCCGCGCGGTAACCCTGCTCTTTTGTCCGTCCATGCACCACCAGCTCCGTAGCACCAGCCTGTTGAACCGCATCGGCGATTTCAAATTTCTTCTCACCGCTGTCCCAGCCCAGACGCACTTTCACGCTGACGGGCAAATGCGCCGGTACAGCTTCACGCATCGCTTTTGCACCCTGATAGATGAGTTCAGGATCTTTGAGTAACGTCGCCCCACCACCGCTACCGTTGACCGTTTTCGACGGGCAGCCGCAATTGAGATCCACGCCCCAGGAACCTAATTCCACCGCACGGGCGGCGTTCTCTGCCAGCCATTGTGGGAACTGACCCAACAACTGCACGCGCACCAGCGTACCGGATGGTGTCCGGCTGGCGTTTTGTAGCTCAGGGCAAATGCGATGAAAAACTTTTACCGGCAGCAGTTGATCCACCACGCGGACAAACTCGGTGATGCACAGATCGTAGTCGTTAACTTCGGTCAGCAATTCACGCACCAGAGAGTCAAGCACTCCCTCCATCGGTGCCAGTAACACACGCATATCATCACCCGCAAAATAATGAGGCGCTATGTTAGCGCCTATGGTCAGCGGATTAAAGGTCTACAAAGAGGGATTGCTGCAAACTGCAATCCCTCTCTATGCTTGATGTATGCCTGAGTTCGTTGCGCATTGCGTAATGCCGGGGAGCGAAAAAATAAGCGCTGATTTCTTAATGTGATCGGTAGCACGTTTTACGAATTAATTGTATGATGAATCCATCTCATCTGGGGTGTTGATTATGAGTAAGACACTGAACATTATCTGGCAATATTTACGCGCTTTCGTCCTGATTTATGCCTGCCTGTATGCAGGCATTTTCATTGCTTCCCTGCTACCGGTAACCATTCCGGGCAGCATCATCGGGATGCTGATCCTGTTTGTCCTGCTGGCCTTGCAAATTCTTCCGGCGAAATGGGTCAATCCGGGGTGCTACGTACTGATTCGCTATATGGCGCTATTGTTTGTGCCGATTGGCGTAGGCGTCATGCAATATTTTGATTTGCTCCGCGCGCAGTTTGGCCCGGTAGTGGTTTCCTGTGCTGTCAGTACGCTGGTGGTTTTTCTGGTGGTGAGCTGGAGTTCACAACTGGTACACGGTGAACGTAAAGTCGTAGGTCAGAAAGGATCAGAAGAATGATGGCGAATATCTGGTGGTCATTACCGCTGACGTTGATTGTCTTTTTTGCCGCCCGCAAACTGGCGGCACGGTATAAGTTTCCCCTGCTTAACCCGTTGCTGGTAGCAATGGTGGTGATCATTCCTTTTTTAATGCTGACCGGCATCTCTTACGACAGCTACTTTAAAGGTAGCGAAGTGCTAAACGATCTGCTGCAACCGGCGGTCGTCGCGCTGGCCTATCCTTTATATGAGCAGCTACACCAGATCCGCGCGCGCTGGAAATCGATCATCACCATCTGTTTTATCGGCAGCGTGGTTGCGATGGTGACGGGGACTTCCGTGGCATTGTTGATGGGCGCTTCACCGGAAATCGCCGCGTCAATCCTGCCGAAATCAGTCACCACGCCTATTGCAATGGCGGTTGGCGGCAGTATTGGCGGTATTCCGGCAATCAGCGCAGTTTGCGTGATTTTCGTCGGCATCCTCGGCGCGGTATTTGGCCATACATTGCTTAATGCGATGCGTATTCGTACCAAAGCTGCGCGCGGTCTGGCAATGGGGACTGCCTCGCACGCCCTCGGTACGGCGCGCTGCGCCGAGCTGGATTATCAGGAAGGTGCATTTAGTTCGCTAGCGCTGGTGTTATGCGGGATAATTACTTCGCTGATCGCACCGTTCCTTTTCCCGATTATTCTGGCAGTAATGGGCTAAAATTTGCGATGCGTCGCGCATTTTTGATGTAAGTTTCACGCGTTGCATAATTAATGAGATTCAGATCACATATAAAGCCATAACGGGTTCGTAAACTGTTATCCCATTACATGATTATGAGGCAACGCCATGCATCCACGTTTTCAAACCGCTTTTGCCCAACTTGCGGATAACTTGCAATCTGCACTGGAACCTATTCTGGCAGACAAGTACTTCCCCGCTTTGTTGACCGGGGAGCAAGTCTCATCGCTGAAGAGCGCAACGGGGCTGGACGAAGACGCGCTGGCATTCGCACTACTTCCGCTGGCGGCGGCCTGTGCGCGTACGCCATTGTCGAATTTTAATGTTGGCGCAATTGCGCGCGGTGTGAGCGGAACCTGGTATTTCGGTGCCAATATGGAATTTATTGGTGCGACAATGCAGCAAACCGTTCATGCCGAACAAAGCGCGATCAGCCACGCCTGGTTGAGTGGTGAAAAAGCGCTTGCAGCCATCACCGTTAACTACACGCCTTGTGGTCACTGCCGTCAGTTTATGAATGAACTGAACAGCGGTCTGGATCTGCGTATTCATCTGCCGGGCCGCGAGGCACACGCGCTGCGTGACTATCTGCCGGATGCCTTTGGGCCGAAAGATCTGGAGATTAAAACGCTGCTGATGGACGAGCAGGATCACGGCTATGCGCTGACTGGTGATGCGCTTTCTCAGGCGGCGATTGCAGCGGCAAACCGTTCGCACATGCCTTACAGTAAGTCGCCAAGCGGTGTCGCGCTGGAATGTAAAGACGGTCGTATTTTCAGTGGCAGCTACGCTGAAAACGCCGCATTCAACCCGACTCTGCCACCGTTGCAGGGAGCGTTAATTCTGTTGAATCTCAAGGGTTATGATTACCCGGATATCCAGCGCGCGGTTCTGGCAGAAAAAGCCGATGCGCCGTTGATTCAGTGGGATGCCACCTCCGCAACGCTGAAAGCTCTCGGCTGTCACAGTATCGACCGAGTGCTTCTCGCTTAAGCCTGGTGCCGGATGCGGCGTGAACGCCTTGTCCGGCTTGCCAGCCCTCTCCTGGTGTCGAAATTCCCGGCAAACAGTTTGCCGTTTCTTGCGCAAAACCAGCGGGTAAAGTAGCCTGATGGAAATTTTCCTTAGATCGAGTCTCCTGCATGTTAAAGCGCGTGTTCCTCAGCCTGTTAGTCCTGATCGGCTTGCTGCTGTTGACTGTGCTCGGCCTCGATCGCTGGATGAGCTGGAAAACCGCGCCTTATATCTACGACGAATTGCAGGATCTCCCCTACCGCCAGGTCGGTGTGGTGCTCGGAACAGCAAAATATTATCGTACTGGCGTAATTAATCAGTATTATCGCTACCGCATTCAAGGAGCGATTAATGCCTATAACAGCGGTAAGGTAAATTATCTATTACTGAGCGGCGATAACGCATTGCAAAGTTATAATGAGCCGATGACCATGCGCAAAGATTTAATCGCTGCTGGTGTCGACCCATCAGATATTGTTCTCGATTACGCAGGCTTTCGTACGCTGGATTCCATCGTGCGTACACGCAAAGTTTTCGATACTAATGATTTCATTATTATCACCCAACGTTTCCACTGTGAGCGGGCATTATTTATTGCGCTGCATATGGGGATTCAGGCTCAGTGTTATGCCGTACCGTCACCGAAAGATATGCTGTCAGTACGTATTCGCGAATTTGCCGCCCGTTTCGGTGCGCTGGCTGACCTTTATATTTTTAAACGTGAACCGCGTTTTTTAGGGCCGCTGGTCCCTATTCCGGCTATGCACCAGGTGCCGGAAGATGCGCAGGGGTATCCCGCCGTCACACCCGAACAGTTACTTGAATTACAAAAGAAACAAGGAAAGTAGTTATGGATGTACAGCAGTTTTTTGTCGTTGCCGTTTTTTTCCTTATTCCGATATTTTGTTTCCGCGAAGCATGGAAAGGCTGGCGCGCAGGCGCGATTGATAAACGGGTTAAAAATGCACCGGAACCGGTGTATGTCTGGCGAGCAAAAAATCCCGGACTCTTTTTCGCTTATATGGTGGCATATATCGGCTTCGGAATTTTATCTATCGGCATGATTGTTTATCTTATTTTCTATCGTTAATATTTTCTCTTTTCTGTTAATTATTGAGAATAATTATTACTTCACTCAATAAGCTGCGGATATAACATTCTGAACCGCAGCTATTTGTGAATCCTTTCACAGTATAAATTTCCCCACGCGCATAGCCTTAATATCAGCACGCAATATTTATACTCTAAATAATTCGAGTTGCAGGAAGGCGACAAGTGAGTGAGTCCCCAGGAGCTTACATAAGTAAGTGACTGGGGTGAGCGAACGCAGACGCAGCACATGCAACTTGAAGTATGACGAGTATATTTAGCGTTCGCCTTAATTACTCATAGCATTAAGGAAGATCACATGCCGCAACAAAATTATCTGGATGAACTCACTCCGGCTTTTACGCCTTTACTGGCGATTAAAGAAGCCTCTCGCTGTTTATTATGTCATGACGCTCCCTGTAGTCAGGCTTGCCCGGCACAGACCGATCCGGGGAAATTTATTCGCTCAATCTACTTTCGTAATTTTAAAGGCGCTGCCGAGACAATTCGCGAAAATAATGCCCTCGGTGCCGTTTGTGCCAGAGTGTGCCCGACGGAGAAATTATGTCAAAGCGGTTGTACCCGTGCCGGTGTTGATACTCCCATTGATATCGGTCGCTTACAGCGTTTTGTTACTGATTTTGAACAACAAACCGGGATGGAAATTTATCAGCCCGGTACTAAAACGCTCGGCAAAGTCGCGATTATTGGCGCAGGTCCTGCCGGATTGCAGGCCAGTGTAACACTGACAAACCAGGGTTATGACGTCACGATTTATGAGAAAGAAGCGCACCCCGGTGGCTGGTTGCGTAACGGTATTCCGCAATTCCGGTTACCGCAATCAGTGCTGGATGCAGAGATCGCCCGTATTGAAAAAATGGGCGTGACCATTAAGTGCAACAACGAAGTCGGTAACACACTCACCCTTGAGCAGCTGAAAGCAGAAAACCGCGCGGTACTGGTCACCGTGGGGTTATCAAGCGGTTCCGGGCTACCGCTGTTTGAGCATAGTGACGTTGAGATTGCCGTCGACTTCCTGCAACGTGTACGACAGGCGCAAGGCGATATCAGCATTCCACAAAGCGCATTAATTATCGGCGGCGGTGATGTCGCGATGGACGTAGCCAGCACGCTGAAAGTTCTCGGCTGTCAGGCGGTAACCTGCGTAGCGCGTGAAGAGTTAGATGAGTTTCCGGCAAGCGAAAAAGAGTTTGCCAGCGCCCGGGAGCTGGGCGTTTCGATCATCGATGGATTCACGCCAGTAGCCGTGGAAGGCAATAAAGTCACGTTTAAGCATGTACGGTTACCGGGCGAACTGACGATGGCGGCAGATAAAATTATTCTCGCCGTCGGTCAGCATGCCAGACTGGATGCCTTTGCGGAGTTAGAGCCGCAGCGTAACACCATCAAAACACAAAATTATCAGACCCGCGATCCGCAAGTCTTTGCTGCTGGCGATATTGTTGAGGGTGACAAAACCGTGGTCTATGCCGTGAAAACCGGGAAAGAAGCCGCCGAGGCGATTCATCACTATTTAGAGGGAGCTTGCTCATGTTAACGAAAGATCTTTCGATTACTTTTTGCGGCGTGAAGTTTCCCAACCCGTTCTGCCTCTCTTCTTCGCCTGTAGGCAACTGCTATGAGATGTGTGCCAAAGCCTACGACACAGGTTGGGGCGGCGTGGTGTTTAAAACGATCGGCTTTTTTATCGCCAACGAAGTCTCGCCGCGTTTTGATCATCTGGTGAAAGAAGATACCGGTTTTATCGGCTTCAAAAATATGGAGCAGATTGCTGAACATCCGTTGGAAGAGAATCTGGCCGCCCTGCGTCAGCTGAAGGAAGATTACCCGGACAAAGTATTGATCGCTTCGATCATGGGGGAAAATGAGCAGCAATGGGAGGAGCTGGCGCGCCTGGTGCAAGAAGCTGGCGCGGATATGATCGAGTGTAACTTCTCCTGTCCGCAAATGACTTCTCATGCGATGGGTAGCGATGTCGGGCAAAGCCCGGAGCTGGTAGAAAAATATTGTCGGGCAGTGAAACGGGGTTCCACGCTGCCAATGCTGGCGAAGATGACGCCGAATATCGGTGATATGTGCGAAGTGGCGCTGGCGGCGAAGCGCGGCGGCGCAGATGGCATTGCGGCGATTAACACCGTTAAATCCATCACCAATATCGATCTTAATCAGAAAATCGGTATGCCGATCGTTAACGGAAAATCGAGTATTTCCGGATATTCCGGTAAAGCGGTAAAACCGATCGCCCTGCGCTTCATTCAGCAGATGCGCACCCATCCAGAACTGCGCGATTTCCCAATCAGCGGTATCGGCGGCATTGAAACCTGGGAGGATGCGGCTGAGTTTTTATTGCTCGGCGCAGCAACGTTACAGGTGACCACCGGCATCATGCAGTACGGGTATCGGATAGTGGAAGATATGGCAAGCGGGTTGTCGCATTATCTCGCCGATCAGGGATTTGATTCGCTGCAGGAGATGGTAGGTCTGGCGAATAACAATATTGTCCCGGCGGAAGATTTAGACCGCAGTTATATTGTCTATCCCCGTATCAATCTTGATAAATGTGTTGGCTGTGGACGCTGTTATATTTCCTGTTACGACGGCGGTCACCAGGCGATGGAATGGAGCGAGAAAACCCGCACACCGCATTGTAATACCGAGAAATGTGTGGGTTGTCTGCTTTGTGGTCACGTCTGCCCGGTGGGTTGTATTGAGCTCGGGGAAGTGAAGTTTAAGAAAGGCGAGAAAGAACACCCGGTAACGTTGTAAAACCAGAGACGCATCCGGCATTTGGCACCGATTGCCGGATGCAGCGCATCCGGCAATATCCACAATCACATCACTTCTTACGCGCGTATTTCAGTGAATCCAGCGCTACGGCGAAGATAATAATCGCCCCTTTGATGATGTACTGCCAGTATGGGTTTACGCCGATATACGTCAGGCCATAGTTGATGACGGTAAAAATAATTACCCCGGTCACCACGCCAATCACCGTCCCCACACCGCCGCTGAACGATACACCGCCTACCACGCACGCCGCGATAGCATCCAGCTCATACATAAAGCCGAGGTTGTTGGTGGCAGAGCCGATACGTCCGGCTTCTAACATCCCGCCAAAGGCATAGAACACGCCAGACAACGCGTAGATCATCAGCAGGTTCAGGCCGACGTTGACACCAGATACTTTTGCCGCTTCCGGGTTACCGCCAATGGCAAAAATGTTCTTACCGAAGCGGGTTTTGTTCCACAACACCCAGACGAACGCCACCGCAATCAACGCGTAGAAGGTGATGTAAGAGAGACGGAAACTCCCCAGCGCGACAAAGCCCTGAGCAAAGGTAGAGAAGCCACTGTCAAAACCAGAAATTGGCGACGCCCCGACAAAGTCGTAATAGAGCGAGTTGATGCCATAGACGATGATCATCGTGCCGAGCGTGGTAATGAACGGCGTCACGTTGAGATAAGCGATAATCAGACCGTTGATCAAACCGATCACCGCACCAATGGCACAGACAATCAGAATAACCAGCGCAATCGGCATCGTCGCCATTTCCGGGAACACTTTGTTGGCGTTATCCATGGACTGCAATAATGTCGCAGCCACCACTGCCGCCAGCCCTACCTGACGACCAGCAGAAAGATCGGTCCCCTGGGTGACAATTAACCCTGCCACACCGAGCGCGATAATAATACGCACCGATGACTGGGTGAGAATATTACTTAAGTTCAACAGACTTAAAAATGTTGGGTCCTGGAAAATAATAATCGCCAGCAAAACTAAAAGAACGACGTAAATACCGCCCTCTTTCAGGTAAGTAAGAAAACTTTTCTTATTTAACGCACTCATGGGAAGCCCCTAATCTTAAAGGTGCAAAGACGCAAGACGCAGAATTTCGTTTTGCGTTGTTGTTTTTGTATCGACAATTCCGGAAACGAGACCATTGCTCATGACCAGAATACGGTCTGTTATCCCTAACAACTCAGGCATTTCAGAGGAGATAATAATAATCCCCTTGCCTTTCTTCGCCAGTTCGGCAATTAACTGATAAATTTCAAACTTCGCCCCGACATCAATACCGCGCGTCGGTTCATCGAGCATTAATATTTCTGGTTGCGTTAGTAGCCAGCGACCAATAATCACCTTTTGCTGATTACCACCGGAGAGCGAACCAATTTGCGTCCGATGACCCGGCGTTTTTACCCGCATCGAATCAATCACCCACTGGGTATCGCTTTTCATCCGCGAGTTATCCAGTAAACCAACTTTATTTTTGTAGTTGCGAATATTGGAAATTAACGAGTTAAAACCAATATCCAGATAGGCATAAATTCCCGTTGAGCGGCGCTCCTCAGTTACCAGAGCAAATCCGTGGTTTATGGCTTCATTGGCATTATGGTTATTGATCTTTTTGCCGTGCAACGTAATGGTGCCAGCCGATTTCTCGCGAATACCAAATAACGTCTCAACAATATCGGTACGTTTCGCCCCCACCAGCCCGGCAATACCGAGGATCTCCCCTTTATGCAGATCAAACGAGACATCGCGAATCGACGGCTGGCGCAGTGACGTCAGGTTACGCACCTCGAGGATGACTTCGCCCGGCTTGTTTTCTTTGTCAGGGAAACGCTGATTAAGAGAACGCCCAACCATCATGGCGATGATCTTGTCCATCGTCAGTCCTGCCAGCGGTTCGGTGGCGATCCACTGACCGTCGCGCAATACGGTAACTTCATCACATAACTGGAAGATTTCTTCCATTTTATGCGAGATATAAACAATACCGCAGCCGCGCTCTTTTAATTTACGAATAATAGTGAACAGATGATTGACCTCTTTTTCGGTTAACGAAGAAGTCGGTTCATCCATAATCACAATTTTCGCGTTATAGGAAAACGCTTTGGCGATTTCGATCATCTGCATTTGCGAAACGGATAATGTGCCGACGCGCGCACGCGGATCGATATCAATATCCAGTTCATCAAAAATCGCTTTGGTTTCGCGGTACATTTTGTCCTGATCGACAAACATGCCTTTGGTGGGATATCGCCCCAGCCACATGTTATCCATCACCGAACGTTGTAATACCAGGTTTAACTCCTGGTGTACCATCGAAATACCATTTTCCAGTGCCTCTTTGGCGGAATGGAAATCGATCTCTTTACCCTGGAATAAAATGGTGCCGGAGTCTTTTTGATAAATACCAAACAGGCATTTTAATAATGTCGATTTTCCTGCACCGTTTTCCCCCATTAATGCATGGATAGAATGTGGCCGGACTTTTAAATTAACGTTATCAAGTGCCTTAACACCAGGAAAGGACTTGTTGATACCGCTCATTTCCAACAAGTATTCCCCGGAAGACGGAGTCGTTGAGCTGACCATATAATTTTACCTTGTTGGCCATACAATAAGGGCGCAGTAAACGACTGCGCCCAATCAGTCTTATTTCTTGCTGAATTCAGCCAGGTTGTCTTTATCTACGCCAACATAAGGTACGCGGACCACTTTGTTGTCGATTTTCCAGTTGGTGCCATCAGCCGCACCTTTGCCATCGGCCAGGTTTTTCGCCAGATCAAAGGTCGCTTTCGCCTGGTTGTTAGCATCGTTCAGTACTGTGCCCGCCAGTGCACCGGATTTCACCAGCGCCAGCGCTTCTGGCAACGCATCGACGCCAAACACCGGAATGCTGGACTTGTTGTGTGCTTTCAGTGCTTCTACCGCGCCCATTGCCATCGCATCGTTGTTGGCGATAACCACTTCGATTTTGTTGGCGTTCGGGCCAGACAGCCAGGCGTCCATCTTATCTTTCGCCTGAGCGGTATCCCACATAGCGGTATCTAACTGTAACTGTTCAGTTTTAATGCCTTTGTCGTTCAGCTCTTTAATCACGTAAGTGGTACGTGCTTCTGCATCCGGATGGCCCGGTTCACCTTTCAGCAATACGAATTGAATCTGACCGTCTTTGTTCAGATCCCAACCCTGATTCGCCGCCCAGTGTTTAGCAATCAAATCGCCCTGAATAATGCCGGACTCTTTGGAATCAGTGCCAACGTAGTAGGCTTTGTCGTAGCTATCCAGCGCCTTACGAGACGGTTCTTTGTTGAAGAAAACCACCGGCACGTTTTGCCCACGCGCTTTCTCAATCACCGTACCCGCAGCTGCCGGGTCAACCAGGTTGATTGCCAGTGCCTTCACCCCTTTCGCCAGCAATACGTCGATCTGATCGTTCTGCTTGGACTGGTCATTCTGAGAATCATTCATCAGCAGCTGAACATCTGGCGCGGCTTTCGCATCTTGCTCAATAGCCTTGCGCACTACAGACATAAAGTTATCGTCGTACTTATAGATTGTTACACCAATGCGAGTATCAGCAGCGTGTGCAGCGGCACCGAATAACATGCTGGCCATCACAGCAGACAGGGTTAACACCTTCTTATTCATGGTATCTCCGGTTTTTCTTATGCAGAGTAGTGCTTGAGATAAATGCTCGGCGGGGCAGTAGAGTTAATGAAGTGTTACTGAACGCCGAAGCTCACTTTTTAAAATTCGTTCTTCCATGCCCGGTAACGCTCCAGAAAACGGCTTTAATTGTTGTTATGACGCTATTACCTCGGTGAAAGTGATTATTCACTGTTACATACGGGTTACAACGTTAAAACGGTGCAATCATAGCTATCACATTGTTAAGATACTGTGAAATCACTCACAGATTGAAAGCGGTTACATCGCCTGATTTGTTGAGTTAGTGATCGTCGCCGCATTCTGGCGTGTTGCGACAGAATGGCGACGCACTAACGTCGGCATAAAACAGTGGCTGGCACGAGGATCAATATTGCCTGCTGCCCCCTGCAAGGCCAGTTCGGTGGCTAATTTCGCCATTGAAGCAATGGGATAACGCACGGTCGTTAATTGCGGGTCGGTGTAACGGGCGATGGGAATATCATCGAAACCGATGATTGAGAGATGTAACGGAATCGCAATGCCATTATCTTTTAATGCTGTCAGTGCGCCAGCGGCCATATTGTCGTTATAAGCAAATACAGCGGTAAGTTGTAGATTGCGCCCCAGCAGTTCAACCATCGCCGCCTCACCGCCCGGCATGTCCGGCGTACCAGTGCCAATCCAGCTTTCCGGCGGAATAATATCCTGCTCTTTCAACGCACTCATCCAGCCTGCTTTACGCATGGCGTCATCTTCAATGCCGTGGCTGGAAGAAAGATAACCAATACGTTGATGACCGTTATTCAGCAACATGCGCGTCGCCATTCGGGCACCGCTGAGATTATCCAGGCAAACGCAACGATGGGCGTACCCCGGCACAACGCGGTTGATTAACACCATACCGGGAATGTTATCCATAAATTGCGCCAGTTCATCGTCACTCAATGCTTTTGAGTGAACAATCAACGCATTACAACGCTGGCGAATTAACACCTCAATGGCGTGACGCTCTTTTTCCGCTTCATGATAGCTATTGCCGATTAGCACGTATTTCTGATGCTGCTGGGCGACCAGATCCACCGCTTTTACCAGCGCGCCGAAAAAAGCATCAGAAACGTCCATCACCACCACGCCAATGGTATCGCTAACCTGAGTTGCCAGCGCCTGGGCATTGGCATTTGGCCGATAATCCAGCTCACTCACGGCTTTCATTACTGCTTCACGCGTGTCGGCACTGACCAGCGTGCTGTTATTGAGCACCCGGGAAACCGTTGCCACAGAGACGCCAGCCTGACGCGCTACATCACGAATGGTGATCATATTCACTACCTGTTATGAGATTGCAGTAAATGACTGCTTGCTGGCGGCTATTTTGTCAGCACTGAATACAGGACTTCGTGAATCGAGTCACAGCAATGGAAACGGTTACAGCCGTTTTGTTAACGAATGTGATCCAGATCGTTATCTTGATGTTTTAGATATTGCCGTTCCGGCAGCACGCAAAGTTAACTGACGCCAGAGCCATTCCACCGGCCCCTGGCGGAAGTAACGCAGCCAGATAACAGAGAAGAGGATATTCGCCAGCCATACCGGAATAACAAACGCCAGCAGCTCCAGGCGATCAAAATGCATAAACAAACCGAGGTGGTAAAAAAGCGTGGTACAAATCAGCGTTTGCAATAGATAGTTGGTCAGCGCCATCCGTCCGACGCAGGCGATCGCAAGCACCAGCTTAAAGCGGCTTAATTGCGGCCAGAAGCCATAAAACAGCGACGCATAGCCAATCGCCTGAAACGGCGCACTCAGTTCCCGCGGCATTTGAAGTAAGAAGGCACACCAGCGATACGCCCAGTCCAGCTGCCATTGCAGGGCGATGGCAGGAAGGTTAATGGTCACCCCAATCGCCACCAGCACAAAACCAGTACGACGATAGTGACGTAAGCTGAACTGCCCTTTCAGCCAGCCGCTGCGCATCAGCGCCGCACCAATGAGCATCATCCCAGCCAGTTGCCAGCCATACTGTGCGCCCAGTGCCAGTAAACTGTTGCCAACACCATCGGCACGATTACTGATCGCATCAACGCCGCCGTGAAGCTTCCAGTATTTTTCATACAAAATAGCCGATGCATCCGGCGTCCAGGCGCGGCTGGTCTGGCTGTCGGAAATCAGCCCCAATAACAGCAAAACGCCAAGCCCCACCAGATAAAGCATGACGCCGGTATTAAACAGGCTTTTTACCGATGGCGCATCGCGCACCAGCCGCCAGCAGATTAAGCCCACCAGCCCGTAAGCCAGCAGAATATCGCCGTCCCAGAACAATAAACCGTGAATAAAGCCCAATAAGACTAACAGCGTTAACCGCGACTGGATCCAGCGTCTGCCACGGGGCAGCAACATTTGCAGTCCAGCACCAAACAGCAGCGCAAAAAGCGTGAGGAATTTCACCTGGCCGATGAGATCAAGAAATGCCCAGGTCCATGCATCCTGCGGCGTAATAGCACCGTACCAGGCGGGATTGAGATAAGCCGCCTTTGGTAGCCCAAAGGCGCTGATGTTTAATAGCAGGATCCCCAGAATGGCGACGCCGCGAACAAAATCGAGCGTGACGTTGCGCTCCATGGTTCCTGCCTTTTAATCAGTTGTGATGACGCACAGCGCGCAGAAACTCGTGGCGCGTATTCTGACTGGATTTGAACAATCCACCAAGAGAGGTCGTTGTTGTGGCACTGGTTGCATCGCGGATGCCACGCGCCTTCACGCAGTAATGCACCGCGTCGATCGAGACAGCCACGTTATTGGTGCCCAGCAGCGTTTGTAGCGCAATAAGAATTTGCTGCGTCAGACGTTCCTGCACCTGCGGACGCTGGGCAAAGAACTGCACGATACGGTTAATTTTTGACAGACCGATCACCGAATCTTTCGGGATATAAGCCACCGTCGCTTTGCCATCGATGGTAACAAAATGGTGTTCACAGGTACTGGTCAGAGTGATATCGCGCACGGTGACCATTTCATCGACCTTCATTTTGTTTTCAATGAGGGTGATTTTCGGGAAGTTGGCGTAATCCAGACCGGAGAAAATTTCATCGACATACATTTTAGCGATGCGATGCGGCGTTTCCATCAAACTGTCATCAGCCAGGTCGAGATTCAGCAGCTGCATGATTTCGGTCATATGACCAGCAATAAGGCTTTTGCGCGTTTCGTTATCCATTTCATGCACGGGCGGGCGCAGCGGTGTTTCCAGTCCTCGCGCAACTAACGCTTCATGAACCAGGGCCGCTTCTTTACTGAGTGATGGCATTTATGATTTCTCCTGCAGGTGTGACGCCTCCGCCCTGCGTGGGGGCAAAGTTATTAAGCTGATTTACAGCCTGATTATTGTGCGTGAGGCGGCGCACATAATCCAGTATTCACAGCGATAATTATTGTAATTGCCGCTGCCTTTCATCAGCAGATGTTAAAACATCGTTATGCAAATACGGAAGTGAAAGTTACTCACAGCACATTGAATAAACGGTATGATGAAGAAATTGCAAACAACACAACAAGGAGCCACGCATGGAAATGCTCGAAGAGCACCGCTGTTTTGAAGGCTGGCAGCAACGCTGGCGACACGACTCCAGTACCTTAAACTGCCCGATGACGTTCAGTATCTTTCTCCCACCCCCTCGTGATCACACCCCGCCACCAGTGCTGTACTGGCTTTCCGGATTAACCTGCAATGACGAGAACTTCACCACCAAGGCGGGTGCCCAGCGCGTGGCGGCAGAACTGGGGATTGTACTGGTGATGCCAGACACCAGCCCGCGCGGCGAAAAGGTTGCCAACGACGATGGCTACGATTTAGGCCAGGGCGCAGGCTTTTATCTTAATGCCACGCAACCGCCGTGGGCGACGCATTACCGGATGTATGATTATCTGCGCGATGAATTACCGGCGCTGGTTCAGTCGCAATTTAATGTCAGCGACCGCTGCGCCATTAGCGGTCACTCAATGGGTGGTCACGGTGCGCTGATTATGGCGCTGAAAAATCCGGGTAAATACACCAGCGTTTCGGCCTTTGCGCCAATTGTGAATCCGTGCAGCGTCCCGTGGGGAATCAAAGCGTTTAGCAGCTATTTAGGTGAGGACAAAAATGCATGGCTGGAATGGGACAGTTGCGCGCTGATGTATGCCAGTAACGCGCAGGATGCGATCCCGACGCTTATCGATCAGGGCGATAATGATCAGTTTCTTGCCGACCAGTTGCAACCTGCGGTACTGGCAGAAGCCGCGCGCCAGAAAGCGTGGCCGATGACGCTGCGTATTCAGCCGGGATATGATCACAGTTACTACTTCATCGCCTCTTTTATAGAGGATCACCTGCGCTTCCATGCGCAGTATTTACTGAAGTGAAAGTCCGCCCGGTTCGCCGGGCATCTTCTCATCAGAAGCGATAATCCACTGCCATAAAGTAACGACGTCCGTCTTCGTTATAGCTGTAGTCGTCACGACTGAGATCCTTGTCGCCAAGGTTCAGCACGCCTGCGCGCAGTTTGACGTCTTTAGTCACCTGCCAGGCCGCGCCGGTATTCCAGATGGTATAACCGCCCGGTGTTTTAGCCGTCGCGCTGTCGGCGCGTTTCTGCCCGGTATAGTGACCAGAAACATAGAATGACCAGTCTTCCAGCGCCAGCGGTTTCCAGTCCAGCGTACCGTTAGCAGTATGGAACGGCAGATCGGATAGCGGTTTGTTTTCGCCGTTGCTGACATCACGACCATCGTTGTAGGTGTAGTTGATCGACAGTTTCCATTCATCGTTGAACGGAATTTTCAGTTCGGTTTCCACGCCCTGAATACGAGCTTTGTTAACGTTGTAGTAGCTAAATACCGGTATGCGCCGTCCGTTAGCGCCCGTCTCAAAACCAACAAAGTTTTGGTAGCCCGGTGCAGCGTTGACGTCAGACGTACGGCTGATGCTGATACGATCTTTCACATCGTTACGGAAAACGGTAACGCTGGATTCAACCCCTTCCAGCCAGCCTTCTTCACCCATGTAGTAAAGCCCCAGCTCCCAACTTTCGCTGGTTTCTGGTTTCAGATCCGGGCTACCCACAATCTTACATGCGCCACGGCAGGAATTGCTCGTCCAGTCAGGGCTAAGTTGCAACAGAGAAGGTGCTTTAAATGCCGTCGCCCAGCCCCCTTTCACCGTTACGGTGTCGGTGGCGTTATAAACCAGGTAGGCACGCGGACTCCAGTGTTCACCGTAGGTTTCGTGATCGTCCATACGCACGCCGGTCGTCAGCGCCAGCGGCTCGAAGATCCGCCATTCATCTTCCACAAACAGCGCGTACTGGCTGGCAGACGTTTTGGAGCTGGTTCCCCCGGTCAGGTTCACCGCATCGCTAAGTTTGTCGTGACGCCATTCACCGCCAACCGTGAGAAACTGATTAATCGCCGTCAGCGGCAACGTGTATTTGCCGTCGACCGTATTGCTTTCGGAAGTTATCGGGCTGCTGTTGCCAGGGTTTTTGTTCTCGACTTTCTCACCGTAGTATTTCAGTTCGCTGGTGCCGTAATCCCAACGCCCATTATGGCTGACGGAGTAGTTCTGGCGTTCCAGGCGGTTTTTGTCCAGCGAGTCGGAATCACGATCCTGACGGTCGAAACCGTATCCGGCAGTAAAATCGTGATTTTGATTCGGTGTCCAGGCAAATTCGACATTGCCGTCGCGGCTGGAGAATCCTTCAATACGCGGCGTTTCTCCGGTATCGGTGGTCGTTGAGTTTTGCGGGTCATCCTTTTCACGTTTTGCCAGGCTGCCGTAAGCTTTCATTCCCAGCACACCATCAATTAATGGTCCACTGGTAAAGAACTGACCGTTATAGGTATCACCGCGATCGCGATGTTCCTGAATGGTGGTATCGACGGTAACGGTACCCGACCATTTCTGACCGATTTTTTTGGTGATGATATTCACTACACCGCCGAGCGCATCGGAGCCGTATAGCGACGACATCGGGCCACGAACCACTTCAATACGTTCGATGGAATCGACCGGGATCCAGTTCAGATCGAAATCATTGTGGCGGAAGACGGCATTGCGGGAGTTAACGCGTTTACCGTCGACGAGAATCAGGGTGTAGCTGCTGTCCAGACCACGAATACTAACGCCCTTACGGTTATCCCCTTCGTTCGTCAGTTGTACGCCAGGCACTTCTTTGAGGACATCCTTCAGATTCTGTACCGGTTTTCGCTGCAGGTCTTCCTGGGTAATGACGCTGATACTGGCGGGTGCATCTTTGAGGTTTTGTTCAACGGAAGATGCAGTGACAACCATCGTTTCGCCATCATCATCGACCGCTAACACAGGCCATGCACAAGAAATAGCGGACAAACACAGCCCGACCCGTACGAAAGGGTTCAACCTAAACATTCCATATCTCCATGAGGTAACTACGAAAATAAAATGGGTTATCGCTCACATCTTCTTCACGTCCCCTTGCGTACGGCAGCATCGCGGTGGACTTATTTGTATGCAGGTGATCATCCCAGAAAGCCGGAACAGCCTCTGATTTGTCAGCCTTTTTTGATTGCGGCGTAACGATAATGCAAACGATAACAATTATCAATCCAAATGTTAAATTTTATATCCGCATGATTTGTCAGGGAAATGGAATTGAAAAAGCCCTCTCGGTTGAGAGGGCTTAGCAAGGAAGGGAGGAAACTTATTTCTTATCGTTCTGCGGGAACTTCATTTCGCTGTAACGTACGAAGTGAGTTCCTTTAATCAGCTTGTAGCCGAACCAAATAATCAGGAACAGCGGGATACCAATATACGTTGCCGCTACGCCGCCCCAGTCAATGGTATCTTTCAGGAACGCTTCGTAGTTCTGGCCCAAAGTGATAATCAGACACAGAATGAATGCGAAGATCGGCCCCAGTGGGAAGAAACCTGAACGGTACGGCAGATCGTTAATGTCGTGTCCCTGCAATACGTAACCGCGACGGAAGCGATAGTGGCTAATGGCAATCCCCAGCCAGGCGATAAAACCCGTCATCCCGGAGGTGTTCAGCAGCCACAGGTATACCGTCTGGTTGCCAAACATGGAGGTCAGGAAGCACAGACCGGCAATCACCGTCGTCGCATACAGCGCATTACGCGGCACGCCACCACGCGACAGTTTAGCGAAAATGCGCGGCGCTTTACCGTCACACGCCAGGGTGTACAGCATACGAGTAGACGCATACATACCGGAGTTACCCGCTGACAGCACCGCCGTCAGAATAACTGCGTTCATCACCGCCGCCGCAGAGAGCAGACCCGCGTGCTGGAACACCAGGGTGAACGGACTAACGCTGATGTCTTTAACATCGTTACGCAGCAGGCTCGGATCGGTGTACGGAATAATCAGGCTGATAATCAGGATCGCGAACACATAGAACAACAGGATTCGCCAGAACACCTGACGTACCGCGCGTGGAATGTTTTTCGCCGGATCTTCGGACTCGCCTGCAGCAATACCGATCAGCTCGGTTCCCTGGAAAGAGAAGCCGACAATCATAGCTACGCCGATCATCGCCGCAAAACCACCAGCAAACGGCGCTTCGCCGATTGTCCAGTTGCTCCAGCCCGCAGGCTGCGCGCCTTTGAAGATACCGATAATCATCAGCACGCCAACGATGATAAAGACAATAACTGTCGTGACTTTGATCAGTGAGAACCAGTATTCCGCTTCACCAAAGCCACGAACTGAGATATAGTTCAGCAGGAAGATAACGCCGAGGAACAACGCACTCCAGATCCAGCCCGGTGTATCCGGGAACCACCAGCTCATGACCAGCTGAGCTGCAACCAGGTCAACGGCGATAGTCACCGCCCAGTTGTACCAGTAGTTCCAGCCCAGCGCGAAGCCAAAGCCTTCTTCAACATAGTTCTGACCGTAAGTGGCAAACGAACCGGAAACCGGCATATATGCAGCCAGTTCACCGAGACTGGTCATCAGGAAGTAAACCATCAGGCCAATCAGCATATACGAGAGCAATGCCCCGCCCGGACCTGCCTGAGAAATCGTTGCGCCAGAGGCAACAAAAAGACCTGTACCGATGGAACCGCCAATGGCAATCATCGTCAGGTGACGCGCCTTTAATTCACGGCGTAAGCCCGGCGCTTCTGTGGTTTTAGTTTCGGAAACCATACAAAAATGCTATCCATCTTAAAAATGAGGCGCGATTGTAGCAGACGATTGGCAATCCTTCCGGCAGAAATACACGGTTATAAGACACCTTCATGATCGCCCAGGGATTATAAGTAAAGCAGCCAATCTCTTTTCTGGCGAATGCATGCTGAGGGCGCTGCGTCACGAAATCGACACAGCACCAGCATGTTCTTGTACAGCAACTTAACGCGGTACATTCGCGGGATCGCAATAGTCCAGAAAGCGCCGTAGCGCGTTGGAAAGGTGTTTTTGCCGATGATGTATACGCCACAACGTACGCATCAGGCGCGGCAGAGGGACCGCAACTTCACTTAATGTGCCTGCCTGCAATTGATCTTCAATCACCCGTCGCGACAGGCAACTAATTCCCAACCCATGACGCACCGCATGTTTGATTGCCTCGGAGTTACCTAATTCCATCGCCATCTCAAACTTCGGTAAATGTGACAGCAATAGATAATCGACAATCTCCCGCGTGCCGGAACCGCGTTCACGCAGGATCCACGGCGCAGCGGCCAGCTGCTCTAAGGTGACCGGACCACGGGCCAACGGCGAAGTCGGCGCGGCGAAAACCACCAGCTCGTCTTCCAGCCACGGTTCAGAAATAATTTCAGTGCTGTGGCACGGTCCTTCAATAAAACCAATATCAACGCGGAAATCCAGCACCGCTTGCATCACGTCCTGGCTGTTCCCAACGCTAAGTTCAATCGGCAACTGCGGATAATCATGGCGATAACGGGCGATAACTGCAGGCAGAATGTAGTTACCGATGGTACTACTGGCATAGATACGAATCGCGCCGTTGTCTTCGCGAAACAGTTGTTCGATTTCAACCGCCTGTTCAAGCAATGCCAACGCACGCGGATAGAGCAGCCGCCCGTGTTCATTAACAACCAGTCTTTTCCCCACGCGATCAAACAGTTGCACGCCAAGCTGCCCTTCCAGGTCGGTCAAGGCTGCGCTCACTGCTGATTGCGACAACGCCAGCATCACCGACGCCTGGGTGGTTGATCCACTTTTCAATACTTCTGCAAAAACTTCCAACTGCCGGAGGGTGATGTGCATAGTCGCTTACCACTTATAAAGATTAATTATAAATATATAATCAATTTTATTTTTAAACCAGTTAGTCGTAACCTTATGCCCGGTTAAAGGAGAGGGTTATGACGAATATCACCTTACAGAAACAACATCGTACACTGTGGCATTTTATTCCGGGGTTAGCCCTGAGTGCAGTTATCACCGGGGTCGCCCTGTGGGGTGGTTCCATTCCCGCGGTTGCGGGTGCCGGGTTTAGTGCCCTCACCCTCGCAATCTTGTTGGGGATGGTTTTAGGCAACACCATCTATCCGCACATCTGGAAAAGCTGTGACGGTGGTGTGCTGTTTGCCAAGCAATATTTATTACGTCTGGGTATCATTCTTTATGGCTTCCGTCTGACGTTCTCGCAAATTGCCGATGTCGGTATCAGTGGGATCATCATTGACGTGCTGACGCTGTCCAGTACCTTCCTGCTGGCTTGCTTCCTGGGGCAGAAAGTGTTTGGTCTGGATAAGCACACCAGCTGGTTGATCGGTGCCGGTAGCAGTATCTGTGGTGCTGCCGCGGTACTGGCGACTGAGCCGGTAGTGAAAGCGGAAGCCAGTAAAGTAACCGTGGCTGTTGCAACCGTTGTTATCTTCGGGACCGTCGCGATTTTCCTCTACCCGGCGATATATCCGCTGATGTCTCAATGGTTTAGTCCGGAAACTTTCGGTATCTACATTGGTTCTACTGTGCACGAAGTGGCGCAGGTGGTGGCGGCAGGTCATGCCATCAGCCCGGATGCGGAAAACGCAGCAGTTATTTCCAAAATGCTGCGCGTGATGATGCTGGCTCCGTTCCTCATCCTGCTGGCGGCGCGTGTTAAACAGCTGTCTGGGGCGAACAGCGGCGAGAAAAGCAAAATCACTATTCCGTGGTTTGCCATATTGTTCATCGTCGTTGCCATCTTTAACTCGTTCCGCCTGTTACCGCAGAGCGTGGTGAACATGCTGGTAACGCTGGATACCTTCCTGCTGGCAATGGCGATGGCGGCGCTGGGTCTGACCACTCACGTCAGCGCGCTGAAAAAAGCCGGGGCGAAACCTCTGCTGATGGCACTGGTACTGTTTGCCTGGCTGATTGTTGGTGGTGGTGCGATTAACTATGTGATTCAAAGCGTCATCGCATAAACCACTACATCTTGCTCCTGTTAACCCGCTATCATTACCGTTTTCCTCCAGCGGGTTTAACAGGAGTCCTCGCATGAAATACATTGGAGCGCACGTTAGTGCTGCTGGCGGTCTGGCAAATGCCGCAATTCGCGCCGCCGAAATCGACGCAACCGCGTTTGCCTTGTTCACCAAAAACCAACGTCAGTGGCGTGCCGCACCGCTCACGACGCAAACCATCGATGAATTCAAAGCGGCCTGTGAAAAATATCACTACACATCGGCGCAAATTCTTCCCCACGACAGCTATCTGATTAACCTCGGACATCCGGTCACTGAAGCTCTGGAAAAATCGCGCGATGCCTTTATAGATGAAATGCAGCGTTGCGAACAACTGGGGCTTTCTTTGCTCAACTTCCACCCTGGCAGCCATCTGATGCAGATTTCAGAAGAGGATTGCCTTGCGCGTATTGCCGAATCCATCAACATTGCGCTGGATAAAACTCAAGGTGTAACAGCGGTGATTGAAAACACCGCCGGTCAGGGCAGTAACTTAGGGTTTAAATTCGAACATCTCGCGGCGATTATCGACGGCGTGGAAGATAAATCCCGTGTCGGCGTCTGCATTGATACCTGCCATGCTTTCGCTGCCGGGTATGATTTGCGTACTCCAGCCGAATGCGAGAAAACGTTCGCGGATTTTGCCCGTATTGTTGGCTTTAAGTATCTGCGCGGGATGCACCTTAACGATGCGAAAAGCACCTTTGGCAGCCGCGTTGACCGCCATCATAGCCTCGGTGAAGGCAATATCGGTCATGATGCGTTCCGCTGGATCATGCAGGACGACTGTTTCGACGGCATTCCGCTGATCCTTGAAACCATCAACCCGGATATCTGGGCAGAAGAGATCGCCTGGCTGAAAGCGCAACAAACTGAAAAAGCGGTGGCCTGATCGATGAACGACAGGGAAAAGCAGATTCTTAAAATTTTACGGCGTAACCCGCTGATTCAACAGAATGAAATCGCCGATATTCTGCAAATCAGCCGCTCACGTGTTGCCGCTCATATTATGGATTTGATGCGCAAGGGTTTGATTAAAGGCAAAGGATATATCCTTACCGAGCAGGATTACTGTGTGGTTGTGGGTGCAATCAATATGGATATTCGCGGAATGGCGGATATCCGTTACCCGCAAGCAGCCTCTCATCCAGGTTCTGTTCACTGTTCCGCAGGCGGCGTCGGACGTAATATCGCGCATAACCTGGCTCTGCTTGGTCGGGATGTGCATTTAATATCAGCTATTGGCAACGATTTTTACGGCGAGACATTACTGGAAGAAACGCGCCGCGCGGGCGTGAACGTTTCAAACTGCATTCGTCTGCATGGACACAGCACTGCAACTTATCTCGCTATCGCTAATAAGCAGGAAGAAACTATCCTGGCAATCAATGACACACATATTCTGCAACAGCTAACGCCTCAACTGCTCAATACTTCACGGGACTTGATTCGCCATGCTGGTGTGGTGCTGGCTGATTGTAATCTCACACCTGAAGCCCTGGAGTGGGTCTTTACCATTGCTGATGAAATTCCGATGTTTGTCGATACCGTTTCCGAATTTAAAGCGAACAAAGTAAAAAACTGGTACAGCCGGATCCACACTCTGAAACCAACACAAAATGAACTGGAAATTTTGTGGGGGCAACCGATTAAAGACGACAACGATCGCATCAGAGCTGTAAATTCGCTGCATCAACAAGGTGTTAAACGCATTTTTGTTTATCTGAAAGATGAATCTGTATTTTGCAGCGATAAGGATGGAGAACAATTTTTGCTGACCGCGCCAGCGCATACGACAGTAGACAGTTTTGGTGCTGACGATGGTTTTATGGCGGGCCTGGTATATAGCTTTCTTGAAGGATACAGTTTCCGCGACAGCGCCCGTTTTGCGGTAGCCTGCGCGGCAATTTCACGCGCCAGCGGCAGCTTAAACAACCCTACCCTGTCTGCCGATAACGCGCTTTCATTAGTGCCAATGGTGTAACAATGTTGCCGGATTCGACGCTTGACCGCATCTTATCCGGCTCATAAATCGCACACTACGCTAAACCAATAAAGAACCCGGCAATGGTGGCACTCATCAGGTTAGAAAGTGTCGCCGCCGCCAGCGCGCGTAAACCAAGCTGGGCGATTTCCGGCGCACGGTGTGGCGCAACCGCAGAAAACGCCCCCACCACCACCCCGATAGAACCAAAGTTAGCGAAACCGCACAACGCGAAGGAAATAATCGCCACGGTTTTAGCATCCAGAGTGCCAGCCGTTTGCAGATAGGGTGAGAAATTGAGATAAGCGACAAATTCATTTATTGCCAGTTTCTGTCCAATCAAACTCCCGGCAAGATTCGCATCAGTCCAGTCAACACCCATTACCCACGCCAGTGGGGCCAGCAGGTAACCTAAAATGGACTCCAGCGAGGCATGTTCAAAACCAAACCAGCCGCCAACGCCGCCGATAATACCGTTAATTAACGCAATGATGGCAACAAATGCCATCACCACTGTTGCCACACCCGCAGCGATTTTCAGCCCGGTCATCGCCCCTGTCGCGGCGGCTTCAATAATGCTTTTTGGCGGTGTTTCGGTGAAAGAGAGGTTATTAAAAGAAACCTGCGAAGATTCCGTAGCCGGGCTTAACAGGCGGGCAAACAAGATCCCGCCTGGGATCGCCATTAACGATGCCGCCAGCAAATATTCCACAGGTACGCCCAGTGCGGCGTAACCAATCATTGTCGAACCGGCAATTGAGGCCATGCCACTACAAATCGCTGTAAATAATTCATTGCGATTCAGCCGATCGATAAAGGGTTTGACGATTGCCGGAATTTCGTTTTGCCCGAGGAAAATGGTAGTGACCGCGACGAATGACTCGATCTTGCTGATATTTAATGCTTTCTGGAAGATACCGCCGAGAATGCGAATTAAGATCCCCATCACACCGATGTAATAGAGAATACTCACCAGCGCGGTGACGAAGATAATTGCCGGTAATACTCTGAAACCAAAGATAAATCCTGCGCCATCAAACAGCGTGTCCATTTTCGGCCCGACCAGCGAACCGAAGATAAATGCGCTACCCGCGTCGCTGTACGCCATCACTTTATGCACGCCAAAAGCGACTTTTTCAGCGACCCAACGCCCTGGCGGTAACCAAAGCATAATGCCGCCAATCACAACCTGTAACACTAACGCCGCGCCAACGGTACGCAGGCTGATCTTCTTCTTGTTTACTGACAGCAAAAATGCAATTGCCAGCAATACCACCATTCCCAGAACACTTCTCATGACATCCATAGTGATTATCTCTTCATGTCATATTAGGCGACGGCTTTCTGCCCCTCAGAAATAGCCAGGCCTGCATCTTGCGATACCGGCCCGGCTTGTTATCAACACTTAATGGGTTTTGATGTAGCCGCGCACGCACTCTTCGACTAAGCCCCAGAACCAGTCGGTATCAATAGTGATGCCGACTTTGGTATTGGCGGGCTTGCCAAGAACGCCCAGCTCGTCGCAGACGGTGCGCCCATAGCAAGGGCCACTGTTGACGTCCACTTCGACGTACATCTCCTGGGTTTTAATGCCATCAGGGTTAATCAGATAACCGATGCAGGTGGCGTCGTGCACCGGGCCGCCAGCCAGGCCGTAGTTTTCGAACTGCGTTTTGAGAGTGAAGTTCATGATGTCGCTGAACAGCTCTCCGGCAGGGCCGCCTGCCCTTTCCATCCGTGCAATCACGTCCGGGGTGCAAACGGTCTGGTTGGTGAGATCGAGGCCCATCATCACTAATGGAACGCCAGAGGTGAACACCACGCGGGCTGCTTCCGGGTCAGCAAAGATGTTGAACTCGGCAGATGGCGTGAAGTTGCCTGTACCGTAAGCGCCGCCCATTAGCACAATTTCACGGATTTTGGGCAGGATCGCGGGTTGCATACGCATTGCCACCGCGATATTTGAAAGCGGACCAACCGGCACCAGAGTGATATCGCCATCGCTTGCCATCAGGGTATCAATGATGTATTTCACCGCGTGGGTACTTTCTGCCTGGCGGGTCAGCGGCTCGAATACCGGGCCATCCAGTCCGGTTTCACCGTGAATATTATCGGCAACGATTTGTTGACGCATAATGGGTTGCGGCATCCCCGCATAAACCGGAACATTAATCTCCAGTTTCTGGCAAACATTCAGGCCATTAATTAATGTTTTATCAAGCGTCTGATTACCCGCTACAATAGTGATGCCTAATAAATCTATTGCCGGATGTTTCGCTGCCATCATCATTGCAATAGCATCATCATGACCCGGATCACAATCCAGAATAATTTTTCTCTTTTCCATTGTTTATTTCCTCTGTTTCCAGTTGCGTTATTTTTTCTACAGCAAAGAAAATTCGACCGGGCCGATGATTGAATCTTACCAACCGCGTACGTATGCTAAATATGAGAAATCTCATAGCGGATAAACATCGTGAAAGAAATCCACAATAATGATCTTAAGCAGCAATTGATGAGTGAATCCGCGTTTAAGGATTGCTTTTTAACGGATGTTTCAGCCGATACGCGGCTGTTTCATTTTTTAGCGCGTGACTACATTGTGCAGGAAGGGCAACAGCCGTCCTGGCTGTTTTACCTGACGCGAGGCCGCGCCAGGCTTTACGCCACGCTAGCTAATGGTCGCGTGTCGCTGATCGATTTCTTTGCCGCCCCCTGTTTTATTGGCGAGATTGAGTTAATCGACAAAGACCATGAACCGCGTGCGGTGCAGGCTATTGAAGAGTGTTGGTGCCTTGCGCTCCCTATGAAACATTACCGCCCGCGGTTATTAAACGACACGCTATTTTTACGAAAACTCTGCGTCACCTTAAGTCATAAAAATTATCGTAATATTGTTTCTTTAACTCAGAATCAATCATTTCCGTTAGTGAATCGCCTGGCAGCATTTATATTACTCTCGCAGGAAGGTGATCTTTATCACGAAAAGCATACGCAAGCGGCAGAGTATTTAGGCGTTTCTTATCGACATCTTTTATATGTTCTCGCGCAATTCATTCACGACGGTTTATTAACTAAAAGCAAGAAAGGGTATCTCATTAAAAACAGAAAGCAGTTGTCAGGACTGGCGCTGGAGATGGACCCGGAGAATAAATTCTCCGGGATGATGCAGTAAAAATTATTTGCAATAGCGCGATTGCCGGATGCAACGCTTAATACGTTTTATCCGGTCTACAAATCGAGCATTACGCCAGACCAATAAAGAACCCGGCAATAGTCGCACTCATCAGGTTGGAAAGCGTTGCTGCTGCCAGCGCCCGTAAACCAAGCTGGGCGATTTCCGGCGCGCGTTTTGGCGAAATAGCCGAAAATGCGCCAACGACAACACCGATAGAACCAAAGTTAGCAAAACCACAAAGCGCAAAGGAGATAATCGCAATGGTTTTCACTTCCAGCGTGCCGCCCGTTTGCAGGTATGGGGAGAAACTCAGGTAAGCGACGAATTCGTTAATCGCCAGTTTCTGCCCAATCAGGCTACCCGCAAGATTGGCATCACTCCAGTCCACACCCATGATCCACGCCAGCGGTGCCAGCACATAGCCAAAAATACTTTCCAGAGAGGCATTGGCGAAACCAAACCAGCCACCAATTCCGCCGATAATGCCGTTGATCAGCGCAATAATTGCGACAAACGCCATTACCACCGTCGCTACACCAGCGGCGATTTTCAGCCCGGTCATCGCACCGCTCGCCGCCGCTTCGATAAAGCTTTTTGGCGGCGTTTCGCTGAACGACAGATTTTCAAATGTGACCTGTGAAGGCTCGGTGGCCGGGCTAAGAATACGTGCAAACAAAATACCACCTGGGATCGCCATCAGCGATGCCGCTAACAGGTAGTCAATTGGTACGCCCATTCCGGCATAACCAATCATCATCGAACCAGCAATGGACGCCATCCCGCTACAAATTGCGGTAAACAACTCGTTGCGATTCATGCGATCGATAAACGGTTTAACGATCGCCGGGATCTCATTTTGCCCGAGGAAAATAGTTGTGACTGCGACAAAAGATTCGATTTTGCTGATGTTAAGAGCTTTCTGGAAAATGCTGCCAAGGATGCGAATCAGCAGCCCCATCACGCCAATGTAGTACAGCAGACTGATGAGCGCAGTAACGAAAATAATCGCCGGAAGTACGCGAAAGGCGAAGATAAAACCCGCACCGTCAAACAGGACATCCATTTTCGGCCCAACCAGCGAACCAAAAATGAAGGCGCTACCGGCATCACTGTAAGACATCACTTTATGAACGCCTAATGCCGCCTGTTCTACTGCCCACTTTCCCGGTGGGAAGTAGAGCATGATGCCACCAATAGCGATTTGCAGCAGCAGTGCGGCTCCAACCGTGCGCAAACTGATGCTCTTTTTATTCACTGACAACAGAAATGCTATTGCCAGTAACACCACCATCCCCACAACACTTCTCATTATATCCATAATGATTTTCCCTTCATGCCAGTAAACCCGGCGTCAGCGCCAGGTTTTGGTATGCTTGATGAGTACGGGCGACGGCTTTCTGCCCGTCAGAAATTAACCCGCGAGACGCTGGTATTCTTTGGCAATTTCACTCGCCAGAATGGCGTTGTTGAACACCAGCTGGATATTGGATTTCAGGCTGTCACCGCCGGTCAGCTCAGCAACGCGCGCCAGCAGGAACGGTGTACTTTCTTTACCAATAACGCCCTGCTCTTCGGCTTCGGCGACGGCTTGATCTATGGCTGCATTGATAGATTCCTCCGGCATCGCAAACTGTTCCGGGATCGGGTTCGCTACCACGAGGCCACCGTTCAGCCCGCTTTGCCATTTCACCGCCATTGCACGGGCAATTTCACTGGCGCTGTCGAGACGAATGCTGACGTCAAACGAGCTGGTACGGCAGAAAAACGCAGGCAGCGCTTTAGTCTGATAGCCAATTAACGGCACACCGAAGGTTTCTAAATACTCAGTGGTTAATCCTAAATCGAGAATAGATTTCGCCCCGGCACAAACAACGGTGACATTAGTATTTGCCAGTTCTTGCAAATCGGCAGAAATATCGAAGGTATGTTCCGCCCCGCGATGCACACCACCAATTCCCCCGGTGGCAAATACTTTAATTCCGGCAAGCGCCGCAATAATCATCGTTGAAGCCACAGTGGTTGCGCCATTTTTTCCGGCGGCAACAACAAAAGGTAAATCGCGACGACTAACTTTGGTCACGTTATGCCCTTCACGACCCAGTAATTCAATTTCTTCTTTGCTTAAACCCACTTTCATCACGCCGCCAATAATGGCGATAGTGGCAGGTACTGCGCCCTGTTTACGAATAGTTTCTTCTACTTCAATTGCGGTCTGGGCATTTTGTGGGAACGGCATCCCGTGAGAAATAATGGTCGATTCCAGCGCCACAACCGGTTTTTTGTTTTTTAAAGCGTCCTGCACTTCCGGGGAAATTTGTAATAATTCAGGGGAAATTTTTAATTCAGACATTCTGCGTTCTCCACTAACGATATAACGTTGGCAATCGATAAATCGGGGTTATTGGTGTATTCACAGGAGAGCGCCATTGACGAACATCCCTGTGCGAAACGAACAGATTCGGCAAACGGCATTCCGTCTACCCAACACGAAGCAAGTCCCGCCATCATGGCATCGCCCGCTCCGGTAACATTAATAACATTGGTTTTGATCGGCGCAGACCAGCCATTTTCACCGCTGATATCGCTGTAATAAACGCCATCGCCGCCCATGCTCAATACCAGTCGGTTCAGGCCATGTTGATGGAACCAGGCAGCAACTTTTGCCACATCGTCACGCCCTGACAGCGCAATCCCACTCAGGGTTTCCGCTTCAAGGCGGTTTGGCTTGAGAGTGTGGATCTGATTTAGACGGTCGCGCACTTTGACACATTTCCACGCTGAAACCGGATCGACAAATACGGGTACGTTGGCGGCATTATCCAGAATCCATGCCAGTGCCTCTTCACTGATATTACAGTCTGCGACAATGACCTTTGCCCTCTGAATAAATTCACGGTGCTGTGCGAGATATTCAGCTGTAATAGCGTTGCTAATATTCATGTCATTTATAGCAACCAGCATTTCACCGGTATTATCGAGTAATGATAAATAACTAGACGTATTTTCTCCCGGCACAATCAGGCATTTATCGACATAAACGCCAGATTGATTGGTTTGCGTTAGCAGCGATTGACCATAAAAATCACTGCCTACTGCGCTCAGTAGCCAGGCTTTGTTACCCAGCAACGCCAGGTTTTGTGCAATATTGCGCCCTACTCCACCAGGCGTAAATTTTATTTTACCTGGATTTGAATCCGCATAATTTAATGATTCATGTGAATATCCGGCGACATCAATATTCGCCGAACCTATAATTACGACATAATCCTTTTCGCGCATAGCACGTCCTCTGGTAAAAAATTACCAACCCTGTCAATCCACAAGAATATAGATACTGCAAAGACGGTTTAAACATGTGTTCATATTTAAACATGTGCTCATAGTATGCATGTTTTACGTAAAGTAAATTACCGCCAGAGAGGCAAAATGGGCTGATTTGAGCAGGCTCACAAAATGCGATTAAATGCCTGAATTACAAAAGCGAGGAATTTGTGACGGGATGCACAGAACAGGAACACTAAAAAAGGGCAGAAAATAATCTGCCCTTGAGGAAATAACCTTAGTGTTTGATGAACGTTTCAGGTTTCTACTGAAAGATAAAACCATTTAAATTCATAAAATTACATTTACAAACCGGTCATTCCCTTTGCGCTCATCCAATGATACAGGGCAGGAAATTTCTGCCCTGTAACACACCTTTTATTACGCTGCTTTCGCTACTGCGTCCACTTCCGGACGTTTCAGGAAGGCATAGGCCAAACCCGCCACCAGCGTACCGGCAATAATTGCTACCAGGTAACCCAATACCGGCGTAATAGCGCCAGGGATCAGCAGAACAAACAGACCACCGTGCGGTGCCATCAGTTTCGCACCAATCGCCATTGAGATTGCGCCAGTCAGCGCCCCACCCACGATACAGCACGGCAGCACACGCATCGGATCACGAGCAGCAAACGGAATTGCACCTTCCGAAATAAAGCACAGTCCCAGTACCAGAGCGGCTTTGCCACCTTCCTGCTGCGCTTTGTCGAATTTGCGACGCGCCACCATTGTTGCCAGGCCCATTGCCAGCGGTGGCACCATACCTGCCGCCATAATCGCCGCCATCGGGCCATAGGTTTGAGTACTCAGCAGACCCACACCGAATGCGTACGCTGCTTTATTTACCGGACCGCCCATGTCAGTACACATCATGCCACCGAGGATCGCCCCCAGCAGAACCGCATTCGCAGTCCCCATGGTCTGCAGCCAGTGAGTCAACCCTTCGAGAATGCCAGCAACCGGTTTACCGATCAGGTAGATCATCGCCAGACCGACCACCAGACTGGAAATTAGCGGAATGATCAGGATCGGTTTCAGCGCCTCCATACTCTGTGGCAGTTTCAATTGCGTACTGATTAACTTCGCAATGTAACCAGCCAGGAAGCCCGCAATAATACCACCAATGAAGCCAGAACCGGTGCTGACCGCCAGCATACCGCCAATCAGACCCGGCGTGAGGCCCGGACGATCGGCAATGGAAAAGGCAATATAACCTGCCAGTACCGGCACCATCAGCGCAAAGGCTGAACCACCACCAATCTGCATCAGCGCCGCTGCCAACGTACCCGGCTCTTTAAACGCTTCGATACCAAAAGCAAAAGAAAGCGCGATACACAGACCACCAGCAACGACCATCGGCAGCATGTAAGAGACGCCCGTTAGCAAGTGACGATAAGCGCCTGCACTCTCTTTCTTACCTTCAGTGGTCGCCGTTTGAGTTTTGCCCGCCGGTTCATACGGCGTTGCTTCAGCAACCGCTTTATCCAGTTCCTGCGCGGTTTTCTTCAGCGCCAGACCGGTAGAGGTACGATACATCGGTTTACCAGCAAATTTCGCCAGATCCACTTCGATATCTGCCGCCACAATCACCAGATCCGCTGCGGCTACTTCCTCGGGAGTGATTGCATTACCCGCGCCAACAGAACCACGGGTTTCAACTTTCACCCACCAGCCACGTTTTTTCGCTTCGGTTTCAATGGCTTCAGCCGCCATAAAGGTGTGTGCTACGCCAGTCGGGCAAGCAGTCACCGCAACTACGCGTTTCGGACCGCTGGCGGCAACCGGTGCTGTCGCAGTGACCGGCGCAGTGTAAGGTTTCGCATGGCCTTTGGCTTCACTCAGGAACAGCTCAGGGTGCGCAACTGCCCGGGAAATATCACCCAGCCAGACATTTTTACCGTTCAGCGCGCTGTCATTCGGGATGGAATCACCGAGAACAATCGCCATTTCTGCGTCGTTCGGATTGTCGATGATTTCCAGTTTTGCTTTTCGCGCCGCCGCGCCCAGCAGGGTCTTCGCCATATAGGCGCGTGCCTGACCGAGATTAGCGTCAATAATCAGCAGCGTTTTCATTATGCCTCTCCTGCTGTCAGTTAAAAGGTTGTAAGTCGACGCGCGCCATCATTGCGGCCAACTGCGGACGATCGGTAATACCCACATTGCTTTGACTTACCGCCAGGGCTGCAACAGCTGTCGCCAGACGCAGTGTGTGTTCACTGGATTCACGCATCAGCAAGCCATAAATCAGGCCACCAACCATAGAATCCCCTGCGCCAACGGTGCTTACGACATCGACTGACGGTGGTTTGGCGATCCATTCGCCGGAGGCATTAACCCAAAGCGCGCCTTCGGCACCCAGTGAAATAACAACATGCGCAATACCTTGTTCACGTAGCGCATGTGCAGCTTCAATCACATCTTTCATTTCAGGCAGTTTACGGCCTGCCCAGATTTCCAACTCGCGGCGGTTAGGTTTCACCAGCCACGGTGCCGCTTTCAAACCTGCTACTAACGCTTCACGGCTACTATCAAAGATAATGCAAGGACACTGACTACGCAGGCGAGTCATCCAGTCGGTGAACGCTTCCGGGCTGACGCCTGACGGTAAGCTTCCGCTGACACAGACCATATCGAACTGACCGAGCCAGCTCAGAGAATCAGTCACAAAGCGTTCCCAGTCGGCGGGGGTGACTTCAAAACCCGAGAAGTTGAAGTCGGTCACTTCGCCGTCTTTTTCCGTCAGCTTAACGTTAATTCGGGTGCGCCCCTGTACAACCTGGAAACGGTTGGCAATGCCCAGCTCGCTGAACAGTTGCTGAAAACCATCCTGATTGTCTTTACCCAGGAAGCCGCCAACGGTGACATCAATTCCCAGGTCTTTTAATACTTTGGCCACGTTGATGCCTTTACCCGCCGCATGCAGACCGGTGGTTTTCACCAGGTTCACTTCGCCGCGTTCAATTTCCGGGCAGAAACCAACAAGGTCATAAGCCGGATTAAGGGTGATAGTAGCAACACGTCTGCTCATTATGCGCCCTCCCCAAGACCAGCAGCGATAGCGTCGCCGATTGCTTTCAGCGCCTGTTCAGCATCTGCACCCTGGGCGGTAAAGCGTAGGCGATGACCTTTCTTAACGCCAAGTGCCACAACTTTCATCAGACTACGTCCGTTTGCCGGTTTGCCGGTACCATCAAGGTTTGTCACGGTAATATCACTGTTAAATTGTTTAATGGTATTGACCAGCATGGTACCTGGACGAGCATGCAGGCCGTGTTCATTGCGCACCACAAACTCCGCGCTTAACACGTCGTCGGTCGGCGCATCATCGCTGGTCAGCAGCGCCAGCAACGTTGCCGCATCCGCTTTCAGCAAGCGGTCAGCTTTATTGTCGAGCAACAAATCAGCGAGACGCTTAAGAACCGCAATGGGCTGATCGTCATTCATCGCCACACTCACCAGCATGGCTGCCGTTTCGCCGTCCACATCAAAAGCATTTGCCGCACGGCTTACCGCAATCGCGCTACGCAGATTGCCTTCGGCGCTATCGCTCAGCCAGATACCCTGTCCGAGGTTCAGCGGTTGTTCATTGATGGCTTTGGTGACGAAAGTGGCGTCAACTGCCCTCGCCTCTTTCAGACGCGCAGCGTTCAGCGCCTGAAGAGTCAGCAGATCGCTGGCGACGATATCCAGCGTCAGCATTTCGTTGTCGAGCTTCAGCTGCTCACTCTGCTTTTCGCCCATCAGTAATGCGCGAAGTTCTTCTGCTGTTGTTGCTGACTTCAGTTGTTCAGCAACGGAATCATCGCTCAGTACGTGGGTCAGCTGGCGTAGCAGGCCCAGATGTTCATCCGAGCTGGCAGCAATACCGATTGCCACGTACGCTACCTGACCGTCACCCCAGGTGACGCCTTCCGGGAACTGAAATACCTGAACGCCGGTTTTCAGCACCTGATCGCGGGTGTCGGTAGTGCCGTGTGGAATAGCAATACCATTGCCGAGGAACGTTGAGGTTTGCTGTTCGCGCGCCAGCATGCCATTGACGTAGCCTTCTGCTACATTACCGGCCTGCACCAGCGCCGCAGCGACCTGGCGAATCGCCTCTTCTTTGTCTCCGGCCTTTTCGCCCGGATGGATGTCCTGTACGGATAACTGGAACATAGTTCTCCTCTCTTGCTGAATTGAAACGATTCAGCCTCTATGAGAAAAAAAGCGCCAACCTGGCTTAGGGTTAAAGACAAGATCGCGCTGAAACGTTTCAAGAAAGCATAATACTTCTGTTTCAGCACGCAAGGAAAGCCGTAAAGTTATGAGCAAAAGTTTGATGTGCTGCACAATTTTTTGCCATTTTTCCTAATTGCTGATGGGAAAATCCGTTATCAGCAATTTCATTTCAGCAGCGTCAGCAGCCAATCAGCAACAGTGAAATGGCATTTTGATTATTCGTGGCGCTTTTGATTTCGCTGTCTGTTTATTTTCTGACAAGCAGCGTAAACTCCGCGTCTTCCTCTTCCAGTGATCGACCAGCATGCATAACTCCCCCGCAGTCTCCAGCGCGAAATCGTTTGACCTGACCTCGACGGCGTTTTTAATCGTTGCCTTTCTCACCGGTATTGCGGGCGCTCTGCAAACCCCGACACTCAGTATTTTTCTTACTGATGAAGTACATGCTCGTCCGGCGATGGTGGGATTCTTCTTTACCGGCAGCGCTGTCATTGGGATTCTGGTAAGTCAGTTTCTCGCCGGGCGCTCTGATAAGCGCGGCGATCGCAAATCGCTGATTGTCTTTTGCTGCCTGTTAGGCGTGCTGGCCTGCACCCTTTTTGCCTGGAATCGCAACTACTTTGTTTTGCTATTCGTTGGCGTCTTTCTTAGCAGCTTTGGCTCGACCGCTAACCCGCAAATGTTTGCCCTTGCCCGTGAACATGCCGACAAAACCGGACGTGAGGCGGTGATGTTCAGCTCTTTTTTACGCGCTCAGGTTTCACTGGCATGGGTCATTGGCCCACCGCTGGCTTATGCCTTAGCGATGGGTTTCAGCTTTACGGTAATGTATCTGAGCGCAGCGGTAGCGTTTATTGTTTGCGGTGTGATGGTGTGGCTGTTTTTACCGTCGATGCAAAAAGAGCTTCCGCTGGCGACCGGCACGATCGAAGCGCCGCGCCGTAACCGTCGCGATACGCTGCTGCTGTTTGTCATTTGTACATTGATGTGGGGCTCGAACAGCCTGTACATCATCAACATGCCGCTATTTATTATCAACGAACTGCATCTTCCCGAGAAACTGGCCGGTGTGATGATGGGGACCGCCGCCGGGCTGGAAATCCCGACGATGTTGATTGCCGGATATTTCGCCAAACGTCTGGGTAAGCGTTTCTTAATGCGCGTTGCTGCCGTGGGTGGCGTCTGTTTTTACGCAGGAATGCTGATGGCGCATTCACCTGTCATTCTGTTGGGCTTGCAGCTGCTAAATGCTATTTTTATTGGCATTCTGGGCGGCATCGGGATGCTCTATTTTCAGGATCTGATGCCCGGTCAGGCGGGTTCAGCCACCACGCTCTATACCAACACGTCGCGCGTGGGCTGGATCATCGCAGGATCAGTGGCGGGCATCGTCGCCGAGATCTGGAATTATCACGCTGTGTTCTGGTTTGCGATGGTGATGATTATCGCCACTCTGTTTTGCTTACTGCGGATTAAAGATGTTTAAGGCGCGGTCAGCATTTCCAGATCGATAAGCCAGGTCATGGCCTGCTGACGCGAGTTACCGCACATTTCAGCGCTGGCTTGTAAGCCTGCACAGACTTTCGGTCGCAGTGGCGAGGTGAAAATTTTACAGCGTTGCTGTTCATCAAGCTGAATGCAGGGCGTATTGGCGGGCTTGCCATCTGGCATACCGGGAATAGGGCTGGAAATTGAAGGGGCAGTGCAACACGCCCCGCAACCCAGACGGCATTTCATACGTTGTTCTCTTAAGGTTAACCACCGGATTGATGAACGCGCACAGTACCACCTTTTTTGCACCAGCAAAAGTGCGAATACCACTTGCCCGAAAGGCCCGTCGCGAGTACTTTGTCGCGATATTTTTGACATTTTCGACTACAGGAATTTTTCGATGCCAAGAGCGAACGAAATTAAAAAAGGTATGGTACTGAATTACAACGGCAAACTGCTGCTGGTTAAGGATATTGATATTCAGTCGCCCACTGCCCGCGGTGCCGCTACGCTGTACAAAATGCGTTTTTCTGATGTCCGTACCGGGCTGAAAGTAGAAGAGCGTTTCAAAGGTGATGATATCGTTGACACCGTGACGCTGACCCGCCGTTACGTTGACTTCTCCTATGTCGATGGCAACGAATATGTCTTTATGGATAAAGAAGACTATACCCCGTATACCTTCACCAAAGATCAGATTGAAGAAGAGTTGCTGTTTATGCCAGAGGGCGGCATGCCGGACATGCAGGTGCTGACCTGGGACGGTCAACTGCTGGCGCTTGAGCTGCCGCAGACCGTTGATCTGGAAATCGTTGAAACCGCACCAGGCATCAAAGGGGCATCTGCCAGCGCCCGTAACAAACCGGCGACATTGAGCACTGGTCTGGTGATTCAGGTACCAGAATACTTAAGCCCGGGCGAAAAAATTCGTATCCATATCGAAGAACGCCGTTATATGGGGCGTGCTGACTAACTTCAGCCGCATGCAGAAAAGGGATAGCTCAGGCTGTCCCTTTTTTAATTTATTATACCAATCTTCTATTTTGCGCTTCCTGAACACCTTACGCCCTCAATTTTCACTCGTTGATTGATCGCCCTCACACTTCATCGCATTAACAATCCAGACCAATTTCAATTGCTGTCATATAACTTTACACTGTCATTGTTAATTTATCGTTACTAAGACGTGACTCCTATGAAGACAATTGCCTCCGTTACGCTCCCGCATCATGTACACGCTCCACGCTACGATCGCCAGCAGTTGCAATCACGTATCGTTCATTTTGGCTTTGGCGCCTTTCACCGCGCTCATCAGGCGTTACTGACCGATCGTGTGCTGAATGCCCAGGGCGGCGACTGGGGGATCTGTGAAATCAGCTTGTTCAGCGGTGATCAACTGATGAGCCAGCTCCGCGCACAGAACCATTTATATACCGTGCTGGAAAAAGGTGCGGACGGCAATCAGGTGATAATTGTCGGTGCCGTTCACGAATGCCTTAATGCAAAACTGGATTCCTTAGCGGCAATTATTGAGAAATTTTGCGAGCCACAGGTGGCAATTGTTTCCCTGACGATTACCGAAAAAGGCTATTGTATTGACCCGGCCACCGGTGCACTCGACACCAGTAATCCGCGGATTATTCACGATCTACAAACCCCTGAAGAACCTCACTCCGCACCGGGTATTCTCGTCGAAGCACTGAAACGCCGCCGTGAGCGCGGCCTTACACCGTTTACCGTGCTCTCCTGCGACAATATTCCCGACAATGGCCATGTGGTGAAAAACGCGGTGCTGGGAATGGCAGAAAAACGTTCGCCAGAACTCGCCGGGTGGATAAAAGAACACGTCAGTTTTCCGGGAACCATGGTCGACCGCATTGTTCCGGCTGCAACCGACGAATCACTGGCAGAAATCAGCCAGCATCTGGGGGTAAATGATCCCTGCGCGATTAGCTGCGAACCGTTTATCCAGTGGGTGGTGGAAGATAACTTCGTCGCTGGGCGTCCTGCCTGGGAAGTCGCAGGTGTACAAATGGTGAATGATGTCCTGCCATGGGAAGAGATGAAACTGCGTATGCTTAATGGCAGCCACTCTTTTCTCGCTTATCTGGGTTACCTTTCAGGATTCGCCCATATCAGTGATTGCATGCAGGATCGCGCATTTCGCCATGCCGCCAGAACATTAATGCTGAATGAGCAAGCGCCGACACTACAAATTAAAGATGTCGATTTAACACAATATGCGGACAAGTTAATTGCACGTTTTGCTAATCCGGCGCTGAAACATAAGACCTGGCAAATCGCAATGGATGGTAGCCAGAAATTACCGCAACGTATGCTGGCAGGTATTCGCATACATCTGGGGTGCGAAACGGACTGGTCGTTGCTGGCATTAGGCGTTGCTGGCTGGATGCGTTACGTCAGCGGCGTTGATGATGCCGGAAATGCCATTGATGTTCGCGATCCGCTTAGCGATAAAATTCGCGAACTTGTTGCGGGCAGCAGCAGTGAACAACGCGTAACCGCCCTGCTTTCCCTGCGTGAAGTTTTCGGTGATGATCTGCCAGATAACCCGCATTTTGTGCAGGCCATCGAACAAGCCTGGCAACAAATCGTACAATTCGGCGCACATCAGGCGCTATTAAACACCCTCAAAATTTAACGATTTCTGCGGTTAAAGCGGATGAAGCTCACCTTCGTCCGCTCTCCCCTTCTCTTTTCTGCCTTTTTTAGCCAGGATTAACGCTCAGTTAACTTACCAGAGTATTGCGGAGCCGTTGTGACCAGGACCAACCTCATCACCGGTTTTCTCGGCAGCGGGAAAACCACGTCGATTCTTCATCTGTTAGCCCATAAAGATCCCAACGAAAAATGGGCGGTACTGGTTAATGAATTTGGGGAAGTCGGAATTGATGGTGCTTTGCTCGCCGACAGCGGCGCATTGCTGAAAGAGATCCCCGGCGGCTGCATGTGCTGCGTTAATGGTTTACCCATGCAGGTAGGGTTGAATACCTTACTGCGTCAGGGAAAACCAGACCGCTTGTTGATAGAGCCGACCGGGCTGGGCCATCCGAAACAGATCCTCGATCTCTTAACCGCACCAGTCTATGAACCGTGGATAGATCTGCGCGCCACGTTGTGCATTCTCGATCCACGCCTGCTGCTGGACGAAAAAAGCGCCAGCAATGAAAACTTCCGTGACCAGCTGGCTGCCGCAGACATCATTGTCGCCAATAAATCCGACCGTGCGACACCTGAAAGCGAGCAAGCGCTACAGCGCTGGTGGCAGCAAAATGGTGGCGATCGACAATTAATTCACAGTGAGCATGGGAAAGTTGACGGTCATCTTCTGGATTTGCCGCGTCGCAATTTAGCCGAGTTGCCCGCCAGCGCCGCGCATTCTCATCAGCATGTCGTGAAAAAAGGGTTAGCAGCGTTAAGCCTGCCAGAGCATCAACGCTGGCGTCGCAGTCTGAACAGCGGGCAAGGATATCAGGCCTGCGGCTGGATATTCGACGCTGATACGGTATTCGACACCATTGGCATTCTGGAATGGGCGCGACTTGCACCGGTGGAACGCGTCAAAGGCGTGCTGCGTATTCCCGAAGGGCTGGTACGAATCAACCGTCAGGGCGATGACCTGCACATTGAAACGCAAAACGTTGCGCCACCGGACAGCCGTATTGAGCTGATTTCCAGCAGCGAAGCTGACTGGAATGCTTTGCAGAGCGCGCTGTTGAAGCTTCGTTTAGCGACTACCGCGTAAGGTTGCCTGCGTTTTTCAGTAAGATAATTAGAGAAAATATGATTAAAAATTTGCCGCAAATAGTGTTGTTGAATATTGTCGGCCTCGCGCTGTTTCTTTCCTGGTATATTCCCGTTAATCATGGATTCTGGTTGCCAATTGATGCGGATATTTTTTATTTCTTTAATCAGAAACTGGTCGAAAGTAAGGCCTTTTTGTGGCTGGTTGCATTGACCAACAATCGCGCTTTCGACGGTTGTTCTCTGCTGGCGATGGGAATGTTGATGCTGAGTTTCTGGCTGAAAGAAAACGCCCCTGGCAGACGACGTATCGTGATTATGGGTCTGGTCATGCTATTAACTGCAGTGGTATTAAACCAGCTGGGTCAGGCATTAATTCCTGTAAAACGGGCCAGCCCAACATTGACTTTTACCGATATTAACCGCGTCAGCGAACTGCTCTCTGTTCCCACGAAAGATGCCTCACGAGATAGCTTTCCCGGCGATCACGGCATGATGCTGCTTATTTTTTCGGCATTCATGTGGCGTTATTTCGGCAAAGTTGCAGGCCTTATCGCCCTTATTATTTTTGTGGTTTTTGCATTTCCCAGAGTAATGATTGGCGCACACTGGTTTACTGACATCATTGTCGGTTCGATGACCGTGATATTGATCGGTTTGCCCTGGGTGTTGCTGACGCCATTAAGTGATCGATTAATCACCTTTTTTGACAAATCACTACCGGGAAAAAACAAACATTTCCAAAACAAATAACTCACAGTAATTAACATCATCAGGCTTATTTTTATAGTGAGGATAATCCTGATGATGCGCACCGTGCTTTCATCCATCGCGCGCAAAAATCATTCTCTAAGTAAATGAATGGATTGCATGCGTTTCACTCAATCGTACTTTAATTGACCAATCCCGCTTATTAACTTTCTGTATCACTTTTTCTTATAAAAAATCATGTAAAACCGCTCGCCAAGACCGCACCAATCGGGTAATCTCGAACTCGTTTTGCCTCGGCGGTAGATTATCCTCACAGCATATAATTTTGTGCGTTAGTCCACAGATTTGGCCTTAAGGAATTGTTTCAACATGCCCAGGTAATTAGTCTCGTGTCGCTTGGCATTTTTTTATAACGATATTTGTCGTTAAGGACTTCAAGGGAAAACAAACAACATGGTCAAATCTCAACCGATTTTGAGATATATCTTGCGCGGGATCCCCGCGATTGCAGTAGCGGTTCTGCTTTCTGCATGTAGTGCAAATAACACCGCAAAGAATATGCATCCTGAGACACGTGCAGTGGGTAGTGAAACATCATCACTGCAAGCTTCTCAGGATGAATTTGAAAACCTGGTTCGTAATGTCGACGTAAAATCGCGAATTATGGATCAGTATGCTGACTGGAAAGGCGTACGTTATCGTCTGGGCGGCAGCACTAAAAAAGGTATCGATTGTTCTGGTTTTGTACAACGTACATTCCGTGAGCAATTTGGCTTAGAACTTCCGCGTTCGACTTACGAACAGCAGGAAATGGGTAAATCTGTTTCCCGCAGTAATTTGCGTACGGGTGATTTAGTTCTGTTCCGTGCCGGTTCAACGGGACGCCATGTCGGTATTTATATCGGCAACAATCAGTTTGTCCATGCTTCCACCAGCAGTGGTGTTATTATTTCCAGCATGAATGAACCGTACTGGAAGAAGCGTTACAACGAAGCACGCCGGGTTCTCAGCCGCAGCTAATAAACCGTTTGGATGCAATCCCTTGGCTATCCTGACGAGTTAACTGAAAGCACTGCTTAGGCAGTGCTTTTTTGTTTTCATTCATCAGAGAAAATGATGTTTCCGCGTCTTGATCCAGGCTATAGTCCGGTCATTGTTATCTTTTAAATGTTGTCGTAATTTCAGGAAATTAACGGAATCATGTTCATACGCGCTCCCAATTCTGGACGTAAGCTCCTGCTTACCTGCATTGTTGCAGGCGTGATGATTGCGATACTGGTGAGTTGCCTTCAATTTTTAGTGGCCTGGCATGAGCACGAAGTCAAATACGACACACTGATTATCGACGTACAAAAGTATCTCGATACCTATTTTGCCGACCTGAAATCCACTACTGACCGGCTTCAGCCGCTGACCTTAGATACCTGCCAGCAGGCTAACCCCGAACTGACCGCTCGCGCGGCGTTTAGCATGAATGTCCGTACGTTTGTGCTGGTGAAAGATAAAAAAACATTCTGTTCATCTGCGACTGGTGAGATGGACATTCCACTCAATGAATTGATTCCGGCGCTCGACATTAATAAAAACGTCGATATGGCGATCTTACCCGGCACGCCGATGGTGCCGAACAAACCCGCAATCGTCATCTGGTATCGCAACCCTTTGCTGAAAAATAGCGGCGTCTTTACCGCTCTGAATCTCAACCTGACACCGTCACTCTTTTATAGTTCACGGCAGGAAGATTACGATGGCGTCGCCCTCATTATTGGCAATACTGCGCTATCTACCTTTTCTTCACGTTTGATGAACGTTAACGAATTAACCGACATGCCAGTCCGTGAAACTAAAATTGCGGGCATTCCTCTGACCGTTCGGCTTTATGCGGATGACTGGACATGGAACGATGTGTGGTACGCATTTTTACTGGGCGGCATGAGTGGAACTGTCGTTGGCCTGCTCTGCTATTACCTGATGAGCGTACGTATGCGCCCCGGCAGAGAAATCATGACCGCCATCAAGCGCGAACAATTTTACGTGGCGTATCAACCGGTGGTGGATACACAAGCTTTGCGAGTAACGGGCCTGGAAGTACTGCTACGCTGGCGGCATCCTGTCGCGGGAGAAATTCCCCCGGATGCCTTCATTAACTTTGCCGAATCGCAAAAGATGATTGTGCCGCTGACTCAGCACCTGTTTGAGTTAATTGCCCGCGATGCCGCAGAATTAGAAAAAGTGCTGCCGGTAGGCGTCAAATTTGGCATTAACATTGCGCCGGACCATCTGCACAGCGAAAGCTTTAAAGCAGATATCCAGAAACTGCTCACTTCCCTACCCGCACACCATTTCCAGATTGTGCTGGAAATTACCGAGCGCGATATGCTGAAAGAGCAAGAAGCCACACAACTCTTCGCCTGGCTGCACTCGGTCGGCGTAGAAATTGCTATTGATGACTTCGGCACCGGGCACAGCGCGCTTATCTATCTTGAGCGTTTTACGCTCGATTATCTGAAAATTGACCGTGGATTTATCAACGCCATCGGTACGGAAACGATCACTTCACCCGTACTTGACGCGGTGCTGACGCTGGCGAAACGCCTCAATATGCTGACGGTTGCTGAAGGGGTCGAAACGCCGGAACAAGCGCGATGGCTAAGCGAACGCGGCGTTAATTTCATGCAAGGCTACTGGATTAGTCGCCCGTTACCGCTGGACGATTTTGTCCGCTGGCTGAAGAAACCGTATACGCCGCAGTGGTAAGGTGTGCTTACGTCCCTTATTATTCATAGTGAAAGCATGCCGGATTGCGGCTAATGATGAGTAAAAGGAAATCCGTTGCAGATGATTGTGCGCATACTGCTGCTGTTTATCGCTCTGTTCACCTTTGGTGTGCAGGCGCAGGCTATCAAGGAAAGCTATGCCTTTGCCGTGCTGGGCGAACCCCGGTACGCGTTTAATTTCAACCATTTTGATTATGTGAACCCCGCCGCGCCAAAAGGTGGGCAGATAACGTTGTCAGCCCTCGGCACCTTCGATAATTTCAACCGCTATGCACTGCGCGGCAACCCGGGCGCACGCACCGAGCAGCTGTACGACACGCTATTTACGACTTCCGATGACGAACCAGGCAGTTATTACCCGCTGATTGCTGAAAGCGCACGCTATGCTGACGATTATTCCTGGGTGGAGGTCGCTATTAATCCGCGCGCCCGTTTTCATGATGGTTCTCCCATTACTGCCCGCGATGTAGAGTTTACTTTTCAAAAATTTATGACCGAAGGCGTGCCGCAATTTCGTCTGGTCTACAAAGGCACCACCGTCAAAGCCATTGCGCCGTTAACCGTGCGCATTGAGTTAGCTAAACCCGGCAAAGAAGATATGTTGAGTCTGTTTTCGCTGCCGGTATTTCCAGAAAAGTACTGGAAGGATCACAAACTTAGCGATCCGCTCGCCACGCCTCCGCTTGCCAGTGGTCCGTACCGAATTACGTCCTGGAAAATGGGGCAAAATATTGTCTATTCCCGCGTGAAAGATTACTGGGCAGCAAACTTACCGGTAAACCGTGGACGCTGGAATTTCGACACCATTCGCTACGATTATTACCTCGATGATAATGTCGCCTTTGAAGCGTTTAAAGCAGGTGCCTTTGATTTGCGTATGGAAAACGACGCTAAAAACTGGGCCACGCGTTATACCGGTAAAAATTTCGATAAAAAATACATCATCAAAGATGAGCAAAAGAACGAATCAGCCCAGGATACGCGCTGGCTGGCGTTTAATATCCAACGTCCGGTATTCAGCGATCGCCGGGTCCGGGAAGCAATCACCCTCGCCTTTGACTTTGAATGGATGAACAAGGCGTTGTTTTACAACGCCTGGAGTCGCACGAACAGTTATTTTCAGAATACCGAATACGCGGCCAGAAATTACCCCGACGCCGCGGAGCTGGTGCTTCTGGTACCAATGAAAAAAGATCTACCGCCAGAAGTCTTCACACAAATCTACCAGCCGCCGGTATCTAAAGGCGATGGCTACGATCGTGACAACCTGTTAAAAGCCGACAAACTTCTCAACGAAGCGGGCTGGGTGCTGAAGGGTCAGCAACGCGTTAATGCCACAACGGGTCAGCCACTCAGCTTTGAATTATTGCTTCCCGCAAGCAGCAATAGTCAGTGGGTATTGCCGTTCCAGCACAGCCTGCAACGGCTGGGTATCAACATGGACATTCGCAAGGTGGATAACTCGCAAATCACCAACCGCATGCGCAGTCGCGACTATGACATGATGCCGCGCGTATGGCGGGCGATGCCGTGGCCCAGTTCCGATTTACAGATTTCCTGGTCATCGGAATATATCAATTCCACTTATAATGCCCCCGGCGTGCAAAGTCCGGTTATCGACTCGCTGATCAATCAAATTATTGCCGCGCAGGGAAATAAAGAAAAATTACTGCCGTTAGGGCGAGCACTGGATCGCGTATTAACGTGGAATTATTACATGCTGCCAATGTGGTACATGGCGGAAGACCGTCTCGCCTGGTGGGATAAATTCTCCCAACCCGCTGTACGCCCTGTTTACAGCCTGGGTATCGATACCTGGTGGTATGACGTTAATAAAGCGGCCAAACTGCCGTCAGCCAGACAACAGGGAGAGTAGATGGGCGCTTATCTGATTCGCCGTCTGTTGCTGGTGATCCCAACGTTATGGGCGATTATCACTATCAACTTTTTCATCGTGCAAATTGCGCCTGGCGGTCCGGTCGACCAGGCCATCGCCGCCATTGAGTTTGGTAATGCCGGAGTATTACCCGGCGCAGGCGGTGAAGGTATTCGCGCCAGCCATGCGCAAACGGGCGTCGGCAATATCAGCGACAGTAATTACCGTGGCGGACGCGGATTAGATCCAGAAGTGATCGCCGAGATCACTCATCGCTACGGTTTCGATAAGCCGATCCACGAACGTTACTTCAAAATGCTCTGGGACTACATCCGCTTTGATTTTGGTGATAGCCTTTTTCGCAGCGCCTCGGTGCTGACGCTGATTAAAGACAGTCTGCCGGTTTCCATCACCCTCGGATTGTGGAGCACGCTGATTATCTATCTGGTGTCGATTCCGTTAGGCATTCGCAAAGCTGTTTATAATGGGAGCCGCTTTGACGTCTGGAGTAGCGCATTTATCATCATCGGCTACGCCATTCCGGCCTTTTTGTTTGCCATCCTGCTGATTGTCTTCTTCGCGGGCGGCAGCTATTTCGACCTGTTCCCTCTACGCGGCCTGGTTTCCGCTAACTTTGATTCGCTGCCGTGGTATCAGAAAATCACCGATTATCTGTGGCATATCACGCTGCCGGTGCTGGCGACAGTGATTGGTGGCTTTGCGGCGCTGACCATGCTGACCAAAAACTCATTCCTTGATGAAGTGCGCAAGCAATACGTGGTGACCGCGCGTGCGAAAGGGGTAAGTGAAAAAAATATTCTCTGGAAACATGTGTTCCGCAACGCCATGCTGCTGGTGATTGCCGGTTTTCCGGCGACGTTTATCAGCATGTTTTTTACCGGCTCGCTGCTGATTGAAGTGATGTTTTCACTCAATGGCCTTGGCTTACTGGGCTACGAAGCGACCGTCTCGCGCGATTATCCTGTAATGTTTGGTACCTTGTATATTTTCACCCTGATTGGCCTGCTGCTGAATATTGTCAGTGATATCAGCTATACGCTGGTCGATCCGCGTATAGATTTTGAGGGACGTTAATGTCGCGACTCAGCCCCGTCAATCAGGCCCGTTGGGCGCGTTTTCGCCATAACCGTCGCGGCTACTGGTCGTTATGGATTTTCCTCGTTTTGTTTGGTTTGAGTTTGTGTTCTGAACTTATCGCCAACGATAAACCGTTGCTGGTACGTTATGACGGCAGTTGGTATTTCCCGTTGTTGAAAAACTACAGCGAAAGCGATTTTGGCGGCCCGCTGGCAAGTCAGGCTGATTATCAGGACCCGTGGCTGAAACAACGGCTGGAAAATAACGGCTGGGTACTGTGGGCACCGATTCGCTTTGGTGCTACCAGTATCAACTTTGCTACCGATAAGCCCTTCCCTTCTCCACCCTCCCGGCAAAACTGGCTGGGAACGGATGCCAACGGCGGCGATGTGCTGGCACGCATTCTCTATGGCACGCGGATCTCGGTTCTGTTTGGCCTGATGCTGACTCTCTGTTCCAGCGTGATGGGCGTGCTGGCGGGGGCGCTACAAGGCTATTACGGCGGTAAAGTCGATCTCTGGGGACAACGCTTTATTGAAGTATGGTCGGGGATGCCGACGCTGTTTTTGATTATTTTACTTTCCAGCGTCGTACAGCCTAACTTCTGGTGGCTGCTGGCAATTACTGTCTTGTTTGGCTGGATGAGTCTGGTCGGCGTGGTGCGGGCGGAGTTTTTACGTACTCGTAATTTCGACTACATTCGTGCGGCACAGGCGCTTGGCGTCAGCGATCGCAGTATCATCCTGCGTCATATGTTGCCTAATGCCATGGTCGCGACCCTCACCTTTTTACCGTTTATTTTATGTAGTTCGATAACCACCCTGACCTCGCTCGATTTCCTCGGCTTCGGTCTACCGCTCGGTTCACCGTCACTCGGTGAACTGCTGTTACAAGGGAAAAATAACCTTCAGGCCCCGTGGCTTGGGATCACCGCCTTCTTGTCGGTGGCGATATTATTGTCTTTGCTGATCTTTATTGGTGAAGCCGTCCGCGACGCATTTGATCCTAATAAGGCGGTGTAGCATGACGCAAACTCTGTTAGCGATTGAAAATTTGTCGGTGGGTTTTCGCCATCAGCAAACCGTACGTACAGTAGTCAATGATGTTTCACTACAGATTGAGGCTGGCGAAACGCTGGCGCTGGTGGGTGAGTCAGGTTCAGGCAAAAGCGTTACCGCGCTGTCAATTTTACGCCTGCTCCCTTCCCCGCCGGTTGAATATCTCTCCGGCGATATTCGTTTTCATGGCGAATCGCTGCTTCACGCCAGCGATCAAACGTTGCGCGGTGTACGCGGTAATAAGATCGCCATGATTTTTCAGGAACCGATGGTGTCGTTAAATCCATTGCATACCCTGGAAAAACAGCTTTATGAAGTGCTTTCACTCCACCGCGGGATGCGTCGGGAAGCGGCTCGTGGCGAAATTCTTAACTGCCTTGATCGCGTTGGTATCCGCCAGGCGGCAAAACGGCTGACAGATTATCCGCATCAGCTCTCCGGCGGGGAACGCCAGCGGGTGATGATTGCGATGGCGCTGTTAACGCGACCGGAATTATTAATTGCCGATGAACCGACCACCGCACTGGACGTCTCTGTCCAGGCGCAGATTTTACAGCTGTTGCGCGAACTGCAAGGCGAGCTGAATATGGGCATGCTGTTTATTACTCATAACCTCAGCATTGTCAGAAAACTGGCCCACCGCGTGGCGGTAATGCAAAACGGTCGCTGTGTCGAGCAAAATTACGCCGCTACGCTATTTGCCTCACCCACTCATCCTTACACACAAAAGCTACTCAACAGTGAACCGTCAGGCGATCCAGTGCCGTTGCCAGAACCTGCCTCAACGTTGCTGGATGTTGAACAGCTTCAGGTTGCCTTCCCCATTCGCAAAGGGATTTTGAAGCGCATTGTGGATCATAATGTGGTGGTGAAAAACATCAGTTTTACGCTACGAGCGGGTGAAACACTGGGTTTAGTGGGCGAGTCCGGTTCCGGGAAAAGTACGACGGGACTGGCGCTGCTGCGACTGATTAATTCTCAGGGCAGCATCATCTTTGACGGTCAGCCACTGCAAAATTTAAATCGCCGCCAGCTGTTACCTATTCGTCATCGCATTCAGGTGGTATTTCAGGATCCAAACTCCTCGCTCAACCCACGACTCAACGTTTTGCAGATTATTGAGGAAGGCTTACGGGTTCACCAGCCGACGCTTTCTGCCGCACAACGCGAACAACAAGTGATAGCCGTGATGCATGAAGTGGGATTAGATCCTGAAACACGCCACCGTTATCCGGCGGAGTTCTCTGGTGGTCAGCGACAACGTATTGCGATTGCCAGGGCATTAATTCTTAAGCCCTCGCTGATCATACTTGATGAACCGACATCATCACTCGACAAAACGGTACAGGCGCAAATATTGACGCTATTGAAATCATTGCAACAAAAGCATCAACTGGCCTATTTGTTTATCAGCCACGATTTGCACGTTGTCCGCGCGTTATGTCATCAGGTTATCGTACTGCGACAAGGGGAAGTAGTGGAACAAGGACCGTGCGCGCGCGTGTTTGCCACACCGCAGCAGGAGTATACGCGTCAGCTACTGGCGTTGAGCTGACGCTTAAAAAGGATTGTAGTTTGAAAAGGGTTCGGCAATTGCCACACCAAAATTTTTCAATCGGCATGTTGCAGCAAACTCGTCCTGGCGATTTACAAACAGGCACGGCTCACCTTCACACTCCAGCACCGAACATGGAACTTCGATGTCGCTTAACGCCTGGCTTAGTTTATACATCACCGACCATGCATTATCACCATCCGGGCTAAGCAATTTAAGCGCCACCAGGCTGTTGTCACCGCACGGTCCATTTTGCGGAATCGGTTCAACCTTCGAACCTGCGAAACCAGCAGACCAGCGATAGTTCTGCGGCAGTCGATGGACGATTGAGAGTTGTAATGAAGTCACTTATTTTCCCCGGAAGTACATTCACTTCACAATTTGTTTACATCAATTTTAACACATCATCAACAATCCGTCTTTATACAGATCGTAAAGATTGATGCCTCGCCTGCGTGGCCTCTATGGCTCTGATTTAAGTAATATCTGCGGGCGTGGTCACGTTTGCGGGGCTATATGTACCCGTTTCTGCGATCTAACTCAACCTTTTTAACTACAATGATGTGACTTTTTACATAAATTGATTTTACATAAAATAAACATATATCGGGGGAATGATAGATTTGTGGTTGACATGCATCAACAAAGGAAGCCTTTTAGCTTCCTCGTTGTGCAATAGATCACCGTTTTTTCGGTCGACTGGCGTACAGACAGAAGAGAATGGAGCTGCTTGCGCAGAATGCAATTGACCAAATCATCGGCCATGCAGAGTTAAAGGTCGCAAGAGAAAGCAATGCGCCAACAATTGCCCCTATGCCAAAACGGAAGGTTCCTGCCAGCGAAGATGCCGTTCCCGCCATATGGGGAAACTCATCAAGAATGACCGCCATCGCATTGGATGACACCATCGACACGCAGCCCACAAACGCCGCAACGCCAACCACCAGCGACCAGAATCCCAGCCCCAGCAGCGCACTGATGACCATCCACGCTGCCATAATAAATTGTATCCACAACCCCGAGCGGAACATATTTAACGCGCCAATGCGGCGAACGAAGCGGCTGTTAAAAATGGTCATCACGAACAGGAAAACAATGTTTAGTGCAAAGTAATAACCAAAGTTTTCCGGCGCGACGTGGTTAATTTCAATGTAGACAAACGGTCCGGCGCTTAAGAACGAGAACATTCCGGCAAAGCTGAAACCGCTGGCCAGCATATAACTCAGGACACGCTTATGACGGAACAGCGCCGCAAAGTTACCAATAGTGGTACGAATGTGAAATGGCTGACGACGCTCCGGTGGTAAGGTTTCTTTAATCAGGAAGAAAATCATTGCCGAAGCCAGAATCGCCGCTAATGCCAGGATCCAGAAGATGTAATGCCAGCTCAGCCACACCAGCACCCAACCGCCGACAATCGGTGCCATCAGCGGTGCAATAGTGGTCACCAGCATGACAAACGACATCATCCGCGAGAACTCTTCTTTCGGGTAAATATCGCGCATCAGGGCGTTAATGACCACGCTGGCCGCAGCCGCAGCCAGCCCGTGGAAGAAACGCATCACAATCAGCTGATCGATGGTGTTTGCCAACGCACACGCCACCGCGGCGGCGGCAAACACCAGCGTACCGCCGAGCACCACCGGCTTACGCCCGAAGCTGTCTGCCATCGGCCCGTAGATTAACTGCCCCAACGCAAAGCCCAGAATATAAGTACTGAGGGTCATCTGCGTACTGCCCGCCGGTACGCCAAACTGCGCTGAAATTACCGGTAGCGCGGGCAGATACATATCAATCGACAGCGGCATCAACATGGCCAGCAGGCCAAGGATAAAAACAATAGCAAACGACGAATGCTGTCGGGTGGTCACAACGGGCTCCTGAAAGTCATTGAAAAGTTAGACGACGCTGGCAATTTCTTCTTCAGTTAACGGACGATATTCACCGGGGGCTAAATCAGCATCCAGCGTAATACCGCCAATACGTTCACGATGCAGCTCAACCACGTGGTTACCCACGGCGGCGAACATGCGTTTCACCTGATGATAACGCCCTTCGCTGATGGTCAGACGAACCTGCGTTGGGGTAATCACTTCCAGCACCGCAGGCTTAGTGAGATCTTTTTCGTTATGCAGCTGCACGCCTTTAGCAAATTGCTCTGCCGTATCGTCAGCTACAGGTGATTCCAGTGTCACCAGATAGGTCTTCTCGCAATGATGGCGCGGAGAAGTAATGCGGTGCGACCACTGACCATCATCAGTCATCAGCACCAGACCGGTGGTATCAATATCCAACCGCCCCGCCGCATGCAGTTTCCACGCTACCGGTTCATCAAGAAAATAGAGCACCGTTGGGTGATCAGGGTCGTCCGTGGAGCAAACATAGCCCTGAGGCTTATTGAGCATGAAGTAACGTGGACCGTGTTGCTGCGCCAGCGGGTTGCCATCGTAAGCGACATCATGTTCAGGAAGCAGTTTGAACGCTGCATTACGGACGATTTCGCCATCGACGGTGACACGATTGCCGCGGATTTCACGCCCGGCAATAGCACGGCTAACGCCGAGTTGCTGTGCGATAAATTTATCAAGTCGCATGTGTGTGATTTTGCCTGTAAAAACGGAGGTCGGGCATTGACCCGAAAATCTGAACTGTTGTCTGCCCAGTATAGCGGTCTAATAACATCCCTCAAGGGAAAAAGATCCATGGCATACTATTAGCAGAATAATCTACCTACGCGAGACCATGATTTTTACACTTCGCCCATATCAGCAAGAAGCCGTGGATGCCACGCTCAACCATTTTCGTCGTCATAAAACCCCTGCCGTTATCGTGCTGCCCACCGGCGCAGGTAAAAGCCTGGTGATTGCCGAACTGGCACGGCTGGCGCGTGGTCGTGTTCTGGTGCTGGCACACGTCAAAGAACTGGTGGCGCAAAACCATGCAAAGTATCAGGCGCTGGGGCTGGAAGCCGATATTTTTGCCGCTGGGTTAAAGCGCAAAGAGAGCCACGGTAAAGTGGTATTTGGCAGCGTGCAGTCGGTCGCTCGTAATCTTGATGCCTTTCAGGGTGAATTTTCGCTGTTGATTGTCGATGAATGCCACCGTATTGGTGACGATGAAGAGAGCCAGTATCAGCAAATCCTCACTCACCTGACTAAAGTGAATCCCCACTTACGCCTGCTGGGGCTGACTGCCACGCCTTTTCGATTGGGCAAAGGCTGGATCTACCAGTTCCATTATCACGGCATGGTACGCGGCGATGAGAAAGCCCTTTTCCGTGACTGCATTTATGAGCTGCCGCTGCGTTATATGATTAAACACGGCTATCTGACGCCGCCAGAACGACTGGATATGCCAGTAGTGCAATACGATTTCAGCCGCTTGCAGGCACAGAGTAACGGGCTGTTCAGCGAAGCTGATCTCAACCGTGAGCTGAAAAAACAGCAACGCATTACGCCACATATCATCAGCCAGATCATGGAGTTCGCCGAAAAGCGCAAAGGGGTAATGATTTTCGCCGCCACCGTTGAACACGCAAAAGAGATTGTGGGATTACTGCCTGCCGAAGATGCTGCACTGATTACTGGCGACACCCCCGGCGCTGAGCGCGATGTGTTAATTGAAGATTTTAAAGCCCAGCGTTTTCGCTATCTGGTCAACGTCGCAGTACTGACCACCGGATTTGACGCCCCGCACGTCGATCTTATCGCCATTCTGCGCCCTACCGAATCAGTGAGTCTTTACCAACAAATTGTCGGGCGCGGTCTGCGTCTCGCTCCGGGCAAGACTGATTGTTTAATTCTTGATTATGCGGGTAATCCTCACGATCTCTACGCGCCGGAAGTTGGTACACCGAAAGGCAAAAGTGACAACGTTCCGGTACAGGTTTTCTGCCCTGCCTGCGGTTTTGCCAACACCTTTTGGGGGAAAACGACCGCCGACGGGACATTGATTGAACACTTTGGTCGCCGCTGTCAGGGATGGTTTGAAGATGACGACGGTCATCGCGAACAGTGTGACTTCCGTTTTAAAAATTGCCCGCAATGTAACGCAGAAAATGATATTGCCGCTCGCCGCTGCCGCGAATGTGACACGGTACTGGTTGATCCGGATGATATGTTAAAAGCGGCGCTACGACTGAAAGATGCGCTGGTATTACGCTGTAGCGGCATGTCTTTGCAGCATGAGCACGACGAGAAAGGCGAATGGTTGAAAATCACCTATTACGATGAAGACGGCGCGGATGTGAGTGAGCGTTTCCGTCTGCAAACGCCCGCCCAGCGAACTGCCTTCGAGCAGCTTTTTATCCGCCCGCATACGCGCACACCGGGCATCCCTCTGCGCTGGATCACCGCCGCCGATATCCTCGCCCAGCAAGCCTTATTGCGACACCCGGATTTTGTCGTTGCCCGCATGAAAGGTCAGTACTGGCAAGTGCGTGAAAAAGTGTTCGATTACGAAGGTCGTTTTCGTCGGGCGCACGAATTACGCGGTTAATGGTAGTTTTGATTGATGTATAAAGCGATTGAGTATAGAATCTCGCCCGCTTTTGCATACGCAAAGCAGATCACTTACCTGTTGCTGGGTCGCCTGTAGCAGGATTAATTTAAGAGAGAAAGAAATGTTTACTATCAACGCAGAAGTACGTAAAGAGCAGGGTAAGGGTGCGAGCCGCCGCCTGCGTGCCGCTAACAAGTTCCCGGCAATCATCTACGGTGGCAAAGAAGCGCCGCTGGCTATCGAGCTGGATCACGACAAAGTCATGAACATGCAAGCTAAAGCTGAATTCTACAGCGAAGTTCTGACCATCGTTGTTGACGGTAAAGAAATCAAAGTTAAAGCTCAGGACGTACAGCGTCACCCGTACAAACCGAAGCTGCAGCACATCGACTTCGTTCGCGCTTAATTGCTGAATAAGTTGTAAAAAACCCCGCTCCGGCGGGGTTTTTTGTATCTGCAGATTATGCCTGATTACGGTATTGCTATTTTTTGCAGGCCAGATAAGGCGTTCACGCCGCATCTGGCATTCAGAACACAAAACCGATTAATTGCCGCCAGACGTCCGGCGCTGCAATTGGTCACGCAAATTCGGCGGCGTGCCTTTAATGGTCAGGGTATCGGTTGCCGGATCCCAGAAGATGCGTTCACCTAACAGCATCGCATCAAAGTTAATAGTCAAGCCACCGCCGCTACCGGCAAACTTCGTCAACTGACGCAGTGTGCTACGGTCTGCCGGGAAGCTCTCTTCCAGTTCGTAGCCTTTTTCAGCCGCAAACTCCGTGAAACTCACTTCGCTGACGCCTGCCAGCTCTTTCGACAGCGACTCCAGTTCGATCTCTTCGCCTGCCTGCAGCTGCTCATTACAGTAGCTATAAACCTGCTGGCGCACGTTCTGTCGCTCTGCTTTATCCAGTTGTGCTTCGGCAGTGAAATCATCAACCGCTTGCAACAGCCCACGGTTTTGCGCTTTCGCGTTTAACCCTTCGCTGGCCCCGAGGAAATCCATAAAGAAATCCGCCACTTTGCGCCCTACTCGCCCTTTCAGGAAAGTGAGATAGCGGGTGGACTCTGGATTGGTTTCCCATTCGGTTAAATCGATACGCGCAACAATATCCGCATGATTGATATCAAGATAATGGGTTGGATTGATGTCGAGATTTTCGTTAACGCGCATACTGCTCAGGTTGCTCAGAACTGCCACCAGCAGATACTCCACCGCCAGATAACGGTAGTGGCAAAACAGCACGAATCCACCGTCAGCAAAAGGATATTTCGCTAATTCGTCACGCAGGCGCCCGGTTGCCGCGCGGCTAAATGCCAGAAAGTCCTCTTCGCCCTGACGCTGTAAGCGCAGCGTCTGCGCCAGTTCACTCTCTTCGCTAAACAAGCCGTAAGCTTTATTTTTGGCGCTATAGACCCGATGCAGTTCTGCCACCATCTCAACGACGGTTTCTGTCGGTTCCAGCAATGAATCGCGCAACACCAGCTCAAGGTTCTGCTCATCACGCTTGATAAGCTGGTGCAGAGCAATCTGGTTGATATCCAGACTCATGATAAACTCTCCTTTAAGACCGGGCGGTATTCAACCACCGCCGGTTAAGCGACGCAATAAAAGATGGCGGTCATTTTACAGAAGGCAGCGTAACGAGAATGATTTAACGCATAAAAAAGCAGAAAAAAAACCGTTGCTACGGTAATATGTTGCCCTTTCATCAACTAACTGATTTCGATTTATGCCACAAATTTCCCGCTACAGTGATGAACAGGTTGAACAATTGCTCGCAGAGCTGCTCAACGTACTGGAAAAACATAAGGCTCCGACCGACCTTTCCCTGATGGTGTTAGGCAACATGGTCACTAACCTTATCAATACCAGCATTGCCCCGGCCCAACGCCAGGCAATTGCCAACTCTTTTGCCCGCGCCTTACAGTCCTCTATCAACGAAGACAAAGCGCACTAAGGGAAACAGATAACAGGTTATGGTAACTCATCGTCAGCGCTACCGTGAAAAAGTCTCCCAGATGGTCAGTTGGGGGCACTGGTTTGCACTGTTCAATATTCTGCTTTCGCTCGTCATTGGCAGCCGTTACCTGTTTATCGCCGACTGGCCGACAACGCTTGCTGGTCGCATTTATTCCTACGTAAGCATTATCGGCCATTTCAGCTTCCTGGTGTTCGCCACCTACTTGCTGATCCTCTTCCCGCTGACCTTTATCGTCGGCTCCCAGAGGCTGATGAGGTTTTTGTCCGTCATTCTGGCAACGGCGGGAATGACGCTATTACTGATCGATAGCGAAGTCTTTACTCGTTTCCATCTCCATCTTAATCCCATCGTCTGGCAACTGGTTATCAACCCAGACGAAAATGAGATGGCGCGCGACTGGCAGCTGATGTTCATCAGCGTGCCGGTTATTTTATTGCTTGAACTGGTGTTTGCGACGTGGAGCTGGCAAAAGCTGCGCAGCCTGACGCGTCGTCGGCGCTTCGCGCGCCCGCTGGCCGCATTCTTATTTATCGCCTTTATCGCCTCGCATGTGGTGTATATCTGGGCCGATGCCAACTTCTATCGCCCGATCACCATGCAGCGCGCTAACCTGCCGCTTTCGTACCCGATGACGGCGCGACGTTTTCTTGAGAAGCATGGTCTGCTTGATGCGCAGGAGTATCAACGCCGTCTTATTGAGCAAGGTAATCCAGACGCCGTTTCCGTTCAGTATCCGTTAAGCGAACTGCGCTATCGCGATATGGGCACCGGGCAGAATGTGCTGTTGATTACTGTCGATGGCCTGAACTACTCACGCTTCGAGAAGCAGATGCCTGCGCTGGCAGGTTTTGCTGAGCAAAATATTTCGTTCACGCGCCATATGAGCTCCGGCAACACTACAGACAACGGCATCTTTGGCCTGTTCTATGGCATCTCGCCGAGCTATATGGACGGCATTCTGTCGACCCGTACCCCTGCGGCGTTAATTACTGCGCTTAATCAGCAAGGCTATCAGCTGGGATTATTCTCATCAGATGGCTTTACCAGCCCGCTGTATCGCCAGGCATTGTTGTCAGATTTCTCGATGCCGAGCGTACGCACCCAATCCGACGAGCAGACCGCCACGCAGTGGATCAACTGGCTGGGCCGCTACGCACAAGAAGATAACCGCTGGTTCTCGTGGGTCTCTTTCAATGGCACTAACATTGACGACAGCAATCAGCAGGCATTTGCACGGAAATATAGCCGGGCGGCAGGCAATGTCGATGACCAGATCAACCGCGTGCTCAATGCACTGCGTGATTCTGGCAAACTGGACAATACGGTGGTGATTATCACTGCCGGTCGGGGTATTCCGCTGAGCGAAGACGAAGAAACCTTTGACTGGTCCCACGGTCATCTGCAGGTGCCATTAGTGATTCACTGGCCAGGCACGCCGGCGCAGCGTATTAATGCTCTGACTGATCATACCGATCTGATGACGACGCTGATGCAACGCCTGCTACATGTCAGCACACCTGCCAGCGAATATTCGCAAGGTCAGGATTTGTTCAACCCTCAACGCCGTCATTACTGGGTTACTGCAGCGGATAACGATACGCTGGCAATTACCACCCCGAAAAAGACGCTGGTGCTGAACAATAACGGTAAATACCGCACTTACAACTTACGTGGTGAAAGAGTGAAAGATGAAAAACCACAGTTAAGTTTGTTATTGCAAGTGCTGACAGACGAGAAGCGTTTTATCGCTAACTGATTAATTATAAATCAGTTAGCAAAATATCTTACTTGCAATCGGTGTGGAAAACGGTAGTATTAGCAGCCACGAGTCGGCACGTAGCGCAGCCTGGTAGCGCACCGTCATGGGGTGTCGGGGGTCGGAGGTTCAAATCCTCTCGTGCCGACCAAAAATCCCAAGAAAAAATCAACCTTTACGGTTGGTTTTTTTTATATCTGCAATTAATTCGATAAACAGACCGTGACACATCACAGCCTGTTTATTTTTTGTTATCAGAACGTCCAGACCACACCCGCCTGAGTATTCCACGGCGATTCTACCCCTGCGCCATTGCCATAGCTGACTGACAAATGACCGCTTAACGTCGGGGTAAACGATGACCTTATCCCAGCCTGATAAACGCCACGGGTTCCAGCCACATCATTATTAAATTTGCCATCGTCATTAACTTTCACCTGGTTAGAATCGGCGTATTCCTGACGCACGGCGGCTTTCAGTCAGGGTTCCAGCGTCGTACCGTTTTGCAGGTCCATGTGATAGCTTACCGCCGTTCCCGCTTCAGCGCGTAATATCCGGGTATTTCCCACATCCGCGCGCATGCCGTTTGATAACGTGTAGTCCTGACCATCTGTGGTAAAGCCGGTAAAGGCCAGATAGGGTCTAACACTCCACAATCCGTCAACCCAACGGAACCCGCTCTCGACATGAGCACCCGCGCCGTTACTATTGTAATCGCCAAACGCTGTTGCCCCATTACTCATCTTGCAATGGATGGTGTTGGCAAAACGGTCAACTTTCACCACTCCATCAACATAGGCACCGTTCTGATGCTCCCAACCGGCATAAGCCCCCAGGGTATAGCTATCGACATTGCCTTTGCCGCCGCGATCAAAACCAATATCAGAATGAGAGTAACCAAAGAACAAGCCGCGAATTGTGCTGGTTTCTTCACGGGAGAAACGGCTATCGATACCGAGCGTCAGCCCGGTCAATGTTTGCTCAAAGCCAGCGCCCGCATCAGTGGTCACGTTGTTGCGGGTGTTAATTGCCGAACTCCACATCGCCGTATCGTAATTAACGCCTTTTACGCTACCAAGACGCTCACGCACGGTGTCCAGTTCTGCATCAAATACCAGCGGTTGTGCTGCCGCCATATTCAGCACATCAGTGGTTGAAGGGGTAATTTGCGCGCGATTCTCTGCCAAACTCCAGCTATGGTTGCCATTATCCAGCAAGGTATATTCATACGTACCGATATCAACAACGCCTCCGGCATTGCCCAACGTAAATGCAGCATCACCGCCGCCCGTTGTTACCAGTGTAAGGCTATCTCCTGCTGCCGGGCTGGCACCGGTGTCCGTCACGAATATTTTGAAATCACCTGTTGCCTGACCGGTGACGTTGAGCTGATCGCTCTGATGATTAGCCATATCGGTACGCATATAAAAATTGCCGTTTCCCGACAGGGTATTGGTGGTCAACGTAATGAAATTTTCCGCACTTGCCGTCACTGATGAACGAGTCACTGGCTCATCCATCATAATCACATTTGCGTCAGACATCGCAAGGTTGGCTAAGTTGAGGAGGGTGTTTTGGTTCGTCGTAGTGATATCGGCAATGATGGTCCATACGCTATTTTCGAGCGAAACGTCCGCTTTGCTGGTATCCACGGCACCATGCGTTCTAAAAGAAGCGCCCTCAGAAACCACTACCTTACCCACCAACATTGCGGGTGCATAATTTATTTGCGGCTTCATGACCTCAAGAATGCCATCATTCCCTCTGACTGAAACGTTAACCATTGTGCCAGCCCAGACGTTAGCGCGGCCATTGTTGATAACCATATTTTCAGAAATGGCTTTTGAGGAATACGTGATACTTCCATTCTGATCTGATCGACCGAGATCATATACCGCATTTGCCTGCACTTTCGTACCAGTATCCTTTCCCAGCGATTGCATAGTGGCATGCTCATCAAGGATAGTATCAATGGCCTGCGTGTCCTCCATAACAATGAGCCCGGAACCATCATCCAGTTCATAATTTTTTGACACACCATCTTTTATACTAAATTGGCCTTTACTGTTTGTACCACTCACTTCCAGCGCATTCGTTGAGACAATTAATTTTCCGCCTGCTTTTTTATCAACGCCAGTTACAGTCCCGCCATCCATAACCTCCAGTAAGCCGCCACTATCTACAGTAGTATTATAAGCGAAGTCATTTTCTTCAACTCGCAAACTTCCGCCGTTTTCCAACAGCATATTGTTAGCAATACCATTCTTGATTTCGAACTGACCGAGACGGTTTGTTCCGAATGCCTCCATGACCCGCGTGCTTGCTTTAATAGCACCGCCTGCTTTCTGATCTACCGCAATCGCTAATCCCCCCTCTTTAACCTCCAGTAATCCTCCCTTTTCGATAGCGGCAAGGACGGTAATCCCATCTTTTTCAACGATTAAGCGCCCGCCTTTAATCGTGGGATCATTCGCTGCGCCATAAACCTGTAGCACACCATTATTGAGGGTAGTCTGGTTTGCCGCGCCACCCATTTGAACAATTTGATAACCGTCATTTAATACTGAGTATTCTGCGGTACCATTCATTTCAATGTACTGATACCCTCCTTTAATTTCAGTATTACTACTTACACCAAATTCTTTTATATGCTGTTCTCCGCCAGGATTGATTTTCGTATTATTGGCGGTCCCATAAACCAGCTGGATATCTTTTTCCAGGACAACACCATCAACTGTCTCACCATACTCAACTGTTGATGCCAATGCTATGGGTGAATATAACGCTGTAGCCACCAGAACAGATATTGCGGAACGACAAAGAGAAACAGAACCAGATTGATGAATTGAGCTTTCATCCTATGAAATTAATTGCTGTTAAAAGCATTGGGTACGGAAAATACCCATAGCTCCATACCCGGAGTCAGTTTTTAAAAACTGTTTAAAGAAATGCACAAGTATTGTGATTGATTTTTTAGTTGTTTTTCTTGATGAGAAGCTGATGCAAAATTCCGTCTTTATAATGAAAATGATGCCAAAGCGAACGACAAGGTTGTAGTTTTCACTACATGTCCATACATAAAATGGGGTAACATTCACGCGCCTGGTAGCGTTACCAACGCTACGCTCAAACATAATGATTCTAATAAAACCTCAGGAGACTACTATGCCTGAAGCAACGCCTTTTCAGGTGATGATTGTGGATGATCATCCACTTATGCGACGCGGTGTTCGTCAGTTACTGGAGCTTGATCCTGGCTTTGAAGTGGTCGCCGAAGCGGGCGACGGCGCGAGCGCGATCGATCTGGCGAATAGACTGGATATCGACGTGATCTTGCTGGATCTCAATATGAAAGGTATGAGTGGCCTGGATACCCTCAATGCCTTGCGCAGGGATGGCGTTACCGCGCAAATTATTATCCTGACCGTATCAGATGCCTCCAGCGATGTCTTTGCACTGATAGACGCAGGCGCAGACGGTTATCTGTTGAAAGACAGCGACCCGGAAGTATTGCTGGAAGCAATTCGTGCTGGAGCGAAAGGCAGCAAAGTCTTTAGCGAACGCGTCAATCAGTACTTACGTGAACGTGAAATGTTTGGCGCGGAAGAAGATCCCTTCAGCGTGCTGACGGAGCGCGAGCTGGATGTTCTGCACGAGCTGGCACAGGGGCTGTCAAATAAACAGATTGCCTCGGTGTTGAATATTTCAGAGCAGACAGTAAAAGTACATATTCGCAATCTGCTGCGCAAACTCAATGTCCGCTCACGCGTGGCAGCCACCATTCTGTTCCTGCAACAACGCGGGGCACAATAAAAATAGCCCGATGGCATCACCATCGGGCCTCTTTTTATTTACTCTCCTGCGGCGACAAATGTTGCATCGCCTGCGCGATACTACGTTCAATCACCGCACGGCGAGTATCGTTGGCAGGTAAGAGTTTCAACATCATCTCCCACGCGGCAACGGCTTCGCCAAATCGCTGCTGCTCAAAGGCATTAAACGCATACATGCTTAACACACGGATATTGCTGTGGTCGCTTCTCACCAACTGGCGCAGCAGTTCGCCGCCGAGGCGGTTGTCGTTGGGATCAGATGAACGTGTCAACGCTTCAGCATAACCCAGTGCGGCATCGCTGTTTTTCGGATCGAGGCGATACGCAGTAGCGTATGCATCGGTGGCGATACTAGCGTTACCCAGCGCCATGCCAACGCGGCCCAACATAATCCAGCCTTCTATATCTCCCGGATTTTTTTGCAGTTGAGTACGCATCCCCAGCGCAAGACGCGACATCTCTTCTTCGTTGAGCGGATCGGCTTTCGGATCCAGCGCCCTGTCCAGCAACGCCGGAGCCTGTGCCGTGGCCTGCTGCCAGATTTTCACCTGCTGATAATTGCCAGTCTGGTAGTAGCTGACGCCAGCCACAATTAACGCCACCACAATGCCCGGCAAATAAGCGACATATCCGGCACGCTTACCTTCCGGCACGCTTTGTTCAGGAAACGCTTCCGGCACCACGCGTACCCGACGCCGCGAGCGGGCGTAAATGACCCAACCGCCAATGCCAATAGCCACTACTGGCAGCACCCACAGCAGCACGGTCAGCGGCGTTAACGGCGGATCGTAAGTGACGAAGTTGCCGTAACGCGCCACCATATAATCGACAATCTCTTTCTTACTTTTACCTTCCTGCATCAGTTCATACACTTTCTGGCGCAGGTCGGTGGCAATCATCGAGTTGGAATCGGCAATGCTGTTATTCTGGCATTTCGGGCAGCGCAGTTCTTCAGTGAGCTGACGGAACTGTTGTTCCTGTGCTTCATCTTTAAACTGCAACACGTCGATGGTCGCCAGCGCTGAGCCGGAGATCATCAACATCAGCACGCCCAATAAAAACCTCATTGTGCGGCCTCCTTACTGTATTTCTCCCACAGCGGCTTGATCTCTTCTTCCCAGACGCGAGGATTGAGATCGCCCGCATGGCGATAGCGAATGATGCCGTTGCCGTCAATAAGGAAGGTTTCTGGCGCGCCATAGACACCGAGATCCAGCCCTAACATGCCGTCGCCATCAAACAGGCTTAGCGCGTAAGGATTGCCCAGCTCTTTCAGCCAGCTGATTGCCTTCTGGCGATCGTCTTTATAGTTCATGCCGACCACTCGGATGCCCTGCGCAGAAAGCTGATTCAGATATTGATGTTCCGCACGGCAGGTCGGACACCAGGTCGCCCAGACGTTAAGCAGCACTGGTTTGCCCTGAGTCAGCACATCCGCCTGATAAAACTGCCCCGGATTGTCCAGTGATTCGAGACGAAACTTCGGCACAGGCTTGCCAATGAGCGCCGATTCCAGATTGGTCGGATCATCCCCTTCGGCATTACGCGCCAGCTGCCACAGCAGCGCCGCGGCAATCGCCAGGAAGATAATCAACGGAATTAACAATACTTTGCGCTTCATACGGCCTCCGGCGCAGTTTTTTGCGGACTCACGCGCTTACGATAGCGAGGATCAAACAGACACAGCAGTCCGCCCAACGCCATCATCAGCCCGCCCGCCCAAATCCAGCGAACAAATGGTTTGTAGTAAAGACGCACGGCCCACGCGCCGTTTTCCAGCTCTTCACCGAGCGCGGCGTACAGGTCACGCGTGATGCCGCCGTCAATTGCCGCTTCGGTCATCATCGACCCGGCAGTGTTGTAATAACGTTTTTCCGCATACAGCACCGTTTCCGGCTTGCCATCGCGCGTTACGCCGATAGTCGCCACACCGCCACGCCAGTTCGGGCCAGTCACCTCTTTGACATCACGGAAGGTGAAGCGATATTCATGAATATCGACGCTATCGCCGGACTTCATGCGCACATCACGCTCAACGCTATAGTTCTGGCTAAAGGCAATACCAACAATTGTCACTGCCAGCCCCAGGTGAGCCGCCACCATTCCCCAATAACTGAAGGTGGTTTTCGTGCCACGTGAAATACGCAGCGCAGCTTCCGCAATTGCCAGCACAGCAATCCAGCAGGCCATTGCCAGGCCGAGCACCGTCATCGCCACAACTTTGCTTTCGAACAGCCACGGCAGCAGCAGCGACAGCACCAGCGTTGAGATGAAGGCGATAATCAATAAATTGCGGATTTTACGTGGGCGATCGCGCCCCCAGCGCACCAGAGGACCGACACCAAGCAGCAGCGCAAACGGCACCATCAGCCAGGTAAACATGGTGTTGAAGAACGGTTCGCCAATCGAAATACTGCCCAGTCCCAGTTGCTTGTGCACCAGCGGCAGCAGCGTCCCCAGTAATACCACCAGCATCGCGGCGACCAGCAAAACGTTGTTCGCTAACAGCAGAGATTCCCGCGACCACAGCGCATTGTTTACGCGTGAGCGAACTTTGTGTCCACGCGCGGCAAACAGCAGCAGCGAACCACCAATCACCAGTACCATAAAGGCGAGGATAAACATACCGCGTGCCGGATCAGAGGCAAACGCGTGTACCGATACCAGCACGCCGGAACGCACCAGGAAAGTCCCCAGCAGACACAACGAGAAGGCACTGATTGCCAGCAGTAATGTCCACGCTTTGAAGCTGGCGCGTTGTTCAGTGACCGCCAGTGAGTGCATCAGCGCAGTCCCCACCAGCCACGGCATAAACGAGGCGTTTTCTACCGGATCCCAGAACCACCAGCCGCCCCAGCCGAGTTCGTAATAGGCCCATGCGGAACCGAGCACAATGCCGAGCGTCAAGAAGATCCACGCCGCCAGCGTCCACGGACGAGTAAAACGCGCATAAGTGCTGTCCAGACGCCCGCTCAACAAAGAAGCAATGGCAAAAGCAAACGCCACCGAGAACCCCACGTACCCCATATAGAGCAGAGGCGGATGGAAGATCAGCCCCGGATCCTGTAACAGCGGGTTAAGATCGCGCCCTTCAATCGGGAAGTTCGGCAACGTGCGTGAGAACGGGTTAGAGGTAAAGAGAATGAACAGCAAAAAGCCGACGCTGACCATCCCCATTATCGCCAGTACGCGGGCCACAATATCCAGCGGAATACGCTGACTAAAAATCGCTACCGCAAAGGTCCAGCCGCTCATCAGCAGCACCCACAGCAGGAGCGAGCCTTCATGCGCGCCCCAGGTAGCCGCCACGCGATACCACACCGGAAGCTGGGTATTGGAGTTGCTGGCAACATAGGTGACGGTGAAGTCGTTGACCACGAAGGCATTGACCAGTACCAGAAATGCGCCAGCCACAGACATAAACAGCAGCCAGGCAAACAAGCGGGAAGACGCCATCATGCGCGCATCTCCGCGCGCTACGCCCCATAGCGGATACACGGACAGCAGCAGCGCAATTCCTAGCGCCAGACACAGCAGCCCGTTACCAATTTCCGGCATCATGATGCTGGGTCCTTATAAACACTCGCCGGGCGACGGTGATTGGCTTCCATCGCTTTCTCAACTTCTGGCGGCGTGTAGTTTTCGTCGTGTTTCGCCAGCACTTCTTTTGCGAGGATATGATTGCCTTTTTCCAGTTCGCCCTGCACCACAACGCCCTGCCCTTCACGGAACAGATCCGGCAAAATGCCTTCGTAAGAGACATCTACTGAACCTTCAGCGTCGTAAATGGTGAAAGTTACTTTTAGCGAATTGGGATCGCGCTGCACGCTACCCGGCATCACCATCCCGCCGACGCGCAGACGCTGCCCGACTTCCGGCATTTGCTGAGTTTCACGCTTGCCGTAGAGAATTTCCCCCGGCGTATAAAAGAGATCGATATTCGAGCGCAGCGCATATAGCACCAGACCGATAGTCAGCGCCAGCCCTGCCAACACGGCACAGGCAATCCACAAGCGGTTTTTACGGCGAATATTCATGCAGCCTCCTGCTGTTGCGCAGCACGTAAACGCGCCTCACGCGCCCGCTGTTGCGCCACACCACGCAGAATTGCGCGATGCTGCATCACCGAGTGCACGACCAAAACCACCAGCGGAATAACGGTCATCACCACCGCCAGCCAGACAAAAAAGGCGTAACCGCCCATTGCGAAAAATTCATTCCAGGAAGCAAATGCAGGGGTCATTTACGGCCTCTTTTCAGTATCAGTTCACTCACCCACGGACGGCGTTTTTCCATCAGCAATATCAAATTACGCATCCGCATCAGCGTCAGCGTGGCAGACAGCAGCAGGAAGCCAAAAATCGACCAGCGCAGCGGCGAACGCATCGCCGGATCGATACTTTGCTGCATCCGCGTTGATCCCTGATGCAGGGTGTTCCACCACTCCACGGAGTAATGAATAATCGGCAGATTCACCACGCCAATCAGCACCAGGATACCTGCCGCACGGCCCGCCAGACGGCGGTCGTCGAAGGCGTGCCACAGGGCAATCACACCCACATACAAAAACAGCAGCACCAGTTCAGAAGTCAGACGTGCATCCCATACCCACCAGGTGCCCCACATCGGTTTTCCCCATGCAGAGCCGGTAACCAGGGCAATAAAGGTAAACACGGCACCAATGGGGGCCATCGCCGCCACCGCCAGGTTGGCCATTTTCATCTGCCAGACAAGGCCAATAAAAGCCGCCACCGCCATTGATGCATAAATGCCCATCGACCAGATCGCCGCAGGCACATGCAAGTAGATAATGCGGTAGCTATTTCCCTGCTGATAATCAGCCGGAGCAAAGCCGAATCCCCAGATCCAGCCGACGGTAAGCACGACCACACTGGCAATTGCCAGCCACGGTATAAACCAGCCACAGATTTGATACAGCCGTGGAGGGATCGCCAGTTGATGCAGTGTTTTCCACATAGTTTCGATACCAGACTCGAACAAAAATCAGTAATCCAGCGTTATTGAATGCTGATTCGTAACGCTGCCGCCGTCGCAAAAGGACTTAATGTCGCGGTGCCTGCCAGCAACGCGCCTAAAATTGCCAGATACCCGTCAACGGGCAAATGCATGGAAGCCGCGTCCATCGCGGCGGTGGCAAAGATGAGTAATGGGATAGTCAGCGGTAACACCAGTATGCTGAGCAGCACACCACCGCGCTTAAGTCCCACTGTCAACGCCACACCCGGTGCACCGAGAAAGCCAAGCGTAGGCGTTCCCAGCAGAAGCGTCAGCGCCATCACTTGCCAGCCATAAACATCCATTCCCAGTAGCATTGCTACCAGTGGCGAAAGGATGAGTAACGGCAGACCGGTTACCATCCAGTGCGCCATCACCTTCGCCAGCACAACGGCGGGCAAGGGTAACGGCAACAACATCAATTGTTCAAGACTGCCGTCCTGCAAATCGTCACGGAACAGTCGTTCCAGCGCCAGCAAGGATGAAAGCAGCGCAGCAACCCAGATAATGCCCGGTGCAATACGCGCCAGCAGTTGCGGCTCCGGACCGATACTGAGCGGAAAAAGGGTAATTACAATCAGGAAGAACCACAGCGGGTTGGCGATTTCGGCGCTATGGCGAAACGCTACACGCAGCTCAAGACGGAAAATGCGCCAGAACATCATGCGGCCCTCGTTTGCGTCAGTGAAATGCGGCGAATTTTACTTTCAGCAACGTTGAGCGGCTGGTGGGTAGTCAGAATCACAATCCCCCCCTGCTCCGTATGCTGCGCCATACGCTGGGTCAGACGATCGACGCCGTTAACGTCAATCGCGGTAAAAGGCTCGTCGAGGATCCATAACGTGGCACGGGTCAGCCACAGACGCGCTAAAGCGACGCGGCGTTGTTGCCCGGCCGAGAGCTGATTTACAGGAATATCTTCGAATCCGGCAAGCCCGGCCTGCGCCAGGGCTTCCAGACATTGTGCGGTATCGCCATCGCGATGATAAAAGTGCAGATTTTCTAACGCCGTCAGCCGGGTTTTGATCCCCGGCTGATGGCCTATCCATAACAGGTTTTGATGGTAGCTGTCGCGTACCTGATGCAAGGGCTGCCCTTGCCAGAGAACCTCGCCTGCGTCAGGGCGAGACAACCCCGTCAGCAAACGGAGAAGCGTTGTCTTCCCCGCGCCGTTGCTACCGGTGATTTGTACCCACTCTCCTGCGTTCAGCGTAAATGACAAGCCACTAAATAAGGTTCGTTCATCCCGCTCACAAAGTAACTCTCTGGCTTCAAGCATACCCACGCAATAACCCTGTTAAAAACCTGGCTCGACTTCACGCATATCGGGCAGCTTGTGCGCTATCCCTTTATGGCAATCAATACAGGTTTGCCCATCTTTCACCGCCTGGTCATGCATCTTCGCGGCAACCGATTTCTGGGCGGTTGTATCCATATACTCGAAGTTGTGACAGTTACGGCACTCCTGCGAGTTATTGTCCTTCATGCGCCGCCACTCATTCTGTGCCATCGTCAGACGATGAGCTTCAAATTTCTGCGGCGTGTCAATAACGCCAAAAATTTTACCATACAGCTCTTTACTTGCTTTGAGCTTGCGTATCATCTTCGGCACAAACTCGTGCGGAACGTGACAATCCGGACAGGTCGCACGGACGCCGCTACGGTTGTTGTAGTGCACGGAATCCATGTATTCCTGATACACCGTGTTGCGCATTTCGTGGCAGCTAATGCAGAACTCTTCGGTATTGGCTTTTTCCATCCCGGTGTTAAAGCCACCCCAGAAGACGATGCCGCCAACAAAACCGATCAACAGCAGCGTCCCCAGCGCCAGACGGCTGGGGGTACGCCACCATTTCCACAGGCGCTTAATCAGACCAGGCTTACGGTCAGAATTTCCCATAATAACCTCTTATTTCCCGTAACCTTTTGATGGGGTAAAGGTATTCCCCACGATTGGCGCGGTATCGGCCTGCGGTACGTGACATTGCAGACAGAAATAACGACGCGGAGCCACTTCCGCGCCCACTTTGCCGTCGCTGTCCATAAAGTGAGTAGGACTGATACGCGGCGCGCCAGTGGTGCGATAACTTTCGACACCGTGGCACTGCAAGCAGCGGTTGGTATTGGTCGTTACCTGATAACCTTCAACGCTATGCGGGATCATTGGCGGCTGATTCACATAGTTCAGCGGCATCCGTTCCTGCTCTTTTGGCATCCGAATGGCCCCTTCCTGTGTCCCGGATACTTCCGGCGACTGGCTAAAATCGACGCCATTAGCCGCCCAAACCGCGCCGCTTACCACCAGGGCCAGCATCGCCGTCCATTGACACAGCGCTTTCTTCAGGTCATGGCTTTTCATGATTTCGCTCCCGAACTCCATCGTGTAGTTATTGTAAATACATCCTCAGAACAGACATCCACGCAGCGACCGCACGTCATGCAATCGCGGCTGGTGACCTGCACCGGGCTTTGTTCATCCAGCACCGGGGCACGTAGCACATGCGGTTCCGGGCAAACATGAAAACAATCCATACAGCGGTTACATTTCTGCCGATCGGTGGCCGCAACGGTAATCACACCTTTGCTACCCAGCACGCCATACAGCGCGCCAACCGGACAAATGTGCCCGCACCAGCCGTGTTCAACGACCAGTAGATCAAATAAAAACAGCGCGAGAATAAGCAGCGCGCCGCTGCCGAAGCCCATTACCAGGCTGCGCCCCATCAGAGAAACGGGGTTGATCCATTCCCAAATGAGCGTGCCAGTTAAGGCTGATCCCACCAGAATGACCACCAACAGCACGTAGCGAATGTGGCGAGGGATCGTCGCAGACTGATTGAGGTCAAAGCGCCTGCGTAACCAGTTCGCTAAGTCGGTAATCGGGTTCAGCGGGCAGACCCAGCTGCAAAATAATCGCTTTCCCGCCAGGGCGTAGAGCACGGTGATAATCACCGCACCGGTCAACGCCACCGTGGCAGGCAGATGACCACTGGCAAGACTTTGCAGCGTCATCAGCGGATCGGTCAGCGGAACGGTGTCGAATAACAGGCTACTGCTGTAGTTGCCGTGCAAGATCCACACACCAAACCATGGACCGCTCAAAAACATCCCCAGCACGAAGAACTGACAAAGGCGACGTAACACCAGCCAACGGTGACTGCGCCACCAGCCTTTTTTCTCCAGCGCCTCGCGCCCGGCGTCACGTTTACGATTTGCCATTGTTCCCCTCCAGCCAACCGAAGCGGTAATGGTGACCTAACTCCCCTTTCGCCAGTGACAGCGGTAACACCTTGATTGCCGGTTGTTCCAGCACGCATACTTTTTCGCACTTACCGCAACCGGTACAGGCGTCGCTGTGAACCGTCGGCAGAAAGCGGGCGTGCTTACCGGTACGCGTGTTGCGCTCCAGCTCCAGGGTGATGGCCTCATCAATTTTCGGGCATTCGCGATAACAAACATCGCAGCGCAGCCCCTGAAAGTTGAGACAGTTTTCCTGGTCCACCAGTACCGCCAGCCCCATCCGCGCGTCGTCGATCGATTCAATCTCACGATCCAGCGCACCGCTTGGGCACACTTTGGCGCACGGAATGTCCTCACACATTTCGCAAGGAATATCCCGTGCGACAAAATATGGCGTGCCCGCCGACAGGCCAGAAGCCAGCGTCGCCAGTTTTAAGGTGTCGTAAGGGCAAGCCTGAACACACTGACCGCAACGCACACAGGCACTGGCAAAGGCGTTCTCGTTTATGGCTCCGGGCGGGCGCAACCGCACGCCAGATGCGCGTGCGGTTTGCTGTTGTAACCCCAGCGCCACACCCACGGCAGCCAGCCCGCCTGCTGTGCGAACGACATCGCGCAGAAAGCGGCGGCGACCATTTTGAGGTTTCGCTGACCGGGACATAATGGCTTACACCTTCTCCAGTTTGACCGCGCACTTCTTGAAGTCCGTCTCTTTCGAGAGCGGATCGGTCGCATCCAGCGTCAGTTTGTTAACCAGCTGTGCGGCGTCGAAGAACGGCATGTACACCAGGCCCTGTGGCGGACGGTTACGACCGCGCGTTTCAACAATCGAGATCACTTCGCCACGGCGAGAAACCACTTTCACTTTGTCGCCACGGCGCAGATCGCGCGCTTTCGCATCCAGCGGGTGAATAAACAAGACCGCTTCCGGGAAGGCGCGGTGCAGTTCCGGCACACGGCGAGTCATACTGCCGGTGTGCCAGTGCTCCAGAACGCGTCCGGTAGAGAGCCACAGGTCGTACTCTTCATCCGGTGCTTCCGCCGCCGGTTCGAACGGCAGTGCGAAGATCACCGCTTTGCCATCCGATTTACCGTAGAACTTATAGCCTTCGCCCGCTTTCACGTACGGGTCGTTACCTTCGCTGTAACGCCACTGTGTTTCTTTACCGTTCACCACCGGCCAGCGCAGACCGCGCGCTTTGTGGTAGTCATCGAACGGCGCGAGATCGTGACCGTGACCGCGACCAAACCATGCGTACTCTTCGAACAGCCCTTTTTGCAGATAGAAGCCCAGCTCGCGGGATTCATCGTTCAGCTGATCTTCCGCCAGTTCGGATACCGGGAATTTGCTCACTTCGGGGGTGGCATACAGAACTTCGTACAGCGTTTTGCCACGCAGTTCCGGTTTCTTCGCCAGCAGCTCTTCCGGCCATACTTCTTCAGTTTTGAAGCGGCGGGAGAACTGGACTAACTGCCAGAGATCCGATTTCGCTTCGCCTGGCGCCTGTACCTGCTGACGCCAGAACTGAGTACGGCGTTCGGCGTTACCGTAAGCGCCCTCTTTCTCTACCCACATTGCGGTCGGCAGGATCAAGTCGGCGGCCAGCGCACTGACTGTCGGATACGGATCGGAGACGATGATGAAGTTGCGCGGATCGCGCCAGCCCGGCATACGCTCTTCATTGATGTTCGGCCCGGCCTGCATGTTGTTGGTACACATGGTCCAGTAAACATTCAGCTTGCCGTCTTTCAGCGCACGGTCTTGTGCCACCGCGTGCAGACCGATTTTCGCCGGAATGGTGCCGCTCGGGATATTCCACTTCTTCTCACAGATATCACGGTGTTTCTCGTTAGTCACCACCATGTCCGCAGGCAGACGGTGAGCAAAGGTGCCCACTTCACGCGCAGTACCACACGCAGAAGGTTGCCCGGTCAGGGAGAACGGACCGCAACCCGGCTGGGAAATTTTGCCGGTCAGCAGGTGCAGGTTGTAGACCAGGTTGTTGGCCCACACGCCACGAGTATGCTGGTTGAAGCCCATCGTCCAGTAGGAAATGACTTTCTTGTTCGGATCGGCATACAGCTGCGCCAGTTGTTCTAACTGGTCTTTCGGCACGCCGGTCATTTCAGCGGTTTTTTCCAGCGTATACTCAGCAACGAAGGCTTTGTAATCTTCAAAGCTCATCGGTTCGGAGGCGTCAGAACCCGGATTCTTCGCTGCTTTTTCCAGCGGATGGGTCGGACGTAAACCGTAGCCGATGTCCGTCGCCCCTTTGCGCAGGTTAACGTGTTTGCTGAAGAAGTCCTGATTTATCGCATTGTTTTGAATGATATAGTTGGCGATGTAGTTCAGGATCACCAGGTCAGACTGTGGCGTAAAGATGATGCCGTTATCCGCCAGCTCGAAGCTACGATGCTGGTAGGTAGAAAGCACCGCCACGGTGACGTTCTGGTTAGAGAGACGACGGTTAGTGATGCGTGACCAGAGGATCGGGTGCATCTCCGCCATGTTAGCGCCCCACAGCACAAACGCGTCAGCCTGCTCGATGTCGTCATAGCAGCCCATCGGCTCATCCATACCAAAGGTACGCATAAAGCCAACTACTGCCGACGCCATACAGTGACGCGCGTTCGGGTCGATGTTGTTCGAACGGAAGCCCGCTTTAAACAGCTTGGACGCGGCATAACCTTCCCAGATAGTCCACTGACCAGAACCGAACATACCGATCGATTCCGGTCCTTTTTCTTTCAGGGCGGTTTTGAATTTCTCTTCCATCACATCGAAGGCCTGATCCCAGGTGATTGGGGTAAATTCGCCTTCTTTGTCATATTTACCGTTTTTCATACGCAGCAGCGGCTGCGTCAAACGGTCTTTACCGTACATGATCTTGGGCAGGAAATAGCCCTTAATGCAGTTCAGGCCACGGTTAACCGGTGCGTCCGGGTCGCCCTGACAGGCCACCACACGCCCCTGCTGCGTTCCGACCAGAACGCCGCAACCAGTACCGCAGAAACGGCACGGCGCTTTATCCCATTTAATGGCTTCCTGCTGACCAACAACGGCGCGGGCAACGCCCGGCACGCTGAGACCGGCAGCCGCCGCAGCGGCCGCAACGGCGTTAGCTTTCATAAAGCTACGACGACTGAGTTTCATGGTGTTTCCTCACCTTGCTCTTCCTGCTGGTGATAAACCAGCGACACCGCCAGCACGCCCTCTACGTTGCGTACTGACTCAATGGTTTGGATCAGCGTTTCGCTGTCTTCTGCTTCCACCACCACAATCAACTGACCGCTCGGCGCGTCGCTGACAGCAACTTCACAGCCGGGAAAGGCGTTCAGTTGGGTGCTGATGTCTGAAATTCGTTCGCTTTTGGCCTGCACGACCAGGCTGCAAACTTGCCAGTTAGTGTGCATGGAGATACTCCGCAGTTATGGCTGATACCGGACAGCTGGCTGCACATGCTCCACATCCGTTGCAAAGTTGGCTATTAAGTTGCGGCTGGTAGATTCCGGAGAGCGTCGGGCGAAAGATAATTGCCATTGGCTCACAGCTATCCTGACAGCGGCGGCATTCAACTGACTGATACGCCAGGCACGCGTCCCCAATGGTGAACTGCAAATCCCAGGCCCTGGTGTGGCGCGGAGAAAATAGCGATTCGGGGCAAGCCTGCGCGCAGGCGTAACAGAAGCTGCACTCGTTATTTTTGAAATTAACGCTCGGATAGCCGCCCGCGCCGCGTTGCAGAATGTTGTTTTCACAAGCATTAATACAGGCGTCGCAACGGGTGCAATGGGTCAGAAAATGAGATTCATCACCGGACCAGGGTGGACGGATACCGTTACTGGCTTTGCGCCAGCGACCAGTGAGTATGCCCCGACGGGATGCATCAATCTTCACATTGACCTTCCATCATTAACGCGCTCTGAAAATTGAGAGCGACCAAATAAACCGCATAATTAATAAGCCATTTTTATAGCCGCTAAGATATTAAAGGATGTGTCAAAGATGCATACCCCGATCGGGGTAAAACCTGTAGCAGGATCAAAAGAGTGGCGGGAAGCGTGGCAAAAACGGGCTTTTGCTCACATTTCAAATGGTTATAAACATATTTATATAGCGATTAATTCACCAGAGATATTTCTGCTGGTTTGCTCCCTCATCAGAATTTAACACTAAAAGAGCAGGTAAAATTGTCTGAATGTTCTTTAAGTTATTCATAAAGCAAATTAATAAATCTGATGAATATGTTAACCTTCAGCGACATCATCGGTGAAAACCTATAAATGAAGAAGGAAAGCAAAAAAATGAAGACCATTCTACCTGCAGTATTGTTTGCCGCTTTCGCTACCACTTCCGCCTGGGCGGCAGAAAGCGTCCAGCCACTGGAAAAAATCGCGCCTTATCCACAAGCTGAAAAAGGGATGAAGCGTCAGGTGATTCAGTTAACCCCGCAAGAAGATGAATCTACCCTGAAAGTAGAACTGTTAATCGGTCAGACGCTGGAAGTCGATTGCAATTTGCATCGTCTCGGCGGGAAGCTGGAAAGCAAAACGCTGGAAGGCTGGGGCTATGATTATTATGTCTTTGATAAAGTTAGCTCGCCGGTTTCCACGATGATGGCCTGCCCGGATGGCAAGAAAGAGAAGAAATTTGTCACCGCGTATCTGGGCGATGCTGGAATGCTGCGTTACAACAGCAAGCTGCCGATCGTGGTGTATACGCCAGACAATGTAGATGTGAAGTACCGCGTCTGGAAGGCGGAAGAGAAAATTGACAACGCGGTAGTTCGCTAAAATGCTGTGAAGTGCGGCACCCCGTAGGCCGAATAAGGCGGTCACGCCGCATCCGACATCTAACGCCCGAGCCGGTGCCTGATGCGACGCTGGCGCGTCTTATCAGCATACGCCACATCCGGCATACCATGCCGGATGTGGCACATCATTACAACGCAATATCCGCCACTTCTTTTTGAACGGGTTGCGGTTTCAACTGCGGTTTTGGCGTACTATCTGCTGCCTGCGGCTTGTCGTATTTCAGCCCCAGCACTTCGCTGGTGTACTGCAACTCGCGTTCTGTTGCCGCTACATCACCGTTCAGCTTGCGTCCATAAGACGGAACGATCGCTTTCAACGTAGCCTGCCATTGCGGGCTGGAAACGCGATCGCCAAATACTTTTTCCAGCAGATCCAACATAATCGGCGCGGCGGTTGACGCCCCTGGCGATGCCCCCAGCAGCGCGGCAATGGTCCCTTGCTGGTCACTGACCACTTCAGTACCCAGACGCAGTACGCCACCTTTCTCGGCATCACGCTTGATAATCTGCACGCGCTGCCCCGCTTGCCACAAACGCCAGTCCTCTTTTTTTGCCTGCGGATAGTACTCTTTCAACGCTTCAAAACGATCCTCTTCACTCAACATCACCTGACTCACCAGATATTTCACCAGATCGAAATTATCCAGCCCGACGTGCATCATCGGCATCACGTTAGAGGTGGTGGTGGAACTCATCAGATCCCACAATGAACCGTTTTTGAGGAATTTGGTTGAGAAGGTGGCAAATGGCCCAAACAGCACTACGCGTTTACCGTCCAGAACGCGGGTATCGATATGCGGAACCGACATCGGTGGTGCGCCAACGGATGCTTTACCGTAAACCTTCGCCAGATGGTGATTAACCACGTCCGGGTTTTCCGAAACAAGGAACTGTCCGCCCACCGGGAAACCGGCGTAGTCTTTCGCTTCCGGAATCCCCGATTCCTGTAATAGCTTCAGCGCCGCACCGCCCGCGCCGATAAAGACAAATTTGGCGCGGATGTTCTGTGCAGTGCCGTTTTTCAGATCGGCAACGGTAACGGTCCAGGTGTTATCGTCATTACGCTTTAGGGCGCGGACTTCGCTGCTGAGTTGCAGCGAGAAGTTAGATTTCTTCTGCAAGGAAGCAATTAACTGGCGGGTGATCTCGCCGTAGTTCACATCGGTACCAATTTCCGTACGCGTGGCTGCCACTTTCTGTTGCGGATCGCGCCCTTCCATCACTAACGGTGCCCACTCTTTGATCTGCGCGTGATCTTCAGAGTAACGCATACCGCGAAACAGCGAGCTTTGTTGCAACGCGGCGTAACGGGCGCGCAGGAAATTAACGTTATCCTCGCCCCAGACAAAGCTCATATGCGGAACGGTATTGATAAATGAACGCGGAGTACGCAGCACGCCGCGCTCAACCTGGTGCGCCCAGAACTGGCGGGAAATCTGAAATGCTTCGTTAATGGCGACTGCTTTTTCAATACTGATGCTGCCATCGGCGTTTTGCGGGGTGTAGTTCAGTTCCATCAGTGCAGAATGCCCGGTTCCGGCGTTATTCCAGCCGTTCGAACTCTCCTGCGCGACACCCTCCAGGCGCTCCACCATGGTCATCGACCATTCAGGCTCCAGCTCGCGTAAATAGGTCCCCAACGTGGCGCTCATAATGCCGCCGCCAATCAACAGTACATCAGTTTCCTGCTCCTCGGACGCTTTCGCTTTTGCCGCCATCGAAACGGCATTAAGCCCCACGGCCATCGAGAAGAGCATGGCAGTCACTTTTTTCATCTTGTTAATGCCTTACTTTTAGTCGCTTTATTGCAGGTGAGATTTGCGCGGCATCAACGGTAACACTTAAGTAACAACATTTAAATAATGTTTATAAATTATATTCTAATTTTAGAAACATTATAATTTCGTTGATTAATTATAGGGTTATTAGAAATGAAGGGATTTTTAGCATATTGACCTGACGGCAGCAGTCCGCCAGGTCAGCGTCGTAATATTATGCCGTCCGGGCAACGGCATCACGCGAAGCGGCATCGCGCTCTTCGCCCGTCAGCTCGCTAAGTTGCCCATTGCGCATTTCCAGCAGGCGGTCGGCGTGGATAAAGTAATGATCATCATGACTGATAGCGAAAATAGTTTTACCCATCTCCTGCATCAGCGGCAGCAACACCTGATAAAACTCACGACGGAAGTGTGGATCCTGATCCGCCGCCCATTCATCCAGCAGGATAATATCGCGTTCTTCTGCCAGCGCCAGCAACAGCGCCACGCGTTTTTTCTGCCCTTTTGATAACTTCAGGTTAACAATACGCCCGTTGCTTAACTCAAGCTTATGAGCCATTTTCAGCTGCGCCAGCCACTTCTCAACCAGTTGCGGGTTAGCGGGTTTACCCTCCGGCCCCAGCAGTTGATCAAACAGCCAGACATCGGTAAACACTGCCGAAAACAGTTTGCGATAATCTTCCGGTTGTTCGCCACTGACAGGTTTGCCATCCAGCAAGATTTCGCCGCTTTGTGGCTGGTACAAGCCCGTCAGCAACATCGCCAGCGTCGATTTTCCACTACCGTTGCCACCAATCAGAAACAGCAGCTCGCCACGTTTAATGGTGAGGTTAATCGGCCCAACGGAAAACGCGTTATCCTGATAGCTAAACGTCACGTTACGCAGCTCCAGCGTTTGCCAGTTGGGAAAAGCCTGCGGGCGCGGAAACTCAGCTTTGAAAGGCGCGAGCGCGAATTTGTTCAGCTTGTTAAACGCCACCTGCGCCGTCAGCAGCGTCGGCAATGCGCCAACCGCCGAAAGCAGCGGCGTACGCAGGAATAACAGCGTCAACGAATAGGTCGCAGCAACGTTGGTATCAGCCCAACCGAGACTGTTCGCCATCCAGAACACCAGGCCGATAGCGCCCAGCATCATGATGTTTGACCAGTTCACGGCGCTAAGATGGAAGGTGTCTGCGCGGATAATATGATGGCGATACTCTTGCGCATCGGGGATGTAGAGGTTGTTAAACACATACTCGGCGCGTTCCCGGTTCAGAGTCAGCTCTTTGCGCCCTTCGAGTACGGTTTGAAAATCCGTGTACAGCTTGTCTTCGGTTTCACGCAGGGTCGCCATATGTTTGTACACCCGCGCCACCAGTACAAAACCACCCCAGATGGTGATCGCCATCCAGATAGCCGTTACCAGCAACATTTTGCCCGACAGCATCCACAGATACGCCGCGGAACCGATAGTGAGAATGATCCCCTGCACCAGTTCCGGAAGACGCACAAAAGCAATGGTGATATTGCGCACATCGCTGGTTAATCCCGCCAGCAACGAGGCGCTACCGAGTTGTTCAATGCGCTCGACGTGGGTATCCAGAATCCGCTTGATAAATTCACTACGCAGTCGGTAAACGAAGTGATGCCCCAAAGTGGTGAGCGCCAGTTGCGATCCGAGAGTGACTGCCATCAACAGCAGTAATAATCCAAGAAACTCCGGCAACACCAGCAGACTGGTATCCGCCGTTTCGATAAGGCGCTGATTGATAAAAGCAATTAAGCCAATGCCTAATGCCGCACTGGCGAGGCTTAGCGCCATCACACTGATAAATGGCCAGCGATACTGCCGCCAGACAAGTACAAGAAGTTCCATGCAGAAAACCCGGACAATGAATTACAGCCCGCAGTTTAAACATCTTCGCGCGCACAGCAATAATAATTCTTATTTTTATTCTTTTTTACCTGCCTGACGGAATGTCAGGTTGTAGCGGCAGTCGGTGGTGAGTGGATGAAACCCCGCTTTCAACGGTTGAATACCGTGATAAAACAGCCGCGATTCACCGCCCCATACCACCACATCGCCATGTTCCAACAACAAACGTTTGAGCGGATCATTACGTTTCAGGCCACCAAATTGAAAAATTGCGGGTAAGCCCAGAGAAACAGAAACAATTGGCGCGCGCAGATCCGGTTCGTCTTTATCCTGATGCAGCGACAGTTTCGCGCCAGGAGCGTAGCGGTTGATAAGACAAGCATCTGGCTGGAAATCTGGATAGCCCGCCGCCGTAGCCGCACGTTGACATAAATTATGAAAACTCTGTGGCATGGCGGGCCACGGTTTATTTGTTTGCGGATCAATGGGCGAATAGAGATAACCTTGCCGATGGCTCGTCCAGCCCAGATGCCCACAGTTGGTCATCGCCACCGACATGGTATATCCCCCGGGGGTGACCATCTGGCGAAACGGCGACTGGCTGGCAACGTCATTAATATCGCGGATTAGTTGCTCCGCAGCGTTAAAAGCAAAACGGTGCAAAATTACCGCTCCAGCCGCCAGTGGCTCTTGCCACGGTTCAGCATCGGCAAACAGATCCAACATTACCTCTCCTCATTTTCAGCTTCGCGGCGCAGCAGTTGCGCTTTACGCGACACGCCCCAGCGGTAACCGGAAAGTGTGCCATCACCACGGACCACCCGATGACAGGGTATTATGATAGCCAGCTTGTTGGCGGCACAGGCGCTGGCAACGGCCCGTACCGCTTTCGGTTTGCCGATGGCGTTAGCCAGTTGCTGATAACTGACGGTTTCACCGCAAGGTATCGTGCGCAGTGCCTGCCAGACTTGTTGCTGAAAAGCAGTGCCGCGAATGTCCAGCGGTAACGTCAGCGGCGTATCGCGTTGATTGAGGCTGGCGATCACTTCACGCACATGTTGCTGAAACATCAGATCGGCAGGCGCGTTGTCGGCAGCGGGAAACATCTGCTGCAACTCGCTGATTAGCGTCGCGTCATCATCGCCCAGCAATATCGCGCAAATCCCCCGCTCGCTTTCTGCCACCAGGCAACGACCCAGCTCACAATCAGCCAGCGCGTAACGCACCGCCAGATTTTCGCCACCGTGACGGAATTGTTTAGCCGTCATGCCCAGCGTTTCGTCAGCTTTGCGATAGTAACTGCTGCTGTCGGGGAATCCGGCGTTAAGAATAGACGTCGTCACGCTCTCCCCTTTCGCCAGCGATTCGCGCAAACGGCGAGCGCGCCAGGCCTGTTGCCAGGCTTTAGGCGTCATTCCGGTAGTCGCTTTAAACAACCGATGCAGATGGAACGGACTCATCGCCACATGGTCGGCTAAGGCTTCCAGCGTTACAGGCGTTTCCTGTTCCAGCAGTCGACAGGCGTGGGTGATTTTATCCAACCGATGTTGCTGGGCATTGGCTTTGTCTGGCTGACAACGTTTGCAGGGGCGAAAGCCAGCGGCGAGTGCCTCGCTGGCATTTGCGTAGAAGGAGACGTTTTCCCGCAAAGCATGTCTGGCGCGGCAAGACGGACGGCAAAAGATGCCTGTGGTACGCACGGCGAAAACGAATTCGCCGTCGGCATTCGGGTCGCGGGCTAAGACAGATTGCCAGCGTTGATCGTCAGTTAAGCATGTGGCTTTTTTCATAATCAGCTCCCTGGTTAAGGATAGCCTTTAGTCTGCCCGGTCACCATCACGCAAAAACCAACAATCTTGCGCTTTAATTTTTTTCGCTGATAAGGAAGCTTTTAAACTGCGGCGACATCCAGGTTTTAAAGCTATCGCCTTCTTTGGTGATCATATAAACCGCCAGCCCTTCCCGGCGAACAACCTCTTTGGCTTTCTCCGGCCCGAGTACCATCAAGCCAGTATCCCAGGCATCGGCTTCCAGCGCCGTCGGAGCAATCACCGTCACGGATACCAGATTGTGTTCGATGGGACGCCCGGTTTGCGGATCGATAACATGGGAAAGACGTTTGCCGTCCAGTTCGTAATAGTTACGGTAGCTGCCAGAGGTGCTAATCCCATGACCGTTGATATCCACCACAGCCTGAACCGCGTTTTCTTTATCGGTTGGTTTTTGAATCGCTACCCGCCACGGCTGGCCTTCACCGTTCATACCACGGCTGTTCAGCGCGCCGCCCACCGACACCAGATAGCGGGAAATCCCTTCCTGCTCCATCAAGCGTGCCAGGTGATCCGCCGCATAACCTTCACCGACGGTGGAGAGATCGATATATAAATCCGGCAGGTCTTTTTGCAGATATTGCTGATGCGACTGATTGATGACCGTCAGGTGCTGTAAGCCGGTTTTGGCTTTCATCGCATCGATCTGTTCCTGGCTCGGAATTTGAACCGGCTGTTGTTCCGGGCCAAAGCCCCACAGATTCACCAGCGGCCCGACGGTAATATCCATCGCACCATCGGTCTTCGCGCCAATGCGCAGCGAGGTAGTGACGATTTCGGCCATCGCTTCACTTACTGGCCACGGCGACAAACTTTGCGAGTCGTTAAAGCGCATCAGCGCGGAATCTTTTTTATAGGTCGAAAGCAGCTGATCGTCGGCGTCCAGCTGGGTCTGAATCTTTTCTTTAAGTTCGGCACTGCGTTTGGCATCAATGCCCGGGATGCTGGCACGCCAGAAGGTACCCATGGTTTTGCCTTCAAGAACGGTAACTTCAGTAGCGTGGGTTTTGGCGGGTTGTGGTTTTTGATCGCAACCAACAAAGAAGAGCGCGGCAGCCAGCAGTGCCACGCGGGTAAAGCTTATTTCCATACGTGATTATCCTCATGCGAACGGTCGCAAGAGTACACCAAAAAAATGAGTTTGTACGCTGAAAACAATGAAAAAAGGGCCCGCAGGCCCTTTGTTCGATATCAATCGAGATTAGAACTGGTAAACCAGACCCAGAGCTACGATGTTATCAGTGTTGATGCCAGCGTCACGAGTGAACTGGTTGTCGTCCAGCAGGTTGATTTTGTAGTCAACGTAGGTGGACATGTTTTTGTTGAAGTAGTAGGTCGCGCCAACATCAACATATTTCAGGATATCTTCGTCGTCGTAGTTACGACCAGCGATGGTACCCAGGTTTTTACCTTTAGACTGCAGGTATGCTACAGACGGACGCAGACCGAAGTCGAACTGGTACTGAGCAACAGCTTCAAAGTTCTGTGCTTTGTTCGCCCAACCCAGGGAACCTACGCGAGTTGCGTTATAGGTCTGGGTGTACTGAGCAGCCAGGTAGATGTTGTTAGCGTCGTATTTCAGACCACCGGTGTAGGTTTCAGCACGGTCGCCGTTACCGATGTAAGCAGCGGTGTTCTGAGCATCAGTACGTTTGGAGCTGGAAACTGCAGCACCGATACCGAAGCCTTCGTAATCATAAGTGATAGAACCGCCAACGCCGTCGCCGTTCTGACGCAGAGCATCGCGACCATTGTTGGTCATGCCTTCGCCGCTTACGCTACCGTTTTTGCCCTGGTACTGAACAGCAAAGTTCAGGCCGTCAACCAGACCGAAGAAGTCAGTGTTACGGTAGGTCGCAAAGCCGTTACCACGCTGCTGCATGAAGTTGTCAGAACCGTAGGTGTCGCCACCGAATTCTGGCAGTACGTCGGTCCAGGAAGTTACGTCGTAAACAACGCCGTAGTTACGACCGTAGTCGAAAGAACCCACATCCTGGAATTTCAGACCTGCGAATGCCACACGGGTCCAGGAGTTGTTTTCGTTTTCAGCGCTGTTGCCCTGGATCTGATATTCCCACTGGCCGTAACCGGTCAGCTGGTCAGTAACCTGAGTTTCACCTTTGAAGCCAAGACGCATGTAGGTCTGGTCGCCATCTACATCTTTGTTGTCAGAGAAATAGTGCAGGCCGTCTACTTTACCGTACAGATCTAATTTGTTGCCGTCTTTGTTGTAAACTTCAGCAGCGTTTGCTGCGCCTGCTACCAGCAGAGCTGGGACCAGGAGGGACAGTACTTTAACTTTCATGTTATTAACCCTCTGTTATATGCCTTTATTTGCTTTTTTATGCCACTGCATACTGATTAACCCTCATTAATCAGTCGGCAAGTCCATTCTCCCCAAAAATGCAGAATAATCCAACACGAATATGATACTAAAACCTTTAAGATGTTTCATTTGTCGCTATAGATGTTTCAAAATGTAAATAGAAGGGAACTTTTTAAGATTATTGCGGAATGGTGAAATAAGCACCTAACATCAAGCAATAATAATTCAAGGTTAAAATCAATAACTTATTCTTAAGTATTTGACAGCACTGAATGTCAAAACAAAACCTTCACTCGCAACTAGAATAACTCCCGCTATCATCATTAACTTTATTTATTACCGTCATTCATTTCTGAATGTCTGTTTACCCCTATTTCAACCGGATGCCTCGCATCCGGTTTTTTTTACCCTTCTTTACACACTTTTCATTATTCTGTGCTACCACAGAAAAACTATAACGCTTGTTAACTATTTCACAAATAATTAACATCAGCATAATTTCCAGCAATCTTCGTTTATTTGCAATTAATTTCGTTGGGCTTTTTGTAGGTTATTTGTACAGCAAAATGGCGCTTGTACATCTATTTTCCCCAATGCAGGATGATAAATATCACGGGAGAATAGAGAATCATCAATCAGGTAAGAGTCTGGAATTTCACACAGTACCCTTTATACTGCCCTATCACTTCGCGAAGTTTTAACAGGTCATAAACACGAATGCGTCAGAAAGAGACAACGGCCACGACCCGCTTTTCACTCCTACCGGGGAGCATTACCCGCTTCTTTTTACTGTTGATCATTGTGTTACTGGTGACGATGGGTGTAATGGTACAAAGCGCCGTTAACGCCTGGCTGAAAGATAAAAGTTACCAGATTGTCGACATTACCCACGCTATCCAAAAGCGCGTCGATACCTGGCGTTACGTGACCTGGCAGATCTACGACAACATTGCCGCGACGACCTCCCCCTCCTCCGGCGAAGGTTTACAAGAGACGCGCCTGAAACAGGATGTCTACTATCTGGAAAAACCGCGCCGCAAAACGGAAGCGTTAATCTTTGGCTCTCACGACAACTCAACGCTTGAGATGACTCAACGGATGTCCACCTATCTGGACACATTGTGGGGCGCAGAAAATGTACCGTGGTCGATGTATTACCTGAATGGTCAGGATAACAGTCTGGTGCTGATCTCAACCCTGCCCCTCAAAGATCTCACCTCCGGATTTAAAGAATCGACCGTCAGTGACATTGTTGATTCACGTCGTGCAGAAATGTTGCAACAGGCCAACGCCCTCGATGAACGCGAAAGTTTTTCTAACATGCGCCGCCTGGCCTGGCAGAACGGTCATTACTTTACCTTGCGTACCACGTTCAACCAGCCGGGACATCTGGCAACGGTCGTGGCTTTTGATCTGCCGATTAATGATTTGATCCCACCGGGTATGCCGCTGGACAGTTTCCGCCTTGAGCCAGACGCGACGGCAACGGGAAACAATGATAATGAGAAAGAAGGGACGGATAGCGTCAGTATCCACTTTAACAGTACGAAGATTGAAATCGCCTCGGCACTCAACTCTACCGATATGCGCCTGGTCTGGCAGGTTCCTTATGGCACCTTATTGCTGGATACGTTGCAAAACATTCTGCTGCCACTGCTGCTGAACATCGGTTTGCTGGCGCTGGCGTTATTTGGCTATACCACATTCCGCCATTTCTCCAGCCGCAGTACAGAAAGTCTACCCAGCACGGCGGTCAATAACGAATTGCGCATTTTACGGGCAATTAATGAAGAGATAGTCTCACTGCTGCCGCTCGGCCTGCTGGTTCACGATCAGGAATCGAACCGCACTGTCATAAGTAACAAAATTGCCGATCATTTGCTGCCGCATTTGAATCTGCAAAACATCACCACCATGGCGGAACAGCATCAGGGGATTATTCAGGCGACGATCAATAACGAGCTGTATGAGATCCGCATGTTCCGCAGCCAGGTCGCGCCGCGCACACAAATTTTCATTATTCGCGATCAGGATCGCGAAGTGCTGGTAAACAAGAAACTCAAGCAGGCGCAGCGTCTGTATGAGAAAAACCAGCAGGGGCGGATGACCTTTATGAAAAACATTGGCGATGCGCTGAAAGAACCCGCACAGTCCCTGGCGGAGAGCGCGGCTAAACTCAACGCCCCGGAAAGCAAACAACTGGCGAATCAGGCAGATGTGCTGGTGCGGCTGGTTGATGAAATACAGTTAGCGAACATGCTTGCGGATGATAGCTGGAAAAGTGAGACGGTGCTGTTCTCCGTGCAGGATTTAATTGATGAAGTTGTGCCTTCAGTGTTGCCTGCCATCAAGCGTAAAGGTCTGCAACTGCTGATTAACAATCATCTGAAAGCACACGATATGCGCCGCGGCGATCGCGATGCCTTACGACGTATTTTGCTGCTACTGATGCAATATGCCGTGACCTCAACGCAATTGGGAAAAATCACCCTTGAGGTTGATCAGGATGAGTCCTCCGAAGACCGCCTGACGTTCCGCATTCTGGACACGGGAGAAGGTGTAAGTATTCATGAAATGGATAATTTGCACTTCCCGTTTATCAACCAGACCCAAAACGATCGCTATGGCAAGGCGGACCCGCTGGCATTCTGGCTGAGCGATCAACTGGCACGTAAACTGGGCGGTCATTTAAACATCAAAACGCGGGATGGGCTTGGTACACGCTACTCTGTGCATATCAAAATGCTCGCAGCTGACCCGGAAGTTGAAGAGGAAGAAGAGCGTTTACTGGATGATGTCTGCGTAATGGTGGATGTTACTTCGGCAGAAATTCGGAATATTGTCACTCGCCAGTTAGAAAATTGGGGTGCAACCTGTATCACACCCGATGAAAGATTAATTAGTCAAGATTATGATATCTTTTTAACGGATAATCCGTCTAATCTTACTGCCTCTGGCTTGCTTTTAAGCGATGATGAGTCTGGCGTACGGGAAATTGGGCCTGGTCAATTGTGCGTCAACTTCAATATGAGCAACGCTATGCAGGAAGCGGTCTTACAATTAATTGAAGTGCAACTGGCGCAGGAAGAGGTGACAGAATCGCCTCTGGGCGGAGATGAAAATGCGCAACTCCATGCCAGCGGCTATTATGCGCTCTTTGTAGACACAGTACCGGATGATGTTAAGAGGCTGTATACTGAAGCAGCAACCAGTGACTTTGCTGCGTTAGCCCAAACGGCTCATCGTCTTAAAGGCGTATTTGCCATGCTAAATCTGGTACCCGGCAAGCAGTTATGTGAAACGCTGGAACATCTGATTCGTGAGAAGGATGTTCCAGGAATAGAAAAATACATCAGCGACATTGACAGTTATGTCAAGAGCTTGCTGTAGCAAGGTAGCCTATTACATGAACAATATGAACGTAATTATTGCCGATGACCATCCGATAGTCTTGTTCGGTATTCGCAAATCACTTGAGCAAATTGAGTGGGTGAATGTTGTCGGCGAATTTGAAGACTCTACAGCACTGATCAACAACCTGCCGAAACTGGATGCGCATGTGTTGATTACCGATCTCTCCATGCCTGGCGATAAGTACGGCGATGGCATTACCTTAATCAAGTACATCAAGCGCCATTTCCCAAGCCTGTCGATCATTGTTCTGACCATGAACAACAACCCGGCGATTCTTAGTGCGGTATTGGATCTGGATATCGAAGGGATCGTGCTGAAACAAGGTGCACCGACCGATCTGCCGAAAGCTCTCGCCGCGCTGCAGAAAGGGAAGAAATTTACCCCGGAAAGCGTTTCTCGCCTGTTGGAAAAAATCAGTGCTGGTGGTTACGGTGACAAGCGTCTCTCGCCAAAAGAGAGTGAAGTTCTGCGCCTGTTTGCGGAAGGCTTCCTGGTGACCGAGATCGCTAAAAAGCTGAACCGCAGTATTAAAACCATCAGTAGCCAGAAGAAATCTGCGATGATGAAGCTGGGTGTCGAGAACGATATCGCCCTGCTGAATTATCTCTCTTCTGTGACCTTAAGTCCGGCAGATAAAGACTAATCATCTGTAGGCCAGATAAGACGCGTTAGTGTCTTATCTGGCATTTGCACCGATTGCCGGATGCAGCGTAAACGCCTTATCCGGCCTACGATTCCCATTATTTCAACAGATTACATTAAAGTAGGCCAGATAAGACGCGTCAGCGTCGCATCTGGCATTTGTACTGAATGCCAGATGCGGCATAAACACCTTATCCGTCCTACGATTCCCGCGATTTCCTGACCCTCTCGGCATATACCGTCAGCGTCTGTTTTATCACATCCAGCGTTACCGGCTTCGACAGGCAGCTGTCCATACCGGACTCCAGACACCGCTGCTTCTCTTCAGCCAACGCATTAGCAGTTACTCCGATTACCGGCAACGTCAGTCCCAACTGACGAATGCGTTGCGTCAAGCGGTAACCATCCATATTTGGCATGTTGACGTCGCTAAGCACGATATCAATATGATTCTTGCTAAGTACATTAAGCGCATCGACACCATCATTCGCGGTTTTACATTGATAGCCCAACGATCCCAACTGATCTGCCAGCAGACGTCGGTTAATCGGATGATCATCCACGACCAGAATCATCATATCGTCATTATCGCTGACCGCTTTGTCCGTCGACGGCAGAGCGTTAGCAGGATCGTCGCTCTCCATCTCGATCAAATAAATACGCGCCAACAATGCCGGTAGCTCATGCGGGGCAGCCACACTGTGTACCCACTCCCCTGGCGCTTTCTCCAGCGGAATACCAATATGGCGACGACAGAAGGTCACTACCGCTCTACCCTGCCATTTTTTACTCACTACCTCGTCAGTAATTAACACATCTTCGGGAGTCGGTTCCTGCCCTTCGTATGTTGTAACGACGATGCCGCTGCGCTGCAAACTGGTTTCCAGGAACTGACAGAGCGACGCATTGCGGACCGCCAGCCAGCAGCGTTTACCACTCAACCCTTCCACGCCTTTTTTCTGCGGGTACTGAGCGCCGTACAACGGAATACGCACGGTAAACTGGCTGCCCATTCCCGGTTCTGAATCTACCGAGATATCGCCGTCCATCATGCTGATCAGTTTTTCACAAATCGCCAGACCCAGACCGGTCCCCTGGAAGTTTCGCTGTACGCCCGTTCCGACCTGGAAGAAGGGATCAAACAAGCGCACCACTTCTTTCGCCGGAATCCCCACGCCGGTATCGCGAACACGGATAGAGAGATAATCGCCATCAGCGCGGACATGCAAAACTATACAGCCGGTATCGGTGAATTTTATGGCGTTACTCAACAGGTTGGAGATGACCTGCTGTAAACGCATCGGGTCGCCATTTAAGGCCACTGGCACATCCGGTTCAATAAAGCAGTACAAGCCTAACTGCTTGCGTACCACCAGCGGTAAATAGTTGGCGGTGATGTGGTTCATCACTTCACGCGGTGAAAACTCACGCGGTTCGATCTTCAACTGTTCCGATTCAATCTTCGAGAAATCGAGAATATCGCTGATAATTTTCAACAACAGGCTGGAAGAGTTGTTCATTGCCGTCACCAGCCGATCGACGCCTTTCGGTAACTCTTTGGTTTGCAACAGATCCAGGTTACCGATAATGCCATACAGCGGCGTTCGCAGCTCATGACTGACGGTGGCAAGGAACATCGATTTTGACTGGCTCGCCTGTTCCGCTGCTTGTGCCATCTCCTGCAACGACTCTTCCATCTTCACGCGCGAAGAAACATCCACCAGCACACAAATGGCCACGTTTTCATTACGATAGCGCGAATGGACGAAGCTGATTTGCAGATTGGTATTGTTGCTGGTCAGGACATCAACAAAATTGACCTGCTGCCCACAGATAATTTGCGTCAGTCGTTGGCGGTCCTCATGCGTAAGCATATTGAGATAGGTATGCGCCAGTTCGTTACTTAAAATATTGACGCCATCAGCGGTACGCAAAATGCAGATACCCACTGGCGCGGAGGCGACAATCTTGCGATTGAACTGCTCATGTTCTTCCAGTCGCAGGGCGTCGCTTTCCGCCGGAATGAAAATACGTCGCTCGTACATCCGCGCGAGAGTAAACAATGCAGCTCCGGCAAGCACATTCAGCAAAATTGCGTTAAGGATCAACATGCGAATGCGTTCCAGCACCTTATCAACCGGCACCGAATACACGATGCTTAGCGATGAGGGTGGCAGATTTTTCTTCAGCACCAGCTCCCGGAACCCTTCCGTATAGCCAAACCAGGAGCGTTCCTGCATCCAGCGAGGATCGCCCTTAATTTTACTTTCTGGTCCGGTAAGCGAAATCAGGGTATGACCATTTTCATCAAGAATGGTAACCCCCATCGGCAACGTACCCGGTAAGAAAAAGTTCTCCATCCGGATGGTCTGCTCGACACCCAAAAGCGCCTGCAACCGGTTCGCCAGATAAACTGGCGTCAACGCGTAAAAATACCCGACGCCAGGGCGCGGACCTTCGCTGATCCAGTAGAGGTTACTGCCGCTATCATCTTGTGGTGCATTTCGATATTTATTGATGCGTTCATGCAAAGCTTTCAACGCGGTATCGCGTTCCACTGGCATATCACGCAGACCGAAATTGGCCATGCAGAGGTTATCACTGCCGATTAAAAATACCCGGTTGAGATCGTAAGCCGCAGAAAAATTATCGCGCCAGTAGCGCATAAACCACGCCAATGACTCCAGAGAACCTCGCCAGGTGTTACTCATTGCGGAACAATCGGAGTCGGCAAACAGCGGTTCAAACGCAGGCACATCCGCCTGCGTTTCTCGTCCACGCGGGGAAAGCACACCGTTTTCTGCCGATAAGCGATTTTCGGCGATGTACTTCAGCTCTTTCATCACATCAGAGGTGCGTTGAATAAAGCGCTGAGCCTGATCGGAACTCAGATTAAATTCCTGACGAATTTCCGATTCTCGCTGATGTAACGCATTAACGATGTAAAAAACGGATGAAAAAGCAATCAACAGCCAGAGCACTAACGCCAATGCTCTGAACATGTAGCGCGAGGCTTTCAGGGTTGTACGAAAAGAAGCAAGGTATTTCAAAGGGGCGAAGCTCCGCCTCAGGTGACCGATGGAGTGTGGTTAAGGTAGCGGTAAAAGCGTGTTACCGCAATGTTCTGTCACCATTGCAATAATGCGTATCGCTTAGAAACCATTGCCTTAACCAGGAAAGCCGGAGTAGATGGACAGTTCTCAGTACGAAAAATAAGAAATGACCAATCTGCCGACGCTTGTTAATGGTTATATCCTGGCGTCGGCAGATCGCCCAGCAGTCTTATCTGAAAAAAGAGAGAGCCAGGTTGTGTGAAGGGATGGATCACCAGTCAAAACTTTTCACCAGCGTCAGCTCGCCAGCATTACGCATCGGTACAATAAATGTTTCCTGTTTCTCATTGACCGATCCTTCATCGGTGATCAGCGTCAGTTGGGCGGTCGTCAATTCCGTTTCGCTGCGCCCACCATAGTAGTTGATATACACCTGATAGCGCCCGTGAACTGGTGCTGGCATGGCGAAAATCTCGGGTCCGTACCCCGTCGTGACATCCATATCCAGTGCACCACTGTTTTTCAGCACGGTGTTACCGTACCAGGCGTGTTCGCCATCGGGCGTGACAACATGGAGATCGAGATCGGTATTGTCCGTATCCCACGAGAGAACCAGCCGTAAACGTGCACGAATCGTTCCTGTATCCGGCGTTGAGTAAAACTGCATTTTTTGTCGGCTTTGCCCATCCGGGCTGATGACCTGCACGCTGTTGCTGCCTTCAGTGAAAATATAAGGGCGTGCAAATGAACCATCGGATTCAACTCTCTGCGGCATACTGGCACCGTTGACCACCAGCCGGCCCTGCTGAACTTTACCCGCCGCAGCATAATTCTTTATTTTGCCGCGGATCTGCGCTGAGATATTTTGATCATCTGCCATGTTGACGGACGACGCCGGGTAATTGATCGATTGTGAAAAACTGGCATCTTCGCCCTCTGCCGGATGCCAGCCAGAGAGCGGTGCGTCAATCTCGACTTCCTGCACACCTTCACTGTGAGCGACAGGCGAAAGTGCCACCAGTAACAACGGAAGAAAAATCTTTCGCATAGCATTAGTCCATTAATAATTGTCGGGTCAGCGTTTCGATATAGTTCTCATCAAGCCCGGTGGGATAACCATCAAAGGCCAGGTGCAGATACTCATGGGTTAAATCCAGCCGATCCTGAAGCGTAAAGAAGTTACGAATAAACAGCCGTTTCTGCTGCCGATCGGTATAGGGGAAACCTGAGACTAAACGACAGACCGCAAACACGTCTGGTTCGTTGTACCCCGTCTCGCCTTGTAATATACGCCGCCACTGCGGCATTTTTTTCGCCAGCCAGGCTTTCGCTTTGGGTAATAACTGGCAGGTTGAGCGTGGAGCTCCCCAGCGGCTAAGGCTGTTGTCGGGATAAGCAAACGCGAGTATCTGGTCGTAACGCTCCCCCTGCCCCGCCTGGGCCGTGGCTTGCCGCCAGGAAAGTGTCCCTTCGGTAGCGCGACTGCCATGATAATGAACCGGATCGCCTGCATAGATGAGATCCTGCGTCCAGGCGGTCATCGTTCGCGCCCCCGTGGTCGCTGGCGAAGCAGAAACACGCTGCGTGGCGCTGCTGTCGGGGATGGTCAGGCAATCGCCTTCCCGATTGGCGTTTTGCTGTAAAAAAGTGCGAATCGCCACGGTCATGGCTTTCGCTGCCTCAGGGGGCGTACTTTTCGCCTCGCGATCCAGAACTCTGGCAACGTACTCTTCACGATCGAGATGCGACTGCAATTTCAGTTTGCCCTTTTCGCTCAGTAAGGTCGTCTCACCGTGGCTGACAAACGTAATGTGGTTACCATTGGTAAACGTCACACGATAGCGCCCATTAAGTACGCCGGGTTTTACTGCCGTCGTACTCTTTTCCGCTGTGATTTTCTTCAGCGGATAGCGGGCAAACAGCTCCACCTCTACACATTGCCCACTGGCAACCTGCGTCGGCACTGGCAAAACCCGATTAAGCACCGTCGCATAACGGGTTAGTACCGTTTTGCTGGTGCCACTGCCAGTAGCCCACAGCGGTGTACCATCGGTTAACCAGCCGGCAAAACCACCCTGACGGATTTCCTGTTTATCATCGGCAAACCAGCTCCAGGTTTTCACCCGTACCCGACTACCGAGCATGGATGCGACTCCGATTTTCGCCTCGTCCAGCACCACATCCAGTAAGACTTCCTGAGCTTTGTTTTGCGCAGGTAACGTCGCTAATGAATCAAGCAGCGATTTAACCGTTACCGAGGTTTCTGGCTTCAGCGTAGTAAGAGACGCTAACCACGCAGGTGCCTGACGCTGTTGCCAGTATTGCCCCCACACATCTGCGCCAATATGCAACCGCTGCGGCGCAAAATAGAGCCCACAGGAACGTACCAGCGCGGTATCGCGCGTTATGCTCTCCCCAGCCTGACAACAATAAACCTCTTCCGGGGAGTTTCCGCGACACTGGTAGGGCTGCTCCGGTTGATGGGTATCCTCCAGCCAGGCGTAAACATACAGTTTCCACAAACTCCCTAACGGCGTGGTGAGCGAGTCAGGTAATGTCGAGGCTTTGGTCACGCCTGATGACGACAGCTGATACAGTTGATCGTGCTGCGCACCGCGCAGCACCAGTTGTAACGGCGTCTCCTCCGCAAGCGTTGGCAGAGTAACCAACGCCAATAGCCAGACGATTCTGCGCCAGTTCACTTATTTCACCTGCATCCCGGTCCATTCACTCCCTGCCGCAACACTTTGCTGCGCAGGTGCATAGGAACGCACATAACGAGCAGGAGGCAGAACGAATTGCCCTTTTTGCGAGAAGCGCAGCAAATGGCGGAAAGTGACCGTTCCCGTCAGTTCTTTCACCGGCACCATATAGGCCAGTTCGCCCATTTCATTACGCGCTTTTTCCAGCAATTGCCCCTGCTGTTTCGCGGCGTTGGGTTTATTGACTGAAATGCCCCATGCTGTGCGCTCAACGTCGGCTCCCGGCGGGAGCGGTACTTCCACCTGACCATAGCGCAGAACTGCATCCTGCTCGCTGGTAAGCGTAATTTCATCGAGATACAGCGCATCGCTGTCAATCTCATTGCTGGTCACCGGTTGCAGAATAAAGCTCATCTCTTCTTCACCAGGGATAAGCCGATACAACTGGCGTTCAACGGTCACCGGAATGTTACTTTGTTGAGCCATTTTTGCCGGCTCACGCCAGCGGACCTGCACATTTTGCGGCGATAATTCGTCACCAAAAGAGAGAATGTCCGGCACGCCCTGACCAACCCAACGCCAGTCTTCGCCCCCTCCAGTTAACTTATGTTTAGCCCATGCGCCCGCAGGCGCAGGCAAAACAACTGGAGGCATCGTCGCCATATATTTCGCCAGCCAGTTCATGGCCAGCGCGCGCTCAATAGTGGATTGCTCAGCGGTCAAACCACTTAAAATAGCGGCCGTCTGGGTAGCGTCACCACCGCTATTGAGCAGCACAACCGTGTGCGCCAGCGGCTGATTGCTGTTTGCCGCTTTATCCCACGCATATTGCTGAACCTGTGGCATCACCGTGGACTTCAACTGCGCTTTTTTCAGCAACGTCATGGTTAAGACGTTTGCCACCGCATCTGCCAGTGGAGATTCCGGTGTATCGAGGATCAGGCTGTCATTGATATCGCGGATGTCTTCCTCAGAGAAATCTTCATCTTTAGTTCCGCGCCGGGCGATAGCTTCATCCAACCCTTTCAACAACGTTTTGCACGGCAGATTCATCTCCTGTGCCCACGCCAGCACCAGCGCCCGATGCAATAACGGCATGTTATCCGCCTGCTCGGCATAACTGTCGAGCATATGCTGCCAGTATTCCGGTTGTTGCGTTACGCCGAGCGCCTGGCTGGCCTGCCAGTCGGCGTACCATGCCCATGCCGTAAGGAAGGCGTCACCATTGCCATCTTCACCCCACCAGGTAAAGCGCGCTCCGGGCCCCGCCAGTTGCATCAGCCGCAGACGGTTATCCTGAATCATCTGACGAATGTCGTTAGCGGCGGCACTTTGATGATCGGCAAGCGAACGCCAGGCGAGACTGAGCGGGATCAGACGGCTACCGGTGTTGATCACGCCACCCCATGGTCCATCGACTAACGCATCAAGATTGTTGCGGAAAATCTCCTGCGGCGTTTCACTACTTTGTAGCCGGATATTACTCGCCTGCTCGGGCAACATCAGCGCGTTCTCGCCACCGCCGAGCATGACATTTTTCTGCTGTTCAACGGGCCAGCTGTTGTCCACAAAAGACAGTTTTGTGCTAATGCTGTCCTGCACTTGCCCATTTTGTTGCAGTTCTGCACTTAACAAGCCAGATTGCTGAATGTTCTGCGTCAGCGAAATATAATTCGCCCCTTTGTGCAGCGTCAGCGTCTGGCGCATCTCAGCGCCTGCAAATTTAGTCACCAGCGCCACCGGTTCGTTATCCTGCTGACTGAAGATAAACAGTCCTGCCGCCGGTTTGTCGCCCACGCGATACACCGTTGGCATACTCCACTTCATGTAGAGATTTTTTTCCGAACGCAGATAAGCACGCCCCTGCCCGACCAGCCCGTCGCCGTTCATCCCACGCGCGGTGATACGCCAGCGGGTTAACGAATCAGGCATCAGGAACGTGAAATACGCTTTGCCTTGTTTATCGGTTGTGAGTGACGGCATCCATGCCGCGGTATCCACCTCTTCACGCCGTGGACGTTCAAGCATTTTTACTCGCCGCTCGCTGCGGTTAGTTGCGCCAGGCGCAACCGGCTCGCTGGAGAGCGCCTGGTCGTAGCTGATAAACGACAGACTGGAGCTGGTACGCACATTGTTACGCCCCAGCGGATAGAAAAATTTGCCGATATTCGGCGCGATTTCTGGTTGCAGCGCGTAGATCATTTCATCGACCACGCCTACCGTTAGCTGCGCAGAAACAGGTTTACCTTTCAGCGACGAGGTTAATTCGACATTGACCAGTTCACCAGGCTGGTAATGGGTTTTGTCCGTTTTCACCCGGATATCAAGCTGAGGAACGGCAACTTTGATCCCGGCGTTCTGAAAACTGTACTGACCATTACGGGTATACAGCACCGAAAAAGTGATGTTAGGCGCAAAGGAATTGCTCACTGGAACCCGGGCTTCATACTGGGTATCGTTTAAACGTTGTAACGTCAGCCAGTTTGCCGGATGCGAAAGCAGCGACTGCTGTTCCACGCGATCGCGTTCCAGCGTCAATAATGCTTCATCAATTGGCTCCGGAAAGGTAATCAGCATCTTCGCAGTTTCGCCTGGCTGGTACAGCGTTTTATCCGCCACGATATCTACCGTACCAGTATGCGCCGTGCTGCCCTTACCGCTGACGGCATGACTTAACCCAGCGAGAATTAAGCCGTCTTTATCGCGTAATGTCAGATTGTAGTTGCCAGGTTTAGCGAAATTGACGGTAAAGGATTTGCCGCCTGACGGTAGCTCTCCGCTATGGCTCGTGCGGTCTTCGAGACGCAACCATTCATACGTAACAGGAACCTGTTTTGAAGATTCCAGCGCGGCATAACGGAACACAACCGACTCGCCGCTATTACTGTATTGTGCGGCGGTACTTAAAGAGTAATGCGCCAGGCCGCGTTCAATGAGGATCTCTTTGGTGGTGGTGACGCGATACGCCGCGCCGTCACTGGCGGAGACGGTTAACAAATAGCGGCTCGGTTTATCGGCGGCGGGGAGATTTAACGCCACATGACCGCTGGCGTCGGACACCGTTTCGCTGCCTTCCAGCGACACGGGAAAACGTCCGGCATAACGCAAATCGTTACCGACCATTGATAATTGCTGAGCGCGCAAACTTAACTGCACGCGGGCATCTTTTACCGGCTCACCATCCGGGTAAAGCAGTTGCAGTTTGCCGCTGACCGCTTCGCCAGTTTTGAACTCTTTTTTGTCGAGAGCTAAACCAATCTCGAAATGTGGCTTGATGTAGTTTGCCACGCGAAAACTGCTGCTATAGACCTGATTGCGGTAAGCAAGACGTAACTCATAACCTCCGGCTACGGCATTTTCTGGCAGGCGGAAACTTCCCTGCCCGCCATTGCGCGCATCCAGCGTGACATTGACGGTTTGCAACAGACTGCCGTTAGCGTCCAGCACCGAAAGCTTCGCCGGGGCGCTGACGATGGGGGATGAATGCAACGGATCGTGGAACTCGCGGCCCATCACTTTAACATCGACACGATCGCCTGCGCGATATAGCGGGCGATCGGTAAAAATATACAAGCGGGTGTTGTAGATTTCGCTTTCGTAGAAGAAGTTCTCGGAGACAAAAACACCGCCTTCAGCATCCTTACCCAGAATGTATGAACGTTCTGGCGATATATGTTGTAACTGCAAGGTACCGCTGTCATCGGTCACACCGCGGGTCATCACGCCAAGACCGTCAGTCCACAAGATCTCTGAGCCGGGCTTCGCTTCACCCTGTTTTTTACCCGCGGTCCACACCAGAAGCTCGTTGCCTGACACTTTGCTAAGCGCCACGGTATCGGAAACAAACACCACCGTCGTCGCCCGATACCCACCAACCATCGCCTCGACGAGGTACAGTCCCGGCTCTTGTTGGCCGAGAGGAATATAAATGTTACCCGGCTGCGGCGAGATGAAATTGCTGGATGCGCCTTCCAGTTTTACCCCTTGCTGCGGCTCGACCGGTTTAGCCTGCCATAGTGGATAACGGAACTGTTCCACCAAGGGATATTTTTTCAGCGGGGAAAACTGGTTGTTCTGTACATAACGGGAAGGTTTAATAATGGCATTGCCGAGATGTAATTCGGGTAATGCCTGAGTCACATTCTGCCGTGACTGAGAAGAGAAAGTACGCTGCATTACGCGGCGAGATTTGCCGTACCAGTTATCCCACAGCCAGGTCAGCGTATTGTTCAGCCCGTCGCCCAGATATTGCGGTTGCACCACAATGCGATGCAGGTTTTTCTGCTGGCGCAAAAATGCCATCGGGTCAGGAATACGATACAGGCGAACGTCCACGCCGCCGTACTCTTCCATCTGATAGCGCCGATAATCACGCCCCGGCGCTTCCAGTCGCACTTTCGCCTCTTCACTGCTGCTAAAACTGCTGTCAGCAAGCAAAAAGAATGTTCCCCCGGCGGGCGGCGCATAGTTACTGGAAGGAAGCGAATCATCAGCATTAGCAAGCCCTGTTCCCACAAGAGACAGGGACAAGCACGCTGCTATCGCGCCAGAAAATTTAAACGATAAATGCCAATGAAATTGGGATTGGAATCGTTGGGTATCCATCGGGTGTCCTTCCATGTCATAAGTTGTTGCAGACTGACTGCGCGCATTCCGTTGTCAGTTTTCGTGGCGCTTCCGGTGTGGTAGATGACGTAACGCCCCATCCAGACCATTAAGTGCTGGGCATCGCCCTGATCGAAAAAAATCATATCGCCAGGCAGCGCCTGGTTTATGTCCTGGCCAATAAACTGGCTGTTGTACTGAATCAAATTAATCGCGGTCACGTAGGGGCCGGTTTTCCCGTTCCCCTGATTCCAGTTTTGCGCCAGTTGACGCTGTCCAGGTGTTAGCGTCATCTCTGGCGGCAAATACTGGCTAGAGAAACCGTTACTTTTTAGCCATTTACTATCGTGAACTTTCAGCGTCTCGTTCGCCGCAAATCGCACCAGGCCCGCACAATCCTGCTGATACCAGCGTGGACTTGGCCCCTGGCGGAGCTGTTCTTGTGCAATGCGTACAAACCAGGCGCGAAACAGCCCGGATTGTTCGACATTCAGCATTTCGCTATGGGCAACAACACAACACAGCCAGCAAATCAGCGCCAGCAGCCCGTGCCTCATAGCGGCTGCCAGGTTATGGGTAGCCACTGCCAGGCGGCACCGGGTTCCATCTGGGCCAGCTTCATGACATAACGCGGTTGTTGAGATAAAGCGTCCAGCTTCGGCATTAATAAAGTTTGTGCGGCGTTATAAAAAACCGGTTCGAGATTCTTCGGCAGACTGGTCAACGTTTCGTTACGCAGCAGTTTCGCCACGCCTTGTGGATTGATATAGAGCGGAACGATGCCATCAGTGGGTATTACATCCACCATTGCCGGGCGGTTTTTATTCAGTGTTTGCAGGGCGTTATTAACCAGCGTGTCATCGAGGGAGAAAAGCAGCGTTTTGTTTTGCATCGCCAGCGACACGCGGAAAAAATAATCCGACATTAATTGATCGGGTTGCGCCGCCTGCGCTTTCGGATACTGACCGTATCGGGAACTCACTTCGCGACGCCAGATTTGCGCTTCGCCCTGCTGAGTCTGGCTTATCGGCAAAACACCTTCTGGCGCTTTGCTTTCGTGCGCACCAATATTTTGCGTAAACAGTTTCCCTGGCAATTGCGCCTGTTCGGCAGTGCCATCAAACTGACCGACAAACAGCGGGGTTTGCAATTTTGAGTCTGCATACCAGCACAGCCCCGCGGCACCGTCTAACGCCCCATTCAACTTGTCGTTTTCCTGACTGATGTGCGAAAGCATCTCTTCGGCAATACCGTGTGAATACGGCACCACCACACAGAAGCTGGCCCCGGCAGGCATACTGTTCCAGACCGGCGTAAAATCGAAACTGGTATCTACGCTGGCGGATTCATCATTTAACGCCACAAAACTGTGCCAGCCGTCGTTACCCATTTCGAAGCGTACGCCAGCAAAAGAAGGCATTAACCGCTGGTAGCCAAAACCCAGCAACCTGGCGCTGACCACGATGCGCTGGCGTACTGGCGTTTTTTCAGCAGCACGCTCTTCCAGGCCAAAGCTTGCTTGCCAGCGTTTTTTGCCGCTCAACAAATCACCTGCGATCGCCGTGGCTTCGGTATCCTGCTGATCATCTTTAAACAACATATCCGTGCTGGAAAACACCAGCATCTTGTCCTGATAAGTCGCGAACATCAGGGCGTTATTGCCGTTATAGCGCAACTGATAAACAGGAACAGTTTCACTATTTATCTTGATGCTACTGATTTCCGTTTTGCTTAACTGGCTGTCGCTGGTAGCGGCAAACAACAATGGCTCCAGCAGTTTGCTTAAACCACTGCGCTGGATCAGCACCATATAATGTGAAAGATGGCCTTGTTTATCGTGCCACAGCGCTGCCTGCGCGGGCTGATCTAAGAGTGACGAAAAGAGCTTATCTTTCAGCGTGAGATCGTGTTCATAGACAATACGACGAATGCTGCCTTCAATGCCCAGACGATCGGCATGATTCTGATAATAGAAAACGAAATCTTCGCTCAGAACATCGTGGAGAAACGGAATGGTGAGGAGATCTTTGGGAAGCTGGCTCAGAGAGTCGCTGTCGAGAAAGAGGTCCGGCTCATTGAGATCGATTTGCAGATTGTTGTGCACCACCAGCGGCGACAACGTTTTTTCTGGCCCACTGCCAGCATATTGCAACGCCCAGACGCCAGCGGAAAGCAGTGCTATTGCGCCAAAACCTACAAGACCATAGAACCGCCAGCCTTTCGCCTTTTTTTCACCACTCATTGCCACATTCCTTGTGTATAGCCAGCCATTTTTTACGGGCACAGCCAAACTTTACCGTGCCCTAATACGACAAAAGCCCAGACTTTGCAGCCTGGACTTTTCAATTCAAACAAGGGAGATAGCTCCCTTTTGGCATGAAGAAGTAAAATTATTCTTCTTCTGGCTCGTCGTCAACGTCCACTTCCGGAGCGATTTCATCGTCCCCTTCCGCGGCACTGCCATCGATGGTATCCAGATCTTCCTCGTCAACCGGTTCAGCAACACGTTGCAGACCCACTACGTTTTCATCTTCCGCAGTACGGATGAGGATCACGCCCTGGGTGTTACGGCCTACGATGCTGATTTCCGAAACGCGAGTACGTACCAGCGTACCGGCATCGGTGATCATCATGATCTGGTCGCAGTCATCTACCTGTACCGCGCCAACCACTAAACCATTACGTTCAGTAACCTTAATGGAGATAACCCCTTTCGTCGCACGCGACTTGGTTGGGTATTCCGCCACTGCGGTACGTTTACCGTAACCGTTTTGCGTTGCGGTGAGGATTGCGCCATCGCCACGAGGCACGATCAGAGAGACGACTTTATCGCCTTCACCTAAGCGAATACCGCGAACACCGGTGGTGTTGCAGCCCATCGCACGGACAGAAGACTCTTTAAAGCGCACCACTTTACCTTCAGCGGAGAACAGCATTACTTCGTCTTCGCCGCTGGTCAGGTCAACGCCGATCAGCTCATCGCCGTCAACCAGTTTGATCGCCACTTTACCGGCGGTACGCAGACGGTTGAACTCGGTGAGGACAGTTTTCTTCACGGTACCGTTAGCGGTCGCCATGAAGACTTTCACGCCTTCTTCAAACTCGGTCACTGGCAGGATCGCAGTGATACGTTCGTCCTGCTCCAGCGGCAGCAGGTTGACGATCGGACGACCGCGCGCGCCACGAGTGGCTTCCGGCAACTGATAAACTTTCATCGAATAGACGCGACCACGGCTGGAGAAGCACAGAATATGGTCGTGAGTGTTCGCCACCAGCAGTCGGTCGATAAAGTCTTCTTCTTTAATACGTGCGGCAGATTTACCTTTCCCGCCACGACGCTGCGCTTCGTATTCAGAAAGCGGCTGATACTTAACGTAGCCCTGGTGAGAGAGCGTCACTACCACATCTTCCTGAGTGATCAGATCTTCCAGGTTAATGTCTGCGCTGTTGGCGGTGATTTCAGTACGACGTTTGTCACCGAACTGTTCACGAACCAGCTCCAGCTCTTCACGGATCACTTCCATCAAACGATCGGCGCTACCAAGAATACGCAACAGTTCCGCGATCTGATCCAGCAGCTCTTTGTATTCGTCGAGCAGTTTTTCGTGCTCAAGGCCGGTCAGTTTCTGCAAACGCAGATCCAGAATCGCCTGAGCTTGCTGTTCGGTCAGGTAGTACAGACCATCACGCACGCCGAACTCTGGCTCCAGCCATTCCGGACGCGCAGCATCGTCGCCAGCACGTTCGAGCATCGCGGCAACGTTGCCCAGCTGCCACGGATTAGCAACCAGCGCAGTTTTCGCTTCTGCAGGCGTCGGCGCATGACGGATCAGTTCGATGATCGGGTCGATGTTCGCCAGCGCCACGGCTAATGCTTCAAGGATATGAGCACGATCGCGAGCTTTACGCAGTTCGAAAATAGTACGACGGGTCACCACTTCACGGCGGTGACGAACAAACGCCGCGATGATGTCTTTCAAGTTCATGATCTTCGGCTGACCATGGTGCAATGCCACCATGTTGATACCGAAAGAAACCTGCAACTGGGTCTGGGAGTAGAGGTTGTTGAGCACAACTTCACCGACCGCATCGCGTTTCACTTCAATCACGATGCGCATACCGTCTTTGTCAGACTCGTCACGCAGCGCGCTGATGCCTTCCACGCGTTTTTCTTTTACCAGTTCCGCAATCTTCTCGATCAGGCGCGCTTTGTTTACCTGATACGGAATTTCGTGGACGATAATGGTTTCACGACCGGTTTTGGCGTCAACTTCCACTTCTGCGCGAGCGCGGATATACACCTTGCCGCGACCGGTACGGTAAGCTTCTTCAATACCGCGACGACCGTTAATGATTGCCGCCGTCGGGAAGTCCGGCCCCGGGATGTGTTCCATCAGCCCTTCAATGCTGATGTCTTCATCATCGATATACGCCAGACAACCGTTGATGACTTCCGTCAGGTTGTGCGGCGGGATGTTGGTTGCCATACCTACGGCGATACCGGAAGAACCGTTCACCAGCAGGTTAGGAATTTTGGTTGGCATGACGTCGGGAATTTTTTCCGTGCCGTCATAGTTATCAACGAAATCGACCGTCTCTTTTTCGAGATCGGCCATCAGTTCATGGGCAATTTTCGCCAGACGGATTTCCGTATAACGCATTGCCGCCGCAGAGTCGCCGTCGATGGAACCGAAGTTACCCTGACCGTCTACCAGCATGTAACGCAGCGAGAATGGCTGCGCCATACGGACGATCGTGTCATAAACCGCCGAGTCACCATGGGGATGGTATTTACCGATTACGTCACCAACGACACGGGCAGATTTTTTATAGGCTTTGTTCCAGTCATTGCCTAGTACGTTCATGGCGTAAAGTACGCGACGGTGTACCGGCTTCAGGCCATCTCGGACATCTGGCAGCGCACGGCCAACAATGACCGACATCGCATAATCCAGATAGGAGCTCTTCAGCTCTTCCTCAATGTTGACCGGTGTAATTTCTCTCGCAAGGTCGCTCATCTAACCGCTATCCCTCTACTGTATCCCGGATTCAAAGGTCGCAAATTATAACACAGCCGCGCAGTTTGAGGTAAACCTATACGCTTTATTCACATCCAATGCCTGATATACTCGTTTGTCTTGCCAATTACGGAGTAGAAGTGCCAATGAATGCCGAAAAATCGCCGGAAAACCATAACGTAGACCACGAAGAGATCGCTAAATTTGAAGCCGTCGCCTCCCGCTGGTGGGATCTTGAAGGTGAGTTCAAACCGTTGCACCGCATTAACCCGCTGCGTCTGGGCTATATTGCCGAGCGTGCTGGCGGTTTATTTGGCAAAAAGGTGCTCGATGTCGGTTGTGGCGGCGGCATTCTGGCCGAGAGTATGGCGCGCGAAGGCGCGACGGTGACCGGTCTGGATATGGGCTTTGAGCCATTGCAGGTGGCAAAACTGCACGCGCTGGAAAGCGGCATTCAGGTGGATTATGTGCAGGAAACCGTGGAAGAGCACGCGGCAAAACATGCCGGGCAGTATGATGTGGTGACCTGCATGGAGATGCTGGAGCACGTCCCCGATCCGCAGTCAGTGGTCAGAGCCTGTGCGCAACTGGTGAAACCAGGCGGCGATGTCTTTTTCTCGACGCTTAACCGCAACGGCAAGTCATGGCTGATGGCGGTGGTTGGCGCGGAATATATTTTGCGCATGGTGCCCAAAGGCACGCATGATGTGAAGAAGTTTATTAAACCGGCAGAACTGCTTGGCTGGGTAGATCAGACAAGCCTTAAAGAGCGACATATAACCGGGCTACATTACAACCCGCTCACTAATACTTTTAAACTCGGCCCCGGCGTGGATGTGAACTATATGCTGCACACGCAGAATAAGTGAGGTTGTTGTTTGGCCGAGCCAATGCCTGATGCGACGCTTGCCGCGTCTTATCAGGCCTACAAATGCTCCCCGTAGGCCGGATAAGGCGTTTACGCCGCATCCGGCAACCGTGCCGACTAGACAGTGATTACCATTTCACCGTCATCGACAAAAACCCTGCCATCTGGGCAAAATCATCACTCCCTTTCTGCCACGCCACGCTGCCGCGCAGGGACACTCGCTGACTGATATTGCCCGTGACTCCCACTTTTATTTCACCCCGTTGCTTCACCGCATCGTCACTGATAGTGCTGCCATCCTCTTCAATTTCCGTCGAATGGGGATTGTGATAATAATTCAGATCTAATGTTGGTATGACATGAACAGCGGTACGCCATTCGCTGTGTAAACCCAGCCGCATCTGAATATCATCACCCTGCGATTGTGACACGCGCGCACGGTTAGCGGCGGTAAAATCATCCTGCTGCACGCCCTGATAAATCACCTGCGCCTGCGGTTCAATCACCACACCACGCCCCGGTAACCACTGATACCCGGCTTCCAGCGAGGCGATAATCCCCGACGAGTGGTAATGATCTGTGCCATCGTCTTGTTCGGAAACATCATTGTTAAACCACGCGTATTGCAGCCAGCTATCCAGCCAGGCCCCCTGCTTCTGATTACCGTGCTGATACCAGCTTGAGGTCAGCCCAACGGCATAACCGTGGTTCTGGTTATCGGCGCGAGTTCCGGTCATATTCGAGCGGCTCTCGCCCTGATTATCACTGTAGCCACCAACCGCCCCAAGCATCCACTCGCCATCATCGCCCCAGCGCCCGCTAAACAGGTCACCGCTAAGCTGCACCGTAGAAGTGTCTTCATGCTGAGCCAGTTGCCCTGCCGCCGTGTAATGATAACGTCCGCCGATAACACGTAAATTCAGCGTCTGACCATTGCCACCTGCATGATCGCGTCGCTCCATCATAAACGCCTGATTTGCCGCCCGCAGATTATTGAGATAACCGCCAACTTTGGCATTCAGCACCGGCTGGTAAGCGGGGATTGGATCGGGTGTTGGGTCAGGATCGGGTGTTGGGTCAGGGTCTGGATCAGGTGGCAATGGTGGCGTTACTTCTTGCGATCGCAGATACCAGTCGTTGTTATCTTCCACCAGCGTGTAGTCATATGCTCCCATATTGACGTAGCCGCTGCCTGCCAGACTGAACTTCGCATTGTTTTGAAACTGCGTGGGATCGGCTGCGAAATCAACCACTTTAATGCCTGTCGATGTCGGCTCACCAATCCCTGTAATGGAGTTAACCACCACAGTTGTGTTGCCAGCAGTATTACCGTTCAACACCAATTGATCGCTTACCGAGTCATCGCCGTTTAATTCGCTATCGAGCAGTAGCGTACCGCCGCCGGTATAATCACCGTTTACCGTCAGCGTATCGCCAGCGACGCCATTTTGCAGGCTAACCGCACCGGACGTATTGGTCAGATTGCCATTAACCGTCACGTCGGAAAGATAGGTCAGGCTGTCAGTTTCAAGGTTGGTATTAAGCTCACCTGTCAACGTCACGCCATCGGTGGCATTCACCAGCGTCCCATCGCCGTTAAACAATGAGGCATTAAGGGCGACGGAAGTATCCTGCCCGGTCAGACGCAAAACCGTACCATCGCTGATATCGATAGTGCCGCTGGAAGTAGCATCGATAGACTGAATATCCTGATCCGCGCCAGTAACGAACGTCGCCCCATCACCGACCCACAGTGACGAAGCATAAGGAAAGATATCCGCAACATCGCCTTTCAGGGTGCCTTCTTCGACACGTACTGCCGACTGCGTTGTACCGCTGGCGGTCAGCTCCAGCGTACCCGCCCCCGTTTTAGTAAATGTGCTACCCTCATCCTGATGCTGCCCGCTGCTGTCAGCCATCAGTGCGCCCCACTGCGTGTCTACCCCCGCATCAACTGCCACTTCACCGTCGGCGCGCATTTCAATATCACGCCCATGCTCAGTCGTCGTAGAGCGAGTATCGACATTGGCAGTAATCTCCATCACGCTTTCTTGTTGCTTATCGGTAAAGATAACCTGGCGGTTATAGTGGGTATCTCCAAGCTGCGAGTTGTCGCTCACCATCAGCGTACCGGAGGCGATTTGTGTTGTGCCCAAATAACTATTATTGTTTGCCAGACTTACCTGCCCCGTCGCTCGCATCGACCACCACGTAGACGCCATCTTTCCCGTCGCCGCCGATATGCAAATTGTCGCCACCTGCAAGATCTACCACATCCTGACTGCCGATAACCGTTCCGCTGCTGCCACTGACTTCAAGGCCATCATTGTATGATGTGCCGCTCTGCCAGGTGGAGAAATCAGAGAGATCGAGCACACCGCCGTTTAACACGATCGACTGCGGATCGTCCTGGAGAGCGGCGAGATCTGCCGCGTCGCCTTCCAGCGAAAGCACCGCACCATCATCAACGACTATATCGCCGGTTAGCGCCATCGACTGCGCCCCCGACAGCACGTAGCTGCCGTTTTGCGCAATGGTGAGCTGACCAGCACCTTCGATGGTGCCAGCAAAACTGCCTTGATTAACAGTAACATTGCCACCAGCATCGATATTTAAAGTGCCATTCTGAAAGCCCGTCAATGAGTGCACAAAGGTTTGTTGGGTGGAGCCAACGTTTAGCTCTGCCTGATTCTGGTACTTATCAATACTCCCTATCGTCAGACCGTAGCAGTCTTGCGGATCGTCCTGGCAATGCGTATCGCCGACATTCATCAGGGAGTTGCTGCGGCCCAGGGTAACTTCACCGTTTTCAATCTGCATCTCACCAGTAAAGTCATTGTTATCTGCATTAAGTACCAGATCGCCGGAACCTGTTTTGGTGATCAACCCGGTACCAGCAATAGAGTCAACAGCTCCGTCATTCTCTGTATTGCCAATAACCAGCGTTTTTCCGTCGGCAATATCAAAGGTAACTTCACTTAAGCCGAGATACATAAAGCCACCCGCCGCAGTGGAAGGACCATCTCCATAGCCTGCTGCGCTGTTGTTCTCATCCACTAACACGCCGCCGTTCTGGCTGTAGCTGTCATCAACAGAAATATCAATAAGATAGGGAGCCGTCGCGCTATTGGTATATATCGCCCCGCCATAACCTTCGGCAGTGTTATTTGTAAAGGCAGTGTTATTTATTATCGTATAACCTGAAGGATGCTTGCTGACGCTATTATTATCGGTAACATCGATTGCCCCGCCATCGCCATCACTGTAACTTGTTGATGTATATGCCTGGTTGTTATCAAAAATAACATCACTTAAATAGACGTCATTATTAATGGTATAAATTGCGCCACCTTTGCCATCATTAGCGATATTATTGCGAAACATGGCGTTAGTGACACGTAAATCGACGGCACCAGTATCATTAGTACCAGAAGAATAGATTGCGCCACCATAGCCGCCTGCGACGTTACCAGAAAAAATAACATCAGTAAGATTCAGCGTTGAGTTTTCTTTAGCAAATATGGCCCCGCCGTTATTATATTCTCCTGTAACGGTGTTATTGGCAAACAGAGTCATTCCAGTTTCATTTTCTGGTAATAGTGAAAATTCCGCTCCTTGTTGCAAAAATACGGCTCCTCCGCTGGCGTTATTGGTCATATCCGAAAAAACCAGCCATTGCCCATCGGCGACACTCCAGTCCTGCGTAATGCCTGAAAGGCTTTGCCTGCTGGCGTGACAACTCGCTTTGATATCATATCCCTGGCATAAATCAATGGCCGCCGCGAAACCGTTAGCAGAGAAAAGAGATGCAATCATTGACGGGAGTAGAGATAAATACTCCTTGCGTAGAAAGATAATCCGCATATTCATCTAACCATCATTTTATATAAGACGGCATATTTAAACGCATTATACAATATGGGTTATCTTTCTTTTGTAAATTGTCCAACCCGATGCAATGGCTATTATGTTATTATTTGATGAATAGTATCAGTGCGTCATAATTCAAGTTAATAACCTTAAGGGATACCAGTTATATTTAAACTAAATTAAAGTAATGAATAATTTTCTTATAATATAAGGTAAATTAACAAAATGGCTTCGCATTTAACAATAACCGAATAGAAAACAACCATTTCGACATCAACAATCGCTTACATTCGTTTATATATTGACCACAACTGATACATCAGATTATGTGATGACTCGTGCTTAGATCAATTTTTGCAATCATTAGCAAAAAGATTAATAAACCATCTATATCAATTTATCCAACCTATTCTGCCGTTCAAGAAATCGCCGAACAGTTATTTTTAACAAATTTTTCTCTTCCCATTGACTTTCCCGGACACCTTGTCTGACCTAAGGTGCGCGAAAGCCACTTTTTCCTTCCTGAGTTATCCACAAAGTTATGCACTTGCAAGAGGGCCATTTTCACACTATCTTGCAGTGAATCCCAAACATACCCCCTATATATAGTGTTCTAAGCAGCTTCCCTTACTACAGGTAGTCTGCATGAAACTATTGCGGAAAGAATTCCAAAAACAGGTACGACATACATGAATCAGAATCTGCTGGTGACAAAGCGCGACGGTAGCACAGAGCGCATCAATCTCGACAAAATCCATCGCGTTCTGGATTGGGCGGCAGAAGGACTGCATAACGTTTCGATTTCCCAGGTCGAGCTGCGCTCCCACATTCAGTTTTATGACGGTATCAAGACCTCTGACATCCACGAAACCATTATCAAGGCGGCCGCAGACCTGATCTCCCGTGATGCGCCGGATTATCAGTATCTCGCCGCGCGCCTGGCGATCTTCCACCTGCGTAAAAAAGCCTACGGCCAGTTTGAGCCGCCTGCGCTGTACGACCACGTGGTGAAAATGGTCGAGATGGGCAAATACGATAATCATCTGCTGGAAGACTACACGGAAGAAGAGTTCAAGCAGATGGACACGTTTATCGATCACGACCGTGATATGACCTTCTCTTATGCTGCCGTTAAGCAGCTGGAAGGCAAATATCTGGTACAGAACCGCGTGACCGGCGAAATCTACGAAAGCGCCCAGTTCCTTTATATTCTGGTTGCCGCGTGCCTGTTCTCGAACTACCCGCGTGAAACGCGCCTGCAATATGTGAAGCGTTTTTACGACGCGGTTTCCACATTTAAAATTTCGCTGCCGACGCCAATCATGTCCGGCGTGCGTACCCCGACTCGTCAGTTCAGCTCCTGCGTACTGATCGAGTGCGGTGACAGTCTGGATTCCATCAACGCTACCTCCAGCGCGATTGTGAAATACGTTTCCCAGCGTGCCGGGATCGGCATCAACGCCGGGCGTATTCGTGCGCTGGGTAGCCCGATTCGCGGTGGTGAAGCGTTCCATACCGGCTGTATTCCGTTCTACAAACATTTCCAGACAGCGGTGAAATCCTGCTCTCAGGGCGGCGTGCGCGGCGGTGCGGCAACGCTGTTCTACCCGATGTGGCATCTGGAAGTGGAAAGCCTGCTGGTGTTGAAAAACAACCGTGGTGTGGAAGGCAACCGCGTGCGCCATATGGACTACGGGGTACAGATCAACAAACTGATGTATACCCGCCTGCTGAAAGGTGAAGATATCACCCTGTTCAGCCCGTCCGACGTACCGGGGCTGTACGACGCATTCTTCGCCGATCAGGAAGAGTTTGAACGCCTGTATACCAAATATGAGAAAGACGACAGCATCCGCAAGCAGCGTGTGAAAGCCGTTGAGCTGTTCTCGCTGATGATGCAGGAACGTGCGTCTACCGGTCGTATCTATATTCAGAACGTTGACCACTGCAATACCCATAGCCCGTTTGATCCGGCCATCGCGCCAGTGCGTCAGTCTAACCTGTGCCTGGAGATAGCCCTGCCGACCAAACCGCTGAACGACGTCAACGACGAGAACGGTGAAATCGCGCTGTGTACGCTGTCTGCTTTCAACCTGGGCGCAATTAATAGCCTGGATGAACTGGAAGAGCTGGCAATTCTGGCGGTTCGTGCACTTGACGCGCTGCTGGATTATCAGGATTACCCGATCCCGGCCGCCAAACGTGGAGCGATGGGGCGTCGTACGCTGGGTATTGGTGTGATTAACTTCGCTTACTATCTGGCGAAGCACGGTAAACGCTACTCCGACGGCAGCGCCAACAACCTGACGCATAAAACCTTCGAAGCGATTCAGTATTACCTGCTGAAAGCGTCTAATGAGCTGGCTAAAGAGCAAGGCGCGTGCCCGTGGTTTAACGAAACCACTTACGCGAAAGGGATCCTGCCGATCGATACCTATAAGAAAGATCTGGATGCCATCGCTAATGAGCCGCTGCATTACGACTGGGAAGCATTGCGTGAATCAATCAAAACGCACGGCCTGCGTAACTCCACGCTTTCTGCCCTGATGCCGTCCGAGACCTCTTCGCAGATCTCTAACGCCACTAACGGTATTGAACCGCCGCGCGGTTACGTCAGCATCAAAGCGTCGAAAGACGGTATTTTGCGCCAGGTGGTGCCGGACTACGAGCACCTGCACGACGCCTATGAGCTGCTGTGGGAAATGCCGGGTAACGATGGCTACCTGCAACTGGTAGGTATCATGCAGAAATTTATCGATCAGTCGATCTCTGCTAACACCAACTACGATCCGTCACGTTTCCCGTCAGGAAAAGTGCCGATGCAGCAGTTGCTGAAAGACCTGCTCACCGCCTACAAATTCGGGGTCAAAACGCTGTATTATCAGAACACCCGTGACGGCGCTGAAGACGCGCAGGACGATCTGGTGCCGTCAATCCAGGACGATGGCTGCGAAAGCGGCGCATGTAAGATCTGATAATCCCCCAGCCTTTGCACCAAACCGTCCCCTCTCCCCTTGCGGGAGAGGGTTAGGGTGAGGGGTAATAAAACCACAGGACACACTCATGGCATATACCACCTTTTCACAGACGAAAAATGATCAGCTTAAAGAACCGATGTTTTTTGGTCAGCCGGTCAACGTGGCTCGCTACGATCAGCAAAAATATGACATCTTCGAAAAGCTGATCGAAAAGCAGCTCTCTTTCTTCTGGCGTCCGGAAGAAGTTGACGTCTCCCGCGACCGTATCGATTACCAGGCGCTGCCGGAGCACGAAAAACACATCTTTATCAGCAACCTGAAATATCAGACGCTGCTGGACTCCATTCAGGGTCGTAGTCCGAACGTGGCGCTATTGCCGCTTATTTCTATTCCGGAACTGGAAACCTGGGTCGAAACCTGGGCGTTCTCAGAAACGATTCATTCCCGTTCCTATACTCATATCATTCGTAATATCGTTAACGATCCGTCTGTTGTGTTTGACGATATCGTCACCAACGAGCAGATCCAGAAACGTGCGGAAGGGATCTCCAGCTATTACGATGAACTGATCGAAATGACCAGCTACTGGCACCTTCTGGGCGAAGGCACCCACACCGTTAACGGTAAAACCGTAACCGTTAGCCTGCGCGAGCTGAAGAAAAAACTGTATCTTTGCCTGATGAGCGTTAACGCGCTGGAAGCGATCCGCTTCTACGTCAGCTTTGCTTGTTCCTTTGCCTTTGCAGAACGCGAATTGATGGAAGGCAACGCCAAAATTATTCGCCTGATTGCCCGCGACGAAGCCCTGCACCTGACCGGCACCCAGCATATGCTGAATCTGCTGCGCAGCGGCGCGGACGATCCTGAGATGGCGGAAATTGCCGAAGAGTGTAAGCAGGAGTGCTATGACCTGTTTGTTCAGGCAGCTCAACAGGAGAAAGACTGGGCGGATTATCTGTTCCGTGACGGTTCGATGATTGGTCTGAATAAAGATATTCTCTGCCAGTACGTTGAATACATCACCAATATCCGTATGCAGGCAGTCGGTTTGGATCTGCCGTTCCAGACGCGCTCCAACCCGATCCCATGGATCAACACCTGGCTGGTGTCTGATAACGTGCAGGTTGCTCCGCAGGAAGTGGAAGTCAGTTCTTATCTGGTCGGGCAGATTGACGCGGAAGTGGACACCGACGATTTGAGTAACTTCCAACTCTGATGGCCCGCGTTACCCTGCGCATCACTGGCACACAACTGCTGTGCCAGGATGAACACCCTTCCCTTCTGGCGGCGCTGGAATCCCACAATGTGGCGGTTGAGTATCAGTGTCGCGAAGGTTACTGCGGCTCCTGTCGCACACGCCTGGTTGCAGGTCAAGTTGACTGGATTGCCGAACCGTTAGCCTTTATTCAGCCGGGGGAAATTTTGCCCTGTTGTTGCCGGGCAAAAGGCGATATTGAAATCGAGATGTGAATTGGTTGTAGTGCCAGATACAACGCTTATGCGTCTTATCTGGCCTACAACGATTACATGGCGTAGTAATACGCTTTCACCTGCTCCCAGTCCGCTTTGGGGATTGGCTCCAGATATTTTTCCAGCTGGCGGAAGTCATGATTAATCGCTTTATCGCGACGCAAGCGGCGACGACTTTTCTCCAGGTCAAGAAAACCAGCTTCTGCCTTACCTTCTGTTTTCACATAGATATGGCGAACATAACAACAGCCATGCTGACGATTAATGCTATGCATTTTCTTAAACGCCAGCGCCACTGCTTTCAACATGGCTTGCCGTACTTCGTCAGAATAAGGCGATACTGCATGCTGGGCATACCAGTCAGCAATGCTGATGAACCCCGCCATATCTTCAGTCACCAGCAACGCTCGCCATTCACCCTCAATTTTCACCGCTTCACCAAAAACGATCTTCGGCACGATGACACCGGCCCGTTCCAGTTCTTTAATTACCGCAACCTCACGGACAATCGTTGGTCGGCCGAACGGATAACGTACAGAATGAAACAGATGATGCGTCATGCGCTTTACATACAGCTTTTTGCCGTTGCGCTCGACGCATTGCACCCCGCTCATACCATTACGGCGATAGTTAGGCTCTTCAACCCAGTCGCCCTCTGTTGCCCACCAGTGATTAAATTCGTCGTACTTTGCTGAAACTGCCATACCCTATCGCCTGTCATTTTTATTAACGACAATGACTATAGGTGGTTACCTGAGGAAAATCTTAATGAAACGTGTCGTATTAATGAATTTCTTTTGCCGCTACAGGTGTGACACCGCTTTTGCCCTTCATTTGCAGCGCATAGATTCCACCAGCCACTACCACTAATAGTGCGCCCAGCAGATAAAATGTGAATTTAATCAGTCAGATACAGCGATGAATTTTATTCGACAGGGATTAGGCATCGCCTTACAACCAGAGTTAACGCTGAAAAGCATTGCAGGTGAATTGTGTCCGTTCCTCACGAACCAACCTTCTATCGACAGATTTCGTTGTTGGCTAAAGAAAAGCCGGTAGAAGGCAGTCCACTGTTTTTACTACAAACGTGTACGGAACAACTCGTGGTGAATGGAAAAATTTGATATGAGACAGGATGGCGCATGAACGCCATCCTGCAGTAGCATTACTCTTTATTAAGGAATTTTACTGCCTTATCAGGGAAATCAGTAAACAGCCCATTTACACCCGCTTTGTTATACAGAGCATCATATAACTGATTCACATCAGTAGTGTATTCAGGCAGTTTATCCGACCGCACGGTATAAGGATGCACTACCAGTTTATTCTGCTGAGCATCTTGCACCATGCCAGTGAGTTTGATATTACCCGGCTGCGATGTTTCCTCAATCAACATATGGTAATCCGGACCAATACCATCTGCATATTCCGCCACCTGTTTCATGGCACCCGGCTTAAACATCCAGTCGTAGTTGTAATTAACCCAGCTTCCATCCGGCTGTTTCTGCTGCGTTTCATTCCAGTCGGTATAGGCAATCAGCTGTACCAGATTGAGCTCCATGCCCATTTTGGGTTCCAGCTCATTCTTAATACGCTTCAGCTCATCAGCATCAAAACATTGCAAATAAACTTTATCGTCTTTACCGGTGTAACCATATTTCTTCAGCACTTCCAGCGTTTTTGCCGCAATATCCTTCCCTTCCTGATGATGGAACCACGGCGCTTTGATTTCTGGATAAATACCGATATTTTTCCCGGTAGAGTGATTTAACCCCTGAACAAATTCAATCTCTTCTTCAAAGGTGTGCACCCGGAAGTCGGACTTACCCATTGGGAAACGCCCCGGATAAGTCTGCACTTTTTTACCGTTTTCAATATCGAAACCTTCGGTAAATTTCAGCGACTTAATTTCATCCAGCGTGAAATCTATCGCGTAGTAACGACCGTCTTTGCGCGCCCGATCCGGGAAACGATCGGCAACATCAGTAACACGATCGAGATAATGGTCATGCAGAACAACCAGATGGTCGTCTTTGGTCATCACCAAATCCTGTTCCAGATAATCCGCTCCCTGCGCATACGCCATCGCTTTTGCTGGCAGCGTATGCTCCGGCAAATATCCACTGGCACCGCGATGGGCGATGACTATTTTTTCGTTGCTGTCCGCCGCCATTGCACTGCTTCCCATGACTATAGTGCTCATCATGATCGCCATGCTAAGGTTTTTCAGCGTCAATTTCATGCCATTAGCCTCCGTTGCGTTTTTGCAGTAATTGTTCATGGCGACGTTTTTCGCCAATCATCACAACAATCAACAAGATAACCGCCAGAATGCTGCCGCCAATCATTACCATAAAGCCGCCATCCCAGCCGAAGAAGTCCACGGTGTAGCCAACAATCGCGCTCGCCGCCACCGAACCGCCCAGGTAACCAAACAGCCCGGTAAAGCCCGCTGCCGTACCTGCCGCTTTTTTCGGTGCCAGTTCCAGCGCATGCAGACCGATCAGCATCACAGGACCGTAGATCAGGAAGCCGATAACAATCATACAAATCATATCGACGGTTGGGTTACCTGCCGGGTTCATCCAGTAAACGATAGTCGCGATGGTCACCAGTGTCATAAAGAAAACGCCGGTTGCCCCACGGTTGCCACGGAAGACTTTATCCGACATCCAGCCGCACAGCAGAGTGCCCGGAATACCCGCATATTCATAAAGGAAGTAGGCCCAGGAGGATTTATCCAGCGCGAAATGCTTAACCTCTTTCAGATAAGTCGGTGACCAGTCGAGGATGCCGTAACGCAGCAGATAAACGAACACGTTGGCGATGGCGATATACCACAGCAGTTTGTTCGGCAGTACGTACTGCATGAAGATTTGCTTCGCCGTCAGCTCCTGTTCCGCTTTTTCGTTATAGTCGTCCGGATAATCATTTTTGTACTCTTCGATCGGCGGCAAGCCACAGGATTGCGGGGTATCGCGCATCATCGCAAAGGCGAATAATGCCACCAGAATGGCGCAGAAAGCGGGCATATAGAGCGCCGCGTGCCAGTCATTGAACCAGGCCATCCCCAGCAGGAACAGCAGCGGCGGAATACCACCACCAACGTTGTGCGCACAGTTCCACACTGACACAATGCCGCCACGTTCTTTCTGCGACCACCAGTGCACCATAGTACGACCACACGGCGGCCACCCCATCCCCTGGAACCAACCGCAGAGGAACAAAAGTACAAACATCACCGCAATGCTCGACGTCGCCCATGGCACAAAGCCCATAAACAACATCACTGCCGCCGCCAGAATCAAACCTGCGGGGAGGAAAACGCGCGGATTCGAGCGATCTGATACCGAACCCATTATGAATTTCGAAAATCCATAAGCGATCGAGATCCCCGAAAGCGCGAAACCTAAATCACCGCGAGAGAATCCCTGCTCGACCAGATAAGGCATAGCAAGCGCAAAGTTCTTACGAACCAAATAGTAAGCCGCATAGCCAAAGAATATCCCCAGGAAAATTTGCCAGCGCAATCGACGATAAGTCGGATCGATCTCCGCAGCAGGTAAGCGCGCTTTGTGTGGCGCTGGTTTAAAAATACTCAACATTGAAAGCCTCCGTGGCCCGTGGTCTTATTTATGATTAACAGACTGATTCAGTGGGAGAACCTGCCGTTTCTTTAGTTGCCGCGATGTTAAGAAAACATTCAGAAATTAAATGTGAATTGCCGCACACATTATTAAATAAGATTTACAAAATGTTCAGAATGACGCATGAAATCACGCTTCACTTTCGAATTATGAGCGAATATGCGCGAAATCAAACAATTCATGTTTTTACTATGGCTAAATGGTAAAAAACGAACTTCAGAGGGATAACAATGAAAACTCGCGACTCGCAATCAAGTGACGTGATTATCATTGGTGGCGGCGCAACGGGAGCCGGGATTGCCCGCGACTGTGCCCTGCGCGGGCTGCGCGTGATTTTGGTTGAGCGCCACGACATCGCAACCGGTGCCACCGGGCGTAACCACGGCCTGCTGCACAGCGGTGCGCGCTATGCGGTAACCGATGCGGAATCGGCCCGCGAATGCATTAGTGAAAACCAGATCCTGAAACGCATTGCACGTCACTGCGTTGAACCAACCAACGGCCTGTTTATCACCCTGCCGGAAGATGACCTCTCATTCCAGGCCACTTTTATTCGCGCCTGCGAAGAAGCAGGGATCAGCGCAGAAGCTATAGACCCGCAGCAAGCGCGCATTATCGAACCTGCCGTTAACCCGGCACTGATTGGCGCGGTGAAAGTTCCGGATGGCACCGTTGATCCATTTCGTCTGACCGCAGCAAACATGCTGGATGCCAAAGAACACGGTGCCGTTATCCTTACCGCTCATGAAGTCACGGGGCTGATTCGTGAAGGCGCGACGGTGTGCGGTGTTCGTGTACGTAACCATCTCACCGGCGAAACTCAGGCCCTTCATGCACCTGTCGTGGTTAATGCCGCTGGGATCTGGGGGCAACACATTGCCGAATATGCCGATCTGCGCATTCGCATGTTCCCGGCGAAAGGATCGCTGCTGATCATGGATCACCGCATTAACCAGCATGTGATCAACCGCTGCCGTAAACCTTCCGACGCCGATATTCTGGTGCCTGGCGATACCATTTCGCTGATTGGCACCACCTCTTTACGTATTGATTACAACGAGATTGACGATAATCGAGTGACGGCAGAAGAGGTTGATATTCTGCTGCGTGAAGGGGAAAAACTGGCCCCCGTGATGGCGAAAACGCGCATTTTGCGGGCCTATTCTGGCGTGCGCCCGCTGGTTGCCAGCGATGACGACCCGAGCGGACGTAACGTCAGCCGTGGCATCGTGCTGCTCGACCATGCTGAACGCGATGGTCTGGACGGATTTATCACCATCACCGGTGGCAAACTGATGACCTATCGGCTGATGGCTGAATGGGCTACCGACGCGGTATGCCGCAAACTGGGCAACACGCGCCCCTGTACGACTGCCGATCTGGCACTGCCTGGTTCACAAGAACCCGCTGAAGTTACCTTGCGTAAAGTCATCTCCCTGCCTGCCCCGCTGCGCGGTTCTGCGGTTTATCGTCATGGCGATCGCACGCCTGCCTGGCTGAGCGAAGGCCGTCTGCATCGTAGCCTGGTATGTGAGTGCGAAGCGGTAACTGCGGGTGAAGTTCAGTACGCGGTAGAAAATTTAAACGTTAATAGCCTGCTGGATTTACGCCGTCGTACCCGTGTGGGGATGGGTACCTGCCAGGGCGAACTCTGCGCCTGCCGCGCTGCCGGACTGCTGCAACGTTTTAACGTCACGACGTCCGCGCAATCTATCGAGCAACTTTCCACCTTCCTTAACGAACGCTGGAAAGGCGTGCAACCCATCGCCTGGGGAGACGCACTGCGCGAAAGCGAATTTACCCGCTGGGTTTATCAGGGACTGTGTGGTCTGGAGAAGGAGCAGAAAGATGCGCTTTGATACTGTCATTATGGGCGGCGGCCTCGCCGGATTACTCTGTGGCCTGCAACTGCAAAAACACGGCCTGCGCTGTGCCATTGTCACGCGTGGTCAAAGCGCGCTGCATTTCTCATCCGGTTCGCTGGATTTGCTGAGCCATCTGCCTGATGGTCAACCGGTGACAGACATTCACAGTGGACTGGAATCTTTGCGTCAGCAGGCACCAGCCCATCCTTACAGTCTTCTCGAACCACAACGCGTGCTCGATCTCGCTTGCCAGGCGCAGGCATTGATCGCTGAAAGCGGTGCGCAATTGCAGGGCAGCGTGGAACTGGCCCATCAGCGCGTTACCCCGCTCGGCACTTTGCGTGCAACCTGGTTAAGTTCGCCAGAAGTTCCCGTCTGGCCGCTACCCGCGAAGAAGATATGTGTAGTGGGGATAAGCGGGCTGATGGATTTCCAGGCGCATCTTGCGGCGGCTTCGTTGCGCGAACTGGATCTTTCGGTTGAAACCGCAGAAATAGAGCTGCCGGAACTGGATGTCCTGCGCAATAACGCCACCGAATTTCGCGCTGTGAATATCGCCCGTTTCCTTGATAATGAAGAAAACTGGCCGCTGTTACTTGATGCGCTTATTCCTGTCGCCAATACCTGCGAAATGATCCTGATGCCCGCCTGCTTCGGCCTGGCCGATGACAAACTGTGGCGTTGGTTGAATGAAAAACTACCTTGTTCACTGATGCTTTTGCCAACGCTGCCGCCTTCCGTGCTGGGCATTCGTCTGCAAAACCAGTTACAGCGCCAGTTTGTGCGCCAGGGTGGCGTGTGGATGCCGGGCGATGAAGTGAAAAAAGTGACCTGTAAAAATGGCGTAGTGAATGAAATCTGGACCCGCAATCACGCCGATATTCCGCTACGTCCACGTTTCGCGGTTCTCGCCAGCGGCAGTTTCTTTAGTGGCGGACTGGTAGCGGAACGTAACGGCATTCGCGAGCCGATTCTCGGCCTTGATGTGCTACAAACCGCCACGCGGGGTGAATGGTATAAGGGCGATTTTTTTGCGCCGCAACCGTGGCAGCAGTTCGGTGTAACCACTGATGAGACGCTACGCCCGTCGCAGGCAGGGCAAACCATTGAGAACCTGTTTGCCATCGGTTCGGTGCTGGGCGGATTTGATCCCATCGCCCAGGGATGCGGCGGCGGTGTTTGTGCCGTCAGTGCTTTACATGCCGCTCAACAGATTGCCCAACGCGCAGGAGGCCAACAATGAACGACACCAGCTTCGAAAACTGCATTAAGTGCACCGTCTGCACCACCGCCTGCCCGGTGAGCCGGGTGAATCCCGGTTATCCAGGGCCAAAACAAGCCGGGCCGGATGGCGAGCGTCTGCGTTTGAAAGATGGCGCACTGTATGACGAGGCGCTGAAATATTGCATCAACTGCAAACGTTGTGAAGTCGCCTGCCCGTCCGATGTGAAGATTGGCGATATTATCCAGCGCGCGCGGGCAAAATATGACACCACGCGCCCGTCGCTGCGTAATTTTGTGTTGAGTCATACCGACCTGATGGGTAGCGTTTCCACGCCGTTCGCACCAATCGTCAACACCGCTACCTCGCTGAAACCGGTGCGGCAGCTGCTTGATGCGGCGTTAAAAATCGATCATCGCCGCACGCTACCGAAATACTCCTTCGGCACGTTCCGTCGCTGGTATCGCAGCATAGCGGCTCAGCAAGCACAATATAAAGACCAGGTCGCTTTCTTTCACGGCTGCTTCGTTAACTACAACCATCCGCAGTTAGGTAAAGATTTAATTAAAGTGCTCAACGCAATGGGTACCGGTGTACAACTGCTCAGCAAAGAAAAATGCTGCGGCGTACCGCTAATCGCCAACGGCTTTACCGATAAAGCACGCAAACAGGCAATTACGAATGTAGAGTCGATCCGCGAAGCTGTGGGAGTAAAAGGCATTCCGGTGATTGCCACCTCCTCAACCTGTACATTTGCCCTGCGCGACGAATACCCGGAAGTGCTGAATGTCGACAACAAAGGCTTGCGCGATCATATCGAACTGGCAACCCGCTGGCTGTGGCGCAAGCTGGACGAAGGCAAAACGTTACCGCTGAAACCGCTGCCGCTGAAAGTGGTTTATCACACTCCGTGCCATATGGAAAAAATGGGCTGGACGCTCTACACCCTGGAGCTGTTGCGTAAAATCCCGGGGCTTGAGTTAACGGTGCTGGATTCCCAGTGCTGCGGTATTGCGGGTACTTACGGTTTCAAAAAAGAGAACTACCCCACCTCACAAGCCATCGGTGCGCCACTGTTCCGCCAGATAGAAGAGAGCGGCGCGGATCTGGTCATCACCGACTGCGAAACCTGCAAATGGCAGATTGAGATGTCCACGAGCCTTCGCTGCGAACATCCGATTACGCTACTGGCCCAGGCGCTGGCTTAACCGACCTTTTGATGCCCGGTAAGCACATTGCTTATCGGGCATTTTTGCGAGCGCGATTCCACGCACCATGTATGCGTTGCAACGCTTTGAAAATTCCTCTGAAAATGTCTCGCAAAGGCTGAAACTGACAGATGTCAAAGGCCCGGGATAGACGTAATGTCGCGTCATCATAAATATCAGGTGACGGACAACCATGACCGAATCAACAACATCCTCCCCGCATGATGCGGTGTTTAAAACCTTTATGTTCACACCCGAAACCGCACGGGATTTTCTCGAAATACATTTACCAGAACCACTGCGCAAGCTTTGCAACCTGCAAACCTTACGCCTGGAACCCACTAGTTTTATTGAAAAAAGTTTACGCGCTTACTACTCGGATGTTTTGTGGTCCGTGGAAACCAGCGACGGTGACGGCTATATCTACTGCGTGATTGAACATCAAAGCTCTGCAGAAAAGAATATGGCTTTTCGGCTAATGCGCTATGCCACTGCCGCCATGCAGCGTCACCTGGATAAAGGCTATGACAGAGTTCCGCTGGTGGTGCCATTGCTGTTTTATCATGGCGAAACATCGCCCTACCCGTACTCACCTAACTGGCTGGATGAGTTTGACGATCCGCAACTTGCCCGGCAGTTGTACACCGAAGCTTTTCCGTTGGTGGATATCACCATCGTACCTGACGATGAGATCATGCAACATCGGCGTATAGCTCTGCTGGAACTGATTCAAAAGCATATTCGCGACCGCGATTTAATCGGCATGGTCGACAGGATCACCACGCTTTTGGTTAGAGGCTTCACTAATGACAGCCAGCTACAAACACTGTTTAATTATCTGCTGCAATGCGGCGATACCTCCCGTTTCACCCGTTTTATTGAGGAGATTGCCGAACGTTCACCACTACAAAAGGAGAGATTAATGACTATTGCTGAACGGCTACGGCAGGAAGGGCATCAAATTGGCTGGCAGGAAGGTATGCATGAACAAGCCATTAAAATTGCTTTGCGCATGCTGGAACAGGGCATTGATCGTGACCAGGTGCTCGCGGCCACCCAGCTAAGCGAAGCCGATCTGGCAGCGAATAACCACTAATTAACACAGGCCCACAGCCGATCCCCATGGGCCTTTGATATCAATAACTACCTTTTATGCGTGGCCCATTTTTGCCTGATTTAAACATCGCCAGTCGTTGATCCAGGGCATCGCTGTAGAGCATCGTGTCAACGCCAACAGCGACAAAGTTCGCTCCCCACGCCAGGCATTGCTGCGCCATATCAGGAGCCACAGCCAGAAAACCAGCCGCTTTACCCGCAGCACGGATCCGCCGAATGCTGGTTTCAATAATTCGCTGCACTTCCGGGTGCCCGGCGTTATCCGGGTAGCCCAACGACGCAGAAAGATCCGCTGGTCCAATAAACACGCCATCAATCCCTTCGACGTCGAGGATCTCGTCCAGGTTATCCAGTGCCGTTTTACTTTCCACCTGCACTAACAGACAAAGCGAATCGTTGACTTGCGCCATGTAATTCTCAATGCGTCCCCAGCGCGCAGCCCGTGCCACACTGGCCCCAACACCACGCTCACCGTAGGGAGGGTTGGACAAGTTTTGCCGGAGGGGGAATGTGCCGGTGCAGTAAACCGGCACAGAGTGGCGGAATCAGACAGATAAGGTCATGGACTCAATAACCTCAATCCAGCCATGCTCACTGGCGATATCCTGGCCGTTTAACCAACGGCGCAGCATATTCAGTGCCATCATTGCGCACACTTCCTGACGGATAGCCAGGCTGTAGCGCGTAGTGCTGAAACGCACACGCAGAGCGAAAGTGCCGTCTGGTGTGGCTAGCGCAAAGTTGAGATGTTCGTTCTCGAAACCCGAAACAGCCAGTGCCAGCCCGGCAAAATGGTTGGCCCGCCGTTCTGTAATCCAGTGCGCAGTTTGCGCCAGGGTTTCTTCCTGTGAAGGAACCACTTCACACGCCAGCAATGGAGCACCTGCGCGAGAAAGTTGCAAAGCCAATAAACCACCGGTGAATTGCTCGCTCAACGTCAGGCTGAACTGGCGGTTTTGCAATTCGCGACTGATCTGCGCGGGCAGTCCTTCGGTGCCTTCGAAAATCACGCTCTGTCCGGCAACACGTTTAACGTCCAGCCACAGTTTTTCCATCGCCTGTTGCTCGCTTGCCGGTCCGGTGAGTTTCAGTTCGATAATCGGCATTGAAGAGCGATAGCCCATTGTTACGCCCGGCGGCAGTTGTAGAGTGTCCAGGCTTTGTGCCAGATCGCTTTCCGAACGACCAAAGGTAGTTAAACGCAGACAAACCGGCGGCTGTGGTAAAGAAAAACGCTCGCGCAGACGCGGCAGGATTTCGTGCTCGACCATCACCTTAAATTCTGACGGTACGCCGGGAGTAAAGAACATCAGGCAACGATTAAGCTGCACGGCAAAACCACAGGCGGTGCCTACCGGGTTATTGATAAATTCAGCACTGGCAGGCAGCTCCGCTTGTTTACGGTTGCTCGGTGCCATTACTCGTCCACGTTCGTGGAAATAGCGTTCCATCTCTTTGAGCCAGGCTTCATGCAGCACCAGGCCTTCACCTTTTGCTGTCGCAGCGGCGAGTGCGCTTAAATCATCGCTGGTCGGTCCCAGCCCGCCGTTAACGATCAGCACATCGGCGTGCTGACTACGTTCGCGAAGAATGGTGACTAAGTCATCAAGGTTATCCCCCACCGTATTGCGGCGAGATAATGGCAGCCCCTGATGAAAGAAAAAATCGGCCAGCCAGGCAGCGTTAGTGTCAACGATTTGCCCGTGTAACACTTCATCCCCGGTGGATAGCATTTCCACTTTTAACATGGTTATCTCCTGCTTTTGTTATCGAATCACTATAACGCAAAGGGAGATAAGGCGTAGTAAGAAACTGAATGGCGCGACAGAATGCCGCGCCGGAAGGGATCAGAAACTGGCGTTAACCCCAACATACGGGCCGTCAGCCACGGCGTTGTCGCGGTTACCGTCTTTACCCGACAGATTCAGGTAGCGATAACCCGCCTCAATACTGACTGGACGCATAATGGTGTAACGCGCGCCAGCATTCGCTTCCTCATAACTTTGAATACCGCTGGAGAGCGAATCCGGAGAGTAGTAATACTCGCCAAACAAACGGAAGCTGTTGCCAATTTTCCACTGCAAACCACCTCCTACCGCTGCGGCATAACCTTCATCGCCGTAATTCGGGTTGGTGTAAACGCCTTTTCCGCCAACGGTCGCCATTAACGGCCCGAGAGGCAGATTCAACCCCAGCCCCACGCCCGCGACGTCACCGTCGTCGTCGTTATGTGTCCAGTTACCACTTAAAGCCAGGCCCGTCGATTCAGTCCCAAAACCGACACCAATATTGGTGTATTCTTTACCCGCCTGGCCGCTGATGCTCATTGCATTGACCGATGCAGAAACCAACAGCATTCCGGCCAGACCTGCTAGCGCAATTTTTTTCATTATCCCCTTTCCCACAAGCAATTAATCAAAATTCCCAAAGCTGCGGGATTGTACTGCCTGGCACAGAGGATTCAATGAGCGAAAAAAGGGATCTAGTCACTTATTGTAACTAAATACTTCTTAAATAATTAAACGCCGAAAAAATAAACACACTTTACCGATACACACAAAAATAATAATAAGTGCAGTTATCATTGCAAAAGAGATTACTGTCACTTTCACATATTTCTGAGTTACCGTATTCTCATGGTTTCTTTTTATTTATAAGGAATACCCCTATGCGACAACGGACTATTGTATGCCCTTTGATTCAAAATGATGGTGCTTATTTGCTGTGTAAAATGGCCGACGATCGCGGCGTTTTCCCCGGTCAATGGGCGCTTTCGGGTGGCGGCGTGGAGTCTGGCGAACGAATTGAAGAGGCACTACGCCGCGAAATTCGCGAAGAACTGGGAGAACAGCTGCTTTTGACAGAAATCACGCCGTGGACCTTCAGCGATGATATTCGCACCAAGACGTATGCAGATGGTCGCAAGGAAGAGATTTATATGATTTACCTGATTTTTGACTGCGTTTCTGCCAACCGAGAAGTGAAAATAAACGAAGAGTTTCAGGACTACGCGTGGGTAAAACCTGAAGATCTGGTGCATTATGATTTAAATGTTGCCACCCGAAAAACGTTACGTTTGAAAGGTCTTCTTTAACAATGATGACAGCCATCACTGGCTGTCAGATTGAAAATTTAGTGGTTAACGAATTCCCCATCCAGATAAACTTTGCCTTTTTCCACATGCATGACTAAACCATCCAGATAATCAGGTTTAAATGTCGCATCACGCTTATTTTTAGCAATATATGTCAGGCAATGATTATGGGTGAAAATAACGATATTTTTATCAGGCGCTTTGCTTTGTAAGTCCTTAATTGCACTATAAATCTCATTACCGCACTGAAGAAGTCGTTTATCTACCGTCAGCTTTTTACCCGCGGAAAACCAGGTCGCCGACTGAATGGTCCGGACGGTATTACTGGAATAAAGATCGAAATCAGGGATGTCAGCGCTAAAAGCGTTGCCCAGTTCACGGGCATCCTGGGTACCTTTAACCGTAATACCTGTTTTATCTGACAAGCATTGATTGGTTGAACGATCGCAACGTTCAGCATGGCGAAACAAAACGACAACCGGGTGCTGCTGTGCCAGTCTGGCCAATGTTTTATTGTCGATACGTGGCAAACCATTGCTACTCCAGGCGGCATGAGTACCCAGTCCGGCAATTGCAGCGAGCGCCAGTAAAATGATGAAATATTTTTTTGACTTCAATGATGAGCGGCAAAAAGCTAACACGTAAACTCCACCTATAGACAAGCGCAACCAGACAATTACCGTAAAATTGAGCGACATTTCTGGCGATAATTAGCAGTTGGTGTAATATTAAAAATCCTACGATGTCGGCAAAATGCCTCAAAATTTTGCCAAATGCAAAGCCTAAATAAGAAAAAATATAAAAATTTCAATATTTACGTCTAATATTAGTTTCTTAAGGTTAAGTTAATATTCTATCCTTAAAATTTCGCTCCAAATGGCAAAATATACACAACACTCTTTATAGCAAATATAAGTGGACAGGTATTCAATGGCGGAAGGAAAAGCAATGTCAGAATTTTTGCCTTTTTCGCGACCAGCAATGGGCGTGGAGGAACTCGCTGCAGTTAAAGAGGTTCTCGAATCCGGTTGGATCACAACCGGTCCGAAGAATCAGGCGCTTGAGCAAGCCTTTTGCCAGTTGACGGGAAATCAGCATGCCATCGCGGTCAGTTCAGCCACCGCCGGAATGCATATCACGCTAATGGCGTTGGAAATTGGCAAGGGCGATGAAGTGATTACGCCTTCCCTGACCTGGGTTTCAACCCTCAATATGATTTCCTTGTTGGGTGCAACGCCGGTAATGGTGGATGTCGACCGCGATACGCTGATGGTCACGCCTGAAGCGATCGAGTCAGCCATAACGCCACGCACTAAAGCCATCATTCCGGTGCATTATGCCGGTGCGCCAGCAGATATTGACGCCATTCGCGCCATTGGCGAACGTTACGGCATCGCAGTTATCGAAGATGCTGCCCATGCCGTCGGTACGTATTACAAAGGGCGACATATTGGCGCAAAAGGTACCGCTATTTTTTCATTTCATGCCATTAAAAATATTACCTGTGCGGAAGGTGGCCTGATTGTAACTGATAATGAAAACCTTGCCCGCCAGCTACGGATGCTGAAATTTCACGGTCTGGGTGTCGATGCCTATGACAGACAAACCTGGGGCCGTGCACCGCAGGCTGAAGTCTTAACACCGGGCTATAAGTACAATCTGACCGATATTAACGCCGCAATTGCCCTGACACAGTTAGCAAAATTAGAGCACCTCAACACCCGTCGGCGCGAAATTGCCCAGCAATATCAGCAAGCACTGGCAGCTCTCCCCTTTCAGCCATTAAGCCTTCCCGCCTGGCCGCACGTTCACGCCTGGCATCTGTTTATTATTCGTGTCGATGAACAACGTTGTGGTATCAGTCGCGATGCGTTGATGGAAGCGTTAAAAGAAAGAGGCATTGGTACCGGGTTACATTTCCGCGCCGCTCACACACAAAAATATTATCGCGAGCGTTTTCCCACGCTGTCGTTACCGAATACCGAATGGAATAGCGAACGCATCTGTTCTTTGCCGCTGTTCCCGGATATGACTACCGCCGATGCCGACCGTGTCATCACAGCCCTTCAGCAACTCGCAGGACAATAAGCCATGTTTGAAATCCACCCTGTTAAGAAAGTCTCGGTGGTTATTCCCGTTTATAACGAGCAGGAAAGCTTACCGGAATTAATCAGGCGCACCACCACAGCCTGTGAATCGTTGGGGAAAGAGTATGAGATCCTGCTGATTGATGACGGCAGTAGCGATAATTCCGCGCATATGCTGGTCGAAGCCTCACAAGCGGAGAACAGCCATATTGTGTCTATTTTGCTTAACCGCAATTACGGGCAACATTCAGCGATTATGGCGGGATTCAGTCACGTTACCGGCGACTTAATTATTACCCTTGATGCCGATCTCCAGAATCCGCCAGAAGAAATCCCCCGCCTGGTGGCAAAAGCCGATGAAGGTTACGACGTGGTAGGGACTGTACGCCAGAACCGCCAGGACAGCTGGTTTCGTAAAACAGCTTCGAAGATGATTAACCGGCTTATTCAGCGCACCACCGGCAAAGCGATGGGTGACTACGGTTGTATGCTGCGCGCCTATCGCCGTCATATTGTCGATGCGATGTTGCACTGCCATGAACGTAGCACCTTTATCCCGATTCTGGCGAATATCTTCGCCCGCCGTGCCATTGAAATTCCAGTACATCATGCCGAGCGTGAGTTTGGTGAATCCAAATACAGTTTTATGCGCCTGATTAATTTGATGTACGACCTGGTGACCTGCCTTACCACAACGCCGCTACGTATGCTGAGTCTGCTCGGCAGCATTATTGCGATTGGAGGTTTTAGCATTGCGGTGCTGCTGGTGATTTTACGCCTGACCTTCGGACCACAATGGGCGGCAGAAGGCGTCTTTATGCTATTTGCCGTGCTGTTTACTTTTATTGGCGCTCAGTTTATCGGCATGGGATTACTCGGTGAATATATCGGCAGGATCTACACCGATGTCCGCGCCCGCCCCCGCTATTTTGTTCAGCAAGTTATCCGTCCATCCAGCAAGGAAAATGAATAATGAAAACCGTCGTTTTTGCCTACCACGATATGGGATGCCTCGGTATTGAAGCTCTGCTGGCTGCCGGTTACGAAATTAGCGCCATTTTTACCCATACCGATAATCCCGGTGAAAAAGCCTTTTATGGTTCGGTGGCTCGTCTGGCAGCGGAAAGAGGCATTCCGGTTTATGCGACGGATGACGTTAATCATCCGCTGTGGGTGGAACGCATTGCCCAACTGTCGCCAGATGTGATTTTCTCTTTTTATTATCGCCATCTTATTTGCGACGAAATTTTGCAGCTCGCTCCCGCAGGTGCATTTAATCTGCATGGTTCGCTGTTACCAAAATATCGTGGTCGCGCGCCGCTGAACTGGGTGCTGGTCAACGGTGAAACGGAAACTGGCGTTACATTGCACCGAATGGTGAAACGTGCCGATGCCGGGGCCATTGTGGCGCAACTGCGCATTGCCATTGCGCCAGACGATATCGCTATTACGCTGCATCATAAATTGTGCCATGCCGCGCGCCAGCTACTGGAACAGACATTACCCGCCATTAAACACGGTAATATTCTGGAAATCGCCCAGCGCGAAAACGAAGCCACCTGTTTTGGTCGCAGAACGCCGGATGACAGTTTCCTTGAATGGCATAAACCGGCATCCGTACTGCACAACATGGTACGTGCCGTTGCCGATCCGTGGCCGGGTGCCTTCAGCTATGTTGGCAATCAGAAATTTACCGTCTGGTCGTCGCGTGTTCATCCTCATGCCAGCAAAGCACAGCCGGGGAGCGTGATTTCTATTGCACCGCTGTTGATTGCCTGTGGCGATGGCGCGCTGGAAATCGTCACCGGACAGGCGGGCGACGGCATTACTATGCAGGGCTCGCAATTAGCGCAGACGCTGGGCCTGGTGCAAGGTTCACGCTTGAATAGCCAGCCTGCCTGCACCGCCCGACGCCGTACCCGGGTACTCATCCTCGGGGTAAATGGCTTTATTGGCAACCATCTGACAGAACGCCTGCTGCGCGAAGATCATTATGAAGTTTACGGTCTGGATATTGGCAGCGATGCGATAAGCCGTTTTCTGAATCATCCGCATTTTCACTTTGTCGAAGGCGATATCAGTATTCATTCCGAATGGATTGAGTATCACGTCAAAAAATGTGATGTCGTCTTGCCGCTGGTGGCGATAGCCACGCCGATTGAATATACCCGCAACCCGCTGCGCGTATTTGAACTCGATTTTGAAGAGAATCTGCGCATTATCCGCTACTGCGTGAAGTACCGTAAGCGAATCATCTTCCCGTCAACTTCAGAAGTTTATGGGATGTGTAGCGATAAATACTTCGATGAGGACCATTCTAATTTAATCGTCGGCCCGGTGAATAAACCACGCTGGATTTATTCGGTATCAAAACAATTACTTGATCGGGTGATCTGGGCCTATGGCGAAAAAGAGGGTTTACAGTTCACCCTCTTCCGCCCGTTTAACTGGATGGGACCGCGACTGGATAACCTTAATGCGGCACGAATCGGCAGCTCCCGCGCTATTACGCAACTCATTCTCAATCTGGTAGAAGGTTCACCGATTAAGCTGATTGATGGCGGAAAACAAAAACGCTGCTTTACTGATATTCGCGATGGTATCGAGGCGTTATACCGCATTATCGAAAATGCGGGAAATCGCTGCGACGGCGAAATTATCAACATTGGCAATCCTGAGAACGAAGCGAGCATTGAGGAACTGGGCGAGATGCTGCTGGCGAGCTTCGAAAAACATCCGCTGCGCCATCACTTCCCGCCGTTTGCAGGCTTTCGCGTTGTCGAAAGTAGCAGCTACTACGGCAAAGGATATCAGGATGTAGAGCATCGTAAACCGAGCATCCGCAATGCCCGCCGCTGCCTGGACTGGGAACCAAAAATTGATATGCAGGAAACCATCGACGAAACGCTGGATTTCTTCCTGCGCACCGTTGATCTTACGGATAAACCATCATGACCAAAGTCGGCTTACGCATTGATGTCGATACCTTTCGTGGCACCCGTGAAGGCGTGCCGCGTCTGCTGGAAATCTTGAGTAAGCATAATATTCAGGCCAGCATTTTTTTCAGCGTCGGCCCGGACAATATGGGCCGCCATCTCTGGCGACTGGTGAAGCCACAGTTTTTGTGGAAGATGCTGCGCTCAAACGCGGCATCGCTTTATGGCTGGGATATTTTACTGGCAGGTACGGCCTGGCCAGGTAAAGAGATTGGTCATGCCAATGCCGATATCATTCGTGAAGCGGCTAAACATCACGAAGTCGGCCTGCACGCCTGGGATCACCATGCCTGGCAAGCCCATAGCGGTAACTGGGATCGGCAAACAATGATCGACGATATTGCACTCGGCCTTCGCACCCTGGAAGAGATTATCGGTCAACCGGTAACCTGTTCTGCCGCTGCGGGCTGGCGTGCCGACCAGCAGGTGATCGAAGCAAAAGAAGCGTTCCATTTGCGCTACAACAGCGATTGCCGTGGGGCCATGCCGTTCCGTCCACTGCTCGAATCAGGAAACCCTGGCACTGCGCAAATTCCGGTGACCTTACCCACCTGGGACGAAGTGATTGGTCGGGATGTGAAAGCAGAAGATTTTAATGGTTGGTTACTCAACCGCATCCTGCGAGATAAAGGCACGCCGGTTTATACCATTCATGCAGAAGTTGAAGGCTGCGCTTATCAGCATAATTTTGTGGATCTCCTCAAACGCGCAGCTCAGGAAGGCGTGACATTTTGCCCTTTAAGCGAACTGTTATCAGAGACGTTGCCGCTCGGACAAGTTGTTCGCGGAAATATTGCCGGACGTGAAGGCTGGCTGGGTTGCCAACAAATTGCGGGTAGTCGCTGATGAAATCGGTACGTTACCTTATCGGCCTCTTCGCGTTTATTGCCTGCTATTACCTGTTACCGATCAGCACGCGTCTGCTCTGGCAACCAGATGAAACGCGTTATGCGGAAATCAGTCGAGAAATGCTGGCATCCGGCGACTGGATTGTGCCCCATCTGTTAGGGCTACGTTATTTCGAAAAACCCATTGCCGGATACTGGATTAACAGCATTGGGCAATGGCTATTTGGCGCGAATAACTTTGGTGTGCGGGCAGGCGTTATCTTTGCGACCCTGTTAACTGCCGCGCTGGTGACCTGGTTTACTCTGCGCTTATGGCGCGATAAACGTCTGGCTCTACTCGCCACAGTAATTTATCTCTCATTGTTTATTGTCTATGCCATCGGCACTTATGCCGTGCTCGATCCGTTTATTGCATTCTGGCTGGTGGCGGGAATGTGCAGCTTCTGGCTGGCAATGCAGGCACAGACGTGGAAAGGCAAAAGCGCAGGATTTTTACTGCTGGGAATCACCTGCGGCATGGGGGTGATGACCAAAGGTTTTCTCGCCCTTGCCGTGCCGGTATTAAGCGTACTGCCATGGGTAGCGACGCAAAAACGCTGGAAAGATCTCTTTATTTACGGCTGGCTGGCGGTTATCAGTTGCGTACTGACGGTTCTCCCCTGGGGACTGGCGATAGCGCAGCGGGAGCCTGACTTCTGGCACTATTTTTTCTGGGTTGAGCATATTCAACGCTTTGCACTGGATGATGCCCAACATAGAGCTCCGTTCTGGTACTACGTGCCGGTCATCATTGCCGGTAGCCTGCCGTGGCTGGGATTACTCCCCGGTGCACTGTACGCAGGCTGGAAAAACCGCAAGCATTCCGCAACCGTCTATTTGTTGAGCTGGACGATAATGTCGCTGCTGTTTTTCTCCGTCGCTAAAGGCAAATTGCCCACCTATATTCTTTCCTGCTTTGCACCTCTGGCAATGCTGATGGCGCATTACGCTTTGCTGGCAGCAAAAAATAATCCTCTGGCGTTGCGGATTAATGGCTGGATTAACATCGCTTTTGGCGTCATTGGCATTATTGCCACATTTGTGGTCTCCCCCTGGGGACCAATGAACACGCCGGTGTGGCAAACCTTCGAGAGCTATAAAGTCTTTTGTGCCTGGTCGATTTTTTCGCTATGGGCATTTTTCGGCTGGTACACCTTAACAAACGTCGAAAAGACCTGGTCTTTTGCCGCGCTTTGCCCGCTGGGGCTGGCGTTGCTGGTAGGATTTTCAATTCCTGACAGAGTCATGGAAGGAAAACATCCGCAATTTTTTGTCGAGATGACACAAGAATCACTTCAGCCAAGCCGCTATATTCTTACTGATAGCGTCGGTGTTGCCGCAGGTCTGGCATGGAGCCTGCAACGCGATGACATCATCATGTATCGCCAGACAGGTGAGTTGAAATACGGCCTTAATTATCCGGATGCGAAAGGGAGATTTGTCAGCGGTGATGAGTTCGCAAACTGGCTTAATCAACATCGTCAGGAGGGGATTATTACACTCGTGCTTTCGGTTGACCGCGATGAAGATATCAACAGTCTCGCCATTCCGCCCGCAGATGCCATCGATCGTCAGGAGCGTCTGGTGCTGATTCAGTATCGTCCCAAATGATCTGGCTAACATTAGTCTTTGCCAGCTTGCTTAGCGTTGCCGGGCAGTTGTGTCAGAAACAGGCAACCTGCTTTGTGGCGATAAACAAACGGCGCAAACATATCGTGCTGTGGCTGGGACTGGCGCTGGCTTGTCTTGGTCTTGCCATGGTGCTCTGGCTGCTGGTCTTGCAGAACGTACCGGTAGGCATTGCCTACCCGATGTTAAGTCTGAATTTTGTCTGGGTGACGCTGGCTGCAGTAAAACTGTGGCACGAACCGGTATCGCCGCGTCACTGGTGTGGGGTGGCGTTCATTATTGGTGGCATTGTGATCCTCGGGAGTACGGTGTAATGGGCCTGATGTGGGGATTATTCAGCGTCATTATTGCCTCAGTTGCGCAATTAAGCCTGGGTTTTGCGGCGAGTCATCTGCCGCCGATGACGCACTTATGGGATTTTATCGCGACGCTGTTAGCTTTTGGCCTGGATGCCCGGATACTGTTACTCGGGCTGCTGGGTTATCTGCTTTCCGTTTTTTGTTGGTATAAAACACTACATAAACTTGCGCTAAGCAAAGCCTATGCCTTGCTCAGTATGAGTTATGTGCTGGTATGGATTGCTTCAATGGTACTTCCCGGCTGGGAAGGGACTTTTTCGCTGAAAGCACTACTGGGAGTAGCCTGTATTATGAGCGGGTTGATGCTGATTTTCCTGCCCACGACAAAACAACGTTACTGAGTTTTCCCTGCCGCTTTACACTGCCGTTCCCACTCATCGGGGCTATAACTGCTTGCCGAGAGGACTTTCACCGTATGCAGCTTTTCACGATTAATACAATAAAGCGCATTCTGCAAAGGCGAGAGTAAATCCCCCACTTTCACGGCGAAGTCACTCTTCACTTCGGCGATCATTTTTATCGCGCCGCCAGCATCGCAGAGCATAAGTACATGTCTGTTATCTTGTTTATTGCAGCACGATTTTTTGACCAGCCATTCCATTGCATTATCCTGTTTGCTAAGAGTTTTCACATCAATTTACAGATTAACAGATAAACTCTTTATCAACGGCAATGGAATGGCAGAAATGAGAAGTGAAACGGAGGGTTAATTATTGCTGACGTTGCACCCACTCTTTTAGCGCCTGACGTGAAATTTTAATACCGCCGTTTTTCAGTTCAGGCGGCAACGTTAACCAACGCACCGGTTGCTGAAAACGGGCCAGCTTATCTTTCACCCATTCACTAAGATCAACGCTCTCGTGGTCATACTCCATCACCGCCACCGGTCGATGACCAAACTCCTTGTCGGCAACGGGGACGATAAACACCTGCAAAACCGCAGGATGTGCAGCAATTACGCGCTCGACTTCTTCCGGCTGAATACCCTCTCCGCCACTGAAGAATAGATTGTCTAAACGTCCGACAATGGTCAGCTTGCCATTATGCACCTCACCGCGATCGCGCGTAGCGTACCAGCCTTCGTCATTAACCAGTGAAACCAGTTGCCCGTTACGCCAGTAACCTTCTGCCATACTGGCAGCCCGCAGCCACACTTCATTATTAACGATTTTCACTTCCCGACCCGGCAGCGGCGAACCAACGTCTGCCAGTCCGTCGGCTTCTTTCGCACACACCGTGGAGGCAAACTCGGTCAGACCATAGCCGCAAAAGCAACGAATCCCCTGCTCGCGCGCCTGTTCCGTCAACTCGATCGGGATAGCCGCGCCGCCAAGTAACACCGCTTTCAGGGAAACGGAACTGCGGTTAACCAGCAAACGCCAGAGTTGTGTTGGCACCAGTGAAGCGTGAGTACAGCCTGCCAGCATTTGCTCCAATGGCTGTTTATCACGTACCGTCATCCGCGCACCAGCGTATAACCAGCGCCACATAATTCCCTGACCGGAGACGTGAAACAGCGGTAAAGAGAGCAACCAATCATCGTGATCGCCAAACGGAATCAGCGATAACACCCCTTCGGCGCTGGCAAGATGAGCCTGGTAATTATGAACAGCGGCTTTCGGCAAGCCAGTGGACCCAGAGGTTAACGTCATTGAGCACAGACGCGTCGGCTGCCACGCAGCGGCATGTGCGCCTTCAACCCGCTGAATGTGCAGCGACGCTAACGCCGGAAACGTGTTTTCCCCTTCCGGCACCAGCGCAAATTGCAGCGTAAGATTGGGCAGCAATTCTTCAAGCAACGGTTGCGGCAGCTGAGGGTTCACGGGCAACACCCGCGCCCCGCATTGCAGTAACGCCAGCCAGGCGAGCAGCGTTTGCGGCGTATTCCACGCCCGCAACATCACGCCGCTGCCCTCAACTACGCCCTGCGCCGCAAAGCCGGAGGCTAATTCATCGACGCGAGCACAAAGCTCGCGCCAGTTGAGTTGCTCGTCATTAAGACGTAAGGCGATGGCTTCTCCCCGCACTTGCCGCCAGTGACGCCACGGCCAGTCAGAGAAGATCATAACAACCGCTCCAGTGCATCAACTTCCACGACAGGCAGCGTGCTACCCGGCCAGCGACGTACCTGCTGCGCCTGCATTAGATCCAGCGTGTCCAGCCCTGGAATGGTGTCCGGCGTTAACCAGGCGGCAATCCGCGCCAGTTGCGTTAAGCCTAAGCTCGATTCAATGGAAGAACTGATCACCGCCGTCAGCCCCAGCGCGTGCGCCGCCTGTACCTGCTCGCGTACTTTCTCCAGACTGCCCGTGAGCGTGGGTTTGATAACTACCGCGCGCACGCCCTCTTCAGCCACAAAGGCAAAATCCGGCTCGCGCAAGCTTTCATCCCAGGCAATGGCAATGCCGGTTTCACGGACAAACGCTCGCGAATCATCGCGGGTTTTGCACGGCTCTTCGAGAAACGCGATGCGGTGGCGATAATCCGGGTTAACATATTTGGCAAACTGCTGGCCTTTCAGCGGTGTCCAGGCGCGATTTGCGTCAAGACGCAAATGCAGATCCGGAATTGCCTCCAGCAACAGATTAACCACCATGCCGTCGCGCACGGCTTCGTACAATCCCACTTTGACCTTCGCCACTTTCTCGCCTGGCATATCAGCAAGTTTGAGGATCAGATCGTCAGGATCGCCATTACACAGTGGTGCCGCACGGTAATTGGCCGCCTGCGGGAGCGTATCTGCCAGCTCCGCCAATGCACAGCTTACGCCAAAGGCAACGGAAGGCATCTGCGGTAGCTCGCAATCGCCTGCCAGCCAGTTATTTACCCAGGCAAGCAGCACGCTTTGCGCCTCTTCCCAGGTTTCCTGGCTGAAGCCCGGCAGTGGGGAGATCTCCCCCCACCCTTCGCGCTCGCCCTCACGCAGGCAAACGTACAGCCCGTCGCGGGTTTTTAACCGCCTGTCGCGCAGAACCACCCCCGCGTCCATGGGGATCTGCCAGCGGTATACCTGCGCGCTACGCATTACGGATTCCGTTTAAATTTGCTGAAATCAGGCTGACGTTTCTGGTTGAAAGCGTTGCGACCTTCCTGACCTTCTTCCGTCATGTAGAACAGCATGGTGGCGTTGCCCGCCAGCTCCTGCAGCCCCGCCTGCCCGTCACAGTCGGCGTTCAGCGCAGCTTTCAGGCAGCGCAGCGCCATCGGGCTGTTTTGCAGCATTTCGCGGCACCAACGGACGGTTTCTTTTTCCAGATCCGCCAGCGGTACCACGGTGTTGACAAGGCCCATATCCAGCGCCTGTTTTGCGTCGTACTGACGGCACAGGAACCAGATTTCTCGCGCTTTTTTCTGCCCGACGATACGAGCCATGTAGGAAGCGCCCCAGCCGCCGTCGAAGGAACCGACTTTCGGGCCAGTCTGACCGAAGATGGCATTATCTGCTGCGATAGTCAGGTCGCACATCATGTGCAGAACGTGACCACCGCCGATGGAGTAGCCAGCCACCATCGCGACAACCGGTTTCGGACAGGTACGGATCTGACGCTGGAAGTCCAGCACGTTCAAGTGATGTACGCCGGAATCATCTTTATAGCCGCCGTAATCACCACGCACTTTCTGGTCACCACCGGAGCAGAACGCTTTATCGCCTGCGCCAGTCAGAATGATCACGCCGATATTGTCGTCATAACGCGCATCTGCCAGTGCCTGGATCATCTCTTTTACCGTCAGAGGACGGAAGGCATTGCGCACCTGCGGACGATTAATGGTGATTTTTGCGATACCGTCGGTGGATTTTTCATAACGAATGTCCTCGAAACCTTCGGAGCAGTCGTGCCATTCAACCGGTGCGTAAAGCATTGCTTCATCAGGATAAATCATATTGTGTCCTTTAGTCAGAAACGCAAGATCTGCGCCAGACTTGCGATTACGCCAGCGGGATTTTCCCGATGCGCGTTATGTCCGGCGCGAGGAATGACATGGCAGTCGGCAGCCAGTTCCGCCGCCAGGGCGCGGAATTTGCTGTCACGTTCACCACATAAATAATAAAACGCAAATGTGCGGGCACTAAGGTTAGCACGTAAATCAGGCTGGACGGCGAGAGAAGTCGCCTCCAGCATGGCGGCAAGGGTTGCGCCATTATTGTTGCTGCGCAGCGCCACCAGCTCCCGGCGTTGATCGTCATTGAGCGAGGCAAAAACAGGCTGTTGATACCAGTCGGCAAATACCGCCGTTAACGGTTCTGTGCAAAAACGCTGCGCCCATTGGCGATCGGAACGCTGACGTTCCGCACGTTGTTCAGCATTTTGCAGCCCCGGATGCCCGCCTTCGACAATAACCCCACAAAGCCCCGCCAGCCCCTGGCAAGCCGCCATCATCGCCACCCGTCCGCCAAGCGAGTACCCCACCAGCCAGAAGTCAAGGATGTTGTAACTAACCAAGGTTTTACGCAGTAAGTCGGTGACATCATCAAATCCATCGACGCTAATCGCCGCCGAACCACCATGACCTGGGAGATCAACATACAACCGTGAGTAGTCGGCAAACGCCTCGCCCACTTCTTGCCATTCGTGGCAATCGCCGGAAAAACCGTGCAAAAACACCAGCCAGGGTAAACCTGGTTTTCCGTGTTTTGCCTGCGCGTGCAGGATCATAAATGGCTTACCTGCGCCAGAAGTTGCTGGAGCGTTTGCGCACCATCGGTGTCGTTAACCACCATTTCAATCACCGTGGTGGTTGGCGTGCGCCAGGCGTCGGCAAATGCCGTTTCAAGTTCCTGCCAGTTTTGCGGACGATGATATTTCAGCTCGAACATCGCGGCGGCGTGCTCAAAATGGACGTTTTGCGGCATCAGATAGAAACGCTCACGCTCGCTTTGCGGCGTTGGCAACAGCGAGAAAATTTGCCCGCCGTTGTTGTTCACCACAATTAATACCAGCGGCGCAGAAACCTGACGCAATAACGCCAGCGCGTTGAGATCGTAAAGTGCGGAGAGATCGCCCACAATCGCCAGCGTCGGTTTGCCGCTTGCCCGCTGAACGCCTGCGGCGGTCGAAAGCAGTCCGTCGATACCGCTGGCCCCTCGGTTGCTGTACACCGGGTAACCTGCCGGAAGTTGCGAAAGCGCATCAATCAGACGTACCACCAGGCTGTTACCAACAAACAATTGCCCCTGTTCAGGCAGATAGTCGCAGATGCGATGCGCCAGTTGCGCTTCGCCAAACGCATCACGGCGGGCAATAACCGCCTGCATTGCCTGTTCCGCCAGGCGCGGGATTTCAACGCACCAGGGCTGGCGTTTTTCTGCCGGATGCAGCTCCAGCCAGTCGGCAATATTGGCAATTAAGCGACGTCCGCGATGGTGTGCCGGATCAAGTCGCCCTTCAATGTCATCAACAATCCAGTACTCTTCTGGTTCACAGCTTGCCTGCCATTGCAGGAGCCGTTTCCCCGTCAGGCTGCTTCCCAGTTGCACCACAATTTGCGCCTGCTGCAGCTCGCTGGTCGCTTTGGCATTGCCTAACCAAAGATCGGCACACGGCAGCGGCTGCCCGGTTTGTGACAGCACATCGCCAATCAGCGGCCAGCCAAGAGTTTGCGCCCACAGGGCAACTTTTTTGCCCTCTTCCGCACTCATGCGCCCGGCAACCACCACGCCGCGCTTTTGTCGCCAGAAGAACCAGTCGCGCTGTTTTTCACTTTCCAGACGAGGCGCTTCACGCAGCCACGGTTTGTCGTCCTGCCACCAGTCACCCAGACGCTGTTGCCAGCTAAGCCCGGTATCGTCCATTTCGCCATACAGCGGTTCAGCAAACGGGCAGTTGATATGGACTCCCCCCGCATGAAGCGTACCGAGAGCGTGGTCGATGGTAGAAACCAGCCAACGTGCGGGGATATCCTGGGTCGGGCGCGGCAATGAAATACTGTGCGTGGGGTGAGAGGCGAACATTCCCGGCTGGCGAATTGCCTGATTCGCGCCGCAGTCAATTAGCTCCGGCGGGCGATCGGCGGTTAACAGGATCAGTTTTTCTCCGGTTAACCCAGCTTCAATCAGTGCCGGATAGAGATTTGCTACCGCCGTGCCGGAGGTCACAATCACCGCCACCGGCTGCTTGCTGACTTTCGCCAGCCCCAGCGCCAGATGTCCCAGTCCACGCTCATCGAAATGGGTGTGGTGAATGAATGTGGAATTCTCCGCCGCCGCTAACGTTAACGGTGTAGAACGCGAGCCAGGGGCGATACAGATGTGTCTGACGCCGTGACGCGTTAATGCTTCCAGAATGACCGCCGCCCAGCGTCGGTTAAATGCGCTTACTGACATGAGTTTGTCCGGTATCAATATTGCGGCTAAGTATAAGGAGCTACAAAAATAGATTATTGATATGAATCGGTAATGATGCGACTCATTACTATTCCATCTGTAATAAAGTACGCAGCCCTGCCGCTTTGTTGTCGATTTCCTGCCACTCTTGCTCGGGGTCGGAACCACGGACAATGCCCGCGCCAGCATATAATCGCACGACATTGCCGCTAATTTTTGCTGAGCGCAGGGAAACGCAGAATTCGCTTTGTTGTAATGAGAGATAGCCCGCAGAACCGGCGTACCATTCTCGGGTGAACGGTTCGTGACGGGCGATAAACTGTCGCGCCAGATCGCGCGGTAAGCCAGCAACTGCTGCCGTTGGCTGCAACTGATGTAAACAGATCACATCATCCGCTTTGTTGAGTGAAGTCCAGATACAGCGGCGAAGATGCTGCACTTTACGCAGACGCAGTACCTGCGGCGGTAAAACATCCAGCGTCTGGGTATCGGCCTGTAATCGTTGGCAGATATCTTCCACCACCAGCATGTTCTCGCGCTGGTTTTTATCATCCGCCATCAGCCACTCACCTAACTGCTGCGCCTGCTTATCATCAGGATGATTTGCTACCGTTCCCGCCAGCGCTTCAGTACGCAGCGCGTTGTCACGCCGCCGCCATAACCGTTCCGGTGAAGAGCCAAGAAAAGCAGTTTCGCCATCAAAGGCCATGTAAAAATGGTAGCAATTCAGATTCAGTCGACGACTGGCAGCCATCATCGCCGCCGCGTTGACCGGACTTGCGAAATGCAGGTCAGTTGCCCGAGCGAGCACCACTTTGTCGAGCTCACCTTCGGCGATGGTTTTCGTTGCCAGTTCGATTAATTGCGTCCAGCCCGTTTTGTCCGGCCAGTGTTGTTCTCGCGTGGTGGTTAAATGTAACCCAGGCAAGGGCTTGATACTCACCAGTGTGGCGATAAATTCTTTTGCCTGAATCGCATCGTGCTGAAGGGAGCTTTCGCTGAATAGCGTCAGCCGCAGCGTGGCTTTACCGCCACAGCGTCGCCATTCCAGGCGGGGTAAAAGTAAATTGCCCTGCGACGGGTCAAAAGCATTCAGCCCCCAAATGCGTAAGTCGGCGTGTTCCGGGTGCTGGCGAAGAAAACGTTGTGCCTGGTCCAACGACGTAAAACGGGTAATCGCGCCCAGGACGGCAGCTTCTTCATCACCATTACGTTGTTGCCAGTAGAATTGCGGGTACGTTTGCTGACTGGCCAGCCAGCTCAAGGCATCAAAAGCGTCTTTGAGAGGGAAAGGAATATCGATAACCCGAATGCCGGGTGTCGCCGGAATCTCTTGCGACAAATGGCGCAGTAGATTTTCCAGCGCCGTAGTAAGTGATTGCACGCGGACCTCTCCCTGTTAAAAGCCTCACATTATACGGGGTACTACAAAAAAAATGCAGTACCCCGGTGTAGGGAGGTTTTAACGGCGTGCCAGCAACAGTCCTAGTACCAGCCCAACGGCCGCGCCCACACCAATTCCTTGCCAGGGTTTTTCGTGGACGTAGTCATCAGCACGATAAACTGCCTGCTTCGCCCGATAGTAATAACTGTCTGAAGCCTGGCTAACCCGTTTTTTCACATCATCCAGCGCTTTTTCTGCACGCGCTTTCAGCTCAACATATTTCTGATCGGCGGGATCGCCAGAGGAGCGGAGCACCTCTTCCAGTGTTTCACTAAGCAGCGTCAGGTCGTCATCGATACGTGTATCACCAAACTGATTAGACATTCTCGTTCTCCATTTGCGTAAAACCTGTCACTAACTATAGACAAGGGTTGTTGATTACGCCTGAATTACCTCGCGTGCCATCCCAATGTGTGGGATACCATCTTCTTCATAGACCTCCGTCACAGGGATAAAACCGAAACTCTGGTAGAAGTTTTGCAGATGCGCCTGCGCCCCGAGGTAAACAGGCTTATCAGGCCAGTGATGCGTACATGTTTCGAGTGTTTTACTCATCAGTTGCTGCCCCACTTTTTCGCCACGCAACGCTTCACTGACAATCACCCGACCTATAACGACCGGCTCAAGATCATCATCACTTTTCAGAATCCTCGCATATGCCACCAGTTCATCATTTTTCCAACCAAGAATATGGCGATTATCCCCCGTCAAATCATCACCATCGATATCCTGATAAGGGCAATTCTGCTCGACAACAAACACCGCGCAACGCAGTTGTAATAAGGCATAAAGCTGGGAAACCGATAATTCAGAGTGATGCAGATCTTGCCATTCAATCATAATGCTCTCCTTTTAGATGTATGCCTTATACTAGCCGGAATATTTTTTGAAACGTGATGAACTCATGGAATTAATTTTTTTAGGTACTTCGGCCGGTGTGCCAACCCGCACGCGCAATGTCACGGCAATATTGCTTAACCTGCAACATCCGACCCAGAGCGGACTTTGGTTGTTTGACTGCGGTGAAGGCACCCAGCATCAGCTACTGCATACCGCCTTTAACCCTGGAAAACTGGACAAGATTTTTATCAGTCACCTTCATGGCGATCATCTTTTTGGTTTACCCGGCTTGCTGTGCAGTCGTTCTATGTCAGGCATTATCCAACCCTTAACGATTTATGGTCCGCAAGGTATCCGTGAATTTGTGGAAACCGCGCTGCGGATTAGCGGCTCATGGACCGATTATCCGCTGGAAATTGTCGAAATTGGCGCTGGCGAAATTCTCGATGATGGCCTGCGCAAAGTAACCGCTTATCCGCTGGAACACCCACTGGAATGTTATGGCTATCGTATTGAAGAACATGATAAACCGGGTGCATTAAATGCCCAGGCATTAAAAGCTGCTGGCGTGCCGCCTGGTCCACTGTTTCAGGAATTAAAAGCGGGCAAAACAATCACCCTGGAAGATGGAAGGCAGATTAACGGCGCAGATTACTTAGCTGCTCCAGTGCCAGGTAAAGCGCTCGCTATTTTCGGCGATACCGGCCCCTGCGATGCCGCACTTGATCTGGCTAAAGGTGTCGATGTCATGGTGCACGAAGCGACGCTGGATATAACCATGGAAGCCAAAGCCAATAGTCGCGGCCATAGCTCTACACGCCAGGCTGCGACACTGGCCCGTGAGGCTGGAGTCGGTATGCTAATCATTACCCACGTCAGCTCGCGCTATGATGACAAAGGTTGTCAGCACCTGTTACGTGAATGCAGGTCAATTTTCCCGGCGACTGAACTGGCGAATGATTTCACCGTGTTTAACGTTTAACTCTGCTTATTATTAAAAACAGGGCGAAACTTGCCCTGTTATCGCAACCCGCGCTACATATATCCACCCACACGGGCATATTGAGCGATTTTTGATATTTATTCATCTCCTCACGCACTATATTCAGAGCAATAAGTTGCCTCTATTTATCTTGATTCAGCACAACCTTTGCAACTAAAAGGAGCCCATGATGGTTACAGTTGTCAGCAATTATTGTCAATTATCTCAAAAGCAACTCAGTCAGACATTTGCAGAAAAATTTACTGTGACCGAGGAATTACTGCAGTCTTTAAAAAAAACAGCGTTATCCGGAGATGAAGAAAGCATTGAGTTACTGCATAATATTGCGTTAGGTTATGATAAATTTGGAAAAGAAGCTGAAGACATTCTTTACCATATTGTTAGAAACCCAACAAATGAGACCCTATCGATTATCCGACTTATCAAAAATGCTTGTTTAAAATTATATAATTTGGCACATACCGCAACCAACTTCCCCCTTAAACCAACTGGTCCGGATAATTCAGATGTTCTCCTGTTCAAAAAGCTATTCTCCCCTTCGAAATTAATGACAATTATCGGTGATGAAATTCCTCTTATATCTGAAAAACAGTCGCTTTCGAAGGTGCTTTTAAATGATGAGAATAATGAACTGAGTGATGGTACAAACTTCTGGGATAAAAATCGTCAATTAACCACAGATGAAATAGATTGCTATCTTCAGAAGATCGCCGCTAATGCAAAAAATACTGAAGTCAATTATCCTACTGGTCTCTACGTCCCCTACTCCACCAGAACTCACCTGGAAGACGCTCTCAATGAAAATATTAAGAGCGATCCATCATGGCCGAAAGCAGTCCAGTTATTCCCCATAAATACTGGCGGACACTGGATATTAGTTTCGCTACAGAAAATAGTAAATGAAAAAAATAATACACAACAAATAAAATGCGTCATATTCAACTCATTGCGCGCACTAGGCCATGATAAAGAAAATTCACTTAAGCGTGTCATTAATAGTTTTAATTCTGAATTCATGGGAGAAATGTCGAATAATAATATAAAAGTTCATTTAACTGAACCCGAGATAATATTTTTACATGCCGATCTTCAGCAATATTTAAGCCAAAGTTGCGGTGCATTTGTGTGCATGGCAGCCCAGGAAGTGATTGAACAAAGGGAAAGCAATTCTGACAGCGCCCCCTATACGTTATTAAAAAACTATGCTGACAGATTTAAAAAATATTCAGCAGAAGAGCAGTACGAAATTGATTTTCAACATAGACTGGTAAACAGAAATTGTTATTTAGATAAATATGGCGATGCACGAATCAATGCTTCTTATACACAATTAGAAATAAAACACTCACAACCCAAAAATAGAGCATCCGGCAAAAGAGTGAGTTAACATCATTGTTAATTAATTCGACCAGTCAGCAAATATGCTGACTGGTCGAACATAGTTTGCTAAACAGTCATCACTGACTGATGTCAGTCACACCATCCGCCAGTTCAATCTTCGGGTATTTCCAGCGTATCTCGGCACGCGATTGCTGGTCTGTTGATGTAGTGGATTGTTGTTGCTGACTTTTCTTACCCTCAGAGTTCTGCCCCCTGTCAACTCAATCTGCCAATAAATAACATAATTATATTTTTCCTTATATGAATTCCTTTTTAAAATAGCGAAGCCACTGTAAAAGATACTTTTTGTATAGATCTAACAACCGTAATAAAACAAACACTCATAACTCATTATAAATAATGATAAAATAACGTCTTTTATTGATAATTTATATATGAAAAAAATCCTTTTGTTATATTATTTCTGATTTCACTCCCTCTGATTATTTTTACCAACCCTGGGTCACTGCATTATCGCCAACGCCCCGACACGTCAGTCCTGAGCAATTAGAAAAAACAGTTCGTTATCTTACACAAACTGTGCATCCACGTAATGCCGACAATATTGATAATCTGAATAGGTCCGTAGAGTATATAAAAGAGTTCTTTGTCAGTAGCGGTGCCAGAGTTACCGCGCAGGGCGTCCCCGATTGGCTATTACGACTCTGCGCCTGGTAGCCAGGATTACCCTTACCCGCAATGTCCTGGCTTTATCCCGATCGGGGGGACTTTATTGCCTGGTCGGCAGAATACAGGATATCAACGCCGTTCGTCAGGTAAAAACGGCATTGTTATCATCCCGGGATTTATCTGTTTATTCTATGAATGCCCCATGGTTTATTCCCGGTATTGATTTCTCTGACCACCTGAATTATTGGCAACACGATATTCCCGCCGTAATGATTACTGACACCGCTTTTTATCGTAATAAACAATACCACTTGCCCGGTGATACAGCAGACAGATTGAATTATCAGAAAATGGCTCAGATGGTGTTATAACCTTGTTACACAACAGTAAATAATAAAAATTTCTCGAGGCGGGTCCAGAAACAGCGACATGTACATTTTATTTTCCCTCGTCTGTTTTAAGATGCGAAACATAAAATTCAATGGAGGAAAAATAAATGGGAATGATTGGTTATTTTGCAGAAATTGACTCAGAAAAGATTAACCAACTGCTTGAGTCTACTGAAAAACCTTTGATGGATAATATACATGACACGCTTTCAGGATTACGCCGACTGGATATTGATAAACGCTGGGATTTTTTACACTTTGGGCTGACAGGCACCTCTGCTTTTGATCCCGCGAAGAATGATCCGCTGAGTCGTGCCGTGCTTGGTGAACACAGCCTCGAAGATGGCATAGATGGCTTCCTGGGATTGACCTGGAATCAGGAGTTAGCCGCGACAATCGACCGACTGGAATCACTGGATCGAAGTGAGCTGCGTAAACAGTTTTCCATTAAGCGACTCAATGAAATGGAGATTTATCCGGGAGTGACCTTTTCAGAAGAGTTAGAGGGGCAACTCTTTGCTTCGATCATGCTTGATATGGAAAAGCTGATTAGCGCGTATCGACGTATGCTGCGACAAGGGAATCATGCGCTGACGGTTATTGTTGGGTGATGGTGTCAGGGCACCAAAAAAAACCGCCGAACATGTCGGCGGCTTTCTGACTTACAAACTGATAGCTTACATCAGCGGCATTGCTAACCGCACAATGCTAATCAGCGGTTGTGGCCATACACCCAGCACCAGTACCAACAGTGCAGAGATCAGCACCACGATACCGCCTGCGCTGTACTGCCAGTTTGACGGTGCATCGCGACCCGGTTGTTCCGGGGCGTGCAGGTACAGGCTCACCGCCACGCGCAGGTAGTAGTAAAGGCCGATTGCCGAACCGACAACCACGGCGCCCACCAGCCACCACAAGTGTGCCTGGACACCGACCGCCAGCACGTAGAACTTACCAATAAAGCCCAGCGTCATCGGAATACCGGCCAGAGACAGCATCATCACCGTCATCACCGCCGCGAGGATCGGGCGATGCCAGAACAGACCGCGGTAAGAGAACAGGGAATCAGCATCCGGGCCACGGTACGGGCTGGACATCAGGCTGACCACGCCGAACGCGCCGAGGCTGCTGAACAGATAACCGGCCAGGTAAACTCCTACCGCTTCCATCGACATCTCGCCCGTTTGCAGCGCAATCAGCGCCACCAGCAGATAGCCGAGGTGAGAGATAGATGAGTAACCGAGCAGACGTTTGATATTGGTCTGGCTCAGCGCCATCAGGTTACCGAAGATGATAGAGGCAAAGGCGATAATCGCCAGCACTACCCGAATCGCTTCGCTGTCACCCACCGGTGCGTAGAGGAACAGACGCATCACCACACCGAAGATAGCGATTTTGCTCGCCGTCGCCAGGAAAGTGGAAACCGGCGCAGGCGCGCCCTGGTATACGTCTGGCGTCCACAGGTGGAACGGCACCAGAGAGAGTTTGAAGCCAAGGCCAACAATCATCAGGCCGAAACCTGCCAGCAACAGCGGCTCGTTGAGCATACCGTCGCCGAGGTTTTTACCCAGCGCGACAAACGACAGGTCGCCAGACTGCGCATACACCAGCGCCATACCGAACAGCAGGAAAGAAGACGCTGCGGCAGAAAGGATAGTGTATTTGATACTGGCTTCCAGCGAACGTTTCTGGCGGAAAGCGTAACCGACCAGGCCAAACAGCGGCAAAGAGATCAGTTCGATACCGAGGAACAGAGACGCCAGATGGTTGGCATTCGCCAGCAGGATCCCGCCCAGCGCGGCAATTAACACCAACAGGTAGAACTCATCCTTGTTGTCGTTATAGCCTTCAAGCCACGGGTAGGCGAAAGTACAGGTGGCGAGGCTCGCCAACAATACCAGCCCGGTGTAAAGCATGGCGAAACCATCAACGCGCATCAGCGGCGTAACGTCCATAGCGCCCGCCTGGCCAACAAACCAGAGCGAAACCAGCGCCGCGTTAAGCCCAATAACCGAGAGCGTAGCGTTGAGGAAATGATTGCGTCGCCACGCAATGGAGAGCATCACAACCACCACCGTCAAGCCGACGATCAGCAACGGTAGCAGTGCGATCAGGTTTTGTGGAGTTATTGTCATGGCGATTTACGGCCTTGTAGTAGTAACGGAATTAACAAACCACTGCTGGATATTGCCAATCGCGGAGTGCGAGGTATCCAGAATCGGCTGCGGATAGAAGCCCAGCAGTACCAGCAGCACCACCAGCAACAGGATCATAAACAGCTCACGCAGCGACATCCCTGGCAGTTCCTGGCTGGCAATCTGGCTTTTCGCTTTACCGAAGTAAGCGCGATGTAACATCGCCAGCGAATAAACAGATGCAAAGACCAGCCCAAAGGTAGAGATAACGGTAATCACCGGGACAACCTGGAAGCTGCCGAACAGAATCATAAATTCGCCGACGAAGTTACCGGTGCCAGGCATCCCAAGCGTTGCCACCGCAAAGAACAGCGACAGTGCTGGCAGCCATTTCATCTTGCTCCACAGACCGCCCATCATGCGCATGTCGCGGGTATGGATACGTTCATAAAGCTGACCACAAAGAATAAACAGACCCGCCGCCGACAAACCGTGCGCAATCATCTGGATTACCGCGCCCTGGTAGGCCAACTGGCTGCCGGTGTAGATAGCAATCAGCACGAAGCCCATGTGGGAAACCGAGGTGTAGGCGATCAGACGTTTGATATCGGTCTGGGCGAAGGCCATCCACGCACCGTAGAAGATGCCGATAACACCCAGCCACATAGCAATTGGCGCGAACTCTGCCGACGCGTTCGGGAACAGCGGCAGGGAGAAACGCAGCAAACCGTAAGCGGCAGTTTTCAGCAAGATCCCCGCGAGGTCAACGGAACCGGCGGTCGGAGCCTGGGAGTGCGCATCCGGCAGCCAGCCATGCAGCGGAACCACCGGCATTTTGACTGCGAAGGCGATGAAGAAGCCCAGCATTAACAGGTATTCCACACCACTGGACATTGGCGTATTCAGCAGCTCTTCATAGTTGAAGGTCCAGACGCCGGTCGCATTGTAGTGAACAAAAACCAGCGCCAGGATGGCAATCAACATCACCAGGCCACTCGCCTGGGTGTAAATGAAGAACTTGGTTGCCGCCGTGATACGCGTTTTACCGTCAGAGGCTTTATGCCCCCACAGTGCGATCAGGAAGTACATCGGCACCAGCATCATTTCCCAGAAGAAGAAGAACAGGAACATGTCGATGGCAAGGAACACGCCGATAACGCCGCCCAGGATCCACATCAGGTTGAGGTGGAAGAAGCCCTGATATTTTTCGATCTCTTTCCACGAACAGAGTACCGCCAGCACACCGAGCAGACCGGTCAGCACGACCATCAGCAGCGACAGCCCGTCAATGGCGAGATGAATAGAGATACCAAAACGCGGGATCCACGGCATGTCGAATTCAGACTGCCACTGCGGAATTCCGGCGGATTGCGTCAGTGAATAACCGCCCTGCAACCACAGTTGCAGCGACAGCGCCAGCGTCAATCCCATGGTGATCAGCGCGATCCAGCGTGGCACCTTGACGCCAAAGCGTTCGGTCTGCCAGCACAGGAAGCCGCCAATAAAGGGAATTAATATTAGCCAGGGTAGTAACATGGCGATCTTTATTCCTTGTAAAAGTCCCGTCAGGACCGGATTTTCAACGAATTCTCACGACAGAAAATTCTCTTCGGACTGGGGGTAGTGTCGGATGCACCGCGAAGGCGGCTTATCCGACCTACGTTCTTATATGCCCAGGGGCAATCCCACAATCCTTAACTCAACGCAGTACCATCAACAGTGCCAGCACCACGACCGCACCGATGCTCATGGATGCCACATACCAGCGCAGATAGCCGTTCTCACTTAACAGCAGACCTTTACCTGCAAAGCGGGAAAGGACAGCCGGGATGTTCATCATTGAGTTCAGCGGATCGCGTTTCAGCAACCAGGCAATACCCAGGAACGGCTTGACGAACACTTTGTCATACAGCCAGTCAAATCCCCAGGCGTTGTACCACCAGGTGCCCAGCAGACGGCCCGGCGCACTGTTGGCGATGGAGGTCACCAGAGTACGTTTACCCAGCCACAGCCAGGCTGCCAGCAGAATGCCGACCACCGCGACCACGCCAGAGGTAATTTCCAGGGTCAACATGCTGCCGTGCGCCAGTTCCGTCGTTTGCGGAAGCACGCCCTGCAGCGGCGGTACAATCAGTGCGCCAACGAAGGTGGAAAGGATCAGCAGCACAATCAGCGGCAGGCTGTGAGTTACCCCTTTCACGGCGTGAGCGTGAATTTGTTCTTTTCCGTGGAAGACGATGAAAATCATACGGAAGGTGTAGAGCGAGGTCATAAACGCACCGACCAGACCTGCCACCATCAGATTGATATGACCATTCGCCATCGCACCCGCGAGGATCTCATCCTTACTGAAGAAGCCCGCAGTGACCAGCGGTAGTGCCGACAGTGCTGCGCCGCCCACCAGGAAGCAGAGATAAACCAGCGGAATAGATTTACGCAGACCGCCCATCTTGAAGATGTTCTGTTCGTGATGGCAGGCCAGAATGACGGAACCGGATGCCAGGAACAGCAGCGCTTTAAAGAACGCGTGAGTCATCAAGTGGAAAATCGCCGCATCCCATGCCTGCACGCCAAGCGCGAGGAACATGTAGCCAATCTGGCTCATGGTAGAGTAAGCGAGAACACGTTTGATGTCGGTCTGTACCAGCGCGGCAAAACCGGCCAGCAGCAGCGTAACCGCCCCGACAATACCCACCAGATGCAGAACTTCCGGCGTCATCAGGAACAGGCCGTGGGTACGGGCGATCAGGTAGACACCCGCGGTTACCATCGTTGCGGCGTGGATCAGCGCGGAGACAGGCGTCGGGCCCGCCATCGCGTCAGCAAGCCATGTCTGCAACGGCAACTGCGCAGATTTACCGACCGCACCGCCCAGCAGCATCAGCGTCGCCCACATCAGCATGTTATTGCCGTCAGCAAAGTGCGCTGGTGCCAGTTCCACCATTTCGCGGAAGTTCAGGGTGCCCAGTTCGTTGTAAAGAATGAACAGTGCGAAAGCGAGGAAAACGTCACCCACACGGGTCACGACGAACGCTTTCATTGCCGCTGCGCCATTCTTCGGATCGGTGTAATAGAAACCGATCAGCAGATAGGAGCACAGGCCCACGCCTTCCCAGCCGAGGTACATCAGCAGCAGGTTATCGGCGAGAACCAGAACTACCATGCTGGCGATGAACAGGTTGGTGTAGGCGAAGAAGCGAGAGTAGCCCTCTTCACCGCGCATGTACCAGGAGGCGTACATGTGAATAAGGAAACCCACACCAGTGACCACCGAGAGCATGGTCAGCGACAGGCCGTCCAGCACCAGGTTAAAACCGATGTTAAAGTCGCCTACCGACATCCACGTCCACAGCGGCTGGCTGTATGCCTGCTCGCCGTTAGCGAAGAAATCAACGCCGATAAAGGCGGTTACCAGCGCCGCCAGGCCCACAGAGCCAACGCCGACGATCGCCGAAACGTTTTCAGACCAGCGCCCACGGGAGAACGCCAGCAGGACGAAGCCAATCAATGGCAAAATAATGGTTAAGGCAAGCATGTTCATCCGCGCATCTCACTTACTGAATCGATGTTCAGGTTCTGGCGACGACGGTGAAGTTGCAGCAGCAGCGCAAGGCCGATACTCGCTTCTGCCGCCGCGAGGCTGATGGCGAGAATGTACATCACCTGACCGTCGGTCTGACCCCAGTAGCTTCCGGCGACCACAAAGGCCAGCGCGGAGGCGTTAATCATGATTTCCAGACCAATCAGCATAAACAGCAGATTGCGACGGATAACCAGACCGGTTAAGCCAAGAACGAATAAGATTGCCGCGAGGATCAGTCCATGTTGTAAGGGGATCATGCGTGCTCCTCCGTTTTTCTTTTCGCGCTGTCGTCTTTACGATTGCTCAGCACTTCACCCGCACGCTCTTCACGACCGACGTGGAAGGCCACAACCAGACCCGCGAGCAGCAGCATAGAAGCCAGTTCCACCGCCAGTACGTAAGGCCCGAACAGCGTAATACCCACTGCTTTAGCACTGATTGGCGTACCGTCGATACCCTGATCATTAACACCAAGGATGGCGTAAACAATCACCACCAGCATGATGGCCGACAAAATTGCCGGACCAATCCACACCTGCGGTTTCAGCCACTGGCGTTCCTGTTCGATTTCTGAACCGCCCAGGTTGAGCATCATCACCACGAACACGAACAGCACCATAATGGCACCCGCGTAGACGATAATTTCCAGCGCACCGGCGAAGTAAGCGCCCAGTGAGAAGAACACCCCGGAAATCGCCAGCAGCGAAATAATCAGGTACAGCAGTGCGTGTACCGGATTGGTATGGGTGATCACTCGCAAGGTCGCAAGTATGGCTATCAGGCCACAGATATAAAAAGCGAACTCCATTGCCCCTCTCCTTACGGTAACAGGCTCTTGACGTCGATAGGCTTGGCTTCGTTCTCTGCTTCGCCCTTATCTTTGCCGTCGATTGCCATACCTGCCATCCGGTAGAAGTTATATTCCGGGTATTTGCCCGGACCGGAGATCAGCAGATCCTCTTTTTCGTAAACCAGATCCTGGCGCTTGTATTCCCCCATTTCGAAATCCGGGGTTAACTGAATCGCCGTGGTCGGACAGGCTTCTTCGCACAGACCACAGAAAATGCAGCGTGAGAAGTTGATGCGGAAAAATTCCGGGTACCAGCGACCGTCTTTGGTTTCTGCTTTTTGCAGCGAGATACAGCCGACCGGGCAGGCTACCGCGCAGAGGTTACAGGCTACGCAACGCTCTTCGCCGTCCGGGTCGCGGGTCAGAACGATACGACCACGATAACGGGGCGGCAGATAGACCGGCTCTTCCGGGTACATTCGCGTTTCGCGTTTGGCGAACGCGTGCAGGCCGATCATCCAGATACTACGAACCTGGGTGCCGAAACCTACTAACAATTCTTTTAAGGTCATGGTCTTATTGCCCCTTATTGCGCCTGCCAGAGAATGACAGCCGCCGTTACCAGCAAGTTGATCAGCGTCAGCGGCAGGCAGATTTTCCAGCCGAAGGACATTACCTGGTCATAACGCGGACGCGGTAACGACGCACGAATCAAAATGAACATCATCATAAAGAACGCGGTTTTCAGCGCGAACCAGATGAATGGCGGTAACAACGGGCCTTGCCAGCCACCGAAGAACAGCGTCACCATCAATGCAGAGATGGTCACAATCCCGATGTACTCACCCACGAAGAACAGACCGAACTTCATACCGGAATATTCAATGTGGTAACCATCCGCCAGTTCCTGCTCGGCTTCCGGCTGGTCAAACGGGTGACGGTGACATACCGCCACGCCCGCGATGGCAAAGGTAATAAAACCAAAGAATTGCGGGATAACGTTCCACACATGCGCCTGGCTGTTGACGATGTCGGTCATGTTGAATGAACCGGCCTGCGCCACCACGCCCATCAGGGAAAGCCCGAGGAACACTTCGTAGCTCAGGGTCTGCGCAGAAGCACGCATCGCACCCAGCAACGAGTATTTGTTGTTACTTGACCAGCCCGCAAACAGCACCGCGTAAACCGCCAGACCTGCCATCATCAGGAAGAACAAAATCCCGATGTTCAGGTCGGCAACCACCCAACCCGGACTGACTGGCACAATCGCAAAGGCCAGCAGCAGCGAGGTAAAGGCAATCATCGGTGCCAGGGTAAAGATGACGCGATCCGAGAATTTCGGGATCCAGTCTTCTTTAAAGAACATTTTGATCATGTCCGCAACCAGCTGGAGCGAACCGCCCCAGCCAACACGGTTAGGTCCGTAACGGTTCTGGAACAGACCCAGCAGGCGACGTTCGCCAAAGCTCATGAATGCCCCGCAGGTGACAACCACCAGCAGGATCACCACCGCTTTGAGGATGGTCAGCAGGATCTCAATCAGTTCCGGTGATATCCAACTCATTGTTGTGCCTCCTTGAGATCTTCAAGATGCGCGCCAGCCAGCACCGGAGCAATGCCGGACATACCCATCGGCAAACCCACCTGCCCTGCCGTCAGCCCTTCGGCGATTTCAACCGGCAGCGTGACCGTGTTGCCATCGTAACTAAAGGAGACGCGAGCGCCTGCGTTCACGCCCAACTTCGCGGCATCCGCTGGGTTGAGTTTGATGTACGGCTGCGGCATACGGCTCTGGAAGACCGGAGCACGCTGTGACAATTCATCGCTGCCAAACAGGTGGTAATACGGCGCGATACGCCATTTCCCGTCCTGCGGCTGGAAGCGTGCCGGTACGCTGGTGAAGTAATCCAGACCATTTTCGCTGGTTTCAAACAGACGCACGCCCGGATCGCCAAAGCGCAGTTTGCCGCCCACTTCGTCCTGGAATTTGTTCCACGCCTGCGGGGAGTTCCAGCCCGGTGCCCAGGCAAACGGCACTTGCGAACGGTGCGCGGTCGGTTGGTTGTTACCTTCCATCGAGAAGGTGAACATGGTGTCAATATCCTGCGGCTGACGCGGCTCATGAACGCTGATATTGGCGCGCATGGCGGTACGACCGCTGTAACGGTGCGGTTCACGGGCCAGTTTCTGCCCACGAATACGGAATGTCGCATCCGGCGCAGCATCTTTGATACCTGCCAGTTCCGGGATTTTCGCCACAACAGCGTCAATCACATGGTCGAGCTGCGTCCAGTCCACTTCACGGCTCAGCAGGGTGCTGTGCAGCGAGTGTAACCAGCGCCAGCTTTCCAGCATGACAGTTTTGCTGTCGTAATAAGCAGGATCGTAAACCTGGAAGAAACGTTGGGCGCGGCCTTCGTTGTTGATCACCGTACCGTCGCTTTCAGCAAAGCTGGCAGCAGAAAGTACCAGATGGGCGTTTTCCATAATCGCTGTGCGTTGATGATCAACCACCATCACCAGCGGCGCTTTAGCCAGCGCAGCATTCACGCGGGTAGCGGAAGCGTGACGATGCAGATCGTTTTCCAGCACCACCACCGCGTCGGCGCGTCCGGTTTCCAGTTCGGTCAACGCTTCTTCAAGCGAACCGCCACCCATAATGCCCAGCCCCATGCTGTTGACGGAACGGGCAATCATGGTGATACCAACGTCAGCGCCGCGACCTTTCAGGGCTTTCGCGACGTTAGCCGCAGCCTGAATCACCTCTATGCTACCGGCGTTCGTCCCGGAGATAATCAACGGTTTCTTCGCACCTGCCAGTGCCTGCACGATGACGTCGATTTTGCTTTGCAGCTCAGGTTCGATACCGTCAACCGCTGGCGCAGAGTTATCCAGCGCATGGGCGATGGCAAAACCTAAACGCGCCTGATCTTCAACCGGTGCGCGGTAAGTCCACGCCGCGATATCATCCAGACGGGTGTCATCAACGTTGGTAACAAACAGCGGATGCTTCGCACGTTGACCGATGTTGAGGATTGCCGCAATCTGCCAGTCAGCCACTTTCTGTGCTGCCGCCATTTCGCGCGCTTTACCTTTCACAGCCTGACGCACTGCCAGCGCGACGCGCGCGCCGGTCTGGGTAACGTCTTCGCCCAGCACCAGTACCGCATCGTAAGATTCGATTTCGCGCAGAGCCGGAGTATAAATGCCGCCTTCACGCAGCACTTTCAGCGCCAGTTGCAGACGTTCCTGCTCACCGTGAGCGATACCGGTGTAGAAGTTTTCTTCGCCCACCAGTTCACGCAGCGCAAAGTTGCTTTCCACGCTGGCACGCGGAGAACCAATGCCGATCACTTTCTTCGACTGACGCAGAATATCTGCTGCACCCTGCATTGCCTGTTCGGCGTTGAGGGTAATGAAATCATCGCCACGACGCTGTACTGGCTGACGCGGACGATCTTTCAGGTTGACGTAACCGTAACCGAAACGACCACGGTCGCAGAGGAAGTAGTGGTTTACCGTACCGTTGTAACGGTTTTCGATACGACGCAGTTCGCCATAACGCTCGCCGGGACTGATGTTACAGCCGATAGAACATTGCTGGCAGATGCTCGGCGCAAACTGCATATCCCATTTACGGTTGTAACGCTCGGAGTGCGTTTTGTCGGTAAATACGCCGGTCGGGCAAATTTCGACCAGGTTACCGGAAAATTCGCTTTCCAGCGTGCCGTCTTCCGGGCGACCGAAGTAGACGTTGTCGTGCGCACCGTAAACGCCCAGATCTGTACCGTCAGCGTAATCTTTGTAGTAACGCACGCAACGGTAGCAGGCGATGCAGCGGTTCATTTCGTGAGAGATGAATGGCCCCAAATCCTGATTACGGTGGGTACGTTTGGTGAAACGGTAGCGACGGAAGCTGTGTCCGGTCATCACGGTCATATCCTGAAGATGGCAGTTACCGCCTTCTTCACATACCGGACAGTCGTGCGGGTGGTTGGTCATTAACCACTCGACCACACTTTCACGGAACTGTTTCGCTTCTTCGTCGTCAATGGAAATAAAGGTGCCATCGGAAGCCGGTGTCATACAGGACATCACCAGGCGACCACGCGTGTCTTCCGCGTTTTGGTATTGCTTCACCGCACACTGGCGGCAAGCACCGACGCTTCCCAGCGCCGGATGCCAGCAAAAGTAAGGAATATCAAGGCCCAGAGACAGACAAGCTTCCAGCAGGTTGTCCGCTCCGTTGACCTCGTATTCTTTGCCGTCTACATGAATTGTAGCCATTAGCATGCTTCCAGTTTTCTCAGTCAGAGACTGAGCGTTAATCGAAATTCGGTTACCAGCGCTCTTTCAGCAGGTTCGGCTGAATCCCATTAATCAAATGGGTATTGCTGAACGGCTGTTTGATTCCCGCCTCAAATTCTTCGCGGAAATATTTGATGGCGCTCTGTAACGGCTCCACTGCACCAGGTGCGTGGGCACAGAAAGTTTTACCCGGGCCTAAGAATCGACACAGTTGCTCAAGTGTTTCGATATCGCCCGGCTGACCTTCACCACGCTCCAGCGCACGCAGAATTTTCACGCTCCACGGCAGACCGTCGCGGCACGGCGTACACCAGCCGCAGGATTCACGGGCGAAAAACTCTTCCAGGTTACGCACCAGCGACACCATGTTGATCTCATGGTCAACCGCCATCGCCAGCGCCGTACCCAGACGGCTTCCCGCTTTACCGATACTTTCGAATTCCATCGGCAGATCAAGGTGCGCTTCGGTCAGGAAGTCAGTCCCCGCGCCGCCTGGCTGCCAGGCTTTAAATTTCAGACCATCACGCATACCACCGGCGTAATCTTCGAGGATCTCGCGTGCGGTGGTGCCGAACGGCAGTTCCCACAGTCCCGGATTTTTCACCCGACCGGAGAAGCCCATCAGCTTGGTGCCAGCATCTTTACTTTTCGAGATGTTCTGATACCACTCCACGCCGTTAGCGAGGATCGCCGGAACGTTACACAGGGTTTCGACGTTGTTGACACAGGTCGGTTTGCCCCATACGCCGGAGGTTGCCGGGAAGGGGGGTTTCGAGCGTGGGTTAGCACGACGCCCTTCCAGGGAGTTGATTAACGCTGTTTCTTCCCCGCAGATGTAGCGCCCTGCCCCGGTATGGACGAACAGTTCGAAGTCGAAACCTGTTCCCATAATGTTTTTGCCAAGCAAGCCCGCTTCAGTGGCTTCGGCAATGGCGCGGCGCAGATTTACTGCCGCTTCGATATATTCGCCACGCAGGAAGATGTAGCCACGGTAAGCTTTCAGCGCAAACGCGGAGATGAGCATACCTTCCACCAGCAGGTGCGGCAGTTGCTCCATCAGCAGGCGGTCTTTATAGGTGCCTGGCTCCATTTCATCGGCGTTACACAGCAGGTAACGGATGTTCATGGATTCGTCTTTCGGCATCAGGCTCCATTTCAGGCCGGTAGAAAAGCCCGCGCCACCGCGCCCTTTCAGACCAGCGTCTTTTACCTGATTAACGATTTCGTCCGGAGACAGCCCGGTCAGCGCCTTACGCGCGCCTTCGTAACCGTTTTTGCTGCGATATTCGTCCAGCCACACTGGCTGTTTGTCATCGCGCAGACGCCAGGTCAGCGGATGCGTTTCGGGAGTACGGATAATGTTTTTCATTTATACCGCTCCAGCAGTTCAGGGATCGCTTCCGGGGTCAGATGCGCGTGAGTGTCCTCATCGATCATCATGTTTGGCCCTTTATCACAGTTCCCCAGGCAGCAAGTTGGCAGCAGCGTAAAGCGACCGTCAAATGTCGTTTGCCCTGGTTTGATGTTTAGCTTTTTCTCGAGCGCCGCCTGAATACCCTGATACCCGTTGATATGACAGACCACGCTGTCGCAATAACGGATCACATGGCGGCCAACCGGCTGGCGGAAGATCTGGCTGTAGAACGTTGCCACGCCTTCGACGTCGCTCGCCGGAATACCCAGCACATCGGCGATCGCGTGGATCGCGCCATCCGGCACCCAGCCACGCTGCTTCTGAACGATTTTCAGCGCTTCAATGGACGCCGCACGCGGGTCTTCGTAGTGGTGCATCTCGTGCTCGATCGCTTCACGCTCTGCCGCACTCAGCTCAAAAGCCTCGGTTTGTGGTTGTTGATTCTCGTGCATAATTAGCGGTCCACATCTGACATAACAAAATCGATACTGCCCAGATAAACAATCAGGTCAGACACCAGGCTGCCGCGGATCGCCGCCGGAATTTGCTGCAAATGCGCATAACTCGGCGTGCGGATACGAGTGCGATAACTCATGGTGCTACCGTCGCTGGTCAGGTAGTAACTGTTGATCCCCTTGGTCGCCTCAATCATCTGGAAAGATTCATTGGCAGGCATCACCGGCCCCCACGACACTTGCAGGAAGTGGGTGATCAGGGTTTCGATATGTTGCAGCGTGCGCTCTTTCGGCGGCGGCGTGGTCAGCGGGTGATCCGCTTTGAACGGGCCTTCCGGCATGTTGTTGAGGCACTGCTCAAGAATGCGCAGACTCTGGCGCAGCTCTTCCACTTTCAGCATTACGCGGGTGTAGCAGTCAGAAACACCACCACCAACCGGGATTTCAAAGTCGAAGTTTTCATAGCCAGAATAAGGACGCGCCTTACGCACGTCGAAGTCGATCCCGGTAGCACGCAGGCCCGCGCCAGTGGTGCCCCACTCCAGCGCCTCTTTCGCGCCATAGGCGGCAACGCCCTGGGAACGACCTTTCAGAATGGTATTTTGCAGCGCCGCTTTCTCGTAAGACGCCAGACGTTTCGGCATCCAGTCGAGGAACTCACGCAGCAGACGATCCCAGCCGCGCGGCAGGTCGTGCGCTACGCCGCCAATACGGAACCACGCCGGGTGCATACGGAAACCCGTGATCGCTTCCACCAGATCGTAAATTTTCTGACGATCGGTAAAGGCGAAGAACACGGGCGTCATTGCGCCGACGTCCTGAATAAAGGTCGAGATATACAGCAGGTGGCTGTTGATACGGAACAGTTCGGAGAGCATTACGCGAATGACGTTAACGCGATCCGGCACGGTGATCCCGGCCAGTTTCTCTACCGCCAGCACGTAAGGCATTTCGTTAACGCAGCCGCCGAGGTATTCGATACGGTCGGTATACGGAATGTAGCTGTGCCAGGACTGGCGTTCGCCCATTTTCTCCGCACCACGGTGGTGGTAGCCGATGTCTGGTACGCAGTCGACAATCTCTTCGCCATCGAGTTGCAAAACGATACGGAAAGCCCCGTGCGCCGACGGGTGGTTCGGACCGAGGTTGAGGAACATGAAGTCCTCGTTTTCGGTGCCGCGCTTCATCCCCCACTCTTCCGGTTTGAAGGTCAGGGCTTCCATCTCCAGATCCTGTTTGGCTTTGGTCAGCTCAAACGGCGAGAATTCGGTAGCGCGCGCCGGGTAATCTTTACGCAGCGGGTGACCTTTCCAGGTTTGCGGCATCATGATGCGGCGCAGGTTCGGGTGACCGTCGAAAGTAATGCCAAACAGATCCCAGGTTTCACGCTCATACCAGTTAGCGTTCGGGAACAGTTTGGTGAAGGTCGGTACGTGCAGGTCGTTTTCTGCCAGCGCCACCTTCAGCATGATGTCGCGGTTACGATCGATAGAAATCAGATGGTAGAAAACGGAAAAATCCGCGGCAGGTAACCCTTCGCGGTGTGTGCGCAGACGTTCGTCCATGCCGTGTAAGTCAAACAGCATGACGTAAGGTTTCGGCAGTTTCTTTAAGAAATCGCCAACTTCCAGTAATTGTTCACGCTTGATCCACACAACGGGAACCCCGGTGCGAGTCGCCTGAACAGTAAAGGCATCCGGCCCAAAACGGTTGCGCAGTTCGCCAATCACCGGATCATCAAGATGATCGCGGGTCTGCCAGGCGGGTTCTTGCGCGGTTAAGTCGGTCATATTGTTCACCATTGCAAATGGTCCGTGGTGACTGTCGGCGCAGTAAGCTTCGCGAAATAGATTTAGGAATAAGCGAAGAAAAATCCCTTTGCCGACAGGCGCAAATTAAATCTCGTCAGGTGTACGCAGGTTGGTTACGGCAATGCGTTCACCGCGCTTGCGTTCGCGCTCTGATTGCATATTGGCGCGATAAACGCCCTGATCGCCAACCACCCAGGAGAGCGGACGACGTTCTTTGCCGATAGATTCCTGCAACAGCATCAGTGCCTGCATGTACGCTTCAGGACGCGGCGGGCAGCCCGGGATATACACATCAACCGGGATGAATTTATCGACGCCCTGCACAACGGAATAAATATCGTACATACCGCCGGAGTTGGCACAGGCACCCATTGAGATAACCCATTTTGGTTCCAGCATCTGGTCATACAGACGCTGAATAACCGGTGCCATTTTGGTAAAGCAGGTTCCTGCAACCACCATCAGGTCAGCCTGACGCGGCGAAGCACGCAATACTTCTGCGCCAAAACGCGCCACGTCATGCACCGCGGTAAACGAAGTCACCATCTCAACGTAACAGCAGGAAAGACCGAAGTTATACGGCCAAATTGAGTTTTTACGACCCCAGTTAACCATGTCATTGAGCTTGCCCATAAACACGTTTTTGTTAACTTCTTGCTCCAGAGGGTCGGTTACGATCTCCTGCTTTTGCAGGGGGTAACGGTCGTTCTCACCGTTGGGATCTATGCGGGTGAGCGTATAATCCATCTTAATGCCTCGCGGTTAGCGTTGACGATTAGCGATACTGTTCGTTTCCGGGTTCATACGCTCGCGGCGTGAACGCGCGGGCGTCCAGTCCAGCGCGCCAATACGCACCAGATAAACCAGACCTGCCAGTAACACAAAAATAAAAATTGCAGCTTCCACAAAGCCTACCCAGCCGCTTTCGCGGATAGAGGTTGACCATGCGAACAGATACAGCGCTTCAACGTCGAAGATAACGAAGAACATGGCCACCAGATAAAACTTGGCGGACAGGCGTAAGCGGGCGGAGCCGACCGAGTCGATACCGGATTCAAACGGCACGTTTTTCGACCTCGCGCGTGCGCGACCGCCTAAAAACCAACCGCCTACCAGCATCAGGCAACACAGGCCAATGGCAACGATAAGAAAGATAGCGAATGCCCAGTGATGAGCGATGACTTCAGTGGATGTTGACATACTCATTGCTTACTCATCAAAAGTAGCGCCAGATTCACTGCTCTTCACGGCAGATGGACGCCACATCGATTCATGGGGAGGAATAAAAAAAACCTTACAATCACTGTAGAAATTCTTTTATACAGCTAATTGATGTGGTCTTTTACTCCTTTCTATAACCTTTTGTCAACTTTAACAAAAGTTTCTTCACATTAGTTTACATAATATCAACACCATTAGCATTTAATGCCCTTTCACCCCAGATCCTTGACGACTCCAGGATAATTAGATGTTGTTGAATCGTGTCCGTTGTGAAGCAATGGAAAAAATACGGGTCTATTTTGACAGGAATTTGTGTCGATTCCTCCCCCCAAAAGAGAGTATTTTCTTGATCTGTGACACGCTTTTGTCATTCCATAACAAAAACGCAGCAACAAATTTACGTATTTTTTAACATCATTGTAGCAGGTGATTTTTTTCAGGCGATTATTTGTGCGTTCGGGACGTGAATCTCTGGTGATTGAAAAATGAACAGTTTTGTACGTTCTGCACTATGCGAGGAAGGATTTTTACTAAAAAAAAGCCGCTGGGGTTTAAAACACCCCCAGCGGCTCGTTTTTTACACTATTGTCTCAGGAATTATCTATCGTCCGTCGATTACTCGATATCCCTTTCAATCAACAATGAATCATCCCCTTCCGGAGCAGACATTGGGCTGTATTGCCACGGATTATGGTAGCTCTCCATCGCCTGATAGATCACCTGGGCCAGCTCATTATTACTGGACGGGTCATAGCACAGCAAATATTCGGTATCAGGTAGCGGCGGTAAGCCATCTACTCCACTCAGCACACGCAGGTCCGGGCTCATCATTTCAACCGGCCTTGCCGTCACGCCAAGACCGGCTTTCACTGCCGCACGAACGGCCGGAAGCGTCGAGGCGACATAAGCCAGTCGCCATGGAATATCTGCTTTATTAAGCGTCGCCAGCACCATATCGCGAAACGGGCTAGGATCATCCAGCAATACAAGAGGGATCGGCTCGCCTTTTTGCAATATGTATTCCGCTGCGCAGTACCAGTGTGTTGGCGAGGTACGCAGGTTCAATGCCTTAAACGCTGAAGGACGATGGGTGGTTACCATCAAATCCACTTCCTGGGATTCCAGCATTTCTGCCATATAGGCATTACGTTTAACGCGGACATCCAGCGCTAATTTCGGATAAACCGAACTCACGCGATTTAACAGGAAAGGTAAGATCGTATCGGCAGATTCATCTGAAGCACCGATAGTTAACACGCCCTGAAGATTACTGAACATTAATGATGAGCAGGCCTCATCATTAAAACGCAGGATTTTCCTGGCGTAACCAAGAAGTTGAATGCCATGTTCAGTTAACAGTTTGTTGCGACCGTGACGAGCGAACAGTTCTTTCCCAACGAGTTGTTCCAGACGCTGCATTTGCTGACTTACGGCGGACTGAGTACGACACACAGCGGCAGCTGCGGCAGCAAAAGTGTTCAGATCGGCAACAGCAACAAATGTTCTCAGCAGATCGAGGTCGAGGTTAATTATCGGACGATTTGCACTTATCATATATTATCACTTACTGGCGGCTCATACTGAGCTGGTTAATGCTGTGCACACACAAACAAGCAATTCCATTTGTAATGTGCCTCCCTGGCAGTTTCATCCGGAACCCGGACGAAAGTAAAAATGCATATGAGTTGCACTAAAAAAGCGACTCACATTGTTCCGTTATAATGCCTGAAGTAGATCACAGAATATATCTTCAGGGATCGCATATCTATTAAGTTACTCACTCTTTTCTATTTATGACATGCGCGTGTTTGTATAAATGTAAATGTGAGTCCTTGTTCCACTCTCGTGCAGCATCGCTGGTCATACGCGAACACGTACAAACAGCAATGGTGAGGCGGCATCAAGAGCAGGGATCCGTCATTTATGCGAGCATTTTACCCCAAAAACCTTTTATTTATAAGGGTCATTGCGAATTATCTGATGCAAAGTTATGTTATGTTAGGCAAAGTAATCTTCTATTATTAATAAGCACATCAAAACCTTTTTGAATATTAAATAATAATTAATTAGCATCATCCTCATTCATTAATTCCGCTTAACAATAGTTTCACACCTTGCCCCCATTGCGACACCTCGGAAATCATCACGCTGTTAAACTCTCCGTAATGCGGAAATATCATCATCGCGTTTCATTAGTGAATTCTTAAATGAGGCATTTTCACACAATTATCTTACAGATAAAAAAACCATACTTACAATTAAGAATCAGAACAATTCACTATATAACATTGCATGTAAAGCATATACACCTCATTATTTTGTCATTATTAAGTTATTAACAGCACAATCGAGCCTTCCCCTCTGGCAAAATCTTATTCTGCAGACCTTCAAAACACCGTCCTGGGGGAGTACATTGTTCTAAGCTGACTTCCACGGCAGGGAGTGGCGATAACAGCAAAAAAGGTCAAGATTCATGTCCCCCATTGAAAAATCCAGCAAATTAGAGAATGTCTGTTATGACATCCGTGGTCCGGTGCTGAAAGAAGCAAAACGCCTGGAAGAAGAAGGTAACAAGGTACTGAAACTGAACATCGGCAACCCAGCCCCGTTCGGTTTTGACGCGCCAGATGAAATCCTCGTTGACGTGATACGCAACCTGCCTACCGCTCAAGGGTATTGCGATTCCAAAGGTCTTTACTCCGCGCGTAAAGCCATCATGCAGCACTACCAGGCTCGTGGCATGCGTGATGTTACCGTGGAAGATATTTACATCGGCAATGGTGTATCGGAGCTTATCGTTCAGGCAATGCAGGCATTGCTGAACAGCGGGGACGAAATGTTGGTTCCTGCACCAGATTACCCACTATGGACCGCGGCGGTTTCGCTTTCCAGCGGTAAAGCGGTGCATTATCTTTGCGATGAATCCTCTGACTGGTTCCCGGACCTCGATGATATTCGCGCTAAAATTACGCCTCGTACGCGTGGGATCGTTATTATCAACCCAAATAACCCAACCGGCGCGGTATATTCCAAAGAGCTTTTAATGGAGATTGTGGAGATTGCACGTCAGCATAATCTCATTATCTTCGCCGATGAAATTTATGACAAAATTCTTTACGACGACGCTGAGCATCACTCAATTGCGCCGCTGGCACCTGACCTGCTGACCATTACCTTTAACGGACTGTCGAAAACGTACCGCGTTGCAGGCTTCCGTCAGGGGTGGATGGTGTTGAACGGGCCGAAAAAACACGCCAAAGGCTACATCGAAGGTCTGGAAATGCTGGCTTCAATGCGCCTGTGTGCTAACGTTCCTGCGCAACACGCCATTCAGACCGCGCTGGGTGGTTATCAGAGCATCAGTGAATTTATTACCCCTGGCGGTCGTCTTTATGAGCAGCGTAACCGCGCGTGGGAACTGATCAACGATATTCCGGACGTTTCCTGCGTGAAACCTCGTGGTGCGCTGTATATGTTCCCGAAAATCGACGCCAAACGCTTTAACATTCACGACGATCAGAAAATGGTGCTGGATTTCCTGTTGCAGGAAAAAGTTCTGTTGGTGCAAGGGACGGCATTCAACTGGCCGTGGCCGGATCACTTCCGCATTGTCACGCTACCGCGTGTCGATGATATCGAGCTGTCTTTGAGCAAGTTCGCGCGTTTCCTTTCTGGTTATCATCAGCTGTAATCTTAATTTCACTGCCGGAGATTGCATCCGGCAGCGTTATCCCGCCACAATGACCTGATGATGTCATCATACGTAAGGTCACTATGAAACAGAGCCATTTTTTTGCCCATCTCTCCCGCCTGAAACTCATTAACCGCTGGCCGCTAATGCGCAACGTGCTGACGGAAAATGTGTCCGAACACAGTTTGCAGGTAGCGATGGTCGCCCATGCGCTGGCAGCTATCAAAAATCGAAAATTTGGCGGTAATGTCAACGCCGAACGTATCGCTTTACTGGCGATGTACCACGATGCCTCAGAAGTGCTCACCGGCGATCTCCCTACTCCGGTGAAATACTTCAATTCGCAAATCGCTCAGGAGTACAAGGCTATTGAAAAAATCGCTCAGCAAAAACTGGTCGATATGGTTCCGGAAGAGCTGCGGGATATCTTTGCGCCGTTAATTGACGAGCATGCATATAGCGATGAAGAAAAATCGCTGGTGAAACAGGCAGATGCACTGTGTGCATATCTGAAATGTCTGGAAGAACTCGCGGCCGGAAATAATGAATTCTTGCTGGCAAAAACGCGACTGGAAGCGACGCTTGAATCGCGTCGCAGCCAGGAGATGGACTACTTCATGGAAGTATTTGTTCCCAGCTTCCATCTTTCGCTCGATGAGATTAGCCAGGATTCACCGCTGTAAGCAGCCGGAGTCTGCGTCGCATCAGGCAATAAGCGCCGGATGCGACATCAGGCTCTTGTCAAAACGGAAACAGCATCGGGATCATCACCACACAAACCGCCATCACAATAATGGTGAACGGTACCCCCAACTTCACAAAGTCACTGAAGCTGTAATTTCCCGGACCTAAAACCAGTGTGTTAACAGGTGAAGAAACCGGTGTCATAAAGGCGGCGGATGCTGCCATCGCCACGACCATCGCGAATGGATAAGGCGACACCCCCATCGTTTTGGCAGCAGCCAGCGCAATCGGAGCCATCAACACCGCCGTCGCGGTATTAGAGATAAATAGCCCAATAACCGCCGACAAGACAAACAAACAACCCAGCATCATATGTGGCCCGTAACCACCGCCAATGTCCATCAGCCCTTTCACCGCCAGCGCGACACCTCCCGTTTTCTGTAATGCCACAGCAAACGGCATCATCCCAACGATCAAAATAATGCTCGGCCAGTGAATGGATTTATAGGCGCTTTCAGCATCTATACAGCGGAATTTCCCCATCAGCAGGCAGGCGATGATAGCGGCAACAGGATTAGGAATTTCATCTGTCAGCATTAACGCCACCATTAGCACCAGACAGAAAATGGCATGGGGTGCCTGGCTGTGCGCGGGCGATGCTTCACTCACCTCTTCCGGTAAGTTCAGCGCTACGAAGTCGCGGCCCTGTTTGGCCAGCATACCGATCAGTTTCCAGTTACCCACAACCAGGATGATATCGCCCAGCAGCAGAGGCTCATCCGCCAGCGAACCTTCCAGCGCCACGCCATTGCGCTTTAGCCCCACCACATTCAGTCCGTAGCGGGTACGAAAACCAATTTCGCGCACCGATTTACCAATCAGTTCTGACTCAGGAATTAATGAAATCTCTGCCATGCCCACATCAAGGGCCTGGTCAGAAAAATACTCGCCGCGCAGTACCATCGGCTCCAGCAATTGCTCACTACAAAATTGCCGGAGATCGACATCAGCCGCAGACATATCAATAAGCAAAACGTCACGCGCGCGAAATTCAGAAACCCCATTAACGTTCACGATAACGCGACGAAAACGCCGCCAGCGTTCAACACCGATGACGTTAGCGCCATAACGCTCACGTAATTTGAGATCATCCAGCCGTTGACCAATCATTGGCGATCCGGGGCGAATAGCCAGACGTCGCGCACGCCCGGTCAGTCGATATTCACGGATAAGATCGCGAAAGGTTCGACGCGTCCAGCCTTCGCGCTGCGGGGTCTGGGTATCCCCTTTCAGCATGAAACGCATCACTAACATATACAAAATACCCAGCACCAGCACGACCAGGCCAATAGGTGTTACGCTAAAGAAACTGAAGCCGTGATAGCCTTCACGCAGCAATTCACTGTTGACTACCAGGTTCGGCGGCGTCGCCACCAGCGTCATCATGCCGCTTATCAGCCCGGCAAAACTCAACGGCATCATCAGACGTGACGGCGAAGTTTGCATACGCATGGCAACGCTTAACACCACGGGAATAAAGATAGCGACAACGCCGGTTGAACTCATAAACGCGCCAAGCCCCGCGACGGTCAGCATCAACAAAACCAACATTTTGATTTCACTGTTGCCCGCAACTTTGACCAGCCATGTTCCCATTACGGTGGCAACACCGGTACGGACCAAACCATCGCCAATAATAAACAAGGCGGCAATCAGGACAACGTTAGGATCAGAAAAGCCGGAAAATACTTCGGGGACTGTCAGCGTTCCGCTTAATGCAAACGCGACAATAACAAACAAAGCGACCGCATCCATACGCACTCTGCCCGTCGCAAACAAGACAATGGCAACGGCCAGTAATGAAAGAACCCAAATCAATTCACCGTTCACAACTTATCCTTGTTAATTGAGGGAGATGTCTTGATTCTGCCATAAAAAAGCCCCGACGAGACGGGGCTAAATCATGATCAGGTGTTTCACTGAATAATAACATCGCCATTTGGCTGTTTGGTCACAGTAATTTGCTCCAGACTGTGGAGGACCAAATCGACCTCATTCAGGCGCGGGGTATCTGCCGGAGCGTTAACCGCAATGACATGGCAACCCGCCGCCAGGCCAGAAAGCACGCCAGCGGGAGCATCTTCCACCACCACACACTCCTGCGGCGCAAGCCCCAGCAGCTGCGCGCCTAACAGATACGCATCAGGTTCTGGTTTTCCGCGCTTCACTCGCTCAGCGGTTACAAACACCTCTGGTGCGGGAAGCCCAGCTATTTTATGGCGCGCTCGCGCTACCGGCATGGAGCCAGAAGTCACAATGGCCCACGGAATACCTGCTTTATTCAAATGATTGAGTAAGGCGATTGCCCCCGGAAGCGCGGTAATACCTTCGGTTTCCGTGGCCTCGATGTGCTCCAGACGCGTAAACTCGGCGGCAATATCAGCCTCGGATTTGCCCGCCATAAAATGGCGCAAAGAGGTGATCGCCTGTTTACCGTGAATGAAAGCCAGCACCTCTTCCGGCGCTAACCCATGACGTCTGGCCCAGTTGCTCCACGCCCGTTCTACCGCAGGCAGGGAATCCACCAGCGTTCCATCAAGATCAAACAGAAAACCTTTGCACCGCACGCGGGCCTCCTCAGGCGTTGATAATTTGATTAATTTCGTTGGCGCTCAAATGGTACTGACGCGGGCAGGCATGCCACACATTAAGCATGCGCTGATATTTTTCCCACATTGGCGTCTGGGCGTTAAAACCGTGAGTTCCGGCGTCAAAATGGGTATAGCGCCCTTCCACATTAACCATAAAGCGGACATAACCGAGGTAACGTGCTTCAGTGGCGGCGTCAAAGCCGAGGAAGGTGACACGACGTTCATCGATGGATTGCTGGTCCTGCAAATTAGACCAGGAAACATGCAACGCATGATACATCTCCATAATGTCGATGATAGTGCGGCAGGTTTCTTCTTTCAGCTCGCCAAACTCGCGATCCAATTCACGCATCTGTAATCCGTAACCACGCTCAATAATTGTTTGCAGGCGACGGTAACGTTCAGCATTTGCCGGATCGAGCATAGTCATCATCTTGTACTGATTAGACAAAATAAGACGTTGCGCGTTGGTCATTTCCATTGTTGACTCCTGTATCACTATACTACGGTGAAAAAAAAGAAGGCTGAGTATGCCTTCTTTTATATGCGTAATCAGGGGTCAATTACAAATCATCAAGGAAAGTTTTATCCAGTTGTTTGAAGGCGCGCTTAAGCGTGTCAGCTAATGCCTGGTAATCAGGCTTGCCTTCAACGGGTGCCAACACCTGTCCAGACTCCTGCAATTTACCGCGAACTTCATAAAACCAGTTAAGGATTGCAGGGGGTAATGGCGTTACAGAACGCTTGCCCAGCCACCACAATCCCTGCATGGGTAAACTTAAGGCGAACAGCGCAGTGGCAACTGCCGGCCCAAGCTGACCGCCCAGGGCAATCTGCCAGCAGAGAGTAAATACGGCGATCGGCGGCATAAAACGGATCGCATAACGCGTCATCTTGATAACGCGATTTTCGACAAAGACCGGGGCAAGGCGTTTTTCCAGCGGCCACGTCTTTGAGTAATGCTGTCCCCGGCGAAACAAGCTAAAAAAATTAACAGAACGATTATCCGGCGTTGACATGCTTCACCTCAACTTCACATATAAAGATTCAAAAATTTGTGCAAATTCACAACTCAGCGGGACAACGTTCAAAACATTTTGTCTTCCATACCCACTATCAGGTATCCTTTAGCAGCCTGAAGGCCTAAGTAGTACATATTCATTGAGTCGTCAAATTCATATACATTATGCCATTGGCTGAAAATTACGCAAAATGGCATAGACTCAAGATATTTCTTCCATCATGCAAAAAAAAATTTGCAGTGCATGATGTTAATCATAAATGTCGGTGTCATCATGCGCTACGCTCTATGGCTCCCTGACGTTTTTTTAGCCACGTATCAATTATAGGTACTTCCATGTCGAGTAAGTTAGTACTGGTTCTGAACTGCGGTAGTTCTTCACTGAAATTTGCCATCATCGATGCAGTAAATGGTGAAGAGTACCTTTCTGGTTTAGCCGAATGTTTCCACCTGCCTGAAGCACGTATCAAATGGAAAATGGACGGCAATAAACAGGAAGCGGCTTTAGGTGCAGGCGCCGCTCACAGCGAAGCGCTCAACTTTATCGTTAATACTATTCTGGCACAAAAACCAGAACTGTCTGCGCAGCTGACTGCTATCGGTCACCGTATCGTACACGGCGGCGAAAAGTATACCAGCTCCGTAGTGATCGATGAGTCTGTTATTCAGGGTATCAAAGATGCAGCTTCTTTTGCACCGCTGCACAACCCGGCTCACCTGATCGGTATCGAAGAAGCTCTGAAATCTTTCCCACAGCTGAAAGACAAAAACGTTGCTGTATTTGACACCGCGTTCCACCAGACTATGCCGGAAGAGTCTTACCTCTACGCCCTGCCTTACAACCTGTACAAAGAGCACGGCATCCGTCGTTACGGCGCGCACGGCACCAGCCACTTCTATGTAACCCAGGAAGCGGCAAAAATGCTGAACAAACCGGTAGAAGAACTGAACATCATCACCTGCCACCTGGGCAACGGTGGTTCCGTTTCTGCTATCCGCAACGGTAAATGCGTTGACACCTCTATGGGCCTGACCCCGCTGGAAGGTCTGGTCATGGGTACCCGTTCTGGTGATATCGATCCGGCGATCATCTTCCACCTGCACGACACCCTGGGCATGAGCGTTGACGCAATCAACAAACTGCTGACCAAAGAGTCTGGCCTGCTGGGTCTGACCGAAGTGACCAGCGACTGCCGCTATGTTGAAGACAACTACGCGACGAAAGAAGACGCGAAGCGCGCAATGGACGTTTACTGCCACCGCCTGGCGAAATACATCGGTGCCTACACTGCGCTGATGGATGGTCGTCTGGACGCTGTTGTATTCACTGGTGGTATCGGTGAAAATGCCGCGATGGTTCGTGAACTGTCTCTGGGCAAACTGGGCGTGCTGGGCTTTGAAGTTGATCATGAACGCAACCTGGCTGCACGTTTCGGCAAATCTGGTTTCATCAACAAAGAAGGTACCCGTCCTGCGGTGGTTATCCCAACCAACGAAGAACTGGTTATCGCGCAAGACGCGAGCCGCCTGACTGCCTGATTTCACACCGCCAGCTCAGCTGGCGGTGCTGTTTTGTAACCCGCCAAATCGGCGGTAACGAAAGAGGATAAACCGTGTCCCGTATTATTATGCTGATCCCTACCGGAACCAGCGTCGGTCTGACCAGCGTCAGCCTTGGCGTGATCCGTGCAATGGAACGCAAAGGCGTTCGTCTGAGCGTTTTCAAACCTATCGCTCAGCCGCGTACCGGTGGCGATGCGCCCGATCAGACTACGACTATCGTGCGTGCGAACTCTTCCACCACGACGGCCGCTGAACCGCTGAAAATGAGCTACGTTGAAGGTCTGCTTTCCAGCAATCAGAAAGATGTGCTGATGGAAGAGATCGTCGCAAACTACCACGCTAACACCAAAGACGCTGAAGTCGTTCTGGTTGAAGGTCTGGTCCCGACACGTAAGCACCAGTTTGCCCAGTCTCTGAACTACGAAATCGCTAAAACGCTGAATGCGGAAATCGTCTTCGTTATGTCTCAGGGCACTGACACCCCGGAACAGCTGAAAGAGCGTATCGAACTGACCCGCAACAGCTTCGGCGGTGCCAAAAACACCAACATCACCGGCGTTATCGTTAACAAACTGAACGCACCGGTTGATGAACAGGGTCGTACTCGCCCGGATCTGTCCGAGATTTTCGACGACTCTTCCAAAGCTAAAGTAAACAATGTTGATCCGGCGAAGCTGCAAGAATCCAGCCCGCTGCCGGTTCTCGGCGCTGTGCCGTGGAGCTTTGACCTGATCGCGACTCGTGCGATCGATATGGCTCGCCACCTGAATGCGACCATCATCAACGAAGGCGACATCAATACTCGCCGCGTTAAATCCGTCACTTTCTGCGCACGCAGCATTCCGCACATGCTGGAGCACTTCCGTGCCGGTTCTCTGCTGGTGACTTCCGCAGACCGTCCTGACGTGCTGGTGGCCGCTTGCCTGGCAGCCATGAACGGCGTAGAAATCGGTGCCCTGCTGCTGACTGGCGGCTACGAAATGGACGCGCGCATTTCTAAACTGTGCGAACGTGCTTTCGCTACCGGCCTGCCGGTATTTATGGTGAACACCAACACCTGGCAGACCTCTCTGAGCCTGCAGAGCTTCAACCTGGAAGTTCCGGTTGACGATCACGAACGTATCGAGAAAGTTCAGGAATACGTTGCTAACTACATCAACGCTGACTGGATCGAATCTCTGACTGCCACTTCTGAGCGCAGCCGTCGTCTGTCTCCGCCTGCGTTCCGTTATCAGCTGACTGAACTTGCGCGCAAAGCGGGCAAACGTATCGTACTGCCGGAAGGTGACGAACCGCGTACCGTTAAAGCAGCCGCTATCTGTGCTGAACGTGGTATCGCAACTTGCGTACTGCTGGGTAATCCGGCAGAGATCAACCGTGTTGCAGCGTCTCAGGGTGTAGAACTGGGTGCAGGGATTGAAATCGTTGATCCAGAAGTGGTTCGCGAAAGCTATGTTGGTCGTCTGGTCGAACTGCGTAAGAACAAAGGCATGACCGAAACCGTTGCCCGCGAACAGCTGGAAGACAACGTGGTGCTCGGTACGCTGATGCTGGAACAGGATGAAGTTGATGGTCTGGTTTCCGGTGCTGTTCACACTACCGCAAACACCATCCGTCCGCCGCTGCAGCTGATCAAAACTGCACCGGGCAGCTCCCTGGTATCTTCCGTGTTCTTCATGCTGCTGCCGGAACAGGTTTACGTTTACGGTGACTGTGCGATCAACCCGGATCCGACCGCTGAACAGCTGGCAGAAATCGCGATTCAGTCCGCTGATTCCGCTGCGGCCTTCGGTATCGAACCGCGCGTTGCTATGCTCTCCTACTCCACCGGTACTTCTGGTGCAGGTAGCGACGTAGAAAAAGTTCGCGAAGCAACTCGTCTGGCGCAGGAAAAACGTCCTGACCTGATGATCGACGGTCCGCTGCAGTACGACGCTGCGGTAATGGCTGACGTTGCGAAATCCAAAGCGCCGAACTCTCCGGTTGCAGGTCGCGCTACCGTGTTCATCTTCCCGGATCTGAACACCGGTAACACCACCTACAAAGCGGTACAGCGTTCTGCCGACCTGATCTCCATCGGGCCGATGCTGCAGGGTATGCGCAAGCCGGTTAACGACCTGTCCCGTGGCGCACTGGTTGACGATATCGTCTACACCATCGCGCTGACTGCGATTCAGTCTGCACAGCAGCAGTAATCTCGTCATCATCCGCAGCTTTGCGCTGCGGATATCTGAACCGGAAATAATCACTATTTCCGGTTTTTTATTCTCTTAATCTGCATTAATCCTTTCTGATTATCTTGCTTAACTGCGCTGCATCAATGAATTGCGCCATTTCACTTTGCATACTTACCACTTTGTTTTGTGCAAGGGAATATTTGCGCTATGTCCGCAATCACTGAATCCAAACCAACAAGAAGATGGGCAATGCCCGATACGTTGGTGATTATCTTTTTTGTTGCTATTTTAACCAGCCTTGCCACCTGGGTAGTTCCGGTGGGGATGTTTGACAGTCAGGAAGTGCAGTATCAGGTTGATGGTCAAACAAAAACACGCAAAGTCGTAGATCCACACTCATTTCGCATTCTGACTAACGAAGCAGGCGAACCTGAGTATCACCGCGTACAGCTGTTCACGACGGGCGATGAACGCCCGGGCCTGATGAACTTCCCGTTTGAAGGATTAACCTCAGGATCGAAATACGGGACAGCTGTTGGCATCATCATGTTTATGCTGGTGATTGGCGGCGCGTTTGGCATTGTGATGCGTACAGGAACCATTGATAACGGTATCCTGGCGCTTATTCGCCATACCCGCGGGAATGAAATTCTCTTTATTCCTGCGCTGTTTATTCTGTTTTCACTTGGCGGCGCGGTATTTGGTATGGGAGAAGAGGTCGTCGCCTTTGCCATTATCATCGCACCGCTAATGGTCCGGCTGGGCTATGACAGTATTACCACCGTCCTGGTGACCTATATTGCCACGCAAATCGGTTTTGCCAGTTCGTGGATGAACCCGTTTTGTGTGGTCGTTGCTCAGGGGATTGCCGGCGTTCCGGTGCTTTCTGGCTCCGGGTTGCGCATCGTGGTATGGGTTATCGCCACTCTGATTGGCCTGATCTTTACCATGGTGTACGCCTCACGAGTGAAAAAGAATCCTCTTCTGTCACGCGTGCATGAGTCCGACCGCTTCTTTCGTGAAAAGCAGGCTGATGTTGAACAACGTCCGTTTACCTTTGGTGACTGGCTGGTATTGATTGTCCTGACCGCCGTAATGGTCTGGGTGATTTGGGGCGTGATCGTTAATGCCTGGTTTATTCCAGAAATTGCCAGCCAGTTCTTCACCATGGGTCTGGTAATTGGCATCATCGGCGTTGTTTTCCGCCTTAACGGCATGACGGTTAATACCATGGCTTCATCCTTTACCGAAGGGGCGCGAATGATGATCGCCCCTGCCCTGCTGGTGGGTTTCGCCAAAGGGATTTTGCTGCTGGTCGGTAATGGTGAAGCGGGTGATGCCAGCGTGTTAAATACCATCCTCAACAGCATTGCCAATGCCATTAGCGGTCTGGACAACGCGGTCGCGGCCTGGTTTATGTTGCTCTTCCAGGCGGTATTTAATTTCTTCGTGACGTCCGGTTCTGGTCAGGCGGCGTTAACCATGCCGTTACTGGCACCGCTTGGCGATCTGGTCGGTGTTAACCGTCAGGTTACCGTGCTGGCATTCCAGTTTGGTGATGGCTTCAGTCACATCATTTACCCAACCTCAGCTTCGTTAATGGCAACTCTCGGTGTGTGCAGGGTGGACTTCCGTAACTGGCTGAAGGTGGGCGCGACCCTACTTGGACTGCTGTTTATTATGTCCAGCGTCGTAGTGATCGGCGCTCAGTTGATGGGCTACCACTAAAAATGTTAAGAGCCGCAATTGCGGCTCTTTTTTCATTCTGCCGTTTCAGTCTCTACGGCTTCATTTTTGGCATTGCGCTTCATCCACAACGCCAGCGCTTTCAGCGAGTCTGGAGTGAACTCATCGCAGCGTGCGGTGATTTCTTCCGGCGTCAGCCAGCAAACTTCACTGACTTCATCTTCCTGTAGGGCGAAGGGACCGTGAGAGACGCAGCTGAACAACGCGCCCCAGACACGGCAATTTTTATCTTCGAAATAGAACTGCCCGTGCTCGGCAAAGGGGACACCGGCAATGCCCAACTCTTCTTCCGCTTCGCGACGCGCGGATTCCAGCAGTTGCTCATCGGCCTGGACCACACCGCCTGCGGTCGCATCTAACATGCCGGGTAAAAAGTCTTTTGTCTCGGTACGACGCTGGACCAGAATTTTGCCCATGCCATCATGCACGACGATGTAAGTTGCACGATGACGCAGACACTGTGCCCGCATTTGTTCCCGGCTGGCTTGTGCAATGACTTCGTTCTCTTCATTGACAATATCCACCCATTCAGTACTTGCCAAACGACGCTGTTCCATTATCAGGAAACCTTCTTTTTCTGGCGCTCTTACGGCGCATTTTGAGTTGTGGGTAAATTACGGATTAATCGCGACCTGCGCAATGATACTTTGATCATTGAGTGCGATTACACTAAGTACGTCATTATCCAGCATGCCATAACTCGCCGGATTACCGCCTTTCGGAATACTCACCGAGCCGGGGTTGAAGTGGAAAATCTCCCCCCGCTGTTCTGCCACTGGCAGATGGGTATGACCGTACACCAGCACATCGTTCTGGTTTAAAGCAGGTAGATTTTCCGGGCCAAAAAGATGACCATGCGTCAAAAACAGACGTTGTTTTTCCAGTAATACCTGTTGCCACGGCGCGGTTATCGGGAAATGCAGCAGCATTTGATCCACTTCGCTGTCGCAGTTGCCGCGCACAGCGATAACCTTATGTGCCACTTCATTAAGCCGTTCAGCGACTTTGGCTGGCGCGTAACCCTCCGGTAAAGCATTACGCGGGCCGTGATTCAACACGTCGCCAAGGATCACCAGCCACTGGGCACCGCTTTGGGCAAACAACTCCAGAACACGTTCCGTCGCCGGTAACGACCCATGAATGTCCGATGCAAACATCAGTTTCATCACTCACTCCTCGTCGAAAAAACGTAAGCTATGATACTGGATTCTGTCGTTGCTATCAGCCAGATTGCTTCGCCGAAAGTGCAATAAAACGCTGGACAGACGCTCGCTGCCACTGGAATGTCGCATAATCCACCAGGCGTTCTGGCACCTCATCGCCATGTAGTACCAGGCGGTTAATCATTAGCGCCAGATCAGTATCAGCAATGCACCATTCACCAAATAAATTCGGCTGACCCAGTGCTAACAAATGTTCTGCCATCGCGAACAGTTTCTCTGCACTGGCTTTTCCCTCGGCCGTTAGTGGCGCTTTTTTCGCCCCCGCAAAGACAACATCCGTCGGACGCTCTTCGCGGATGGGCATCAGATCGCTGCGCAGCCAGGCCTGAATCTGTCGTGCACGCGCACGATTTTCTAAATCAAGCGGATAAATACGTTCCCAGGTCGGTGGCGCAAATCGATCTTCCAGATACTCCGCAATGGCAGAAGATTCACTCAACTCAAAATCATCGATTTGTAATAACGGCACACGGCGTGTCTGACCGTAACCTTGCCACGTCGGCTGCAAATGTTCACCGCTGTCGAGGTCGATGGTCTTGATATGAAACGACAGGCCTTTTTCCTGCAACGCCACCCAGGCGGATAACACATAAGGGGAGAAAAAGTGGGCATCTGACCAAAGCGTGATAGCGGGTTTACTCATTATGTCCTCGGCAATAAAGGGGGCTGGCTATCAAACTATAGAGCCTTTTTGTCACTGTCACGTGACGAATACTCACGTAAGTCGCCGCGCTTTCTATACTTGTGGTGTTCAGATGATTAAACAACCGGAGCTGCAATGATCGATCTCTATTTCGCCCCGACACCCAATGGTCACAAAATTACGCTGTTTCTCGAAGAAGCAGAGCTTGATTATCGCTTGATTAAGGTAGACCTGGGGAAAGGCGGTCAGTTTCGTCCGGAATTTTTGCGCATTTCGCCCAACAACAAAATTCCGGCAATTGTTGATCATTCTCCTGCCGATGGCGGCGAACCGTTAAGCCTCTTTGAGTCTGGTGCCATTTTGTTGTATCTGGCTGAGAAAACAGGACTCTTTTTGAGTCATGAAACGCGTGAGCGCGCCGCCACATTACAGTGGTTATTCTGGCAGGTAGGCGGACTGGGGCCGATGCTTGGGCAAAATCATCATTTTAATCACGCAGCCCCCCAAACCATTCCTTACGCTATTGAACGTTATCAGGTTGAAACTCAGCGTCTTTACCATGTACTGAACAAGCGGCTGGAAAACTCGCCCTGGCTGGGAGGCGAGAACTACAGCATTGCGGATATTGCCTGCTGGCCGTGGGTTAATGCCTGGACTCGCCAGCGAATTGACCTCGCAATGTATCCGGCAGTCAAGAACTGGCATGAGCGGATCCGTTCGCGCCCTGCCACCGGGCAGGCACTGCTAAAAGCACAACTCGGTGATGAGCGTTCGGATAGTTAACAGAAACAGGTTCTCGTGTATTATTTCATCCTAAGTAAAACAACGGAGAACCTGCAATGGCACAACCTGCCGCTATTATTCGTATAAAGAACCTTCGTTTGCGTACGTTTATCGGAATTAAGGAAGAAGAAATTAACAACCGTCAGGATATTGTTATCAATGTGACGATCCACTACCCCGCCGATAAAGCGCGCACTAGCGAAGATATCAACGATGCGCTGAATTATCGCACCGTAACGAAAAACATTATTCAGCATGTAGAGAATAACCGTTTCTCTTTGCTGGAAAAATTAACTCAGGATGTGCTCGATATCGCACGTGAACATCACTGGGTGACGTATGCTGAAGTGGAGATCGATAAACTACACGCGCTGCGCTACGCCGATTCGGTATCCATGACCTTGAGCTGGCAGCGTTAACCGCCATATCGGGAGGCTGCATGAACATAGTGATCACCGGAGGGACGGGATTAATTGGTCGCCATTTGATTCCGCGTTTGCTGGAGTTGGGCCATCAAATCACGGTAGTGACGCGTAACCCGCAGAAAGCCAGTTCCGTTCTCGGCCCTCGGGTGACACTATGGCAAGGGCTAGCCGATCAAAGCAACCTCAACGGCGTTGATGCGGTAATCAACCTGGCCGGAGAACCGATTGCTGATAAACGCTGGACTCACGAGCAAAAAGAGCGTCTCTGCCAAAGCCGCTGGAATATCACGCAAAAACTGGTCGATTTGATTAATGCCAGCGACACGCCGCCGTCGGTACTCATTTCCGGCTCGGCAACGGGCTATTATGGCGACTTAGGTGAAGTGGTGGTTACCGAAGAGGAACCGCCGCATAACGAATTTACTCATAAACTCTGCGCCCGCTGGGAAGAGATTGCCTGCCGGGCGCAAAGTGACAAAACGCGAGTGTGCCTGCTGCGAACCGGCGTGGTACTGGCACCGGACGGCGGTATTCTCGGTAAAATGCTGCCACCGTTTCGTCTTGGCCTGGGCGGGCCGATTGGTTCCGGTCGGCAGTATCTTGCCTGGATTCAAATCGATGATATGGTCAACGGCATTCTCTGGCTGCTGGATAACGAGCTGCGCGGGCCATTTAATATGGTTTCGCCCTACCCGATACGCAATGAACAATTTGCCCATGCGCTCGGTCATGCGCTGCATCGCCCGGCTATTTTGCGCGTCCCCGCAACCGCCATTCGGTTGTTAATGGGCGAATCTTCAGTACTGGTATTAGGTGGACAACGCGCGCTGCCTAAACGGCTGGAAGAAGCGGGTTTTGCGTTTCGTTGGTACGATTTAGAAGAGGCGCTGGCGGATGTCGTTCGCTGATGTGGTTTACTGCAAACATCCGCCAGTTAACTCCCGGTGTTACAGGGTTAGTGGCTTTGCGCTATAAGATCGTCTGGCGATAGTCGGGTCACCATCATAACTAACTCTCTGTCTAAACCTCTATCCAGCATCTCCTGAGCAATACGCAGGGCTTCTTCGCGTTTGCCCAGAATTAATCCATCATTCCGCCCTTCTTCACGTAATCTGTCAGCAATGGTCATCAGTTTCTCCTTTTCTTGTGGTGCGCGTTCTGCTATCTCACCAATAAATGCACGGAAACGCTGGGCATCTCCCGTTTGTAATACATAATTAAACAGGGCTTTTAGCTGTCTGTCATTAGTGTTCCCTGTAACTAGCAGCGAAACAATTTGGTCGACTAATCCCAACAGATCGCGCTGACGAATATGTTTCTGAATTAACTCCAACAGCGCCATTTTGCGGTGTTGCATAATCTCGTCATCCGGCACCACGGTAATATCCACCAACGGAAAAGCCGATGAATATATTTTACGGGCAATCGCAGGCTCAGCAAATTCATCAAGCCAGCAGAGTGAATAAGGATAAGGACTTCTGCAACCATGATAAAACAGCATCGGGATCACCAATGGAAGCTCTTTATAGCCCGCATCAAGATGGTTTTGCATTGCCGCAATGGAATAACGCATCATGCGAAAAGCCATTAATTCTTCCGGCTTACTTTGGTGCTCTATCACTACATAAATATAACCCACTCCCTCCTGCGTTTTCACAGACCACAAGAGGTCGGAATAATATTGCCGCAGGTCGTCATCAATAAAACTGTTTGGTTCCAGTTTAAGCGTCGTTAAATCACACAGTTTGCGCAGCGGCGCGGGAAGATGAATATCAATAAAATCCCGCGCGGTGTCTGGATGGCGTAAAAAAGATTTAAATACCGCATCATGCGGCGTGGAAGTTGTCGATATTGTCATGGCGTTCCGTCACCCATCAAATTTAAGATGACGCGACAATAACCACGATTAACACCCAATGCAGCAGGCAGTTTTTATCTTTGGACAGCGAATTCAGAAGTATTTTTAGCGGACTGCAACTTTTACATTTCAGCGGAAGCTGACTCGCAAATTCCCCATGAAAATACTCCGGCAGCGTTAGCCACCGGAGAGGAAATTATTTCAGCGATCCCTTAAGGAACTGTTGCAGACGAGGGCTTTGCGGGTTGCCAAATAACTGCTCCGGCGCGCCTTCTTCCTCTATTTTCCCCTGATGGAGGAAAATGACGTGAGTAGAAACATGGCGAGCAAAGCCCATTTCGTGAGTCACTACCACCATGGTTTTCCCCTCTTCTGCCAGTTGCTGCATAATGCGCAGCACTTCGCCTACCAGTTCAGGATCGAGCGCCGAGGTAGGTTCATCAAACAGTAAAACTTCCGGTTCCATCGCCAGCGCCCGCGCGATAGAAACACGCTGTTGCTGACCGCCGGAAAGATGCACCGGATATTTCCCCTGCGCACGTTCGTCTATCCCGACTTTCGCCAGATACTTCACCGCCCGCTCGCGCGCTTCCTGCTTGCTCAGGCCCAACACCTGAATCGGCGCTTCCATGACGTTTTCCAGCACCGTCATATGGCTCCAGAGATTGAAGTGCTGGAATACCATCGTCAGGCGTGTGCGCAGTAAGCGCAGTTGATTTTTATCGGCGACTTTGAGTTGACCATCTTTGTCGCGCACCAGATTGATCGTCTGGCCATTGACCACGATCGACCCTTCACTCGGTTTTTCGAGGAAGTTAATGCAGCGCAGAAAGGTACTTTTCCCCGATCCCGACGATCCGATGATGCTTATTACATCTCCGGCATTCGCTTGCAGTGAGACCCCTTTCAGCACTTCATGTTCGCCGTAGCGTTTGTGCAAATCGATAACGTTTAATTTATTCTCGGACATCGTATTCTCAGTGCGTTGAAGAAGGTTTCACATGCTGCAACCAGCGTTTTTCCGCTCTGCGAAAGAGGCTGATCAGGACATAAGAGATGATTAAATAGAGCACCGCGGCAATGCCGAAGGCGGTAAAAGGTTGATACGTGGCGGCGTTAATATCGCGGGCTATTTTCAGCAGATCCGGCACAGTGGCCGTAAACGCCAGCGCAGTAGAGTGCAGCATCAGGATCACTTCGTTGCTGTATGCCGGTAACGCAATACGCAGCGCAGAAGGCAAAATAATGCAACGATACATTTTAAAAGTCGAGAAGCCATAGGCTCTGGCGGCTTCAATTTCCCCATGCGGAACCGAACGGATTGTCCCAGCAAAAATCTCGGTAGTGTAAGCGCAGGTGTTAAGCGTCAGCGCCAGCACGGTACAGTTCAGGCCACTGCGGAAGAAAGCGTTAAGGAATTCGGTTCCCTTAACAATCTCAAGCGTGTACATGCCGGAATAGAACACCAGCAACTGAACATACAGCGGCGTACCACGAAAAATATAGGTAAATAACCAGATTGGAAACTGGATGTATTTATTACTGGAGACACGACCAATCGCCAGAAACAGCGCCAGGACTCCGCCTATCACTACCGACAAAATAAGCAGCCACAGAGTGATCGCCACACCAGTAAAGCGATAACCGTCGGTCCACAGCAGCGGTTTCCAGTATTCATGTAAGATTTCGATCACAGGTCAGCCCTCTTCACACCCACGGAGTAGCGGCGCTCAAGGAACAGCAGCACACCATTGGAAACAGTGGTGAAAACCAGGTAAATCACGCCACAGACGATGGCGAAATAGAACGGTTCCCAGGTACTTTTGCCTGCCAGTTGGGTGGCTTTGACCACATCTTCCAGGCCGAGTAACGAAACCAGTGCGGTAGATTTGAGGATCACCTGCCAGTTGTTGCCAATGCCTGGCAGGGCGTAACGCATCATCGCCGGAAACATGATCCGCCGAAACACTTGCCCACGAGTAAAACCGAACGCCGTCGCCGCCTCTATATGCCCTTTCGGCACTGCCATAAACGCGCCACGGAACGTTTCGGTAAAATAAGCACCGTAGATAAAACCGAGAGTAATAATACCAGCGACCATCGGATCGATATCAATCTGCCCGACGCCCATCGCCTCCGTCACCGTGTTTAGTGCAATCTGCAAACCGTAGAAAATCAGCAGCATCAACACCAAGTCCGGCACGCCTCGAATCAGCGTGGTGTACCCTTCGAAAATCAGCCCCGAAAGCCGATTTTGCGAGAGCTTACCGCCAGCGCCAATTAAACCGATGATTACAGCGAGCACTACAGAACTGATAGCCAGCTCCAGCGTGACGAGCGCACCCTGTAAAATAACACCTGAAAACCCATACAACATGCTGCCTGTCCTGTCGTGTGTGGTGAATTACCGCCTCTTGTCTCCCTCCGGTTACCCGAAGGGAGCGGGCTTTCTTTCACCGATGGCGATTAACCGCCATAAACATCAAAATCGAAGTACTTTTTCGCTAATTTCTCGTAAGTACCGTCAGCGCGCATTTCGGCAAAGGCTTTGTTCAGTGCCTCGCGCAGTTCGTTATCTTCTTTACGCAGGCCCATGCCGGTCCCTACGCCAAACAGTTTTTCATCTTTAACAGACGGGCCACCGAATTTGTAATCTTTACCGACAGGTTGTTTGAGGAAACCTTCGCTGGCAGCGACCTCATCCTGGAACGCGGCATCAATACGTCCGGCAGTCAGGTCAGAATAAATGTTGTCCTGCCCCTGATACGAGACGATTTCAATGCCTTTTGGTGCCCAATGTTCATTACCGAACGTCTCCTGGGTGGTGCCCTGCAATACGCCTACCCGTTTGCCTTTCAGCGACTCGACTGTCGGCTGAATGTCGGAATTTTTCGCCACCACCAAACGAGAATCGGCAGCGTACAGTTTGTCGGTGAAGGCTATTTCTTGCTGACGTTTTTCCGTAATGGAAAGCGATGACATGATGGCGTCAATCTTCTTCGCTTTTAAGGACGGGATTAACGCATCCAGCGGATTTTCGACAAACGTACATTGCGTATTGATGCGTTTGCATAATTCCTTTGCCAGATCGATATCGAAGCCAACCAGTTCGCCTTGTGAATTTTTTGATTCAAATGGCGCATAGGTCGGGTCGGTACCGATGCGGATGTTTTGCGGAATCGCAGCAAACGCCGCAGTTGCGCTGGAGAAGGCCAGAACCAGAGAGAGCGATAGCACCAGTTTTTTCATAATGTCCTCAACTGACAGTCTTTTTATAGGGAATATTTACAGGTTTGTTACACTTATCGTGCCATAAAATTGACCATCAAGGCAAAATATCCCGCCCCGTTAGACGTATTATTTTTCATTAAAAATGCTTAAGTATGCATTTCAATGCACCACGATAGTGCAACAAACCTGGCGTGCACCATGATGATCATTCCATCAGGTACAGCTTCCCAGCGACGTATCAGTCACCGTAGACATTAAAGTCGAAATACTTTTTCGCCATCTTGTCGTAGGTGCCGTCCTGACGCAGCTCGCCAAGCGCCTTATTGAAGGCAGCCGTCAGTTCAGCATCATCTTTACGTAGCCCTACACCGGTGCCATCACCGAAGTATTTTTTGTCTTTTACTGATGAGCCAGCAAAGGCGAAATCTTTACCAGCAGGTTGCTTGAGGAATCCTTCGCTGGCAGCAACTTCATCTTGTAACGCAGCATCCAGACGTCCTGCAGCCAGATCGGAATAGACCAAATCCTGGTTGGCATAGGCCACCACATCCACGCCTTTGCTACGCCAGGTCTCGTTAGCGTAAGCTTCCTGGGTTGATCCCTGCAGCACACCAACATGTTTACCTTTCAGTGAATCCAGCGTTGGCTGAATCGGTGAACCTTTGGCAGCAATCAAACGAGAATCTGCGGCGTACAGCTTGTCGGAGAAGGCAATCTCCTGCTGACGTTTATCGGTAATGGAAAGCGACGAAATAATGGCGTCGATTTTTTTCGCTTTCAGTGAGGGGATCAGCGCGTCAAAGTCACTGGCAACCCAGGTACATTTCACCTGCATCCGTTTGCACATCTCGTTACCGAGATCGATATCAAAGCCAACAAAATCACCTTTAGCATCTTTCGACGAGAACGGCGCATAGGTGGTATCGGTTCCGATACGTACCGTCTCCGGTAGCGCCGCATAGCTGGAAGCCGCTGCGGAGAGACCGACTAACAAAGACAGAGCGAGAATCGACTTCTTCATACATAACCCTCAAGTGAAAATGGCTTTTTTATGTTGTGTATTGTGTTGTGTGTTTGCAGGCTCTTTCATGCAGGTCTTATGCCATCTTGACGACAACAGTAACATTCAACGTTAAATATGTTAATAAGACGTTGCATTATTGTCCTGAAGTTGAAGATAGCAGGTATAGCGGTTGAATCGCAGCGTTTCGATTGAATGGCAGAAACAAAATGTCGAGGATTTGATCGCGGTTGCAAAATTGCCCTGAAACAGGGCAACAGCGGAGTTATGCGCCCTGCCAGCGGGCAAAGAGATCTTCAGGAAGGGTTATTGCAAACTGGTCAAGAACACGATTAACCGTCTGATTTATCACATCATCAAGGGATTGCGGGCGATGATAAAACGCCGGAACGGGAGGCATAATCACCGCACCGATTTCTGCCGCCTGAGTCATTAAACGCAGATGGCCTAAGTGCAATGGTGTTTCACGCACGCAGAGCACCAACGGGCGACGCTCTTTCAGCACCACATCTGCCGCACGGGTCAGTAAGCCATCAGTATAGCTATGGACAATGCCGGAAAGGGTTTTGATTGAACAGGGTAAAATCACCATCCCCAGCGTCTGGAAAGAACCGGAAGAGATGCTGGCGGAAATATCGCGCGCATCGTGCGTGACATCAGCTAATGCCTGCACTTCGCGCAGGGAAAAATCCGTTTCGAGGGATAAGGTCTGGCGCGCCGCCTGGCTCATCACCAGATGCGTTTCGATATCTGTGACATCGCGCAGAACCTGTAATAAGCGCACGCCATAAATCGCGCCGCTGGCACCGCTGATGCCTACAATGAGTCGTTTCATAAATAGTTGCCCTGTCAGACTTGCAGGCAGACTTTGCAGTATTTCGGCGGGAGTTGCAAGTCAGGGTGCCAGACCGGCACCCTCAGCGAAGGCATCATCCTTCGTTATGCATTTCGAGATTTTCCACTTCGTTCTGACGTTGCACTGCTTTGGCGTCATCATTACGTAACGTATCGAGGAAATCGAGGTAGCCCTGATCAACATCTTTGGTGACGTAGACGCCGTTGAACACCGAGCATTCAAACTGCTGGATATCCGGATTTTCAGCGCGAACGGCGTCGATCAGATCGTTCAGATCCTGGAAAATCAACCCGTCAGCACCGATGATCTGGCGAATTTCATCAACTTCGCGACCGTGAGCGATCAGTTCCGTGGCGCTCGGCATATCAATACCATAAACGTTCGGGAAGCGAATTTCCGGTGCCGCAGAAGCGAGGTACACTTTCTTCGCTCCGGCTTCGCGTGCCATCTCGATAATCTGCTCAGAAGTGGTGCCACGGACGATGGAGTCGTCGACCAGCAGGACGTTTTTATCGCGGAACTCGGCGCGGTTGGCATTCAGTTTACGGCGCACGGACTTACGACGCAGCTGCTGGCCCGGCATGATAAAGGTGCGGCCAACATAGCGGTTTTTAACGAAGCCCTGGCGGTACGGTTTGCCCAGAATACGAGCAATTTCCAGCGCGATATCACACGAGGTTTCTGGGATCGGGATCACCACGTCGATATCCAGATCTTCCCATTCGCGGGCAATTTTCTCGCCCAGTTTCGTGCCCATATTCACACGCGCGCTGTAAACGGAAATTTTGTCGATGAACGAGTCCGGGCGAGCAAAGTATACATACTCAAACAGGCACGGATTGCTGACCGGATTGTCAGCACATTGACGGGTAAACAACTGCCCTTCTTCAGTGATGTAAATCGCTTCGCCCGGCGCGACGTCACGCAGGAAATCAAAGCCCAGCGTATCGAGCGCTACGCTTTCGGAAGCGACCATATATTCTGTACGGTTCTCGTCAATATCACGTTTTCCCAGTACCAGCGGACGAATCCCGTTTGGATCGCGGAAAGCAACCATACCGTGGCCGATAATCATCGCCACACAGGCATATGCGCCGCGGATTAAGCGGTTTGTGGCAGCAATGGCAGCGAAAATATTGTCGGCTTCCAGCGGGTAGTGGCGGAAGTTGTCCAGCTCGCTAGCGAAGATATTAAGCAGAATTTCCGAGTCGGAAGTGGTGTTGATGTGGCGGCGTTTTTCTTCAAACAGTTTTTTACGCAACTCGTGAGCGTTGGTCAGATTGCCGTTGTGGGCAAGCGTAATGCCATACGGGGAGTTAACGTAAAACGGCTGCGCTTCAGAGGCGCTGGAGCTGCCAGCCGTAGGGTAACGCACATGACCAATGCCCATATTGCCCTGCAAACGCTGCATATGGCGAGCTTCAAATACATCGCTCACCAGCCCGTTCGCTTTACGCAAACGGAAGCAGTTATTGGCATCTATGGTGATGATGCCGGCGGCATCCTGACCGCGATGCTGAAGCACCGTTAAGGCATCATAAATCGACTGGTTAACCGGCATAACACCGGCGATACCGACAATACCGCACATACGTCTTTTTCCTCGTTAAGCCACATCTCAGAGCACTTACGCTCTGGGCAAGAAACTTGACGAGCTTTGCAGATAATCAAAAAACCATCTGATGATAAAACTGAACTGCGGGATCAGCTGTGATTTGCTCCAGTCTTCGCTTTTCGACACCCCGGTAAAGGAGTCGAGAAAGAATAGAATGGCGGCAACAATCAACACACCGCGCAACGCACCGAAACAGACGCCCAGCACCCGATCGGTGCCTGACAACCCCGTTTTCTCCACCAGCTGGCCTATCACGAAGTTCACGATAGCACCAACGATCAGGGTAGCGATAAATAGTACCGCGATGGCAATCCCATTTCGAACCAGTTCGTCTTCAAAGCCCGTAAACCAGACTGACAGGTAAGTGTAGTAATGACTGGCAACAAAGAAAGCACAACCCCATGTCACCAGCGATAACGCTTCACGAACAAAGCCGCGGATCAGGCTAACCAGAGAGGAAAAAGCAATCACCGCGATTATGGCGTAATCAATCCAGACCATATGTGTCCCACGATTTTACGCCCTGTCATCCTGTTCGGGGCGCATTCTAACAGAAAAAGAAAACGTTTGCGTAGGGATTTCCTTCCCGCGCATCAATAAAAATGGCGCTGAAAAAATATTCAACGCCATCGACTTTTTATGCCTTTGCGGCATCGTGCAATGCGTGTCGGATGCGGCGTAAACGCCTTATCCGACCTACGGTTCTAACCCTGCCCAGTCCTGATAAGACGCGCCAGCGTCGCATCAGGCAAGGCCGTATTAATTCGGCGTATAGCCCATTACCACGCCACTTAAGCCAGAAAGTTGCTTCAACTCACCCAGCGAACCTTTCAGCTTATCTTTCGAGGCATCCGGCCCAACCAGAATACGGGTAATTTTACCCTGCACTGGCGTGGATGGCGACGTATAAACCCGATAACCGGCACCGCGCAGCTTACCGACAATCTCATTTACTTTATCGGCATTTTTCAGCGCACCCAGTTGCACAACATAGGCTTTACCCGTTGGCGCTGCTTTTTCTTCCACGACCGGCTTCGGTTCTGGCTTCGGCGCAGGTGGTGCTTCAACCTTCGGTTTAGGCGGCTCCACCGGTTTCGGCTTCGGTGGGGCGACCGGTGCAGGTTCCGGTTCAAACTCGGTGTTATTGGCTGCAATAGTGGCCGGATCGAGCGACGGTGCTGCGGCATCACCTGCCCGCACCTCTTCCGCTGCGCCTTCCGGCGGCTGCGTCGGCAACGCCTGGGTGGCGGCTGGCATCATATCAGGCTCATCACGATCGCCCGCTTTCGGCACCAGCGGGATAGCCGCGAACTCATCCTGATAATGTTTTTTCTGCCCGTCCAGCAGCCCTGGAAGTACAATCACCCCCAGCGCCACCAGCACGATCGTGCCCACTAACCGATTCTGAAACTTACTTGCCACCGCTTCTCCTCGCGTCAATCACTTCCATGACATGTGCGACCGTGTGGAAAGAACCACACACCAGCACGGTGTCTTCCGCTTTAGCGTCCGCCATTGCGGCATCCCATGCCTGCGCAACGCTATCAAATGATTTGCCGTTACCCAAATGCTCAAGCAGTTGTTCTGCCGTGGCACCGCGCGGCCCTTCCAGTGGCGCACAATACCAGTCATCAACCACGCTTTTCAACCAGGCCAGAGTTCCGGCAATATCTTTATCATGTAGCATACCGATAACCGCCAGCACGCGCCCGTTTTTCGGTAGCGCTTTCATACGCCCGGTGAGATATTCCGCCGCATGTGGATTATGCGCGACATCAAAAATAACGCGTGGCGACTCGCTCACAATCTGGAAACGTCCCGGCAAAATTGCGCTGGCAATCCCGTCGCGAATGGCATTTTCACTGACTTCCAGCCCGCTGGCACGCAGTGCCGCCAGCGCTGTTGCGGCATTCGGTTGCGGGACAAGCGGCAACGGCAGATTTTCCAGCGTGCCGTGAGCATCGCTAAACGCCCAGTCATGATCGGTGACGGAATAGTTCCACTCAACGCCCCGACGTTGTAACAGTGCACCTTTTTCCTGCGCCACATCAGCAATGGTAGAAGGCATTTCCGGCTCACCGACAATTGCCGGTTTTGCGCTGCGAAAGATGCCTGCTTTCTCGCGACCAATACTTTCGCGATCTGGTCCCAGCCAGTCGGTATGATCCAGCGCAATGCTGGTTACTACAGCCACATCGGCATCGACAATATTGGTTGCGTCCAGACGACCGCCCAGCCCTACTTCCAGAATCACTACGTCAAGTTGTGCCTGTTTGAACAGCCACAACGCCGACAGCGTACCGTACTCGAAATAGGTCAGGGAAATATCACCGCGTGCCGATTCAATCTCCGCAAAAGAGGCGGTGTGGGCCGATTCCGGCAATTCCTGCCCCTGCACACGTACGCGCTCGGTATAACGCACCAGATGCGGTGAACTGTAGACGCCCACTTTGTACCCTGCCGCCATCAGAATCGACTCCAGCGTACGGCAGGTGGTGCCTTTGCCATTCGTACCCGCAACGGTAAACACAAATGGCGCTGGTTTCAGGACGCCAAGACGCGCCGCGACCTGGCTCACGCGCTCAAGGCCGAGATCGATAGTTTTACTGTGCAGGTTTTCCAGATAAGAAAGCCACGAAGCCAGAGGCGACGCGGCTTGAGGAGTGCGTTTGATAATCATGGTATCCGCTGATTCGTTACGGTGAGAATAGCAAAAGGGCAGAGCCAGTGGCCCTGCCCTTATCAGTTATCAGGCCTCAGGTTCCTGATCCGGTACCGGGGGTACCACTACGCCTTCACGCGGCGCTTCAGGATTCGGCGCTGGCAGATTCATCAACTTCGCCAGAATGCTCGCCAGTTTCAGGCGCATTTCCGGACGACGGACGATCATGTCGATGGCGCCTTTCTCGATCAGGAATTCACTGCGCTGGAATCCTGGCGGCAGTTTTTCGCGAACGGTCTGTTCGATAACACGCGGACCGGCAAAGCCAATTAACGCTTTCGGTTCAGCGATGTTGAGATCGCCCAGCATGGCGAAACTTGCAGAAACACCGCCCATCGTCGGGTCGGTCAGCACGGAGATGTACGGCAAGCCGCGCTCCTGCATTTTTGCCAGTGCCGCAGAGGTTTTCGCCATCTGCATCAGCGACATCAGTGCTTCCTGCATACGTGCGCCACCAGAGGCGGAGAAGCAGATCAGCGGGCAGTTATCTTCCAGCGCCTGCTCAACGGCACGCACGAAACGTGCACCCACAACAGACCCCATTGAACCGCCCATAAAGGCGAACTCGAATGCCGCAGCGACAACCGGCATTCCATACAGAGTGCCTTTCATCACCACCAGCGCATCTTTTTCGCCAGTTTCTTTCTGCGCAGATGCCAGACGGTCTTTATACTTCTTGGAGTCACGAAACTTCAGCACATCTTTCGGCTCAAGCTCGCTACCCAGCTCCACAAGGCTTCCTTCATCTAACAGGCTATGCAGGCGATTACGCGCTGTCATACGCATGTGATGGTCACACTTCGGACAGACCTCAAGATTACGTTCCAGCTCAGCGCGGTATAAAACCTGACCGCAGCTATCACACTTAGTCCACACCCCTTCAGGAATGCTCGCCTTGCGGGTGGGAGTAATGTTGCTTTTAATTCGTTCAATCCAGCTCATTAGGGACCTTTCTGTCTGAACCTGGTTCGATGCCAGTTTTATCTTTGGGGACGCATAATGCCATTTTTGCCCCCAACAGACCATGAATGTTGCACATTAAAACATAACAGCCCGAAACTTTGGATAAAAAAGTGGTCGAACCGCGGAGTTACTTTTTATTTTGCGGCGCGTGCCGCAGCGCGTTTGTGACGAATAAATTCGAAAACCCCAGGCAATATTGAAACAAAAATAATGCCAACAATCATCAGCTTAAGGTTGCTCTGAATGAAGGGGAGCGTGCCGAAGAAATAACCCGCGTAGGTAAAAATCAGTACCCACAACAGTGCGCCGATCACGTTATAAGCGGCGAAATGACGGTACGACATGTGGCCCATTCCCGCAACAAACGGCGCGAACGTTCTGACGATCGGTACAAAACGGGCGAGAATAATCGTTTTGCCGCCATGTCTCTCGTAAAACTGATGAGTCTTATCAAGATAACTGCGACGAAAGATTTTCGAATCCGGGTTACTGAACAGTTTGTCACCAAATAACCGTCCAATGGTATAGTTCACTGCATCACCGACAATAGCGGCAATCAACATCAGCACGACCATCATATGGACATTGAGATCGTTAGTTTCCAGTGACGCCAATGCACCTGCAACAAACAGCAACGAATCACCAGGCAGGAATGGCGTTACCACCAGCCCCGTTTCGCAGAACAGAATCAAAAACAGAATGGCATAAACCCAGACGCCGTACTCCGCGACCAGCTCTGCCAGATGCACGTCAATGTGCAGGATAAAATCGATGAGGAAATAAATCAGGTCCATATTTGCCTATGCCTTGTACTCGTCATCTTTCAGGCTGTAACTACGTTGGCTACAGCCTGAAATGTTCCGAGCGTTATTCTCGTTAGTCCGCCAGAAATAGCGGGCCCATTGGCGGTTTTGGAAGATCATACCGGTCAGGGTAATCCACCGCGACCAGATACAGCCCTTCCGCTTTTGCCGTTGCTGCCGCCAGCGTTCTGTCCTTTGCCGCCAGCAACTCTGCTATCCAGCTCTCCGGCTGGTTGTGGGCACCGACTTCCATCAGGCTGCCGACAATATTCCTGACCATATGATGTACAAAGGCATTCGCTTTGATATCTACCACCACATAAGGACCGTGACGCGTGACATTAATATGCATAACGTTGCGCCACGGGGTTCGGGACTGGCACTGCACCGCACGGAACGAGGTGAAATCATTCTCGCCCAGCAAGCATTGCGCAGCCCGATGCATCCGTTCAGCGTCCAGCGGTTCGTAAAAATGGGTTACCCCTTTACTCAGTACCGCCGGGCGCAGCCGATGATTGTAGATGATGTAGCGATAACGGCGAGCCGTGGCGCTAAATCGGGCATGAAAATCATCAGGTACAGCTTTAACCCAACGCACGGCGATGTCACCAGGTAAATTCGCATTTACGCCCAAGGTCCACGCCGCGTCTTTGCGCTGCGCGGTCGTTTCGAAATGCACTACCTGCCCGGTACCGTGTACACCAGCGTCAGTACGCCCGGCGCAGAAGACGGTAATGGGTTCGTTCGCCACCTGGGAGAGCGCCTTTTCCAGCTTCTCCTGCACACTGCGGACTTCATTCTGCCGTTGCCAGCCGTAATACTTACTGCCGTCGTACTCAATGCCCAGCGCAATTTTATAAACTGGCGGTTGTTGCTGGTCCGACATTAGTACAGATACTCCTGCACCAGTTTCTCGGCGATTTTTACTGCCATCAGCGCGCCGCCAAAGCGAACGTTATCGGCCACCGACCAGAACTGGACTTGCTCCGGCATACCGTAGTCATTACGCACGCAGCCAACAGAAAGATGCGGCGTACCCGAAGCATCCCCTACCTGAGTCGGGAATTCGTTCTCTTCAGAGAGCACAATATCTTCGCCCTGAGCAAACGCATCACACGCTTCTTCTGCCGCCAGCGGACGCAGTGCTTCAAAGTTGACCATCTGGGCATGACCGTAGAATACCGGTGCCTGGACGACGCTTGCCGAAATCATCAGCCCTTCGTCCTGCAGGATTTTGCGTACTTCGTCAACGATACGACGTTCTTCACGCACGCTACCTTCGCTATCCGGCAACAACGGCAGCATATTGAACGCCAGTTGACGACCGAAGAAATCTTCTTCGTCAATCGGAATGCCGTTGAGCAATTTCGCACTCTGCCCCGCTAACGCATCGACCGCTTTTTTGCCCTGGGCGGAGGCTGAAATCAGGCTGGTAACACTGATACGCGACAAACCGCCCTGATCGATTAACGGTTTCAGTGCCGCCAGCAGCTGGCTGGTCAGACTGTCTGGTACGGCGATGACATTCCGGTTGCGGTAATCGGTCAGTACAAACGGGTTTACTTCCGGCACCACCAGCGGTACGTCGGGTTCGAGAGCAAACAGTCCGCTGCTGTCGATCACCAGGCAACCTGAGTTGGTCGCTTCTTCAACCCAGGCAGCGGTAGCTTCTTTGCCTGCGACAAAAAATGCCAGCTGCGCCTGCGTCCAGTCGAATTCAGCGGCATCCTGCACGGTGATTGTCTTACCACCAAAGCGCAGTTGTTCGCCTGCGCTTTCGTTACGTGCCAGTGCATAAATTTCCCCAACCGGGAACTGACGTTCAGCCAGCGTTTCAAGCAGGGCTTCGCCCACAGCGCCAGTTGCGCCCAGGACGGCAATGTTCCAGCCTTCAGACATGGTGGTTTACTCCAGAAATAGCAAAGCTCCCTGCCAATGTTACAGCAGAGAGCATGAAGAAGAGATTAACGTGCCGGATGATGAACGGCGTTAAAACCCAGTTTACACAGCAATGATGCCGCACTGGCGTCATCACAAATTACATACAGAGATGACCATTCACGGCGCTCAAGATAGTTTTTGCGCAGTTTATCGAACTCACCCGGTATCCCGGCGACTTTACGCAGCGGTGCGTCATCGCGGCGCACATCATACACCAAATGCACCAGCCTTTTCAGCGTCGGTTGATCGAGCGGGCCATGCAGCGTAATGCGACCAAACTCTGGCGCGGGCAGTAATGTATCCAGCGCAACGTGCTGTTCATGCCCAATAAACTTGCTATAGGCTTCAAACACTTGCGTAGTACCGCGTGCTTTACCTTCCAGGGTATAGCCTGCGATATGCGGCGTGCCGATATCCACTTTTGTCAGCAATTCCACGTTAAGTTCCGGTTCGCCTTCCCAGACATCCAGCACTACGCTTAACTTCTGGCCTTCATTCAGGCAGGTCAGCAACGCAGTATTATCGACGACTGCGCCACGGCAGGCGTTAATCAGAATCGCTCCCGGCTTCAGGCTACGGATCAGTTTTTCATCCGCCAGATGCAGCGTTTTGTACGGCCCGTCTTTGAAGAGTGGCGTATGGAAAGTCAGAATATCCGCATGCTGAACTAATTCATCCAGCGAGCGGAAATCACCCTCATCCCCACGGTCAGCGCGAGGCGGATCGCAAAGCAATGTTTTAATCCCTAACGCTTCCAGTCGCGCCTGCAATCGACGTCCAACGTTACCAACGCCCACGATCCCCACCGTACGGTCGTGCAGTGAAAATCCATCGCGTTCGGCAAGCATCAGTAGTGAGGAGAAAACATATTCCACCACCGCAATCGCATTACAGCCAGGTGCCGCGGAAAAACCAATTCCCGCCTGCTTTAACCATGCTTCATCGACATGGTCGGTCCCCGCTGTGGCAGTACCAACAAATTTAATGGGTTTTCCTGCCAGCAAAGATTCATTCACTTTCGTGACCGAACGCACCATCAGCGCATCCGCGTCTGCCAGTTGAGCGACGGGGATTGGACGCCCGGGAACCGCGGTCACCTCACCCAAACGGCTAAATAAGTCGCGGGCATAAGGCATATTTTCATCAACAAGGATTTTCACGTTTGTGTTACCTGTATGAGACGAGAGTTAACCGGACAAGTGTGCCATAATCTCGCGGCCAGGCATACTTGCGAAGATTTCAGGTATAAGGATACGTAATGATACAACCTATTTCCGGCCCTCCTCCTGGGCAACCACCAGGTCAGGGAGATAACCTGCCGTCTGGCGCGGGCAATCAGCCTTTATCCAGTCAGCAACGTACTTCGCTGGAAAGCTTAATGACGAAAGTGACCTCACTGACGCAACAGCAAAGAGCAGAACTGTGGGCGGGTATCAGGCACGATATTGGTCTGTCGGGAGATTCACCGCTGCTTTCGCGTCACTTCCCTGCCGCTGAGCATAATCTGGCGCAACGTCTGCTGGCCGCGCAAAAAAGCCATTCTGCCCGCCAGCTTTTAGCGCAATTAGGGGAGTATTTACGTCTGGGGAATAATCGTCAGGCGGTCACGGATTATATCCGTCATAACTTTGGTCAGACGCCGCTGAATCAGCTCTCACCGGAGCAATTAAAAACCATTCTCACCCTGTTGCAGGAAGGGAAGATGGTTATTCCGCAACCACAGCAGCGCGAGGCGACCGACCGTCCTTTATTACCGGCGGAGCACAATGCGCTAAAACAGCTGGTGACCAAACTTGCGGCGGCAACGGGGGAACCCAGCAAACAGATCTGGCAATCGATGCTGGAACTTTCCGGGGTGAAAGATGGCGAGTTAATTCCAGCGAAACTGTTTAACCATCTGGTGACCTGGTTGCAGGCGCGCCAGACGTTAAGCCAGCAAAATACGCCGACGCTGGAATCACTACAGATGGCGCTAAAACAACCTTTAGATGCCAGTGAACTGGCGGCGTTATCGGCATATATCCAGCAAAAATATGGCCTTTCTGCGCAATCATCGCTTTCTTCTGCCCAGGCCGAGGATATTCTTAATCAGCTTTATCAACGGCGGGTTAAAGGGATTGATCCGCGTGATATGCAACCGCTGCTTAATCCTTTTCCACCGATGATGGACACGTTGCAAAATATGGCAACGCGTCCCGCGCTGTGGATACTGTTAGTCGCGATTATCCTGATGCTGGTCTGGCTGGTTCGTTAGCCCCGACGAAATGACAGTATCGTGACAATAATTCCCAGCACCGCAGAGATCGCCCCGGCAAGAAATACCGAAGAGTAACCAAACGTGGTCGCCAGCATTCCCGCCAGCGGCCCGGAGACGCCGAGGGCGATATCCTGAAACGCGGCGTAACCGCCCAGTGCGGTGCCGCGAACTTGTGAGGGGACGCGTTTAACCACCTCCACGCCCAGCGCAGGAAAGATAAGCGAACATCCGGCTCCGGTTAACGCCGCGCCCGCTAATGCGACCCACGCACCTGGGGCTTGCCAGAGCAGCAACAAGCCCACCGTTTCTACAAGCAGAGAGACAATCGCCACTTTCACGCCGCCAAAACGGTCCGGCATCCAGCCAAACATGACGCGCATCACGACAAATGCGCCGCCAAACGCGGTAAGAGTAAAGCCCGCCATCGCCCATCCTTTGCTGGCAAAGTAGAGCGAAACGAAAGTCCCGATAACCGCAAAACCAACGCCTTGTAGTGCCAGCCCTAACCCTGGTTTCCAGATAAACCCGACAACGCTCCACAGCGATGGACGTTCTCCCGCCAGGGCCGGTACTTTGCGCACTGTGCCGTTACAGGCCCACGCCAGTAAGGGTAATACCATTGTGGTGATCGCCAGTGCGGCAAAACCGTAATGGCTATGAATCAACAGGCCAAGCGGAGCACCAACAGCGAGGGCACCGTAAATCGCCATTCCATTCCATGACATCACTTTGCCAGAGTGTTTTGGCCCTACGATGCCTAGTCCCCAGGTCAGAGCGCCTGTCAGTAACTGGCTTTCACCAAAGCCAAGAATCAAACGCCCGACGACCAACAGAGCAAATTTGAACGGTGCGGAGACAGGCAAAATCGCCGCCAGCAGCAACGCGCCGCCAGCCAGACCACAAGCTAACATCCCCTGAAGCGCCGAACGTTTTGCACCATATTGATCGGCCAGTCGCCCGGCATAGCCACGCGTCAGCACCGTAGCCAGAAACTGAATCCCGACGGCAATCCCGACCATGGTATTGCCATAGCCCAGATCATGATGAACAAACAGCGGGATAACCGGCAACGGCAGCCCTACGGTCATGTAGGTGAGAAAAACCGCAAAAGCGATGCGGAAGAGCGAAAAATTGGCAGAAGATCGTGTTTCGGTTTGGCTTACAGCAGTCATGCATTACTCCAGAATGCAGCGCAAGGCGAGGAGTATCCCCGTCTCATCTCTCTGGTTTCAGGGTTACAGTGCGTTGGCAGGATTTAACGCGTACGTCTTTTCAGAAGGAAATCGACAAAGCGGGAAGTTTGCCTGGAACTGGCGGCGATTGTCAATGATGTGAAAAAGGGAACCATCAGGTTCCCTTTTGCGTTAGTGCCGGAGGCCGCATTGGCGCGTAACGTCGGATGCGACGCTGGCGCGTCTTATCCGACCTACTCCGACTACTCCGACCTACTGCGAATTAATCTTTCAGCTTGCGCATTACCAGCGTGGCGTTGGTGCCGCCGAAGCCGAAGCTGTTAGACATAACGGTAGTCAGTTCGCGATCGGTCGTTTCGGTCACGATGTTCAGACCCGCAGCCTGCTCGTCCAGCTCTTCAATGTTGATGCTCGGGGCGATAAAGCCGTGTTCCAGCATCAGCAGAGAGTAGATAGCTTCCTGTACGCCAGCAGCGCCCAGAGAGTGACCGGTCATGGCTTTGGTTGCAGAAATCGCCGGGCTCTTATCGCCGAACACTTCACGGATAGCTGCCAGTTCTTTCACGTCGCCAACCGGAGTCGAAGTACCATGAGAGTTCAGGTAATCGATTGGGGTATCAACGCCGTGCATCGCCATCTTCATGCAGCGTACTGCGCCTTCGCCAGACGGAGCAACCATGTCTGCACCATCAGAGGTTGCGCCGTAGCCAACGATTTCAGCATAGATGTGAGCACCACGCGCCAGCGCGTGTTCCAGCTCTTCAACCACTACCATACCGCCGCCGCCAGCGATAACGAAACCGTCACGGTGAGCGTCGTAAGTACGGGAGGCTTTTTCCGGGGTGTCGTTGTATTTAGTAGACAGCGCACCCATCGCGTCGAATTCGCAGGCCATTTCCCAGCACAGCTCTTCGCCGCCGCCAGCAAACACGATGTCCTGTTTGCCCAGTTGGATCTGCTCTACTGCGTTACCGATACAGTGTGCGGAAGTCGCACACGCGGAGCTGATGGAGTAGTTAACGCCATGAATTTTAAACGGCGTGGCGAGGCAGGCAGAAACGCCGGATGCCATCGCTTTGGTGACCACATACGGGCCAACCGCTTTCAGGCCGCGCGGGCCGCGCATTGCGTCAGCGCCGAACACCTGGAAACGCGGGGAACCGCCGCCAGAACCTGCAATCAGGCCAACGCGCGGGTTATTCTGGTAAGCTTCCGGAGAAAGGCCCGCATCTGCGATTGCCTGCTCCATAGAAAGGAATGCATAAATGGATGCGTCGCTCATAAAGCGCACAACTTTGCGGTCAATGAGGCCAGTGGTATCCAGTTTTACGTTGCCCCAGACGTGGCTACGCATGCCGGAATCCTTCAGCTCCTGAGAGAAAGTGATCCCTGAACGTCCTTCACGCAGAGATGCCAGGACTTCCTGCTGGTTATTACCGATGCTGGAAACAATGCCCAGGCCAGTAATCACTGCACGTTTCATTCAATACCTCTGTAAGTCGCACATAGAGTAAGTTTCGAATGCACAATAGCGTACACTTGTACGCCGAACAAGTCCGATCAGCCATTTAATAGAGAAATTTGCGCAGCCTTACACACATCGCTAAGATCGAGCCACCGCCTGTAAGACGAGTAACTTACGTGAAACACTACTCCATACAACCTGCCAACCTCGAATTTAATGCTGAGGGTACACCTGTTTCCCGAGATTTTGACGATGTCTATTTTTCCAACGATAACGGGCTGGAAGAGACGCGTTATGTTTTTCTGGGAGGCAACCAATTAGAGGTACGCTTTCCTGAGCATCCACATCCTCTGTTTGTGGTAGCAGAGAGCGGCTTCGGCACCGGATTAAACTTCCTGACGCTATGGCAGGCATTTGATCAGTTTCGCGAAGCGCATCCGCAAGCGCAATTACAACGCTTACATTTCATTAGTTTTGAGAAATTTCCCCTCACCCGTGCGGATTTAGCCTTAGCGCATCAACACTGGCCGGAACTGGCTCCGTGGGCAGAACAACTTCAGGCGCAGTGGCCAATGCCCTTGCCCGGTTGCCATCGTTTATTGCTCGATGAAGGCCGCGTGACGCTGGATTTATGGTTTGGCGATATTAACGAACTGACCAGCCAACTGGACGATTCGCTAAATCAAAAAGTAGATGCCTGGTTTCTGGACGGCTTTGCGCCAGCGAAAAACCCGGATATGTGGACGCAAAATCTGTTTAACGCCATGGCAAGGTTGGCGCGTCCGGGCGGCACGCTGGCGACATTTACGTCTGCCGGTTTTGTCCGCCGCGGTTTGCAGGACGCCGGATTCACGATGCAAAAACGTAAGGGCTTTGGGCGCAAACGGGAAATGCTTTGCGGGGTGATGGAACAGACATTACCGCTCCCCTGCTCCGCGCCGTGGTTTAACCGCACGGGCAGCAGCAAACGGGAAGCGGCGATTATCGGCGGTGGTATTGCCAGCGCGTTGTTGTCGCTGGCGCTATTACGGCGCGGCTGGCAGGTAACGCTTTATTGCGCGGATGAGGCCCCCGCACTGGGTGCTTCCGGCAATCGCCAGGGGGCGCTGTATCCGTTATTAAGCAAACACGATGAGGCGCTAAACCGCTTTTTCTCTAATGCGTTTACTTTTGCTCGTCGGTTTTACGACCAATTACCCGTTAAATTTGATCATGACTGGTGCGGCGTCACGCAGTTAGGCTGGGATGAGAAAAGCCAGCATAAAATCGCACAGATGTTGTCAATGGATTTACCCGCAGAACTGGCTGTAGCCGTTGAGGCAAATGCGGTTGAACAAATTACGGGCGTTGCGACAAATTGCAGCGGCATTACTTATCCGCAAGGTGGTTGGCTGTGCCCAGCAGAACTGACCCGTAATGTGCTGGAACTGGCGCAACAGCAGGGTTTGCAGATTTATTATCAATATCAGTTACAGAATTTATCCCGTAAGGATGACTGTTGGTTGTTGAATTTTGCAGGAGATCAGCAAGCAACACACAGCGTAGTGGTACTGGCGAACGGGCATCAAATCAGCCGATTCAGCCAAACGTCGACTCTCCCGGTGTATTCGGTTGCCGGGCAGGTCAGCCATATTCCGACAACGCCGGAACTGGCAGAGCTGAAGCAGGTGCTGTGCTATGACGGTTATCTCACGCCACAAAATCCGGCGAATCAACATCATTGTATTGGTGCCAGTTATCATCGCGGCAGCGAAGATACGGCGTACAGTGAGGACGATCAGCAGCAGAATCGCCAGCGGTTGATTGATTGTTTCCCGCAGGCACAGTGGGCAAAAGAGGTTGATGTCAGTGATAAAGAGGCGCGCTGCGGTGTGCGTTGTGCCACCCGCGATCATCTGCCAATGGTAGGCAATGTTCCCGATTATGAGGCAACACTCGTGGAATATGCGTCGTTGGCGGAGCAGAAAGATGAGGCGGTAAGCGCGCCGGTTTTTGACGATCTCTTTATGTTTGCGGCTTTAGGTTCTCGCGGTTTGTGTTCTGCCCCGCTGTGTGCCGAGATTCTGGCGGCGCAGATGAGCGACGAACCGATTCCGATGGATGCCAGTACGCTGGCGGCGTTAAACCCGAATCGGTTATGGGTGCGGAAATTGTTGAAGGGTAAAGCGGTTAAGGCGGGGTAATCTGCTCTCGCAGTGTTTGCCGGATGCGGCGTGAACGCCTTATCCGACCTACGTGTGACGTGTAGATACTGTTATGGCCTGCAAGTTTTTTCCTGGTCCGGTTTCCCGGATTGCA